>Ga0078972_1000332_pt1 | contig 197318 bp, 178 predicted proteins | sample YelNatPaOPGAMG01_FD_67568 | JGI IMG/M metagenome (GOLD analysis project Ga0078972, IMG submission 67568) | Hot spring thermophilic microbial communities from Obsidian Pool, Yellowstone National Park, USA - OP-RAMG-01 (SPADES assembly) (version 2) | ecosystem: Environmental > Aquatic > Thermal...
ATGGAGGCCCTATACGCCGGGCTCGGGCTGGGCCAGGCCCCCGCGGCGGGGCCCGGGGCGGATTTCGAGGGCCTCGTGGCCGGCGCGCGGAGGGCCTGGGAGCGGAGCAGATCGGGGGCCGGGGGCGGGCCGTAGGGGCCCGGGCGCAAGCCTTTTCTCGGGATCCCCATTTGGGAGGATATCCGGGGTCTCGATTTGGCCGGGATGAGGGTCACCGTCCTGGGATCGGGCGTATGGGTGGGCAACAGGGGCCATAGCAGGCGCGGCCCGGGATTCCTGGTGGAGTCCGGGGATTCGGCCATATTGATCGATTGCGCATCCGGGACGAATTACCAGCTGGCGGAGGCGGGCTTCGATCCCAACGACCTAGACGCCCTCTTCCTCACGCACCTCCACGCGGATCATTCCGGGGGCGTCATAGCGCTGCTGGGCGAGATGGTCATAAGCGGCAGGAGGGGGCGCTTCGAGATCCTCGGCCCCCCGGGGACCCGGGACTTCCTCGAATGCCTCCTCGCGGCCCATTCCAAGATCCCCGGGCCGATAGCGAAGATCCGGGATTCATTCGATTTGGCGATCCTAGAGGCCAAGCCCGGGCCATTCTACGATTCGGGCGGCCTGAGGGCCTCCGCCTATGAGCTGAGGCATTCGGCCCTGAACTACGGCTATAGGCTTGAATCCGGCGGGAGGGCCGTGGCCTTCACGGGCGATACGGAGCCCTGCGAGGCCCTCGCGGAGCTGGCGCGGGGCTGCGATCTGCTCCTTTGCCAATGCTTCAGGATGGAGCCCTCGCCATTCCACATGGATCCCCGCTCCGTGGCCGAGCTATGCATCAAGGCCAAGCCGAGGAGGGTCGCGTTGATCCACATGAGCCCCGAGCTGGACCCGGGGAGGGCCGCGGGGATCATAAGGGCCGAATGGGGCGGGGAGGTCATAATCGCCGAGGACATGATGCGCCTCGAGGCCTGAGGCCCCGGGCCCGATAATCGATCCGGCCCGGCCGCGGCTCATCGCGGCTTATAATAAATGGCCAATTGGAGGAACTCGCTGGACCCATCGGACCCGTGCCAATGAACCTCGCCCCTCGGTATGAAGACCAGGCTCCCGGGGCCGACGTGGTTCTCCTCGCTCTCGGTGGCCAATATCCCCCTCCCCTCGATTGGGATGACGCATTGATCGTAATCGTGGGAATGGGGCCTCGTCCTGGCGCCGGGCGGGAATTTGACGAGCGCTATCCTCAGGCCCTCGGACCCGATCGATTCATCGACCAGGCCCCTCCATCCCACGGGCCCAAGGAATGGGCCGCCCTCCCTCCTCCCGAGCTCGAGGCCCTTCATATCGAATACGATCAACGGGATCCGGCTCCCCCCTTGGAGCGCAGCAGCGAGTATAGCCGATCGACGGCCCTCCTATTTATCGCTTTGTGGCCCCTCAGGCCGCCCCCGAATCCCCTCGGGATGTGCAGGAGCTCGTGTATCAGGACCCTATCCCTCTCCTCCTCGCCGAGGGCATCGAACCTCTCCGAGATCACCTCTATAACGTACATCGGGGCCAACCCGAGGGCCCTTTGCCAAACCCTGGGCAGCCCGTATATCCTCGCCAGGGCCCTCGGCGATCTCGAGCCCTCGCTCCTGAGGCATATCACCCTATCCGGGTCAACGTGCCCGAGCCCCAAGGAGCCCGCGAGCTCCCTCACCCTCTCCTGGACGTCCGGCGCCGGACGATAGCGGATCAAAGCAAGCGCCTCCCCCTCGAAGCCTTTTTATCCCATCCGATCCCTTTAAAAGCCCTCCCGCAGCGGGCGGCGCGCGATGCGATCGAACACCGGGGATTCGGAGGGTTGGATGAGGACGAACCTAGCGCTTTGTTCCCTCGCCCACGGGGCTTGGCATATGTACGAGATGTCCCTCCCGCCCATATACCCGATCCTGATCAGGGAGCTCTCCCTATCCTATACCCAAGTGGGCATATTGGTCTCGACGTTCGCGGCCCTCAGGATCTCGCTGGAGCTGCCAATCGGCCACCTCTCGGATAAAAGGGGCTGCAAGCCCTTCGTATCCCTCTTCATGCTCATCTACTCGGCCGGGATCGTCGGCGTTAGCCTGGCGCGGGATTATTGGCAATTGCTCCTCTCGATCGCCGCGGCCGGCATCGGGGCCAGCGCTTATCACCCCGGCGGAACCGCGCTGACGGCGAAGTCCTTCCCGAGGGGGAGGGGCAGGGCCATGGGGCTATCGATAGCCAGCGGCCCGGCGGGATCGATGATCGGGCCCTTGCTCATCGGGGTATTCGGGGCCCTAATGGGCTGGAGGGGGGCCCTCAGGATCCTCGCGATACCCGGGGCCCTCATAGCCATATTGTTCTGGAGGCTGGCGGTTGAGCCGGAGGCGGCCCCGGGGGCGGGCCCTCGCGGGGGCGATCCCCGCGGTGGGAGGGCATCGGCCATCGGGCATTTCTCGATCCCGCTGGTGCTGGCGTTGGGCGCGAGCGCGATGAGGGGCGTATATTGGAACGGCTTCAACTCCTTCTTCCCGACCTATTTGATGCATTATAGGGCGTTCGATCAAAGCTCCGTCGCCTATATCTTCGCCGCCATAATGGGCGCGAGCGCGATCGGGATCGCGATCGGGGGCTTCGCCTCCGATAGGATGGGCAGGAAGAGGGTCATATTGATCAGCGCAGCCGTCCCGGCGATCCTCATACCGGCCATCCTGCCGGCGCAGGGCCCGATGGTCCCGGCCCTGGCCATCGCGGCCGGGCTCTCGTCCTCGCTCGAGGGGGCGGCCCTTAGCGCCCTGATCGCCGATCTCTCGGCCCCGGAGGTCCTGGCCAAGATGTTCGCCCTGAACTTCTCCATCCAAGCGGCCCTGGGGGCCCTGGCGACCCCCCTGATCTTCGGATGGCTGGCCGATTCCTTCGGCCTTTGGTCCATATTCCCCGCGACCGCAGCCTCCTGCGCCATCATGTTCGCGCTCACGCTCATGATAAGGAGGGAGCGCCGGGAATAGCCGGCGCCTTGGCCGAATGGCCCCAGCGGGATCCGCGCGCATCCTCGGCCCAATCGCGGGCCCCAATCCGGGGTTCTAGAGATCGATCACTCGGCCCCGCCCTCGGCCCCCACAGAGCCGCCGGGGCCCGCTTCGCGCCTTTGGCCGCAGGCGGGGCAGAACTTCGCGTCCCTCGGGACCCTGGCGCCGCATTTCGCGCATATCGTCCCCCGGCCGAGGGGCCCGAGGCCCCTCCGCGCAGCCAGGGCCAGCGCAGCTATCGAGGCCGCGATCGCGGCGGCGATCGCCCCCGCGGTAGCGTATAGGATCGTCGAATCGGTCCTCCAAACGGCCGTCACGGACTTGGGGCCATCCATCAGGACCTGGGCCGTCGGGGATTCGGAGGATATATCGCCGCTCCATCTCACGAAGACGCGGCTTACCCCGAAGCCGGCCTCGATGGGGGTATTGACGGATATCGTGGCCGTCGAGCCCTCATCGTACCAGCCCGCGCCCTTCGGATCGCCGTAGGGCGATGAGACCGATAGGTAGTATTGGACCTTGTAAACGGCGATCAATTTATGGGGGGAGCCCATCTCGATCGAGATCGCGTCCCCATCGACCCTCCCCCCATCAAGGGACCAATGATCGAAGACGTACCTCTTCGCCGGGCCATCCATGACGACCCTCTGGGGCGGGGATATGGAGACCTTGGATCCGGAGTCGTACCATCCCTCCCTATCCGGCTTCGGCAGGCCCTGGGGGCTGGATCCCGTTTCCAAATAGTATTGGGTCCTATAAACGGCCGTCACGGCCTTGGGCCTATCCATGACGATCGTCCCGAAGGGCGCCTGCCCGGAGTAATCGCCGGCCCAATGGTCGAATACATACCTGACGCCCTCCGCGGTCCCTGCCACCTGGGCCGGGGCGCTGAAGGACGCCGTCGAGCCCTCCTTGTACCAGCCGCTCCCGGAGAGCGGCCCAACGCCCTCCGGGGTCGCGTTCACCGCCAAATAGAACTCCCAGACCTTGTAATAATAGGTCCTATAGGCCCATACGTACCCATACCTCCAATCGTAATAATACCCGGGCCAGGAATAATAAACGTAGTAATAGCGCTCGGTCGGCGAGGCGTAGAAGTAGGACCTGGATTGGGGGGAATCGTACGTGACGCCCACGTAGACTGGCCAGAAGGCCGATATGGCGAGGGCCGAGAGCGCGATCGCGAGGGCTAGGCCGGCGGCCCTCCTATTGAGGGGGGATTTGGCCATGGGGCGCCCCATCGATCCCATAAGGCTCTCCGGGGGATTTGGGGGCCGGGCCGTATTTATCCTTTGTTGAACATTGATCAACGCCGCCGATTTTCGGCGATGGCGCCCCCATATGAGCTCAAAGGGATTCTAGCCCTCCTCGGCCCGATCCGCCTCAGGGCCAGGGCGGCCGCGGCGAGGGCGATGGCCGCGGGGAGCTGCGGGGCCCAGAGCTCCGGTATGGTATTCGATCCGCCTATCGTGACCGAGTGGGCGCTATGGAGGTATAGGAAGTAGACCTGGTAATGGGTCTCGTTGGCCGACCAGGGCGCGTAGGTGACCTCCCTCCCATCGATGAAGACGACGGGCGTCCCGGAGATCAGGGCCTTCGCGAACGAGGCCCTGCAATAGCCGGTCGTCCCATCAGGCCCGGAGACCGTGAAGTTCATCAGCTGCCTCGCCTCATCGTATAAGAAGCCCGAGAGCGTGGAATTGGTCACGATCCTGACCCCATACGAGGCGGATCCATATCGGACCTGGTAGACTTGGACGTTCAGGGCATTGCCCATCGGCGCGAAGGCCCCCAGGGCCGTTATCTGGGCCTGGAGGTACTTCTTGCCCAGCTCCGAGCCCGAGGCCGTCGGCAACGGGGCCCAGGAGGATCCATCCCATCTATAGAGCTTGAGGCTGGCCGGGTCGACGTCGGGCGGGACCTCCGAGTCCTCGTAATAGACCCTAAGGGTGGCTGGCCAGGAGATCGAGAGGCCCGTGGACTCGATCGATATGAACTTGCTGAGGGACCTCAGGCCCGCCGGCGGGGGCCCCGCGGGCGATGTCGAGGATCGGCTTATGGCCAGCGTCCCATCCGTGGAGGTCGATAGGGATATGAGGGCGTCGGCCCCCACGCCCCTGCAATCGAGCGAATTCAGGCCCGAGGGCAGGTAGAAGGCATAGGAGGGGCCGATTGTTGCGTAGCCTATTGCGTACGACCCGCCCGATCGGCCAGAGTACCACATCTTATAATAAACCGAGTCGCCGAAGCCGTTGAACTTGGCGGGGCTATATAGGACCCTCGGGGCGTAGCATGCGGAGCCGCGCCAGGAGCCCGGCGAGAGCTTGAGGATCGGGTTGAAGAGCGGCCCGGAGGGCAGCTTGGTCCACGTCAGGCCGTCGTTCGAGAAGGCGTAGCCTATGCCCAAGCCGAGCTTTCCCTCGGAGGTCCCGTCATCGCCCGCGTACCAGAGCCCATAGGTCCCATCCGGGTTCCTCACGATCGAGGCCGAGGTGACGTTCTTCGAATCCCACTCGGCGGCGGCCCCGGGCCCCAGGACCCAGCCCGATCCGTACCTGGTCCAATCGACGCCGTTCGCGCTATACGCGAGCGATAGGCCGATCCTGTTATCGCGGCCGTCCTTGACCAGGTAGAGCATTACGTAGGAGTAGCCGAAGGGGCTGGCCCCGGAGTTCGGGGCGCCCGGCTGATAGATGACGTCGGCCGGCCCGACGACCCTGAAGCCATTCCCGGCCAATCTCCCCGTTATGGATTGGTTCGCGACCCATACGAGGCCGTCGAGGGACGACGCGTGCCATATGCCCCAACCCGACTCCTTGCCATCCGCGCCCTTGGCCTCGGTGCCGTTCCAGAACCAGATCTTGAACTTGGCGGCCCCGCCGCCGAAGCCCCCGGGATCGTAGAGGACGCGGGGGCTCCTGGCCTTGGAGAAATCGAATTGGTTGGGCCAAGAGGGCCCCGCGGCTTGGCCCCTGAAGGCCCAATTGATGCCGTCGTTGGATCCCCAAACCGTTATCCCGCCCCCCTCGCCCCTCTGGGCCCACATCAAATAGGCGTGGCCACCGATCGCGGCCCCGAACTTATTCGGGTCGAAGGCTACGCTCGGCCTGGAGGGTTGATGGTCGCCGCTAGCCAGGACCGGGTTCGCCGGGTAATCGGACCAATTGATCGGGTCTATGGCCAGGGCCGGCGCCGCCGAACGGGCGATCAGGGCCAGGGCGAGGGCCATCGCCAGCGCCGGGGCCAATGGGATACGATGGGATCGCATCGGGTCCGCATCCCTCCGGAGCGGGGAGGCGCGAGGGGGGATATCGGGGCCCTCAGGCCCGCCTCCTCCTTCCCCTGCCCGCCAGGGCCAGGGCCGAGAGCCCGGCCGATAGGCCGATCGCTATCGACTCGATCGGGAACCCCGGTATGGCCGGGGCGCCGGGCGGGCCGGCGGCGGCCGTTATATAGGTCGCGGTCGTCACGACCGTTTGGGTCGTCGTCGTGGTCGAGGTCGAGTGGGTCGTCGTCAAATATAGGCTGGTGGAGGTCGCCGTGATCGGTATCGTCATCGTGGTGGTGCTGACCATGGTCGTCGTTGTGGCGCTGACGAGGGCCGTGGAGGTCGATGGTGCCACCGTTATGGTTTCGGTCCAAGTGGCCGGGACCGTCGTCGACCTGGTGGACGCGGAGACCTCCGTGACGGTGACATAGGTGGTCCCTATGAGGACCTGGCTGGTCTCCGTCGCCTCGTAATAGGTCGAGGCGGTCGTGGAGGTCCAGGTGGAGGTGATGAAGTTGCCAATCGTCGAGATGGCCACGGTGGTGGCTGCGGTCGCGGGGGAGGTGAACGTATAGGACGTCGTGGCCTCGGACGTGGCGGTTTGGGTCGTAACGGAGGTGGTGGCCGTCGAGATGAAGTTCGTGGAGGTGGCCGCTATGGCTATATTTGGATCGATCCTCCCTATCCTGGCCCCGCCCTCGTCGGTGAACCAGATCTTCGGGGAGGCCGTCAGGTCCATCGCGAGCCCATGGGGCGCCCCGCTGACGGCCCTGGTGAACTCGACGAACGTATTGCCCTCCGGGTCGAACTTGGCTATCTTGTTGCCCCTGTGCTCAGCTATCCATATCCTACCCGCGAACCCGGGCCTGAGCCTCCCGAGCTCGTCCACGTTGTCGACTAGGATCCCCCTGGGCTCCGCGTTATCGGTCGGGATCCTATATTCGGTCAGCACGTTCGTATACGGGTTCAATTTCCCTATCCTGCTCCTCCCATCCGGGGAGCCCGCCTCCGTGAACCATATGTTCCCATCCTTATCCACGGCTATGCCCCAAGGATTGGAATCGCGTTTTGTCGCGCCAATGTACGCTGGCCATTCCACCAACGTTGCGCTAGGATAGGGGTTCAGGAAGCCTATGACGTCCCTCCCCTCATCGGTGTAGAAGACCCCCCCGTACATGGGGACGAAGATTATCGATACGGGCTTCGCGTCGGAGGGCAACTTCCAATAGGAGAAGCTCCAAGTGGAGCCAGCCTGGGGATTGACCGGGTCGAGCCTACCTATGTAGCCGCCCTCCATCGCGATCCAAACGTATTTGACGTCGAGCTGTGGGGTCATTGGATCGCGCTCTAGCCATATGCCCCGGGGCTTTACATCGCCTGCGATGGGGATCTTAAACAAGTGCAGGTCCGAGCCATCGTACTTGCCTATGTAATATTCTTCAACACTGGTACCTGGTGGCGCGAATTTTTGATAGAAGCTTATCCAAGCCGATCTAAAGTTCCCGCTCGGATCCGTATCGAGCTTTATATCCCACGGCCGGCCGGCGGGCAGCTGGTACTCCTTTATCTCCCCGGTCGTCGGATCCAACCTCCCAAGCCTGCTGACCGTATGCTCCACGAACCAGATGGTCGGCAATCCCCCGGTCGCCGCTATCCCGTAGGGCATCGCCCCGCTGGGCGGGAGGGTCCATTCGATGAACGCGGCCCCGCTAACCCCCGCGGGGCGGGATAGAATCAGCAGGGCCATCATCAGGGCCGCGGACGCGGCCATCGATAGGCCCTTAACCCCAACGGGCCTCCTCATCTCCTTCATCTCCGCATCACCCCCAATCCCCTAGGCCTAAATCTCCTTAACAGATTCAAAGACAGCAGCCCGAGCGAGATCCCGGCCATTATCGATTCGATCGGGAACCCTGGTATCGCGGCCGCGCCGGCCCCCAGGGTCGATGTCGTGGTGGTCGTCGAGGTCGTCGTCGTGGTCGTGGAGACCAATTGGAGGCTCGTGCTGATCGATGTCGCAGTCGTCGTCAGGGTGGTGGCCGATGTCAGGTACGTTGTCGCGGTCGCCTGGACCGTGGAGACGTACGTCGTATAGGTGACTATGGGCGTGGTCGTCAGGGTGGTCGTCGTGGTTTGGACGTAGCTCGTCGACGTCTCCGTTACCGTGGTCCCCTGGGTGAACCTGATTGTGGAGGTGGAGAGGCCGGCCGTGGAGGTCTTGAGGACCTCGACCGTTTCCGAGGCCCCATACGAGGTCCGGACGGTCGCCGATGTCGAGCCGGTAATGGAGCTTATCGTCGAAGCAGTCGAACCACTAACGGCGGTACCTGGAGACGTTATAAATGTCGCCGTGGTGCTGCTCGTGGTCACGGTCGTGAAGGAGGTGGTCGAGGCGGATGAGACCCAGTTCGTCGTCGTGGTCGTCTTGAAGACGTCGGGATCGACTTTGCAGATCCTCCCCCCGGCCTCATCCGAGAACCATATCTTCGAGCCGCCCTTCTCGAAGGCCATCTGGGCCGGCCCGCCGGGGTTGGTCCTATAGAAGAAATAGAACTTGCAATCGACCGGGTCCAGCCTCCCTATCATATTTTGGCCCCGGATCGCGAACCAAACCCGGTTCATGTTATCTACGGCTATCCCCCTCGGGTCGGCGCTCCCGATCGGTATCGAGTACTCCGTGATTATGTTCGTATATGGGTTCAATTTCCCTATCCTATCCCTCCCCCTCATCGTGAACCAAACGTTGCCGAAGCTATCCAGGGCTATCCCATAGGGCTTGCTGCCCGAGGGGAGCTGCCATTCGATTATCTCGTGGGCGGCCTTTTTCCCATCGTGATCGGGCCTCTGATAGAATGATGCGTTTATGAAGCCTATCCTATCGCCATCGAGCTCGGTGAAGAACGAGCCGTTCAAGGGGGGGCTGAAGACTATATCCCAGGGCCCGCTGCTCTCGGTCGGCAACGGCACCTTCCTATATATATACTCCCTTCCGGGCTTGGTCTTGGCGCTAATGCCATTGAAAGGATCCAACATCCCTATCGCGTTCGCCCCGTATTCCGCGAACCAGAGCACGTATTGGCCTTGGCGCGGCCCGCGGAGGTATTGGATCGTTATACCCTTCGGCCCGGTCGGGGGACCTCCGAAGGTATAATAGATCGTGGAGTACGTCACCAAGGCGGAATCGCTGGGGGAAAGTTCCGTGAAATTGAGGAGCCCTATCTCGCCGGTCGCTGTGAGCGTGAACCATACCTCCTCCATATCCTTGGTGACCGTTGCGTTGACGATGTCGAAGGGTACGCCGGGCACGGGGTAGGAGATTATCGTATTGTTATCCGGGTTCAGCCTCCCTATCCGCCCGCCCTGATCCGCGAAGAATACGATGATCCGATCGTTTCCGTCCCAGCGATCCGTCTTTTTCACGGCCACCAGGCCGTTCGGCATCGAGCCCGGCGTAAGGTTCCATTCCGCTATCGAGGCGGCCCGGGCCGATGGGGCGGAGGATAGGAGCAAATAGATCATCAGGCCGGCCGAGGCGGCGAGCGATATCCCCCTCATCGCCCCGAGGGCCCTCCGCCCATGGCCCCCGGGGATCGCGGCCCCGAGGGATACCGAGGCCATCAGGGCTATCGCGGCCAGCTCCCCGGGCAAAAGGAATTGGGCGGCGATCGCGCCCCCGATAGCGATCGCCAACGCCCCGATCCTCCCGTGATGCCCAATCGAGCGCATCAAATCCGGCACCGATCGCTCATCCTCGATTTGGCCTAGATAATGGGCCGATCGATATATAACCTTAATCATCCCCCGTTCGCCGATCCATAACGGCTTATTTGGGGGAAGGGGCCGGGAAAGGGGCCGATTCGGGCCCATTAGGCCCCCTTTCCCCCCTTTCCGGGCCCCCGGATCGCCCCGCGGCCCCGGCCGGATCGGGGCCTGGGCCCCGGCCCCTACATGGAGGATTTCCCGATAATTGATCGGGCCCGGGATCGGCCCCTTTGCTTCGATCGCGTCAATAGATCGCGCCAGGGGCCCGGCGGCGCCGATCGGCCCAATGGACCGCCCCCTACCCGATCGCGCTTATCCCATCCAATAGCGCCGAGAGGGCCTCCGGGCCGCCGTAGGAATAAAGGTGGAATCCATCGACCCTATCCCTGAAGGCCCGGTAGAGCTCCAGGGCGATCCTCACGCCCTCCCCCGGCCCGCCCCGGGCCATCCGATCCTTCACCGCGGCTGGGATCCTTATCCCGAGCCTGGCCTCGAGGGCCCCCGGGGACCTGGGCCCCCTCATGGCCAATAGGCCCATCACCACGGCCATCCCGAGGCCCTCGCCCTCGATCCTATCGAGGAACCTCAGGCCCCTATCGGCGTCGAACTCCGGCTGGGTGAAGGCTATCGAGGCGCCGCTATCGCGCTTCCGCCGGAGCCTCTCGATCTCCAGGCCCTGGTCCTCGGCCGTCGGATCGGCCTGGACGGCCACCTCCAGGCCCCCGGGGCCATCGCCGCCCCGGGCCCTGGACCGCTCCCAGGCCCTGAGGTCCCCTATAAGCTCCCACGTAGCCCTGTAATCGTATACGTCCCTGCCCGGGCCCGAGGACGGGTCGCCCCGGACCACAAGGACCGTCTCTATGCCGCCCTCGATCAGGGCCGCGAAGAGCTCGAATCGATCGGACCTAGGGTAATCCCGGCAGGTTATGGTCGGTATCGCGGCCAGGCCGAGCTCCCTATGGGCCCATATCGCGGCCCTGGCGCTCTCCCCGCTTGGCCCGCATGGGGAGCCCGGGGCCGAATCCCTGAGGGCCGTTAGGACTACCGCGTCGGCCCTCCGCATCAGGCCCAATAGGCCCGGGTCGAGGGGCCATCGGCCAGCCGGCGAGGGCCTCGCCTCGATCGTTATCAAGGGCCTCCCGCGCCCCATCAAGCCCAATAGGCCCATGGCCCGCCACCTCAAAGGCCGCCCTCGCACCCGATCGCCTCCCTAGCGAGCCTCGCGCCCTCGACGAGGGCCCCCAGCTTCGCGAGGGCCACCTCCCACGTCCTGGTCCTGAGGCCGCAATCCGGGCAGGGCTGGATCCGCCCGGGGTCCCAGCCCACGACCCCAAGGGCGTATAGGATCCGATCCCTTACGAGCTCCGGGGGCTCCACGAAATCCGTGTGGACGTCGAGGACCCCGAGCCCATAAGAGCCCCCGTAGCCCGCCTCCTCGAAGGCCCTGAGGGCCCTATAGCCGGGCCTATCGGCGTCCGAGGTCCCGGGGCGCCTCGAATCCCTGTTAGCGAACTCGAGGGAGATCTGCCAACAGCCCCTCAGCTCCGGCGCGTATCGGGCGAGGAGGGAGTAGTCGCTATAGCAATTGTGCAGGCTCACCCGGCAGGGGAGGCCGGAGGCGGATTCGTTGAAGGCCTCCACGAAGAGCTCCATCTCCCATTCGCTCGGGTGGGTGGTCGCGGCCGGCTCGTCTATCTGGATCCACTCGGCCCCGGCCCGGGCCAAATCCCTGAGCTCCGGCCTCAGGACCTCCCTGGCCAGGTCCAGGACCATGTCCCGCTTCGCCCCCTCCCTTATGGCCCTTGGGCCCCGGGCCCTGGCCATCCAGGCCCTGCGATAGTATTCATCGAAGGACCAATCCGCCAGCGTATAGGCCCCGGTCACCGGGACCTTCAGGGGCCTCCGGGCCATGGATTTGGCGAATAGGAACTCCTCCAGGTATATGGGCCCGGCCCTCCAGGGCCTATCGATGCAGGCCGCCTTCCTATAGTATTTATTATCGAAGGACCTGACCTCCCCGAGGAACGCGAACCCCCGGATGGCCGAGATCGCGTGCTCGTACATCTCCCTACGCCATTGCTCCCCATCGAATACGAAATCCAGCCCCGCCGATTCCAGGAGCCTCAGGGCGTATATGGCCGACCACTCCAGGGCCGCCCTCCGCCTCCCGGGCGAATCCGGGGCCCTCAGGGCCTCAAGGAGGGCCCCGTAGCCCCCTATCCCCAGCCTCTCGCCCCATAGCCTGGCCTCCGCCAAATCCGCCGCATCGACCGGCTCGCCCAGGTGGGCCTTGACCCTCCAGGCCGGCTTGGCGAGGCTCCCTATCTCCATGGTGAACAGGGGCTTCCCGAAGGCCTTCATGGCTCCAGGCCCCCCAGGGCCCTGGCCGCCATCGCCAGGGCCTCCAGCTTCCTATCGGCGACCGACCTGGGCAGGTGCTCCATCTCGCAGCTAGGGCAAAGGAACAGGGCATCGGGCTCGACCGCCCCAAGGGCCCGCTCGGCCGAGGCGGCGATCTCCCGGGGCCCCTCGACGAGCGAGTTCCTGCCGTCCGCGATCCCCAGGGCCAGCCCCTTATCGGCCGGGAGGGCCGAGAGGGAATCGGGATCCGGGTCGGACTCGGTCATATCGATGCCTATGTCGTCGATCGGGAGGCCCGCCAGATCCGGGAGTAGGGGCGAGGCGTCGCCGAAGTAGACGTATAGGCAGGTCCTGGCCCCGAGGGCACCGAGGCCCCGGGCGGCCGCGGAGATGGCCTCGAGGGCCATCGCGACCTCGTCCCTCGGCTTAGGGGGCCCATAGGCGAGGCAGGGCTCGCTGAATTGTATATAGGAGAAGCCCATCCGGATCAGGGCCTCAGCCTCCCTCCGCAGCGCGCCGGCGATCGCCATCGCCAGCTCGGCCGGGTCCCCGTAGAACCGATCCTCGGAGAGCTTGGCGAACGCGTACGGGGACGGCAATACGGCCTTGCGATCCACCCCCGGGGGCATGGCGGCCAGCTCGATGAAGGGCCCGAGGGCCCCGCCATCGGATCCGATCTCCCCGACGATGATGGGCCTCCTGTAGAACGTATTGTTATCGAACCACCTAGCCAGCGGCCCGGCCTCAAGCCCCCGCCAGCCCAGGGCGAAGGGCCTTAGGAGGTCCTGCCATCGGAGCATCCCATCCGATACATAGCGGATCCCCAGCCCGAGCTGGAGGCGGACTAGGGCCCCGGCGTCCTCCAGGAACGCGGCCTCGAGCTCCTCCCCCGATGCCCTCCCCCTATCGAAGGCCCTCGTCGCCCTTATCAGGGCGTCGCCCCTCGGCGATATCCCGGTCAAATAGGCGTCGATCAAGGCGACCTTCGGCGATAGGGCGCCGAGGGGCTTTTTAACCCTATCGGCCGGGTTGGGATCGCCGGGGGCGACCCTCAGATGGCCCCTATGAGCCTCAATAGGATCGGCATCGCGGTCGCGCCCCATATCGCCAATATCGTCCCGATTATCCACCTGAAGTTGCTAGAGGCCTCGGCCCTCAGTTGGGCTATCTCGGCCCTTAGGGCCTCCATATCCCCCTTAAGCTCGGACCTTAGGGCGTTTATGTCGCCCTTCACCTCGGACCTGAGGGCGTCAATATCGCCCTTAAGCTCGGACCTGAGCTCGGCGAGGTCCCTCCTCGTCGCCACGTCGGCTATTATGGCGTTTATCATCGCGAGCCTCACGTCCGGCTCGGCGACCAATAGCTCAGCCAGCCTCCTCCTGGCCCTGGGGTCGGCCTCCAGCTCCCCCAAGAGCCTCTCGGCCAAGGACATCGGCCCATCGATGGGCCGATGGCGGGCCAGGCCTTAAAAAGGCTTCGATGCGGCCGGCTCGGAGCTCGGAAGGGATGGGATCCGGGGCGTCCGCTGGATCGCGGGATCAAAGAAAAAGGGGGTTTCGATCCGGGTCGGAGGGGCCCTTAGGCCCTCTTCCTCCGGATCCTCCCGAGCGCGCAGATCGATGCCGCGAGCGACGCCGCCAACGCCAGGGCCATGCCGGCCATCGGGAACTCTGGTATCGGTACGCCCGTTTGCTCCATCTCGAACACTATGCCCATCAGGTCGGCGCCCTCGGTCACGGAGACCGGGAAGGACCCGGTCGCGTGGCCCCAGGACGCCATCTTCAGCGTATGGGTCCCCGCCGGCAGGTACATGTCGAAGAACCCTCCGTACGTATAGGCCGTCAGGGTGCCGTCGTCCGGGGCAGCGCCCGCGTATACGGTCGCCCAGCCGACGGTCCTCAGCTCGCCCTTCCAGTTATACGCTAGCGCATAGCCCTTCACGGATCCGCGCAGGTCGACCTCGAAGATCGGCGAGACCTCGCCGCTGTCCGGCACCGTGACCGTCACGACCGTGCGCTGCTCATATGGGCCCAAGTGGTTCCATGGGTAGTAGTATGGCCTATCCTTGTTGCCATACTCGCCGGCCAATAGGCCCGTGACCCAGGTCGTCGGCGTATCGAAGTCCAATGGGACGAAGTCCAGCTCTATGGTATAGGTCCCGGCCGGTATGCCCTTGCTCGGCCAGAAGGCGCCGTTGGGCTCCCTATAGCCGAACCTGAAAGCCGGCACTTGCCATGGGGCGCATGGGGCGGCTGGTGAGATTGCCTGGTCGAGGCGGGATAGCCCGAAGCCGTAGAGCTGCCAGGTTATCCTGCCTATGTTGGCCGGTATGTAGAAGGCGTGCGAGGCCGCGACCAGCTTGCCCTGCTGGTCGTAGACCCTCGCCCTGGCGGACATCGGGAAGCTCGTATTCTCGAAGATGGATTGCTTCTTGAAGAATATGGTCATCGTTATGTTCGCGCCCACGTCCAAGTCGACCTCGATGTCGCTCACGGAGCTCGTGCCCTTGCTTACCCAGACCGTTGGGAACATCTTCTGGACGTACCCAACCGTATAGGCCTCGGGGCTATAGGTGCCCGTCGTCAGGGCCGTTGGGTAATCGCCCCTTAGCCATAGGAACCCGGCGCCCGGCGGGGTCTTGTAGCCGAAGAAGGCGCCCATCATGCGGGCGTCGGGCCCGACCCTCTCGGCGTAGTTCGAGCCGTTGTAGCAGAGCTTCTGGGCGTACGGCCAGCCCTCGTAGGGTATGGAGGTCTTGCCCTTAGCCTGGTCGCTCAGGCCATCGACCCAACCGTTACCGGTCCATAGGAACCTGAACCACTCGGTATAGGTCCCATCGGGCTTCTTGAACCTAACCCTGATCCTCGAGTAATCTGGCGAAACGGTGGTGCTGGTGGGATTGTCATGGCCAACCGGGCCGAAGGTCCATGGCTTCTCGACCCATGGGCGTTGCCAATCCTTCGAGGTCAGGGTCACGTTTATGGACCCTCCCTTGACCAGGTGCATGCTCAGGGCCGTGGGGCTGGCGCATAGGCTCACGGTGGCCGCGTAATCCTCCTGCTGCACATAGCCCCTCACGTAGACCTTGATCTTATAGGTGCCGGGCATCAGGCCGTAGTCCTTCAGGCCCTGATAGCGCCATAGGAAGTACTTGTAGCCCACGCCCACGTTGGGCGTGGGGTCTGTAGCGCTCTTCGGGCCGGACAGGGACATCGTCAGGACCCAGCGGTTGTTGTCCGGCCCGGCCATGCCGAAGCCGTTCAACATTATCCAATAGGTCCCGTTGCCCATTAGGCCCGAAACGAAGTCCTTCTTGGTGACGAAGGTGAAGTTCAGGGCCCTCAATTTGCCATCCATGTCGTAGGCCTCGGCTATCATATAGAGGCCCGGCTCGGGTATCTCGAACGGGTTGGTCGTCAGCGAATTCTCGAAGTGGTGGAAGTGGACCGTCACGTTGATCCAGCTGCCCCTGCGCAGGTCCATCTGGATGTATTTATCGCCCGGGAACTCGGCCGCCGGGACGGTGACTATGTAGTCCTCGGTTTGGACGTAGCCGTTCACATAGGCCTTGACCTTGTATTGGCCGGGCAATAGGCCGTTGACCCATGTGGCATAGGCCTGCGGGACGTATCCGCTGAACTCGGTCGGGGCCCCGAACCAATCCTTGAGGCCGAATTGGAACCTGAATGGGTTCGTCGAGCCTCCCGGCAGCCACCAGCTCTGGGATGGGCCCACGCCGTTCGGGACCGCTCCCTTGGTCAGGAACCAATCCTCTTTGTACGGGTACGGGTACTCGGCGCCCCAATCGGCCTCCTTATAGCTCCATGGGAAGGCCACGGCCTTAGGCTGGAACAGGGTCTTCACGTAGCCCGTGGTCCAGTCCCACCTGACGTCGCCTACGGCATAGGACGTGAACGGCCTATGGGTCAGGTTGACCGGGGACCTGGTGACGACGTTGCCCTTCAGGTCCTCTATCTCGACCGTTATCGGCGGGCCGAGCGTGTTGCCGGCCGAATCCGTGCCAACTGCCGGCCAGGCTATCTCGCCCAAGCCGCACTTGGAGAATATGTCGCCCCATATGACCGCACCCGGCGTCAAATAGAAGTCGTGGCTATAGGATTGGCCCGGTCCGACCGTGATCTGCCACTCGGCGCCCTCAGGGTAGCCGGCGCACGAGGCCTTCACCGTGTATATGCCCGGCGCCAGGCCCTCGAGGGCGTAGCGGCCGTGGGCCGTCTCGTTGAAGTAGGCGACGGCCTTGACCTTGCGGCCGGTCTTGACTACCTGCGGCCATTTGTACGGGTCTATGGCCTCGCCCTCTGCTACCACCTTCCCGGCCAGGTTCACGGGCTTCCCGTAGAGGTCCGGGTTGTGGCCCCCGAACCTGACGACCCCGTAGATGTACGCCGGGTCCACTTCGCCCTTCACGAGCAGGACGGGCCAGTTCTCGGCCGGCATCGGGTAGATCCCGCCGCCGAGGAGCCCGCCCGGTGCCGCGGTCTGGGCCGCATAGGCATTGGCCTGCGTCGGCCAAGAGCACACGGAGTCGCTGTCATAGCCCAGGAAGATCTTGAAGAAGTACTTGCCGGCCACGGTCGGGGCCGTCATGCCGTTGAGGCGTATGTAGTACCAATTGGTCACATTCGCACCTCTCCAGTCGATGCTCACCCACCTTATGTGGATGAACCACCAGCCCGGCGCGAAGGGGTCCTTGTCGTCGGCCTTGCTGACCCATATCTTCTCATAGTCGCTCGTCAGCGTGGTCACTATGTTCGACGTATCGCCCTTTGACCAATCCACGGGCGGTATGAAGCCCTCGCCCGTGTATCGGCCATAGGCATCCGTCGCGGCCGGCACGTAGATGGCTATGTTCTTATATACTTTATCAGGAGAAGAAGTCCCGCTGAAGTTCAGGGCTATTATCAGGTCGCCCTTGCTCTCGTACTCGTACTTGCCGTCCCAATTGGTATCGACGGAGGTCAATATGGCCTCCCAGGGCGAGTAATGGTTCCCGCCCCTGTGTATGCCGAGCCTCAGCGGGTCATAGCCTTGGATCTGGTCGCTGCCCGGGGTATAGCCGTAGCCCCATCTCCAAGGGCCCCCGTAGAGGCTCTCGGACCAGAGGCCGGCGCCCGGGAATACGTAGGCCAATGGGCCCTCCCTATGTTGCTCCTCTGGGGGGACGCCGGTGGCGCCGTATGGGTACGGGCCGTCGTACTTTACGCCCCTAGTCCTGGTCCCGTCCAATTCGCCCAACGTGAAATGGGCGCTGGCCGGGGCCATGGCCGATAATAGGAACAGGGCGATGGCGAACGCCGCTAGCAACTTCCTATCCATTTCCCTTTTCCACCTTTTCCTTTTTTAGCCGCCCTTCGGGCGGCTGGAGGGCCGGAGGGCCTCCAAGGTATAAAAAGGCTTATCTCGGGGCCCGATATATCGGGCGGGAGGTCCATTTGGGGATGGACTATGCCCTCGGATGGTCGCCCGGGGATTCCCCAATCCGGGCCCCGACCCGGGCCGAGGGGCCCTTACGCGATCCATCCGGATGGATGGGCCGACTGGGGGCCGAGGCCCCGGGCGGCTTCGGGCGGATGATAGGGGCGATATCGGCGATATGGGGCGCGGCCGCGATACCGATCCCATTGCCCCATCCGCGCAGGGGGCTCGGCGATCGTCCCGGGGCTTGCGGGGGCCCGAATCCATTTATATGGGGCCTTGGGTAAGGCCGATTGGGGGAGGCTTGGCCGGATCTTGAGCTTGAAGGGCGAGATCCTCGACCTATTGAGGCGCGATGAGGAGTTCCGGTACGCGGTGGCCGGCCTGATAGGCCTGGAGGAGGTATTGAGGCGCCTCGATAGGCATGAGGCGGAGCTCGTCAGGCTGAGGGAGGACATGAATAGGCTAAGGGAGGACATGCTCGAGGGCTTCAGGAGGCACGATGAGGCCCTGGCGAAGCATAGCGAGGAGATAGCCAAGCTCAGGGAGGACATGATAGCCGGGTTCAGGCGCCATGACGAGATCCTCGCGAAGCATAGCGAGGAGATAGCGAGGCTCAGGGAGGACATGATAGCCGGGTTCAAGCGCCATGACGAGATCCTCGCGAAGCATAGCGAGGAGATAGCGAAGCTCAGGGAGGACATGATAGCCGGGTTCAGGCGCCATGACGAGATCCTCGCGAAGCATAGCGAGGAGATAGCGAGGCTGAGGGAGGATATGGTGGCCGGGTTCAGGAGGCACGATGAGGAGATAGCGAGGCTCAGGGAGGATATGAACAAGGGGTTCGCCCTCCTGGAGAGGCATATATCGGCCCTCGGGGCCAGGTGGGGCCTGATGAGCGAGGAGGCCTTCAGGGAGGGCCTGAGGGGCCTATTGGAGGGGGAGCTGGGCCTCAAGGTCGAGCGCTGGGCGGGCCGCGATGCGGAGGGCATAGTCTACGGATATCCGAGCCTCGTCGAGGTGGACGTCGCGATGCGCGATGGCAGGGCGATCCTGGTGGAGGTCAAGGCCCATGCGAGCGCCTCGGACGTATACGCCCTCAAGAGGAAGGCCGAGCTCTACGAGAGGCTCGAGGGCAGGAGGCCCTCGAGGCTCATATTGATAACCCCTTACGCAGACGAGGGCGCCAAGGAGGCGTGCCTGAGGCACGGCGTAGAGCTATACGCGCGGGCCTGAGCCGCCCCGCCCGATGGGCTCATGGCGGGGGATTTTTACGCGAATTGCGTAAAAGGGGGGCCCTCGATTTATCGAGGTCGCCAATGGGGCGAAGGGCGCGGGGGCCCGGATCCTTTGGCGCCAAGGGGCCTCCATCGGGGGATCGCGTCCTTGACCCGGTTGTGAAATGGGCTTACCCCCACCCATCCAGGGAGGGGCCGAAGCGGATGGGGATTTGGGGCATGGAGTTGCGGGGGCTTTAAAAAGGGAAAGGGGGAATTGGGGCGCGCCCCAAGCCACATAGGCTTCGATCATGCGATCCCGCACGCTTCCAAAATGGCTACAGTATAGGCCTTGGTCAAGTTCGTTAGCTCCTCGATGGTTATATGCTCATCCGAGCTACCGGCCCTATAATTCGGCCCATACATGGCGCATTCCATCCCGGCCCTCTGGTAGAATGGCAACTCCCTCGCCCTAGCGAGCGCGGGTCTCACGGGGTCCTCGATAATAGGATGATTAGGCGTGGACAAACACCCCACCCGCTCCCCAAACGGCTTCTCAAGATCCCCGGGATGGTCGGACCCCCTCAACATTGATTCTAGGAGGAGGGCCACAGGGGGCCCACCGATGGGGCGGCCGCCCGTGCTGCCGAGCCCATTCTGGGGAGCGCGCATCCCAGGGGCTCATACCTCCCTTATGGGGCACTTCAGGGCCCTCAGGACCTCCTCGGCCCTCTCGACGGCCAGCTTTATCGTATAAAGCCTCCCCGGGGTCCTGAGCTTCAGCTTCACGACGTCCCCGGACCTCTTCACCCTGCATTCCTCGGCCCGCTCGGATAGGCGGAGGAACTCCCCGACGTCGAAGACCTCCTGCGGCAACCCCGATCCCCCCGCCATGGGGCCGCCTCGGCCTTAAAAAGCTTGGCCCGGACCGAAAGGCTTCTAAGGGATCCGCGCCCATAGGGCCGGGGGATCCGATTGCCGATCACGGCCTACCTATTGATCGTCGCCGAGGTCGGGAGGGAATACGAGATAGCCGACCGGATAAGGGGGATGGAGGGCGTGAGGGAGGCGAGGATCGTATACGGGGAGTTCGATATAGTCGCCAAGCTCGAGGTCCCGGACCTATCGGCCCTCGATTCCATGGTCACCAGGATGAGGGCCATACAGGGCATAATAAAGACGTCGACCCTCATCGCCTCCCAATAGCCCCGGCCGGGGCAAATTTTAAAATCCGGCTGGCCAGATCTTAGGCCGGGTGGGCCCGTAGCTCAGCCAGATCCGGCCGAGGGGCCGATCCTGAAGAGGTTAGAGCAGCAGGCTCATAGCCCCTCGGGGGGCGACCTGCTGGTCGCCGGTTCGAATCCGGCCGGGCCCATAGGGGCATCGGGGCCGGCCCCGATCGCTAAGGTTTATTAACCCGGCCCCGGCCCTTCAAACCGCCGCCGCAGGAGCCGCCGTACCAATGGCGGATGGGCGAGAGCTCAGCGGTAGAGCAGCGGACCCGCGCCCGCGGGGCTGAGGCTGTTAAGGGGCCCGGGCCGGCTCCGCTGGGACCCGTTGGTCAGAGGTTCGAATCCTCTCGGCGGCGCCAAAGGACAACACGGCGGGAGCGCGGGCTGCGCCCCTCGGCGTGGGTTAAAAAAGGGAGGGGTTTTGGGACCTCAGGCGGATAGGATCCGCCTTATCGTCTCCTCCGACGGCGGCTTCGTGGCGAGGCTAACGGGTATCGTCACAAGGAAGTTGGCGAATAGGCCCCAGATGCCCGAGTGCACCTGGAGCGGATCGGGCCAAACGAACGTCGTCAGGAGGACGACTATCACGCCGACCACTATGCCCGCGAAGACGCCCGCCTTGGTGACCCTCCTCCAAGTGATCCCGAGGACCCATCCCGGGAAGAATTGAACGACGCCGCTATAGGCCACCAGGAGCAAATAGACGAGCAATTGGGGATAATAGAGGGCCAGGAAGAGGCATATGACCGTGAAGATCAGCGAGAGGGCCCGCGCGGCCCAAGCCGTGGCCGTCTCGCTCGCCTTGGGCCATATCCCCCTTTGGATCAGGTTCCTGGCCGCTAGGCCCGATTCGCATTGTATCAGCCCCGCGCCGGTCGATATGGCCGCCGCCAGCCCCCCGGCCCCGACGAGGCCGACGATCCATGGGTTGAAGAAGTACTTCACCGACTCTATGACGGCGTAATCCGCCGCGGGCAGCTTATAGCCCGTAACGCCCGGGAATAGGATTATGGCCGCGAAGCCCACGAATACGATCGGGATGGAGAGGAGCGAGTACCAGGACATCCAGGCGCAGGTCCTCATTATGTCCTTCTCCTGCCTCGCCGAGTAGCCCCTTTGGACCAAGTGGGGGAACATCCAAAAGCCCAGCGTCGTGAGGAGCAGGCTGGACATGTACCAAGGATAGCCGTGGATCCCCTTGGCCCCGGGCAATAGCAAATGCTTGGGGCTCACCTCGAGGACCTTCCTGAAGAGGGGCTCGATCCCGCCGAAGGCGGCGAAGACGACCCCGATGGCCACGAAGGCCGCGATGAACATTATGATCCCCTGCAGGAAGTTCGTCCAGGCTATCCCCCTATAGCCCCCGATGAAGACGAAGACGGCCGTGCAAAGGAAGGCTATCAAGATCGCGGGCGTCCTGGAGATCGCCCCATAGCTCGCCGCCTCGACTATTATGCCCGTTCCGAGGATCTGGAGCTGGATATAGGGCAATAGGAAGAATATCCCGACCAGGGCGACCAGGATCCCCAGGGCCCTGCTCTCGTATCGATCTATGAAGAAGTCGGGCTCGGTCAAATAGCCGAACTTCTTCCCGAGCCTATGGTAATAGGGCGTCAGCAGGAAGCCCGTGCAATAGGCCGTCACGAAGTACGCTGGCGCGTAGAGTATCGATGCCCCATGCGTCACCGCCCAGCCCGCCAAGCCGAGGAACGTGAAGGCGCTGTAGATCTCGGCCGCGACGGCGAAGTAGAGTATGACGAACGAGATGCCCCTCTCGGCCACCATCCACTCCGCCAGGCTGAACTTCTTCAGGACCCCGGCCATTATGCCCACTATGGTCGAGATTATCAGCCAGCCGAAGATTATGGCAAGAGAGATCGTTCCCGGAGGGAGCTCCATCGCTATCCACCCCTCGTCCTAACGATGTATGCCGCCGTTAGGAACAATGGCCCTATTATCAGCCAAGCCACGTGCCAGAAGAAGAAGAAGGGCATCCCCAGGACCCATGGCTCGACCCTATTGACGAAGGGCGCGCCGAGGATCAGGACGATCGGCGGTATGGCCGCGATGATCAAGGCCTCCTTCTCCCTATATTTGGCCTTCTCCAAGATTCCCACCGGAGCTCAGTCCATTTTCAAGTCATTTTTCCCCCAATCCCTTTATAATGCTTTCGATGCGCTCGCGGCGATCCCCAAGCCCCCCGAGGCCCCTGGGGAGCTCGATGGGGCCCGCTGACGCCTTTGCGCTTTTTTTAAAGAAAAGGGCCGCTGGCCTCACGCCAGCAGCTTCTTCAGGAACGCCGCGTAAACCGATATGGCGTCGAGGATCTGCCGCTTCTCCACGAACTCGTTCGCGGTATGGGCCTGGGCTATATTCCCCGGCCCCACGAGGACCGATGGGATCTTGGCGTCGACGGCCGTGAAGCGGGCGTCCGTGAAGCCCGTGAGGCCCGTTATCTCGGGCCTCCTGCCCAAGGCCTCCTGGACGGCCTCCACGGCCATCCTCACCAGCGGCGCGTCCTCCGGCAGCTCGAAGGGGTCGGCGAAGAGCAAGTCCTCCACCTTATATTCCACCTGCGGATCCAGGGCCTTAACGGACCTGAGCGCGGATTCTATCTCCCCCTTCACCTCGCCCGGGTCCTCCGCCGGGAGCATCCTCCTATCGACCAGGATCTCGCAATAATCCGGGACGACGTTGATCTTCGTCCCGCCGGATATGACCCCTATGTTTATAGTCGGCCTCCCCAGGAGCTTATGCTCCCTCTCGAACTTGATGGATTGGAGGGCGGAGATTATCTTCGCCATCTTCTCTATGGCGTTTATCCCGCGCTCCGGCGTGCTGCCGTGCGCCGCCTTCCCCTTCACGCTTATCTTGGCCCAATAAACCCCCTTCTCGCATCTGCAAACGTTCAGCCCCGTGGGCTCCCCGGAGAGGCAATAATCCGCCCTCAGGCCCTCCTTGCGCACCAAATAGCCCAGCCCATCCAGGCCCCCGGTCTCCTCGTCGACCGTGGCCGTGAAGATCAGCTTCCCCTTCAGGGTGACGCCCTCGTCCAATACCTTCTTGACCGCCGCGACCATCGAGGCCAGCGCGCCCTTCATATCGGCCGTGCCCCTGCCGTAGATCCTCCCCTCCCTCTCGACCGCCTTGAAGGGGTCCGTCTCCCAGCCCATCCCGGGCGGGACGACGTCGACGTGGCCGTTGAAAAGCAGCTCGGGCCTCCCCTCGCCCAATACCCCTATTAGGTTCGGCTTCCCCTTCGCCCCCTCAACGACCCTGGTCTTGAACCCGAGCTCCTCCAGGGCCGATCGGAGCCTGGAGCAGACCTCATCGTATTTCTCCCCCGGGGGGTTGACGGAGGGTATCGCTATGAGGTCCGAGAGCAGGGAGAGGGCGTAATCCTCGACCCCGCCGCCCTTCGGCATAGAACTCACCCGCCTTGAATCCGCCCATCCGAATTTAAAATTTTCCAATCGGCCGGGGCTCGGCCTAGCCGATCCGGCGCGCGGCCTTGGCCTCCCGCTGCGGCAGGCCCCTCAGGGAGCATCGGGCCACCGCGCCGGCCCTTTCGGCGAACCCCCTCAGGACCTCCTCCGGATATGGCTCGAGCCCGGAATAGCTCGGGTCCAAGCATTTTCCGGGCTTGAATTGCTGTATCACGTACGGCTTGGATCGGCCGATGGATCTCGCTATCTCCATTATCTCCGCCTCCCCCACCAACCCCGGGACGGCCGTGGTGACGAACTCGGCGTTCGCGTCGGAGGCCCTGAGGAGCTCGAAGCTCTCCCTAACGCCCTCGAAATCCCCCGGGCTTATGTTGGGCGTGACCCTCGCGTAGCCCTCGAGCCTCAGAGGCGCCTTCAAATCCATCGATATCAAATCCAGCAGGCCCTCGCCCAGGAGCGCCTCCAGGGCGCGCGGCCTCGACCCGTTCGTCTCCAGCTTCGTCGCGAACCCCATCGATTTGACCTCGCGGAGGAAATCCGCCAGATCCGGCTGGAGCGTCGGCTCCCCGCCCGTGATGCATACGGCGTCGAGGAGCCCGATCCTATCCCGGAGGAAGGAGAGGACCGAATCCTCCTCGATCGTCGGGAGCTCCTCCGGCCTCATCACCAGGTCCGGGTTATAGCAATAGGCGCATCGGAAATTGCAACCCCCCACGAATACCACGGCGGATATCTTCCCGGGGTATTCTATGAGGGAGGTCCTCTTGAGCCCCTTTATGAGCATCGGCCCATCCCGGCCCCCATCGGGCTGGCCTTCATTGGACTACGTACTCAAGCCTCCTCGCGTATTCCTCCTGCTTCCCCCTGTTCCAAAGCTGAACCGGCCTATAATAGCCCACGACCCTGCTGTAGACCTCGCATGGCACGAAGGCCCTCCCGCCATCCCTCGCGCCGTACCGCCCCAGCTCCTCCTCCGAATGCCTCAGGGGGCATTCGAAATGCTCCCCGGATAGATACCCGTGGACCGGGCATATGCTGAATGTGGGCGTTATGGTATAATACGGGATCCTGAACCTCTCCGCGATCCTCCTGACCAATAGGGCGCAGCTCTCCCCGGACTCTATCCGCTCCCCGATGAAGGCGTGGAAGACCGTCCCGCCCGTATAGAGGATTTGCAAATCCTCCTGATGCCTCAGGGCCTCGAATATATCATCGGTATAATCGACCGGGAGGTGCGTCGAGTTCGTATAATACGGCGCATCCCTCCCGGCCGTGATTATGTCCGGGTACTTCTCCTTATCGAGCCTCGCCAGCCTATGCGATGCGCCCTCCCCGGGCGTCGCCTCGAGGTTGTATAGGTTCCCCGTCTCCTCCTGGAACTCTATCAGCTTCTCCCTCATGAACTTCAGGACCCTTATCGAGAACTCCTTCCCCTCCTTAGAGGCTATGCTGGTCCCGAGGAAGTTGAGGCACGCCTCGTTCATGCCTATGAGGCCTATCGTTGAGAAGTGGCGCCTGAGGTCGCCCAGGTATCGCTTCGTATAGGGGAGGAGGCCCCGCTCTATGTTCCTAGAGACGACCTTCCTCTTCACCTCCAAGGAGGTCTTCGCCAGCTCCATGAGGGCCTCGAGCCTCTCGAAGAACTCGTCGTCGTCCTTGGATAGGTAGCCTATCCTCGGCATGTTGATCGTCACGACCCCTATGCTCCCGGTGGATTCCCCGGATCCGAAGAGCCCCCCGGTCTTCTTCCTCAGCTCCCTCAGGTTCAGCTGGAGGCGGCAGCACATGGCCCTGACGTCGGATGGCCTTAGATCGCTGTTGACGAAGTTCTGGAAATACGGGAGGCCGTATTTGGCGGTCATCTCGAAGAGGAGCCTCGAGTTCTCCGATTCCCAATCGAAGTCCTTGGTTATGTTATAGGTCGGTATCGGGAACGTGAAGACCCTGCCGCTCATATCGCCCTCCGTCAGGATCTCTATGAAGGCCCTGTTTATGAGGTCCATCTCCTCCTGATATTCCCCATAGGGCTCCCCGGATACCTCCCCGCGCACGACGGCCGGCTCGTCCTTGAGGTCCTCCGGGACCTCCCAATCGAAGGTTATGTTCGTGAAGGGCGTTTGGCCGCCCCACCTGGAGGATATATTGACGCCGAACACGAACTCCTGGATCGCCTGCTTGACCTGGGGATAATCCAGCCCATCCGCCCTGACGAAGGGCGCCAGGAATGTATCGAAGGAGTTGAAGGCCTGGGCGCCGGCCCATTCGTTCTGGAGCGTGCCGAAGAAGTTGACTATTTGGCCCAGCGCCGTCCTCAGGTGCCTCGGGGGCTTCGATTCGACCTTCCCGGGGACCCCGTTGAAGCCCTCGAGGAGGAGCTGCCTCAAGTTCCACCCGGCGCAATAGCCGGCTATGCTCATCGAGAGGTTGTGGAGGTGGAAGTCCCCGCTCAAGTGGGCCTCGGCCACCTCCCTGGGGTAAATATAAGTGAGCGCGTAATGCGCCATGACCGTGCCGGTCGCATGCCAAAGCAGGCCGGAGAAGGAGTAGCCCAAGTTGGCGTTCTCGCTGACCCTCCAATCCCCCTTGGCTATATAGGAGTTGACGACCTCGCCGACGTTGAAGAAGAGGTTCTTGACGTCCCTCAGCCTCTTGTGCTGCTCCCTATATATGATGTAGGCCTTCGCGACATCGAAATAGCCCAGCTTCATGAGGGCCGTCTCGACTATATCCTGTACCTCCTCCACCGAGGGCGTCCGCTCCCCCCCGTAGATCTCCGATATCAGCCTCAGGACCTCCGCGGTCGCCCCCTCGACCGGCCCCTCCTCCCTTATCCCCACGGCCACCATGGCCTTCCTTATGGCGTTCCTTATCTTCTGGGGATCGAAATCCACTATGGTCCCGTCCCTCTTCCTTATCTTGGAGGGCATCTCCCCTTTGGTTCGATCGCACATCAAGAGCTCGATCGACCTCCACTGGATATCCGGGGAGGGCTTCGCCCCGCCCCCTTAATAATTTTTTGTATCTTTTTGTATGAATTTTTAAAGTCAGCCCCCCGCGGGGGGCGCGCGCACCTATAATGGAAGGTGTCTACCCGGGGCTCGGCGCCGGCCCCCTCGGGGCCGGTTCGGGCCCGGATTGGGGCCCATTTCGGAGGGGCATCCTTAAGAACCCCATGGGCCCGGGGATGCGCCGGCCGGCCCCTAGCGGCCCCCTATCAGCTCCAGCTTCTTGGGCAGGTACTCGTCCACTATATACGTGAGGCCGTATCGGCTGAACGCCTCCTGCTCGGCCTTCCTCTTGATCTTGAAGAACGTCCTTATCTCCCTCCTCCATGGCTCCTCGCCGTACCTGGGGTCCCTTTGCAGCTCGTCCAACCGCCTCAGGTCCAGATCGGTCAGCGGGTCGCTCGGGAGCTTGTAATCGATTATGTCCGTGGCCCAAACCCCGCCCCATACGGCGTTGGGGGTATTGAGCTTCCTCAGGTGCGCCGCGTTGGCGGATCCCGAGATTATGACCATCGCTATGTGCATCCCCCATGGGTCCCCGTCCGTCAATATCAGGACCGGCAGGCCGAGCTCCTCGTTCAGCCTCCTTATCAGGGTCCTGGTCGACCTCGGGGCCTGGCCGGCGGTTTGGATTATGAGCGCCTTGAACCTCTCGTGGACCCTCTCCTCGATGAACCTCGTGAAGAGCGCCCCCTTCTCCAGGACTATCAGCTTATCGGCCTTGCATTCGACGAACTCGGCGTTCGTGAGCGCCGGGCCTATCATGACGCCGTCGGGGTGGCTCGTGAGGTTGAGCGTGCGGCCCTCGTATCCGGGGACCGTGTACTCTATCGTGAGGTCGCCGAATATCGCGCTGCGCTCCTCGGGGAAGACGTTGAAGTCCTCCCTCGCCAAGCCCGATACGGATTCGAGGTCCGTTATTATGCTATCCGACTCGGCTTGATCGACGAAATCCATCTCGTAGGCCTGGGCGGAGTAGAAGACGTCCCTAAGGGTGCTCGTCTTATTGGATCTAACGAGCTCCTCCACGAAGGAGGCGACCCAGAGCATTTGGGTGAAGGGCCTTATGTGCCTTATGTTCTTCGCGCTCCTTATTATGTGCTTATCGCCCAGGACGTATTGCCTGAGCTCCTTATCGTAGAATATGTTCGACGTGGACCTGCTGGGCATCTTGATCTTGGGGAACTCGCGCCGGATTATTTGATCGTATATATCGGAGCCTATCCTCCTCAGGGCCCGCAGCACCGCCTCCTTCCTATCCTTGGCCGATGCCCTAGGCCGCTTCAATTCGCGACGCCCTCCTTAGGAGCGGCCTTATATCCGGGACCTCCTTCCCCGCGAGCTTGGCTGAGAACTCCGCTATCTTCGGGAGGTACTTCTGGAATACGTCGAGCTTCCTCCGCTCCCTCTCGGCGTATTCCTTCTTGGATAGGTAAAGGGATAGCCTCCTGGCGACCTCCCTCACGGCGTTCAGGATCTCCCTCTCGACCTCCGGCCTATCGGCTATGAACTCCTTCCCGACCGTTTTATAGGGGATCTTGGTGGAGCATATGTGGACGAAGACAGCCACGGGCATATCGGGGGAGACCTTGTACCTCCTCCAATCTATCAGGCTATTGACCACCTTCCAGGAGACGTCGCTCGCCTCGTCGAAGAGGAGCGGGATCTTGTTCGCGAACCTATATAGCGTTATGCCCCCGGAGGCTTGGACCCCCCCTCCGTAGGCTATCCCGACCTCCACGATGAACGGGTATCCCGAATAGGTGGATGGCCTCCTGGTGAGCGCGGAGACGAACTCCGGGTTCAGCTCCTTCCTGATGCCGGCCTCCATGAGCTCCTCGCCGAGGGGGCTGAGGCAGCTGGCATCGGGGGGTAGGAAATCGAAGCCCTTCATCGCGTTCGCCAGGGCGACGACCTCCTCCGGGCTTAGCCCCTTCGGATCCCTCTTTGGGTTGAACTTCGCGTACTCCAGGAAGGCCCTCGCGGTGCGATCCCCGATCCTTTGGAAATGCCTCTTCAGGAATTCCTCCAGGGTCCTGGCGCGGGTGGATTTTATCAAGCGGTTCAGGGTCTCCACGTCGACCCCATGGGGGTGATATAGGGTCTCGGTCGGGGGCTTGGGCATCGCCGAATCTATGCCCGAGAATCGATAAAGCCTCCCCCTGGGGTCCACGAAGGTTATATCGGCGTATGGCGTTACGATCGCCGTTTGCTTCAGGTACTCCAAGACCTTCGGCATCGCCCTCGTGTAATCCCCCTCCATCGAGAACTCTATTATCGTGCCGCGCCATCGATCCGCGTTCTCATGCTCCGCGCGCTTCAGGACGATCGGCCTGTTGTTCTGGATGTCTATCCTGAGGTGGTATTCGTAGATCTTCTTGGCCCCGGTGCTGGATATTATCACGGCCTCGGAATGGGTCGTTATCTGCCCATATAGCAAGGCCATCTTGCCCCCGAGCCCGAACGTCCCCCTGGTCTGCCTCAGCTTGTATTTGGATCCGTAAAGGACCTGCCCGAAGGCGGAGGGTATCGCCTCCGGCGGGACCCCGATGCCGTTATCCCTTATCCTTATCCTATAGACCTCGGGGCCCTCCCCCCTCGAGGATATCTGCGAGATCCTCAAATATATCTCGGGCTTGATCCTATAGAGGTCGCAGGCGTCCAAGGAGTTCTCGACGAGCTCCCTTATGGCCGAGTAAATGGCCCTTGTGGGGTTCGTGAACCCGGCTATATCCCTATTCCTATAGAAGAAATCGGCCGGGCTTATCTCCTCGAATACCTCCAATCCTCATCCCCCCGGGGCCGCGCCCGGGCCCATCCTCTTCATGGCCCTCCTGCGGGCGCTCAGGAATTTATAAACGGTCGAGTGCTGCTTCCCATTTATCAACATTTCAACGGCCTCCCTGGCGAAGGAGGCGCTTTCGTAATCCCCGATTATGGCTATGGTATGCCCATATATCGACAGCCTGGCCCCGGTGGCCTCCTCTATGGCCCTCCGCATCTTCCCCTCCTCCCCGATCACGCGGCCCTTCACCCTCCTGATCTGGTTCTCGTTCTTCCCGAGGATCTCCCTCAGGTCTATTACGTCGAGCATCATGTCCTCGTCCCTCAGCAATAGGGCCTTATCCGGGGAGAAGCCGCGCCCTATGGCCACGACGACGTCCCTGGCCCTGAGGAGGTTTATCGGATCCCCCATCCCCTCCCTCGCGGATATCCTGACGACCCCCTCCCCGCTATCTATATCCAGGTCCACGCCGAAGGATTCCTCGATCTCCGATTTGGTCGATCCATTGGTCCCTATCAGGACTGGGATCCTCTCCCTCGGCAACACGAGCGTGATCTCCTCCAATTCAACCCACTATCCGCTTGAACGTTTCCTCATCGTCGAGCTCCAGGAGGTAAGCCCTCCTGAAGTAATTGTTCAATATGGAGATGTCCCTCCTTAGGAAGGACTCGGCCATCGGGTGATCCTTCAGGACCGCTTGCGAGAGATCGAATATGACCGGCTCCCCCTTCCATATCATAACGTTATATTCGCTCATATCACCATGCACGAGGCCCGCGGACTTATAGAGGGCCCCGAGGTGGGCTATGAGCCTTTCGTAAACGCGCATCGGGTTCCTCAGTTCCACGTCCCTCATCAGCGGGGCCGGCACCCCGCCCTCGCCTATGAACTCCATCAGGAGGACGTTCCCCTCCACGTATATTGGCTTCGGGACCCTAACCCCGGCCGAATGGGCCAGCTCCAAATTCTTGAACTCCTTCTGCGCCCACGCCGATATCAGGGCCCTCGTGGAGCGCTTGACCGCGCTGAACCTGGGATCGCCCTCTATGTACTTCAGCCTCCCCCTTCGGAATTCCGCCGTGGACGTGAGGTAGATCTTCACGGCCACGTCCCCCCCATCCGGGCCCTTCGCCCAATACAGCCTCGCCTCCTTCCCGGCCTTGACGACCCCGAAGATCCTATCGATGATCCCCTTATTCATCATCTTATATATCGTCATCAGGGTTTGTTTATCGAAGACCTCCTCGAGGGCCTCCCTCTCCTCGGATCTCTTGACCTTCATGAGCTGGTCTATTTCGTACCTCCTCTCCCTCAACCTCAGCCTCTTCAGATGCTCCTCTTCCACAGCGCCATTCCACCTATCCCGATGGGAAGTACCCGTGCTTCTTCAGCCACTCCGCTTGGCTATCCGTGTACCTCCAGATGATGTCCCCCTTCTCCTCGCTTTGGAAATCCCACGGGGCCACCAGGACCATGTTCCCCACCTTGATCCAAACCCTCCTCTTCATCTTGCCCCTTATCCTGCATACGCGCTCGTGCCCATCGGCGCAGCTGACCAAGAGCCTATCGTAGCCCAGCATCTTCGTCACTATCCCGAGGACCTGGTTCGGCCCCGGGAGGACCATCTCCTTTAGCTCCTCCTCGCTCAGGACCTTCTTCTTCCCCATGCCCCGGCACCGCGGCCTCTTCCATATCGATATCCGGGGCCGATTTAAAAAGCCATCAAAGCCTCATTATTTGGACGTGCGGTATCCCGGCTATCCTAATCACGGCGTCCCTGTGGACCTTCCCGCTCCTTATCGCCTCCCCGATGACCCTCTCCCCGACAAGGTTGACTATGTCGGCCGAATCGATGCTTTGGATGACCTCCTCCACGTCCGCCAGCCGCCCGCCGTAGAACTCCCTGTTCACCTCGATCCTCAGCCTCCCCTCCCTATAGACGTTGCCGAGGAGCTCGCCGTCGCACGCCGCCAATAGGACCATGTTCTGCTGCTTGAATACCTTGATGTACGCCTTACCCCCCATTCGCGCCATCCGCGCTTCCTCAGACGACAGAGGACTTCGCCCCGCACGCTTCGCATACCAGGAACGTGACCCTATTCTCCCTCGCGAGCTTGGTATCCGGCATCTTGCATACCGGGCATATGACGAACTTATTCGCATAGATTTGGATCAGCCTGGAAAGCGTCGCGCGATCGAACCTCCCCTTGAATATGGCCCTGGTCCCATCCAGGCTGCCGGCCGTCGCCATCTCCTTCGTGAGGAACTTCAGGACGTGGTGCGGATCCCTGTTCAGCTTATCGCAGATCTCGAGGAAGTTATATACATAGGTCTTCCCGCCCGTCTCGAGCGATTGCGGGGCCGGGATCTCGAACCTCTTGGCTTCGACCCCTGAGCCCTTCATCATCGAATAGGCCCTTTCCAGCAGCTCCTCGTACTTCGAGGTCAACCCCTTTCGCCGCCCTTAATGGGGCCGCGGTAAAAATAATTTTCCCCCAATGGGCCCGCGGGGCCGCACCCGCCGCGTCCCCGAGGCCGCCCCGGGCGCCCCTCCGCCGGGGAGCGGGGCGCCGCCGGCCCCCGGATCCCATTTCGGCGATGGCCCGGGGGATCGGCTCAACTAATTTATATAGCCGGGCCCGATGAAGGCCGATCCCAGGATTCGGTGGGATCGGGCGATCCCGGCTTGAGGAGCATAATAGTGACTTGCGCCCTGCCATATGCGAACGGGGAGATCCATTTGGGCCATGTGGCCTCCACCTATCTACCCGCGGACATATTCGTCAGATATTTGAGGCTGAGGGGCGAGAGGGTGGTCTTCACATGCGCGACCGATGACTTCGGCACGCCCATATTGATAAAGGCCGAGGAGGAGGGCAAGAGCCCGGAGGAGTACGTCGCCTATTGGCATGAGAGGGATCGGGAGGATTTCGAGAGGTTCGGGATATCCTTCGACATATTCTACAAGACCAGCTCCGAGGAGAACATCAAGCTGGCCCAGTACTTCTTCCTGAAGCTATACGAGAGGGGCTACATATATAAGAAGGAGGTATCGCAGCTCTATTGCACGCGCTGCCGGAAGTTCCTCCCGGATAGATACGTGAAGGGGGTCTGCCCCTACTGCGGGGCCCCGGGCCAATACGGGGATGGGTGCGAGTCCTGCGGAAAGACCTATTCCCCCGATGAGCTGATCGACGCCTCCTGCTCGATCTGCGGCGCGAAGCCGGTGTATAGGAAAAGCGAGCATTTCATCTTCAAGCTCTCCGCCTTCTCCGAGCGCTTGAGGGAGTGGCTCCTGGGGAATAGGAATTTGCAAGAGGACGTCAAGAACTACGTATTGAGGTGGATCGAGGAGGGCTTGAAGGATTGGGACATAACGAGGGACATAACCTGGGGGGTCCCGATACCGCTGCCATCGTGCGAGGGCAAGGTCCTATACGGGTGGTTCGATAACCACATAGGGTACATATCCACCACGATCAAATGCGTGGAGGAAAGGTACGGGATCGATGGCAAGGATTTCTGGAATTCCTCCGAGATATATCACTTCATAGGCAAGGACATAGTCTACCACCACTACCTCTTCCTCCCATCGATGAGGATGGGCGTGGGCGAGTACAAGCTGCCCGATTTCATACCGACCAGGGGGCACCTCCTGCTCCATAAGCATAAGTTCTCGAAGAGCAGGGGCTGGTACATAAGCCTGAGGAGCTTCATGGACGAGTTCCCGCCGGATTACCTAAGGTTCTACTTGACCCTCATAACCCATTACGATCAATCGGACATAAACTTCGATCTGGAGGATTTCAAGGAGAAGATAAATGGGGAGCTCGTATCGAATTTGGGCAACTTCATCCATAGGGCCCTCACGTTCGTTTGGAACAACTTCCGGGGGGAGGTCCCGAGCCCCGCGGGCTACGATGATTTGGATTTGGAATTCAAGCGGGAGATCGAGGGGTTGGGCCGATCCGTTGGGCGGGAGATAGAGAGGAACCACATGGATAGGGCCCTGAGGGCCATCCTGGATTTCTCGAAGAAGTGCAATCAATATTTTCAAAGCAAGGAGCCCTGGAGGGATGCGCCCGGATCGGCGACCTGCATAAACCTCTGCTCAACCGCGGTTTGGGCGCTCTCGATAGCCCTCGAGCCCTTCATGCCGCAAAGCGCTGGCGAGCTCTCCAAGATGCTGGGCATCGATATCGAGAAGAGGTGGGACCTGCTCGATTCCCCGCCGAGGCTGGACGGCGTTAGGATAGGGAGGCCCTCGATCCTCTTCAGGAGGGTCGAGGAGGGGAAGATAAGGGAGATGATCTCGAGATTGGGCATCTGAGGGCGGGCCCCCCGCCCCGGCCCCCGATCGATGCCAAGCTCCCCATGAACCCCCTTGGGCCAACCCCCTCTATCCTCACCAAGCCCGAGGCCCCGACGAGATCCGGGCGATCGACCATCACCTTCCTATAATTCTCGAGCCTCCCCACGGATCGCCCCCCGCACCCCTCAACGAACGTGGCCCATAGCTCCCTCCCGAGATACCTCAGGTTATTCGCGTAGCTTATCCCCCTGCAGAGCCCCGTCAGGAACTTGGACCTGCGCCCGACGACCCTGGAGTCGACCCGCTCCATCCAATAGGCCTCCGTACCCGGCCTCGGCGTGAATTTGGATATATTCACTATATCCGGCCTCGTCTCCTCGATCAACTCCACGGTCTCCTCGAAGTCCTCCTCCCCCTCCCCGGGGAAACCGACGATGACGTCGGTCGCCACCGTTATATCGGGATGGCGCTCCCTGAAGGCCCCCACGACCTCGGCGAAGTCCGATGGCGAATAGGGCCTCCTCATAAGGCCCAGCACCCTCTCCGACCCGGATTGGACAGGGATATGGATGAACTTGTACACCTTCGGGTCCCCGTAGATCCTCAGGAGGTCGTCGAGCATCCGCTTCGCGTACATCGGGTTCATCATCCCGACCCTGATCTTGAAATCCCCGGGGATCGAGGTCATCCCCTCGAGTAGGTCCACCAGGCTGGATCCGATATCCGCGCCATACGCGCCGGTATCCTGGGCCGTGATCCATATCTCCATGACCCCCTCCCCCGCCGCCCTCCTCGCCCTCTCCAAGAGCTCCTCCAATGGGTAGGAGAACAGATCGCCCCTGGCCAGCTTGGTGGAGCAATACGAGCAATTCAAGGGACACCCCTCGGAGATCTGCAGGATCTCGATTAACCCGTTCAGCCTCTCCCTCGGGAGCGCCGGCTTGAGGGGGGGCCTATTCGAGAAGCATATGATGTTCCTCTCGCCCGCCTCCGCCCTGGCGGCTATCTCCCCGACCCTATCGACCGAGAGCGGATCCATGGCCGCGGCGAACTCGGGCAATGCCCCCATGACGGCCGCGAGGTTGATCCTGGGCAGGCATCCCGATACGATCACGGGCTTGCCCAGGGGGCGGAGCCGGGCCAAGCGGGACTTTATCCTTTCCTCCGTCTGCCCCTTGACGCCGCAGGAGTTCACCAATATCAGATCGGCCAGCCCCGGATCCCCGCAACGGGAATACCCGCGCTCGGCCAGCAGGGCGAGCATTATCTCCAGGTCCGCCTTGTTGGCGGCGCATCCGTAATTCTCCGCGTAAACGAGCTTCATCCCGCGGCCCCCTCGGGGGCGGGGCGGGGCCTCCAATTCAAGCGCATCGTCATCGGATGGGATGCCCTCACCTCGTCGACCCTGGATACGGCCGCGTTGAACGGCGAGCCCCGAACCAGATCCGGGGAGGCCCTGGCCTCCTCGAGGATCCTTTTGAAGGCCTCGGCCATGCGATCCAATTCCGCCTTGCTCTCCGTCTCGGTGGGCTCAACCATCAAGGCCTCCTTCACGATCGGCGGGAAGTATATCGTCGGCGCGTGTATGCCGTAATCCAATAGCCTCTTCGCGATATCCAAGGCGCTGACCCCCGTGGAATCCAATATCCCCTTCGCGCTCAATACGAACTCGTGCATCCTCACAGCGCTCCTCGCATATGGGAGCTCGTAGCCGCCGCCCTCCAAGATCCTCCTGAGGAGGTAATTGGAATTCAGGACCGCGATCTCGGAGGCCTCCCTCAATCCCCCGCGGCCGAGCGCCAATATATAGGCGTAGGCCTTCACCAATACCGCCACGTTCCCGTAGAAGGCCCTCACCCTGCCTATGGAATGCTTGACCCCGTAATCCAGGTAATATCGCTCGCCATCGAACCTCACCAGCGGGACCGGGAGGAAATCCGCCAATTCCCCAGACACCGCTATCGGGCCGGCGCCCGGCCCACCGCCGCCGTGGGGGGTGGCGAAGGTCTTATGGAGGTTCAGATGGGCGATATCGAACCCCATATCGCCGGGCCTGCATTTGGACAATATGGCGTTCAAGTTGGCGCCATCGTAATAGCAAAGCCCCCCGCCCTCGTGAACGATCTTGCATATCTCCAAAACGTCCCTCTCGAATATCCCAAGGGTATTCGGGTTCGTTATCATTATGCCGGCGGTCCTTTTCGAAACCGCGCTCTTCAGGGCCTCGATATCCACGCAGCCCCTCTCATCCAACGGCAGCCTGACCACCTTGAAGCCCGCCATGGCCGCGCTGGTGAAATTCGTCCCATGCGCCGAATCCGGTATAAGCATCTCCCCCCTGGGCTCCCCCTTGACCATGTGATACTTCCTCATCATGAGGGCCCCGGCGAATTCCCCATGGGCCCCGGCCGAAGGCTGGAGGCTCGCCTCCTGCATGCCCGCGATCTCGCATAGGAGCCTCGAGAGCTCGTATAATATCCGCAGGATCCCCTGAACCGAGCGCTCATCCTGGAGCGGGTGGATCATCCTCACCTTGGCATCGGATGCCAACGATTCGCAGAACTTCGGGTTATACTTCATCGTGCAGCTCCCGAGCGGATAGGGCGCCGTATCGACGCCGAAGTTCTGTTGGGATAGCCTCATGAAATGCCTAACGACCTCCACCTCCGAGACCCGCGGCAGATTCGGGGGGCCCTCCCTCCTGAGCTTGCTCGGTATGCGATCCATCGGATCCCCAACGGCCCTCAATTCCTCCTCGCTGGGCATCGGGACCGCGTGCCCGATCTTCCCATCCGAGGATAGCTCCAGGAGCAGGGGCTCGGACCATTTGCATTGCCTGAAGGGCCTTAGGGAGCTCGGCGACGTCATCTCCCAAGGACCTCCGCGAGGGATCTGGCGAGCCTCTCGATATCGCCCTTGGAGTGCATCTCCGTTACGCAATATAGCGCGGATTCCCCCAGCTCCGGGAACTCCCGGAGGGGCCTCCCCCCGTGGACCCCCTTCGACAATAGGCCCTCGTGGATCCTCTCGAGGGGGATCCCGGCGCGATCGAAGTTGACGACGAACTCCTTGAAAAAGCTCGCCTCGAAGAGCGGCGCCCTAACCCCGTCGATCTGGCTCAAGAGCTTCGCGCAATACCTGGACCTGACTATTATGGTCTCGCATAGCCTCCTCAGTCCCTCGGGGCCCAATAGCGATAGATATACCGCTGCGGCCAGCGCGCAAAGGGCCTCGTTGGTGCATATGTTCGACGTCGCGCCCTCCCTCCTTATGTGCTGCTCCCGGGCTTGGAGGACCATGCAGAACGCCCTCTCGCCATCCCTGGTGCTCGTCATCCCTATGATCCTCCCGGGCATTTGGCGGAGGAGGTTGAGCCCATTGCAAGCGAATATCCCTAGGTTGGGGCCGCCGAAGTTCACGTGGTTCCCTAGGGGCTGCCCCTCCCCGATCGCTATATCCGCGCCCAGGGCCCCGGGGGGCTTCACCGCCCCCAGCGAGATGGGATCGAACCCGATTATGAATAGGGCGCCCTTATCCTTCGCTATCTCCCCTATCGCCTCGACCTCCTCCTCGAAGAACCCCAGGTAAGCGGGGTTATCGACGAATACCCCGGCGACATCCCCCGAGACCTTCCCCTTCAGATCCTCGAGATCGATCTGCCCGGTTATGGGGTCCCTCTCGATCCTCAGGACCTCGATCCCGGCCGGCTCGGCGTACGAGGCCAATACGTCCATCGCTTGGGGATTCGAGAACTTCGGCACGAGGAACTTGCTCCTCCCGGTGACCCTCTTCGCCATCCTCGCGGCCTCCCCGAGGGCCGAGGAGTAATCGTATAGCGAACAATTCGAGAACTCCATCTCGGTGAGATCGCATATTAGGCTCTGATATTCGAAGAGCGCTTGCAACATGCCCTGCGATGCCTCGGGCTGATAGGGCGTATAGGCGGTCAGGAACTCGGACCTGCGGATTATTTCATCGACGGCCGCCGGCACGTAATGGAACCAAGCGCCTCCCCCGAGGAAGATTGGCATATCCTCCAGGGATGCGTTCCCCTTGAGGATCTCCTTGACGCGGGCCACGACCTCGAGCTCGCTCATGCCCTCGGGGATCCCCAACTCCCCTATCCTTATCTCCCTCGGTATATCCTCGAATAGCTCCTCGATCGAGCCTATGCCCAAGTACCTCAGCATCGACTCCTTGGCTTCAGGGGAGCTATTCGGTATCAGATGCCTTCCCCACTCGCCCATCGATCTCCCTTCCCGGGTCATTAATTACGGGATCGCGATTGCCACAATGAGGGATTATCTCATTTGCGCCCCTCGATCAGCCTATTTATGATCTCATCATATGATTCCCTTCTGGCCACCCTGAGCCTCTTCAGCTTTTCCCTCGTCTTCTTCCTTATTCGGATCGTCGTATATTCCGAGGTCTTGGCTTTTCGCATAAGGATCGTTTAACTTCCTATGTATATAAATCTTCAGCGTTAGATCAGCCGGCCTCGGGCCGCTGGGGTGGGGGCGATTCCGCAGGCCCGCCCATGGGCGGGGATTGTTTGGCCCTGCGCTCCTTGAGCGCGTAATATGCGGCCAAGGCCAGGAAGGCCATCGCGAAGGCCAGCAGGATGGCCTTGTAGAAGCTTATCTTGATCGCCGGGGCTTGGGCCGGGGGACCGGTGGGCCGCGGGGTGGTTGCGGAGGTTGGGGCCGCTGTGGTGCTCGCGGCCGTGGTGGTCTCAACGGCCGGGGCCCCTATCAGCAATTCCAAGGCCGCCCTGCGGGCGATCCCTCCGGCCATGGCCAAGATCGTTAGGCGGTGCTCCCCCGCCCTGATCGGGGCCCCCCCGAGCCCGCGCTCGGGCACGTAGATGGTCAATTTGGATTCGAAGGGGGGCTTTCCGAATGGCGGATCGAGATAGTATGAGGCGCCCTCCGGCAAGCCGAAAAGCGCCAGGGCCACGGCCGCGGTCGAATTCCCCTTCGGCGCTATGGAGATCGCGTAGGATGCGATCCCCCCGGGCTGGGCCGATCCCCGCTCCGGCTTGGCGATAAGGGAGAAATCGAAGCCGGGAGGTGGCGCCCTCGCCCCGACCTCGAACTCGGCTTCCCCGAAGTTATTCGCCCTATTCGGGTCGTTGGATTGGCTCCGGGGGTCAGCTATGAAGCGCACCTTGTGGACGCCCGGGGTCGCGTTCCAGCCGCCGCCGGCGCAGAAGATGATCGATGCGTTTAGCCCCGGCACGAGGACCCTCCCCAAGCCGATCGGATATCCATCCAAGTAGGCGGCGATCGAAACCTCCTGCGGGAAGGCCCCATCGGAGCGCGATGCCGAAACCTCCGCGAGGAATAGGACGGGGATACCGGGCGATGGATCCATGGGGAGCGTCCAAACCCTGCCTATCCTCCAATCCGTGGTCGTCCCCCAAGGCGGGGCCGCGAGTGCCGAGGTGGGCGGGGCCAATATAACGAGCGCCAGGAGGGCCGCCAGGGCCCCCCGGTGCGATCCCCCAGCGATCGGCATGGGTTCGCCTCCCCCGGGGCCCGGATATAAATCATCCGGGGGATTACCCCCTCATCCCGGGCGGAGCACCGGTATCGCATAGGGCCCATCCGGGATCACGGCTATGGATTTCCCGCCGCCCTCCCTCACGCCCGCCTCCTCCAAGGCCTCGCCCAAATCCCCGGCCTTCTCCATCTTCATGCGCTCCACCTCTCTTCGGCCAACCCCATCCGACACTACGACGACCCTAGCCCTCGACAGTACCCTGGCCAATATCTGCGCCTGCCATTGATCCCTGAGCGGCTGATTCCGCTTGATGTAGGCTAGCACGTCATCGGGCCCGTCGCCGCGCTCCATGATCTCCCTGAAGCCCTCGTGGGCGATCCCATCCCTGCATTCGGAGGCTATTATTATCGTTCCGCCCTCCTTCACCACCGATTCGCCGACCGAGATCCCCTTAACGGCCTGATAGAGGTTCCTATCCAATGGGTAGCCCCCGTTGCTGGTGATGACCACGTCATAAAGCCCGTCCACCGCGACCCGGCTCCTCGAGCCGACCTCCTCGACGGCCCTGGCGTAGGCTTCCTCGACATCGCCCGCGTAAACTCCGGAGATCCTCCCGCCCCAAGCGGTCACGTTGACGATCAAGCGAAGGCCGCTCATCCTCCCCGCTTCGCATATATCCTTGTGGATCGGGTTCCCGGCCAATATGCCCGCCCTGGCGTTCGGGTGCCCAACCATATCGAAGCCGTGGTTTTGGTAAATGGTCCTCGCGGCCGATATCCCGGGCAGGACGCTCTTATATCCGCCGCTGAAACCCGCGAAGAAATGCGGCTCCACCAAGCCCGTCGCGATCCTCAACCTCGCCTCCAAATACTCCCGATCCAATAGGACCTCGGTACCGCGGCTCGTCCTGCCTATCGCGAGATGCCGATCCTCGTCCTCGGCCACGTGGTTCAGCACCAGAAACCCCTCGACGACGTCCCTGCCCAGATCCTCCTCGAGCTCCCGATCGCTCATGGGCCTATGGAGGCCGCTCGCGACGATTATCCTCAGGTCGCTCGTATCGACCAACTCCCCGATCGAGTCCAATAACCTCGGGATCACCACCCTATTGAATGCCGCCCTGGTGTTATCGCTGACGAGCACGCAGATCCTCCCCTCGCTGGCTTTTATCAGGCCCCGGTTCCTCAGGACCATCTCCCTTATCGCGCCCTCTATTCGATCCGCCCCGGCGAGATCCCCGGGGGGATGCGGCCTGAATACGCGAACGACGTTCCCGCCCGGGATTTCCGCCCCGAGGCGGCCTTCGCCGTAGGGGAGCTCGATCATCAACCCAAGGGCCCATGGGGCGGGCGGCTTATAAATGATCCACGGCCGGGGGCTCAGGGGTTCGGCCTCCCCTTTCGCTTGAGTTGCTCCTCGTATATCTCCTCGATCCTGTCCAGCGTATCGCACTCCGATGGATCCTTATCATCCCTCACCCTGATTATCCTCGCGAACCTGAGGGCGAACCCGGATGCGTAAACCGGGCTTCGTTGGACCTCATCGAAAGCCACCTCAACGACCACGCTCGGTTTGACCTTGACTACCCGACCGGATTCGGAGATCCTATCCCCCAAGAGCCTCTTGGTCATTTCCTCGAACTCCTCATCCGTCAGCCCCTTGAACGTCTTCCCAACGATCGAAAATCCGCCCGTCCTCGGATCCCTCGCGGCCAAGTGATAATTGCTCAACCATCCGGATCTCCTCCCATGGCCCCATTCCGCGGCAACTATTGCCAAGTCCAGGGTTCGCGAGGGCTTGATCTTCAGCCAATCCCTGGATCTTGTCCCGGGAGAATAGGGCCCATGGAGGGATTTCGCGACTATGCCCTCGTGCCCCTCCTCCATCGCCCTCTTCAAGAAGGACTCCACCTCGGCGGCCCCCGAGGCGATCGCGCGCTCCACCAATAAATCCCGGCTGCAGCATTCCTCGAGGATCTCCCTCCTGCGCTCGTAGGGGCGATCGATCAAGGATTCTCCATTCACGAATATGGCATCGAATAGGAATAGCCTGAGCGGTATCCGCTCGATCATGCGGCCCACATCGTGGACCCTTTTGAAGCGCTCCATGAGGGTTTGGAAGGGGAGCGGCCTCCCGTCGCCGCCAATGGCAACGACCTCCCCATCCAGCACGGCCTCCTCCGGGCATATGCCGCTCGATGCCAAATCGACCACATCGGGGAGGCTATCCGTTACATCGCTCAACCGCCTGCTATAGATCCTGATAGCATCCCCCCTCTTGTGGATCTGCACCCTGGCCCCATCGAGCTTGAACTCCAGGGCGGACTTGCCCCCGTGCTCCGCCAGCGCCGATGCGGGATCGGATGCGACGTCCGCCAGCATCGGCAGGATCGGACGAAATGGGGTTATATCGATTCCCCAAAGCCCCTCGGCGCCGGCCCCCAACGCCCTCCTCGCGACTTCGCCCAAATCCCCCAGGAGGGCGTAGGCCCTCTTTGCCGCCCTCGCATCCACCCCGGCGGCCAATGCTATAGCCTCGAGCGCCATCCCCTCCACGACCCCTATGCGCGTCTCCCCGAGCAGCATCCTAACGAAATACCCCCGCTCGATGGGGCCCATGCGGCCAAGGAGGCCGGCGAGGAGCCTCTCCCTCCTCCCCATCGATCCCTCCCCCGAGGCGGACGCAGCCTCCCGCAATGCCTCGAAGACCTCCGATATCGTCGGGGATCCCCCGAGGAGCGCGGCTTGCCCCCTCCCGGCGCGCTCCATCGCCCTTTGGATCGTGCGGAAGCCCACCCCGAGGGCCCTCAAGCCCGATCCTCGGAGCGCCCTCCCCGAGAGCAGGGATATGGCCGGGATCGCCTCCCGATCCCCGAGCCCCCTCAGGAACTCGCCCAAGAGCCTCACCTTCTCGCGCCTCCCGCTCGTGCCCTCCAGCTCGGCGCATAGCGAGGCCAGCTTCGAGAAGGGCGTCCCGCGGATCCCTTGGCCCAACGAACCCCCGCCCAAGCCGGCGATCCCCAAGCGCTTCCCATGATCGCATAGCAATTTTTAAGGGGATATGCCCCTAACCGAGGGCATGGAAGTGGAGGCATTAAAAGGGCCCAAGATCGTCTCGGGCCCGCCGGGCCCTAGGTCAAGGGAGCTAATGGAACTGAAGGACAGGTTCATAGCCAAGGGCTATTACGTAAACCTCCCGATCTTCATCAAAAGGGGGATCGGGGCCCTCGTTGAGGACGTCGACGGGAACGTCTACATAGACTTCGGCAGCGGGATCGGGGTCCTTAACGCGGGCCACTCCCATCCCGAGATAACTGAGGCGATATCGGAGCAGGCGAGGATGTTCTCACACGCCTGCTTCCACGTAACTCCCTACGAGGGCTTCTTGAGGGTGGCCGAGAGGTTGATCCGAGCCGCCCCGGGCCCGACCCCGAAGAAGGCCATCCTGCTCAATAGCGGGGCGGAGGCTGTAGAGAACTCCATAAAGATCGCTGCATATTACTCAAAGAAATCATCCATAATAGCTTTCGAAAACGCTTTTCACGGAAGAACTTACATGGCTATGTCTTTGAGCAGCAAGGTCAAGCCCAATAAGATCGGGTTCGGGTTGGCCTTCGACAAAGTCGAGAGGTTTCCCTACGCTTATTGTTATAGATGCGCCTTCGGGCAAGCCTACCCGGATTGCGGCCTGCGCTGCCTAGGCTATATAGAGGATTCCTTCGCCTCGAGGAGGGCGCCGGAGGAGATAGCGGCCGTCATCGCAGAGCCGATCCAGGGGGAGGGGGGCATCATAGTCCCCCCGGAGGATTTCATGAGGGGGCTCCGCAGGCTATGCGATCGATACGGGCTATTGTTCATAGCCGACGAGATCCAAACCGGGCTCGGGAGGACGGGCAGGATGTTCGCTTGCGAGCATTATGGGATCGAGCCCGATTTGATGGCCGTTGCCAAGTCCTTGGGGGGCGGCCTCCCCCTGGCGGCGGTGATCGGCAAAAGGGATATCATGGACGCGCCCCACGCGGGAGGGCTCGGGTCGACCTTCGGCGGAAACCCCGTGGCCTGCGCCGCGGCCCTGAGGGCCCTCGACGCGATCCAAGGGCTCCTGCCGAACGCCGAGAGGATCGGGGACTTCATGCTGAGGAGGGGGCGGGAGCTCGAGGAGGAATGCGAGCTCGTCGGGGACGTTCGGGGGAAGGGGGCCATGTTGGGCATAGAGTTGGTCAGGGATAGGGGGACCAAGGAGCCGGCGAAGGAGGAAACGAGGAGGGCCATCGAGGAATGCTGCAAGCGCGGCCTCATAGTCCTCAAGGCCGGGATACGCGATAACGTCATCAGGCTGCTCCCCCCCTTGGCGATAACCGAGGATCTCTTGGAGGAGGGCTTCTCCATCTTGGAGGACGTCCTAAGGGGCATCAAGCCCATATAGCCCGGGCCTCATCGATGCCAACCGCGGCGGGGTCCCCCCTTCGAGCCGCGCTCACACCTTCGCGGGCCGCATTAAAAATCTCCTGAATCTTTCGAAATCCTCCCTCAGGGCCCTCTCCATCTCCTCCGCCTCCATCCTCGACAACGCCTCGACGGCATTCCTATAATTCAGCCTCATCTCCCCCGCGAATGGATTATGCCTTTGTATGGAGAATATGGCGCCTAGGTTATTATCGATCCTCCTCAACAGCCCCAAGGTCCTCCTGAAGGACTCAGTCGAAAACCTTGGGTCGAACCCGACCCTCGAGAGGCAATCCACCAGGCATAAATATGAAAAATGGTGCAGGGCTTGGATCCTCGCCATGGCCTCATCGTGCTCCCCCGCGGTTGATAATATCGCTTCGCAACCCATCCCGCGTATGATGCGGAGGAATCCCCCGAGCCATCTCTCGGCCCTAACTGGTATAACAACGATCTTCTTGCCCCGGAGGCTCCTGATCGCGGGCCCGAAGAGCGGATGTATGCTTATATACTCGATCCGATCCGGCAGGCTCTTCCTTATCGCCTCGACCACCCCGGCCTTGATCGAGGATATCTCGATAAGCAGGGATCCCTCGTCCATACGATCGAGCGCCTTGAGGGCCTCTTCGATGACCGCCTCGAATGGGACCGCTATGATCACTATCCCGAAGCCCTTGAGCGAATCCCCGCCCAAAAGGCCAACCCCGAGCCTCCTCGCGACCTCCCTCGCCCTCCCCTCGTCCAGATCCCCGATCGCGATGCTGAGGCCGCAGGACTTGAGCCCCTTGGCCAGGAGCCTCCCCATCCCGCCGGCCCCGCCGATGATCGCTACCTTGCCATCGGATAGGAGCCCAGGATCTTCAGGAAGCATGCCTTCCGCCCCAGGCACGCTAAGGCCTCCTTGCACCTTGGGTCCTCCCTATGCCCCTCGAAATCCACATAGAAGATATATTCCCAAAGCCTCCCCTTCGCGGGCCTCGACTCTATCTTCGTCATGTTTATGTCCCGCTTGGCGAACTCCCCAAGCGCCCTATAAAGGGCGCCGGGCTTATTCTCGACCGAGAATATTATGGATGTCTTATCGGATCCGGTGGGCGGGGAATCGGCCCTTGAGATCGCCAAGAACCTGGTAAAATTGTTCTTGTCGTCCTCGATCCCCCTCTCGAGTACCTCCATCCCGTTCAGGTTCGCCGCGAGCTCGGTCCCGATGGCCGCGGCGCCCTCCATCCCCTTGATGAGCTCCACCGCCCTAGAGGTGCTGCTGGCCTCGATCCTCTCGACATTGGGGAGCCTCGATGAGATGAACCTCCTGCATTGGGCGAGGGCTTGGGGATGCGATATCAACGCCCTTATGTCCTCGATCCTCATGCCGGGCTTGGCGATGAGGTTATGCTCAACCCTCAAGACGATCTCCCCGCATATCATAAGGTCAGATTCAAGGAGCAGGTCCAAGGTCAACCCCACGGATCCCTCCATCGAGTTCTCCAAGGGGACTATCCCCAACTCCGCCATCCCGCTAGAGACGGATTGGAAGACTTCTGGTATATCGGGCCGAGGGATCAAAATCGCCGAGCTCGGGGCGTACTTCCTCGCGGCCTCCTCGCAGAACGTCCCTCGAGGCCCCAAATATGCGACCCTCATAGCCTCCCCCCGGCCGAGCGGGCCCCGCTACCACCTATGACCGGGGGTATGAGGCCAGCCCTCAGGGCGTGATCGGCCAATACTATGGCCGCCATGGCCTCGACCACCGGGATGGCCCTCGGGATTATGCAGGGGTCGTGCGCTCCCTCCGCGACCAACTCCACCTCCTCCATGCGATCCAGGTCCACCGTCCTCTGGGGCTTGCGGATGGATGGAGTCGGCTTTATGGCGATCCTGCAGACTATCGGCATCCCATTGCTGATCCCCCCGAGGATCCCGCCGGAATTGTTCCCCAAGGTCCTGACCCGACCGCCCTTGATGACGAATGGATCGTTGCATTCCGATCCCCTCATCCTCGAGGCCTTGAACCCAGCCCCGAATTCGACTCCCTTCACCCCGGGTATCGCGAAGAAGGCCTTGGCCAAGTCGCCATCCAATGTATCGAAGACGGGTTCGCCAAGCCCGATGGGCGGGTTCAAAACGATGCATTCGATCACCCCGCCCACGCTATCGCCCTCGGACCTGGATTTGGATATCTCGGCGGCGATCTTGCCCGAGGTCTCCGGATCCAAGCAGCCTAGGGGATCCTCGCCTTTGGGAGGCCCCTCGATACCCTCTAGATCGATGTCCCCAGCCTCGATCCCGGCTATCTCCCTTGCGCGCGCGAAGATCTCCACGCCCATGAGCCTCAGGAGGGCCTTCGCTATGGCGCCGGCCGCGACGAAGCCCGCTGTGATCCTCCCCGAGAACCTCCCGCCACCCCTATAATCGTTGAAGCCCCCATATTTAACGCGCGCCGTGAAATCGGCGTGCCCGGGCCTGGGGGAGCTCCGCATCCTCTCGTAGGCGCCGTCATCCGCGCCCTCGTTCCTGATGAGGAGGCATATGGGCGCGCCCGTGGTCCGGCCCCGGAAGAGCCCGCTGAGTATCTCGACCTCGTCGCGCTCGGCCCTTTGGCTAACCAAGTCGCTCACCCCCGGCCTCCTCCTATTTAGCTCCCTTTGGATGTCCTCGCGCGCCAGCTCCAGGCCAGCGGGGCACCCATCCACCACGACCCCTACGCAGGGCCCATGGCTCTCCCCGAAGCTAATGACCCTGAACCTTTCGCCCATTACGTTCCCGCTCAACTTCCCACCTCCAATGGGACGCCAAGGCTGGCCAAGCTCCCCCAGAAGCTGGGCCAAGATTTGGCGACGCATTCGGCCCCCTCGATCGCGACGTTGCCAACCCTCGCCCCCAGCACGGCGAACGCCATCGCGATCCTATGATCCCCCTTCGGGTCGATCCCCGCCGGATGCAGCTCCGACCCCTCCACGAAGAAGCTATCCCCGAGGACCTCCACCTTCGCCCCCATCCTCTCCAACCCCTCCGCCATCGCGGCCACCCTATCGGATTCCTTGAAGCGCAACCTCCTTATCCCGGAGAGCTCGCTCCTCCCATCGGCTATGGCGCAAAGGGCCGCCAGGATGGGGAACGAATCCGGGCAATTCGATACGTCGGCCCTTATCGCGCTTAAGCTCGACTCCCGCGCGATGATCGAATCGCCGCGGATTGAGATGTCCCCGCCCATTTCCCGGATCATATCCAGGATCGCCCTATCCGCCTGGGAACTGGACGATCTGAGCCCGAACACCTCCGTCTCCCCGGCCATCACCCCAAGGGCGATGATGAATGCGGCGGATGACCAATCCCCCTCGATCTCGAACCTCGCCCCCCTATAGCGCTTGGGCTTGATGAAGAATTTGCCCCCCTCGGCGGAAACGTCGACGCCAAACGCCCTTTGGGTTTCCATCGTCATCATGACGTAGGGCCTCGACTCCAATTCCCCCAAAACCTCCACCTCCACATCACCATCCGCCATTGGGGACGCCAGGAGTAGGGCCGAGATGAATTGGGAGCTGATCGCGCCGGGGAGGGCCGCTCGGCCACCCCTCATGACCCCCCTCACGACCACCGGGGGGAATTCCCCATCGCATTTGCATTCAGCGCCCAATTCGTTCAGGGCATCGATCAATGGCTTTATCGGCCTCTTGGATAGGCTGGGGCCGGCGGTTAGCCTCGATTCCCCATCGATCAGCGAGCATACGGCCGTTAGGAACCTCAGGGTGGTCCCCGATTCCCTGCAGAAGATCTCAGATCGCGGCTCATGCAAACCCCCTCCCACGACGAGCAGGTCTCGGCCCTCGGATCGAATTGCGCATCCCAATGCCTCGAGCGCTTCGCGCGTGGCCTCAGTATCGTCGGAGGAGAGCGGCCTGGAAATCCTGCTCTCCCCATCCGCGAGCGCGGCGCATATCAGCGCTCTATGGGTGAAGCTCTTCGAAGGGGGGGCCTCAACCCTCCCTTCGACGTCCCCCTTCCCAACGGCGACCTTCATCGGCCCGCCCCCCCAGATCCGGATAGATATATCGCCTGCAATTTTCTGGATACCTCGAACAAGAACTCCAAAAGGGCCTTGATGCGGGCCGCCTCGCCTGCGCATTGGCTTCGGTCGATCGTTCCAAGGACTTCCGATATGAGGCCCTCCTCTATATCCCTCCTCCTGACGAACTCCTCCAATTCCCCCGCATCCTTGGGCAGCTCGGTCGCTTCCTCAGCCTTGAGCTTGGCGATCTCAAGGCTCAATTCGCACCTCTTCAGGATGAGCTCATGGAGCTCCCTCAGGGCATCCTCGGGCAAGCTCAGCGAATCGAGCAACGCATTTGCTCGATCGAAAAGCCATTCCCTCGGCAATCCATACCTCCCGTGGAGTTCTTCCGCCAACCTTAGGGCCCATCCCCGCGAATTCCCCAACCGAGGCGCGCTGGAGGGCGATATCCTCTGGGCTATCCGATGGGTTATATCCGCCATCCTGGACCTAGCGGCGCTTATTTGATCCAAATCTCGCCCCCTCCTTATTCGTTTCCGTGACTAACACCTTCCCATGGCAGCTCAGCGCGCTTTTGACGCCATTTTCGCATTCCTCCGAGGATACCGCAACGATGGCGGGCCCCTTCCCGGATAGCCCAGCGGCTATCGCGCCGGCTTCCAGGCAATCCACTATTACATCGCATGGATATCCGAGGGCTGCCGAGTAGATGAGCCCATTGATCGTCATAGCGCACCAATAATTTCCAAGGAGCGCTTCCCTATGGGCTACCTCCACAAATACGGCGTAAAGGGTCGGTGCGGCATGCCCCTTACAAAGGGCGAACCTATCCCTATCTTCCCAATATGGATCCTCCGGTTTGTGGCGCATTTTTGAAAAATACAGGACCGTTAGGATGTCGACGACCGAGGGGGGGCTTATATGGCCAGTTCCCGCCCTGCTCACCATCTTCAGGATGTGGCGCCTAATGATTTGCGCCTTTCTGCTCAATTCGCCGATCGAAGGGGCGATCCCCTCCTCCGCGCTCGATATAAAGTGAACCGCCCCCAAGGGATGTCAACAAAAAGCTCACCTCCAACGATGCTTTTGGCTATTCAATAATAGCCGAAGGGCCAGCTGGAGCCCGGGCTGGATCCGGTCGGTTCGCATGGGCCAGCCCAGACGTCGCTCAAGCTCAACCCCTCTGCTGGGGCGCAGGAAGCCGGCTCATATTTAAAGATTATTCCGATTTTCGAAAGGAGCCCCTCGGGATGGGGCCGATCCTCAGGGGCGAGAGCCTTCTGGAGAAGGGGATGATGGACCATCGGGCATTCGGAGCTTTAAGGAATTGGGTATTCGCCGATTAGTTAGTGCCTCAATGCATACATTTATACGAATAAGCTTTAAATAGAGCTGAAAAAACCTCGCCCGGCCGAGGTGGATATGATGGGAGATGGACTTTGGCTCAGGGCGGTTGCGGGAAATCTCAAAGAATTGCAAGCTTTGCCTAAAGCATTTTTCAACCCATGGTTGCAGTCCATTAATGATTTTCTCAGAGCTCTCAGATCGGTTCGAATATTCGTTCCTGTTGGAGTCCGCTAAAGAGCCCGAAAGATCATCCAGATATATACTCCTAGGTTTCGAACCGCATTGGGTTTTTAAAGCAAGTGAAGGGGGGGTAATAATAGAGGACAGGGCGTGTGAGAAGATATATGCGGAGAGGACTAAGGATCCCCTTCAATTCCTGAAAGGGCTTCTCCAAATAGGAGGGGCCTTGGAGGGGCCCGCGCATTTTGTTGGAGGGGCCGTGGGGTATATTTCATACGATTCCACGCGTTATTGGGAAGGGATTCCCCAAGGGGGCTTCAAGGATCCGGGATTCCCAGATATGGAATTCGCTATTTATGATGATTTCATAATGTTCGATAGATATAACGGAAAAGCCTTCTATTGTTACTTAAGGGAGGACCGCTCCGATGAGTTGAACGATATCATTAAGTTACACGGCATTGGTGAATTATCTCACTCGGAACCAAAGAGAAACATGACTTATGATGAATTCGAAAAGATCGTTATGAAAGCCAAGGAATATATCGCTTCTGGGGATATATTTCAAGTGGTTCTTTCAAAGCGCTTTGAATTTAGAGTCGATGGAGATTTACTCAAGTTCTACACGATACTCAGGGAAATAAATCCGTCGCCCTATATGTATTTCTTGAAAATGAGCGATCGAAGGATAATAGGATCAAGCCCAGAGATGCTCATGAAAGTGGAAGGCAAATTTGTTGAGACTTTTCCAATCGCCGGAACGAGGCCAAGGTCAAGCTGTCCATGGGAGGATCAAAGACTATCGAGAGAATTAATGGAAGATGAAAAAGAAAGAGCTGAGCACGTTATGCTGGTTGATTTGGCTAGGAACGATATTGGCAAAGTTTCGAAATTCGGTAGCGTGAGGGTATTGGAATTCATGAAGGTGCATAAGTATAGTCGTGTACAACATATAGTTTCTAGAGTTATTGGAGAGCTCAGAGAGGATAAGGATTCTTTTGACGCGTTAAAAGCCCTCTTCCCAGCTGGAACGGTATCCGGAGCCCCAAAGAGGAGGGCCATGGAGATCATCGAAGAATTGGAGCCGATTGGGAGGGGACCTTACGCTGGCGCCATTGGATACTTTTCCTATAACGGAAATGCTGATTTCGCCATAACGATCAGGACGCTCCTTGTGGAAGGGAATAGGTGTTACGTCCAAGCTGGGGCTGGGATCGTCGCCGACTCCGATCCCAAAAAGGAGTGGTTCGAAACCGAGCATAAAGCCTCGGCTTTGTTAGAGGCATTAGAGCTTTCCTCCAGGAGTGATCCTCATGAGGGTTTTGGTCATCGATAACTACGACTCATTCGTCTATAATATCGTCCAATACATAGGGGAGCTTGGCGCAAAGCCCATGGTTTACAGGAATGATGAGTTAACGGTAAAGAAGGTTTTGAGCCTCAAGCCCGATAGGATCGTGATTTCTCCAGGACCTGGGACCCCGGAAGATGGGCGCTATTTTGGGGTTTGTCCCGAAATTTTAAGGCGCATAAGTCCGAAGATCCCAACGTTAGGCGTTTGCTTGGGCCATCAAGGAATAGTTTCCGCCTTCGGCGGGAGGCTAAGGAGGGCGAAGAGGATAATGCATGGAAAAATAAGCCCAGTGGAGCATGATGGAGGGGGAATCTTTAAAGGCATAAAGAACCCAATCCAAGTCGCGCGGTATCACTCATTGGTAGTTGATGAGGGGTCTCTTCCAAGTTGCTTTAAAATTACCGCCATAGCCTTGGATGATGGCGAAATAATGGGAATTCGCCATGTATCCTACCCCATCGAGGGCGTGCAGTTCCATCCGGAATCCATCATTACAGAATGGGGTAGGAACCTTTTGAAAAATTTCCTTGATGGAGGGGGTAGCACGTGATCAAGGAGGCCATTGGAAAATTGGTCGATGGGCGAGACCTTTCCCATCTGGAAGCGTATGAGGCCATGAGAGAAATAATGTCCGGAAGAGCAACGCCCGCTCAGATATCGGCCTTATTAACAGCCTTAAGGATGAAGGGGGAAAGCGTCGGAGAGATCGCTGCATTTTCCGCGGCTATGAGGGATTTTTGCCGTAGGATTAACCCAAAAGTGAGGGGGCGACTTGTGGACATTTGTGGAACTGGTGGGGATAAGGTTAAAACGTTCAACATTAGCACAGCGGCCGCTTTCGTGGCCGCTGGCGCGGGGGTCACCGTAGCCAAGCATGGGAATCGCTCGATTACGAGCAAAAGCGGTAGCGCGGATGTCTTGGAACAATTGGGGCTTAATTTGAGCACCCCCATCGAAATCGTAGAAAGATCCATCGAGAATATTGGCATAGGATTCATGTTCGCGCCCTTATTTCACCCCGCCATGAGACATGCTGCCGCCCCTAGGAGGGAGATCGGCATAAGAACTGTCTTCAATATTTTGGGGCCCTTGGCTAATCCGGCCTCCCCAGATGCTCAAGTGGTGGGAGTTTATGATCCGGGGCTTGTGGAAAAAGTCGCCCATGTGCTCCACAACTTGGGCCTAAGGGAAGCTATCGTGGTTCACGGCTTAGATGGAATTGATGAAATCTCCATAGTGGGGAAAACGATGATGGCTTGGCTGAGGGGTGGCGAAATCCAGACCTTTGAGGTTGTACCAGAGGATTTGGGCACAAGGAGGGTTTGCGTTGAGAACATATCCCCAGAAATGGGACCGGGAGAAAGCGCCGAGGTGATTTTTAAAATACTTTACGGATGCATAAAAGCCGGGGACCCAAAAAGGGATCTCGTAGCCGTAAACGCCGCAGCCGGGATCATTGTAGGCGGGATGGCCGATGATTTTTCCTATGGGGTGGAGCTCGCCCAAGAATCCATCGAGAGCGGAGCCGCCTATAGAAAATTAAAGGAATTGATTAAGTTTTGCGATGGAAGCGATGTTTCAAAACTCGAGGAGCTTGAGGCTAAAAATGGCTGATTTTCTCGACCTTTTGGTTAAGGATGCGATAAAGACCCTGCGAGATGGATACTACGAGATGAATTATGGTGAAGGAGCGGCCGAGCGAAGAGTTAGTCTAAAGGAGGCGATAGTTAAATGTAAGCATGCGGCAATTATCGCGGAAATCAAGCCATCTTCTCCATCGAATGGGAGTTTAAAGCGCATAAGCAATCCGAAGGATGTTGCCCAAGCTATGGAGAAGGGGGGCGCTTCTAGTATATCCGTCCTAACTGAGCCGAAGCACTTTGGTGGTTCAATAAAGGCATTGTCTGAAGTGAAACAACATGTGGGCGTGCCAGTGATGATGAAGGACATAATTATTGATCCGATTCAGATAGAGGCAGCCGCAAGGTCGGGCGCAGATGCCGTCCTTCTAATTCTATCGATTTTCGAAAGAGGTTACACCGATTACTCCGCTCAGGAAATGATTCGATTGGCTAAATCCAAGGGGTTGGAAACCGTCTTGGAGGTACACGACGAGCGAGAATTTTTAACGGCACTTGAGACAGATGCTGATTTAGTAGGGATAAATAATAGAGATTTGAGAACCCTTAAGGTGGATTTGCACACCACGCAGAGGGTCCTCTCGAATATCGTTGGTTGCAATAAAATCGTGATCAGCGAAAGTGGGATTAAAACGCCGGAGGATGTACGTTTTTTGAGAAATTGCGGTGCTAAAGCCTTCCTTGTGGGGTCGGCGTTTATGTTGACTCAAACCATTAATGATATTGAGAATAAAGTGAAGGAACTCGTAATGGCCATATGAAATTATCGGTAATTCAAGATCTCGGTGATAATTTCATGGAGGGGGGGAAGTTCGGAAGATATGGAGGAATGTATGTAAGCGAGGTCCTAGTGGATGCCCTTTTGGAGCTTGAGGAGGCTTTCGAGAAGTTTTATCCAACTGAGGAATTCCAAAAGGAGTTTCATGGATTGCTTATGGATTATGGAGGCAGACCAACGCCGCTTTACTATGCAAGGAACTTCAGCAAGCTCGTTGGATTTAAGGTATATCTTAAGCGCGAGGATCTCCTCTGCGGTGGTTCGCATAAACTCAATAATGCCCTTGGCCAAGCGTTGCTCGCCAAGAAAATGGGCAAGAGGCGACTGATAACGGAGACGGCGGCAGGCCAACACGGATTGGCAACGGCTATGGCTGGGAACATCTGCGGGTTGAGGACGGAAATTTTTATGGGGGCCAAAGACGTTAAGCGTCAAGCTTCAAATGTCAAGAAGATGATGCTCTTGGGCGCAAAGATAAAACCAATAAAAACCGGTGCCGGAATTCTGAAGGATGCCGTTTCTGAAACCCTCCGCGAATGGACCAAGTGTTCCAGGACGACCCATTATCTCATGGGATCCGCGGTTGGGCCCCATCCATTCCCAACGATCGTCGCGACCTTCCAGAGCATAATAGGCCATGAGATTAAGCAACAGATCTTAAAAAAGGAGGGTCGGCTCCCAGATGCTATAGTGGCCTGTGGAAGCGGCGGAAGCAACGCCATAGGTTCCTTTAAACCTTTCATAGAGGAAAGGAAAGTTAGGTTATATTTCGTTGAGGGAGGTGGAGAGAGCCTGGGAGCCGAGAATAGCGCCGCGGTCTTCCAGCTCGGAAGGCCAGGGATTCTGCACGGTAGCTTGATGCAGATAATGGGAGACGAGCATGGCCAAATCAGGCCCTCCAAAACCAGGGCCGCGGGATTGAATTATCCCGGAAGGGGCCCGGAAATCTCCCACCTTTGTGAGATTGGGAGGGTAAAACCATGCTATGCATTTGATCGCGAAGTCTTCGAAGCTGTGCGGATCATGGCGCGCACTGAGGGGCTCATACCAGCATTGGAGACGGCCCATGCAATAGCATATGTGTTAAACCATAAAGAGGAGTTTGGGGAAAACGAGATAGTGGTTATAAGCTATTCTGGAAGGGGAGATAAGGATATAGACACGATCTTGAGGTATTTTTATGGATCTTGAGGAAAAATTTCTGGAATTAGCCGGGAGAGGAGAGGGTGCCCATATGGCCCACGTCTATTACGGGGACCCAAATGAGGACTTCTCCATAAAACTGATTGAAACTTTATTCGAGAATGGAGCGGATATAATAGAGTTCGGGATTCCATTTTCAGACCCAATAGCTGATGGGGAAGTTTTCAGAGCCGCTTGCGAAAGAGCTTTGAATCGCGGCATAACCCCCGCTAAGTGCATCAATGGCATCAAAATGCTCAGGGCTAATGGGATCAAGGCGCCAATGGTCGTAACGACGTATTTTAACATCCCATACACAATGGGCATCGAGAGATTCCTAGATGAAATAAGGATCGCGGGGGCTCAAGCGATTTTAATCCCGGATCTTCCAATGGAGGAGGCAAAGCCGCTCATGGGGATCGCGAGGAAGAAAGGATTGGATGTAATATTGCAGGTATCGCCAACAACCTCGGAGGCGAGGCTTGAGGAAATTTTAGCAAGGGCTTCTGGATTTATATATCTAATAGGGCTTGAAGGGGTAACTGGCTCGAAACCAAAGGATCGAAAAGCGACACTGAGGCTGATAATAAAGGCGAGGGAAAAAACCAATAAACCGATACTCGTTGGATTTGGTATTTCAAAAGGAAAGGATGCTGAGGAAATGGTATCTGCTGGGGCAGATGGCGTAGTCGTTGGGAGCGCATATGCAGGAATATACTCGGAGAACCTCATGGAACCATCTCAGAAATTATCGGAGATCGCCAAGCTTGCGAAGGAGATAAAACTTGGTTGTATAAATGGGTATAGGAGGAGGATATCCATGGTTCCTTGCGCGAATATTGAGAGGCGGGATTCCTCTTCAAACGACCAGCGGGATCATGCGCCCTAGGCCGCGTTCTGACGCCTTCCTATAAACCAAGGCAGCTGTTACGGCGTCCTGTACGGCCAGCCCGGTTGAGACGAAAACCGTCAGCTCCCGCTTCGATTCCCTTCCCGGCTTGAGCCCCGCTATGACCTCCCCAAGCTCCGCCCAAACATCCCCTTTGCTCAGGAGCCCCTTGGATATTGGGACGTTGATCTCCCCGCTATGGGAGGCTTGCTCCCAATCGTCAACGATTATCTTAGACCGCTTCAATATAGCTGGGTCGAGCTCCTGCTTCCCGGGGGCATCGGCTCCTATGCAATTTATATGGGCGCCGTTAGATACCCATTCATCGGCCACCAATGGCTCCCTCGATGGCGTCGTCGTGACGATTATATCGGCGCCCCTCACGGCCTTCTCCAAATCATCGAAGCCCCTCAGGCGAGCCCTGCCTTCGCATAGCGGCCCCATCTCCGCCAGGAATGCCTCCCTGGTGGAATCGGATCTGCTCCAGGCCCTGACCTCGAAGTCCCTATAAAGGGTCAATAGAGCCATCAGCTGGGTTTTAGCTTGGGCCCCGGCGCCAACGAGCGCGATGACCTTCGGATCCGGATTGGCCAAGTATTTCGCCGCCACGCCGCCCGCAGCCCCGGTCCTGAAATCCGTTATGGCGGTGCCCCCCATGATCGCCATCGGGAAGCCGCTCCCCGGATCGATTAGGATTATGGTCGCCATGACCGTCGGCAACCCGCGCTTGGCTCGATTATCCGGGTGGACGTTCACTATCTTCACCGCCGATATATCCAAGGCCTCCAAGTAGGAGGGCATGGCCCTAAGATCCCCACCGTACTTTTCATAGAAGAGGTAGAGCTTCGCGGGCATTTGGGCCCTCCCCAGGCCCTTTTCCTTGAAGGCCAGCTCCACGGCGCCCATGACCTCCTCCATGTTGAGGAGGCCCCTTACCTCGCGATCGGTCAAGAGGAGGGTTTCCCTTGAGCCGAGCCCCAAGGGGAGCTCACCTTTGGCTGAATAGGGTCCCCGCGCTCGCGATGTTTTGCCTCGGTAGGTCGTGATAGATTATCGTAACCGCGTTGGGAGGGACGCCAAGTATGCGGACCATCGCATCCGTTATCGCCTTGGCCAACTCGGCCTTTTGGGCCTCCGTGCGACCCTCCAAAAGCTCGATTATCACGGTCGGCAAACCGAATCGCCATTTGCTCTTTATGGCCGACGGGCCTATAAGCTTTTTCAATAGGCCGCTCCCGCCCATAATGGCCGCAGGGGTTTTATATCGCCCCAAAGGGTTTCATAGGCCTGAGGCCGATGGGCTTTGCACGAGAGGGTCGTTACGAGGGAGGAGTGGGGGGCCATCCAGGTTAGATTGCTATTTCTGGCGGTCGAATTGGCCGCCTATGAGGTCCTGGGGGAGGGGGCCAAGAAGTTCCTCGAGGCTTTCTACAAAAGGGCGACGAAATCCTGGCTCTGCATAATGGAGAGGGAATACGGCATCAGGCCCAAAAGGGCCAGGACGGCATTGGAGGCGCTGGAGAACTACATAGACGTCGGCATAGCCGGGTGGCTCTTCAGGAGCCGGGCGGATTTCGATTTGGAGGACTTGGGCGATAGGATAAGGGTCAAGGTGTATCGATGCCCCTTCGTGAATCACTGCCTCGATATGCTCGAGAATCCGCCCCTCGTGGGGCCCTCGGGCTTCGAGCTGAAGGCGGGGAAGGAGCTACTCACCTGCCCGAGGATCGGGTGCTTCAGGGCCGCCGTTGAGGAGCTGACCGATCTGGATTGTCGCTATGAGCTAAGGGAGCTAAATCCGCCGAGGATTTGCGAGGGGGACATAATAATCCTGGGGAAGCGGGGGCGGATCGGGAAAGGGGGCTCGGCGGAGGGATTGATCTGAGGCTTCTTGGATCCGCGATCCTCCTCGCGCTCTTGACCCTATCGGCCGCGGGGGCTTCGATGCCTCCCAGGCCGGGCATCGCCCTGCGAGCGAGCTCGGCGGGCGATTGGGCCGCTCTCAACCCAGGGTCCTCATGCGGGAAGTTGGGCGATCCGCTCTCGAGCGTCGCCAAATCATATCCGGATTCGGCGGTTTTCGCGGGCTGCGCCGGGGACTTGGAGTTCGCCGTGCATTTCGATGGGCCGAGGGATGGCCTGAGGATATACATCCCAGATTCCTTCTCGGGGTGGACCGAGCGCCTCCCGAGCGGGAACTGGAGCGCCGCGAACGTCTGGACTTCATTGACCGGGGATTATAGGCTCGTGGTGGTCGATAGGGCGGGCCCGAAGGACCCGGTGGCCCCGGGCTGGTGGCGGATAACGGTGTTGAATGGAACGGCCGATGGCTATCCCGCCGGCGATTATATAGTGAGGGTATTCGGCGTCAGGGCGCCGTGGGTCCTTGGGCGCTATCACTTCAAGGTCTATGTCCTGCCCAATCCCAGCGGTCCGAGGCATGCCCAAGAAGGCCTATTCCGATCGATCGGCTGGGAGAAGTTCCCAACGCTCGTGGTCAAGGGGGCCATCGATCCAGCGTATATACGAGGAACCCTTAGGATCGCCGGGCTTTCCGGGGCGCAGGGTGCGCCGGTGAACGCCAGCGGCAGGGTCTTGGCGATCCGGATCGAGCCCCGGGAGGGGAATTTCTCCGCCCAAGCCTTTCTCCGCGGCGGGGAATACCTCCTCTGCGGGCTCCCCGCCGGGACTTGGCGATTGATCGCCAGCGCCTCCGGCTTCCTATCCTCGGAGAGGATAGTGGAGGTCGCCGAGGGGCAATCGCTGGACGGCATAGACATAGGCCTTCAGCCCGCGCCCCTGATCTCCGGGCTCGTTCGCTCCAAATGGATCGGCCCCGGGGGATCCGGGCCGATCCCATGGGGGAGGGTGAAATACGGGATCGATTCCGATTGGAGCAATAGGACGATCGATATAGAGCTGCTCGGCCCGGGCGGGGAGCTCGTCGCGGGTTCGAAGTACCCCTTCCCGGAGCTCGACCCGAACTCATCTGAGTACAGGTTCTCCATAAGGGGGGCATCGCTAACGGGCTATGTGCCATCGGATGGGGCCGATTACGTGGCCGGGATAGGGCCCGGGGAATATAGGCTCCGGGCCTTCGTTAACGGCTATATACAAACCCAAGATTTCCCAATAGTGGTTTCGCATCCCGGCGGGATCTACATCGAGATGGATCTTTATAGGGGGCCGAAGATCTCGGTCAAAGTCCTATTCCAATCCCAGCCGGATCTTCTCAAGGCCTCCCCGATCGAGTACAATAGGACCTTGCTGGTTGAGGCCTTCGGGGAGGATGGATCCATAAGGGCCTGGAACCTCACCCTCGTGCCTGAGGGCGCGGAGGAAGCGGAGATAGAGCTCAATGGGATTTGGTCCGCCCCCTGGCCCAGATCCCTTTACTATTGGGCTGGGCTAAGGGATTACGGGCTCGAGCCGGGGGTTTATACGATCAAGGCCTGGTCCGTGGGATATTACCACCCGACCCTGGATAGGGTCAGCGTGCTCGGCGGCTCCTCCGCTTCCAAGGTCAGCCTGAAGGTTTACAAGGGGGGCTCGATCCAGGTAACCGCGTACTCGAACAGGGCCCAAGCCCCGCTAGCCCCGATCCCGTGGGCGCATCCTGGGAGGGCGATAAGGTTCGATTTCTACCTTCGCGGGGAATGGGCCGGATGGGCCTCGGCCGAGCAAACCCCCGGATCCCAATCCGCAACCGTCCGATTCGAGGGGAACTTCGCTTGGGGGAGGGATGGCTCGGATTTGGCGTATTTCAAGGGCGAACGGGACTCCGGCCTGCGGGCTGGCGTGTGCGAGGTCTTCGCGAGCACCCTGGGCTATTATCAACCCAAGGCAGCGGCGGCGCAGATAGGCCCCGGCTCGGCGTCGGATATATCCATCCCGCTCCTCCTATCCCCGACGCTGAGCCTCATCGTTAGGTTCAGGACGGAGGGGTTGATCGCGCCGACCGATAGGGATTATCCAATCAGGGTGGAGGTCTTCGATCCCGAGGATCGGCTCGTGGGCGCCAGCTTCGGCATCGTCAGGGCGGGGTCGAGCTCCCATTGGGTCGAGATCCGCGGCCTCGATGGATACGCTGGGGCCTCCGGGGCCAGGCGATGGTCCAATTATTGGGCGACGACCGATGGCCAGCTCGTGAGGGACCGCGGGTTGCCCCCGGGCATGCCGCTGAAGGTGATCGTTCATGTGCCATCCTATCAATTGGGCATCGTACAAACCCCGGGATCCTCTTGGGCGCTATCCCTCGAGGCGGCCCTGGAGAAGCTCGGGAGGATTTGGGGCTCGGTGAGCTATCCCGATAGGCGGGGGATCCTGAGGGGCTTGAGTTGGGGCTTGGTGGAGGCCTCGGGGCCGGCTGAGTTGAGAGCGCCAACGATGGATGGGGGGGCATTCTCGATCTGGCTTCCCCCGGGCCCATATTCCATCCAATTCTCGGTACCCCCGCATTTGTCGACCTTTCCGCCGCAAACCCTTCTAGCCGAGGTCACCCCGGCGGCGGATTCCCCCCTCGAGGTCGAGCTCGCCCCAACAAATGCGCCGATCCCGGAGCTCCGATGGATTCCCTCATGCGCGATCTCCCTCGCATTGGCGATAATCGCCCTGGCCCGCTCAAGGGCCCGCGTTGTCGCAAAAATCGATCGCTCGGGTGGGGCGGCTTATTTGGCGCCGGGAGTGGGATTTGAACCCACGAGGCCCGAAGGGCCATCGGCTATCCGCCTAGCGGGTTAGCAAGCCGACGCCTTACCTGGCTAGGCAATCCCGGCGGGCGCGGTTCCCAATTGCCTTGTTCAAGGAGGTCGTAAATAAAAATTCTTACGAGCCCGCTGGCTATATCCTATAAAAGCAATAGCCCAGTTAGCTCCCTTATGTCATCGATGCCCTCCAGCGAATCCATCATCCCAACCAGCCCCTCGACCCTATCCCTCGGGAGGGCGAGCGAGGCGAGGGATTCGAACTTTGCCCTCAGTTCGGCCTTGGTCATAGGGTTCCTAGGATAGCCCTTGGGCACATCGACCCGGCTGAAGTAGGCCCTCCCCCCCTTGGCGATCACCTCCACCTTCGCCGAGCCGAGGCGGACTTTCGAGAATTCCGGATCCGCGTAAACCTTCACCTTGTTAGAGAGCTCGCGTATCCTCGGGTCGGATAGCCTCTCGGCCGAGAATTCCTCTAGGCCGGCCTTCCCGTAGAGCAGCGCGACCGCTACGCAATAGGGAAGGCTGAATTTGGCCTCGGAGGGGGTTTTGGGGCCATAATTTCCGCCGACCAACTCCACCGCGATCGGATACGTTCCCACCCTGACCTCCTCAACGTCCTCCGCCCTTACCCCGTATCTCTCAACGATCTCCAGCACGGCGTCCAAGGGGGCGTGCGTGTGGCCGCATGAGGCGTGGCGCTTGAATATCGTCTCCATTATTTGATATCCCTCCCCAAGGCCCTCCACGATCCTATTGGGATCGGGCTCGCTCGACGCGGCTTTGAAATAGCCCCTCTCGGCCTCCAATATCGAGTCGGGGCTTGTGAATCCCCTTTGGGCCAAGAGGGCCGCGAGCACCCCGTTCATCGCGGCCTTGCCCGGGTTGAGGGGTTTGCTCATGGTCCCGAAGACCTCTATCAAGCCGGCCGCTTGGGTGCCCGCTATGCCAAACGCTCGCGCCATCTCCCCCTCATCCAAGCCCAGGAGCCTTCCGGCCGCCGCGGCGGCCCCGAAGGTCCCGCAGGTGCCAGTCGCATGCCAATATCGATAGTGGGAGGGGTTCATGGCCCTGCCGATCCTATTCTCTACTTCGTATCCCACCACTATCGCCGTCAGCAGATCCGCGCCCCCCAGGCCATCTCGCTCCGCGATCGCCAAGGCCGCCGGCATAACGGACGCCGCCGGGTGAACTATCGAGTCCTCATTTATATCGTCCAACTCCACGGCATGGCCGGCCACGCCATTCGCCAGCGCGGCGTTGATGCTCGTGGTCCTAATATCCGTGCCTATGACCGTCGATTCCCCCTTCCCCCCCATGTCCCTCACGATCGATGCGATTATCCTGGAAGGGGGTTCCAAGGACCCCGCGAGAGCGGCGCCCAGCCAATCCATTAGGCAGAGCTTGGATTGCTCGACGACCTCCTTGCGAAGGTCTTCGAACTTGAGGCCGGCGGCGAAATGCGCCAAACGCTTCGTCACGGCCATTTGAGATCTCGACCCTTAAGGGGGATTGGGTGATTAAATGATTTCGATTTTAAGGGGGCGGGGAGCCCTCAAGCGCGCGAAGGGGATCGTTGAGTGGATCGGGCCCCGGCCCCCATGGCCATCATGGATGAAAGGAACTCCTGGAAGCCCATGGGGCCCTTAAAGGACTTCACGACCACGTCGGGATCCTTGAGGCCGTGGCCCGTCACTACGCATACGACCACCTCATCCCCCGATATCTCCCCGGATTCCCTGAGCTTCATGAGGCCCGCTATTGAGGACGCGCTCGCCGGCTCCGCGAAGATCCCCTCCTTCGAGGCCAATGCCCTCTGAGCGGAAAGTATCTCCTCGTCGCTCACCTCTTCCATGAGCCCGCCCGATTCCCTAACCGCCCTCAGGGCCTTCTTCCAGCTCGCCGGCTTCCCGATCCTTATAGCTGTGGCCACCGTGGCCGGCCTCTCGATGGGATCTATTGAGCTCGATCCCGACTTGAAGGCCTTCGCGATCGGGGCGGCCCCCTCGGCTTGGATCCCGATCATCCTTGGCAGGGGGGGCTTCAAAAGCCCCAGGGCCTCGAGTTCCCTGAATCCCTTCCATATGGCGCTTATGTTCCCGGCATTCCCAACGGGCACCACCACGCAGTCCGGGGCCCTCCCCCCCAATTGATCGAAGACCTCGAGCGCGAGCGTCTTCTGCCCCTCCAGCCTATACGGATTCACCGAGTTCATCAAATAGAGCTCGGGGGTCTTGGCCGCCAGCTCGATCACGAGCCCCAGGGCCCTATCGAAATTCCCCTCAACCTCGACTATCTCGGCCCCGTGGGCGATCGCTTGGGCCATCTTCCCATAGGCCACCCCGCCCTTGGGCACCAACACTGTGCATCTCATGCCGGCCCTAGCGGCGTAGGCCGCCAAGGAAGCCGAAGTATTGCCGGTGGATGCGCACGCCACCCACCCCTTGCCGAGCTCCAGGGCCTTGGTTATCCCAACGGTCATCCCCCTATCCTTGAACGAGCCCGTCGGGTTCTCGCCCTCGTTCTTGACCATCAGGCGGCGGACGCCCGCCATGCCCCCCAGCCTCGGGCATGGGTGGAGCGAGGTCCCGCCCTCGCCCAGGGAGATGGGCTCGATCCGCCGCCCTATTGGCAATAATTCCCTATATCTCCAAACCGAGAGCGGCCTCGAGGCCCAATCCGATGGCTTGAGCCCCTCGCGGATCGATTCTAAATCGCATACAACCTCCAATAAATCCCCGCATTTGGGGCAATTATAAATCGCCGAACCGCCCTCGAATCGCCCCCCGCAATTTATACATCTGATGAAATGTTCCATCTCCTAGCGCATCCAAACGACCTTTGCCCCGCCGCAGGGCCTCGCGGCTAGGGATTCGCAATCCAAGCCCGCGTCCGAGAAGCCCTCGGCCATCGCTTTCGCGACGTCGGAGGCCTTGGCCACCCTATTATCCACCACCGCCACCATAGTCGGCCCGGATCCGCTTATGGCCACCCCGCATGCGCCGGCTTCGAGCGCCCTCCTCTTCACCACGTCATAACCCGGTATCAATTTGGCCCTGACCGGTTCGACTATGGCATCGACCATCCCGGATCCGATGAGCGATACGTCCCCCCTCAGGAGCCCCAAGATGATGCTGGATGCCCTCCCTATATTGCGGGCCACCTCGCCGAGGGGGACTTGGGCCGGGAGGATCGCCCTGGCCTCCTTCGTGCTGATCTCTATATCGGGTATGGCTATCGCGAGCTCGAGGTTCGGCGGTGGATCGATCCCTATGGCCCTCACCGGGTCGTAGGATTGTATCAGCACGAAGCCCCCCAATATCGCCGGGGCCACGTTATCGGCGTGGGGGGCCCCCGCCGAGCACGATTCCCCGAATGCGGCGAGGGCGACGAGCTCGTCCTTCGGGAGCCCCAAGCCCAACAGCCTATCCAACCCCACTATGGCGCCCGCCGCCGATGCCCCGCTGCTTCCCAAGCCCTTACCGACCGGTATGTTCTTCTCGAGCCTTATCCTTATCCCGCGCTCTATCCCAAACTTCTTCAAGAAGTGCTTCACCGCCAAACAGGCCGAGTTGGCGTCGTGCTTCCTCGGGATCGATTTGCCATATTTCCCGGAGAGCTCCAGCTCCAATGATCGCTTGGGGCATTCCTCAAGTTCCACCGCGTCCCAAAAGGCCCCGATGGCCATGCCGAATACGTCGAATCCCGGGCCGAGGTTCGCCGTCGTGGAGGGGACCTCGACCCTGATCGCGGAGTGATGTTCCCCTTCTCCCAAATCCCGGGCCGCGGTGGCCAACTTGGGGGGTTACCTCCTCGGCTTCTCCTTTTTGCCGGACATCAAGGCCTGGAGGCTTATCCCATTGACCTTGAAAACCCTATACCTCGTTCCCGGCAGATCCCCATAGGCCTTCCCCTCCGGGCCCCCTATCCCCTCTATGTGGACCTCATCGTGTTCATCGACGAAGTTCAAGGCCCCATCCCCGGGGAGGAAGGCCGTGACGACCTTGCCGTTCTTTATCAATTGAACCCTAACGCACTTCCGCACGGCGGAGTTGGGCTGGCGGCACTCTATACCCACCTTCTCCAAGACTATGCCCCTGGCTTGCGGCGCCCCTTGGAGGGGGTCGGCCTTTATGTCCAGCCTAAGGGCCCTCCTCTTGAATGGCGCGTACTTCCACCTCATGGCCTTCCTGGATTTTCGGAGCTGCCTCGCCGCGAATAACCCCCGTGGGGATTTCGCCATTTTCCACCATTCTCATATGGCTTGTTTGGGGCCTCCCGATCCCTAAATCATTTATATATTTTATGCGGCCGAGCGGTTAGCTCGCGCGAGGGATTGGGGGATGGATGGCGGCGGGGATTACGAACGGATATCTGAGCTGCTGGCCTCCGCTAGGGCCGTGGTCGATCCGATGATCGAGAGATACATCCCCCGCTCCGGGCGGCCGGAGGGGCTCTTCTCCCCGATATGGGATCTCCTGGATAGGGGGGGCAAGAGGTTCAGGCCCGCCCTAACGCTACTGGCCTGCGAAGCGGTCGGTGGAGATCCATCCAAGGCCGCGAACGCCGCGGCCGCCGTGGAGATCCTCCACAATATGACGCTGATCCACGACGACATCGAGGACGGGAGCCTGCTTAGGAGGGGGAAGCCTTGCATACATATAATATACGGCATCCCATTCGCGATCAACGCCGGGGATGCCATGTTGATAAAGGTGTTCGAGGTACTGAGCGATAGCCCGCTCCCGCCGGAAGTGGGGATCAAGCTCGTGAAGAAGATGGCGGAGCGGGCCTTCCAAGTGACGATGGGGCAGGCGATGGAGTTCGAGGCCCTGAGGAGCAGGGATCTCGGCGATGTCGACGTCATCGATATCCTAAGGAACAAGACGGGGGCCCTGACGGCGCTCGCGCTTGAATTGGGGGGCATAGCCGGCGGGGCGAGGAAGGCGGAATTGGAGGCGCTGGCGAAGTTCGGGGAATCGATAGGGATCGGCTTTCAAATAATAGATGACGTCCTGAACGTGGACGGGCGGCTCGAGAAATACGGAAAGGAGATAGGCGGGGACATAAGGGAGGGCAAGATAACGGTCATGGTTTCGCATCTATTGAGGACCGCGGAGCGAAGCGAAAGGGATAGGTTCTTGAGGCTCCTCGGGAAAGGGGACATAACCGAGGAGGAAATAGGGGAGGCCATAGCCCTATATAGGAAATATGGATCGATAGAGTTCGCGAGGGGGATGGCTCGGGAATTCATCGAAAACGGGCTCCTCAGCTTGGAAGCCCTCCCGGAGAGCGATGCCAAGGAAAAGATGAGGATGTTGGCGGAATTCTTGATCAAAAGGGAGATGTGAGCCGCCGGAAAGCGGCCCTTAGATTATTATCACGTGATCTATTTGGAAGTACCTCTTGGCCAACATCCTAGCCTTCTCTATATTCCTACCGTTCTTCCCTATGGCTACGGACTTATCCTTCGGATCCACTTCGACGACCGCTATCTTCTTATCCGATTTTTCCGTGAGCCTTATCTCCTTGACGTTCGCAGGGGAGAGGGAGTTCCTTATCAATTTCTCCGGGGAGTCGGAGTACTCCACGACCTCTATTTGCTTTCCGGTCATCCTCTTCAGCATGTTTATGTTCCTCCCCCCCTTCCCTATGGCCAGGCCCATTTCCCCGGGCTTGGTCAGGAAGATGATCCTCCCCATCTTTTCATCTATTATGCAATCCCTCGCCGTCGCACCGGTCATGCTCTCGAATAGCGCTATATACTTCATCTCATCCGACGTAAGCTTGATCTTCTGAGCGGTCAATTTCCGCCCTCCGCCAATCCGAGTATCTCAGAATCCCCCGGATCCTTTATGGTCACCGCCAGGACCGGAAAAGGCTTCCCGCAGAGCGATCCCAAATCCCTGCCGCTCCCCTTATAAATGTATATCGGAAGGTTGGAGAGCTTCGCGAGGCGCTCCACCTCCTTCCTCCTCCCCTCGGGCATATTGGACGCCAGTATTATCATCTTCGCCTTCCCGAAGGTCGCCGCTTCGAGGGCCCTTTTGGATCCGAATTCCACCTTCCCCGTCTTTATCGCGATCGGGAGCTGCTTCTCGATATCCATCGCCCATCCCAGCCCTATGATGAGGTGAGCATATAGAGGTCTATAAGCCCAGTACCCATCGGTATTTGTTGCCCGACGATGACGTTCTCGGCGACCCCCTTCAGGAGGTCCTCCTCCCCCCTCAGGGCGGCCTCAACTATCGTGGGAACCGTTATCTCGAAGGCGGCCTTCGCCAATGGGCTGGCCTTCTCCCCGGTGACGCCGTGCCTGCCTACTTGGAGGACCCTGCCCGAGGCCGTCATGACGTCCGCCATGAGCATCACGTGCCTTATATCCACATCCAAGCCCTGCTCCTCCAGGACGCTCATCGCCTCCTTTATTATGACGTTCCTAGCGGCCTCTATCCCAAGGACCGCCGCCACCTCGTGGATATCATTGCTTATGGTCCTTGTGGGATCGACCCCCGGGACCTTCAGGACCATCGCGAGCCCCGAGCCTTCCGTCTTGAGGACCCATTCGCCGTTCTCCTCCACCACCAGCGCCCTCTTAACGGTGGGGATCCCCTTAACGTGCAGGGCCTCCACCCTGGATTGGAGCCTCCTGAATTGCGGCAATTCCATATTCTTGGCGATTATCTCCATGGTGAGGCCGTGGAACTTCACCTCGCATAGCCCGAGCTTTATGGATTTTTGAAGCTCCGATATGGTCACCCCCCTCTCCCTCATGGCGTTCGGATCCAATTTCACGATCACCTTCATCTCGGCCAAATCGGATTCTATGCTCGACGCTATGTCCCCCAAGGTTGTATGGGTTATCCTCGATGCCACCTTCTCGGCCTTCTCCTTGCTCGTCCTATGCTCCTTATCCAAATAGACGGTCATGGTGGGCGTGGAGGGCGTCTTCCTGGCGTCGACTATTTCTATGAGCCTCGGGAGGCCCAGCGTGACGTTTTGCTCCCTTACGCCGGCGAAGTGGAAGGTCCTCAGCGTCATCTGGGTCCCGGGTTCGCCTATGGATTGCGCCGAGACCATCCCGGAGGCCTCTCCGGGTTCGATCAAGGATGCCTCGTATCTCCTCGCTACCTCCTCCAAGGCCTCATCGACCCCCTCCCTCGTCAACCCGGCCCCGGGTAGCTTCGATCTCAATTCATCGACCAGCTTGGGCGTCAGCCTCCCCCTATATTCCGATATCCTCTTCAGGATGTACTCCTTGGTCGCCCTCCTGCCCTTCCCCATGGTGAGCCTTATCTTATCTATGACCCTGTCCACGTTGACGGATTTCCCGCGATCGCTTTTAGATGGGTCCGTCCCATCCTCGCCATATTTGAACTGTATTATATCCCCATTCGAATCTCTAACTGTGTTATCATATTCCACCTTTATATGCTCTAGGGCGTTCACCAGGCGCCTCTGCATATAGCCGCTCTGCTGCGTTCTAACGGCCGTATCCACCAATCCCTCCCTTCCGCCCATGGCATGGAAGAAGAACTCTATGGGGTTGAGGCCATCCCTATACGACGAGTATACGAATCCCCTCGCGGCGGCTCCGGCGTCCCCCCATTCGAAGAACGAGAGGGTCCTATCCCTATATCCCCTCAATATCCTCTTCCCCCTTATCGATTGTTGCCCCAAGCACGCCGTCATCTGGCCTATGTTCAACATCGATCCCCTTGCACCTGTCCTGGTCATTATGAGCCCGCTGTTCTCCATCCCAAAGTAAGCCTCAGCGTATTCCCCAGCCTGATCCCTCGCCTTTGATAGCTCGTTCATTATATGGATCTCCAAGGTCTCCTCCAATGATTGCCCGGGCAACCGCTCCAATGCCCCGCTTCGATAGGCCTCTATCAAGGAGGCGACCCTCTCCTCGGCCTTCTCGATGACCTTGGAGATCTTGGCCCTGACCTGGCTCGGGAGATCCAATTCATCTATGGAGTAAGTGAAGCCCCTCAGGGTCAAGAACCTATCGAGGAGTTTCGTTATGGAATTAAGGAATTTCGCGGCCACATCCGATCCATAATCCTTCACTATCCTATGGAAAAGCGTATCGGGCTTCTCGGCCCCTATCGAGTTCTTATCTATGACCCCCTTTATGAGTTTCCCGTCCTTAACGACTACGAACGCATCGCACTTGCATTTCTCCTCCAAGCATTTTTCGCATTTGTAAATGCTGCATAGGTTGGACTTGGTTGAGAAGAATAGGCCCTTTGGAAGGAATAGGCTGAATATCTGCTTCCCGCTCCATAGCCGATTCTTGGCATCCTCAGGCGGGGGGATCTCCCCCTCGTAATTCGCGGCCGCGAGCAAGATGCCGACCTCCTCCTTTGTAAGGTATGTCCCGTCCCTGGTGAGGAGGTATGCCGCAGTTATGAGATCCGTTTTGGCTCCTATGATCGGGCCGCCGTATCTGGGCGAGAGTATTTGATCGCGCACCCTCATCAGGATGTCAGCCTCCGTGATCGCCTCCTCGCTCTGCGGGACGTGGAGGTTCATCTCGTCCCCATCGAAATCAGCGTTATAAGGAGGGCAGACGCATGGGTTCAATCTGAAGGTTTTATACGGGAGGACCTTGACCCTGTGCCCCATGATGGACATCCTATGCAACGATGGTTGCCTATTGAACAAAACTATATCCCCATCCCTCAGGTGCCTCTCCAATATGAAGCCCGGGCGTATGGCCTCCGCCAGTTCCTTCCTATCGGACACGAACTCCAGCCTTATTCGCCTTCCATCGCTCCTCACTATATAGAGGGCGCCCGGGTATTTTTCCGGGCCGTTCTCTATCAATTTTTTAGCATACTCCAAGTTCCATTCGGTTATCCGCTCCGGGACCGTCAGCTTGCTGGCCACCTCGATCGGAACCCCAACCATATCTATATCCAAGTTCGGGTCTGGGGATATAACGGTCCTCGCGGAGAAGTCCACCCTCTTCCCGGAGAGGTTCCCCCTGAACCTCCCCTCCTTCCCCTTGAGCCTTTGGGCGAGCGTCTTGAGGGCCCTCCCGGACCTATGCCTCGCGGGCGGTATCCCCGAGACCTCGTTATCGAAGTAGGTCGTCACGTGATATTGCAGGAGCTCATGGAGCTCTTCGATTATGTTCACGGGGACTCCGGAATCTATGGCCTCCTTCAATTTTTGATTTATCCTGATTATATCCACCAGCTTGTGAGTGAGATCGTCCTCCGAGCGTATCCCGGATTCGAGCGTTATCGATGGCCTCACGCTCACCGGTGGGACGGGCAGAACTTGAAGTATCGCCCATTCCGGCCTAGCCGTCTCCGGGTTTATCCCGATCAGCCTCAGATCCTCATCCGGGATCCTCTCCAACCTCTCCCTTATCAAACTTGGCCTCAGCTTGACCGCTCCGCCATCCACGATCTCATAAAAGGACGTGGGCTTTTCGTGTTCGATCGGGTATTGCCTCGAGCCGCAATGCGGGCATTCCGAGCTCTTCTTCGCCTCCTTCATTATGGCCTCATAAAGCGCATTGGAAACCATGTTGAGCAGCCTTCTCTCCTCCTCCATCTTCTTCCGATATTCCTCTATCCTATCGTTCGGGAGGAGTATCCTTCCGCAATCCCTGCAGGTTATCGTGAGGAGCTTGTGGATGAGCTTAACGAAGGATATGTGGACCACCGGCTCGGCCAGCTCTATATGCCCAAAGTGCCCTGGGCAAAGGGCCGCCGTATTTCCGCAAGTCTTGCACTTCTGCCTGGGCTCCAGGGTCCCCAACCTCCCATCCATGAGGCCGGAGGGAATGGGGACGCCGTCCTCGTCGTAGGTATCCGGAGTCGTTATCTCGGCCACGGACATCTTGCGTATTTCGCTCGGGGATAAGAGGGAAAAGAAGACCCTATCGATCCGCTTATAAACCTCCTCGCTCAATTCCATCCCGATCACGCCCTCTCCTCCAACTTCAGCCTCGGCGCGATGCCGAGCGCCATCAGCTCCTGCATGAGGAGTTTGAACGCGTAGGAGATGCTGACGGGGGATATCATCGCCCTCTCCCCGCATATCCTGCAGACGTATCTATTCTGCTTCGCATCGTAGTAGGCCAATAGCCCGCAATTCTCGCAAACGTATACCGTGGTCTTATCGGACTCCTCCAACAGCCTGTCCTTCAGGAGGGCGGATGCGCCATATGCTATTAGGCAATCCCTCTCCATTTCCCCAAACCTCAAGCCGCCGCCCCTGGCCCTCCCCTCGGTGGGCTGCCTCGTCAGCATTTGGACCTGCCCCCTCGCCCTAGCGTGCATTTTATCGGCCACCATATGATGGAGCTTTTGATAATATGTTATCCCAATGAAGACATCGGCCACAAGCTTCTCCCCTGTGATGCCGTTGTACATGACCTCCCTGCCGCTGTATTGGAAGCCCATCTTCAGCAAGCTTTCCCTCAATGGGTCGATTCCCCCGTTATCGAAGGGAGTTCCATCTATCTGCCTCCCCAGGATCGCCGCGAGCTTCCCGGCTATGTTCTCGGCGAATTGGCCTATCGTCATCCTGGAGGGTATCGCGTGGGGGTTGATTATGAGGTCCGGAACGATGCCATCCTCAGTGAAAGGCATATCCTCCTGCGGTATCAATATCCCTATGACTCCCTTCTGCCCATGCCTCGATGCGAACTTATCCCCAAGCTCCGGTATCCTATTGCTCCTGACCTTGACCTTGAACATCTTCCCGCCCTCCATCGATTCCGTTACGAATACGCTATCCACGATCCCCTCCTCCGATGGCCTCATGGTTACTGAGGAATCCCTCCTCGTTGGCCCCCTGGCCTCGAACTCCCTATACTCCTCCAGGAACCTCGGGGGGCTCGTCCTGCCTATGAGGACCGTGTTCCCGGAGACATCGGATTCCACTGAGATGGCGCCATCCTCCTCCAGGAGCCTATAATATTTCTCCCCGCGATAGCCCCTCACGCCTGGCTCCGGTATCTCAAATTTATCCTTCAATCCCCCGAGATATTGCCTGCATTCGGCCTCATAGACCCTGAAGAAAGTGGATCTCCCCAGCCCCCTATCCACGGAGGATTTATTCACGATTATCGCGTCCTCCATGTTATAGCCCTGATAACATAGCACGGCCACTACGTAATTCTGCCCAGCGGGCCTCTTGTCGTATCCCATTATCTCCATCGGCTTCGTCTTGACCAAGGGAATCTCGGGGTAATGCAATATGTGGGCCCTGGAGTCCGTTCTATTGAAGAAGTTTATCGCATATACTCCCAGGGCTTGCTTCGCCATGGCCGATTCGTATGCATTCCTTGGGGATTGGTTATGCTCTGCATAGGGTATTATCGATGCCGAGACCCCGAGTATGAGATATGGGGCCAGCTCCATATGGGTCGTTCTCTTCCCAATCGATTTCTCATCCAAAGCCACGAGGGCATTTTCCTCCTCATCGGCATCGAGATATTCTATCACCCCATTGTTCACCAAGTCCGACCAATGGATCTCCTTCGATGCAACCTTCTCCAATAATTCCTGGGTCAATTTGGGGGCGCCGCCCTCGACCACGATGAGCGGCCTCCTGATCCTCCCGGCATCGCAGTTTATGTAAACCTCCCCCGGTCCATAATTCTTCGGCGGGAAGTACGCCACGTTTATCTCATGGCTTATGAGCCCCCTCCTCCTCATCGCCCTTATCTCACTAGCCAACCTGAGCCCATCGTCAACGTATCCCGCTATTATGCCATCGACTACGACCTTGGAGCCATTCAGCCTCAGCTCATCGCTCGCCTCGAGCGGGGGCACGACCCCCATGCCGTAGAGCTTCTCGATGACCTTCATCGGATCCGTCCCAATGGATATGACGGCATATAGGGCCAGATTTTTAACGAGCCCGCAATTCGATCCCTCGGGGGTTTCGCTTGGGCAGAGCCTGCCCCAATGGGTCGGGTGGAGGTCCCTAGCCTCCAAGTTGGGCTGGCTCCTGCTCAGCGGGGATTGCAGCCTCCTCAGGTGGCTGATCATCGAGAGGAAGTTCGTCCTATCCAAGAGCTGCGTTACGCCGACCCTCCCCCTGACCCAATTGCCGGTCGATATCGCATGCTGGATCCTCTCCGTTATTATACCGGGCCTGACGGCGCTCGATGGGGAGAACTCGAGATACCGCTTCAATGCCATGCGCTCCAATTGATACTTCATATCCCGCACCAAGTTCCTGAACGTCACCCTGAATAGCTCGGACAACAGGGATCCGGCCAACCTCAGCCTCTTATTGGCATAATGATCCTTATCGTCTACATCCCTCCTCCCAAGCTTCAACTCCACCAGCTTGAGGACCATATCCGCGAGGAATATCGCCTTGTTAATCCTATCCTCGGGGTTCCTGCCCAAATGCGGCAGGAAGTTCTTATCCAAGACGGCCTCGGCCTTTTTGATCCTATACTCCTCCGTTTGCCCGAGCGCGACCCTGTTCCCTATATAGAGCAGGGCGTCCCTGGCGGTATTTATCCCTATGGATTTCTCAAAGGTTTGCTCCAACTCATCCTGGATCTCCGGATCCGGGGAGACCAAGGAGGCTATCTTGGCATCGCTCTCAACGCCCAGGGCCTTCATCAATATGCTGAATGGTATCTCGGAGGGCACCCCGGGCATGGAAATGTATATCACCCCATCGCTCTTCATGGTCGCCTCGATCCTGGCCTTCGATCCCACGGTCGTCGAGAAGATCTTGGCCTTGTAAATCGGATGGGCGCCCGGCTTCTCTATGTCCACCAAGGCCCGATTCGGGACGAGGTCCTCCAGGCCGACGATCACCCTTTCGGAACCATTTATTATGAAGTAGCCGCCCGGATCCAGCGGATCCTCCCCGATCCTTATGAGCTCGTCGGGCGTGAGCTTCGAGAGGGGGCATATCTTGGACTTCAACATCACCGGGAGATCCCCTATGTATACAAGCTCCGTGCTGAGCTCCCTCTCGCCGACCACGGGGGTCATCTCGAGGAACAGGGGGGCGGAATACGTCAGGTTCCTGATCCTGGCCTCGCTGGGGTAAATCAGCCTCTCCGATCCGTCAACCTCGATTATCCTCGGGCTCCCTATCTCTATCCTCCCAAGCCTTATCTTTATCGGATTCCCCTCTATCTCCAATGGGATTTCCTTGACCTCATCGACTATCTCCTGCAGGCCCTTGCTCACGAAATCATCGTAGGAGGAGATGTGCTGCCTCACCAAGCCCTCCTCGGCGAAGAACTCCTTCATCAATTCCCAACGCGATTGCGCTTGCATATCACTCGCCTTCAGTAATCGACGACATATCTGTAAGCGATGCTCTCGCCAGCGGTGGGGCTCTTCCTTATTATCTTTATTATGTCGCCCTTCTTCGCGCCCAGGGCCTTCGCCACCGGATCTGAGGCCCTGATGTAGGGCAGTTGATAAGGTTTTACACGATATTCCTCCAAGACCCTTTTCTTCTCCTCCTCGCTGAGGAGTATATGGGTTGGAACGAGAACGTGCTTAAGTATATCGGGCCCCTCCCCCTTATCGTCCTTCATCAAATCCCACTTCTCTCCCCCAAAATTACGATTTTTGATGAGCCATTAAGATGGCGCCTTTAGCAGGAAGAGAACCTTTTAATAAATTTTTTGAGGTCCCCTCGGCCCCGGGACATGGGGATGCCAAAAGCCGGGTTTTGGCGGGCCCGCCGGGAATTGAACCCGGGGCCACCGGGTCTCCCCCGAAGGGTAAAAGCCTCGCCGGCGCCCGAGGCGCCACCGGTGCTCTACCTGGCTGAGCCACACGGCCCCTCTTCAGGAGCTTACGGGCCCAGCGGCCCGCCCGCTAGGCAGAGGGGCCCATCACCCAAATTAATTTTTTCAAGCCCCCGAGGGGCTTAATTGAGGGAGAGGCCTTGAGGATAGAGCTCTACGAATTCGGGAAGATAGTGATCGATGGCAAGGCCTATTATAGGGATCTCCTGATAACCCCGAGGGGGATCAGGGAGGATTGGTGGAGGAGGTCCGGCCACGAGCTATGCGCCGAGGATCTCAAGGGGTTCCTGGAGGGGGATATAGAGGTAGCGATAGTGGGGACGGGGCGCTATGGATTCATGAAGGTCCTGCCGGACGCCGTTCAACTCCTGAGGGAGTTCTCATCCGAGCTTATAATCGAGAGGACCCCGGAGGCTTGCAGGGCCTATAATGAGCTCTCCAAGTCGAAGAGGACGTTCGCGGCGCTCCACCTCACATGTTAGCCCCGCCCCCGGTTGGTTTTTAAGGGGGCTCGCCCAATTCAAGCCGGATCGGTTCGATCACCCGGGAAGGGCTCAGCCTTGGCTTGGAGGGATTATCTAAGGGATGGCATCCAACTCCCGGATCGGGTTTACATATTCGACACCACGCTTAGGGATGGCGAGCAAACGCCCGAAGTATCGCTAACCCCCGAGGAGAAGTTGGCCATAGCCAAGCAATTGGATGCGTTGGGCGTCGATGTAATAGAGGCCGGCTTTCCGATCATATCCAAGGGCGAGATGGAGGCCGTCAGGATGATATCCGAGGCGGGCCTAAATGCCGAGATATGCGGGCTGGCGAGAGCGGTGCAGAAGGACATAGATGCGGCCGTGGATTGCGGGGTGGATTGCGTCCATACTTTCATAGCCACATCGGAGATACATATGGCGAAGAAGCTCAGGATGACCAGGGAGGAGGTCCTGGCTAAGGCCGTGGAGGCCGTGGAATACGCCAAGTCCAGGGGGGTCATAGTGGAGTTCTCCGCCGAGGACGCCACCAGGAGCGATTGGGACTTCCTGCTGGAGGTGTATGCGGCCGTCGAAGAGGCGGGGGCCGATAGGATAAACGTCCCGGATACCGTCGGGTTCGCCGTCCCGAGGGCCATGTTCCAGCTCATAAGGAGGTTGAAGGAGAGGATCCGGGTCCCTATATCCGTCCATTGCCACGACGACATGGGCCTGGCGGTCGCGAATTCCCTCGCCGGGATCGAGGCCGGGGCAGAGCAGGTCCACGTGACCGTCAATGGGCTGGGGGAGAGGGCCGGAAACGCGAGCTTGGAGGAGCTGGTCGTATGCCTGAAGGTCCTCTACGGCATCCCCACCAACATAAAGTTCAGCGAGATCTATAAAACCTCCCAAATGGTTTCCACCATGACCGGGGTGATCGTTCAGCCGAATAAGGCGATAGTGGGCAGCAACGCCTTCGCCCACGAGAGCGGGATACATACGCACGGCGTGATATCGTCCCCGGATACATACGAGCCAATAAGCCCGGAGCTGGTGGGCCGATCGAGGAGGCTCGTGGCCGGGAAGCACGCCGGGAGGCATGGGGTGGAGGAGATGCTGCGCGAAATGGGCTTCTCGCTCACCAAACCCCAATTGGATGAGATATTGGCCAAGGTGAAGGAGATAGGGGATAGGGGCGGCAAGGTGACCGATGCGGACCTCGCGAGCATGGCCGAGGCCCTGACGGGTTCCCTGCCCCCGGAGGAGAGGAGGATAAAGCTCGAGGACTTGGTCGTGGTGACCGGGAACAAGACCACGCCGGTTGCGACGGTCAGGCTCCTGATCGATGGAAAGGAATACAGGAGCGCCCATTTCGGCGTCGGCCCGATAGATGCCGCCATAAAGGCCGTGAAGAACGTGGTCTCCGGGGCCGTGGCCTTCGACCTGGTGGAGTTCAGGCTCGATTCGATAACCGGCGGCACCGAGGCCTTGGCGAACGTGATAGTGAAGTTGGCCGATGAGAGCGGGAGGCTCGTCTCCGCAAGGGCCGTCAGGGAGGACATAGTCATGGCCGGCGTGGAGGCCATAATAAACGCGGCCAATAGATTGCTCTACCTCAAGGAGAAGGGGAGGTAGGGGGGATTCCGCAATATTTTTTAACCGTCCCCGGGGGGATGATTCCCCGCCCTGGGCGAATGCCCTGGTAGTATAGAGGTACTATTAAGGTACCGTAGAACCCGGCCTAGTATGTGCGGCTGTCGCCCGCACGACGCGGGTTCAAATCCCGCCCAAAAGGGGGTTGGACCCCCTTGGCGAGGGGCGCCAAACCCGCGTCGATGGCCTCGGGCAACGGGGCCCGGCTCCGAGCCGCTCCCGGGGGGGCCGAGCGCAAAAATTTTATGCCCGAGCCCCAATTCTTCCGCGGTCCCGCGGATCCCGCGGTAAGGTGCCCGAGGCATCCCGCAAGCTCAGCCTGGTAGAGCTTCCGAGCCGGCCGAGGGCCGGCGGAGAGGCTGTAGGCGTGCGCCCCGCGGCGCGCGCTGCTCGAGCCTATCAGGCGACAGAAACCGGAGTGTCGCTGGTTCAAATCGGGCCGGTGGCCCGTGGAAATCCGGCCCGCGGGACCACCACCCCACGAGGGTTTGCCGGGGGGCCGATGGCAAGCTTTTTGGGATCCCCCAATTGGCGATGATCGGGGTTTGATCGAATTGGCTCGGGGGCGGCCCAAGGTCGTTGTCACGGATCACGTCTATCCCACTATGGAGTACGGGAGGGCCCTTTTGGAGGGCTTTGGCGCCGAATGCGAGATCCACCAATGCAAATCCGAGGAGGACATACTAAGGGCGGGGAGCGGGGCCGAGGTCCTGATAGTGACGTATGCCCCAATAACCCGCAGGGTCCTCTCGGGCCTCAAGTCCCTGAAGCTCGTCGTGAGGCAGGGGGCCGGCTACGACAACGTCGATCTCAGGGCCGCGACGGAGATGGGGGTGATGGTCGCGAACGTACCGAGGTTCGGGGGGGAGGAGGTGGCGGATCATTCGATCGCCCTTTTGTTGGCCCTCCTGAGGAAATTGCCGGCCCTGGATGGCCTTGCGAAGGCCGGGAGGTGGAGCGATTGGCATTCCGCATTGCCCCTCCCGGCTTTCGATGAGCTCACCTTGGGGATACTCGGATTCGGGAGGATTGGGCGAAAGGTCGCTAGGAAGGCCAAGGTCGCCTTCGGGATGAGGGTGATAACCCATCACCCAAGGATGGGCCGGGAGGAGATCTTGGCAGCTGGCGCGGAGCCCGTGGGCTTCGATGATCTGTTCAGGGAGTCCGATGCCCTGAGCATACACCTACCCCTCACCGAGGAGACGTTCCACTTGGTTGGAGAGAGGGAGCTTCGTATGATGAAGCCCACCGCGGTCCTCGTGAACGCTGGGAGGGGCAAGGTCGTAGATGGGAGGGCCCTCCATAGGGCCCTGGTGGAGGGGTGGATATCCGGCGCGGGCTTGGACGTAATGGAGGAGGAGCCGCCGGACCCAAGGGATCCCCTCCTCGGGCTGCCAAACGTCATAATCACTCCCCACGTGGCCTGGTATTCGGAGAGGGCCCTGAGGGATCTCCAGGAGAGGGCTGCCCGGGAGGCGATCAGGGTCCTCAGCGGGGGCCTGCCGGAGAACCTCTTAAACCCCGAGGCGTTGAGGAGAAGGAGGCCCTGAATCCCGATGACGGGGGCGCCGCGATGTTGTGGCGCCATACGCGCCCCGGATCGATCTGGCCCGGGCTCTTTCCGAAAGGCATAAAACAGCGATTAGGCTTAAATCGCCTGGGAATGGGTAATGGGCTCAAATGGGCTATATACCCTGCCATCCCTGCCATATGGCTATGGGGACTTGGCCCCATATATGTCCGAGGAGCAGCTCAGGATACACCATACGAAGCATCACCAAGCCTATGTGAACGGGGCCAACGCGATCCTCCAGAGGCTCGATAGGGCCAGGAAGGAGGGCGCCGATTTGGACATAAAGGCCACGCTCAAGGAGCTGTCCTTCAACATCGGGGGGCACGTCCTGCATTCGCTGTTCTGGGGGAACCTGGCGCCTCCCAGCGGGGGCCGGGGGCCCGGGGGGGCCTTGGGCGATGCCATAGATAGGGAGTTCGGGGGATTCGAGAGGTTCAAGAGGGAATTTTCCCAAGCCGCCATTAGCGTTGAGGGATCCGGTTGGGCCGCCCTCTCCTGGTGCCGGCAAACGGGCAGGCCCATCATAATGCAGATAGAGAAGCACAACGCGAACGTATATCCGATGTTCAGGATATTGATGGTCCTGGACGCCTTCGAGCACGCCTACTATATAGATTATAAGAACGATAGGGCGAAGTTCGTCGAGGCGTTCTGGAATTTGGTCGATTGGGAGGCGGTGAGCAAAAGGCTCGAGGAAGCGACCAGGTGAATTCCCCCGAGGCCCTTCCCACCCCCCAATTTTTATTTATATTTCATCGGCGGACCCGCGCGATCCGAGGCCGTTGAAGGGGCTTGCCCAAGGGGGCCCCTTCTTAAGCTGCGCCGGGGCTTGCTTTGATAGCATTGGCGGGCCCGCGGGGATTCGAACCCCGGATCCTAGGCTCCCCCCGCATCGCTCCGAAGGCCTCCATGCCCAATGGGGCGCTATGTCCTGATCCTGGCTAGACGACGGGCCCGATCCATAAATTGGCATGGGAAACCCCTTTATAGGTTGCTGATGCCCAATCCCCCCTCGGTGCCGAGCTTGGCCCTCTCGGATTCGGAGATATTGGAGGCGATCGAGAAGGGGCTGGTCAAGATAGAGCCGTTCCGGAGGGAGGCGCTGAACCCCGCCGGATACGATCTATCGGCCGAGCGGGGGGTCGAGGTCCCCCCAATGGCTTTCAGGCTCGTGGCCACGAGGGAGCGGGTGGAGCTCGGCCTGGGCCACTTGGGCATCCTGCAGATAAGGTCCTCGTTCGCCAGGGATGGCCTCATCGCCAGCACCGCGCTCGTGGACCCCGGCTTCAAGGGCCAGTTGACGATAATGCTCTTCAACGCCTCCCCGAGGCCCATCGGCATAGAGGAGGGCGAGGGGTTCGTGCAAATGTCCATCATAAGGCTCGGGAGGCCCGCCAGCAGGGGCTATTCCGGGGCCTACCAGGGGAGCGTTGGGGTCGTGGGCAGCCGCAGGAGGCCCCTGGGCTAATGAAAGTGGGGGCCGCCCTTACCCAGCCGGCCCTCAGCCGGCTATGACGGGAATTATCCCCATCGTTTAATCTCGTTAAAAGGCCATGGGGGAATTCCTGCGATTGAGCAATGTCACCAATTGCCAAAACAAGTCTTAAACGCCAAATCTACGCATGAGCTGCCCGATTTGGGCCAATCGCTCTATTATCCCGTTTGGTATAAAGCGCATTACGAGCACTAAAGACACTCCCAGTATTATGAGGTATATGTATGGGAAGGAGGCCCAAAGCACCTCCATCAATAGGGTGAAGACGAATCCCCCTATTATGGGGCCCATGACTGTCCCTATGCCCCCGAAAACGGCCGAGACGATCATCAAGAGGGCCAAAGTGCTATCGAAGGCCGAGTACGGGTCTATATAGGTGACGAACCAAGCGAAACAACCGCCGGCTATCCCAGCGAAGGAGGCGCTTATGGCGAAGGCCAAGATCTTATATTTCGTGGAATTTATCCCATAGGTCTCCGCTGCCGTTTCATCATCCCTTATCGCGAAGAGGGCATAGCCCATGGGGCTACGCTTTATGGCATAGGCAATCACCGTTACCGATAATAAAGTCAAGAGCATCGCATAATAGAATTCGCGGAGGGCGTAACGGGGCGGAAGTATTAAGCCATTTCCACCGCCAGTCAACCACTCCTCATTCACGGCCATCACCTTGAGGATCTCCGCCATCACTAGCGAAGATATTGCGAAATAGGGCCCCTTTATCCTTAATAGTATGAGTCCCAGGAATACGGCCACAAAGAAGGATGCGACGCCGCCCAAGATCGTCGCCAAGTAGGCGTTGTAGGAGAGCTTCGTCACCAATATCCCGACCGTGTAAGCGCCTATCCCGAAGAACATATAATGGCCGAAGCTCCAGTATCCGCTATATCCAGAGATGATGTTCCAAGATTGGGCGAGGACCGTGTACATGAATATGATGCCCAGTAGGTTTATGTAGTATCCTTTCTCCACAATCGATGGAATAAGGAATAGCGCTGGGATCAAGGCGATGGGGATTGATAAGCGCCAAGCAGGGCCCCCTTTCCAAATCGAGAAACTGAGTTTGGGCATTTTAATCCTCATTCCTCGCCCGCGATCCCCGTAGGCTTGATCGACAATACGATGAGCAATGTGAAGAAGTACAGCAAAGGCTGATATCTTGCGCCTAAGAAATAGGTCCCTAGGACTTCAGCAAACCCTATCATCAAGCCGCCTATAAGGGCGCCCGCATAGGATCCCAGGCCGCCGAGGATGACGATCGTTATGGCCTTTATCCCCAAGACCGAGCCCATTTCGGGAGTGACTGCGAATATCGTGGAAATTAAAGATCCGGTCACGCCGGCCATGGCCGCGCCGCTTATGACCATGAGCCTCGACATCGCATTGGGATTGATGCCAATAAGCATCGCATGTCTCCTGCTCTCGCTCACGGCGCGCGCAGCCCTCCCGATCTGAGTCCTTTTAAGCATCAAGTAAAATGAAATCGATAGGGCTATCGCCACCACCCCCCCGTAGAGGAAGGGCCTGGATATGGATACCGATCCCACGCTCACTGGAGGGACCCCGAGGTTCACCCCCCTCAAGACGTCGGTCCATAGGTATCTAGATATATTTATCAGGAGTATGGCTAGGCCGTAGGTAACCACCAAGGTTATGGCTCGGAAATAGCGCATCTCGAAGAAGGGCTTCATCAAGAGCTCATGGGACAAGGCGCCGATCGCGGCCAGCGCGAGCGCCGATAATATAGCCGATGCATAGGGGCTTAAGCCATACAACTCGTAGAGCCAATAGGCCATATAGGCGCCGAGCATCACAAATGCCCCATGGGCCCAGTTGATTGCCTTCACTACGCCATAGATTACGTTAAGCCCCACGGCCATCAGAACATATACCGATCCCAAGAGGAAGGATTGAACGATCAATTGAAGAATCGTATCCGCGGGGGGTAGCAATTAACGCCACCAAAAAAAGGGTTAGGAGGCCCATCCGGGCCATGGATATATTATGTCGACCGATGCGTACTTCCTCGGTATAGCCACCTTCATCTCTCCCTTCTGTATCTGAAGGCAGTAATTGATCCCTTCCAAGTTGATCTGCTTGAGCTTCTCCCCCATGGGGTTCGTCCAATCTCCGAAGCTCACAGGGCCGACTATTGTTTGAACGTTCTTTAATTCCAAGAGCGCCGCTCGCAGTTTCTCAGAGTTGAGCGAGCCCGCCTTCTCTATGGCCTTCTCTATGACTTGGCCAGCCGCGTATGGGAAGGCGGACCAGTGGCGAGGCAACTCGTTGTATCTGGCCTTGAACTTTTCAACGAATTCCTTGGCTCCCGGGAACGGCAACTCCCAATGCCAACTCATTTGGGTGAAGACGCCCTCAGCCTCTTTCCCGAACACCTCCACGAACTTTGGATCATTTGGACCATCATCAAGGAATACTAGCTTCGGCGCGAATTTTATGTCCTTCATTTGCCTCATTATCACGAATGCATCAGCCGGATAGCAGACCGCATAGAATACATCCGGGTTCGCGGCCTTAGCCCTTAACAATATGGCCGAGAAATCAGTCACGCCCCTTGGGTATTCCTCATAGAAGACGGTGGTGTACCCCGCCTTCTCCCATAGGGCCTTAGAGGCCCTAGCGACCGTGAGCGGGTAGAGTTCGTTCGAAGTCAAAAGCGCGATGGACTTTGGCTTTGGGCTTAGGCTATCCAATAATTCGACCCTCGAGAGGCCGAACCTAGAAGCGACCGTCAGCAAAGTGAAGACATAGTCGTAGCCCTTTGCGGGGATCGTATCCGCGGCCGCCATCTGGGAGATCATGATCACCTTGTATTTCTCGGCTATCGGAGCCGTAGCAAGGGTGATTCCGCTTCCATAGGGCCCCAGTAAAATATCCACCTTATCCTCCGTGATCAGCCTTTCATAAAGCCTCGTAGCGGTGGCCGAATCGCTTCTATCGTCGTAGTACACGAGCGATACCTTCAGCTTCTTACCATATTCAGCAACGTAGATCCCTCCCCTCTCGTTAACTTCCTCAATCCACATCATCGCCCCCCATAGTTGCCTCTGGCTGGGCGCTGCAAAGCCCCCGGAGAGGCCCAAGGAAATGCCTATCTTGATAGACTCCTTAGCAGGGGGAGCCGGTTTCATATACATATAAGCCGCTCCGCCTATCGCCGCTATGACTATTATGGCGATGATGATGGCTATGTAGGTCGTTTTCGCTATACCTTTCCTCCTAATCGACATAATACCCCCTCAATACTATTTTCGCAATATGTTTTTCTCATATCCCTAAATAAAGCTTTCGGAGGCGGGCATCCTGGAGGAGCTCTTCCCCCTTCCCCTCCATAGCTATTCGGCCAGTTTCCAAGAGGTAGGCTCTGTCAGCCAGCTCCAGCGCTCGATGCGCGTTCTGCTCTATCAAAAGGATCGTAATGCCCTCTTCCTTCAAACGCCTTAATATTGAAAATATCTGCAAAACTATCTTCGGCGCCAAGCCCAAGGAGGGCTCATCCAGCATCAATAGCCTAGGGCGCGCCATCAAGCCCCTCCCTATGGCCAGCATTTGTTGCTCGCCGCCGCTCAAAGTGCCAGCCCTCTGATGCTTTCTCTCCTTAAGGATTGGAAAGAGTTTGAAGACCTCCTCAAGGGTTTCATCCTTCTTCTCCCTTGCCCTCTTCGTATATGCGCTCAGCTCCAAATTTTCAATAACCGTCAATCTGGAAAAGTTCCCCCTGCCCTCCGGAACGAGAACCAAACCTTCCTCAACCCTCTCGTGAGGCGGTAGGCCGTCAATCCTCTTGCCACCGAACTTTATCTCGCCCCTCTTGGGACGCAATAGGCCTGCAATCGTGTTGATAAGCGTGGTCTTGCCAGCGCCATTCGAGCCGATTACCGTGACCAACTCCTTGTCCTTCACCTGAAGGGACACGCCCGACAATACTTGAAAATTCCCATATGAAACGTCCACTTCATCGACTTGGAGCATTGATCTTCTCACCTAGGTACGCTTCGATTACCTTCTCATCGTTTGCGACCTCCCTGGGCTCCCCTTCGGCTATCTTGGCACCGTGGCTCAAGACAACTATTCTCTCCGCCAATTTCATTATCGCCCTCATGACGTGCTCTATTATCAAAACCGTCTTGCCCGAGTCGCGGATTTTCTTGATCAATTCCACGGCCTCGTCTATCTCGACCGGGTTCAGGCCGCCGAGGGGCTCATCCGCCAGCAGGATCTCTGGATCCGTAGCTAGAGCCCTAACCAGCTCGAGCTTCTTGCTCTCCATGAGGGTCAATTTCCCGGCCAGCTCATCCCACCTCGTTCGAGGGAATTCCACGAAGTCGAGAAGTTCCATGACCCTCTTGCGGATCTCCTCCAAGTCCACCCTGCGATCCTTCCCGAAGAGGCCTCCCACAACGGCGTTATCCAGAGCGCTCATGGTATTGAATAACCTGGGTATTTGGTAAGTTCGAGCGATCCCCATTCTACAAATCCTATAAGGCCTTAGCCCGGTTATCTCATTGCCATTTAAGAATATCCTCCCTTGCTCTGGTTTGTATATCCCAGTAATGACGTTTATAAGCGTTGTCTTTCCAGATCCGTTCGGGCCTATTAGCCCCAAAAGCTCGCCCCTATTCAGGCTAAAGCTTACATCCTTTAGTGCCACGAGCCCCCCGAACTTCTTGGTGATGCCCTCGATCTTCAGATGGGCTTCTCCCAACCCATTTCCCTAGGGGGTCATCGATCTTAAAGGGCCGTCCCGCCATCACTTGGGTATGGCCATATCGGGTGCAGGCGAAGTCGTCTGCCTAGCTCCCGGCGAGTATCTCTTCATCATATTCACCACGAGCCAAGCCTGATGTGCCATTTTGACGCCTTCTTTCTCGCTGGGCAAAGTGCCATGCGCTGGGACGACGGAATTCCCGCATTTCAGATGAATTGGCGCCCCCACCCTGACCAGCTCGGGTGCCTCGTAAGTCCTGATGAATCCACCGGATGCCGCTGGGTTATCGGTATGGACGTCGATCGGGATCTTTATCGCCGCCCTGATCGCTGCTATCATCGGCAGCTCCAAGTCCCTCACGGGGTTGAAGGAATCGGCCCCTAGGGATTCGAAGAGCTTCGCCGAGGCCGCGTTGCCATGGCCCAAGTGGGCCGATATCTTGAATTTGACCTCCTTGGGCAGTTCACCCTCCTCCCTCATCTTGTTCAAAACCCAGAGCAGACCCTCATCGTATACCAGAAATCCCCTACAACCCAGCTCCACCCCTCGTTTGATGTCTTCGATGGCGCGGATCACTTGCTCGATGCCCCTGAGCCTATATCCGACGTAGGCCCCCATCGGGGTCTTGGCCGTAGCGCTTGTATCGTAGGTCGCCCTGGGGCCGTGTGATAAATTCAATTCCACTTTATACTCCTTCGCCAGCTCTATCATCTTTATGAGCTCGTCATCCGTATGTCTCATTATCCCGTAGGTTTCATCGATCCTATTGATGGTTATGCCCATATCCTTCGCCGTCTCCAAGATGGCCTTCATGCATTCGAATGTGTTCACCGTGGGTACCTCGATCCTGAAATTCGCGCCGTCGGGAAATCTCAATTTCGACTCGGGTAGCTCGTGGAGGTCATGATCCGGGAGGCCAATCTTCCTCAGATAAGCCCTTGTTTTCTCACCAACCAACATTCCAACATCCCTGTGGGTTTTTTCCTCCCTCCTTCTATTTAATCTTTTTCGCCGGGCCCATCGGGACGCCCCCAACCAAAGATCGTCTGGAACAACCCTCATTGGATAAAGCGCGGAAGCGGGCCTGAGGGGACACCCCGCCCGATCCATTCGGGGGGCTGAAGACCCCTGGCTCTAGAGACCACTCCCCCAACTCTTGGAAGGGATCGCTGACGCTTGTAAGGTTTAAAATGTAGGACGATCGAGGGGGGTCACTTTTCTGGATTGAGGATGTTGAGCACGGTCCTTACTTCCCGGATCGTCAGTTGCCCTGGAGCGGAGGGTTGCCCAGGGAGGGAGGCGTATACTAGGTCCGAGCCGAGGAGGAGCCCCACTATCCTGGAGTAGGCTCCCAGGGATCCCATCGATGTCGAAATTATCGGGCGCTTGATCTTGCCCCTAGCTTCTAAGAGAGCCTGAAGTTGCGTCAAAACGTCCTTATGGGCATTGGGCATCGTAACGAATTTAATTATGTCGGCGCCCGATCTTTCCTCTTCATCGACTATCTTCAATAACTCCTCTTTATCAGGAGTGAATTTGAAATTATGGTATGAAATTATGACGTAAACACCATGATTCTTTGCGGAGTCTATTATCAAATCCCTCGCCTCGGGTCGCGTGCTCAACTCCACATCAACGAGGTCGACGCCATCGATGCCGGTGGCCTCGATGAGCACCCTGATGCGATCGTCCTCATTTTGTTCCTTGAAGCCCCCCTCGTATTTCGGTCTATTGGTAATTATTATTGGAGCTTCCCCCATCTCCCTAATTCTATGGACCAGATCCCTAACCTCGCTTTCTTTTATCGAGCTTAAAGAATCTATCCTCAATTCCAGCATATCCACCCCCTCGCTAAGCGCTTCTTCCGCATTGGCCTTCATCTGATCCACAGTGGGACCCAAAATAGGGGCGCATACTACGGGCCGATCCCCGCCCAAGATCACGCCCTTCACCTTTATCGGCTCCGGAGCCGTTAGCCTGATCCCCCCTGGCAAATTAGACGCCTCTTAAAGAAGCTTTTACGGGTAGGGTATATATTAATATTAACCCAAGTCTTTAATGAAAGATCGAACCAATCTTTTCGGGCGAAGGGGATGAGGGCCGCGATCTTGGTCGAGCCAGGTAGGATCGAGTTTAGGGATGTCGAGACGCCAAGAGCCAACTCCAGCGAAGTCCTGATAAGGATCAGGGCTGCTTCAATATGTGGCACCGATGTTCACATATTCGAGGGACGATGGAAAGTATCCACCCCTAGGATCATGGGCCATGAGGGTTCTGGGGAGGTCGTCGAAGTCGGAAGCGGTGTTACGAAGGTCGATGTGGGCGATAGGGTCATCGTAGCCCCTTTGATCCATTGCGGGAGCTGTCGCATGTGCAGAATAGGGCGATACAACATTTGCGAGAGAAGGAGGTTCGTAGGGATAGAGGCAGACGGCGTATTCGCCGAATATATAAAAGTCGATCAAAGCAACGTGGAGCCCCTCCCCGACGATTTGGGCTTCGAAGAGGGGGCCCTAGTGGAGCCCCTCGCCGTGGCTGTTCACGCAGTGGGGCGAGGGAGAATTCCCATGAACAGCGCGGTCGTTGTCCTGGGGGCTGGCCCAATAGGGCTCTGCGCCATTCTGGCGGCCAAGGCGGCTGGCGCGGGAAAGGTTCTATCGGTCGATCTAATCGAGGAGAGGCTCTCCCTCGCTAGCGAGTTCGGGGCGGATGAGGCCATCAATCCCAAAGAGGCAAATGTTCGAGACAGCATCTTGAAGCATACGGGCGGGAGGGGTGCCGATGTAGTAATAGAGGCATCTGGATCGCCGGAAGCTTACAGGGGTATTGTGGATCTGGTGAGCAAGGGTGGCAAGATCGTGCAAATAGGGCTTCCGCTCGCTCACGTATGTTTTGATATGCTCGCTTTCAGCAGAAAGGAGCTGGAGCTCATAGGGTGCAACGGGCATATGATAGATTTGGAGGGGACCTTGGATATCGCAAGAAAGTACAAAATCCTCATTTCAAAGATGATTACCCATCGCCTCCCCCTTTGGGATGTGGTTAAGGGGATGGAGATAGCGAAGGAGGGGAAGGGCGTAAAAATCGTATTGTTACCATGATCGGTGCCTGACCTTGGGAGGCATCTGGGATTCTTCGAATGCGGATCTCGCCCCGCCCTCTCGCAACCATCTGGGGATTCGTGAATTCACCGCAAATCTTTTATAGAAATCATGCAGAAAATATAATGGTGGCTGATTGATGGATACAAGCAAATTGATAGTCAAACCTCGGGAATGGACTAGGGAATTGATCCATCATGATATGAAAGCCGCTCGCGAACAACTCGGGCCCTTATATGAATTCTTGAGCGATGAAATGGTGGAGGGCGCCGACGTGACCGTCTTCGTCCATTACGTTAAGGGCGTTCCAGCTCAGCCGCCATTTTACGTCCACCCCCACTCGCATGACTCCAGCCAGATATATGTTTTCCCCGAAAGAGGCTTGACCTTCGAAGTCTCCCTTGGGGAGGAGAAACATGTCGTCGAAAGTCCCGCAACGGTCTTCATACCGGCCGGCTTGAAGCATAGCCTTAGAATGTTAAAGGGCTCTGGCATCGAAGTTTGCATAACGCGTAGAGCTAGGTATGGATAGCCGTCTCCGATCGAAAATGGCGCTGCTCCCGCTCCTTATCCTTTCCATTTGGGCGCGTGGTTGAACCGAGGCTCATAAATCTATTAAAACCTTCAAACCTTCCTGTCTCAAGCTCACCTCGAAACCCTGCTGAATCTTTGTTAAGGGGAACCTATGCGTTATAAGCCCTTTTATTGGGATGATACCTTTTCTGACGATCTTGAGGGCCTCTCGAAAATTATCTACGTATATTATGGAGCCGATGAGTTCTATCTCCTGCCTGACCATCTGCTGGAGGAGGATCTTGGCCTCCATCGCGCCTAAACCGACAACCAATATCTTCCCACCAGGCCTCACCGCTTTAAAAGCTTGAGCCATGCTAGCCTCCACGCCCACTGTGTCGATTACCACGTCGGCTCTTTCCCCATCGAAGAAATTCTCTATCAGGTCCTCCAGTTCTCCCGCTGATACTCCCAAAACCTTCTTCAACCCTATACGTCTTAAGAGGTCGATTCTAGATCGAGAGGCCTCTTGGATGGCTACGTTGGCGCTCATGGACTGGAGCGCCAACGTAGCCAAAGCTCCTATTGGACCGCCTCCTATCGTCAATACGTTATCGCCCGGCAGGATGTTGACGGCCCTCATCGCATGCAAAACGACTGCCAAGGGCTCTATTAAGGCGGCTTCATCAAAGCCCATACCCTCGGGGATCTTCCATAAATAATTCCTTGGTACTTTGACGAACTCGGCAAATACCCCATCGGCATTAACGCCCAAGGAAATCTTATTCGGGCAGATGTTTGAGTGGCCAGTTCGGCAATAGGCGCAATTGCCGCAACCGAAATTTGGCTCTATGACGACTCGATCCCCGATCTCGATGTCCTTCGCTCCTTCGCCGACTTTTGAAACGATCCCTGCAGCCTCATGTCCCAGGATCAAAGGAGCCTTGACGAATCTTCTCCCCCTATATATCTCCAGATCGCTACCGCAAATCCCAGCGACCTTGACCTCGACGAGGACCTCGCCCGGGCCTGTCGAGGGCGTGGGGACATCTCCAATTTCTATTGAGCCGGGCCCCCTGAATAAGGCCGCTTTCATATAGTCCACCGGCAAGGATTATCGCTTCAGAAAGCTTTAAGCTTTCCTCCGAAAGATGCCTTATATCCAATTAAGTTCCTGTTGGGCGTTAGAGCTAAAGGCTCACTTATTCGGTTTCGATCAGGACCTTAATTGCAATTTGCCTCTCCAATAGTGCTAAGCCGTGCGTTATTTCATCTAACGAAAATTTATGAGTTATTATCGGCTCGGTTTTTATCTTACCGGAACTTATCAGATGGATGCTCTTTTTGAAATCCGAGGACACGTAAGCGAGCGATCCGAAGATTTCTATCTCCCTCCTCACGACCGCCATTTGGCTCACCGGGACCGGCGAGGCCGCTAGCCCTACCCAAACCACCCTCCCACCCGGCCTAACCAAAGCCGCGGAGTGAGCTGAGGCTTGATGCGATCCCGAGGCCTCTATGGCTATATCTGCGCCCATTCCTTCGGTGAGCCCTTTGATGGCTTCCGGAGGATCCTCCTCCGAGGCATTGATGATTGCATCAGAGCCCAACTCCTCTGCCAGCCTCAGTCGGCTTTCGATTCTATCGATTACAATTGTACGAGCGCCGGCGATCTTGGCCACCTGCAAAGCGAAAAGCCCAATCGCTCCGGCCCCGGAGATTGCCACGTAATCTCCGACCTTGACCCCAGCCCTATCGATCGCATGGATCCCTACCGCTGCCGGCTCGACCATCGCTCCCTCCTCATAGCCCATATCCTTTGGGATCTTCCAAAGGGATCTTTCCGGGACTTTTACATATTCGGCGAAGCATCCATCCAAAGTCAAACCCAAGAACCCCCTATCCTCGCATATGTTGTATCTTCCGCTACGGCACAGGGGACATCTGCCGCAGGCGAGGGTGGGCTCTATCACAACTCTTTCCCCAGCTTCAAAACCTCGAAGATCTCCGCCAACCTCTATGATCTCCCCTGCAAACTCATGACCGAGAATGATCGGTGCGGGAACCTTTCGTTCTCCCTTATAGACAGAAAGATCCGTTCCGCATATGCTAGCCATCTTGACCCTCACCAGCGCCTCCCCGGAGTTTATCTCTGGCCTCCTGATATCTTCTATCCTAATGTCCCTCGGGTTATGAAATACGGCAGCTTTCATGAATTGATCACGGAAATGCGTAGGGGGGCGCTTAATAAAAATTGTAGTCCCCCTATTGTCATCTGAATGGGGTTTAGAATGGAAATAAGAGGGGTGCTTTTGGGAGTTCTGGCGTGTCTACCGATTTAGCTCGTATTAGATGGGCATCATTAATCCGAGCGGGGTTGCGCGAGCCCCCACATGCCCCGATGGCCAAGCCCAGCGAATCGAGCACCGGGGCTTCAAAGGCCCCCTGTCCTCAGGGAGATGTCAAGCCGAGCCTCAGGTATGGAGCTCCTCCTCAACCTACTTCGGCGAGAGGAATAAGAGCTAGTAGGAAGGAGTCAAATGAAACAAGCTCCTGAGGCCCCTAGCCCACTACCTGAAGGCCGTCGCCAATGCTCCATGGATGGATATTCGACGTGCCCGGAAGACCTAAACATTTTTAAAACCTACCTTTACTCGTAGTAAAAGGTGGTCGTTTGTTATGGATATGATCGTGGAACCAATCGAGGGATTACGGGGCGAATTAAAGGCACCTCCATCCAAATCCCATATCCATAGGGCGCTGATAATGGGATCATTGGCGGAAGGGGATACCTATATTAAAAATATCGGGGCCCTTTCGGAGAAGCATTCGGCAACCATTAGGGCGATAGAGGCTTTCGGGGCAAGGGTCGAGCGAATACGGGGGGGATACAAGGTTACGGGATCTCTTTATAAAACCCCAGATGATATCTTGGACGTGGGTAATTCCGGAACGACGATCTCATTCCTCCTCGGGGTCTCCGCAACGGCTCCAGGAGCATCCATCTTCACCGGCGATGAGTCCATTAGAAAAAGGCCCCTCGGACCCCTGCTCGATGCCCTCGGACAACTCGGCATCGAATGTTGGTCCACCAGAAATAACGGGTTGCCGCCCATCGTGGTCAAAGGCGGGGGTATAAGAGGAGGAGCCTGCAAAGTTTCTGGCTTCATCTCGCAATGGACGTCTTCGCTCCTCCTGGCCGCACCCCTGGCGGAGCACGATACTCAAATAGAGATAATCGATAAAGCCAGGGAGTGGCCCTACATAGAGATGACGTGCGCAATGTTGAAGGAATTCGGCATAAAGATATCCAAGGAGGAGAGGGGATACTTCGAGGTTCCATCCAATCAAAGCTACAGGCCCGCGATTGTAGAGATACCAGGTGATTTCGGTTTGGCGGCGTTTGGACTGGCAGCGGCGGCACTGGGCAATTCAGAAGTTATATTAAGAAACCTAGATATGAGGACGATTCATGGGGAAAAATCCATTGTAAACTTCTTAAGGGCGATGGGAGCGGATGTCCGAGTTGACGAGCAATCCAAATCCATTCGAGTCAACGGCGGCCGAAGATTGGAGGGCATTGAAATGGACGTAATAGACTCGCCAGATAACGTTCCGATTTTAGCGGTCCTCGGATCCCTCTCAAAAGGTAAGACGATAATATATAACGCAGAGCATACTAGGTATAAGGAATGTGATAGGATAAAAGCCATGTTGCAATTGAAGAGAATGGGAGCGAAGATAGAGGAAAGGGAATATGGCTTGGAGATAGAGGGGGTCGATAAGCTGAAAGGTAGCGAAATCGAATCTTTTGGGGATCATAGAGTCATGATGGCCTTCGTTGTTGCTGGATGCTATGCTACGGGGAGGACGACCATATCCAAAGCCGAGTGCTTCAGAATTTCCTATCCATCTTTCATGAAGGATATGATAAATCTTGGGATGAAACTCTCATGGTCAAAATGAGCGGGCTTACTTTTAAATTGGTCTCTTTTGTTAAGGGACTATCCTTCGATGATTTTCCAGAAGAGGTAATCCTACAGGCTAAGCGTTGCATATTGGATTTGCTTGGATGCGCATTGGGGGCTTACGGAATAGGTGCCAATAAGCATATAGTAGATTATGTAATAGGGCTAGGTGGCGCAAAAGAAGCCGATATTTGGGGGCATGGGCATAAAGTGCCATGCGCAAATGCCGCTCTTGCCAATGGGACTTTCACTCATCATATAGAGCTTGATGATGGAAATAAATTTGGACAGGTTCACTCCGGAGTCACGGTAATTCCAGCCGCCATGGCCATCGCTCAAAAGGAGGGGTTGGATGGCAAAGAGTTGATAACATCGATAATCGCAGGCTACGAAATTGGTGGCCGCATCGGAAGAGCTGTCAGGGAAGAAATCCAAGAGCGGGGAATACATGGTCCTGGGACGGTGGGCGCTTTTGGCGCCGCTGTAGCTTCCGCTAAATTATTGGATTTAGACGAGGAGGGAATAGCCAATGCTTTGGGGATATGCGCCCTGACCCCCGTAGCTCCTTATGAAGCTTTCACCGCGGGTGGACTCGTCAAGGACTTATACGGCGGTTGGCCAGCCTTCTTAGGGGTTACCGCAGCTTTGCTCGCAAGAATGGGTTATACTGGGCCACATACGCTAATCGAGGGGGGGCTTGGTTATTGTAGGTCATTCAAGCGAGATTTCAGGTCAAGCTTCGTATTGAAGGGTTTAGGGGAAAGTTATGAAATTATGCGCACCTATTTCAAGCCCTACCCTTCCTCAAGAAATACGCATGCAGTCATTGACGCTACTTTGGAGATAATCCAAAGGCACGCGATCGAAACAAAGGAAATTAGGAAAATAGAAGTGAGGACATACGAATTCGCCGCGAAAGTCGGATGCGAAAGGAATCCTAAAACAGCTATAGCAGCCCTAACAAGCATACCTTATGTCATCGCAGTATCCATTTTGGATAAACAAGTCAAATTGGAACATTTCACGGAGGCGAAGGTTAAGGACCGCGATCTATTGAACTTGGCCAGGAAGGTTATTGTAAAAGTTGATCCAAAGTTGAATGAGAGATATCCGAAACTCCGCGGGGCAAAGGTAACTATCGAAATGAAGGATGGTAGGAGATATTCTGCATACTCAAAGATCCCAAGGGGGGATCCGGAGAAGCCACTCAGTGATGAGGAATTGGAAGCCAAGTTTAGGAATTTGGCTATGAGGACTCTAGACGAGGGGCGTGTGGATAAAATGATCTCAACTGTACGAAGATTAGAGGATTTAAAAAATATAGAGGAGCTAATAAGGCTAATGAACCCCGCATATGAGTGAAATCGCGATATGGGCATTCAAGCTCATTTCTTGATCTCTCCCAGCTCCTTGACCGCTTGCTCCACGAACCGTGTATCCACAAAGATCCTGAGAGGCGTAACTTCGGTTACAAATCCCTGTTTCTGATACCATTTTTGTTGCGCCAAGAGATCCTCCAAGTCCAACCGCCCATTCGGGTCTAGGTTGAAAAATCCCTTTTCCACGGCCTCCTTCGGGATTTTGGCCCAGTCCGATATCAGCCTGACGACCTCATCCCAGTTCTTCTTCTCCAATATCGCGGCGCGCTGATATCTGAGGGCTTTCAGATAAGCCCTCATGAATCTAAGGGCCAAGTCCTCGTTCTTGACCATCTTCTCGGAGTACATCAGCGCGCAGACTTGATACTTAATGACGTCACCGAAGTTCAGGATTATTTTTCCGTACCCTTCCATCTCGGTCATCGGGGCCTCATAAGGAGTCATGACTATGGCGTCTACTCTTTTTTCCTTCAAGGCCGATAGCAATATTGGCTTATCTTTCAGTGGTACTATCTCCACTTCACTAAGATCTATCTTGTTCAGTTCAAGTGCTTTTCCAAGCATGTAGTGAAATGTTGACCCTAGTGTAGTTATCCCTATCTTCTTCCCTTTCAGATCGGATATCGCTTTTATCGTACCCGCATCGTAGAGGTCTTTCCTGACTATCAGGACATTACCGATCCCAGGACCGAACGAGGCGGCATCCGCCACTAGGTAAATCCTAGCGCCAAGAGCGATGCTGTTGTAGGTTGCCGCGGTTATGCCAGTCGCTCCGACGTCTATCTCCCCTGCAGCTAGCGCTGTGGTGATGGGAGCGGCTGCTTCGAAGTATTTGAAATCGGGAGCTATCCGTTCTTCCCTGAAGTAGCCCTTTACCTCTGCTATGTAAAATATGGATCCGACGGTTCCCCTCAAGCATCCTATCCTAACCTTATCCATCTCAGCTGGTTTTGGTGCCGCGTAATAGAATCCGGATATGCCTGCCGCTATTACTATGATCGCAATTGCTATTCCCAGAATTAACTTTTTATTCATTGGATTTCCCTCTTTATTTAAAGGTTATGAAGCTCTATAAAAAGATTTCGTTGGCCTAAGCGAGGAGTTCGGAGGCCTTTTGAACCCTCATCAGGGGGTCCTCGGTTGGGCGGGAAGGTGGGTGCCGGCCCTTTTTGATCTAATAAAAGCTTAATTTTACGGACTGCGATCTTTGAAATGAATGATCATGGCTAAAGTCAAGGTCAGAATCTTTACGCTTAGGGAGTTTTCCGATCTGAGAGAAATCGATATTCATGCTGAAAACGTTTCCGATGCGCTGAGCACTCTCTTCGCGAAGATTGGTTGGAGGTTAAGGGAGGCGCTCTGCGATCGAGAAACTGGTATGATAAAACCCGATCACATCTTGCTCGTAAACGGATTGGCGATAGATGTAAAAAGGGATTTATTGAAGCCCTTGAAGGACGGCGATGTGATCGCAATCATTTCACCGATCGAAGGCGGCAGTTCTTAGAAACCGATCGTCGACAGGGGGGCCCTCATTAGTTCATCCATCGCGGGCGCTCGCTTTCCCGAGCCTGCCCATTCTTTCCAACTCATCCGCTATGGCATTCAGCCCCAACTCTTCCAATTTCGATCTCGTTGGGAGTCCGGTCCTAATTTCGAATCCCCTTAATTCATAATACTCATCGAGCAATTTCGGGAGGTAATCCTCGCATTTCATACCCTTTCCAGGTCCCGAGGGACAAGGCTCGCTCATCCACCTCCATCCTAGGGTGTCATCTTTCCTCGTAGCCCCAAGCCTTGCGTTGAATGCTTTTTCAAGCAACACTATCCTCTCCCCGCATCTTACAAACTCCCCAGGATCTATCTCGATTCCCGTCGCTGCCGAAAAGATGGGGGCCCAATCCTTTGGCGTCATCGCCTTCGATGGGTCTTTGGGCACCACGAGGCGCGTCCCACTCAATTTACAAAATCCCAGCGAATCGATTATGGCGTATAGTTCCTCGAAGAACTTCACAGATATAGCCTTGAGCTCTGGCGTATGCGGCTCTCCAGCCTTTGGAGAGCCGAAGAGCCATTGTGATACGTCCGTTCTGTGGGTCTTATCTATGAAGCTGTAAGCCTTGAGGTGATCGGCGCCTCTGGTGGATATCGCGAAAGCCAAGGCCCAATGTGGAAATGCCCTCACGTCCTCTATCATTGTCATGCCCTTGGCATGATTTACGAATTTTTCAGCGCCATTTCCTATTTTTTTAGCGGCGTTCAAAGTTCCATTGGCCAGCAGGTCTCCTATCCCCTCCCTATAAGCAATCTTCTTGACCAAGTCTATAATAAGGTCGATATCCCCCCATTCGAAGCGCGAATCCGTAGCAATCTTTCTTGGGAGGATCCCCTTCTCATAGCACTCCATGAGCAATCCTATGGAGGTCCCGGACTCTATTACGTCTACTCCGAGTTTGTTGGCTAAATTCTGCAAGTACAATATAGATTCTATGTTCGGATTATCCAGATGCATTCCAAAGGAGCATACGGGGACGTATTCTATCTTTAGACCGTACTCGCCCGCGAAGCGCCCCTCCTTGATCTCCCAACGGTGGCTACAGTGCACTATGCAGTTACTGCAAGACAAGGCTCTAGTTTGAAAGGTTTCCAAGAATCTATCTGGATCTACGCTCTTTATCTTTTCTTCACTCCATTGGACTTCTTGCCAATTCCTTACCGAATGGCATCCTATTTCATTATAAAGGGGGACGGCAGCCATCGTTCCATATATGGACAGCGTGCCGAGCATGGGATTCACCCTTGGATCCACCAACTCGGCGACGCGTTCGCAATGCTCGGCGAACTTTTCGGGTTTGGCTATCTCTATTGTCCCCGTTCCGCGGACCGCTATGGCCTTAAGCTTCTTAGAGCCCATAACGCACCCCATTCCGCATCTCGCTGTCCTATGCCTATCAAGGACCACGACGGCATGTTTGACGAGGTTTTCCCCGCCCGGGCCTATTGCCATTGTAGATATCTCCTTATCCCCCACTTCCTCTTTTATCCTATCGTCCGTTTCCCATACGTCACTACCCCAAAGATGGCTTGCATTTCTGATCTCAACGTCTTCATCATCTATCCACAAGTATACGGGCTCATCGGCTTTTCCCTGGACCACTATGTGATCATAGCCAGCATATTTCAACCTAGGTCCGAACCAACCTCCCGCGCTTCCATCTCCGAACATGCCCGTGAGGGGGGATCTCGATGTGACTCTGACTTTGCTGCCCAAGGGAAAAATAGTCCCGGCGAAGGGCCCTACGCCAACGATCAATTTGTTTTCTGGGCCAATCGGATCCGCATCTGGTCCGACTTCATTATAGAGGATCCAATCGTTGATACCGCTTCCGCCTATGAATCTCAAAGCCCATTCTCGTGGCAGGGGTTGTTTGGATATTTTTTTATTAGTTAGGTTGATGCGAAGGATCATTCCAGCATATCCATATGCCATTTACCACGCCTCGCTTTCCCATCGACTTCAAGATCTATTGTTGGCCAATATAAGATTTTGCAGGTACTTCTCTCAAGGGCTTTTTCTGGTCGATCCTCAAAGGAGGGGGAAGTAGCATTCCTGGTCCCCATATCCCTAAGACCCAAAGATCAATGTTGTAAAAACCACCTTGGGAAAGCTCAGTTTTAGACGGGCTCAAGAGGATTGGGTTCTCATGAAGCATTCATAACGCCATAGGTTGCTTGAGCCTCATCCATTTCTCATCAAGCCTTGCAAGTGCATCATATGCTCTGGCCAAGTATAGCGCATCCAATATGGCAATCGCCATCATCGCCTCCGCTACCACGTAAATCCTACCCAACAATGTTGGATCCCTCCTCGTAATTGGCCTGAGCTTCTCTTCCCTCATTGTCTTCATATTTATGGTCGTTTGTTCAATGGAGATCGTCGGCGTTGGTTTCACAGCCATCCTTACGATTATATCCTCCCCATTCGTGATCCCGCCCAAGAATCCCCCCGCGTTATTCGTCTTGAATCTAATCCTGCCCTCTTTGGTGATATAAGGCAGGTCATTATTTTCGGAGCCCCTCATTCCAGCGACCTTGAATCCAGCCCCAAACTCCACGCCTTTTACTCCCCCGATGCTGCAAAGGGCATGCGCGATCACGGCATTAAGCTTATCGAATACAGGCTCACCTAGCCCAGGCGGTACATTATGGGCAATTATTTCTATTATGCCCCCAACGGAATCGCCCTCCTCCTTTATCTCTAGTATCTTCCTTTCAATTTTCTCAGCGGCCTCTAAATCAGGGCAGTTTATCTCGTTCTTCCTATAATTCTTTTTCACCTCCTCGAATGGCATGTCCCTAGCCCTTATCCCCATGCATTCCTTTGTGTACGCTAGGATCTCGGTTCCAGCCTCTCTTTTGAGGATGAACTTGGCAACAGCCCCCGCTGCGACTCTCGCTACCGTTTCGCGACCAGAGGACCGACCACCACCACACCAATCTTGGGCCTCCCCATACTTTAAGAAATAGGTATACGTAGCATGTCCAGGCCTGAAAAGGTCCCTATATTCGCGGTATTGCTCTATGTGCTCCTTTTTAGTATCAACGTTATAGATTATTATCCCAAGCGGTGCCCCTGTTGTCACGCCATCTTGTCCAATTCCAGCAAATATCTGGCATATATCCGTTTCTTGTCTAGGACTGACGAGTTTGCCAGTGCCGGGCCTCCTTTTGTCCAACTCTTCTTGTATGGCTTTGGTTAGCTCAGATTCATTTAATCCAGGTGGCACCCCATCGATAATTACTGCTAAACCGGAGCCCTTACCCTTTCCATATGATTCGCCACAAGTCGTTATGCGAAATATCCTCCCAAAACTATTCCCCAGCATGTCCAACCCCCCTTTTTTACAGGGTTGGTACTTTAAAAATATTTCTCTAACCATGTTTGCGATCCAAAGAACTTGTCTCTCCACATGCCCCTTTTTGGTGGGGTTTCATAGAATATCCAAAGCATCCATTGCGATCAGCTGGGCAATTATGCCATCAGTTCTGTTTTCGCGAATCGAATCGGTTCTCCGATAACGAGATTCGATGTCTCAAAATGGCTTGTATGTTACCGATGCGTCAATAGGCCCTCCAAGGGATCAGTTTCCTATTCAGATATTCGAGAGCTTTGGTGGTGAGTATTCCCAAGATGGATAGAATAAGTAGGCCAACGAAGAGCTTGCTCGTCAGGAGTAAATCTGCTGCCAATAGAACGAAGAATCCCAATCCGGACTTTGCGGCGATCATCTCCGCTGACACCAGAACGACGAGTGCCAATCCAATACCGAGCCTCAACCCTGTCAGGATTGAGTATAACGAGCTCGGCAAGATCACCTTGGTTATTACCTGAGACCTTTTCGCGCCTAGGTTTTCTGCTGCCTTTATCAAAATTGGGTCGGTCGTCCTAACTCCAGACATGGTATTTATGGCTACTGGGAAAAATGCTGTGAGGGCTATGACGAAGATCTTTGATTCCTCTCCTATGCCAAACCATAAAATTATGAGGGGAAGCAACGCAATCTTAGGCAATGGATAGATCGCCGCAATTATAGGATCTACGATGGCGTAAAAGAATTTCGAGATCCCCAATAAGAAGCCCACCACAATTCCGATCGCAGATCCCAAAGCTACTCCTATGGCCACTCTATACATACTGGCGCTCAAGTGCTCGGCGATCTCCCCCGTCAAAGTCATCTCCCAAAGCGAAGCCACTATGGCCGATGGGGGGGCTAAGTAGAGCCGAGCGATATAGCCCAGGTCGCAGACGATCTCCCATAAGATGATCAACGCAATCAGGAAGGCTAAACTATACGCATAATACTCTCCAAATATTCTTTTAACATTAAGCAATTCTCTAAACCTCCGTTATCGCTCTCTCGGCCTCCTCTTTGAGCAAAGACCATATTTCTTCACATATATCGAGGAAGGTAGCGCTTTTCTTAACATCGCTCGATCTTGGCCTTTCGAAGCTCAGCTCCTTGATCTTCTTGATTTCTCCAGGCCTTCTTGTTAGGACCACTATCCTATCTCCCAAGAAGACGGCCTCATCGATACTATGCGTAACATATACAACAGTTTTCTTCTCCTCCAACCATATCCTTTGCAATTCAAGTTGCATCAAGATCCTAGTTTGCGCATCAAGGGCTGCGAAGGGCTCATCCATTAGCAATATTTCTGGATCATTTGCATAAGCTCGGCAAAGTGCAACCCTTTGTTTCATCCCCCCGGATAGTTGATGTGGATATTTATGCTCAAATCCTTCAAGACCTACCATTTTGATGTAACGCTTCACTATGGACTCCCTACGATCCTTGGGAACTCCCCTAACCTCTGGTCCGAACTCTATGTTGCCTTTTACAGTCCTCCATGGGAATAGCGCATATTCTTGCCATACGAGAGATGTCAAGGGCCCGGTAGCTTTTTTCTCCCCGATGAATCGAATCTCGCCGCTGGTGGGCTTCTCTAATCCAGCTATTAAATATAGAAGAGTCGATTTTCCACATCCGCTCGGCCCTACGACTGTTAAGAACTCATTTTCTTCAACCCTGAGATTAATGTCCCTCAAAGCTTCGGTATTTCCCTCTTTTGATACGAATATTTTCGAAAGATTGCGCATCTCGATAATCATGATCTCACTCACCTTACCATTCTAAGGTTTGAGTGCGGATTTAAAAGCGTATCGGATCCTTCGTCGATCTGGGCATGCCCAGATCGGGGCTAGGGCATGTCTATTTCAAAGTGGACCTATGGTCAAAAGGCTTTATAATCGATTTAGATCCCGGTTGCACGGACATCCCTGAGGTACTAGCCTGCTGGATGAGGCGTTATCCCGAATAAAGCAGAGCCTTGACGGCTTTCTTATCCCGCATCAGCTCTATCCCCTCGACCCCCCTTTCGAGGGGGAGCTTATGCGTAATCATTGGTCCAGCCGATATCTTCTTCGCGGAGAGCAACTCGATGGCTCTTTCGTAATGCCTCCAAACGCTTCCATCGACCCCCACAAGGGAGATCTCGCCCCGTACGATTCGCAAGGTGTTGATTTGCGCCTTCTCTGCAAACCCAACCAAAACGACCTTTCCGTTGCCTCTAGCCATATCGATTGCCTGCGCCACAGCCTCAGGAGTACCGGCGCATTCTATGACTATGTCGGCTCCCAATCCCTCGGTTAAATCCATGACTTTTTCGATCGTCGCTTCTCTTGACTCCGAGCAAATGACCTTATCCGCGCCCAATTTGTCTGCGATTTTAAGCCTTTCGCGATCATCCCTTAGCCCGATTACAATCGCAGGGGATGCCCCCGAGGCCTTAACGATCTGTAAGTGAAAGAGGCCCAAAGGCCCCGGCCCCACTATGACGACGGAATGGCCTGCACAGGGCCCTATTTTTTCAAGAGTATTTACCGAGATGGAAATCGGCTCTATGAAAGCGCCCTCCTCAAATGAGATGCCATCTGGCAAGGCCAGGATCATATCGCTTGGGACGCTGATGAGTTCGGAATGGGTCCCATTCCTATTGACGCCTAGGTGCATCCACTCTTGGCACAGGTTCGCCGAGCCAGCTTTGCAGTAGCGGCATTCGCCACAACCTTTGATCGCCATCAAACAGACCCTGTCCCCTACGCTAACGCCTTTAACTCCACCCCCAATCTCTACGACTTCTCCAGCTCCCTCATGGCCTAAAATCAACGGGGGTTTGACAGGGCTCCTTCCACGATAAGTCCAGTCGTATAGGAGTACATCGGTTCCACAGATCCCCGAGGCCTTTACGCTAACCATTACTTCGCCCAGTCCAACTCTTGGCTCCTCCACGTTCATAACTTCTACATTGCCGGGGCCGGCCTTCGTCTTGACCAGCGCCTTCATCTCAACCGAGTCTTTTTTCAAGGCGTTCTATATAAAGAGTTTTCCCCATTCCTTTCGGCATTGAGGAGTTGTCGCTAAAGGACTTCTCCCAAAGATTTGAACTCTAGTGAGGTACCATCGCCCTATAGGCCAACTCCGTCAGATCCATTACAGAAATTCCCAAGCCATATTCTCGAGCCGTATTCACGAAGTTGACTTTGCAGAATGGGCATGTGCTGATTAGCGCGGAACAACCAATTTCCATGGCTTCCTCCATTCTGCCCCTCGCGATCGACTGAGCCAGATCTCGGAAAGCTGATGTCACGCCACCTCCACCGCCGCAACAAAGGGCCATATCCCTATTATGCTTCATCTCCGCAAAGGAAATACCCGGAACCCGAGTCAATACATCTCTTGGCTCCTCAAAGACTCCACTGTGCCTTCCGAGATGGCATGGATCATGATAGGTGATTTTCAAGCGAATAGGGTTTTGGAATCGTACCATTCCATCATTAAGAAAATCGGAGATCAATTCCGAAATATGCAAAACCTCAATATCGAACCCCTTTATCACCTCCCGATAATCTCCTTTAAATGTTGCATAACATCCAGCACAAGAAGTCACGAGAGTCTTGATCCCCATATCCTTAAAAACCGAAACGTTCCTTTCGGCCACTCGCTTAAATTTATCAAGGAACCCAGTACGAAGCATGAGGCTACCACAGCATCCCTCATCAGGGCCCATATAGGTAAATCCTATCCCCGATCTCCGCAAGATGTTGAAAGAAGCTTCTGCGATCTCAGGCGTTCTCAGGGATGTCGTGCAACCGGCCCAGTACAGGATTTTGCCCCCCTTTCTTGGAGGGGGGCCCTTAAGCCATGCCGCGCGTTTGGCTTGTGGTTCGCCGTAGGGATTCCCAATCTTCTCAATCCTCTCCGCCAATTCCATATGCCTTGGCAATCCAAAGCCTAACTCGACCAATTTTTGACGGGCGGCCATTATCGATTTATGAATTTTTAGGCCTTTAATGCATTGGGCGAAGCATAGGCCGCATGCAGTGCATGAATATATGATCTTCGCCAATTTTTCCGAGGCCACGAGCTCCTTTCCGATAAATCCTCTAAGGAGGAGGAACCTCCCTTTTGCGGACCATGTTTCAATTCCCTTAAAATATGGAGCCACCGTGCAGTATCCGGTGCATGTATCGCATTCTTTGCAACGATAAATTAGCCTCTCCGGGAAGAAAGCACAACCTACGGCGATCATCCTCTTTTGCATTGGCGCTGCCTTCCTCATTGTAGAATTAAGCCTCTCCGAGAATTCCTCAGGAGAGGGAAGGCTTGGAGGATGGCTCCAGTCTATTATCGTTTCGAAATCCGAATTGCCAACTTCCCGGGGACCGACTTCGCTAAAAGATCGCTTATCCCGAGAAATCACCTTGACTCCATACTTTTCAGCTAGCTCCAATATATTGCGAAATTCCTCTGAAGATTGAATTTTTATTACGGCCTTTGGTATGTGAAACTTTCTCTTCCCACCAAGAAACAGCTTTTCATAAGAGTATACGTATAGGTCTTCATAATCGGTTAGCACATTTTCTGGACCGAGGGTCCGAGCGACCTCTTCGATGAAAGTTTTCAAAGGCCCCTCAATACCGCCTTTATCCATGTCGACTTGATCCCCTTCCCAAAACATTTATAAAGGTTTGTGCACTTCAAGCCACTATATGTTACAAAAGATAATCGAAGTAAATCATGATCTATGCACCGGTTGCAGGTATTGCGAGCAAATATGCTCCTTCCAGTTCTACAAAGCGATAAACCCCAATTTGGCTAGGATCAAGATTGTAAAGACTGAAGCTGGATTGAATGTCCCAGTGGTTTGCGAGCATTGTGAAGAGGCCTTTTGCAGAGATATCTGCCCCGTCATGGCCATAAAGAGGGATTCGAAGACTGGGGCCATTGTAATTGATGAGGAGCTATGCGTGGGATGTAGGGCTTGCGCCGTCGCATGCCCTTTTGGCATGATTGTAATAGACCCGCGCAATGGGAGGGCCACAAAGTGCGATCTATGCGGCGGCGAGCCCCGCTGCGTCAAGTATTGTACCACCGAGGCCCTCAGATACGTCAAGACGAGCCGAGCCTTTGAGGCCAAGAGGATCGCAAAAGCAAGAGAGATCGCGCATTTTTGAAAATTTTTTTCTAAAATCTTCTTTTGAACCCCTTGCCATTTTGCGGTGTTTGAGTACTTCATGATTTGGCGATTGCCTTCCCCCTTTCCCTTATGGCCCTTTCATCGCCGGGTGGCGTATAGGCCCATAGGAATTGTAGCTCTTCCTCCCCAACATTTTCGATGCTATGGGCCTCCCCCACCGGGATGTAGATCAGGTCCCCCGCCTCCGCCGTTTGCCTCTTCCCGCTCGCGTCGGTTACTCCGGCCCTCCCCTTGAGTATGAATATGGATTCCTCGCCCGTATGCGAATGAATCGAGCCTTTTTCCCCAATCCCATATGTCGTGAAACCTATGGCCACATGCTTGGATCCAGATTCTGGGTCCACGAGTACTTTGGTGACCTTCTTGGATGGCGGAGGGGCCGGGAAAACCGGCGCGTCTTTTAACTTTATTATCTTCAAGGCTAGCGTACCTCATCAGGCTTCTATTGGCTGGGGCCCTCCTCGGCTAATTCTAGCGGTGACTTTCCCGGTGGATACTTGGATTTGAGCTCTTCTATGAATTCGCATAATTTCTTTACGACCGCGTCCACTATCCTCATCCCCTTTTCCCTGCTGGCTTTCGTGGCATCCCCCAATATGCCGAGCTTATATGTTTCCTTTTGGAAGTAGAAGGCAGTTATGTTGTGTCCGGGAAATCCCCCTTCCTCTGGCATATGGGCGGGCCCACCGAAGAATTTTCGATCCACGATTGTCGGAGCGGCTTCCTTGCCGGCTTTGCTCATATCCACCAGCTCCGGATAAAGGGCCAAGGATACGGAAGTTTCGCATTCGTCCGCATGCACGAATTTGGTTTCGCATACCTTATTTATGGTTTCCCTAGCCAATTCCCACCACGTTGCAATAGCCACGAACGCCTTGGTTTCCAAGGCCAACTCGTGGAGGGCCCCTATCAGGGTCCATTGTTGCCCATGTCCATTTAATATAATGACCTTCTTAAAGCCATTGCCAACGAGGCCCCTCACCACGTCCTTCACGAATTCCTTGATCACATCCGACCTTATCGGGATGGTCCCTGGAAAGCCGTATTGATGGTACATGTGAGCTCCGTACCAAATCGGCGGCGCAATTATTACCCCGGTCCTTTCGGCCACCAGCTCCGCTATCTTCTGGGCGTTCAACGAATCGACGCCTACCGGGCAATGGGGGCCATGTTGCTCTATGGAGCCTATCGGCAAGAGGACTATGTCGCACGACTTCGATTTTTCAACTATTTCTGGCCACTTCATCTCCTGATACCATAAGCTTTGCTTCATATGCAACGCCTCTGTGGAATATTATGGATTAAGAGCTTAAAAACTTTGCTTTTGCTGAGCCGCTAATTGGGCTTCCTATTGAGCATTATGAAATAATCCTCGACGCCCTTCTCAAAATCGTACATGGGCTCGAATGAAAGCTCCCTCCGAGCCCTCTCACAATTCAAAGGACCCCTGGTGCAGTATGAGGGATCTCGGCCCGCTTCTATTTTTATAGAGGCGGTTGGAACGAATTTTTTTATTATCTCAACCATCTCCCAAAGACTGAGCATTTGCCCACTCCCTATGTTGAAGATATGATGTTTGATTCCCCGTGCGCGAAGGGCCAAGAACAAGGCCTTAGCGGCATCCTTGACGTATAAAGGCTCGTATTTTTGGTCCCCGCGTACAGTGGCGCTACCGGACTCTATGAGCTGCTCTATGATGTTAAACCCTCTGGCTTTGCCCATACCATAGACTAGCGGGAACCTAAGCGCAATGAAGCTCATCCCATAAAGCTCATTATAATTCATGCCTAGCAATTCGGAGGCCAATTTCGATATACCATATATCGTGCACGGATTCTTCGGATGCTCTTCGTCTATGGGCTGTTCGGAGGTATGCCCATAAACAGCTTGGGAGCTGGCGAAGACGATCCTATCGATGCCGAAGAGGCGGGAGGCTTCTAGAACGCTCAGAGTTCCCTTGATGTTTACGTCGATCGCCTTCATCGGATCCTTTTGCGATGGAGAAGTTAGAAGAGAGGCCAGATGGACGACTTCCTTTATGCCATAGTCCTCTATGGTTCTGGAGATCTCCCTTAAGTCGAGGACGTTACCTCTCACCACGGTCAATCCATCGACGGAGCCCACTAATCGGGGGTTCGGGGGGTTTATGTCATAAGCGACTACATCCTCGCCCTCCCTCAACGCCTTGCTCAGGAAATATGAGCCTATGAATCCCGCGGCTCCAGTAACCAATATGGCCAAATGCGCTTCCCTTTTCGTCCTCGCTTAGACTCCGACCTCAGGCTATCTCAACCCGATTGTGTACATCAAATTGGTCAAGTATTCTATGCTCTCGAAAGCCGCTTTATCCGGATCGTCGAAATATGGGTAGATCTCCACGGACAAGAACCCGCCGTAGCCAGCCATATTTAGCATTTTCAGAAAGGCCCCGAAGTTCAAATCCCCCCTGCCCGGGACGAAGTGGTAGTTCCTCCTATCGACTGCATCGCTTAAGTGGACTAGGCGTATCCTTTTTCCAAAAGTTTTTATTATGCGCGATAAGCTTTCCCTCGAAACGTTCGCATGGATGACGTCGAGAAGGAGGCCGAGATCCCCCTTTACTTCGCTCAACATTCTCCAAGCGTCGCGATAGGTCGTTATGAGGGGGCTCTTTATTGAAAGCGGAAGGCGGGGCTCTGGTTCTATCATACAAGCGACTCCGCGATCCCTAGCATAATCGACGAGCTCCGAGATCACGCTTAGGGATTCGTTCCAAATCCTTTCCCTGTGGCTTTCCTTCTCAAATCCGAGCCCGGGGCCCAGATTGACGAGGGGGCATCCGAGATCATGCGCAAGATCGATCCTCTTTTTTCCGTATTCTAAATCCGTATAGGGCGTTCCCCCTTGGATACAATATGATTCGAGGCCGTATTCCGAGAGCGTTTTCTGGAGTTTTTTCAATTCTTCCTTGCTCCATTCATGTATTGGATGCGTTCGGGCGATCTCTATTCCCTCATAGCCCATTTCGCTGATGCGCGGAAGGAATGAGCTTATCGGATGATCGAAATATACATTCGTATTTATGCCCAACCTCAAAGTTGATCACCATTGGTTGTTCAAATGGAACTCACTCACTATATAAATTTTTCTCCAGACCCATTGAAGATCCATTTCAATAAGGCTCCAGCCATCCTGCCGCCATCAGTGAATATTTTGTACCCATATGTCTCCTCCAAGATCGACATCCCAAGCCCCTCGCTTCGGATAGCAAAAGGGTCGTTTCCAAGCCTGTATAATCGGCCACGCAAGAAACTCTGGGAATTGCCTCCCGGGTTTCATCTGGGCCATCCTGCCCTTGGGGCAAGAGCGCCATTAATCCCTCCGAGTCGTATATCCTCAGCACGGATCTTTCGCATAACCATGCAATGCCCTTAACGGATTCAAGCGCCTATTCGGATTATCATGAGTCCGAACTGCCTAATATTGCACTAGTCGCCTTCTACCCTTATGGGAGTTATATTTATCAACTGTTTATCATATTAAATATCAAAGTTTTCATATATTTTATTAATTCCTAAAATTTTAGTCTACCATACTTTTTAACGTAATTCACTATCCCCCCCTCGGATAATATCATCATCATCTCCTTGGGCAGCGGCTTGAATTTAATCTCCGCGCCATTTGTCAGATCCCTCACGATTCCCCCCTCGAGGTCCACCTCCAAGAGGTCCCCATCGTTTATGGCGGATGTATCGCATGTCACAAGCGGCAACCCTATATTTATCGCATTCCTATAGAATATCCTGGCGAAGCTCTTCGCCACGATCGCCGAGATCCCCAGCAACTTTATTACGATTGGAGCGTGCTCCCTGCTGCTCCCAGCCCCGAAGTTCTTTCCGGCCACGATTAGATCCCCGGGCTTGGCCGATGATGGGAATTCGGGCCTTATGTCCTCCAATGTATGCTTCGCCAATTCGGCCAAATTGGACCTCAAGTGCATATACCTGCTCGGGGCTATATGGTCCGTGGTTACGTTATCTCCGAATTTCCAGGCCCTCCCCTTCGGATCCATTCACATCACCTCCCTCGGGTCTGTTATGACGCCATATAAGGCCGAGGCGGCCGCCGTGGCCGGGGAGGATAGATATATGTGCGCCTTGGGATTTCCAGCCCTTCCCAAGAAGTTCCTGTTGGCCGTGCTCAATACGACCTCGCCGTCCGCTGGGATCCCGCCTACGACGCCTATGCACAATCCGCAACCGGGCGGGGTGACCACAGCCCCGGCGGAGATCAGCCTTTCTATTATCCCGGCCTTGAGGGCCTCCAAGTATACATTCCTAGAGGCCGGAGTGACCACAGCCCTTATATTCCTATCGATCTTCTCACCACCTATTATCTCGTCGATCACCCTCAAGTCCTCCATCCGGCCGTTGGTGCAGCTGCCAAAAAAGACGAGGTCTATCTTCTTTCCCAGGACCTCGCCAACTGGCGCGATCTTGTCAACGTTATGCGGCAGGGCCACCATGGGCTCCAAATCCCCCGCCTCGATCGAGATCTCATCGCTGTATTGGGCGCCCTCATCGGGCTCGATCTCGATATATCGGTCCCCCCTCCCCATCCTTTCCAAGTACCTCCTAGTTTCCCCATCCGGCGGGATGACCCCGCACTTCCCCCCGGCCTCCACGACCATATTGGTGATCGTCATTCTCCCCTCCATGCTCATCCTTCGGATCGCGCTCCCATGGAACTCCATGGATTTGTAATTGGCGCCCTCCGCCCCTATCATGCCTATCAACTTCAATATCACGTCCTTGCTAAAGACCCCCTTAGGCAATCTCCCCTCGACGCTTATCCTCATGGACTCCGGCACTCGGAGCCACGTCTTCCCGGTCCTCAGCGCTATGGCCACGTCCGAGGCCCCCATCCCGGTGGCGAAGGCCCCGAAGGCCCCGGCCATCGTCGTGTGGGAATCGCTGCCGATTATTATGTCCCCGGGGGAGGCGTAAAGCTCCGCTATGAGCTGGTGGCAGACCCCGCAGCCTTGATCGTGGAACCTAACGCCCCTCTCAAGCGCGAACCTCTTCAAGGCCTTGTAATCGTTGCTTATGCTCGCGCTTGAGCTCGGGACCACGTGATCAATGAAAACGCATACATGGCTCGGGTCGATCTCGATGTCGCCTCCAAGCTCATTGAGCCTTGAGATGACTAGCGGGCCGCTCGCATCATGCGTGAATACCCAATCCAATCCATCAACTATTACGATATCGCCAGCGCTAACCTCCCTCCCGCATTTCCTGGATAATATCTTTTCGACCAATGTTTGATTCATCGCGAACTCGCGCCAGTCTTGCTCTCGCTGACTATAATTAAGTTTTACTCGACGATCATCCCATTTGGAAGGGACCATTGGCCGACCCGAATTGGCCTGGGAAGGTACGAGAGCGGGGGTATTCCGCCCCACTTATCGGTTGAATGAAGGGCCGATCAGCAGAATAGCGATGGGGCGGTTGGGGCCCTCATCCCGCGCGGCAAGCCCATCATCGGAATGCGGGGGGGCTTTTATGGATTTTAGGCGACCGAAAAACCCGATGGCCGGGACGGGGCGGCCAGCCAGAATTTAGGGGGGCCTCCGGAATAGGATGCCTTGAACTCCCCACGCGGCCGCGGAGGCCCCTCGGCCCTTGGGGCATCCTTGGGCCAATGAGGCGATGCCGGGCCAATTCGGTTTTTAATGGCCCAGGTTATTAATAAGGAGCGCCATCCTTAAAATATGAGCAAAAATATGTAAAGGCGGGGGCGGTGGAAATGGGCCAAGGGGGCGGCTCGAGGCTCGCGGACCTGAAGTACAAGCTGATGACGATAGAGTTCCTAAACTTGGCCAAGAACTATTATACCTATCGCGAGCTATCCCAGCTCACCGAGCTGCCGGAAACGGTCCTGAGCAGGTATGTGAAGGGCCACGTCATGCCCACGATCGAGAGGGCCAGGAAGCTGAACAGGATATTGGAGAAGAACCTGAGGCTGGAGGTGGAGCTCCAGAAGAGGATAAAGATGGACGATTATGGGTTCTTCGATAATACGAAGATAATCTCCGATCCCCTCCTCCTGGATAGGGCCGTGAATTGGGCCATAAATAGGTTCGCCGGGAAGCGCATAACCAAGGTCCTGAGCGCCGCCGTGGATGGGATACCCCTGGCAACCCTATTGGCCCATAGGCTGGGCGTGGGCTTGGTCATAGCCAAGAAGGCCAAGGAGGTGGGCGTGAGGGAGTTCATAGAGGAGGTCTACATACCATCCAAGGCGGCCATAATGGTGAGCCTATATATCCCCAGGGATTCCATAAGGAAGGGCGACGCGATCCTGATCGTGGACGACGTGATCGATAGCGGCGAGACCCAAAGGGCCCTGGTGAGGATGGTCCACAAGGCCAAGGCCGAGGTTAGCGGGATCTTCTCCCTGATAGCCATAGGGGACGAATGGAGGAAGGGCATAGAGGAGGAGGCGAAATGCCCCATAGAGGTCGTATTGACCCTCAGGAAATGATCCTGGCCAGATCTGCCAATTCCCCGGGCCTATAAACCCCCCTATCGGTTATTATGGCGCTTATCAGATCCGGCGGGGTCAAATCGAAGGCCGGGTTCATGGCGCCGACCCCCCTCGGCGCTATCCTGCGGCCCATGAAGCTCAGGACCTCCATCGGATCCCTCTCCTCTATCGCCACATCCTCCGGCCTCGAGGAGAAATCGAATGTCGATATCGGGGCCGCCACGTAGAACGGTATGCCGAACCTCTTGGCGGCGATGGCCAGCCCAAGGGTCCCTATCTTGTTCGCGACGTGGCCCGTCGCCAAGACCCTATCGGCGCCGACTATGGCCTTGGAGATGAGCCCCCTGCTCATCAAATGCGCGGCCATCCCGTCCGTTATCAGCGTAACCGGTATCCCATCGCGCCTCAGCTCGAAGGCCGTCAGCCTGGCGCCCTGGAGGAGGGGCCTCGTCTCGGTGGCTATGACCTCTATCCGCTTCCCCGACTCGACCGCCGCCCTTATGACGCCCAGGGCCGTCCCATAGCCCGCCGTGGCGAGGGCCCCCGCATTCCGCTGGCCCCGATGGGCCAATTGCAGTGCGTGAGGACCCTATCACCATCCCCCAGCAGGGCCGCCCCGTGGGCCCCGAGCCTCCTATTGGCCTCGACGTCCTCCTCGGCTATCCGCCTGGCCTCCTCCAGGACGGCCCTCGCTATATCCCCCGGGCTGGCCTCCCTGGCCCTGGAGAGCATCCTGGATATGGCCCATTGAAGGTTCGCCCCGGTCGGCCTGGTGGCCCTCAGGACCTCCGCGGCCCTCTCCAGATCCGATAGGATCCGCTCGCCCTTCCCCTTGGACCTCATGGCCGCGAGGGCCATCCCGGCCGCGGCCGCCACCCCTATGGCCGGGGCCCCCCGAACCGCCATATCCCTTATGGCCTTGGCCACCTCCCGATAGGTCCTGCAGCGAATTCGGCGCAACCTCCACGGCAGGGCCCTTTGATCGATTAGGACGACCTCCCCATCCCTGAGCTCGACGGGCCTCAGCTCCGATCGATCCCCCGAGCCCAAATCAAGCACCCCTCGCCGCAAAACGGATTGGCGAGCGATAAAAGCTTTGGAGAGGATGCGATCGCTCCCCGGAAGCTTAAGGCGCTCGAACGGTTAAATATGAGTTGGGGGGAGGTGGGGCGGCCTTGGAGGAAGGGATCCAAAGGATCGATGGCCGCATCCGCGGGAGGGCGGCCATCATACCGAACGGCGGGTCGTTGGGGGAGCTCAGGGAGAAGGGGTTCGGCGAGCCGAGGGACGGCGATTTGGTCCTCTCGCCATACGAGGCGTTCTACCTCATCGAGAAGGGGAAGCTCAGGATATTGGACCCCAGGGGAGGGGGGGAGCTATCGCTCGAGGAGGTCGTGAGGAGGCTCTCGAAGGGCAGGGCCGAGGTTTGGCTGAAGTACCTGGTCTTCAAGGACCTGAGGGATAGGGGCTACATAGTGAGGGATTTCAGGGGGATGAACCTGGAGGTCTATGGGAAGGGCCCGCAAAGGAGGGTGGCCAGGATCATCTACGAAGGGGGGGAGGCGAGCTTGGACGAGCTGAGGAGGGCGCTCAGGGCCTCGGCCAAGAGCGGGAGGGAGCTCATATTGGCCGTAGTGGATAGGAGGACCGACATAGTGTATTATTCCCTCGGCGAGCTGGAGCTCTGAGGTGGCCGGCGGCTTGACGAGGTTCGCGGTGCCGAGGGGGATGAGGGACCTATGGCCCGAGGATTGGGCGAAGATGGCTTGGATGAGCGAGAGGATAATGGGGGTCTTGATCGGCTACGGCTTCAAGCCGGTCGAGCCCTCCAAGATCGAGCTCCTGGAGACCTTGGAGGCCAAGAGCGGCCCGTCCATAAGGGATGAGATCTATTGGTTCGAGGACAAGGCGGGGAGGGCATTGGGCCTCAGGTTCGATTTAACGGTGGGTTTGGCCCGCATGGTCGCCGGGAGGCCGGATCTCCCATTGCCCGCCAAGTTCTGCGCGATATCGGATATGTGGCGCTACGATGAGCCCCAGTTCGCGAGATATAGGCATTTTTGGCAATGGGACGCCGAGATCTTCGGATCCGAGCGCGTGGAGGCGGATGCGGAGGCCATCTCGGCCGGGGTGGACGTCCTAAGGGCCGTGGGGATAGGGAACTTCGAGGTCAGGATAAGCGATAGGAAGTTGGCCGAGGGCTTCCTGAGGGCGATAGGCATAGGGGACCCCGCAAGGCTCGGGGGGGCAATGAGGGCCCTCGATAAGCGCGGGAAGCTATCCCGGTCGGAGTTCCTGGGGGAGCTGAGGTCCATAGGCCTCGGGGGGGATCAGGTGGAGAAGGTCCTGGAGTTCGTTTCCATAAGGGCGCCCATCGAGGAGGGGTTGAGCGAGGCCAGGGGATTGGGGTTGAAGGGGGAGATGGCGGAGGAGGGCCTGAGGGAGCTCGAGGGCTTGGCCGACGCCCTGAAGGGGTTCGGGATCGGCCGGGAGGCGGTCCTGGACCTGGGGGTGGTCAGGGGGCTGGACTATTACGATGGCATAGTGTTCGAGGCTTACGATCGGGGCGGGGAGGACATAGGGGCGATCTTCGGGGGCGGTAGGTACGATGGGCTTTGCGGCGCCTATGGGCGCGATATCCCCGGGACGGGGTTGGCCGGGGGCATCGAGCGCATGATGCTATCCCTGGAGCGCTCCTCGCTCTTCCCGAGGCTCAGGAGCGGCCCGCTCGTATTCGTGGCCTCCGCCAACGACGCCGTCAGGGTTGAGGCCATCCGGATGGCCCAGAGGCTGAGGGCCCTGGGGATACCCGCCGAGTTCGATCTCAAGGGCAGATCCCTGAGGGGGCAGATGGAGTACGCGAGCAGCTCGGGCATACCGTATGCCCTGATAATAGGGCCGAAGGAGCTGGGGAAGGGGGTCGTGAGGCTGAGGGATTTGGGGGCGAGATCCGAGGAGGAGCTGCGGGTGGAGGATTGCCTGAAGAAGCTCTCGGATTTGGCCGGATCGTTCGCCCGATATCGTTAAATAGGAGGGGCGCGCTCCCCCGCGCGAGGCATCCGGGGGAGCTGGGGGTACCCGGCTGAGAGGGTGGCGGATCCGCCACCGACCCCTTGAACCTGATCCGGGTAATGCCGGCGAAGGGAGGGATGCGGTGGATGGATCGCATGCCAGCGGCCGGCGAACGGCCGAATCCCCTTCTCCGAGCAAGTCCCCGCTCCCGAGGAGCCTCTAGGCATCCAAGGCGGGAGGCGATCGGAGCGTGAGGTTCGAGAAGGGGGGTTTGACCCTGAATCTGGCCCTCGCGGCCTGCTTCACGGCCCTCGGCGTGGCCATAGCGCCCTTCCTGAATTTCCCGTTCCTCGGGACCAGGGCATTCCCGGGGCAGCATTTCGTTAACGCCCTATCCGGGGTCATCCTCGGGCCCTGGTGGGGTGCCTTGATCGCCGCCCTGATAGGGGTCGTGAGGAACCTGCTGGGCGTGGGGACCGTATTCGCCTTCCCCGGCGGGATCCCGGGCGCCCTCGTGGTGGGGTTGGCCTATAGGGCGACAAGGCGCTTGAGGTGGAGGCGCTTGCGCTACGCCGCGGCCCTCCTCGAGCAGGTGGGAACCGTCCCGATCGGGGCCACGATATCCCTTTTCCTCGTCGCGCCACTCATGGGCTGGAGGCCCCTATTGAGCGCGATGGAGGCGCTGGGGCCGATCCCCGCGCTCCTGGCGCTTTGGTTTGGGTGGTCCATAAGCTCGGTGACGGGCAGCGCTATGGGCTACATAGCGCTCCTCATACTGGATAGGATGGGGCTCATGGGCAAATTGCCCGAGCCCGGGCGAAGGTGAATGCTGGGGGGCGGGGCGGCCCGCAGGAGGATCGGGCCGGGGGAGGGGATCTCCCTTCGGGAGGTATTGGGCAAGAGGGCCTTGATCCTCGGGGATGTGGGCAGGGGCAAGAGCAAGCTCACCGCCGAATTGCTGAGGGAGGCGATCGAAATGGGGTATTCGAATTGCGTGGCCGTTATCGACCTATCGCCTGATGCGAGGCTCCCGTCCGGCGAGGTCGTCGGCGCCCCATTGACCCGCTACATAGCGATCGGGCCCCCGATCAAATACCTGAGGCCCCCGAGGGTGAGGGCCCCGAGGCTGGAGGGGAGGGATAGGGATGAGGTGCTGAGGCTGGCTGAGGAGAACGCGAGGGCCATATCGGCGATCTTCCACGAGTACCTAAGGGAGGGGCCCCGGGGGATCCTGTTCATAAACGACGTCAGCCTCTACCTCCATCGGGGGGAGTTGGGGCTTTTGATCTCGGTCATATCCAAGGCCAATACGTCCATATTGAACGGGTATTATGGATCGCGCCTCGAGGAGGACAAGGGCTCGGGCATCTCGGAGAGGGAGAGGGCCCTTATGGGGGATTTGGCCGAGAGGATGGATTTGATCCTGGAGATGGTGTGATCCTGGCCCCATCCTCCGTTGCCCCTCGCATTGCGCCCCGAACCATCAAGGAGTTGTGGAAAGCATCCAGCAACAAAGCAGGAAAAAGGGGTTAAGAAAAGGCGTAGGCTTTCGAATTGCCGAGCTCGGGCCCATCTAAGGAATTTGGAAACGAAGCCTCGCCCCGGATCTAATATTATCGATGCCAATATCAAAGATGCGTTGGTTTAAAGATTCATAAAGGGATGGCTCAAGGATTATTGGGATGATCTTGAGAAGGATTGATGGAACCTTCTCAAACCGATGGAGGCGTGCTTCGCAAGCAATGCGCTGATCGATTGGACGCGCCCCGGCGATGCGTTGGGCGCCTTGAATGGGCCGCCCCCAAGCATGCGTCGATGCCATGCCAAAGCCATGATCTTGGCAAATTGGTGCGGGGGGTGGGATTCGAACCCACGAAGGCCTACGCCACGGGATGACCCACGTCGCGCATCGCGGTCTTGAGTGTAGCGCGCGCGGCCAAGGCGCGACCCGCCCATTTGACCTCTCGAGGCCCGATCGGGCTGGCTCTGGAACCCCCGCGCCCCGTGGCTTGTGAGCCACCTCCTCGCTCGAGCGATTGGAATGAATCAAGAAAGCGATCATAAACTTTGTGGTCCCGCCCCGAGGATCCATCGGCGGGAATCCTTATTATAGGAGCGTGGGCTTAGCTAGGCGGCAGATGGCCCCATGGATGCCCTCGCCCATGCCCTCGCGGCCACGATCGGCATCAGCCTCATATCCCTGATAGGGCTCTTCGCCCTGCCGCTCGACGAGGGACTTCTGGACGAGGCCCTCTTCTACCTCGTAAGCTTCGCCAGCGGGACAATCCTCGGGGCGGCCCTCTTCGACCTGATCCCAGAGGCGATCGAGTTGGTCGAATTGGATTCCGCGATCCCCTATGTCGCTTTTGGCTTCGCCTCCTTCTACCTCTTGGAGAGGTCCATCTATTGGTATCACGGCCACGGGCACCTGCGCGGCGATCGGGGTGGGGTTGAGATAAGCGAGCCGGATGAGAGGGCCAAGGCGAAGGGCTTCGTATACCTCAACCTAGTTGGGGACGCTGCGCATAACCTGATAGACGGGATGATCATCGGGGCGGGCTTCGCGGCGTCCCTAGCGTTGGGCCTCGCCTCCACGCTCGCCGTGGCTTTCCACGAGCTGCCGCAGGAGATCGGCGATTTCTCCATCCTCCTATACGGTGGCTTCAAGAGGGCGACTGCCTTGGCCATGAATTTCCTGACGGCCCTAACGGCGATCCTCGGGACCCTGATCGTATTCTCCATCTCCCCCTCCCCCCGATTCATCGGCTCCCTGATCGGCTTCGCCGGAGGGGGCTTCATCTACCTATCCGCGGCGGAGCTCCTGCCGGAGCTCAAGGCCAAGGGAGGGGGGGCCAGATCGATCATCCAGTACGCCCTATTCGCCCTCTCAATGCTCTTCGTGTGGGCCCTGGGAAACGCCCTCCCAGGTTAGCCCGCCAGGCAACCCGCGGGGGCTAGATTTGGCATACGTCGCCAATCTCCTCATAGCCCTCCCTCTCCAATTGCAGCGTCGAGTGCGATATCCCGAAATCCTCCCTAAGGATCGCCTTGACCTCATTGAGGACCCTGTCCACGTCCCTCATCGCCTCATCGTCCAAGACCAGATGGGCGCTCAGGACGTGCAGGCCGGATGTTATGCTCCATATGTGGAGGTCGTGGACCCCAAGGACCCCCTCGACGCTCATCAGCTTCTCTATGACGGCCCTCGGTTTTATGTGCTCCGGAGCGCCTTCCAGGAGTATGTTTATGGCGCTCCTCAGCATCCTCCCGGTCCCATAGATGACGGCCACCCCGATGGCCATCCCCATAATCGAGTCCACTATGTAGAGCCCGGTGAGGTATATTATTATGGCGCCCGCTATTACCCCAACCGAGGATAGCGTATCGCTGAGTATGTGGAGGAATGCCGCCTTAACGTTGATGCTGAACGTCCCGCGGTACATGACCGCCATGGAGGCGAAGTTCGCGGCCAATCCTATGATGGCCGTGGCGAGCATTTGAAGGCCGTATACCTCCCTCGCGGAAAAGAGCCTCTCCAGCGCCTCGCGGATGATGAAGGCCGCTACCATCACCAAGGTGATCCCGTTTATTAGGGCGGCCAGGACCTCGACCCTACGATAGCCATAGGTCCTATCCCATGTAGCGGGCTTGGTGGAGATCCTGCTCGCTATATAGCATAGGGAAAGGGCCATCAGGTCCGCGAACATATGCCAAGCGTCGCTCAGGAGGGCGAGGCTGTTCGAAATGATTCCCCCGATCACCTCGACGCCTATTATGGAGGATGTCAGGGCCATCGCTATCAGCAGCCCCCTTTGTTCGGAGCATTTATCCGGATGAGGGTTCATGCCGACCATTCCTTGATCGAAGGGCCAGCGCCCGATCTCCTCCAAGGAGCTCGGCCGGGCTTTAAAGGTTTCCGGGGCCCGCGCCTTCCCGCGGATCCCGGAGCTGGGATCGATGGCGCAAAAATGGAGGATAAAGAGAGTATATACAGCAACTATTTAATAACCCCGTGATAATCCGGGACCCGAAATGGATCGAATGTCGAAATGTCGGTGCGGGGAATTGGCTCCCGAACCAACCGGAGCGCTTTTAAAAGAGGGCGCCCCGCGTAGGGCGCGGGGGATCGCGAATTGACGATCGTCATGAGGGGGAGCTCGAGACCGCTCGGCTTGGCTCTCGGCCCGCTGGTGGCCCTCGCGATATCCCTCTCCCCAACACCCGCCTCCATGGCCCAATACGCCCCGGCGGGGTTCCCCGATGCGCCGAAGCTCGTCCTGGCCATCGCCGCTTGGACCTTCGCCTGGTGGATAAGCGGCGCCCTGCCCCTGGGCATTACGGCCCTTTTGCCGGGCATATGCGCATCGATCCTCTACGCGTCCGGCCCGAGGGCATTCGGGTACGCGAGCGCCGGAGCCGCCGTAAAGGCCGTGTTCTCCACCTATATGGATCCGACGATAGTCCTCTTCCTGGGCGGATTCATACTCGCGAGCGCCATAGCGGCCACCGGCTTGGATAAGCGCATAGCCTATGGGCTCGCGGCCTCGAGGTTCGCCGGGGATAGCATCGCGAGGACATCCCTGATGGTATGGGCCGCGTGTTGGTTCCTCTCGATGTGGATCTCCAATACGGCCGCTACAATGATATTGTACCCCATAGCCCTCTCGATCCTAACGGCCACCGGTTCCAAGCCCGGCTCCAAGTTCGGCGAGTTCCTAATGCTCGGCCTTGCCTACGCCGCGAGCGCCGGGGGCCTCGCCACCGTAATAGGAACCCCGCCGAACCTCTTGGCCGTTTCGGCCTTGGAGGGCGCGAAGGTGGCCTCGATCCCCTTCGCCAATTGGATGCTCTTCGGGATCCCGACATCGATCGCCGCGCTGGCGACACTCTTCGCCGCGCTTTGGCTAATATATAGGCCCGGGAGTGGGGGGGAGGCCGTATCCAAGGAGGAGATCGAGGGATTCAAGAGGGCCTTGGGCCCGATGGGGAAGGGGGAGAGGATAGTCCTCGCGGGATTCGCGCTCACAGTGGCCCTATGGATCCTCAGGGGGCTCCCGGACGCCCTGCGATACACCGATCCGGCCCTGGCCGAGCGGCTGAGCCCGATAGAGGTCCTCCTCCCGAACGATTGCATCCCGCCCTTGATCGTGGGCCTCGCGCTCTTCGCGATACCGATCAGCCTGAGGCCCTATAGGCCCCTGCTCGATTGGGAATCCGGCATGAAATACGTGGAATGGGAGGTGCTGCTCATATTCGGCGGGGGCTTGGTGCTCGGCGATGCCATATTGAAGTCGGGGCTGGCGAAGTGGATGGCGGCCAGCTTGATGGGCGGGCGGATGGATGCCGCTTTATTGGCCGCCATAGGGGTGGCCATGGGATTCGCGATAACCCAATTCACCTCCAATACCTCGACGGCCGCCATGTTGGCCCCGTTGATCGTGGGCATAGGGCGGGAGCTGGGGATGGGCGCCGGCGGCGTGGCCTTCGCGGTCGTCAGCTCCGCCTTGGCGACCTCGTTCGCATTGATGTTCCCAGTCTCGACGCCCCCCAACGCCATAGTCTACGGATCGGGCTATATCAGGATGAACCGCATGGCTATCGTGGGCCTCATAATTGGCCTGATCTGGATAGCGGTCTTGATGCCCCTGTGCTGGATCCTGGTCCCAAGGGCCCTGCGGGCCATGTGAGGGCCCCCATGCCCGCGGTCCAGGCTTCACCGGGGCGAATGCGCCCTCAGCTTCCCGAGCGTTCCATCCAGGAACCCCAACCCCCTTTCCAATAGCTCCACCCCCTTATCGGTTATCTCATAATACTTCCTGGGCGGGCCGGGGCCCCCCCTCCCCCCGCCCCCCGTTTGGCGAACGTATCCCCCCTTCGCCAGCTTGTACATGACGACATAAGCGCTGACCCTGCCCGGCTCGAAGCCGTATTCGGATCTTATCAAATCCCTTATCTCGTAGCCGTACTTGGGGCCGGATCTGAGGAGGCTTAGGATGTAGATCCAAAGGTTTTCAACGGTAACCTTCTTGATCAAGCGCTCATACGGCGGATCCATCGCCTTCCGGGGAACCATTTTTATATCTATTTTACGGATATAAAAATGAGTAAATAAAGCGTTCGGAGGCGATCGAATTGGGGAGGATAAGGGTCGGCGTCATAGGGGTCGGCAACTGCTTTGCGGGCTTGGTCCAGGGCATAGAGTACTATAGGCGAAACCCGAGCGAGAAGGTGATAGGCATAATGCATGAATTGATAGGGGGCTATAGCATATTCGACATAGATTTCGTGGCGGCGTTCGATGTGGCCGAGAACAAGGTCGGGAGGCCCCTCCACGAGGCCATTTACCAACCGCCGAATTGCGTCGATTGGTTGCCAGAGGTCCCGAAGAGCGACGTCATCGTCAAGGAGGCCCCGATATTGGATGGCGTTGGGGTCTACGTGGAGAAGATGATCAAGCCGATAAAGCAGACGAGGAGCGATGAGGAGCTAAGGGCGGATATATTGAGGGAGATAAAGGATTCGGGGGCCGAGATGCTCATAAATTACCTACCCGTCGGGAGCGAGAGGGCCGTCAGATATTGGGCCGAGATAGCCCTCGATGCCAAGGTTGGCATGATCAATTGCATGCCCGTCTTCATAGCCTCCGATAGGGGCTGGGCGGCGAGGTTCGAGGAGGCGGGGGTGCCGCTGATCGGCGATGACGTAAAGGGCCAGGTCGGGGCCACTATATTGAACAGGGTCCTGGCCAAGCTTTGCGACGATAGGGGCGCGCACATCGACCAAATGTATCAGATAAACATAGGGGGGAACACGGATTTCGCCAATATGCTCGAGAGATCGAGGTTGATGTCCAAGAAGATCTCCAAGACCGAATCCGTCCAAAGCCAACTCAGCAGGAGGATGGACGACGAAAGGATCTACGTGGGCCCCTCCGACTTCCTGCCGTTCCTGGGGAATACGAAGATTTGCTACATAAACATAAAGGCCAGGATGTTCGCGAATAGGCCCTTCGAGATAGAGTGCAAGCTCTCGGTCGACGATAAGGCCAATTCCGCCGGCGTGGTGATCGACGCCATAAGGTGCCTCAAGCTGGCGATAGATAGGGGTGTGGGGGGCGTCCTGACGTCCCCCTCCGCCTATCTCATGAAGCGGCCCCCGATCCAATACAGCGATGCGGAAGCGAAGGTCCTGATGGAGAAATACATAGCCGGAGAGATCGAAAGGTAGCAAATGGGGGCGTATCGCGGGACCGGGCCGATCGGGCATCGGATGGGATCGCCCCCCTAGCCCGGGGCCGGATCGGATGCGGTACTACGTAACCCTGACGACCGAATGCAATCTGGAATGCGAATATTGCTATGGGAAATGCCTGGAGGACATGGGCGCCGATTATCCGATCGAGATCGATTGCGATTTCCCAAGCAGGCCATCGTATGGGGTGGAGGAGCTAGCGGATTTCCTCGCGAGGGATCCGGATCCCATCGTGATATTCTATGGGGGCGAACCGCTCCTCGAGGTGGATCTAATGAAGCGGATGATGGATTCGATCCCGGCGAGCGCCTTCATAATCCAGACCAACGGTTTGCTCTTGGATTCCCTGGGGAGGGATTACGCCAATAGATTCCATACGATCCTCGTCTCCTTGGATGGCGATGAGCGCCTCACGGATTCCTATAGGGGGTCCGGGGTCTATAGGAGGGTAATCGAGAACGTCAAGGCCCTCAAAGAGGGGGGATTCGGGGGAGAGCTCATAGCGAGGATGACCGTCGCCGAGCGAACCGATATCTACGATCAGGTCCTTTGGCTCCTATTCAACGATGAGTGCCCATTCCCGGCCGTGCATTGGCAATTGGATGCCCTCTTCGGGCTAAGGGATTACGGGAGGCGCCGATTCTCGGAATGGGCCGAGGCCTCCTATAACCCCCAGGTCGCGAGGCTCGCCGAATTTTGGGCGGATTACATGGAGCGGGAGGGCCGCGTCCTCAGGATCTACCCGTTCCTGGGCATCGCGAGGTCCCTATTGCTGGGGGAGCGCTCGAAGCTCCGATGCGGGGCGGGGTGGATCGCCTTCAACATAAGGACGGATGGCAAGATAACGCCCTGCCCGGTCATGGCCGGCACCGGGCCGATCCTGGGGGACATAAGGCGCACGGATCCGATGGACCTTCGGGATGCCATCCTGGTCTCGGAGCCATGCCCGAGTTGCGATATATTCGATATCTGCGGCGGGCGCTGCCTATACGCGAACCTGACCAAGCTTTGGGGGGAGAGGGGATTCGCGGAGGTCTGCGGGACCGTGAGGCGCTTGGTGGACGCCATGAGGAACGTCCTCCCGAGGATCCGGGAGCTGATCGCGAGGGGCACGATAGATCTGAGCGATTTCGATTATATGGAATACAATAGCTGTGAGATAATACCGTGAAAGTTAAAAAATCGGGGTCCCCCATCGCCGGCGCGGGGTGGCCCCCTCAATCCAACAAAAGCGCCTCCAGGGCTTCCTCCGCGATCTCGTGGGGCATCGGTATCCCAGTCACTTCCCTTGCCCTCTCCGTCAAGGAAACCAAGTCGCCCCTCGATAGCAGCGAGAGCTTCCATTTTCGGCATCCGGCCATCAATTGCTGGAGCCCGACCCCGACGCGGTCGTGGAGATATCCATAAAGCCCTATGGCCTCCCATGGGATCCCCTCCAAGCTCCCGCCATTGTTCGCCCTGATGGTCGCCACGCTCATGAAGAACCTCTCGGGATCGCCGCCGTATCTATCGACGAATGGCTTCGGCAACTTCCCCTCCTTGGCGAGCTCCACGAAGTAGTTCGACTTCATGACGGCCGTCAGGGGGGACCTCCCCATGAGGACCGCCTTGACGTAGGGGCCATCGCCGAAGTTGCTCATCGCTATCGCCTTGAAGACCTGGGTCTCGTTTATGAAGCCGCCGGCCATCACTATATCCGGCACGTGCTTGCCCTTCCTCCTCAGTATTTGCGCGCATTTGAGGACTTGGGCCTCCAGGTAAACGGTTGGCGTGCCCATCTCGTCCATCATCGGGACCGGGCTCATCCCAGTCCCGCCCTCGGCGCCGTCGAAGGTTACGTAATTCAACTTGGCCTCCGATGCCACCTTCATCGTGAAGGCCACATCTGCCAGCCTATAGGCCCCGGTCTTGAGCGATACCTGCTTGGCCCCCTGCCCCCTCAGGGCATCGACCTCCTCCAAGAACTTCCTCGCGTCTATCATTCCGACCCTGCTATGGCGCTCGAACGAATCGAAGACCCCCCGCTTGAACGCCTCTTGGACCCCCTTATCCTCCGGATCGGGGATGACTATATAGCCGCGCCTCTTCAGCTCCAACGCCCTCTCCAGGGTCCATAGCCTTACCTCCCCTCCGATGGCCTTGGCCCCCTGCCCCCATTTCCTCTCTACGATATTCACCTCGAGCTTCGAGATGGCGTATTCATCGACGCCCAGCCTCTGATCCTCGACGTTCGTTTGGACGGCCACATCGCCATGCTTCCCATCCCAGAATTTCCTGAACTCCTCGACCCTGCGCTTCAGCTCGCTCGAATGCACGACCTTCCCGCCGGAGAACTTTGCATCCGGGTCCATCCCGCAGACGTTCTCGCCCACAGTGATCGTTATGCCGCAGAGGGCGGCGCCCACCGCCAATCCGCTCCAATGAACCCTGGCGACCTCTGTGGACCCATAGGCGCCTATCAATATCGGGAGCTTGAGCTGGGTATCCCCCACCCTCGTGCTTATGTCCACGTTGGGGAATATCGCCACATCAGGATCCGGCTCTATGCCCTCGGCGCCGTTCAACTTGGCCTGTATGTTGAAATCCGACCAATCCAGCCGATAATCCTTGAGGGCGCCTTGGGTGCTCTTCCCGAATTGATGAGGCTCCGGATATAGGACCTCCCTGCCCCTGAAGGCCGAGAGGCCGACCTCGCAAAGGAATTGGCAATCCCTTATGCATATCGGGCATAGGCCGCTGGAGGGGCTCACGTCCCTCACTCGGGTTTGCGTCCCGGTTGTGGATTTAGAGTTCAGGTAAGCGGAGTTCTTATCCACCCTTTCTGGCATATTGCCCACCTCGCGTTATTGAGCGCCGCCTTATCCCAATTTCGATATATAAGCTTTATTATTTTGATCATTATGCGCATTTTCCATCTCCAACGATGTCCAATTGTTATTAATTTCATTTTGCTCTATGAAGAAAACGTCATAGTTTTCATTTTTCAATTGGATTTTGAAAATTTTAATTAGCCGGCTTTTGCCTTAAACCCGGGTCCTTGTGAAAAACATGTGAAAATTGCCCTCATTGTTTTGTCCAAAATTTCAAGCCCCGGGGATCGATTCGGCCCCATCGGATCGCGAAGAGGGCCCAGCCGATCCCGAATCCCCGGCGGCTCGGCCGAAGGGTTAAAAGCGATCGCCCGAGTAATGGATGGCTCGGTGATTCAGCATGAGGGGCGATTCCCTGGAGTTCCTCAGGAGGTTCACGGAGGCCTTCGGGCCAGCCGGCTTCGAGAGGGAGGTCATCGGGCTGGCCAAGGGATACGCAGGCCCGCATTCGGATCAAATACTCTACGACAAGCTCGGATCCATCGTTTTCAGGAAGATCGGCAGAGGTCCCCGCATCCTATTGACGGGCCACGTGGATGAAATAGGCTTCGTGATATCCGGCATAGATAAGGAGACGGGCTTCCTCTCGTTCAACCCGCTGGGGGGATGGTTCGATCAGGTCCTGCTATCCACCGTCGTGATCGTTAGGACCAGGAAGGGCGACCTCCCCGGGGTCATAGCCGCCAAGCCGCCCCATTTGCTCCCAAGGGAGGAGGCCGAGAAGGTCGTGAAGATCGATAAGATGTTCATAGACATAGGCGCCACGAGCGGGGAGGAGGCGAGGGATATGGGGGTAAGGGTGGGGGATCCCGCGATCCCCTGGTCCCCATTCCAAACGATCAAGGGCGGCAAGCTCGTCATGGGCAAGGCGTTCGATGATAGGATAGGGGCCTTCGCCATACTCGAGCTCCTCAGGGAATTGAAGGAGGGGGGCATAGGGCACCCGAACGACTTATTCTGCGCCGCAACGGTTCAGGAGGAGGTAGGATTGAGGGGGGCGAGCACCGTTCCCCACTTGGTGGATCCCGATGCCGCCATAGTGGTCGACGTGGACATCTCGGGCGACGTCCCCGGGATAAGGGCCGAGGAGGCGCCCGCGAGGATGGGGAAGGGCCCCTCCATATTGGCCTATGACCCATCCATGATCCCCAACCAACCGTTCAAGGAGTTCGCGATAGGGGTCGCCGAGGAATGCGGGATACCGTATCAAATATCCCAATCCCCCAGGGGGGGAACCGATGCCGGGAGGATCCATATATACAAGACGGGTTGTCCATCGCTGGTCATAGGCATCCCAACTAGGCATATACATTCCAAAGCGAGCATAGCGAGCCTGGAGGATTTGGAGAACGCCGTGAGGCTTTTGATCGAGCTCGTGAAGAGGCTGGATGAGCCCACGGTGAAATCCTTCACGGCCCTTTGAGGGTCCATGGGCCGATCCCTTTATTTTGATCCCCCCATAACCCAACCCCGGGCTGATCCCCCCTGACCCCCACGCGGATCCGCGAGCCGAGGGCATTGGCCCTGATTGCCGCGATAGCGGCCCTCCTGCTATTGCTCTCGATCCCCGCCCTCCCAGGGTGGAGGGGGCAGCCCGGCGATATCTCCCCAATATTCATCTACGCCAGGCCGGATCCGGAGGTATTGAGGTTCGGGGAATCCTCGACCATTTGGCTGGAGCTCTTCAACGTCGGGGATTCCCCGGCGGAGATCAGGGGCTTTGAGATATTCGGGAGCGCCGATCCAGCGATCTCGGGCGCGGAGGCGATCGGATCGTTCCCGATGATACTGCCGCCGAAGGGGAACGCGACGGCCCGGGTGATCTTGAGGACGTCGGGGGATCCGCTCGCCCCGGAGGGCGGCAGGGCCTTGATCATAAGGGCGATTGGCGCCGATGCCAGCTGCCCCGCATACATTTGGCTGGTAAGGAGGAAGGCGGAGCTCAGGGCGGAGGCGCGGGCCGCATTCGGGGCCGACGGGCTATCTTTGGAAATCTTCCTGGAGAACTCGGGCGATGGCCCAGCCTCCGGCCCTCCGCCTTCGGTCTTCCCCCCGGAGGTATTCGAGCCGATCAAATCCCCGGGCGCCTCGGGTTGGGAGCTGGGGCCCGGGGAGAGGATCGCCCTCAAGTTCGAGTTCAGGAACTCGACGGCCCTATCGAGGGGCCTTTGGGAGATCCCCATCTCGATCCATTATGCGACGATGGGCGAGGGCTCGGATGCGATAGCCGGGGGGACCATCGAGTGCGTGGCCAAATTCCGCGTGGATTCGGGGGGCTCATTCGCGGCCTTCCAGGCCTATGGGAGTTCGCTATGGGAGGTTCGATATAGGGTGAAGGTGGCGCCGGCCGGGGGCCTCGACCAAGCCCGGCTCAAGCTGAGGCTGCCGCCGAACAACGCGCATCAGGAGGTCGTCTCCGAAACCCTGGACCCGCCGCCGGATTCCATGGAGGCCGATCGATTCGGGAACAGGATGGCCGTTTGGGCCTTGGGGGAGCGCCCGGGGGATCGGGGCCTCGAGGTTGAATACAGGGGCCTAGTGGCCGCGAGATGGATCAGGACGAGGCCCCCGCCCAATGGCTCAGCCGCCCCGTCCGGGGATTGGGGGCCCTTGCTCGAGCCCGAGCCGATGGTGGAGAGCGGATCCGAGGAGATCAGGTCCGCGGCCGAGGGCTTTGAGGGATCCGATGCCTTCCTCGTGGCGGCGAGGATCTTCGAGTTCGTTCAAAGGGGCATCAGATACGTGCCCCATAGCCCCAAGGGATGGCTCGCGAGGGAGCCCATGGGCCAGGGCGCGCTCATGACCCTCAGGACGAAATTCGGGATTTGCACCGATAAGGCCGATCTATTGGTGGCCCTATATAGGGCGAGGGGCCTGCCGGCCAGGAGGAGCGTTGGGGCCGTGGTCGGGGGCTTCCCGCCGAGCCAGGGCCACGCGTGGGTGGAGGTTTGGATCCCCGGTTGCGGGTTCGTGCCCTGCGATCCGACGAACGACCTAAGCTTCGGGGAGATCTCGCAAAGGGAGGTCTGCCTCTATTACGGCCAAGGGCTCAGCATAATGCCCGCCGAAATCGAGGGCGGGCGGGCCGAGCTGGGGTTCGAGATGAGCATAGGCGAGGCGGGGGCTTGGGAGGGAACGGCGATCCCGGCGCAGGTCTACGCAATGGCCCCATTGGCCGCGGGGTTGGCCCTTGCGATGATCCAGCTTCTGAAGCGGCATTTTAAAAGGCGAGGCCCCCAATAGATAATCCCGGTGTCCGGCTTGTCGGAGGATTTCCAATCGGCCCTAGGGAGGGCGTCGAGGATCGCGATATTCCGGATAGAGCCGGATAGGGACCTCCTGAGGACCCTAGGCGAGGTCGCCGAGCGCTATGGCATGAGGACGGGTTTGATAATATCGGCCGTCGGGAGCCTCAAGCGGGCCAGGTTGAGGAATATGAGGGTCTTCCCAAAGGAATTCCCGGTTAGGGATGAGCATAGATCGTTCGTCGAAGTTGAAGGCCCCCTGGAGATCCTCTCGATCTCCGGAAACCTGCTGAGGGGGGAGGGCGGGGGGATCACGGTCCACGCCCATATAACGGTATCGAAGGTCGATGAGGGGGGGATAAAGGTGCTCGGCGGGCATTTGGTGGAGGGCAATATAACATACCTCATGGTGGAGGTCGCCGTGGCGGAGGTCGAGGACGTCGATGTCGTAAGGGCGATCCATCCGGAAAGGAAGGGAATGGAATTGACCGTGAGGAGGCCGACGTGGGGGATCCCGCCCTACGTATGAGCGGGGGGGTTGGATGGGGATCAAGAGGGTGGCTTGCGTAGGCTCCGGGTTGATAGGGAGCGGTTGGGCGGTCGTATTCGCTTCCAGGGGATTGGAGGTCCATCTCCACGACGTAACCGAGGCCAGGCTGAAGAGGGCCCTTTCCATGATAAGGGAGAAGCTCTCGTTCCTAGCTAGGAATCGATTGATCTCTGGCAACGTCGAGCGCCTCATCGGGAGGGTCTCCGCATCGACCGATTTGAGGGAGGCGGTCGAGGACGCGGATTACGTCCAGGAATCGGTCCCCGAGGATTATGGCGTTAAGAGGAGGGCGTTCGCGGAGATAAGCAAGTCGGCCCCGAGGGATGCTATAATAGCGAGCAGCACGTCCGCGCTCCTCATCAGCGAGATCCAAAGGGCCGCGAGGGGGCCGGATAGATGCCTAACCGCGCACCCCTGGAATCCCGTATATTTGATACCCCTGGTTGAGTTGGTGCCCGGGAGGTCGACCTCCCGGGCCGCGATCGAGGCCGCTCGGGATTTCATGGAGGATTTGGGGAAGGTGCCCGTGGTATTGAGGAGGGACGTCCCGGGCCACTTGGCCAATAGGCTACAGGCGGCCATGCTCAGGGAGGCCATCGATTTGGTCGATAAGGGGATCGCCACCGTCGAGGACGTCGACAAGGCCGTCAGGTTCGGCCCCGGCCTGAGGTGGGCCTTGATGGGGCCTTTCATGATCTTCCACCTGGCCGGGGGCGAAGGGGGGATCAAGCGATCCCTCGAGGCCCTCGGCCCCTCATATGAGCTCAGGTGGAGGAGCATGAGCTCCTGGACGTCGATACCCCCCTCCGCGCGGGATAAGGTCCTTCGGCAAATGGGGGCCATGCTAAGGGGCGAGGGGGCCGAGGACCCATCCGAGCGCAGGGACGAGGCCCTCGCCAGGCTTCTGAAGGCCTTGGAGGCCGCGTAGGGCTTTAGTGCGGATTCGCTGAGGACGGGGATCCGAAGGCGTGGGGATGCGAGCCCAGCGACATTATCCTCATGGGGCATAGTTCGCAATACTTTGGCATATCCTCCACCTTGATGGCATTACCGATCCTCTCCAGGACGGGGCAGCTCAACGGATTGCCGTATTGATCCCTCAGGCCATATACGCATTGGGCGGATTTGAAAGCCATCCCGATCCCTCGTTTCGAATGCGCCCGTTGTTTTATAACCTTTGCCCATCCCAGGATGGATCCCAGCCCCTCGATCCCCGATCGATCGGCCGAATCCGCGGCCGAAACCCGAAAGAAATCTTTATTAATTGAGTGCGAAATCGAGGTCCCGATGCCAAATGCCGATAGACCCAGATTTCATGAAGAAATTGAAGCCGTCCGGGGAGCACAATGGCCACAAGGTTTGGGGGGAAGTAGATCCGCCAACGAAGCTCGGGATCCATGGGACGAACGTGGCCGTGGATCAGGACCTATGCAATGGTGACGGGGTATGCGTCAGCGTTTGCCCGGTCAGCGTCTTCGAGATGATCGATACGCCCGGGCACCCCCTCTCGGATAAGAAGTCAGATCCCGTGAGGGAATCCGACTGCATCGCTTGCTTGGCTTGCGAAGCCTCCTGCCCGACCCAAGCCATAAAGATAACCCCGAAGTAGAAGCGCTCGGATATTTTATACCACTCTCCCTTTTCTTTTTTCGCTACATCCCAGCTTCAAATGGCATTTGGCGGCACAAGCCCCGAGCCATCCTCCCGCCCCTATTATGCGGACCCTACTAGCCATGCCCCAACTCCCACGGCGCCCGCGCTTCGTTCGCATGCGCGCGCTGGATCGATCGGTTCCCGCCACCCGCTTCAGCGGCGGCGATTCGGGGCCTCCAACGATCTCCGCCAAAACGAATTTAGGCTTTCTCGAGCGGCGCCCCCTTGAAGGTGAGCTTGACGAGGGGCGAGGTGATCAGGGAAGTCGCGAGGACGACCATCACGGTCATCGAATATAATTCCGGCCCTACGACCCCCACCCTGCTCCCAATGGTCGCCATCACCAGCGCTACCTCCCCGCGCGGCATCATCCCCACGCCCACCCTTAGGGAATCCCTTGCCCCAAAGCCGCTGAGCAGGGCCCCAAGCCCGCACCCGATCACCTTGCCGAATATCGCCATCCCCAAGAATGCCAGCGCCAGGAGGCTTGCCCCCGCCAATGCCCGAAGGTCCGTGCGCACGCCCATCTCGACGAAGAAGAGGGGGATCAAAAAGCCATACCCCATCGTAGAAACCTTCGCCCTGAGCGACCCGGCCACTGGCGACTTGCTGAGTATAAGCCCAACCAGGAAGGCGCCCGTGATCGCTGCGATCCTCGCTTTTTCAGCTAGCGCAGCGATTAGGAAGGTCAGCGCCAAGGCCACGGAAAGGGCCATCTCCTCCACCTGAAATCTATCCGCGTAAGTAATGAAGCGCGGTATCGCCCTGGGACCCACCAGCATCAACGAGAGAAAGAAGAGCCCCATCAAACCGAGGATCCAAGCGAGGCTCAGGGGCGAAATGCCGCCGTAGGCGAGGCCTACGAGCGCGCTAAGGATTATGATGCCGAAGACGTCGTCTACAACCGCCGCCCCCAGGATCGCCATTCCAACTTTCGTATGAAGCCCATTTACGTCCACAAGGGTCCTGACGGTGATCCCCACGCTCGTCGCCACGAGCACGCCGCCTGCGAAGGCCGCCTCTATGGAAGACCAACCGAAGATCGATGCGGCGCCGAAGCCGAGCATGAAGGCAACGACCACCCCCAAGGCCGCGATGATGGTCGCCGCCCTCCCGGACCTCTTGAATTCATCCGCATCGATCGAGAGCCCGGCTAGGAAGAGCAGCAATATTATCCCGATGTCGGCGAGCGTGCTTATGAACTCTCCCGCGGGGGAAGCGGGGTCAATGAAGAGGGGAGCCCCGCCGAGGATCCGCTGCGACAGCCATCCCGCCACGGATGGGCCGATCGCTATGCCCGCCATCAGCTCCCCGAAGACCCCGGGCTGCCCGATCCTCGCCGAGAGCGCTCCGCCCAGCTTCGCCGCTATGAGGAATGCAGCCAAATATAGAAGCGCTGATGAGATCTCAACTGCCATTTCGCTCGCCTACCTCAAGAGCCGGTAAAGCTCTACGATATCCCTCAGCGATAGAAGCCCGACGAGCTTTCCTCCTTCGACGACGGGGAGGCGGCGGAGCTTATGTTCGGCCATTAGCTTTAGGGCATCCGTAACCCTCATCTCGGGCGTGGCGGTGATCGGGCGCTTCGTCATGATCTCGCCAACGGTCTTGGCTTTGGTTTTCGCTATCTCCCTAAAAACGGAGCCGATCGTCGCCCTGGGGATCCCGGGGTAAAATATTTGGAATATATCGCTCTCGGTGACTATGCCGAGCAGCTTTTGGCCCTCGTCCACCACTAGGAAACAATTCTCGATCTCCCTCCTCATGTACTCCAACAGATCATCTATGGAGGCCTTAGGGCTGATGGTGGGTGGCATCTTGTTCATGATATCCCTTACCTTAACCTTCATCAGGTTGCGGAGGGGAATGGGCTCGATGGGCCCGGGGCCCTCCCCATCTTTCATGCCGATGCCCCCACTTGGGCTTGGTGTGTGCAAATTAAGCTTTGCGCTGCCATAGGCGGTCGCATTTAGACAAGGGCTTCATTCGACAATCGCCAATGCCCTTCAGGCCCTTCCTCGATGCTGGACGGCTTTATGGCCCCAGGTAAGGCCTAGCTGCTTACAGCTCCTATGGAGGCTCGGCCCGAATCATATACGCGGATGGCGGTCCATGGAACTCCAGCTAGGCCAACCTTGAGGCAGATCCATGCGGCCTTCGGAGACGGCAAAACCGTGGAGCCAAAGGCCGGAGCGAGGATTCGCGATTAAAGATCTCTCCTTTCCCATCCCCAATCGAATTCCGTCGCGGCGATTGAGATCATTTAATTCCTATTGGAATCTAAGGAATCGCCGGCGATTTCGTGGGCTAACATTTAAGAAGGCGGAAGGAGATTGGCGAAGGGATCCGCAATGCGCTATGGGGAATTGAATCCCCCGAATAGGATATTGCTGGGCCCAGGGCCCAGCAACGTCCACCCGGCCGTCCTTAGGGCGATGAGCTCCCCATTGGTCGGGCATTTGGATCCCTATTTCATGGAGCTAATGGACGACGTAATGGAGCTGCTCAGGGAAACCTTTCTCACAAGGAACAAGGTGTGCTTCCCGATCTCCGGCACTGGAATGGCCGGGATGGAGGCGGCGATCGTCAACATGGTCCAGCCGGGCGATGAGGTGATCGTTGGATCCAATGGGTTCTTCGGGCAGCGCATGGTGGAGATCGTCCGAAGGTGCCAGGGGAAGCCGATAGAGGTCCCCGGCGAATGGGGCAGGGCGATAGACCCGAGCAAGGTCGAGGATGCCCTATCCAATTCCAAGGCGGACCTCGTTTGCATAGTGCACGCCGAAACCAGCACAGGCGTCCTCCAACCACTTGATGAGATCGCGCGGATAACGCGCGCCCACGATGCCCTGCTCCTAGTGGACGCGGTCACTTCCCTGAGCGGATGCGAGCTGAGGGTGGATGAGATGGGCATCGACGTCTGCTATAGCGGCTCCCAAAAATGCCTCAATTGCCCGCCGGGGCTGGCCCCGATAACCTTCAACGAGAGGGCCATGGAGCGCGTCCGGAACCGGAGGGCCAAGGTGCAGAGCTGGTACCTGGATGTCTCATTAATAGAGAAATACTGGTCGGAGGGGAGGGCCTATCATCACACGGCGCCGATCTCCATGATATACGCGCTTCGAGAGGCGCTCCGGATCGTGGTGGGGGAGGGATTGGAGGAGCGTTGGAGGAGGCACCAAAGGAACCGCGACGCCCTGATCCGGGGGATCGAGGAGATGGGGCTTGGGATGTTCCCGCCCGAGCATAGGTGCCCCACGCTGAACGCGATCTCGATCCCGGAGGGGGTCGATGATGCGAAAGTCAGGGGGTTCCTCCTGGAGCGATTCAACATCGAGATCGGCAGCGGGCTCGGGCCCCTGAAGGGGAAGATCTGGCGCGTCGGGTTGATGGGCATAAACTCAAGCGAGCAGAACGTCATACTATTCCTCGGGGCCTTGGAGAGGGCCCTGAGGGCCGCGGGGTTCGGGGTCAAGGGCTCGGGGGCGAGGGCGGCCATCGAGGCCTATAGCGAGCGGGGCTAAGGCCCAGGGGCCGGATCGAAGGCAGCGGCGGCTCTCACTCCCATATTCCCAAGGATTTCAAGCACTCGTCCTGGTAGTCGTAGATTAACGAGGACCAAGCCTCGTAATCATCGAGGCCCTCGATTAAATCGAATAAATCGGAGCAGCACATCTCCCCCATATCACCTCTCGAGCCTTCGAGACCCGGGCCCCCATTAATAAGCTTTATGCATGTTTTTGACATTTGTCGAATTTAAATCCCATAGGGAGAACATTTGGTAAACGAGGGGGTTTCGATCCGATTCCTTGGGAAAATCCCCGATCTTGAAGCCAATTGTTCCGTTGATTCGACCTCGCCCCACTTCCGTTTAGATAATCCACGGAATTTTCCCCCGTTGCAATCGCACCGGGCTCTGCCCGCGGAGGGGGCGAGGCCCAATGGGCAAGAGAAAAAGCCTAATAAATAAGGTTGGGGAAACGCATCGATGGGGTTTATTCATATGAAGAAGATAGATGTGGCCTTGATCGGCGCCGCGTCCCGCACTGTTTTCGGGATGGCGGGCCAGAAGCTGGCTTTGATGCTCCAAAATCATCCGTGGTTCGATATCGCCGCCATAGTGGCGGATTCGCCGGATCAGGTTGGGAAGAGATACGGGGAGGTGAGCAAATGGTTCTGGGACGAGGATATGCCCAGCTCGCTCTCGGAAATGAGGATATTGCCGGCCGATCCGAAGGAGGTCAAAAAAGCGGCGGACGTTAGGTTGGCGTTTTCGGCCCTCCTACCGAACGCCTCCCAAGAGATCGATCCGAAGTTCGCCAGCGCTGGAATCCCCGTCGTGAGCGATTCCCCCGGCTTTAGATTCGAAGAAGACGTCCCGCTCTTCGTTCCGGAGATAAACCCGGAGCATCTAAAGGTCATAGAAGCTCAAAGATCGAAGCGCGGATGGGAAGGGTTCATCGTCAGCTGCCCGGTTTGCACCGTCACTATAATAGCGCTATCCCTTAAGCCGTTATATGATGCCTTTGGATTAAAGAACCTCTTCATAACGACCCTCCAAGCCCTCTCCGGGGCTGGATACGAAGGGGTGCCATCGATGGCCATAGTGGATAATATGATACCGTTCATAGGGAAGGAGGAGGAGAAGGTCGAGAGCGAAACTCCAAAGATATTCGGGAGCGTCGCCGATGGGAAAATAGTCCCATCCAGGATGGGCATAAGTTCCACCTGTACTAGGATTGGGGTCCTTCACGGACATACGGCTTGCATTTTCGCGGAAACGGAGAAGCCGGTCACGGTCGAGGAGGCCGCCAGGGTTTTCAAGGACTTCCGGGCTGAGCCGCAAAGGCTTGAGCTCCCCTCGGCCCCGAGGAATCCGATAATCGTTAGGGAGGAGAACGACAGGCCCCAGCCCAGGCTGGATAGGTATTCGAATGCAAACGGAATGGGCGTGGTGGTGGGCAGGATAAGGAAGGATGGGATATTCGAGAGGGGAATAAAGTACATAGTGCTCGGCCATAATAACGTAAGGGGAACGGCTGGAAATAGCCTCCTATGCGGCGAGTATCTCTATAGGAAGGGGCTCGTGGGATAGAGGCCCCGATCACTCCCTTATTTTTCGAGAGCCGGCATCAAGACTTCTTAATAGTTAACCTCGTTAACTTAGTCTTCGGGTCCAGCTCCCTCTTCAGCGCAATGCCACCTATTTTGGCGATCAAGAGCTCGACCTGCCTCCATACGATGCTCCCCGGAGCTAAGGAGCCCCCGAATACTCGACCATCCCTATCGGAGACCATTGCATGAAGGTGGGCGTTTATGGATTCGGCTCCTTCGGCGCCGAATCCTTCCGGGGGTCCGATCGATATATTCCCCTCCAAGGATAATAGCTCAACTGGCCCCTCAACCCTAATCATGGAGACCTCAGGGGGGATCGACCCGGTTTTGGGGTTCCTGAGCACGGCCCTTTCCAAGGTTCCTATGCCGGACAATATCGCCCCCGAGGTTATGCCCTCGCTCTTGGCAGCCTCCTCTATTGAGGATTTGAGGTCGCCCCCGCTTTCCACGACCAGGGCGAGGACGCGATCAATCCTTCCCTCCATCAATTCGTACGCCATTCTGAATCCCCGATCTTTGGAGCCCTCGCGGATATATATTAATTCCCGAGAATCTTGAGCGGGGCCCGGGGTTCGGCTCAACAACTTCACAAATATTTTTAAGGGGCCTAAACGGGATCTTTACAGCAAAATGATCCAAAAGGGACAATTGACTAGATATGCCATAGGCGCCGTGGGCTTGGGGATGAGCCTATTCCACCTGATCACCGGGGCCATAGGGACTTTGGATATCCTGCTTCAGAGGTCCTTGCACCTGCTATTTGCCCTCGTCATAATATTCCTCGCGCGGCCCCTTTCCAAGTCCAAAGGGGGGCCATCCCCCATCGACATCGCTTTGATCCTGGCATCCGTTGCCTCCTGCGGCTACGTGGCCATGAACTATTGGGAGATAACCACCCGATATGTGCTCTCCACGCCCCTCAGCCTTTGGGATGCCCTATTCGGCCTCCTGCTCATACTTTTGGTAATAGAGGCCGCCAGGCGGGCCCTTGGCCCGATATTGGCCGCGATACCCGCCATCTTCCTCATATACGCGTGGGCCGGCCCTTGGTTGCCCGATATACTTTGGCACAGGGGATTCACGCCTTTGCAAATAATAGATTTCATGACCCTCGGGTTTTCGGGGATATGGGGCTTGCCGATAGGCGTTTCCTCGACCTATATCGTTCTCTTCATAATCCTTGGGACGTTCTTGGAGAAATCCGGCGCGGGACAATTCATAATTGATATATGCAATATAATTGTTGGGAAGTCGAGGGGGGGGCCAGCCAAGCTAGCGGTCCTATCCAGCGCGGCTTTTGGGACCATATCCGGTAGCGCGGTCGCGAATGTTTACGGGACCGGCATGTTCACGATCCCGATGATGAAAAAGATCGGATATAAGCCATCCTTCGCCGGAGCCGTTGAGGCGGTCGCTAGCACCGGCGGACAGATAATGCCGCCGGTCATGGGCGCAGCGGCCTTCATAATGGCGGAGATAATGGGGGTCCCCTACATAGAGGTGGCCAAGGCGGCATTCCTTCCGGCAGTCCTATACTTCCTATCCGTCGGGTTAATGGTCCATTTCGAGGCCGTGAAAACGGGGCTCAAGGGCTTGCCCAAGGAGGAGATCCCCAAATTGAGGGAGACCATCGGCTATGCTTATCAAATCGTTCCGTTAATCCTCCTGATCGCGCTCATGATCAGCGGCTATTCCATATTCAGATCGGTTTTTTATAGCATATTGGCCGCGGTCCTCGTCAGCACGTTCAGGAAGAGGTCCAGGATGGGGCCCAGGGCCATACTCAGCGCTTTGATCACAGCCGCCGAGAGGGCTTCGAGCATAGCGGTGGCTTGCGCGGCCTCTGGATTGATAATAGGAACTTTGCTATTGACCGGCGTGGGCTTTAACTTCACCACGCTCGTCGTGCAATTCTCCGGCAATCAAGCGATGATCGGCTTGATCCTAGTCATGGTGGCCTGCATAATATTGGGCACCGGATTGCCGACCACCGTTGCCTATATAATCGTTGCCGCCATAGGCGTTCCGGCGCTCGTGAACCTGGGGGTACCGCCCATGGCCGCCCATATGTTCGCATTCTACTATGCGGTCATATCCATGGTGACGCCCCCCGATGCCCTTTCAGCATACGCGGGGGCCCAAATCGCTGGGGCGGATTTTTTGGAAACGGCGATGATAGCCATGAAGCTCAGCGCTGTGGCCTTTCTTGCGCCGTTCATGTTCGCCTATTCCCCACAGCTATTGCTCATGGGCTCAATCGAGGAAATTATGCTGGCTTTCATAACAGCTATAATAGGGACCGTTTCCTTGGCCGCAGGTGTTGAGGGATGGCTTTTGACGAAAGCCAACATAGCCGAAAGGATTTTGCTGATAATCGCCGCGCTCTGCCTGATTCATTATGGAGTTCAAACGGACCTCATCGGGCTTGGCTTGTTCGTTGGGGTTATCGTGGCGCAAATATTCAAGCGCGGGGCATCGGCCCGCGAACCCCGCGCCGCGGAAAAGGGGCTCGAGCCCGCCATCGTGCCTTGGGAATCGCTCAAGGGGATCCTGAAAAGGCTTCAAAGGCCCGAGAAGGTCATGGAGAAGGTGGAGAGGGAAAAATGACCTGGGCCGCGGGGCTGAACCCAATTTCATAATATTTTTAATTTTATGGATGCTCGATGAAAAATTTATTAAGGAGGAAGGCTCCATCTATTAAGGAAAAGTAAGAAGGCGGGGGATTTTAAATGAAGATTTTCGCGAAATCCGCCATAACTAAAACCCAAGGGATCGCCATAATCGCGATAATCCTAGTGGCGGCGATAGCCATAGGAGCCTATTATGCAACCGCGCCAAAGCCGGGCCCCAAGCCATTGAAGATCACGATATCCGCCGGACCGAGCGGTGGGATGTGGTACCTGCTCTGCGGGAAGCTCTCGGATATGCTCAAGGAGGACTACCCGGGCTCCCTCATCACCGTGATTGAGGGCGGCGGCCTCGCCAACCTCGAAAGGGTGAACGATGGCACAGCGGATTTCGGAACGACGATGTCCCATTATTATAAGCAAGCCCTGGATGGGCCCTGGGATCCCGATAAGAAGGATCAGCCGCTCGCGAAGCAACTGCCGAACCTCAGGGTAGTTGCCAAATTCTCGCCAATAAGGCACCTATTTTGGGTGGTCGATGAGAGCCCGCTTAAATCGATAGAGCAGATAAAGGAGCAGAAGTATCCGTTGAAGATAGCCTCCAGCCCGTGGGGGAGCACCCCCGTGTGGGCCATGAAGAGGACCTTGGAGGCATATGGCATAACCTTGAAGGACCTAGAGGGCTGGGGCGGGAAGGTATTCCCGGTCGCCTATTCCCAAGCGGTCGACCTAATCAAGGATGGGCACGCCGAGGCCTTCTTCGGGCCGGTCATACCAGCGCTAACCGAATTGGCCGCCACCAAGAAGCTCAGGATACTTCCGATAAAGGAGGAGGTCCTCGAATCGCTGAAGAGGAAATGGGGCTACGATTATCAACCCATACCGGCCGGAACGCAATTGGTGCCGCAGGTGACGCTTGAAAGGGATACCCTGGCGGTTGTGGAATGGCAGGTCTTCGTATGCCGCAAGGACCTCCCGGACGACGTCGTATACGCCTTCACGAAGACCCTCCTATCCAGGGCCGATGCCATAAGGAAGCTCCACGCAGAATTGGCCTCATTCGATCCATCGACCGCTTGGAAGGACGCCGGGGGCCCGCTCCATCCCGGAGCGGAGAAGGCCTTCAGGGACCTGGGATATATGAAGTGACCTCCAAGCGCCCAATCCCCTTTTTTCCCCGAATTTGACGCTCGGCCAAGTTCCCATTGCGCCTCCCCCCACTCCCCGTTAGGGGATCGCCCCTGCGCATGAAGCCCTCATCCGGAGGAGATCGGATGGAACGGTTGCGGAGGGTGGCCCGACCTAGGGCGCTGGCGTTTTACGCCATGGCGATCTCCATGCCCTCCGCCCTATCGCCCCTCATCCCCTACGAGGCCCAAGTCAAATTGGCGATAGCGGCCGGCTTCGCGATCGCGTTCCTCATACCGATCTCCGCGATCCTATCCCGCGGCTTAAGGCCCCTGGACGCGATCCTCTTCGGCGGGATCGCCCTCTTGGCCTTGGCCCTGTTCCAAAGCGATTTGCCAACCCGGGCGACCCTCGAGAACCTGAGGCATTTGGCCCTGATCCTTTCCTTGGCGCTATCCGCCCTCTACGCAATCCTGATTGCCCTAGGCGACCGCGCCGGATCCCCCCGGAGATCCGCGGGCGATCTATCCAGGTTCCTTTCGGTATTCAGCGCGACGCTCTCCTCGGAATTATGCTCTTGCTTGCATCCGACCCTCCTCTTGGGGGCCTTGGGGGTGGTCGCGTCCATAGAGGGGCAAGCGAAGCTGGGGTTCGTTATAATGATGGCGACGCTCGCCCATCAAGCCAAGCTGACGTATGGGGCCTTGCGCCAAAGGGGATGGCCGAGGGGGGCCCTCCCCCGCGGGGCGTGCGTTGGAAAATGAGCTGGGCAAGCCTTTATATTTGGAGCAATGGAACCATAACGTCGGATGGAGCATGGGGGCCAATATATGCGATTTCATAGGGAATACCCCCCTGATGAGGCTGAGGATATCGCACGAGGGCGAGGATTTCGAGATCCTCGCAAAATTGGAGTTCATGAACCCGAGCGGGAGCGTTAAGGATAGGATCGCCAAGTACATAGTCGAGCAAGCGGAGAGGGCGGGGCTCCTGAGGAAGGGCTATACGATCGTGGAGGCCACGAGCGGCAATACGGGCATAGCGCTCTCGATGGTGGCCGCGGCGAAGGGATACAAGATGCTCGTCCTGATGCCAGAGCACATGAGCAGGGAAAGGGTGAAGATAATGCAGGACTTGGGCGCCGACGTTTGCCTAACCCCCAAGGAGTTGGGATTCGAGGGCGCCGTGAGGAAGGCCAAGGAGATAGCCGAGAGGAACAAGGGCTTCTTTTACGCCAACCAATTCGGGAACCCGATGAACGCCATGGCCCATTACCATCATACCGGGAGGGAGATAGCGCAGCAGGCGGGCCGGAGGATAGATATCTTCGTCGCCGGCGTCGGAACGGGGGGCACGATAATGGGCGTCGGGAGGCTCCTGAGGGAGGTCAACAGCGGGGTCAGGGTGATCGCCGTGGAGCCGGAGGAATGCGCCGCCCTCGCCGCCGCCAAGGCGGGGCGCGAGGCCAAGCTTGGGGATCATAAAATAGCGGGCATAGGCGATGGCTTCGTCCCGGAGATCGTCAACCCGAACGAGATAGACGAGGTCATCACCATTAAGAGCGACGATGCGATGGCGATGGCCAGCAGGCTTAACAAGGAATACGGGTTGATGGTCGGGATCTCATCGGGGGCCAACGTGCTGGCGACCATCAAGGCCCTTAGGGCCTACGGGAGGGATAAGATCGCCGCGACCGTATTGCCGGATAGGGTCGAGAGATATTTCAGCACGGAGCTCTTTTCGGAGGATTACATAAGGAGCGAGTTAAGGTCCTGCAAGCGGGATAGGGAGTGCGTATTCCTCCCCCCGGGGCCCTGATGCCCCGGATCGGCGGGTTCGCGCAGGGCCCCCATCATCGAGCCCCCCAAGCGAGCGGGGGCGGGGCTCGGCCGTGAACGAGGAGGTCAGGAGGTTCCTGGCCGAGATAGAGGGGGATATGGGGGGCCTGCCGAGGGACCTCCACATAACCCGGATGTTCTCATCCCTCGTGGCCATCTCGAACGGGAGGGTCATAAAGGTCGCGGATCCCAAGTTGGAATATTGCCCGCTCGCGAGCTCCCTATACGATTTCCCAAGGGGGCTCGATGCGGAATCGCTGAGGAAGGAGATAATCAAGGCCGCGGAGCGGAAGATCTCGGAGCTCGGCCTCTTCACGGGCCTCAGGCCCCTCCATAGGTCCACGATAGCCATACCGTTCGGCGCATCCGAGATGATGATGTACGACCTCAAGTCGGGGAGGGCAGAGGCCGCGGTCGTGGTTTGCGATGGGGCCGGGACCGTTATAGCGGAGGATCCCCATTTGGTGCAGGGCATCGGGGCCAGGATGAACGGCGTATTCTACACCTCCCCCATAGAGGCCGTGATAAGGGGGATCGAGGAGGGGGGAGGGGAGGTCCTCTCCCCGGAAACGGCCAGGATAGATCAAGTGGCGGGGGTCGAGAGGGCCCTAGGGAGGCATGGGAGGATCGACGTCACCGTCAGCGGCTTCTGCGGCGAAGGCCTGCGGGAGATCAGGGAGCTCGAATCAGAGCGAGGGGCGTCCGTTACGATATTGGCCGTATGCACAACTGGGGCGAGCGAGGAGCGCGTTAGGGAGATCGGGGAATTCGCGGACCTCGTTTGGAGCTGCGCATCCGGGAAGGTGAGGGGGGTCCTCGGGAGGCGGGCGAGGCTCCAGATCGCCACCAAGATCCCGGTTTACGCCCTCACGGATAGGGGCCTGGATTTCGCGGCGAGCTACTCCTCGAAGGGGTTCCGGGAATACATAAGCGAGTTCGAGGGGCCCTATATAATATCCGGCAGATGCGGGGCCATACCGGGCGCGCGCGATTGCAGGAGGATAAGGATGGGGGATTTCGAGACCTATATAGCGCGCGTTGAAAGCCTCCCGATTAGGAGCGGGGATGAGCCGAGGCCCCTCCTCTGAGGGGCCGATTCGATCGCGCCTATCCAAAGAGGGCTTTCCCCAAAAAGCGCCCCTGGCCCGAATCGAGCCCTTCCGGGGCAAAATTATTTATTGCCGCTGGGCGAAGCCCGGGATCGAGCGGGCCTTGTCGAAAACCGAGGTTTTGAAGAGGGTGAGATCGAACCGCGAGGGGATAATAGAGCTCGCCAGGGAGTTCGTCAGGACCCCGAGCGAGAACCCCCCAGGGGATCAAACGAGGATGGCCGCGATCGTTAGCGAATTCCTGAAGGACCATGGCGTGAGCGTCGAAACGCATGAGCCGGAGAAGGGCAAGATCAGCGTCGTCGGGAGGATAGGGGGGAAATCCGGAAGGGTCCTGCTGATGAACGGCCACATGGATACGGTCCCGGTCGGGGATCCGGGCCGCTGGAGCTTCGATCCATTCGGGGGCAAAGTGATCGATGGAGCCCTCTGCGGCAGGGGCGCGGCCGATATGAAGGGCGGCTTGGCCGCGATGCTATACGCCCAAGCGATCCTCGCCGGCTTCGAGGGGGAATTGGGGGGCTCGATGGTCACGATGGCCGTGCCGGATGAGGAGACCGGGGGGAGGTTCGGCACCGAATACCTATTGAGGGGCATTGGGATGCGAGGGGACGCTTGCATAGTGGCGGAGCCGAGCCTCCTGAGGTTTTGCAGGATAGGGGAGAAGGGCTGGTGCCTCGTTAGGATAACGACCAAGGGGAAGGCGGCCCATGGGAGCCTCCCGATGCTCGGGAGGAACGCGATCCTCATGATGTGCGAGGCGATAAGGGCATCCTCGCGGATCTCGGCCGTTGGGGTCGAGGCCCCCCGCGAATTGGCGGAGGTGGTGGAGTTCTCCAAGGGGGTTTTGAGGAAGGAGACGGGGAGGGACGAATGCGGGGAGGCCCTGGATCATTTCACCATAAACTACGGGATCATAAGGGGCGGGACCAAGGCGAACGTCGTCGCCGATCGTTGCGAGATGGAGGTCGATATCAGGATCCCCTTGGGATCGACCGCGAACTTCGCCTTCGAAACGCTCTCGGCCCTCGTCAAGGGAGCCGTCCCCGAGGCCGAATTGGAGAGGATATCCTACTCCGATCCGACGTATACCAAGCCGGACGATGCCTCCATCGCGACGTTGCGCAGGAACGCATTGGAGGTCCTGGGCTTCGAGCCGAAGCTCTTCATTCAGCAAAGCGCCACCGATGCCAGGTTCTTCAGGATGGAGGGCATACCGGCGTACTCATTCGGGCCCGGGGATTTCATAAGGCAATCCCACGCCATCGATGAAAGGGTCGAGGTCGATGATATAATCAGGGCCGCGGAGATATACGCCCTGACGGCCTTCGACTACCTCTCCTGATGCCCGCCGCCCAGCGGTTCGATGCGCGATGGGCTTCTATACGCATCTCGAGTGCACCCGATGCGGGCGCGCGGTGGAGGGCTTTCGATACTCCTGCCCAAGCTGCGGCTCCGCCCTCGAGGCCAGATACGATCTCGAGGCCGCCAAGGAGGCTTTGGATAGGGCCCCCCTGGGCTCCAGGAGGGACCGGAGCATGTGGAGGTACGCCGAGCTCCTCCCACCCGAGCCGGAGAACGTGGTCAGCCTCGGGGAGGGGTTCACCCCCTTGATAAGATCCGCGAGGATCGGCGGCTCCTTGGGGTTGAGGGGCCTGATGCTCAAATTGGATTTCGAGAACCCGACAGGCTCTTTCAAGGATCGCGGCGCCTCTGTCATGATCTCGATGGCGAAGCAGTTGGGCTTCGGAGAGGCCGTCTTGGATTCATCGGGGAACGCCGCATCCTCGATATCGGCCTACTCGGCGAGGCTGGGCATCGAATGCTTCATATTCGTGCCCGATTACGCCAGCGAGGGCAAGCTGGTGCAATCGTCGGCCTACGGGGCCAAGGCCTTCAGGATAAAGGGGACGAGGAGCGATGCCTATAGGGCCGCCAATTACGCCAGGGAGAGGTTCGGTTGGTATTATTGCGGCTTCCAAACGAACCCCTTCGCCATCGAGGGGCCGAAGACCATCGCCTTCGAGATCCTGGAGCAGCTCGATTGGAGGGCCCCGGATTGGATAATCATCCCGGTCGGTACCGGGAGCGGCCTCCTGGGCATATACAAGGGGATCGAGGAGTTGAGGGCGATCGGGATGATCGATGGATCCCCCGCCTTGGTTTGCGTGCAACCCGAGGGCTGCTGCCCAATAGCCAAAGCCCTTAGGGAGGGGTCGGACGATGTGGAGCCGGTCGATCGCCCCGAGACCATAGCGGAGGGCCTCATGATAGGGTCCCCCTTGAACGGATCCAGGGCGATCGAGGCCGTTAGGGATACCGGGGGCGTCGGGGAGATAGTCTCCGATCGCGAGATATTCGAAGCTGGCGCCGAGCTCGCCGGCCGCGAGGGCCTATTCGTGGAGCCCTCCGCCGCCGCCTCGTTGGCCGGGGCCAAGAAGTTGGTCGAGGAGGGCACGGCCGACCCAGGGGATATAATGGTTTGCGTTCTGACCGGGATCGGCCTGAAGACGAAGACGGCATATGCGGATCTATCCAAGATCCCAACGATCCCGCCGATCGGCGAGGAGCTCGAGGCCGCCTTGGGCAAGGTCCGGCCGAGAAGGTTTTAATCCCCCATCGCCAATCACATCCGGGCGAATCCCATGATCGATAGGGCCGATTTATTGAGGCGATTGGACGAGCGCGGCTTGATAGAGCTGACCAGGAGGCTCGTTAGGGCGCCGAGCGTTAACCCCCCGGGGAGATACGAGGAGGTATCGGGGATAATGCGCGAGGAGTTCGAAAAGCTGGGCTTGGAGGTCTCCATTATGGAGGGGGAGCCCGGGAGGCCGAACGTCGTCGGATTGCTGAGGGGCTCGGAGGGGAAGAGGACCTATATGATAAGCGGGCACATGGACGTGGTGCCGGAGGGCGATCCATCGGCTTGGATATACCCGCCCTTCGGCGGGGAGGTCCACGATGGGAAGATATGGGGGAGGGGATCGGCCGATATGAAATGCGCGCTCGCGGGCGAGGTTTACGCCCTGAAGGCGGTCCTGGACGCGGGGGGCGAGCTCAAGGGGAACCTATTGCTCGGCGCCACCGTCGACGACGAAACGGCCGGGCCCATGGGCATGAAATACGTCTTGGGGAGGGGCCTAAGGGAGGCCGGATTCCCAAGGCCGGATATGGTCCTGGTCGGGGAGATATCGAACATGGACATAGTGGGATCCTTCAAGGGGAGGGTTTGGTATAGGATAAGGGTTCGAGGGAAGACCGCCCATGGGGGGGCCCCGCAGTTCGGGATCAACGCCATCGAGAAATCGATCGCATTGATAAACGAGATAAAGAAGATGGAGCTGAGGGATCACCCCCTCGTCGGGAGGGATACCATAAACCTCGGGAGGATGGAGGGGGGCACCAAGGTCAACATAGTCCCGGAGGTTTGCACGTTCGAGCTGGATATAAGGATCGGGCCCCCGCAATCGACCCTCAGGGTCAAGGAGTACGTGGAGTCCGTCGTTAGGCGAATGAAGGCCATCGACCCGGAGTTGAACGTCGAGGAATTGGCCGTCACCGAGGATAGGGATCCCTTGGAGATCCCCGAGGACCACGAGCTCGTGGAGATAATAAGGCGGGATGCGAAGGAGGTCACGGGCAGGGTCCCGGCGTTTAGGGGATCGCTCTCATCCGGGGATCTTTACTATTGCATAAAATCAGGGATACCCGGGGTCTGGCTGGGGGCCGGGAGGCTGGAGGTGGCGCATGCGCCTAACGAGTACGTGGAGATCGATAAGTTGATCGACGCATCGAAAATATATGCCCTGAGCATACTGGATATTTGCGGGCATAGATAAAAAAGGGTGGGAAAGGGGATCCTCACTCTGGGAAGTATTGGCTCAATATCTCCCTCGGGGTCGGCTTGGTGGCGTAGCTGACGACCACCATCACGATGAGGGCTATCAGCGACGACAGCAGCAACGGGTGGCCGCCCATGAGTATGGACGCGACGGCGGGCTTCAGCTCAGCCGGAGGCGAGGTCAGGAAGATCAGCACTATCTCGCCTATTATGACCGATGCCAAAGCGCCCTCCCTGGTGGCCCTCTTCCAGTAGAGGCCCAGGACTATGGCGGGCACCAGGACGCCCATGCCGCCGAATACGAAGAGGATTATGGTGAAGATCAGCGCGGGCCTCATCAGGCCGAAGATAAAGGTCACCACCCCTATCACGACGGCCGCGACCCTCGAGAGGGCGAATACGGAGCTGTCGCTGGCGTTGGGCCTAAGGATCTGTTGATATATATCCCTGGAAACTGCTCCAGTCGTTACTATGAGGACTGAGTCTATGGTGGACATGCCGGCGGCCATCAGCCCGGACATCATGACGCTGCCCACTATGGGCGGCAAGGCATAGGAGGCGATGAGCGGGTTGACCCAATCGAGCTCCGCGGTGCTCAGCTTGAAGACCGGGGCAGCGGCTAGACCGGCTATGTAGACGAAGAACGAGGATATGAAGAACCCTATCCCGCACCATATCATGGCCCTAGCGAGCGCCCTTTGGTTCTTGAGGAATAGGAACCTGGTGAAGAGCTGGGGTTGGCCGATCGTGAAGAACGTCCAAAGGAGCACTTGGGATGCGTAGTAGGGATACGTCATTGTCTTCCAAGGCTCGCCCGGCATCGACAAGGCCCCAGGCCTGTTCTGGAGCAGCCAAGCGTTGATCTTCTCGAATCCACCGGCGTAGCTCACGGCGGCGGCGCAGAGGACTACGGCGGTGAACATCATCATGATCGCTTGGAGGATGTCTGTCCAAACCACGCCCCTAACACCCCCGAGGGCTGAATAAACGGTGACCAAGCCGGCCATGAAGAGGACGCCGACCCAATATGGAGCGCCCGTGAAAGTATTCACTATGACCCCCGCTCCGATGCATTGGGCCCCCATGTAGGGGACTAGGTATATGAGCGTCAGGAGGGCGATTATGCCCCTCAGGAGATTGCTATGGTATCTGTGAGCGAGGTAATCGGTCATCGTGAGGAACCCGAGCTTCCTGCCCAAGGAAAGCACCTTTCGGCCGACCAATAGCCCCGGGACCATCAACCCCAGCCCCGCGTTTACGCAGCTTATGGCCAAGCCGGCCCATCCTATCGCGTATACGTAGCCGGGCACGCCCATGAACGTGCTCATGGAGTATTGCGTCGCCATATAGGATAGCCCCATGGCCACTGATCCCGCGGTCCCGCCCATGACGAAGAACTCCTTCAGCGAGGTGGTGCGCCTCTCGGCCCAAATGCCCAAGACGATGCATAGGATAAAGTAAGCGGTGAAGACGACGGTGAATTCAAGGGGATATGGCTTTATTTCAACCGGCATTACTCATCGACCCCCTCCGAGAACATACCGCGTTTCTTGGCATAGGATATGAAGATCGCCAGCAATATTAGGCCAACTATTTGATAGATGGCGTAGGTCCAGACGAATATCGGTATGCCGTAGGGCCCCGGTATGTATTTTTGCCAAACGAAGAACGGCACGTCTGGCCACAGCGGTATTACGTAGTAGATGAACAATATCAAATACCAAGCCCTTTTCCAGCCCTCCTTTGGGACCACCAACCAAGGCTTCGGCGGATATTCGGTAGAGCTCATTTCCTTTTCCCGCCTTTGTATAGGGCATTGGCTATTTTTAAATATTCCCAAATTGCCGGGCTGGGGCCGCGTTGAGGGATTATGGGGGCCGGCCATACCAATGCCAGGGCCCATCAAAGCCCGAGCTTGCCATCCCCGGGGGGCTTAGCCCGGCCCCATCGGCGATCAGCGCGGCTCGGCGATCTCCCTCCCCAAGCCGAAGACCCAATCCCCGGGGTTCGCCAGCGGGTAGCACATGACCAGCCATACGATCCCCCCGAATGGAGCCCTTATCGATTCGATAACCTCGCCGGTCCAAGGGTTCTCTATGAGGCCCAGCTCGTCCCCCTCCTCCACCCTATCGCCCACCTTGGCCTTGGGGGAGAACAAGCCGCCGTTGGCGCAATGGATGTAGCGAGCCTCAAGGAAGACGTGGTCGGTTTCGCGCGCCGGCCCCTCGAGGATCCCGAGGCGCCTCATGACGTTCCTTACGCCCTCGACCCCCACCCCCACGTATGACCCCCTGTTGGAATACCTATCGCAATGCCCCCCAATCTCCGCCGCTATGGCCGGTATGCCTTCCTCGGCGGTCGCGTGGAGCAAGGTCCCCTCCAGGCCCGCGGGGGTCGGGCAGAGGAGGCGAACGCCGAAGGCCTTGGCCATCGAGAGCGATTCCGCGTGGGTTTTCGAACCCTCCGGCTGATAGATGGCTATCGGGCCCACGAGCCATCTGTTCCCGCCGCCGTGGAAGGATATCACGCGATCGGATTTCTTGACGACCCCTTCGAAGTACGCCTTGACCAAGCGCTCCGTTATGCAACCGTCCCTCCCCGGGTATACGCGGTTGGCGTCCAAGTGGCCCGTGTCGAAATCCCGAAGGTTGCCCCGCGTCCCCGCTAGGAAGGCGGGCGGGTTCACCACAGGAACGCCGAGGAACGCCCCATTGAGCTCCCCCGGCTCCAAGCCCTCCCAAAGCCTGAGGACGGCCTCCGCGCCCTCGTATTCGTCCCCGTGGTGGCAAGCGTCCACGCATATGATCGGCCCCTCTCCCCGGCCCGCCGCCGCTAGGACGGGGATCTCCAAGGGGGTCCCATCTGCTTCGATCGAAACCCTTAGGCCGAGGCTCCTTTTCTCGCCCCCCTTCACCTCAAACCCGCCTATCTCCAGGTCCATCGAAAAGCCCCCATCGAGCGATTCCCCAGCTAAGAAATAATATTTACCCGGCGCGCATGAATGATCGCGGTGTCCCTGCATGGATCCCTATAGGATCGAGCTGGCGCATAGCGCCAGGATAGCCGTGGAGAAATGCATGGGGGTCGAGGAGGGGGAGGAGGTCTTGGTGGTCACCGATACCATGATGTCGCCCAGGATAGGCGAGGCCCTCATGGCCCAATCGAGGGCCTTGGGAGCCGATGCCTCCATGATCGTATACCCGGCCAGGAAGTTCACCAACGAGGAGCCCCCGGACAACGTCAAGGAGGCCATGAAGGCCTCGGATGCCGTTTTCACTTATACGAGCACCTCGCTCACCCACACGAACGCCAGGATCGAGGCCCAAGCGGCGGGCGCCAGGGTGATAACGATGCCCAGGATACTCGAGGACCAATTCGTAAGGACCGTGAGGACGGATTTCGATGCGATGAGCGCGCTCACCCAAAGGGTCGGGAGGGCCCTTCAGGGGGCCAAGAGGGTTAGGATAAGGACGCCCGCCGGAACCGATGTGGAATGGGAGCACGCGGGGAGGCCCGCGTTCGCCGTCGATGGGATCTGCCGGGGCCGCGGATCCTTCAGCCAGATACCGCCGGGGCTCACCTTCATCGCCCCCTTGGAGGGCACGGCCTTCGGAAGGATAGTCGTGGATGGGGCGATGGCGAAGGTCGGCGAGCCGCCCATGGGATCTCCGATCCATTGGGAGGTGGAGCGCGGCAGGATCGCCAAAATAGAGGGTGGATTGGAGGCGAGGAGGTTGGCGAAGTTGCTCGAGGAGGTCGGGGACCCCAATGCCTATAATTGCCCGGCGGAATGGGGCATAGGGACCAACCCGGTGGCCGTGCTCTCGAACGCGATCGAGGGGGAGAGGTGCTTCGGGCTGGTGCACATAGGGATCGGGGACAACCACGCGGTGCACGGGACCGTGAGGTGCAAGCTCCACCTCGATGCCATACTCCTATCCCCAACGGTCGAGCTGGATGGGAGGGCGATAGTGGAAAACGGGAAGTTCAAGATTTAGGACCCCGGATCGCGCTGGGCCCCCTGGGCCTCGGGCGTTCTGGCCGCTACCCGACGACCCTCTCGAGGAGCCTAAGGAAGTTCCCGCCGATTATCTTCTCGATCTCCGAGTCCGAATAGCCCCTCTTGACGAGCCCCCTGATTACGTTCTCCCATTCGGCCGGGCTCTCGATGCCCTCGACGTAGCCCTGGGTCCCGCCGGGGATCAGGCCCTTCATCCCTATCCTCTCCAATATGACCCCGTGGAGCCCCACGTGATCCCCGAATAGGGTATCCGTGCCTATGCCCACGTGGTCCGCCCCGACCAATCCGACGCAATAATCCACGTGGTTCAGCAGGTCCTCGATGCTCATGCGCGGGCCGCTGCTCAAGGTATTCGGGGCGGCCTCTATCCCGATCACCCCGCCCCTCTCGGCCAGGGCCTTGATCTCCTCATCCGGCTTCATCCTGACCGTGGGCTGGAGCGCCCGGGCTCCGGCGTGGGTTATCGCGACCGGATCCCTGGAGGCCTCTATGGCCTCGAGCGCGGTCCTCGGGCCCGCGTGGGAGAGGTCTATCAATATCCCCAGCTCGTTCATCCTCCCTATGGCCTCGAGGCCGAATCGGCTCAGGCCGCAATCCGCCCGCTCTGCCTGCCCATCGCCGAATAGGTTCCTGGTCGTATAGGTGAGCCCCATCGCCCTAACCCCCAGCCCATAGAATACATCGATCCTATCGAGCCTCTCCCAAACGCAGGTGGCGCTCTCGAGGGCCGGGATGAAGGCTATCTTGCCCTCCGCCTTGGCGGCCCTGATGTCCTCGGCCCTCAGGGCCAGCCTCGCGACATCGGGGTGGCGATGTATATTCGCCAACAACATGCCGAGCTCGGCCACGACGTCCTCATAGGCGAACGGGATCCTGTGCATCCTCCCCAAGCCGACCGCGAAGCAGCACGCGTCGACGCCCCCGGCCCTGAGGCCCTCGTAGCCGATCTCGAGCCTCAGCCCATCGAAGTAGGCATCGAGGTCCCTCAAATCCTCCGGGAGGACGATCGGGTGCGCGTGCATATCTATGGAGAGCGCCTTGGCCTTGATCCTCTCCACCCGCTCCTCCTCGGCCTCGCTTAGCTCGATCCTCTTATAGGGAACCCTACCGACTTGCTTGGCTAGCTTTATGCCCAAGGCGGCCCCCTCGGGGAATGGGCCCTCTTAAGCTAATAAAGCCTTCCGGGGGTCCGGCCGAGGCCCGGGGGATTGGGCCCAAGCCGATCCCCCAGGGCTCCGGGCCGGCAAAATCCCAGGGCGCGCGCCGGGCCGTTGGCCGGGAAGTTGTCCATTCCGCTTATATCCCCGCGCCGCCCGCCCAGATCGCGAGGGGGTCGGGATGGCGATCGTGGCGCGCGCCCGCGAGGGCCTTCCGGTAATAATCCACGCGATCGACTTGGGGATCCAAGCCCCTCCCGCGCGGGCGGGCCCGGCTTTTTATGGGCCCGCGAGGGCCGCCGATGGAGGGGCTTGGGCCATGGCCAGGCCCCGGGGCCAGGCCATGGGCGCCAACGCCATTGGATCGGCCGCCGCATATGGCCGAGCGAGCGCTGGGGCGAGATCCCCTTTGATGGCCCCCGGCCCCCTCGCGATCGGATGGGGACCGGGCGCGCGATCGGCCCCGCCCCGGCCAATCCCGGCGCCCCAGCCCTGGGCGCAGCCCGGGGCGATCCGGGGCGGATCGGGTTGGCCCATGGCCAATTGGGGGGCCGGCCGAGGGGCCCGGCCCAGGTGGGGGTCCCCGTGGAGATGAGGCGCATATCCTCCTATAAGGTCGTTATAGTGCTGCTCCCTTTGATCCTGGCCCTATGCTACCCCTTGGCGCATTCGATAACCCCCGGGCGCCAACCAAGCGAGATCGCGATCTACGTTTCCGACCAAAGGGTGAGGCTCGGGGATTGCGTTAGGGTCTTCGGCAGGATCAAGCCCCCCATCCCCGGCGCCGAGGTGAGGATCACGTACTTCAGGCCCGACGGCTCGACCATCAATAAAACGGTCACCACGTTCGTATTCTCCATCTACGAGGACGTGCGCTTCCCGGACGCCCCGGGCGTATGGAGCGTCATGGCTTCGTGGGATGGCAACGATAGATACGAGGGGGCCGTGAGCAACGTCGCTTCGTTCGTCGTGGAGGAGCCGTTGAACATCAGGATCTGGTAGGGCCCCGCGATCGATGGCGGGCCCTTTTGCTTTCAATTCTCTTTGCGAGATTCTGGAAGTTAGGCCCGCCGCGCTCTCTCGTAATCTTTCAATTCTCGGCGTCCGGCGAGCCCCTGCCGAAGAGGTTCGCGATAAGGTTCGTGACCCCCACGGCCTTTAGGCGCTCGGTCTTCGATTGCTGCCCGGGGTGCCCGCATTATATTGAATATGCGCTGAAGGCCAGGGGCGGCGGGGCCGGGGGGCCGTGCGGGTACGCCGTCCTCTGCAGGGGCGCGGTCATCCCATTGCCGATCCCGGCGCTGATGTTCAGGAACATGGCCAGGATATGGTCGGCATTCTCCGACGCGCAGCTGGATGCCCAAGGGGCCGCCAGGTGGGCCGAGAACGCGATCATGGTCGCGGGGTTCCCGAAGCCGGGCATAAGGACCGTGCGCATATACGAACACCCAACGACGAACAAGTGGATGGTGGGGTTCATGGGGGGACCGTGAAATTCTCCATAAGAGAAGACCAATATAGGGAGAAATACGCCAGGGCTGCCGCGGCGCTGATGAGGATGGCCGAGGTAACGAACGTAGGCGTGAGGAGGACCGCGGGGCTAGGGATGGTGAAATACGTGTCCCCGAAGCGGGAAGAGCAACGGGGATGAGGGCTGCCACCAGCATTCGCGCCATCGGGCGAATGGGCCCGCTCGGCCCCTTCCGCGCCCACGGGACGAGGATTTGCTCAAGGGGCGTCAAAATTTGAGCAACGCCTTCCTTAGTATAAAGCATTTTATGAAATCATTGATTATCAATGAAAGCGCCATGGAATAGCCTAGCGTTATAAGCGCGAGGGATGGGGGCAATGGTTTTAGGCCAGGTAATCCCGAGAATGCTATTAGAATGGCTATGGCCAAATCGCCCAATATTGCTATTGAAAGCGCTTTTCCTGGCCTTGAATGCCAGAAGTGCTCCCGTTCCCTAGCCACTAGTATGGAGGATATTTCGAAGAACAATAATATTTGAAAGCTGAACATGTAAAGGATTTGCTCATCATATATTACATTGAAATATTTTATGCCCATGAAAAGCAGACCAAGCGCCTCTAGAACCATGAGTAGGCCGAGGACTACGGATACCTTCACAAGCCCCATGATATTCCATTGGCATGGCTTATCGGATCCCCTAACATTATCGGTTGATAGGGATATCTTCATGAAGTCCGTCATGAACAAAATGAGAAGCATTGCTGACGAAGATATGGGATATCTACCCATCATTAGAAAAGCTAAAGCTACGAAGACTGTTTTCAGTATCGTTCTCGTAATTTTATTTAGGATCCAGATATTTATCCTCTCAAATATTATCCTACCAATCTTAACGAGATCGAGAATACTTGTTAGCCCCTCGCTTGTTAGTACAACGCTGGCCGCCCCTTTAGCAACATCAGTGGCATTTACGACGGCTATTCCCACCTCGGCCTGCCTCAAGGCTGGCGCATCGTTCACGCCGTCGCCCGTCATCCCAACAATGTGGCCCCTTTCTTGGAGGCTCTTCACGATGATATATTTATCCTCCGGATAGACCTCAGCGAAGCCGCTGCTGTTCTCGGCTATTTCGCCAGCCCTCCTCGGATCGTCCCCCACCAGATCCTTGAGCTCAGAGGCCCTAATCACATGTTCCCCAAGCCCAACCTCCATCGCCACTTCCTTGGCGATTGGCAGCGCATCGCCCGTCATCATCTTAATGGCCACGCCCAAGTTCTTGAGCCGCTCAATGAGCTCCCCGGCATCGGGCCTGGGGGGATCGTATAGCGCGGCCAACCCTACAAGATCCAAATGTCCCCCTTCAACCGACTTGGCAACAGCGATCGTTCGATAACCCTTCTCGGTAAATTCCCTAACCCTTTCGTCGACCTCCTTCAACCTCTCGCCATCTAAATTGCATAGCTCAGCAATTACGCCGAGAGCCCCCTTGGCGACCATAAACTCTCCGCCATCGCCATCGGATATCAAAGCCTCCGTCCTCCTCCTTTTAGGATCAAATGGCATGAAAGTTTTCTGCGCAAATTTATCAAGGGAAAGCCCCCTCCTTCTAGCGGCATCTATAAACGCTAGGTCAATTGGGTCCTGATTGGCCTCTTGCGATGCCAAGGCTCCATAAATTATAACGTCGTTCTCAGAGTATCTCCCTACTGCCGCTACATCTGCTATGGAGAGCTTATTCATCGTTATTGTACCTGTCTTGTCAACGCAAAGAATATCCATGCTTGCGGCATCCTCCGATGCGCTGAGCCTCGTCACCAATACGCCCTTGTTGGAGAGCTCCATGGAGCCCACAGCCATGCTAACGGTAAACATGGCCGGTAAAGCAACTGGCACGGCGCCCAACAATAGCACGAGCATCAAAGGCAGAATCTCCATCAAGTTAACTCCCCTAGCGGCTGAAAAGGCCATGGTTATGCAGAGAAATACTGCGACTATTATTAGAAGCCACTTAAGGACTTTCGAGATAACCTCCTCCATGTGCAATTTTGGACGCGCGACTTGAACGAGTTGTACAGTTCTCCCAAAGTAAGTTTTATCGCCAGTGAGCACAATTATGCCAGTAGCTTCCCCCCTCGATACGATGGAGCCGGAATACAATAGGTCTCCAACCCTCTTCTCAACCTCCATAGACTCGCCCGTCAGCGCCGATTGATTAACCCAAACTCCCCCCACGGCAACCTTGATATCTGCGGGGACGAAATCGCCAGCCCTAACTCTGACGACATCCCCAGGTACAATCTCCCTTGAAGGGATAGCCGTCCAAATGCCCTCCCTGAGGACCCTGGCGTTAATTTGAAGTTTCCTCTTTAGGAGTTCCACGGCTTTAGAAGCCTTCTGTTCTTGGACGAATCCTATTATGGAGTTTAATACGAGAAGGGCCCCTACCATATACAAGTCCGTATACTTTCCAAGGATGATGGCGAGGATCATTATGGCCTCAAGCATCCAAGCAGTTAAACCCCAAAACTTTTTAGCGAAGGAAATGAGAGGATGGGATTTTCTCTCGAGTACCTCGTTGTAACCATAATTTTTTAACCTATATTCTACCTCATCTCGAGTTAACCCCAAGCTTAAATTCGTTTTTAGAAGATTCGCTACTTCTTCCACGGTCATCTTATGGAAGTCATATATAGCATTGCCGTGTTCTCTAAATGATGCCATATTTCCCTCGATCACCCCTAATGGCCTATTGAGGGGGGTAAATATTAAAGCTTGTTATGAGGACGCTGTATAATTGGAAGTTGAGCAGGTTATATTGTGGCAGCATGGGGCTCGGCTTTAACCGGAGCGTCCATAAGCCTACAATTGCCCATCCATCGCTGAACATTCTTTTCGCTTCCACATAGATTTCCTGCACTTTGGGTCCCCCAAGCCAGCAACTGAGGCGGTTGGAGCTCCCCTGGCTGCTTGTTCACGCAAAAGGTACTGCTCCATAAAAGGTTTTCGCGCTCAATCGGATTTTAAAAGACCGGTATAGCTTAAAGCGGTCTTTTAAATCCCCATAAGCCGATTTAGAGCCGGCTTTGGGTTAATGCTATGCTCGTTATCGCATCAATGGGGATTTGGGAGTTTAATTAGGTCGGCTGCCCCATGGCATTAATTAGGAGCTTGCCCATCTAGTTTGAATGTCTCTGGCTAGGCTGAAAGTTGCAACCCGATGTGATGCCCTCGCTCCCCAACATCCCATTCCCCACCATCGGCACCATCGAAGGGCTTGGAAGCCATTCACCCCCGAGGATCAGCCGACCAACCCCCTATCGTGAATTCGCAATGGACTAGGGGCATGCGCTCCCCCCTTCGATAAAACCACAAAATGCATAAAACTGAGGGATATCGGGGTTCCGCTTCGGACGGCCTTTTTTGCCCCTCTGGTCCCCCGCGAGCAGGTGAGCCTATTCATCATGACCGCCTCCAAAAAAGGCCTCCTAGATCTCCCTCAGCCATCTCGATCGCCATCTTGGGCATGAGCCATCAGCTTCAAGGATGCGCCTACCCCTATAGACAAGCTTCCAATTGGCGGCAATCACCTTGCTTACGAGATTAGGAGGGGCTTTTAAAAAGTTAATGCACCAATTAATTATCGCTTTAATATCTTCATTTTGAAATTTTTAAATTTTTTGCAGTAATAAATAAGATTATAAGTGCTATTGATTCCATGGATATGGCGAATAATGACAAGTAGTTGGCGAAATTTTGATAAAGATAACCATAAATTATCGTTCCATTCATCCAAGCTATTCCATAAAACGCACCAAAAATACCATAACCATATACTCTTCCTTCTGGTGGTAATATGTCGGCTATTGCTGCACGTGCCGTACTCTCATACATTCCCATTACGATACCCCAGAGGATGCTTGCAAACAATGCTGAAATGAAATTGTTCATAAAGATCATTGGAACCACCAACATCGCAAATATCGGTGTTAAAAGCAACGATACCAACCCGATTTTATCATAAATTAATCCAACTGGAAAAGCAAGGAGACCATCAACCAACATGGCTACTAGGTACATTGTAGGTATCAGATAATCTGGAAGCATATTTTCTGATCTAAAAATGTATGATATATTAATCCAATGCATGAAACCGAATGCTACCATTGACATAGAAATTGTGTAAAGCCAAAAAACGTTATTAAGAACTGCCTTGCTTTTTGAAAGCGAAATAGCATTTTCAGCGGCTTTTATGCTGGGATATTTTACATATGCACATGAAAGAAACAACATTGATGCCAATGCCGGCAATGCTAATATCAGGAAAGATAACGCATAATTATTGCTCATAAAAAGCGTCACTGAAACTATCAAGGGCCCTAATATTGCCCCTGCTTGATCGAGAGCTTCATGGAGCCCAAAAGCTTTGCCTTTACCGATTTCCTCAGTAACCTCTGCTAATATAACATCTCTGACAGGCGTTCTCAACCCTTTACCCATTCTTTCCAGGAATATGAGAAGGATTGCTATTTGCCATTGGCCAGAGAAAGCTAAAAGAGGAACGGCCATTAAATTTAATACATAACCCATAAAAGTTAATCCCCAATAACCTTTACTTGATTTTAAGCGTCCTGCAACGATGCCACTAACAAACCTCATAACATATCCCAAAAATTCACCAATGCTAGCCAGGCTTGCAAAAACGGCAGTAGCGCTGAGCGCTTCTAAATACGCTCCAGAAATCGACCTAGCTCCTTCATAAGTCATATCAGCAAAAAGAGAGACCAAAGAAAGTAAAATAAACGTCATTAACGATGCTCTACTTAAATCTCGGAAACTCATCCTTTTTCCCTCTTTAATAAACCTTCTGATAGTTTTCAGATAATCCTCTTAATAATTTTTCTGAGAATCCTCTTGAGCGGGTGCGGGGATCCTTGGCCGTAACCGAAGACTAATTTGGATGCCGCCCTTTGGCCATGTGGTGGACCGGGCGGGATTCGAACCCGCGGCCTCTCGGTTGCGAACCGAGCGTTCATACCAGGCTGAACTACCGGCCCACGCCGTTGGTGGCATCCTCCCGAGGGACCTTCGATGGCCCATCCTCCGCATGGTCGGGCGCTCCGCCATATTAGGCTTTTCCCATCCCCGGGCGCCCGATATCGGAGGGGGCCCCAGCGCCTCCCTCGCATCCCCGACCCACCTCGGGGCCCTTTCCGACCCCATTGGGGGTCCTTTCCCATTTTTTGGCCCCTCCGCCGAATTTGGGCCCAAAATTGGCCCCTTTTGGCCAAGATTTGATTTACTTGATTTATTTGAAAAAAATCAAGAATCAAGCGAGGGCCCCGCGAACCCCCCTCCCCCCTAGGGGGGGGTCAACGGCGTTATAATCGCGCCATTGGGGGCCGTGGGGCCCCGGGCCGGGGCCATCAAAGGGGCCCGGGGTTCGCGGGGGGATCCCCTCCCACGGCCCGATCCCCGATTTCCTCCGATTTCGCCGGGCTCCGCCCCAATCCCCGCCCTCGGGTCCCCCCGGAGCGAAAAAGGGCCCCCTCGGGCCCCTCGATGGGGGAGGGGATCCGGGCGGCGATGGCCGCGCGGGAAAACGATTATAAGCCCAAAGCCCGGGGATTAGATCCCGTGGGCCGGTGGCTCAGCTTGGTTAACGATTTGGGCCAAGGAGCACACGGCTGATAGGCCCCATGGGCGCCGAGACCGTGTGGTCGCCGGTTCAAATCCGGCCCGGCCCATCAAAATGGCGAGCCGCCGGGTCCGGCCGATTCCCCGATGGTAGCATCCCCCAGAAACCCCGCGGCCCCCGCGGCCGTTCCCGAGGGTTGCGATCTCGGATGGGCGCGGGCGAAGGGGCTCGGGCTCGGTTGAGGCGCCTCAGGCCTTCTTCCTAAGGAGCTTCTTCATGCAATATTGGCAGAACCAATCCGAGCCGGGCTTTCCAGCCCCCTCCTTCGCGATCATCTCGGCGTAATCCTTGGCCATCTCCTTCAGCTCCGATAGGCTTATGGGGAGCCTCTTCCTCCTACCCCTCTTGCCATAGATATATTGGCTCACGGCCGCCTGGGTTATCCCCATCCTCCTCGCGACCTCGACCTCCGTCATCTTATAGTTCTTAACGAGCTCCTTGGCCACGAGGGACCTGACGACCGGCATTATCTCCTGCACGATCGCCTCACAGGGCGGTTTCAATCCCATTTCCCTTCGGGCGTTATAAAACGGTCCTAAATGATAAACCTTTCCCCTCCAGATAACGGGGTTTAAGCCCACCTGGGTTATACGGCCGTTATCCGGATGGGCCCGGGATCTGGGACGGGCCCCATGGCGGCCGGCGGCCCCGCTAAGGCTATAACCCCCCGGCCCCGGGATTCCGACCGATGGGGGGCTCCAGCGTCCCGGGGGGGCGGCCCGGGGGATGGGAGGAGAAGGCGAGGATCATCGAGAGATACGACCGCCTCTCCAGCGTCTACGACGAGCTCTACGGTGAGGAGCAGGGCGAGAAGCACGATTCGGCGCTCCGGGCCCTTGGGAGCGCGCGCGGCCTCGCGTTGGACGTGGGATGCGGGACCGGGTCCCTATTCGCCAAATTGGCGGGGGCATTCGAGGTCGTGGGCGTGGATATATCGATCGGCATGTTGAGGGCGGCGAAGGGGAAGGGGGGCGGGGCCCATTTGATAAGGGCCGACGCCGAATACCTGCCGCTCAGGGATGGGATCTTCGACGCCCTATTCTGCTTCACCGTGTTCTCCAACCCGATGGATCTCGGGGCATCGATCCCCGAGCTCGGCAGGGTCCTTAAGCCCAACGCGGCGCTGGTCCTGAGCGCCCCGAAGGGGGCCTTCGATCCCGGGGCGCTCCTCGAGATCCTCGGGCCGCTTGGGGAATGCGAGCTCGTGGATTGCGAAACGAGGGATCACATTTGCATATGCCGGCTGGGGGCTCGGCTCGGCGGGGCCCCGCGGCGCCCCCTCCAGGATGCCGCCAAATCGGCGATCAGGGAGGCCGCGAAGGCCGAGAGGAGGACCCAGCCCAGGGGGCCCAATGGCCCGATGCCCAAGGCCGAGCTGGCGTAGAACGATGCCAAGGAGGCCATGCCGAGCGCAACCTCGATCGCCTCGATCGCCCCGGGCCTCAAGCCCCTCCCCCTCGGGCCAAGGCCGATCCGAATATCTCGGCCTCCTCCGCCCTCATCTCCGCTTCATCGCCGGCCCTCGAATAGCATTCAAGCGGGCCCTCGTTCAGGTCGAGGAAGGCCCTCCCCCATTTGAATTTCCCGAGGAGCTCCCGGGCCAGGGCCCTGAAACCCGTTATGAAGAGGGCCGCGGCCAGGGCCTCGGCGGAGCTCAGGACCCCGAGCTTCGCGAACTTCGTTGGGTTCGCCGCCATCAGCAAGGGCAATCGCCTGTGGATCCCCGGGAGCCTCCTCGAGAATACCTCCTCGGCCCTCTCCCAAGAGCAATCCACGACCACCAAGCCGCCGCCCAGTATCCTCTCCCGATCCCCGGGCGTGAGGACCCTCTCCGAGAACGGGTCCAGGAGTATCGCCCGGCCCGGTATGTGGGAGGGCTTCCCGAGCTCCTCGATGAGGCCGAATTTCGAGAGCTTCCCGCTCGTGCACCTCCTCGGATCGTCCTGCCCGAGGCGGAGCGCATAAAGCCTCGGGGCCCCCCGGCCCATCCGCCCGCGCTCCCCCAATCAAGCCCCCCCATCGAAGGCCCGCGGCACCAATTCGTTCAGGGCCTTGGGTATCCCCTCGATCATATCCGTGGGGAGGAGCGGGGCCCTCCCGCTCCTGAGCAGGGCATCGCCCAAATACCCGTTCAGGAACGCCCCGGCGGATGCCGCCCTCATCGGGCTGGCCCCCTGGGCTAGGAAGGCCCCCACTATGCCCGTGAGGACGTCGCCCGTCCCGCCCACGGTCATGAAGGGGTTCCCCGTCGAATTGAGCTTCACCCTTTCGCCATCGCTTATTATATCGATCGGGCCCTTGAGGAGGATCGCGCAATTCAGCTCCTTGGCGGCCCCCCTGACGCATCGTATTTGCTCATCCAAGCCCCTCGGATCCGATGGGAGGTCGATCCCCGTGAGCGCCTTGAACTCCCCGCGATGGGGCGTTAGGACGGCGGGGGATCCGAGGGGCTTGCGGGATGCCCCCATGGCCTTTATGGCATCGGCGTCTATGACCGATGGTTTCCCCAGGGCGCCCAGGGCCGAGAGGATCTCGCCGACCGCCTCGAAGGTCTCCTCGTGCGTCCCGAGGCCCGGCCCCATGGCAACCGCCGTGGCCCTTTCCAAGAGGGGCCTTATCTGGCCGATGTTCCTCTTCGATAGGCGAGCCCCCTCCAGCTTGACCGTTATCAAGTTCGGGGACATCGAGGATATGGTCTTGGCGGTTTCCTCGGGGGCCGCTATATATACGAGATCGGTCCCGCACCTCAGGGCCGCGAGGGCGACGAAGGAGGGGGCGCCCGCGTAGGTCTCGCTCCCGCCGATCACGAGCAATCGCCCGAAATCGCCCTTGTGGGATGCCCTGGGCCTCCTCCTGACCACCAGCGCCAAATCCCCGGGCCCGGCCATCGATTCCGCCTCCGGCGGTATCCCTATCCCCGCGACCCTCACCTCGCCCGCGTATTCCCTCGCCCTCGCCAACCCGGCCTTGGGCTTGTGGAACGTCACCGTTACGTCCGCCCTAACGGCCTCCCCCAGGACCTCGCCGGTATCGGAATCGATCCCGGTCGGGACGTCGATGGAGATCTTGAGCCCCTTGGAGGCGTTTATGGCCTCCACGGCCCTTAGCACGGGCTGCCTCAATCGGCCCTTCGCCCCGGTCCCGAGCAGGGCGTCGATGACGGCGTCGGCCTCCACCGGGGCTATGGCGCTGGAATCCCAGGCCTCCTCGAGGGCCACGCTCCTCCAAAGCGCCTTCAATATCCTCAGGTTCCTGAGCGCGCATTCGTCCCTGACGTCGGATTCCCTGCCGACGAGCACGAAGGAGACCCTGAAGCCCTCCGAGGCCAAGTGCCTCGCGGCCACCATCCCATCCCCGCCGTTCCGGCCCGTCCCGCCGAAGACGACGACCCTCGAGCCCCGGGGCAGCCTGGAGGCGACCTCCTGGGCCACGGCCCTCCCGGCGTTTTCCATGAGCTGGAGGGTCGAGACCCCGAGGAAGGCCGCGTTCATATCCAGGGCCATGGCCTCCTCCGAGCTCAGAGCGCCCTCAAACCCGGCCTCGGCCATCGAGGAGCACCCATTATAGGCGATCGGGGGCCTCCTGAAAACCCTTTTCATCGAAGCAGCGCGCGGATGATGGAGGTCACGGCGCCGTGCAATATATCCCCCATGAGGAGCGCCATTGGGAGGGCGATCGCCACGAACGCCAACAGGGGGAGCCCCGGCGTCGCCCAAACCTCCTCCGATTCGCCCAATAGCTCGGCGAGGCGCTTGAAGTAATCCCCGGGCTCCTCCCTGGCGCTCGGGGATATCCTCAACCGCCTCCTGATGCCCCCATCGAGGGTTACCTCCTCCATCGGATAATAGAAGGCCCCCTTCGATGCCAAATCCCCGAGCCTCATCTTATAGCCCGTCAATAGGGCTATGGCCTTCCTCCAAGCCGGCTCGCCCTCCAATCCCGCGAAGATCCCCCTCCCGGGATCCCGGAGGGCCCTGGCGATGTTCCTGATCGCAATATAGGCGATCGAGGACGAGGAGAGCAAGTAGGAGTTGGAGATGACCGTCAGCGGGAAGAATGGGTGGAAGAAGTTCCCCCCGCAGGGGAGGGAGGATGGGTTCAGGGGGATCGAGAGGGCGAGGCATATGAAGGCCTTGGCATCGGCCCCCCCGAATGCGCCCAGGTAATAGAGCCCCAGGGAGAGGGCCGACGTCAGCGCCACGGAGAGGATCGATGGCCACAGCGCCGCCCCGGCGCCGCTCAGCCTAAGGGCCGTCAATGCGACCGCCGGGATCGCGTAAAGGGCCCATAGGCCGTCCGGGACCTCCCTGTACTTGAGGTCGAAGATGGAGGCTATCAGGATCGCGAGGATGCTCAGCGATACCGAAGCCGCCTCGCTCAGCTCGATCGGGATCATGCCCCCAATCCGCTTGGGGCCGCAAGCATTTTAAAGCGATCCCATGATAAAGGGGCCCTTGGGTGGCGAAATATGCCGGTGGCGTTCGTGCTCATAAACGCGGAGATAGGGTCCGAGGACGCGGTCCTGAAGGAACTGAAGAAGATGCCGAACGTGAAGGAGGCCTACCTGGTCTACGGCGTCTACGATATAGTCGCCAAGGTCGAGGCGGAATCCATGGACAAGCTCAGGGAGACGATCACTTGGAAGATAAGGAGGCTGGATAAGGTCCGCTCGACCCTCACTATGATAGTCATAGAGAGCTGAGGGGGGGCCGCGATAGGGCCCCGGCCGAGCTGCTTTTTTAGCGGATCCGCGCCTGCGAACCCTCGATCCCGGCGCCGCGGCGCCGGGCGGGCCATGGGCTTTGATCCTCCACATGGGATTCGATGACATGGATTCCCTATCCGGGGGTTGCACATCCTACATATGCGCCCTGATCCTCGAGAGGATATCCGAGCTCCGGGTCAGGTTCCTGGATTACCCGAACCTGATAAGGTTGAACCCGAACGTCCCGTGGAAGACGAAGGGGAACGGCGCCATATGCCTGAGGATCGAGACCGATGAGGGGCTGGGGGATTTGGAGGAGGCCGTGGTGGATATCGTGGAAAGGAGCGCGGATCTGGGGGATCCCAGGACCTCGCCGGGGATAGTATTCCTCCCGGGGGACGTCCCAAGGGAGATCGAGGAATTCTCCGAGAGGGCCCTCTTCGATTTGGTGAGCCCGAGCTCGGCCGTGAGGCTCCTGAGGAGCCACGGCGGGGAGGCCATAGGGTTCAAGGGCGGGAGGGGGATCGTCGGCGGGCTCGCGGCCATAGGGAATAGGCTCCTGGGGGATCATACGTTCGAGCTGATCGCCTATAGGGCGCGGGAGAACTACGGGAAGAGGAGGCGCGTGGACCCGGGATCCGTTGAGAGGATGGATCGCTTGACCAGCCCAATGACCTTCAACAACCTGGATCGGGGATCCGGGAGGATCCTGATAACGCCCAGGGGGCCGGATCCTGTGCTCGCGGGGATAAGGGGGGAATCCCCCCAAGTCCTCTTCGAGGCCTTCTCAATGCTGAGGATAGGGGAGCCCGTGGAGAGGTGGGTCCTTTTCCGAACGAACCAGGGGACCGATGCCCATTTGAGGGCGCGCTTCGAGATAGGCCGGCTCAGGCCCTTCAGGTCGGTTTGCGTCGAGGGCTCGGTTTCATCGCCCCCGAGGGTGATCGCGGGCGGCCACGTGATATTCAAGCTGTCCGATGGGACGGGGGAGATAGATTGCGCGGCCTATGAGCCGACCGGCGATTTGAACAAGGCCGCGAGGCTCTTGGCCGTCGGGGATTTGATAAGGGCGTACGGGGGCGTCAGGAGGGCCTCGAAGGGGCATCCGAGGACGATAAACCTGGAGAAGATCGAGGTATTGAGGCTTGCGAGGGTCCTCGAGCTGAGGAACCCCAAATGCCCGTCCTGCGGGAGGGGGATGGAATCCGCTGGGAGGGGGCAGGGCTATAGGTGCAGGCGATGCGGGACGGCGGCGAAGGAGAAGGTCGCCATCGAGATCCCCAGGGCGATCTCCCCGGGGCTATACCTGGCTTCGCCGAGGGGCCATAGGCATTTGACGAAGCCCCTATCCAGGTACGGATTGGAGAAGGCGGGGGGTTGCGGCCCCCCGATCGCGCCCTTCTTCGGCCTAGGGCCCCCGCCGGCGCGGGCCCCCTGATGGCCATTCGGCGGAGATCAATTGGTTCAGGGCGTGGAGCAGCATGGGCTGGGCCTGGCCCTCCGGGGCGCTGGGATCGATCCGAATCAAGAGCCCTATCGCGGGGATCCCCCTAAGCCCCAAGAGGCCGAGGGTTAGGCCGAAGCTCCCGGGCAACCTCGAGCCCCTTATCTGGGTTAGGCCCAGCTCCCCGATGCCCTCCGGGGGGAATGGGAAATTGGCCGCGCATCGGATCCCGATGCCCTCCCCGGCGCGGGCCGGCGCCGAATCGAGCACTATGGCCCTCCTCGCCCCGATCCTCTTCGCGAACCCAGCCATATCCGAGGAGACCTCGTAGAAGGCCTCTGGCTCCTCGGCCGCGACCTCGGCGTTGCAAACGCATACGATCAACGCCCTGCCGTTGAGCTCGCCCTCGTAGAACTCGTACCTGGGCAGGTTGCATATCCCCAAGGGGTTTATGAGTATTTGATCCGGGAAGAATCGGCTATAGTACTCGGCGAAGAGCTTGGCCCCGATCGAGCTGGCCAAGAGGAGCGCCGCGGAGGCGCAGGGGCCGTTGTCCCATCCGAGCCCCATCACGAAGGTCGAATCGCCCCTCCGCGGGGGGCGATGGACCCTGAAATAGCCCCTCTCCATCAAGCCCATGGCCTTCGCGCGCCGAGGCCTCGCCCGGCGAGGCCATCCGAGGCCCATTTAATAAAATTTTAAGGCGGGCCCGGGATCCCAGCCAAGCCGGCGCCGGCCCTGGTCGGTGGGCGGGATGGCGCATCTTTATACGATCGGCCATTCCACGAGGGGCCTCGAGGAGTTCTTGGAGCTCCTCCGCGAACATGGCATAGGGATCGTCGCCGACGTAAGGAGGTGGCCTAGCTCGCGGCGCTACCCCCACTTCAATCGGGAGGCCCTGGCGGAGGCCCTCCGATCGCGCGGCATAGGATACGAGTGGTTGGGGGAGCTATTGGGCGGATGGCGAAGGGAGGGGCTTGGTGAGGGGTCGCCGAACAAGGCCTGGAGGAGCGTGGGCTTCAGGAACTACGCGGATTACGCGATGACCGAGCCGTTCAAGGAGGGCGTGGGGAGGCTGCTGCGGCTCGCGAGCCTGGGCAGGGTCGCCGTTATGTGCGCCGAGAGGGCCCATTGGCGATGCCATCGATTGATCCTCTCGGATCACCTGGTGGCGAGGGGGCACTCGATAACCCATATAATGGGGAGGGGGGAGGCGAGGGCCCACGAGCTCACCCGATTCGCCAGGGTTGTGGATGGGGAGCTGATATATCCGGTATCCGGATCCTCGATCGGCCCGGGGCCCCTTAAAAACCTCGCCCGAGCGGGTCGCGACCCCCTCTAAAAACTTTTAAGGGAGCTTATCGACTCAAGGGGCCGGCGGGGGTTTAGCCACCGTAGCGAATTCGCCATCTACAAGGGTGGGGTAGCCAGGTTTAAAGGGCCGCCGGGCTCGAACAGCCCGCAGGGCTCATATGCCGATGCGGCTGGGAGACCCTGAGATCGGTGGTTCGAAAGGGCCTCGCCCCGAAAATCCACCCCCCGCTACCACAGCGATCGAGCCCGGCCGCATATGGGGTCACCGAGGCGCCGGGGCCCAATCGCCGGGCCCGGGGCCGATGGGGGGATCGCCCTCCGCTGGGCATCTCCGGGAGATCATCCTCCAAGCCAATAGTGAGCCCAGGGCGAAGGCCAGGAGGACCAGGAGGTATAGCGCCGCGAACGAGTTCAATCTGCCGGCCATCAGGTCCCTGACCAGGTCCCTCGTCCGCCGCCCGGCCAAAACGAGGAGGGAATACCTCACCAGCTTTCCGATGAACGTCAGCGCCAGGAATGTGGGCACTGGGATCCTCAATATCCCGCATAGGATCCCGATTATGTCGAAGGGTATCGGCATGGCCGCGAATACCATTATGGCCCAGATGCCGTACCTCTCGTAGGCCCGCCTCAGGGATCGGAGCTCGAGCCTCCCCCCCATGAGCTTCCTCCCCCCGAAGCCCAGCGCATATCCCGATAGCTCCCCAATGGATGAGCCCAACGACGCCGATAAGACCACCAAATACGGGTTTAGGACGGCGCCGGCCAATGCCGTCGCGAGATAGCTCGGGACCGGGAGGAGTATGGAGGAGCTGGCGATGAGCTCCATAAGGAATATGCCGAAATAACCGAAGTTATAGAAGAGGTATATGGCCAAATCGTGGAGGGTCCCCATCCGCCCGCCTCTGCCAGCTTCGTCGATCCCGCTCCCTTCGCCATCTAATTGAATAATCTTCCGGTCCCGGGATCTCGAAAAGCTTTAATGAAATCGCCCCCGGGAGGGGTTGAGGCGAGCCTTCGGATTGCTCGAGCGGCACGGTGGCCGAGGGCGCCGCCGCGCGGCGCTGCCCAGGAGGGCCCATTGGATCATCCTCGCCCTAGCCCTGATAATCGCGCTCTGGGCCTCCTGGGACGCGGCCTTCGGGGCTTGGTTGGACGCGATCGAGTTCGGGGATCTATTCCTCAGGCGGCTATATTTCTCTCTATGCGGCGGCCTGGCCCTCTCGTTAATCGCGTTCTTCAGGATCGACTTCGTCCGGAGGAGGTCCCTCACCTGGTGGCTGATCGATTCGGCGTCCAGGCTCGGGAGGGCGTGGGGCGAGGAGGCGCTCCCCCTGCCGGACTTCAATTCCTTCTCCCTCCCCATCCACAAGTTCATCGCTTGGCAGATCGCCAAGGCCCTCATCGGCGCGCTCCTCCTACAGGACGCGATCTTCGGGATGGCCCTGCTCTCGGCCATTGGGGGATTCGATCTCGGGCTCGCGGGGCTATTGAAATTGGCCAAGTTGCCCTTCATAACGCCGCCATTCGACCCCCGATATTCGCTCGAGGAGGTGATCCCCCTCGTGCCCGCCCTAACGCTCCTGATCGGCCCATCCCTGAGGGCGCTCGGGATCAGGCTCCTCCTGCTGGTGGGGCTCACGAACGCCGTCAGGGCCCTGATGCCCAGGCCGGCCCGGATCGGGGCCGAGATCCCCGGGGGCGTCGATAGGGCGTCGATCCTCGAGGGGCTCGGGGCGCTCCTATGCCTTTGGATCGTCCTCAGGCTCTTCCTTTCCGCATACATAGATTATAACACGAAGTTCCTCATAGCCGGCTTCTCCGCGGCGGGGGCGTACCTCGGGGCCCTCTCCATGCGCGATGGGCTCGCCTGGGCCCGGGGGATCGCCCGCCCGAGGGGGCTCCTCAGGAGGCTCGCGCCCCTGGCCCTCATAGCCCTCGCGACGAGCTCGATAGTCCTCGTGAACAATGGGATCGCGGATGCCAAGAAGGTCGAATGGCTCGGCCCGTATACGGCCCAGGAGATATCCGTCAATAGATACCTGGCCGAGCTAGACGAGATCGCGGAGATCCCATACGACTTCAGCGGGCCCCCATCGGCCTACGCCGCCCAAACGGGCGATGAGGCCCAGCTCCTCAGATCGGTGAGGCTTTGGGATTGGGAGGCCGCTTACGCCAAGCTGAAGCCGGAGATGGGCCTCACGCCATATCTGGATTTCCAGGATTCCGACATACTCAGGTTCGGCGGGAGGCTCTATTGGGCTGCATCGATGAAGCCCGTGCTCCCGGAGACCGTGAGGCGCGAGGATAGATGGTATGCGATGCACCTCTTCTATACGCACGTCCCGAACGGCTTCCTCCTGCTCGATGCCCACGAGGGCAAGATAGTCAACGCGAGCCTCTTCTTCAAGCAAAGGACGCTTTACTATGGCGAGGGCGGCCTCTTCAGGGACGCCTGGGCCGCCCATCCGCTTGGCGGCGGGAGGGGCGGGGGGCTCGGCGGGGCCGCCTACGGCGGGAGGGGAGGGATCGAGCTATATCCGCCGCTCACCTGGCTCTTCGAGATCAACTTCCTCCTGGCCTACGGCGATTCCCCCATCCGCCTGATGAGGCATAGGGATATCCACGATAGGATGAGGCTCCTCTTCCCGTATTTCGAGTACGGGCCCCGGGGCGCGGAGGTCGACGCCTTCCCGGTCACGGATGGCGAGAATACGTATTTCGCCATCCCGCTATTGGTGAGCCTCGATACCGGGGCCGTCCCTTGGAGCAAGGGGAACAAGCTCGTTAGGCTCGTGGGATATGGGCTGATCGACGTTTACAATGGGGACGTCAAGGTCTTCGCATTCGGCCGGGATTTCTTCAGCGAGATCTTCAGGATGGCCTATGGGGATCGCGCATCATCCGAGGTCCCCGATTGGCTGAGGCCGCAGATGAGGTACCCGGAGGAATTGTTCGAATGGAGGGTCGCCATGTATAATTATTACCACGTGACCGATCCGGCGCATTTCATAGTCGGGAAGGAGTTCTACGAGGTCCCGGAGGGATTGGATACGTATTACGTTATGGCCAAGCCCCCCGGGTTCGAGGGGCCGTCGTTCCTGGGGCTCCTATCCCTGGAGCTTAGGGGGGCGAGGGGGAGGAACCTGGCGGGCTATATGGTGGTCCGGAACGATTACGAATCCTTCGGGAAGATGGCCTTCTACAAGGTCCCGCTGGAATCCAAGGCGAAGCTCCTCGGCCCGAGCGGGGCCCTGGAGGCCCTTGAGAAGAACCCCTCCTTCGCCCAGCTCAGGACCCTCATGAGGTCCCCTAGGATCGGCAACGTAATCCTCTATAGGATAGGCCAGCACGACGTCTATTTCATACCCGTTTACACGGCCGGGGCTGGCGGGGTCGTCGCGGAGCTCGGGGTCGTGGCCGCGGTTGGGGCCAGCTTCACCGGGGAATATTACGTTGGTTTGGGCTCCACGCCCGAGGAGGCCTTCGCCGAGTACCTGAGGCAATTCCGCGGGGCGGAGGGGCCTGCCCCCATAAAGGAGCCCGAGGCCAGGATGGCATCATTGATCGGGTTCTTCGAGGGCCTCGGGATCAAGGTCGCCAGGCCGAGCGCCATATACCCGCACGCCTCCTTCAACGAGGGCAATGCCAAATACCTACGCGAGGGGGATTGGAACTCCACCGAGGCCCTCCTGAGGAGGTTCGTCGAGGAGTGGGGGAGGGGCTCGGGGAGGGTCCTGATGTGGAGGGAGGGCAATAGGGTGAACTTCGGGTTCCTGATCCAAGTGGGCGGCATAGTCGAGCTCCATTACGTATCCATAGAGCTATAACGGGGCCGGCGTCCGAAAGGGCCGGGCCCTGATCCATGGGCCAAAACCCCTTGAGCATCCCGCGTTCTCCCAAGATCGCGATGATTATGGGTGGTTATTCAAATGGGCGGGTCGCGTTCAGTTAGGGTTTCATCGGTCCATCCACCATGCCCGGGGTTCGACGGGAGATATCGAAATGCACGGATCGATCAACGCTTAAATCGCCGCCGAGCCATTCAGGGGGCCGGGTTGGGCTCGATCGGGCGTTCGGAGGGGTTGGAGGCGAAGGGCGCCCTCCAGCTCTTCCTCCTCGTAGCGGGCTCCGTCGCCGCCATCGCGCTGCTAACGATATTCGCGAGGGAGCAAAGGGGCCTGCTCGGGATCGCCCTGGCCATAACAGCGCTCGGCCTATTGGCCTATTTGGCGAGGGAGATCTGGACCGCCTTCTGGGGAGGGGCGGATCGGGCGCCGAGGGGGATCGGGGAGCAATGGATCTACGATATAATCCGCCGCGGCGGGGAGATCCTATTCGTCGCCGAGGTCCCCGGGCCCGAGGAGGAGGTCCGCGTATCCGTGAGCGGCAGGACCATCGAGGTCTTCGGGGGAGGGGGATTCCACAAGGTCGTCAAGCTGCCCAGGAGCGCTAGGCTATCGGGCTTCTCATACCTTAATGGCGTTTTAAGGGCGAGCTTGGAGGAGGGGGCCGTCGAGAGCGCCAGCGATGCGGGGGGATGACGGCCGGGCCGGGCATATGGGGGCTCATGGGGCGATCCGGGATAGGATCTCGGCCAATTCCCCGATCGATCCTATGCAATAATCCGGCTCGAATTTCGGCTCCTCGGCCGGATCTATGCCGTAATAATCCCCCTCGGTCAGCGAGCTGCCCCTTATCAGGACGGCCTTCATCCCGACGGCCTTCGCGCCATCTATATCGTAGATCGGGTCGTCGCCCACGTATAGGACCTCCCCCGGGGCCACGTCCAATAGGCGGAGGAGGTGCTCGAATATCCTCCTATGGGGCTTCCTCCACCCTATGGATCCCGATATCACGATGCAATCGAAGAGGCCCGATATGCCGTGCTTATCCAGGCAGGAGAATATGACGTCGGGATGCGTGAAGTTCGAGACCAGGCCCAGCTTATACTTCCTCAGGCCCCTCAGGACCGATATCGTCTCCTCGGGTATCCTAAGGGATTCCATGTAGGGCTTGAAATAGGAGTTCACCAATTCCCCCAATGCCTCGTCGCCCACCGGGCAGCCAAGCTCCTCCAGGGCCTCGCGTATCCAAACCCTGTTGTGGATCTCCCTATGGCTCTCGAGCCTGATCCTCCTATATTTGATGGCCTTCTCCCTATACAGCCTCTTGAACTCCTCCAGGGGCACCGAGAGCCCCGCGAGCCTGGAGGCGGCATCGTAGAGGCTGGCTATGCCGGCCTCTATATCGGCCCTCACGGTCGCTATCGTGCCTATGAAATCGAAGGCTATCGCCCTTATCCCCACTTCGCCTCACATAAGGGGGCGGATGGGCGGCCATAAAGCTTTACGATGGGGCGCGGCCTCAACTCACCCGGGATCCCCGGCCCATGAGCTCCGATATCTCGCGGTGGAGCCTCCAGAACCGGGATATGGCCGGGTGCCCCGGGCCCAGGGCCTTGGAGAACCTCCTGGCGAACTCCTCCGGCGCCATCCGGCGATCCTCATCCACGAGCTTATCGGCGTAGGCGACGATCTTCTCCTCGAGCGTGGTCGGCAAATAATCCCTCCTCGGTAGCCCGAGCTCCTCCGCCTCATCCGCCGGTATGCCCGCCCCCACGTGGACCTCGACCATCCTGGCCAGGGCCTCCGGGAACCCCATCCCCCTGACCATGGAGGCGCCGACGATCGCGTGGTCTATGGCGTGGGTCCTGGCCCTGCCTATATCGTGGAGGAGGGCCCCGGCCTCGACCAAATCGGCATCGATCCTCACGCCGTTCCTCTCGATGGCCCTCGATATCTCCATCGCCAGCTCGGCGACCGCGAGGGAGTGCTTTATGACGTTCGGGGGGCACCCGGCCGCGTAAAGGGCCATGAGGGCCTTCTTCCGGAGGGGCCCGGAGCCGGCCCCGATGCCCTCATCCGGCCCCGATTCCATCCGGATCGCCTCACTCGGCCTCCAGCTTTTTGATGAGCTCCCGGATCCTCTCCACGGCCCTGGAGTTATCGATGCCCTTGAGCGGGGCCCCGCACCTCGGGCATATGAAGGCGCGCTCCATGGCCTCATCGAATGGCATGTAAACCTCCTCGCAATTATCGCACCTGAAGAAGCTCCTGGATTCCTCGTAGCTCAGCCTGCGCTTGAGCTTCTCGAGGACCTTCCTCCTCCGGCTCCTTATGAACGTATCGACCTGATCCGGTTGGGCCCTCCAGCGGAATATGTACCATCCGGTGCTCTCGTCCTGAACCCTGATGGCCGATAGCAGGCCCCTTTCGTAGAGCTTCAGGAGGATCTTCCTAACGTCGTTTATCCTGATCCCGACCTCGTTCGCGAGGACCTCATCGGTCGCCTCTCCCATCCTCCTGAGGGCCTCCACGACCCTGACGGCCTCCTCGCCGCCGAGGTATCGGATAACCTTCATGAACTCGCGATCGAGCGGGGATTCGCGGCCCCTCGCCTCGACCCCCCCTTGGGGCGGCTGCTCCATGGCCCTAAATGGCCCCCCTCTTCCTTATTATCCTCTTCCCGCTCCTGGACGGGATTATCTCGAGCTCCCCTCCCTCGAACTTGGCGGATAGCTCCCTGCCCTCGAAATATCGATCCAGGAAGATCGCCAGGGCGCTGACCTCGCTGATGGGCTGGTTGGTGATGGAGACGTTCCACGTCGCCAACCTATAGAGCTCACCCGGGACCTTCTGGGATCCAACCGCTATCAGCTTATCCCTCGGCGACGACCTTATCTCATCGATGACCTCCTGGATCGGGAGGCCGTACATGGTCAAATGGACCAGCTCGTTGCCGGCCCCGATCCAATCCCCAACGACCTTCCTCCACGGCTCCCCGGTCCTTATCCAGAAGGATCCGCCGAACGCCCTCACGACCTTCTCGATCGTCCTCTCCAGGCCCTCGTCGACCACGTCGCTCACGATGACCCCATCCGCGCCGAATGCCCTGGCCGTGAGGCATACGTGGGTGGTAACCCTCGCGTCCCTCTTGACCCTATGGCCGATCCTGAGTATTATCAGCTTTGGCAATCGGGATCACGCGGCCCCAGGGCCCGCGGTCAATCCCTCCTCTTGATCCTCGCCAGGTCCCCCAACGTCGGCCCGTAATCCCCGGGCCCGAGTTGGGCCTTGGGGATCGGCTCCTCGGCTCGGGCCTCGACCAGGAGCTTTATCCTCAGGGCATGCTCGAGGGCCCTGCAAAGCCTGACGCTGGGGACCATCTTCCCGGATTCTATCCTCTGGATCACGGATACCTTCTCGTTGATCCTCTTGGCCAAATCCTCCTGGCTCATCCCGGCGGCGGTCCTCCCCCTCCTGACCCTCTCGGCGAAGTCCTCGCAAACCTCGCTCTCCAGTAGTTCCCTTGGGATCCTCGGCGCTGGAGGGGCCCCCTTGGCGGCGGCCCGCCGTGGGGCCGCCCCGGCCCCGGCGGGGGGCCTCCTCGCCTCCGGCGCGGGCTCGCCCAGGCTCGAGCAGGCTTGGCAAACGGTCAGCTCGGCCCTATCGACTATTATCCTCCTGGGCTTCCCGAAGATCTCCTTGCCGCATATCTCGCATATCAAGAGCGACCCTAGGAGAAGGGGGGCCTCATATAATAAATTTTTCTTATGATTGGAGGTCGAAGGCGGCCCGCGGAACTAGTCCATCCAGCGCTTCCACCGGCGCTTGATTATGAAAAGCGCTAATGGGGCCGTCCTGAACTTTGGATGGTGTTTCAGATCCCAAGGCTTCCTGGGCAATTTCTTGATCGTCCCTTGGAGGAGGCGCTTTGCAAGCGGTTCCGAATCCTTGGTCGTCAGCACCTCGATCAGACAAACCCCCCGCAGGGCATCGGAGGTCCCGAAAAAACTATACAGGGATCTGAGAATCGGGTCGCCCGAGGCGAAGAACACCTTGATCGTAAAATTCGCTGGGGCCCTTATCTCATAAATTGATGATGGCTCGTCCCCAAGTATAAATGATGGTGGCCCTTCCCTGACCTCGTACTCGTAGCTCAATTCTTTAAGTGTTGACGCGAGGTGCTCTTCGAAGACCTCCTTATCAACGCCACAGAATGTGCGCCAGCTCTTGTGGGGCACTTCGACCACTAGGAGTGGCTGAAAAAGGTGTGATATTAATGTTTCCGATTTATGGTTTCAGTCTCTTCTAACGAGGATTTGCCCCTCCTTCATCACTAGCTTGATCCGTTCCTTTTCCAACAGGATCCCAATGTTCTGCAGCGGATCGCCATCGACTACTATAATGTCCGCCAATTTTCCCTGCTCGATCGTGCCTATCTTATCCCCGAGGCCGATGGCTTCAGCCGAGTTCTTCGTGGCGGCGACTATGGCCTGCATCGGGGACATTCCCCTGCTCACCATCTCCTTTAACTCAATGGCATTATTCCCATGGATCGCCAATGGCCCACCCATGTCGGTTCCGCATCCGATCTTTATACCCAACTCTAAGGCCTTCCTGAACGTCTCCTCGTGGAATTTTCTTGTCTGGATGGCGTTCTCCACCGCATGCTTCGGTATGCCTTTGTCCATCCCGCCTGCCATGCAGGCGTATACGGTGAACGTCATGATGAGGGGTAGATCTCTCCTTTTTATCTCCTTCAATGCCTCTACGTCATGAGAAAGCATGACTCCGTGCTCCACTGTGTCGTTCCACTTCCCGCTTAACCCAGCTTTAATCGCGGCATAAACGCCGTCCGGTATCATCGTATGCATTGCTACAGGTCTATGGGCCATGTGAGCTTCGTCTATAAGGGCTTTCATCTCCTCGTCGGAGAACTCTCGCGCTCCCATCTTCCCGCTGGGATCGTAGAGTCCACCAGATGCGAAGCTCTTTATGAAATCCACATTCATTTGGAGTTGTTTTCGAACGGCTTTCCTGACCTCATCTGGGCCATCGGCCTCCTCCGCTATGGTCCCCATTGGGAGGGAAACCCATGGGGCTATCAAGCGCCCATGTCCGCCCGTTTGGCAAATGCCTTTCCCACAAGCCACGATCCTAGGTCCCGGGATGAGGCCCATCTTTATGGAATCCCTTAAGGCCACATCTGTCTGCCCAACCGATCCGGCATCCCTTATCGTGGTGAAACCTGCCTCCAAGGTCCTCTTTGCGGCGTTGACGGCCCTGACCACGAGCATTGGAAATGACATGCTGATCCATCCTGCAGTTATATTGGGCGTTTCGGGAAGTGTTAGATGCGTATGGGCATCGATTAGACCCGGCATTATGGTCTTCCCCGATATGTCGATGACCTTCGCCTCCCTAGGTATGTCGATCTCACCCTTCTCCCCGACCTTCTCTATGACGGATCCCCTGACGACGACTATGGAGTTATTGATCGGGCCGCGGCCCGTTCCATCGATCAATGTGCCGCCTTTTAAGGCAAAACAATCATTCAATTAGGGAGGCCCCCCCCTAGGAGGGTTGGGTTGCATAACTGATTATCGCTGTGGCTATGAAGGATATTGGCAGGGAGATGAGCATCGCCGAAAGATATGGCAAACCTGGCGTGAAGTAAGCTAATACATAACTCACCGATCCGCAGAGCATTCCCCCCAGCATGCCCCAATTATTCGTCCTTTTCCAATGCAATGCCATGACTACTGGGGCAGCGCATGCAGATATCAAGAGGCCAGCTCCGATAGCCGTGAGTACTGATATCAAGGGCAACTCCGGCAGTAGGGTCAATAATATCATAAGGACGCCCAAGGCGAGGACCGTAATGGCACCCAGATGGGTGATCGTAGTATCCTTAACATTCGGATTGATGAGGCCCTTGTAGATATCATGAATTAGCGCGGAGGCCGCCGTTATTAATAGTGAGTCAACGGTGGACATTATTGCAGCGAATAGCCCGGCGATGAATAGCCCCTTCAATATGGGCGGGAGGAATTTATCGGCCACGACCACCACAGCCATGTCTGCAACTGGTAACTTGGGAGATATTGCGCTGGCAGCCAAAGAGTCGACGAAGGCAACGAATATGATTATCCCAGCGCATAAAGAGGCGATCAGCATCGCTCTCCTCGCTGACTTGACGTCCTTGAATGCGAATGCGCGCATCATGGACATGGGGTTGCCCATGCTCCAGAATGACCATGTAAGTGCCAATCCTAGCATGGACCAGATGCTCCACGTGGAAGTTGCTATCTGAGGACGGGCGGATAACGCCAACTCAACCAATTGCCCTGGGCCGCCAAAACTGACGAGGGCAATTATCGCGAGCATTGACGGAAAGATGAACATTATAACTCCCTGTAGGATGTCCGTCATCACTACAGCCCATTGACCGCCTATGGATGCGTATATAACGACGACCGTACCAGAAATCAGGACGCCTTGCCAGAATGGGATGCCCAGAAGCCAAGAGCCCAAGATTCCAGAGGCCTTAAATTGTGGAATGTTGTAGAATGTCATGACTATGAAGGTTATTATTGAATAAACAAAGAGTAAGGGCTTCTTGCCACCGCGCCTCACGAAGAAATCCCCAAGCGTCAAATAGTTCCCGCGTACCATTGGATTGAGCACTAGGTATGCCCAGAACGGGAATTGTAGAGAGAAGCACATGGCTATCAGAGCCACTATCGGCAATCCAACAGAATAACCCAATCCGATCGCACCCATGACTGTGCTTGCGCTCCCTATCATTGCGAATGTAGCGAAGCCACCGCCGATCTTCCCTAGGAACTTGCCGCCAACCCAATACATCTCCTCCGTGGATAACGCCCGCCTGCTTATGTACACGCCTATCATTATGCAGGCTATCAGGTAAGCTGCCACGATAAGCAATTCGATTATCTTCACTTCCATCAAGCCCCACCCCCTTCTATCCTCTCAACCTGGCGGATGTATATCCAATATTGGATCCACCAAACCGGTACTAGGAGAAGCATCGCTAAGGATGCCACTGGCAGGCCCCAAGCCTTAAGTGAGTCTTTAGTTAGAACGTAGATCATTGAAATGGTTATGATCAGGACCATGTTGAATATGAAGTTCCCGATTCCGAGTTTAGATACCCTTTTGTCCTCCATCGTACTTTCAACAAAACCCTCTTTATTCATTTTCATTTTTTCACCTTCTTTGCTATATATACACAGTATGGGTCCCCCCATCCTATCCTCTTGGGCCACTCCGTGTCAACGCCGAGCTCGTTAAATATAACATTCTGTCCATCATCCATCGCCATGGCTATGTCGCATAGTACGCGGATTTCCTCCGCAGTCTTCCCCATATCCTTCCAAGCATCTACCAAGGGGCAACTATGGAGGCGATACTCAATCCGATCCGGGCTTTCTTCAACGACCTCCAGTTTGTGCATATACCTCAGGAATGGTGCCCACTTGAATTCCTCCAAGTTACCACTCTTCATACTTGGATTTTGTTTGATCTTGAATTTGGCTCGATCAATCCCGTAGTTAAAAATAGCTTTGCTCAATATATCAAAGGTTGTTTCCTTCCCGTATCTTTTCACCAACTCATCATAAATGCATGCTAAATATCTGGCTCGCATACCGTGAGAGGTCACTATGTCTTTGATGTATGTTTCCAGGGGCACTGTCTTCTCTTCTTTCAATATGGAACCCCTCTAATTTATTATGAATTCATCGAAGATTATTTAAGGCTTTCTTTTGAAGAGGGCGTGTCGATTCAGCTACGTCCATTTCAAAGTGGACCCATAGCCCGATGATTGACTTGATCCGGCTGCGCGGGTTGAGGACGAGGAGGAAGGAGTCGAGCGAAACCAGGATGCTCCTGAGGCTAATGGTCTACTGCTTGAAGGTCGTCGCCAGATGGCTCCATGGATGAATACTTGGACGCGCCCCTTTTGAGGACTCCTGTAGATTTTGTCCTGCAGCTCCGGAATATACAACGCTCCGTAGAGGCTTAGGAAGGCTTGGATGTGCCCCTTGCCATCTCATCGGCATGGGAAGTGCGCGCCGAAGGCCATTGACGGCCTTCGGGGGCCTCGATGAGCAGCCGTCCGTGTTATGATGCGGACCCCGCAAGCCTCCGGAGGAACAGGTAAGCGGCCAAGCCTCAGATCAGGACCACACGGCTGTCCAGCACCGATCGGCGGGGGGCCCGAAGGACATTTGGAGAATCATCCAGCGGTCAAATTATTAAGAGTATATATCCCATCGGTGCGCCTGAGGAATCCAAGGACTTGCGAGGCGTCGCCGAGGATGGGCTCGATGGAGCGGGAGCGGGCCAAGCCCCTCGACCTGATCAAGCTGAGGGGCTTGGCCGATTATCAATTCGGGCGCGGCGCCGGAGCGGCCCTGTTCCCGGACGAGGGCGTGGAGCTGGCCAGGTCCAAGAGGACCGGCCGCATAAGGACCATTTACAGGAACGGGGCCCTGGTGGCGACGCTCAGGCCCGCGGATGGGCTCTTGGCGCTGACGGAGGAGGGCGCCAGGGCGATCCTGGAGGGCCTCAACCCCCCGCCGAATAGGGTGATCGTCAGGAGCGAAGTGGGCGATTTCATAAGGGAGGGGAGGAGCGTCTTCGCGAGGCACGTGGTGGGGGCGGACCCGGAGCTGAGGCCGGGCGACGAGGCCATAGTTCTCGACGAGGGTGGATGCCTCCTCGGGGTCGGGAGGGCCTTGATGAGCGCGGCGGAGATGTTGAGCGCCTCCAGGGGGGTCGCGGTGAGGATTAGGAGGGGCGCATCTGGGGATCGCGAGGGGCGGCGATCCCGGCAAGCTTAAAGGGGGCGGTGGCTCGGCTCATCCGATATCGGGGGCCGGTCCCGATTGGCGCAACCCTCGGGGAGGAAGATCTTCAGGAGCCTCGCGAGCCTCGAGGAGGCGAGGGCCATACTCCTGGAGCACTTCGAGCCATCGCCGGTTGGCGAGGAGGAGGTCCCCCTGGAGGATGCCTACGGCAGGGCCCTGGCCGAGGACGTATACTCGGGCATCGATGTGCCGGGCTTCCCCCGGGCCGCCGTGGATGGGTTCGCCGTCATCGCCCGGGATACCTTCGGGGCCGAGGAGGATGAGCCCAGGGCCTTGAGGATCGTGGGCTCGGTCAGGGCTGGGGAGGAGCCTGGATTCGAGATCGGGCCGGGCCAAGCTGCGGAGATAGCCACCGGGGCCCCGATGCCCGGCGGGGCCAACGCCGTGGTCATGGTGGAGCATACGCAGGCGAGGGGGGATGAGCTGCTCGTCTTCAAGGCCGTTTCGCCGGGCGAGAACGTGACGCCCATGGGCAACGATATCATGGCCGGGGAGTTCGTCCTCAGGAGGGGGCAGAGGATCACCTCCAGGGAGATCGGCGTGCTGGCCGCGATAGGGAGGAGGAGGGTCAAGGTCTTCAGGAGGCCCGTGGTGGCCATAATATCCACCGGGGATGAGCTCTCCGAGCCCGGGGAGCCATTGGGCTTCGGGAAGATATACGACGTCAATTCCTTCTCCCTCGCATGCGCCGTCCTGGAGAACGGGGGCTCGCCGCTCCGGATCGGGATCGTCGGCGATGACCCGGCGGAGATCGAGGGGGCCCTGAGGGATGCGCTCCGGAGGGCCGATGCCGTGATAACCTCCGGGAGCACGTCGGCCGGGTCCGGTGACGTGATCTATAGGATCCTCGATGGTCTCGGGAGCCCGGGCCTCCTGGTGCACGGGCTCAAGGTCAAACCCGGGAAGCCGGCCGCGATAGCGGTCGCGGATGGTAAGCCCATATTCGGCCTCCCCGGATATCCGACCTCGGCCATGATCATATTCTCCCTATTGGCGGCCCCGATAATCAGGTCCATGGCCGGCCTGGGCGGGGAAGCCGGGGGGGCTCGCCAAAGGGCCAAGGTGGCCAAGAGGATCGCCTCCGCCAAGGGGAGGGCGGAGTTCCTCCCGGTCCACTTGGTCAAGTCGGAATCTGGGGAGACCCTGGTTTACCCGATCCTGAAGGGCTCCGGGGCGATAACGTCGTTCTCCATGGCGGATGGGTTCGTGGAGATCCCGGAGGATCAGGAGTTCCTCGAGGAGGGCGACGAGGTCGAGGTCGAGCTCTTCGGGAGGTTGTATAGGCCGCCGGATTTGGTCTTCATAGGGAGCCATTGCATCGGGGTGGATATACTCCTAGGGATCCTCCGCAAGCGGAGCCCGGGCCTGCTCGCGAAGGTGATAAACGCGGGCTCCCTGGGCGGGATCCGGGCCGTTAGGGACGGGGAGGCCGATATCGCGGGCATACACCTGCTGGATAAGGAGACGATGCGCTATAACGTCCCGTTCTTGGAGAGATATGGATTGAGGGGGAGGGCGATCCTGATAAGGGGGTATAGGCGCCAGCAGGGCTTGATCGTCCGGAGGGGGAACCCGCATGGGGTCCTGGGGTTCGAGGACGTCATCGAGAAGGGCCTGAGGTTCGTGAATAGAAACGCGGGATCCGGGACGAGGATATTGATAGAGTCCTGGATAAGGGAGATCGCCGAGGGGAGGGGCGTCGACCCCGGGTCATTGAGGGCGCGCATAAGGGGATGGGATTTCGAGGCCAATACCCATTCGGCCGTCGCGGCGGCGGTGGCCAGGGGGCTCGCGGACGTCGGCATCGGGATAAGGCCGGCGGCCGAGGCGCACGGCCTGGATTTCATACCGCTGGCGGAGGAGGAATACGATTTCCTAATACCGGCGGGCAGGGCCGGGAAGGATTCGGTCCGGGGGTTCCTCTCGGCCCTCAGGTCGGATGAGTTCAAGCGGGAGCTCGCGGCCAAGCTACCCGGCTTCCTCATCGCGGCGGATTCGGGGGAGAGGATATTCTGATCGGGGCCGCCCGGGCAAACGATTAAAGGGGGATCGCGGCCCAGCCCTATGTATGGAGTATTCGATAGAGTGCCCCAGGTGCGGCCGCGGGGCGCGAGGCCTGCTGGATTTCAAATGCCAATGCGGCTCCCCGCTCCAGGTCAGGCTCCTATCGGGCTTCAGGGCGGATCGAATCGAGGCCGGGAGGGGGGGCCTCTGGCGCTACTACCGCTTCTTCCCCTACGTTTGCGAGCGGGATATCGTTACCCTGGGCGAGGGTTGGACCCCCCTCGTCGAGCTATCGAACGGCGTATTCCTGAAGCTCGATTACTTGAACCCGACGGGCTCCTTCAAGGATAGGGGCTCCGCCGTGCTGATATCCGCCATCTCGCCCCTCCTGAGGGGATCGGGGGGCTATATCTCCGAGGATTCCTCCGGGAACGCGGGTGCATCGATCGCCGCCTACGCCGCTCGCGCGGGCCTGAGGGCCAGGATCTACGTCCCGGAGGGGGCCGCGGGCCGGAAGGTGGAGCAGGCGAGGGCGTATGGGGCCGAGGTGGTGAGGGTCCCGGGCAGCAGGGAGCGGGTCGCCCAAGAGGCCCAAAGGCCCGAGCCTGGGAAGGTCTACGTGGGCCACATATACCACCCGATCTTCAGGGACGGCATCAGGAGCCTGGCCTACGAGGTGGCCGAGCAATTCGGATGGAGGATGCCCGACGCCATATATCTGCCGACCTCCGCCGGGACCCTGCTGCTGGGGGTCTTGGATGGGTTGAGGCATTTGGAGGAATCGGGCCTCATCGACCGCCCCCCGAGGGTCGTGGCCTGTCAGACGGAGCAGGTCTCCCCGCTTTATCACTTAATGAGGGGCTCCAAATACGTTCCGCCGGAGAGGGTCGATTCGATAGCCGATGCCCTCATCGGGACCAACCCCCCGCTCCTCGAGCTGATGGCGGAGGGCTTGAGGGCCGCGGGCGGGGATGCCGAGGTCGTCGGCGAAGGCGAGATATTCGACGCGTTCGCGGAGCTCGCGGGGAAGGGCTTCTTCGTCGAGCCGAGCTCCGCCGTGGCCTACGCCGCCTATAAGAAGCGCCTCGGATCCGGCGAGGCCCCGAGGGGGGAGAGGGCCTTGATAGTGTTGACCGGGAGCGGCCTGAAGACCGAGGTCAAGCCGCGCTGAGGGGGTGGGGGATGGGGCGCGACTCGCCCAGCGAAAAATTTTTATAATCCTCCTTTTTCGAATGCGAAAATCGCCGCTAATAAGTATACTAAATGGGGGTGATGCCCCTTGGCGAAGATCGGGGAGATCACCCTCGAGCTGAATAAGGATATCAAGAAGGGGGACAAGGTCTGCCTCAATGATATACTCTCCTTCACGGAGAGGGAGAAGAGGGATATAACGGTCGCCGAGGACGCCAAGAAGGGCGCCAAGATAAAGCTGACGATCGAAACGGCGTGAGGCCTTGTCCTCCTAAAACCCCCAATTTTTTTGGATCCATTTCCAGCGCGGCGGGCCCCGTTATAATCAAGGGGAGTCGCGATCGCCCGAATCGATTCGCCCAGCCCGATCGGCCCCCGGGCTCGCCCAGGGCTGGGGCCAAAGGCCCCGCCTTCGATCCGAAGCGCTCGGATCCCGCCATGTTTATAAACCCACCTCCCCGAGGCCTCCGCGCATGCGAAGGGGCATCGATATGATCGATCGCCGGGGGCTGCGCGCGAGGAAGGCGTTCGCATCGATCGCGATCGCCGCGATCCTCATAATCGCCGTTGGGATCGGCGCCCATGGGCATATGGCTCAAAGGGGCGCGAGGAGGGCCCTCATAGTATCGACGACCACGAGCCTTTACGAAACTGGGATTTTGAATGCGTTGGAGGAGGAGTTCGAGAGGCTCCATCCATCGATAGACGTTGCCTTCATATCGCAGGGGACTGGATTGGCCCTGCAAACCGCCATGAGGGGGGATGCCGATATGGTGCTCGTCCACGACCCGGCTCGGGAGCTGGAGTTCATGAGGGGCGGATACGGGGTGAACCGCAAGATCATAGCGTATAATTTCTTCGTAATCGTCGGGCCCAGGGGCGATCCGGCGGGGATCAGGGGCCGTAGGCCCCTGGAGGCGCTCAAGGGGATTTGGAGGGCGGGGGAGGAGGGGGCTGCATTGTGGATATCCCGCGGGGATCGCTCCGGGACGAATGCCAGGGAATTGGCCCTGTGGGGCCGGATCGGGCTCGGTGCCGAGCATTTAAGGGGGAGGAGGTGGTACATGGAGGCCGGGGGCGGGATGGCCGCGACCCTTAGGATGGCGGATGAGAAGGGGGCCTATACCCTATCGGACCTCGGCTCATATCTGATGAACCGGAGGAAGGGGATGATATCGGGCCTGGAGATATTGGTCGGGGGCGGGGAGGAGATGCTCAACGTTTATAGCGCCATCGCGGTGGATCCGAGGAGGATCGGGGGCGTTGATTTCGGGGCCGCCATGGAGTTCATCGGATTCCTGGCCTCCGATGCGGGGCAGGGGATCTTCGAGCGGTTCGGGATCGAGGAGTTCGGCGAGCCGCTCTTCAAGCCCTATGGGGCGGTCGAGGCGCGCGATCCGGAGGCGGCGAGGTGGATCGAGGAGGTCGCGCTTTTCGATGGAAGCGAGTGCCCACCCGAGTATAGGTATATGGCGGATGGGCTATATCCGGCGGCCCATGCCACCCGGCCCGGATCCCCCGCGGCGCAATGGCCGCGGAGGGCGACCACGGGGGCCTTGAGTTGAGCGAGATGTTCGGGACGATCGCCGAGGCCCTTCGCCAAGCTCTCGATTTGATACTGAGCGGGGACCCGGAGGTTATTTCGATAACGGCATTATCCATATACACGTCCGGATCAGCGACCCTCCTATCATGCGCATGGGGCCTCCCCATCGCCGCCCTGCTGGGACTCTCGAGGTTCCCCGGCAGGGGGATCATCAAGGGCCTCTTCAACGCCATGCTCGGCTTCCCGACCGTGGTCCTGGGCCTCATCCTCTACCTGCTCCTATCCAGGAGCGGCCCGCTCGGCGGCCTCCAGCTCCTATATACCCCCTCGGGCATCATATTGGGGCAATCGATCCTGATATCCCCGATAATCATCAGCTTCGCGGGCAGCGCATTGGAGTCGGTCGATGCCGAGTTGAGGGACCTCGCCCGGACCCTTGGCGCATCGGGCCCCCGGACGGCCTTGGCGATCCTCCGAGAGGCCTCCGGGGGGATCGCGCTGGCGATCCTCGCCTCCTTCAACAGGGCCATATCGGAGCTCGGGATCGCGCTGATGATCGGCGGGAACATAAGGCACGCGACCAGGGTCTTGACGACGGCCATATCGCTGGAGACCGCCAGGGGGGAGATCGCGCTCAGCATCGCCCTCGGGATCATATTGATGGCCGTTGTGCTCTCGGTGACCTTCGCGATGGAGCTATTCAGGAGGCTTTGAGCTTGGCCGAGCGCCTCAGGGCCGAGGGCATCGGGAAGGATTACGGCCCGATCAGGGCATTGGACTCGGTGACGTTGGATTTCGAATCGGGCGAGGTCTTGGCGCTCTTGGGCATCAACGGCTCCGGGAAGACGACGCTATTGAGGATCCTGGCCGGCTTGGATGAGCCGAGCAGGGGGGAGATATGGCTCGATGGGAGGCCCGTGGATGGCGAGGGGCTCCGCAGGGTTTCGACCATGGTCTTCCAAAGGGCCGTCATGTTCAATGCGAGCGTTTACGATAACGTCGCCTTCGGCCTCAGGGCGAGGGGGGTGAGGGGGGCCGAGTTGGAGGCGAGGGTCCTCCGCGCGCTGGCCCTGGTCGGGATGGAGGGCCTGCGGGATAGGAGGGCGAAGGGGCTCTCCGGCGGGGAGCAACAGAGGGTCGCCTTGGCGAGGGCATTCGCCATAGATCCCGAGGTCCTGCTATTGGATGAGCCCACCGCGAATCTCGATCCGACGAGCGCCGCCGTGATAGAGGGCGCGATCAAGGAGATGAAGGGGGATCGCATCGTCGTATTGGCCACGCATAACCTCCACCAAGCCAAGAGGCTGGCGGATAGGGTGGCCCACATACACGCCGGCAGGATATTGGAGGTCGCCGATCCCGAGGATTTCTTCTCCAGACCCTCCAATGAGGTCACCAGGAAGTTCATAAGCGGCGAGCTCCAATTCTGATACGCCCGGGCGCATTGGATTTGGGAGCTGCGGATATGGCGAGGTGCGAAGGGACCTGATCTCCAGTAGAAAAGTAGGTCCTTTCCACTGGACTTCGCTGCGAGCGCGCACGCGCGCGGATCAGGCGGCGCCGAAGCGGCGGCGCAAGCCTTAAATATGAAATTCGCCCAAGAGGCGAAATGGGGCGAGGAAAGCCCTCGGAATCTCGCAAAGAGAATTGAAAGTGTTGATCTCCTCCTCCAAGCCCGGGAACTGCCCCGCGAATCTCGCAAAGAGAATTGAAAGTTCGACGGCCGCCTTCAGAATCGCTCGTAATGGAGCATCTCCTTGAGGTCGCGCCTCTCCCTGCGCCTTTCACCCTCATTAGGGTATCCGATGGCTATCAGGGCTACGAGCTTATAGCCGCTCGGCGCGCCGAGGAGCCTTAGGATCTCATCCGCGTACCTCTTCTTATCCCCCGCCACCCAGCAGGACCCGAGGCCTAGCGCCGTGGCGGCTATGAGGATGTTCTCGACGGCCGCGCATCCATCCTCGAGGTAGTACTTCGTATCCTTGCATAATACGGCCATGCAGAGCGGCGCCTCGGCTATGAACTTCCCGTAATCGGTGATCTCCGCTATCCTCCTGCGGGTATTTGGATCGGTGATCGCCACGAACTCCCAAGGCTGTACGTTCATGGCGGATGGAGCCCACCTCCCCGCGTCCGCCAATTTCTCTATCACCTCCGCCGGGATCGGATCGGGCTTGTACCTCCTGACGCTCCTCCTCTTACGTATGGCCTCCAGGGCGTCCAATCCCAAATCCACCCCTTTCCTCAATCATGGGGGATTTCGGCGTTAAAGGCTTTGCCCCATATCGCTGGGCCCCGGCATCCCCCGCCGAGCCCGGGGAAAGGCTTTAATATCGGCCGCGGCCATCCGCGATCCTCGCATATCCTTCAACGGAGGGATGCCCGATGGAGCGAAGGGCTGGGGATGGCCTTTCCGGGCCGATCGCATGCGGCCCGGCGTTGTCGCGCAAGGAGCGCAGCGAGCCCCTCGGTAAGGGTCATAGCCCCTGTTGAGCCGGGGGGATCGATCGCTCGGATCGCCGAGAGGGCGCCCCCATCCCCCGTTTGGGGCCTCCCGAGGGCCCCCGGGCCGCGGATCGGCCCACCCTGGGCTTCTCAATGGCCCGCGGGCGACATAGTGGACCTCATCGGGAATACCCCCTTGGTGAGGATCAGGAGGCTGGCGGGGGAGGGATGCGCCACCATATTGGCCAAGCTGGAGAAGTACAATCCCGGGGGCTCGATAAAGGATAGGGTGGCCAAATACATGATAGAGGCGGCGGAGAGGGAGGGGAGGCTCAAGGAGGGCACCGTTATAATCGAGCCCACATCCGGGAACACCGGCATAGCGCTGGCGATGGTCGCTGCGGCCAAGGGCTATAGGGTCAAGGCCGTCATGCCGGAGTCGATGAGCATCGAAAGGGCGAAGATCATGAGGGCCTTCGGGGCGGAGCCGATATTCGTGAGGCACGAGGAATGGAGGGATGCCGCCATATCCCTCGCCAAGAGGTTGGCCGAGGAGAACGGATACTTCATGCCGAACCAATTCGAGAACCGCGCCAACGTCCTGGCGCATTATGAGACCACCGGGCGGGAGATCCTGGAGCAAACCGGCGGGGACGTCGACGCGCTCGTCGCGGGCGTGGGGAGCGGCGGGACCATAATGGGCGTGGGGAGGAGGTTGAAGGAGTTCAACCCGGGGATAAGGATCGTGGGCGTCGAGGCCCGCCCGGATTCGAGGATCCAAGGCCTGAGGAACTTCAGCCAAGGCGGCTGCGCCCCGCCGATCTTGGACGCCTCCATGATCGATGAGAAGGTCCCGATCGAGGACGAGGACGCCTTCCGGATGGCGAGGGAGCTGGCGGAGAAGGAGGGGCTCTTCGTCGGCCCGAGCTCCGGGGCGGCGATGTGGGCCGCCCTCCGGAAGGCTAGGGAGCTCGGGGAGGGAAAGGTCGTGGTTGTGATATTCCCGGATGGGGGCGAGAGGTACTTGAGCACCGGGGTATTCGGGTAGCCATTGGCCGGGCCGCCGCGATCCCGCGCATCCGCCTCATCGGGGCCGCAAGCCCTTGAGGAACTCCCCCTCGTCCACTATCCGCCTCTCATGTATGCCCTGGCCTATCCTCTCGCCATCCCATAGGGCCTCGACCCAAAAGACTAGCCTCCTCCCATCGGCCGATAAAAGCGCGGCCCTGACCTCGATCTCGGCCCCTATCGGCGCCGCCCTCAAATGGTGGACGTCGACCCTCACGCCAACGGTCGTTTGGCCCTCCGGGAGGGGCTCCGCCAAGGCCTTGCAGGCCCTCTCCATGAAGCATATCATCGAGGGGGTCGAGAGGACGTCGGCCCCGGAGCCCAAGTGGGACGCCGAGTGCTCCGGGCCCGTTTTGAACCTCATCGAGAGCCTCCGCCCGGGTTCCAAGCCCATATCGATCGCCGATGGTCGAAGCGCGGGCCCGGTTAAATTTATCGGCTCCCCCGCCGCATGGGGCTCGGGGCATGAGGTTCCTAGTGATCGGCAACATAACCAAGGACGAGATCGCCACGGGGGCCGGCAGGGCGATCGCATTCGGGGGCTCGAGCTACGCGGCCGTGGCGGCCGCCAAGCTGGGGTGGAGGGCCCGCGTGGTGACCAGGGGCAATGCCGAGATCGAGGCCTGGGCGGAGCGCTTGAGGAGGGAGGGCATAGAGGTCGATGTCCAGCCCGACGAGGGCCTAACGCATTTCCTGAACGAGTACTCCGGCGGGGGGAGGAGGCAGTGGCTTTTGGGCCATACGGGCCGGATAACCTACGATCCCTCCTGGGAGGCCGACATCATCCACGTGGACCCGATGTTCGGGGAGGTTGGCGCCGAGGAGGTCGCGAGGGCCAGGGGGCGATGCGAGATCCTTTCGCTCGATGTCCAGGGCTTCGTTCGCGGGATCGAGGGCTCGAGGATCGTCGGGAGGTTTTGGGATGGGAGGGGGGAGGTCCTGGGCCACGTGGATTTGTTGAAGATCGGGAGGGATGAGGCGGGGCTCGTTTCGAAGAGGGGGGACCCCTTGGGGATTTGCCGCGAGCTCTCGGGATTCGGGCCGAAGGCCATCGAGCTCACCCTCGGGGAGGGGGGCTCGCTGATCTTCGCCGATGCCCTCTACGAGGTGCCGGCCTATCGGGTCGCGGAGGTGGACCCGACCGGGGCCGGGGATGTTTACGCAGCGGCCTTCGCGATAAGATACTTCGAAAGCCGGGACCCCCTGACCGCGGGCCTATTCGCATCGGCCGCGGCATCCTTCGCCGTCGAGGCCGTGGGCACCCGGGGGATAGCCGATAGGGCGAGGGTCGAGGCCAGGTATTTGGAGCTCAGGAGGGCCTACGAGGCGCGGCCCCTCGGCGATGGGGGGCGCGGGCTCAAGGGGGTCCCGCCAGCGCGGCGTTCAAACCCTCGATGAACTCCCGGAAGCGCCCCTCCGGGATCCTGGCGCCGGCCGCCGAGGGATGCCCTCCCCCGCTCCCGCCCAAGCCCGGCGCGATGCGGCGCAATATCCTGTTCAGGTCTATGTCCCCGCGGCACGTCCTCAGGCTCATATCGATCGACCCCTTCCTCCTCTCCCCGGCGATCCCCACAGCCGCGCCGGCCGAGGCCCTCGCGTAGATCGCCGCCTTGCCGAGTGAGAACGGGAAGTCGATGACGTACGCCACCTCGCCCTCGACCCTGACGCGCTTCCCTATCGAGCGGATCGCCCCCTCCTCCCTCGCGGCGTTCTCCAGGGCCGATCTAAGGAGCTCGGGATGGGCGCTGGGCGGATCGTTGGCGGCCAGGTGGCGGACCACGCTCCGCTTGAAATCGTAATCCCGCTTGCGGCCCTCGATCCCCTGGACCAATACGCCGGTCTCGAAATATATGGCCCTCTTATCCCAATCGCAAAGCAACTTGGCCATCATCGGCGTCCCATCCAAGTAATCCGCTATAGCGCCGTATATGGCGACCCGGCCCAATGGCCCGCCCAGCCCATCGCGGAAGAGCCCGTAGGCCAGCTCGGATGCGGAGGAGCGGGTATCGTGGATGGCCTCCCCGGGTATATCCCCAATCGAGAGGCCCTCCGGCAGGGGGTGATGGTCTATGTAGACCAATCGCCCGCCCTCGGCGAGCTCCGAAAACCTATCCAAGACGGCCGATAGCTCATGCTCCGGAAGGGATATATCGCATATGACGACGAAATCCCCTTCCTCGGCATTGCCCAAATCCCCCAGGAGCCCGAAGGGGTGCGTGAAGAATACCTCGGCCCCGGGGTTCGCTGCCAGGGCCAGGGCCCCCGCGCACAACCCATCCCCATCGCCGTGCGTGAATATCCTAGTGGCCATCCCAGCATCGATCCCAAGATGGTGGATTTGAATCTAATGGGGCCCTCGGGCGCCGGCCCGGGGCGGGTTCGGGCAAACGCGCCTTATGGGGCATTCGGGGCATTTGGGCCCCCTCGATCTGCAATAGGACTTGCCGTGCAAATACGCGATCGTTTGGAACCATCCCCCGAGGTCCCCGAGCCACGCCAAGCGCCCCCTTATGCACGAGCGGGCCCTGGGGCATGGCCCGATCCCATAGCGGACCTGGGGATCGGGATCGCAGATGAACCTCGAGCATAGATCGCCCCTCGGCATCCCGGGGCTTCGATCGACGAGCCCGAGCCTCGCGGCCACCGCCCTGAGGTGGGAATCGCATGGGATGAAGCGCGGGGCCTTGAAGGTGGACAATATTATCGAATCGGCCGTTTTTGGGCCGATGCCCCAGCAACCGCTTATTAGGGCGATCCTCGCGAGCTCGGGCGGGAGGCCCAATAGATAGGGCCCGATGGGCCCCCTCGGGGCGCCGAAGCGCTCGATTATCGCCCTCGGCAAGCGTTCGCCGAGCCCCAGGAGGGATCGCAGGGTCCTTTTGAGGCCCAGGACCTGAGGGCTGGGGCTTATGCGCTTCAATTCGCTCAATGGGGCGGAGCTTATCCGGCGGATGTCCGCGCCATATTTCCCCCAAATCCCCCGGCACCAGGCGAGCACGCGCTTCTCGTAATCGGCCCTCTTGGAAAGCGCGACCGCTATCAGGATCCAATCGAAGTCCGATGGCGCGATGGGCAACCTAAGGCCCGCGTAAACCCCTCCCAAGGCCTCCAGGATCGGCCTGGCCGATTCGGGCAGCGAGCGCAGGCCCTCCTCATAGGGCCCATGCCACAACCCGGTTTCTAGCTCCGCGATCCCCATGAGCTCCTCATCCCCCAAGGGCGCCCCGCTCCTGGCCCTGAGGATCTCCCCCCGCTGCTCGAGCTCCAGATCCCCGCCCAATGAGCCAGCGATCTTCACCCAATGCCCCGGGCCGGCCCTGCGGTAGAGGCTCGAGACGAAGGATGGCGAAAGGGTGAGGTCGAGGTCGAACCCCTCGGCCTCGATCTCCACCTCCATGCGAGCCCAGCCCTAAATCGATTCCCTCGGGATCTCGCCGGGCCTATGGAACGCGAGGGGCCTCAGCCCGTATCTCCCGATCCTCTCCGCCACCCTATCGTAAAGGATCAGCTCCTCAACCTCGATCGCGCTCGCGAGCCCCGCATCGATGGCCCTGAGCCTATCCGCCAGGGCCTCGAGCTTGCCCGGCGGCGAGAACGATGCCATGACCGCTGGGTGGCATTCGACCCCCGCGTCCAAGAGGTTCTCGAGGGCCCTTAGCTGCAATCGGAAGCCCTCCGGGGCCGCGCCGGTCAGGGCGGAGAAATCCCCCTCATCGCAGCCCTTGAGCGAAACCCGGACGTGGAGGCATCCGTATTTTGAAAGATCCTCGGCGTAGGAGGCGTCGTGGCCGATCAGGATCCCGTTCGTCTCCAATATGAAGGCGTAGCCCTTGAGCGAATCGACCTCCTCCAAAAGCCCCAGGAGGTGGGCCCTGCCGATGGTCGGCTCCCCTCCGCTCACGCGGAGCTGGCGGAAGCCCTTGCCATCGGCTATGCGGGCCAATTTGGAGGCGACCTCCCGCGGCGCGCGGAACTCCCCGACCTCCGCCGGCCTATAAAGGGCCCGATCCGATGCCCAGCAGAATTTGCATAAAAGCCCGCAACCGGAGGCATCGGCGGTCGCTATCCCGCCGTACCATCGATCGGCCCGGAACCGATAATATTTCCTCAGCTCCGCCGGGCCCTCCCTCTTGGCGACCAATCCCTCGATGGCCAAATGCCTCCTCACGGGATCGTAGGGCATATGCCTCCCCGGGCTCGCCGATTGGGGGATCCCATTCCCCCCTTTTAAACCCGGCTCGGGAGGGCTCTGGGGGCCCCTTCACCCAATCCACCGAGTCGAGATCATCGCCGCATGGGGATATCGCGCCGATGGGGGCCCGAGGGCCTGAGCCGCGATCGCGCCATCGAAATCCAGGCCATTCCCCCATCATTGATGCGGCCTCAATCCCCCATAGCGAGGAATGGGCTAATCCCCCCTAACCCTTGCCCAGGTTCTCCATGCGGATTCAATAGATCAAAATTATTGAATCTAATGGAAATCGATAATGGCCTTGCCCAGATGCCGTTCCCATCCCCCTTAAAGAGCCCTGCGCGCTTCCCCATGCCGCTCCGTCAACTCGGGCTCGAGGGGGCGTTGGCATCGAGCAACATCCCCATACCCGATCCCCCGGGCCCCACGTCGCTCATCTGCCCACGACCCTCCCATCCTCGAGCCTTATGACGTTCGGGAAGAGCTCCTCGAGCCCGCCGACGTGGCTTATGACGAATATCTGCCCGAAGAGCCTCGGGAGCTCCGATGTCAAATATTCTATGATGCCCGACCTCCTGACCTCGTCGGAGCTGCCCAAGGGCTCGTCCAGGAAGAGGAAGTCGGGCTTAACCCCCTTGGCCTCGGGCATCAGGGACAGCGCGAACGCGAGCCTCATGGCCAATAGGAATTGATCCTCCGCCCCGCCGGAGAAGACGTCCCTGGGCCTGAACTCGCCCGCATCCGGGTCCCAAACCCTGATCCCGAAGGATTCGTCGAGCGCGACGGCCCTATACCTGCCCGACGTCAGCCTCGGGAGTATTTGGCCCATATAGCGCTCCACGCTCGGCCTCACGCGGTTCCTGAGGGCCTCGGCGGTCGCCTCGATCCCCTCGATCGCGGCCTTGACGACCCTCAGCTCCCTCTCGAGGCCCCTCACCTTATCCTCCTGATCCCGGACCGCCGCCTCGATCCCCTCGTGCTCCGCTATGTAGCGCTCGTCCTCCCGCATGCGCTCCTCATAGGTCTCGATCGATGCCTTGATTCCCTCGAGCTTCCCCCTGGCCTCATCCCTCTCCCTCGAGACCCTATCGAGTAGCTCCTTGGAGAACCGAACCCCCTCGGGCAGCTGCGGGAGCTCTATTGCCGACAGCCGGCCCTCCAGCTCCTCGATCTCCGATTGGAGGGCCAGGGCGTCGACCCTCCTCATGGCGTCCTCCAAGCTCTCCCTCAGGCCCCTGAGCCTCGATTCCAATCTCTCCTTCTCGAGCTCTTCCTCCGATAGCCTCTCGAGGACCTTCTCGGCGGCCAGCTCCGGGCTCGGCTCCCCAGCGATGAGGGCAGCGTAGCGCTTCAGCGCCGATAGCGATTCCCGAAGCTCCCGCCTCGCCCCCTCGGCCCCCCTCGAGGCCAGCTCCGCTTCCTCCTTAAGCTTCGATAGCTCGGCCCTGCGCTCCGCCAAGAGCGCCTCCTTGCCCAATAGGCCCTCGGCCAAATCGGATCTCCCGGCCAGCCTCATTAAGGAGAAAGTCCTCAGGATCAGAACGGCGGCCAGCGCTGCCGCCAGAAGGGCCAAGGGCGCGCCCAAGGCGAAGAGCGCCGCGGAGGCGATCGTCGACGCGATCGTGGCCAAGAGGTGCGGGGCGAGCTTGCGCCTCGCCTCCCTCGCCCTCCTCAGCTCCGAGGGGTCGAAGCCCTCTAGCTCCCGCTCGAGCCGCTCGATCTCCGCCTCGATCCGCCGCGCCCCGTCCTCCGCGGCCGCCCTCCTCCCCTCGAGCTCCTTGAGGGATTCCAGGGCCCGTTGGATCCTCGGGGCCTCGGTGGATGGCAAATCCCCATAGCGGGCCAGCTCGGCCTCCGCGGAGCGGATCCTCTCCTCGATCGCGCCCACCTCCTCCTCGTGGCTCCTCAATAGCCCCCTCTTCCCCTCGAGCTCGGCCCCGAGCCTCTCCCTCTCGGCCAGCGCCTCGCCGTACTTGGCCAAGGAGGCGCGAAGGGGCTCCAATTCCCCCAAGCGGGATTCCAGCGATTCCCGCTCGGCCTCGAGCCCCCTCAGCCTCCCCCGGAGCTCCTCGAGCTCCGATCTCCTCCGGTTCAATTCCTCCAACTCCGCCCTCAGCGCCTCCAGCTTCGCGCGCTCCAAGCTTATGAGCCCCGGCCTTGAGGGGCCCGTCCCCTCCAAGTCCTTCCTCTCCTCGTTCAAATCCTCCAGGACCGAGTTGAAGCTCTCAAGGTTGAGGAAGGCGTTGATGACCTTCTCCCTCTCCCTCCCCTCCCTTATCAGCCTATCGAGATCCTTTTGCGCGACCACGTTGCTGCTGACGAGCTCGTTGAAGCTTATCCCGCCCATGAGCTTCTCCACCATCTCCGTGACCTCCCTGACCCTCGTCGCCAAGGGCTTCAATTGCCCATTGGGGAGCACTTCATCCAGGATCGCCGAGCTGGGCTTCCCCCTTCGGATCTCCCGGCTCACCCTGAACCTCCGGCCCGAGATCTCGAAATCCAGCCTCACGAGCGCTCTATCGGCCCCGTAGTTTATCAGATCCTCATCCTTCACGCGGCCTGGGGGCCTTATGACCCTGCCGTAGAGGGCGTAGAGGATCGCGTCGAGGACCGTGGATTTCCCGGCCTCGTTCAAGCCGGATATGACCGTTAGGCCCTCTGGGAGCTCCAGGGGTTCATCGAACCTCAGCTTCTTGAAGTTGCTGGCGTATAGGCTTATGAGCCTCACCAAGCCCCCGCCTCCTGGAGCCTGGCGCGGCTGAGGGCCAAGGCCTCCTCGAGGATCGGCCTCTCATCCGGGCCAGCCCCCTCGATCAACCTCCTGAAGTGCCTCTCGAGCTCTTGGAGCGGCGTGGTGCGCGGCAGGGGCTCCGGGGCCTCGGGGGATAGGATCTCGAGCTCGTCCTCGTAGACGAAGCAATGGAAGACCCTTCCCTGGCAAAAGGAGAGTATCTCGGGGCGCCTATAGGAGGCCAGGGCCTCGGCGGTCGCCCTCCCCTTGATCTTGACCCTGAGGACCACCTCCGGATCCAGCGCCCCCTCTACCGCCCCCTTTATGAGCTCCATGGGATCGCCGCCCCGGGGGAAATCCACCTCAACCGTCCTATAGGGCCTGGCCGAGGTCTTGATGAACTCCTTGGATACGATCCCGTCCCGCCCGAACTCGAGCCAAACGAAGCCCTTATCCTCCGCCTCCTCCGCGAACGTAACCCTCTCGGTGCTCCCAGGGTATATGACCTCCACCTCCCCGATCCTCTTGGATTGATGATTGTGGAAGTGTCCCGCGACGACCAATTGAAAGGCGCGGGGTATCGAGGAGGGATCGATTATGGGCTCCTCCCCGACCCAGCCCCCAAAGCCCCGGATCGGGTAATGGAGGAGCAGTATGTTGAATTGCCCATCGGGCCTCAGGGACCCCTCGAGCCCCGAGAGCGGATCCTGGCCCGGCTCCAAAAGGGGGTTGTGGCCGAGCCCCGTGACGGTGACCTTGAGCCCCCCAACCTCCAGCGATTCCCTCTCGGGCTCGGAGGGGTCCTTGAAGAAGCGGATGTGGCCCGAGTTCCCGTAAACGGCCAATGGGGAGGCCCCCTCCTCGGCGCTCTTCGGCGTATCGTGATGCCCCCCGACGGCGAGGATCCTCACCCCGGCCTCGTGAATGGATTTGAACGCCTCCATAACGGCCGCCCTGGTGGCGTTGCTCGGCTTCACGGAATCGAATAGATCCCCTCCGATCAGGAGGAGGTCCGGCCTCTCCTTTAGGGCGTATTCGGCGACCTCCTTGAAGCATCGAAGATGGTCCTCCCTCCTCCTCATCCTATTCGGCCCGAAGTTGGCGGCTATCGGATCCAAGTGGTTATCGGCCGTCAGGATGGCTTGGACCGTCATAGGAACTCCCCCCTGAAGGGCTCCCTCCGGGCCCTTTCCCCATCCCTCAGCTCCGCCTCCGCGGCGGCCCTCATCGCGAGCCTGAGCTTCCCGACCACGTCCACGTCCGCTCCCCCCTCCATCGTGGCCCTTTGCCTGATCTTGGCCATTACCGGGGCCTTGGCGACCTCCCCGACGATTATGCATTCGCCCGGGTTCAGGCCGGGGAGGTCCGCCATCAGGTCCCCGCTCATCCTCTCGGAGCTCTGCTCCACGGCCTTCTGATCCTGGGGGTTTGTGAGCCTCATTATTATCTGGCTATTGCATTGGCTGAGGCTATCCGGGTCCACCTTGGAGGGCCGCTGGGTTATGAGGGTGAGGAATATTCCGAACTTGCGGCCCTCCGCCGCTATCTTGTTTATTATCGGGGAGGCGTAGGTCCTGCGATCCGGCGGTATGAACTTATGGGCTTCCTCGATTATCACGAATACGGGATATTCATAGGAGCCGGTCGCAACGGCGTCGTAGATCCCCTGCAGAATCCTCGATGCTATGTAATTCATGGCATTATCCTCCAAGCCGGATAGGTCGACGATGGCGGCATGCGCGGGCCTCAGGAGCTCCTCGATTGGAGTCGAGGATTCCCCGAATACGCGGAGGGCGGCGAGCGACCTGATGTATTTCACGGCCCCCCTGGCCCCCTCCGCGAGCCTCCTATCGACCTTCCCCTCCTTATTCACGGCCCAAGCCGAGTGGTTCTCCAGGGCGCGCAGCAGATCCTCCGGGGCGTATATCGATCCCTTGAGGGTCTCCATGGCCCTCCCAACGGCCTCCCTGATGTTCGTTGCCTTCTCCGGTATGCCGGATATATCGCATACCTCGGAGTGATCGAGGTCGGAGAACGCCACCCCGTACTCCCTAATCCTCCCGAGGTCCCTGGCCCTCAGCCTCCCCGGGCTGGCCGGGTTCCTGAATATCGTTATCCTATCCGAGAGCTCATGCCTCCCCCCTCCCCGGGCCATGTGCATGAGGACGTAATCCGCATGGGGATCTATAACGACGACCGTTCCCCCCTTCTTTATGAGCTCCTCGATGATGACGCCCGCGCAATATGATTTCCCGGCGCCCGTTTGGGCTATTATGGCGAGGTGCCTCCTGAACCCCTTCACCGAGAGGTAAACCGGGACGTCGGCCCTGGTTATCAAATGGCCCACCAATAGGCCCTCCTCCTCCGGGAAGGAATAGAACTTGGAGAGTATTTCCCTGGGCGCCAAATAGACCGGCTTGCCCGGGGTTATGGCCCTCCGGGGCTGGAGTATCCTGGACCCCGGCTCGGCCAAGTATCCCAGGACCCTGGCCTTCCCCCAAGTGCGGGTATCGTCGAGCTGGGCGGCGATTATCCTCCTGAGGGCATCGGGGTCCGACTCCTTGCTGAGCGCCTGGCTAGCGGAGACTATCGCCTCGACCTGGGCGATGACGGGGACCTCGAGCCAGCGGCCGTCCACCTCCTCCCTCGAAAAGGCCACCAGGTATTCCCATTTCGGGGGGCATTCATCCGCCCTAGATACGAATATGAACTCGCTCGAGCTCGCCTCGCCGACTATTATCCCGATCTCCTTCAATTCACGGGTATTTGACACGCCTATACCCCCTCGGATGGATTATCGTGGCGTTCAATAGCCTCCCAAGGGCCGAGCTATAGACGCCATCGACGACGTCCCGGCTCAGGCGGACCTCCTCATCGGCCCTCTTAAGCCAAACGTTGTAATCCCTCAGGCCCGCGTAGCCCTCCATCAGCAGGGCGGCGACCTCGCCCACCTCGGCCTCGGCGGGCCTGGACCCGATGAAGTCCGATATCCTATGGTCCAGCCCGAACGCCCAGCTCGGGACGTCGATCCTCATGGGCGTATCCCTAGGATCGGGCAATAGATGGAAGGATATCATCGAGGGGAGCCCCGGTATGCCCTTGAGGACCTCGACCGCCCCCCTTATGAACGATTCCCCATCCTCGGCCTCCGCGAGGGCCTCCCTGAAGTATCGCATGGCGTAGGCCCTCGGATCCCTGCTTATGAGCCTCATGGCGACCGCCCTCGGCCCGGAGACCCCGAGCTCCAGCGGGGGCGTATAGCCCGGGGCCTTCGCGAACCTGCGTATGAGCTGGTGGTCGGGCCTCGCGGATGCGGCCTCGCGGATGATCGATTCAACGCCCTTCAGGCGATCGCCGTGGATCCTCTTGAGCCCCCCAATGGCGGCGAGGGCCTTGGAGGGGCTTTGGAGGGCGCTCGCGAAGATCTCCCTGACCTCCGCCTTCTCATCCCGCGATAGGGAATCCAGGCCATCGAGCTCCTCCTCGAGGAGCAGGGCAAGGAAGTGGTCCCGGAGGAAGCTGGAGCGGCTCTCCTTGCTCACGCCGACCAGGAGGACGCCCTCCCTCCGGCAGAGCTCGAGGAGCTCCCGAAGCGTTTTGAAATAATCCAGCATGAAGCCCCTCATACCTTCGGCCGGCTGATCGCGGGGGAGGTGGAGGAGCCGGCCGTAGAGGGAGCCGTCTATCAGGACGGCGCCGCCGGAGAGGCCCCCCTCGCTTACGGCCCTCATGGCGGCCTTGAGCTCTAGCCATTCCATCTTCCTGCTGACGAATACGCTGACGTCGCTGGGCTTGGCCTTGGAGAAGAAGGCGTCGACCTCGAGCTCCCTGAACCTCCGCCTCCCGAGGACCGCGAGGGCGCGCGCTATGTATAGCACGGCCCCTGAGGGGAAGGCCCTTATGGCCCGGCTGCCGTCGACGGCCGCGACCTCCCGGCCGATGCCCCCTCGGGCCGGGATCGGGAGCCAGCTCTCGAGGAGGAGGCGCTCCAGCTCGGCGTCGATGTCCGAGACCCTCCCCAGGGTCGCCTTTTGGAGGAGGGCTTCCCTCTTCTCGGAAACCTGTTTTATGAACGCGTCCAGGAACTGCGGCATGGCGATCACGCCCGAGGTCGGCGGGGCCCGGGGCCAACCCGATGGCGCCCGCCATCATGGGGCCCGAGCCGATATAAGCGAATCATCGAGGGCCGTAAAAACCAATGGGGAGTGGCCCGGGGGGGTCAGCTTATCGATATCACCTCACATCTCATCTCGCCGTCCCCATACCTAACCCTGACGGCCTTCGCCCAATCGGGCTTCTCCTCCGGATGATCCAACCTGAAGTGGCTCCCCCTGCTCTCCCTCCTCTCGAGGGCGGAATGGGCGATCGCCAACGATGCCAGCAGGGTATTTTCGGCCTCCCTCAGGGCGACGAGGTCCCCGGGGCCCCTTATCCTGGCCCCGCCCAGCGATCCCAGGGCCCCCCAAAGCTCATCGATCGCATCCCTCAAACCCTCCTCGGACCTGATGACGCCCACGCGCTCCCACATGATCCTCCTCGCGCGGAGCCCGAGCCCCCCCGCATCGATAGATCCCTCCCTGGGCCCATAGCCCCTCATGAGGCCCCCGATCAGCGCCGGCTCCGGGGCGCCGACCGGGCCCTCCCCGAACTCCTCCTCCAAATACCGGGCCGCTTCGGCGGCCACCAGCTTCGATAGGGCGGCGCAAGCCGAGAGGGCGTTCCCGCCCAGCCTATTGGCGCCGTGAACCCCTCCCATCAATTCCCCGGCCACGTAAAGCCCCGGCAGCTCCGTCCTCAGCCCCCCATCGACCTCGACGCCCCCCATCGTATAATGGGCCGTCGGCAGGACCTTGATCGGCGGGCTTAGCCCGAGCCTCCGGATCAGCTCGAAGGCGGCCTTGGAGAGGTGGTCATCGGATGGCTCGGGATCCGCGAGCAGGGCGCCGCCGATCCCCCGGCCCCCGGCGACCTCGAGCATTATGCATCGGGATAGCAGATCCCTCTCCACCCTCAGGGCCCTCCCCAAATCCCTCAGGCCGTATTTGGGGATTATGTCCTCGCCTAGCCCGTTCAGGATCCTCCCCCTCGCGAACCCGGCCATGAGGCTGGGCTTCCCCTCCTCGGCGAGGCCCAAGGGGAAGAATTGAACGAACTCCATATCCACCAGCGGGAGGCCGAGCTTGAGGGCGATCCCGTGGCCATCGCATGTGAGCTGGGCGGGGTTATCGCTCCTTATGTAGGCGTTGGCCGCCCCGCCCGTGGCGAGTATCACGGCCTTGGCCATTATCGATAGCATCCGCCCCCCGCGCTCGTGAACGGCCAAATAGGATCCCTCGGGGCACCTCACCAAATCGAGCAGGCGCGCCCCCTCGAAAGCCCTGACCCCCTTGGCCGCGGCCACCCTCCTCCCCAGGCCCGCGGCGAACTCCTTGCTCGGGGCGACGGGATCGCCGCCCTCGATCCTGAAGCCCCATCCCGATCTCCTAAGCCCCACGCCCGCCCATCCCGCGAGCTCCGAGATCGCGCCCGCGGCCCCCCTGGCCATCGCCTCGACCAAATGGGCCCTGTTGATCCGCCTGCCACCCTCCATGGTATCCCTGATGTGGTCCTCGATCGAATAGCCATCGATCGGGCATCGGAAGGCGCCCTGGGAGTAATAGGTGGAGCCCCCGTAGCCCAAAGGGGATTTGGAGGAGATGGCGATGGAGCGCACCCCGCGCTCGAGCAGGTAGCAGGCCGCGGAGAGGCCTGCGATCCCGCCGCCGATTATGAGGACATCCGCCATCGCGGCATCCAAGCCGGACCCCGGGCCACCCATGGGGCGGGATCGATAATAATATTTGGCGGCGCTCGGCCGAACCCCGCGCACCCCCCATCTGGGCCTGGAATATAACGCCGCTGACCCCCCCTGGGGGGAGGGGGGTTCGCGGGCCCCTCGCTTGATTCTTGATTTCTTTCAAATAAATCAAGTTTTTCAAATTTTGGCCAAATGGGGCCCAAAATGGCCCCAATCTCGGCGGGGGGCCTCGGAAATCGGATGGGATCGGAGACCGGGGCCCTCCCGCGAGCCCTTCATCGAGCCCCCGCGCCTCGATCGCTGGATCCGGATAGGATCGCCGCCGAGTTGGCGATTATCGAGCACATTATCCCCAGCTTCCTCGGATCAACGTTCGCCGCCCCATCGTCCGGCGTGTGATAGAAGGGATCGTCCATCCACCTG
>Ga0078972_1000333_pt1 | contig 197158 bp, 156 predicted proteins | sample YelNatPaOPGAMG01_FD_67568 | JGI IMG/M metagenome (GOLD analysis project Ga0078972, IMG submission 67568) | Hot spring thermophilic microbial communities from Obsidian Pool, Yellowstone National Park, USA - OP-RAMG-01 (SPADES assembly) (version 2) | ecosystem: Environmental > Aquatic > Thermal...
CTACTTCTTTGCCATTGACCGGTGCGGACTCCCGAAAGCGACTCTTTATTGTTACACCTATCCTTTGTGGGCGACTTGTCTTGCGTGGGTAGAGCTAGGGGAGAAACCTAGTCGGCGTGCTCTTTGGGCTCTCTGCCTCGCTATTGCGGGAGTAATCCTCACACTCGATGTCGGTCAAATTGCCGGCACAGGGCTGGCAGTCGCTGATCTAGTGGGACTCTCAGCAGGAGTACTCACAGGGGCAGCAATAGTTAGCGTTCGGAAACTCCGCAAAAATGAGTCGTCATGGTGGATCGTCATTTTCTTTACCGGCACAGGTGTTCTTTTCAGTCTGCCGTCTACGGCTCTCTTTTTCTCCCCACCGACGTTGGTCGAATGGGGGCTTCTCTGGTTGATCGCCCTCATGGCTCTTGTTGCCCAGTTGCTTATGACTAAGGCATACCGATATGTCAGCGCTTCAGAGGGAAGTATGCTTTCACTCACTGTTGTTCCCTGGAGCACCTTGTTTTCGATAGTCTTCCTTGGCGAAGTTCCTTCACTTCGATTTTATTTCGGAGCAGCGATCGTGTTTGGCGCTGTCCTGGTTCTCAGTCTAGAAGCCACTAAACGTACCCAACACCCCGACCCCGAAACAGTTTCTCTCATCGACTGATTTTTCTCAGTAAACCTTTGAGTCCTCGCTTACGTCAAGGTGGGTGATAAAAACGGAAATGCTTTTACCAAAAGGCCATAGCGATGGCGGTTTTGCGTCTGCCCGAAGCCGTGCGACGTGCATGAACAGGTGAGTAGGCCGGATCGGCAACTTTGAAACAGGTTTGCAGTTTCAGCAGTTCAAGCAGCCCTTTGTGCGAGGGTTCCGACGGGAAAACTAGCAGACTTGCGCGGGCAAGAAGGCATGTGTCCGCTTCGATGTCGGCTTAGACAAGTACTTATTAATTAAGAGGAACCACGCTGTTATACATCACCGGCATACTATCCGTGTTGACGATCCCTCTGGTTGGGTTGTCAGCGCAGACGGCTCGCACAACATCCACCTTTCTCTCGGCATGTGACAGAGTGCGTGTTGAGTGGGCTATACGTGCCAGAAAAAGCTACGCTTTGGCCGAGCCTGATAGCTTGCGCGCAGTTCCCGAAAAAAGCATTTCTCTCGCCCCTTCTGGTTCTCTCACCTTTGCAAGCGGAGCTGAAACCTCGAACACGATTCACATCACAGCGCGTGTTCCAGAACAGCACGCAAGGGTCACCTCGTCGTTCGTAGTGATGCTTCACTAAGGCACGACGTTGCCGGTGGCTAGGAAGATGCCTTTAATAAGCGTTTCCCCCAGTGGCGCGACAACTTTCCCGCCTTGGAGCCGATCTACTGACTCGAGTGCCCACACCCTGCGCGAATGATGAGCGGGCATTTAAGTCAAAAGGAAATAAGGAGGCTGCTTGTTTGCGGCGCACGGAACCTTTCACGTGCCAGAAAACGCCCTGCGCAAAATGATTGAGAAAAAGACTATTTCCGGTTTGGTGTGTATCAAAATCTGGGTTCTTGCTTTCACCTTGGCTAGCCATGTTGTCTCAGGTGAAAGAAGAGATTTGGAAAGGCTGATGTGCGATGTCAGAAAAGTTGGTGTTGCCAATCGACGTGCGAAGTGAGTTTCCTATCAAGGAACAATATGTGTTTCTCAACCACGCGGGGGTATCACCTATTCCGGTGTGTACCCAAATGACGCTCACCGAGTTTGCCCGCGATGCAGCCGAGGAAGGTCCGGCGAACTACGCCTCATGGCTACATGGGATGAAGTTGGCGCGTGAGGCAGCAGGAACGCTCCTCCATTGTAAGCCTGATGACATCTGCTTCATTCACAACACAACGCACGGGATTCTCATTATCGCAAACTCCATCGACTGGCGCGAAGGCGACAATGTGGTTGGCCTCGCGCACGAGTTTCCTGCCAATGTTCATCCGTGGAAAAACCTCAAGCACCGTGGAGTTGAGTTTCGCCTTGTCCCTGAGCGTTCAGATTATACGTATTCGTTAGATGATATAGCGCAGGTAATCGACGCGCACACGCGCCTTGTTGCCGTCTCGTGGGTAGAATACGGAACCGGTGTTCGCAATGACCTTACTGCGCTGGCCGAGCTCTGTAGGGAGAAAAATGTCTATCTCTTTGTCGATGCTATTCAGGGACTTGGCGTGCTTCCCATCGACGTCGAGGCGCTTGGTATCGATTTCCTCGCTGCGGACGGGCACAAGTGGTTGCTTGCCCCCGAAGGATGCGGAATCCTCTACGTCCGACGAGAGCGCATTGCTGAGCTCAACGAAAACATGTGCGGCTGGTGCGGCTTGCAAAACCCCCAGGAATATGACAATTACGACCAGCAATATCGAGGCGACGCACGGCGTTTCGAAGAAGGTTCGCACAACCTGATGGCAATTCATGCGCTCGGAAGCTCCGTTCGTCTTTTGCTCGATACGGGAATTTCACTGATTGAGGAACGCGTTCGGGCTTTGACGAGCTATCTTATGGAGAAACTCTCGGAAAAAGGGTATACGATCGTAACACCGCACCCGTGGGAGAAGCGCGCTGGCATTGTCTCCTTCGCGAAAGCTGGGGTAGATCCCGCTAGGGTTGTGCGTGATCTCCAGGAAAAGAAAATTCTCATTGCAGCGCGGCGAGGGTTTTTGCGAGCTTCCCCGCATTTCTACAACGACGAGGGGGAATTGGATACATTAATCGCAGCTCTGCCTTAGCCAGACACAAAAGAATCGACTACTTTCCGAGAAAAAAGTCCCGTCGCTGGTTCGCGACGGGACTCTGTTTTTGTCGACACAGAATAATGGATCTGCTACTCAGTTTTCGCCAAGTGCTTCGAGAAATTTCTCGCGCAGCTCCTGACGAGCGTTAAAAAGGCGGCTCATCACCGTCCCAATCGGTATATCGAGAGTCTCTGCAATTTCCTTGTAAGAGAGATTGTGGAAATGTTTCATGATAATAATCTCTCGAAAATCCGGTTTGAGCAGCTCTATCGACTGCCACAGTTTTATTCTTGTTTCCTCATCACTGTAGAGCTCTCGCGGATTTCGTCGATCATCTGGGAAGTCAGACCCCTTCTCCTCTTTGAGCTGTTCGAGAGACTCGTGCCGCGATCTCTGGCTCTTTTTAATCTGGTTCAGGCAGTGGTTCTTGATGATTTTGTAGAACCACGGGAAAAATGGCGAGTTCAAATCAAAGGATTTTATTGCTTTAAACGCCTTCACGAAAGCGTCTTGTGACAGATCCACAGCTTCATCATGATTATTTACGTAGCCAAGGGCTACGAAGTACGCTTTTTGGCTGTAGGCTTGAACCAGTTTCTCGAATGCATTTGTATCGCCCTCTTGGACACGGCGAATAATCTCACGTTCCTCTTCTGGCGAAAGGAACCGCTGTTCTCCCTCGAGAGCTTCTATCTCGTGAGGTTCGACCTCCTCCTCATCAGGAATGTCAATATGATCATCATGCTCGATGACGTCCTCGGTCAGATCTTCCTCACCTTCGGATGCTTCCGGGAAATGAGAAAAATCGACTTCCCTCTTTTCGTCCTCCTGTGAACTTTTCTTCTTTCGTCGTTTATGAGTCATGGTAGTCATAGTCTCTAGTCTCTGTCTGCTAACATTATCAACTCTATAATTTGACAGTTTGCTGCTTTTCTCCACGCTTTCGGCTGAATTCCCAGCCTTTGCGAGGTCTAGACGAATGCGGTATTGTTGCTTTGTTCTCGTCATACATTAGTCAAGTAGCAAATGGCGTGCCTAAACCGATCCAAAAGTGTTTATCAATCAGACGCTGAATCACCTTCGCCTACCCATCAGACAAAGATTGACCTAAGAGCAAGAATATCAAACAATTACGACACAGTACTCTTTTTAAAAGGCGAGAGATGAATGAACTGGCATGAGGGGAACGTGCAGTTCGGCTATCTACACACTTCTACTCACGATGTTCCAAAACATGACAGTTTTGAACGTGTTTGTGTCATTTTGTGCAAAAGTCAGAATCTTCCTCATCTCCTCTCCCATGCCAGTGATTATCTCATCGTCTCAGCTTAAGCTACTGACGCTCTTCGTAGCGTCCCCCGCGAAGCCAATTGTCGTACTCGTCCCAATATCCTCCACTACGCCCGCAGAAAGAGTGGCTCGACCACTTTGTCGATGCTTTATAATTGGGCCACAAGCGGGGATGGTAGAATGGATAATACTTTGGGTTTAGTCCCTCATATAGGTTGTGAGAAGCGGGATAGTAGTACGTGGGACCGTAGTCCTCGTGGAGGGAAAATCCTTGTCCCACGAAGCGGCGTGGCGCTGGCAGCGGTTTCTCCTTTTTCACTGCAAGATCGCCTCCGGGAGGTCCTATCTCTTTCGCTGGAAGATGGGGGCACGGAACAGCACACACGGGCTGGCTGCGCGATACTTTCTCTGAGGCAGGCATCTCGCCACCACCATATACCGTCCCACACGTGATGACAGCCACGAGCGTTGCGAGCCATACATAATTCCGATCATAACAAATCATTGCGTTTTTGCCTCTTCTTCATTTTCACTTTCGAGGAATCATCGCGGGAGGAAGAATGCTTGTCAACAAATCAAACTTGCAACTCACGGTTTTGGTCTTATACACCAATGGCAAATAGATATCGAAAAGTCGGCGCCTTTGAGACGAGATTTTGTTTTCGGCTGCAAGCGAGGAAGTGGTATGGTCCTTGCTCCCGGAGGGAGACAGCAAGTAGCCGCGAGAAGTGATGTCGCCGACTTTTCTGGTGCAAGAGTCTCGACGAGTGGATTTTGTTTGGAGAAGGAGAAAACGGAAGTAATGTACTCAAAACACTTGATATCAGCACTGGCTGTTACGACGGCAGTGTTGCTTTTCGTATCTGCCTCAGTATCTGCACCAGCACAGACACCAAAGTTTTCATTTCCTTTTTTTGATGCAGCTAAGAGTTCGCAAAGACCGTCTCAATATCAACCCAACCAAGTCTGTCCGCCTCGCCCAAAGGTTGATTTCACAGACGAAAGTAAACCAATCCTCATCAAACGCTATCCCCGCAACAATCGTCAGACGCTTCTTCACTTCCGAAAATATCCATACTACGCAAACACTTACGGTGTAGAACACGCACAGCGGGGCACACGACTGAAACGCGAGCCCGAAAATGTTTTGTCAGAAGATCAGAAGGCAATTCTGCGCGAATGGGGACAGCCGGATTATTTAAGGGGACCCTACCGTAGCACGCGGGGAGATTCCGTTGTCGAATGGGTATATCACAAACTCAACCATCTCTTTCAATTCGTCGATGGCGTTATGGTTTATGAAGGCCCCTTAACGGATCAGGAACGTGTGGTGCTCACGTACGGTTTACCTCGGGAAACGCTTTCAAGCACCATTGCTCCTAACATCAAGCGGGAAACGTGGTTCTACAATTCACCATGGCAACCCAACAAAGAAATGGTTTTCAGCTTTGCCAATGGGAAGCTGGTCTTCTCCGACGAAAACTATTCGTATTGAGACAAAGTGGTAGTACGCTGAGAGAAGAAACGAAAGGACGCAAGGATGAAGGATTTTTTGCTAATGCGCCGATTTATCCGTATCCCATTGTCCCGAGGGCAACGTGGCTTTTTCCGTCGCATTGCTATTCTCGGGGCACTATGCCTCTGGTGTGCTGCACCAGCGATACTTCCTGGAGCTCCCGTCGAGGGGAGACGTGAGGCTTTGGCGCTCCTCGCTGAGGGCCAGGAAGCCCAGCGGGCGGGGCGAGTTTCGGACGCAATAACTCTTTTCCAGCGGTCTATCGAGCTAGCCCCTTCCCCAGCAGCTTATTACAACCTCGGGATGGCTTATCGGAAAGCTGGCAAGCGTGACGAGGCGCGCGAAGCTTTCCGCAAGGCGCTCGAACTCAACCCATCTTATGAACTCGCTCGCCAAGCCCTTGCCGAGCTCGGAGGCAATGGGAAAGAGTCCAACGCCGCTGCAGTGGGCGGAATGAATGTGGATTCTGTCGAAAATGAACGAGAGACACTCGAATCACTGAAAAAAGTTGAAGGACCAGTCACGTCGGCAAAGAAACCTACGATTCTCAGCATCGGTGCACTCCTCCCTTCCCCTCCAAAAACTTCATATGCTGCGAAAGCAACCGTACCCAAGGCACCTCAACAGCTTGCCGGCGAAGGAGCTGTCAAGGATGCGGTGATTCCTTCTCAGCCGGTCGAAATCATAAACGAGGTTCCGACACGTGAAATCGTGACCGCAGGGGTAGAACGTGGCAGTGAGCGGGGAAGAATCGCGGCCACAGCTAGCGAGGCTGACAGCAAGTCAAAAATACGCCCATTCAGTTTGTGGCGAGACAAAAAAACTGTCACATCTCCGGAACAGGAGTCTCGGACAACGAAAGGTGGATCCTCTCGCCATGAGGAATCCTCGACGAGTGCCGAAACGAAAACAAAACGTGAGAAACCAGAACCTTCAGCCGAGGAAATTAACCGTGTCGCGTTGGGGCAGCAGGAAGAATCGTCAAAGCCTCCGACGCGATATGGCAACCCATCGAAGATTCTTCTCGGCAGCAGCTCCTTTCACAAAGAGAAAGGGGATTCCTATCGAAAAGCGCAGCGATGGGTAGAAGCTGCGGACGAATATCAAAAGGTCCTCGAGAAGAATCCGGATGACGTCGAGACGCGGGCCATGCTCGCCGAGTGCCTTGCCCGTGCGGGTGAAACCGATATTGCGGAAAACGAGTTCCAAAAAGCCCTCTCGATGGATCCTAACGATCCGAGAGTTCTTTTCCGTATGGGCAACACGTACAGAGAATTAAAGCAATTCGATCAAGCAATCAGCGCATACAAAAGAGCGCTCCAAGCGGATCCCAACAATAAGCTTGTCCGCAACAACTTGGCAGTGGTCTACATGGAAAAAGGTGAATATGCTAAGGCTGCCAAAGAGTTCAAGCGACTCCTGGAAATAGATCCCGCCTATGACAAGGCGTTGCTCAACCTCGGAATCCTCTACGACGAACATCTTGGAGACAAGCAAGAGGCATTAAAGTATTATCGCCAGTACGTGGAGAAAAACGGTCCACGAGCGGGCGAGGTACGTCGTTGGATCAGTGAACTAGAAGGCAAAAAGTGATAAAGTAAATTGGCTGAAAACCTGCAAGTAACTCTCCATGGAAAAATTGAGAAAGGACGGTCGTGCAAATGAGGTATCGATTGTTTTTTGCCTGCATGAGTGTAACTGTTCTTATTTTGTCTAGCATTGTTGAAGCTCAGACTACTGTTTTGCCCTCTGACTCTCAGGGGCAACACAAAATAAATCCAAATGTCGGCCCTGGAGTGGGTGTCGTTGCTCGCGGGACGACCCTTTCTTCCGGATCTCTTGTGCGCCGAACCAGACCCACGACTGGCGCTGCCGAAATGCTTCGGCGGACTATGACCACAAGAACTCTCTCTCGCCATCCGCTGACCACGGAGGCTTTGGCGCGTTTGCGCGAAGAACGCGCAAATCAACGGCTAGCAGGGGGTGCTGAGACCAAGCCTCTCATGAGCGAGGCAGAGCTGCGTGCCTGGATTGCTCCAACGACCGCTTCCTTGTCCGCCGAGAAGTTCATTACCCTTGTGCATAGCAGCAACCGTCGGTCGACTGTGGAAACATGTCACTGCCCAGCTCATCCTACTGGTGGCATCGACCGCGAGGCTCGAGTGGTCCAAGAACTCGAATCGCTTTATGGGCAGCGCCCTCTCATTGTTGACGCCGGAGGCTTCCTCCGCCTTCCCCCCAACGAGAGGTCCAAGCTGGGCGCACGTATTGTCCTCGAAGCACTAGCAAAGATGAAAGTTGATGCGGTCAATGTCGGCATTACCGATCTCGCCGCAGGGACACAGTTCCTACGTGACATGGCAACGTCGACATCAGTGACACTTCTCTCTGCGAATATTTTCGATAAGCATGGCAAACCAGTTTTCACACCCTCCCGAATTGTTTCGCTCACCCTAAAGGATGGCAAAACTGCCAAAATAGCTCTCATCGGTGTTACTCGCCCGCTTGATGCAACGCGCCGAGAATTTACGCCTGCCAATGATGCGACCGTTACAACTCCTGCCAAAACCTTGAAGAAACTTATTCCCGAGCTTCGAAAAAAGGCGGACCTCGTGGTGCTTTTAGCCTATTACACGCGGGAAGATGTGCCAGAGCTAGTGAAAGAGCTTCCGCCCGATGCTCGTCCTGACGTCGTTATTTGCGGTGAATTCACTGCAGGGCAACGGCAATCGTATTACCTCGAAAATGCACACACTACAGACGGAGTTTGGTCACTTTCAGGCGGATTCGAAGGCAGGCAGGTTGGCGTAGCGTTGATCGAGCTCGGCAAGAAAGGCAAAGTCCAGAATGTCTATCCCAAGCTCGTTATCATCGAACAAACGATTCCGCCCGACGAAGCGTTCACGCCATTTGTGAAGGAATTTCAGGCTGGGCAACTCGAGCTTCTCAGAAAAGGAATCTGATTCTCTTTAAGCGCGCTATTTGCTACTTCAGCTCTAACGCGACAAGAGTCGAAGAATGGCGTTTTTCGGTTTGCAGTGAATAGACCGGCGTTTTTTTGGTTTTCGCTGTTGGTGGCTTTGCCTTGCTCTCCTGAGCGGGAGCCGCTTGTTTGTTTTGAGCGCACTCCTCTCGGACAAGGCAAGCTTTGCGTAAGCTTTGGTAGCCTAAAAAGGCTCCACAATCCATGAGAAGAGAAAGGGAACTATGACACCGCAAGGGTTGTTCTACGTCGTCATGACCATCTCTGTGGTCGGCCTCGTTGTTGCTTTTTTGTTAGCACAGTGGGTGCTGAAGCATGATACCGGCACCGACGCGATGCGAGTTATTTCCGATGCTATCAAAGAGGGCGCAGAAGCATTCCTCAAGCGTCAATATAAAACGATTTTTGCTCTCTCCATCGTTCTTGCGATTTTGTTGGCGCTTTTTTACTTTAAAGAAAAGGGTAGTGAACTTGCCATTCGAACCCTTGTTTCGTTCCTTTTTGGAGCATTCTGCTCTGGTTTTGCTGGATTCATCGGAATGTACATTTCGATCCGATCCAATATCCGCACAGCTTCTGCAGCGACTCGCAGTCTCGACACAGCATTGAGAATCGCGTTGCGCGGCGGTGCTGTTTCTGGCATCATGGTCGTATCAATGTCGCTTCTCGGTGTTGGTCTTCTCTTCTGGTTTTTCGATGGGCTCAAACATCCTGACACGGTTCCTCTCCAGATAGTGGGATACGGCTTCGGCGCGTCCTTTGTCGCGCTTTTTGCTCAGCTCGGTGGCGGAATTTACACCAAAGCCGCTGACGTCGGCGCCGACCTCGTTGGAAAGGTGGAGGCTGGGATTCCCGAAGATGATCCGCGCAACCCTGCCGTCATCGCCGATCTGGTTGGCGACAACGTGGGCGACTGCGCCGGTCGTGGTGCCGATCTCTTCGAGTCTACTGCGGCTGAAAATATCGGTGCAATGATCCTAGGAATTGCTCTCTATAAAATTACTGGCCCAAATGGCCCTGTTTTCGGCTTGGGGGCAATCGTATTTCCTCTCTTCGCCCGTGCGCTTGGACTTATCGCCTCTATTATTGGGGTATACTCAGTCAAAGTGAAGGGGAGCGAGGAGACCGGTTGGGAAGATCCAATGTCCGCTCTCAACCGCGGTTACCTCGTTACCACCATCCTCGCTATCATTGGCTTCTTCATCGCCGTTCAGCTGTTGCTGAAAGGGCAGATGTACTTCTTCCTTGCTGGTCTGGTTGGTATCCTCTGCTCCTACGCGTTTGTCTGGATCACGCAGTATTACACTGAATATCGCTATCGGCCGGTGCGATGGATTGCCGAGTCGTGCCAGACTGGACCGGCAACAACAATTATTTCCGGTCTTTCGGTGGGAATGGAGTGTACGGCGATTCCTATTCTTGTGATTTCTGCCGCACTCATGCTCACTTACAAATTTGGGCAACTCGGAATGCTTTCAGCACTCGGAGGATGGGGCGGATTGGAGAGTGCTGGAATCAGTCCTACGTCGGCAGGTTTGTATGGCACAGCGATTGCCACCATGGGCATGCTTTCCACCGCCGGTTACATTCTCGCAATGGATACTTTCGGCCCCATCACTGACAATGCTGGCGGCATTGTCGAAATGAGTCAGCAGCCAGAAAGCATCCGTGAGAAAACAGACCGTCTCGATGCCGTCGGAAATACCACGAAAGCTCTTACGAAAGGCTATGCAGTCGGGTCGGCAGCCCTCGCCGCCTTCCTCCTCTTCCAGGCATATATCGACGAGGTCAATGAGTACCTCAAGCATGCAGGCCGTGAGCTTATGAAGACCGTCGATTTGGGACACGTTCCTGTTTTCGTGGGGGGAATGATTGGCGGTATGCTCGTTTTCCTCTTCTCTGCGCTAGCAATCAGAGCGGTTGGACGTGCTGCCCAGGCCGTTATTGTCGAAGTACGTCGACAGTTCAAAGAGAGACCTGGCATTATGAAAGGTACGGAAAAACCGGATTATGCCACCTGTGTGGACATTGTTACCAAAGCCGCTCTCCGTCAGATGGTCTTCCCTGGAATCCTGCCCGTAGTTGTTCCGGCAGCACTGGGCTTCGGGCTGAAATTCTTTACGCGAGAAGGTGTTGCACCACAGTCTGTCGCTGCGCTTCTTATGGTGGGAACCATTGTGGGCATTCTCATGGCGCTGTTCATGAACAACGGTGGCGGTGCATGGGATAATGCGAAGAAGTACATTGAGACAGGCGCTTACGGCGGTAAGGGGAGCGAGGCTCACAAAGCTGGCGTTGTGGGTGATACAGTCGGCGATCCTTTCAAGGACACCGCCGGACCTTCTCTCCACGTTTTGATTAAGCTTCTGAGCACCATCACGCTCGTATTGGCGCCTCTGTTCATCCGATAACGATAATAGTAGAGAGATTTTGAGGTCATCTGCCCGATCCCAGGCAAATACGGTGGGGTCGGGCAGAGTCTTTTTAGAAAGATGATGGTTCTGTAACGTGTCCGAATAGCTGTTTTTGCGAACGATTCCGAGCGCTTGAGTGTATTGAGCGTCTGGTGTCTCACCCCAATGTGTTTTTCTCTGTCTGAGAGCCTCGTAGAAACGAGAAGTGTGGGAGACAATTTTGAAATTCGAACGTTTTGTAGCTGCACGATATCTTTTTAGCGGGCATCATAAGGCGCTTGTTTCAGCCATAACGATTATTTCTATAGCAGGGGTCGCTGTTGGCGTTTTTGCGCTGATTGTGGTTATCGCCGTGATGGAGGGGTTCGATCGGAACCTGGTTGAGAAAATCATCGGTGCATACGCACATATAGAGATTGTGCGTTCCACTACAGAGTCGCCCCCGATCGACCCGCAAAAAATCCTTCCCTTTGTAGAGTCTGTTCCTGGTGTGAAAGCGGCGGGCCCAGTGATTATGCGGCAAGCATTACTCCAAATACCTGCTGGTGATGGCAATGAACCTCGCCAAACAGCCGTTTTTGTGCAGGGAGTCGATCTCGAACGTGAGAAGCGCATCACGAAACTTATGGAAAAAGTGGTGGGTAACCCAACCCCCGGCCCCGGCGAGATTGTAGTTGGGAAAAAAATAGCACAAAAACTTTTCCTGGAATTGGGGACACGGGTAACGATATTCTCGCCAGTTTTTGTTCGCACACCTGCCGGCGGCTCGGCCCTTGCGCGCAATGCAGTTGTCGTTGGCGTTTTCGATTCTGGTTTTCCCGAAGCCGACGAGATGATTGCCTATACGAACTTGGAAACAGCCCGCGCCCTTTTCATGGTTCCTGAGCACGAGGTCGACGGAATCCACCTCACAGTTGATAATCCGGAAAATGCCGATCTCGTTAAGCACCGGTTACAGAAAACATTAGGTACTGATTTTACACCAACGACGTGGCGCGAACGAAATCCCGTCCTCTTCGATGCCCTTGTCCTAGAAAAATGGGCAATGTTCATCATTCTCCTGCTCATTGTACTTGTTGCTGCGTTCAACATTGTTGGCACTCTCATAATGGTCGTCATCGAAAAGACACGTGAGATTGGAATCATGAAAGCCATGGGAGCCACCGAAGAGGCGATTATGCGTATCTTCCTTTTTCAAGGGCTTTTTATCGGTGCTATCGGAACGACTATTGGGACTGTTCTCGGATTGACCCTCTGCTATTTGCTCCAGCATCACATCAAAATCGACGTGCTGTCGGAGGCTTATCTTTCCGATCGGATTCCTGTACTCCTTGATGTGCGGTGGAATGTTCTCATCGTTATTTCAGCACTAGCTATTTGTGTGCTTACCTCTCTCTACCCCGCACGGCAGGCCGCAAAGCTCGACCCCGTGGAGGCACTGCGATATGAGTGAGGGGAGAGAGTCTCGCGAGCCTATTCTTCGCGCCGAGAACCTGCATAAATACTATCGCGATGGCGAACGCCTCCTCAAAGTACTCCGAGGCGCAAGTCTTGAGGTCTACCCCGGCGAAATAATCTCAATAATCGGTGCGAGTGGTTCGGGGAAAAGCACCTTGCTCCATCTTTTGGGAGCGCTCGACAGAGCAACTTCTGGCTCAATCTATTTTAAAGGAAGAGACTACTCAAAGCTCTCGAATTACGAGCTAGCAGAGCTAAGAAATCGTTCGATCGGTTTTATTTTCCAATTTCACCACCTGATGACGGAGTTCTCTGCGTTGGAAAATGTCATTCTCCCGGGGCTTATTGCAGGGCGAAATCGGCACGAGCTCGAGAAAGTTGCCTCTGCTCGACTCGAAAGCCTCGGTCTGGGAAACCGGTTGTCCCATCGCCCCGCTAAACTCTCAGGAGGAGAACAACAGCGCGTCGCGCTTGCCCGTGCGCTCATCAACGACCCAGACATTGTGCTCGCCGACGAACCAACCGGGAATCTGGATCCAGAATCCGCTGCGACAGTCATTGATTTGTTGTGGCAAAACGTCCGAGAGAATCATCGATCTCTCGTTATCGTTACGCACGACACTGATATCGCTTATCGTGCTGATCGCTGTTTTCGGCTCCGCGAGGGAATTCTGTTTCCAGAGCCAGCACACAAATGAATTCTCCCCCGTCAGTTTTTTATTATGAGCGTGGACGATGTCCCTCATGGTGATATGTCCTATACTTTCTACGTCTCGAATCCAACCAAGTATAACGAAACAGACTACGGCGAGGGCGTTAATTTTCATGAATCAGCGAATAGGGTTACTGATTGCAAGCTGTGCCATGATGGCTGCTGTAGGTGCAGCCCAAGAATATGAAATTGTAGTCGAATCAGGAACTGGCGGCCAAAACGTTGAGTTTTTCTCTGTAACAGGCGGCAACTGGATGGAAAGCGCGAGTAAAAGCAAAGCGCCAGGACTTTTTGCTACAAAATCGCGGTTCAAAACTGCAGGTTCGCCCGGGGCTGCTCGCTTTGCTCCTGAGATCCCAGTTGCAGGAAAATACGAGGTGTTTGCGACTTATCCTGATTCCGGTAATGCCGCAGGTGTGATTTACCACATCCACTCTGCTGAGGGCGACAAAGAAATCGTTCTCGACCAGTTTGGTCACAATGATCGTGCAAAACCACCCGCCAATACCTGGTTTTCCCTTGGGACCTATCAGTTTAATCAAGGAAAAGATGGTTATCTGGAAATCAAAGATCCAGAAACAGGAAAGGGCGCGAACGAGAAGGAACCAAACGTCCGCGTCTACGCAGACGCGGCGAAGTGGGTGCCGGTAGGATTCGCTTTACCTGCCCAATTTGCCAAGAAAAGTGGACAAACGCCGAGTGGCGATAAGAAAAAAGCCGACGACACGACGCGATTGCTGCCTCCCGCTCCTGTCGCCTCCGCTATGCCTTCCCTGGCAGTACCGCAGCCTACGGTATCCTCAGCGTTGCCGAGTCTTTCGGATGTTGCTGGCTCGCAACCCTCTTCACAGCAAAACATATCGCAAATGCCAGCACTATCAAGTGCAGCGAGTGCGATGCCATCTCCAGCGCAGCAAATTCCTTCACTTGCAAGCGCACAACAGGGAACTGCCATAGCTTCTGGCCAGGCGTCTTCTCCTGCAAATGTTTCCCAGATGCCATCTCTGTCAGCTGCTGGCACCGCCGAAGCGCCAAAGACCTCCGGGGTTGGGGCTTCTTCATCAATGCCATCCCTTCCTGGACTGGCGTCTACTCCGGCTCCGTCAGAACAGATTCCCCCAGCATCGGTTACTGCTGCACCACCGTCACTTCCTGCGCTAGGGGGGCCATCTGGTTCGGTTCCTCCTACGCCATCGGGAGAACAGGTTCCGCAGCTCCCGGTGCTTCAACCTGGCTCGCTTCCGCCTGCGCCTACGGGGGGACCTGCTGGGCTTCCTCCCTCCCCGGGTGCCATACCAGCGACGGCTCCAGCAGCACCTTTATCTTCTCCAGATATGCCAATTCCTACGCCAACGTCTGGAAGTGGTGCCGTCCCGTCTCTCAGCTCGGATGGTCTTCCGTGGATTTATGATGAAGGATCTGCTCATGCCGCCGCTCGTAACCTTAATAAGAAGGTTCTAGTCTTCTTTGTTGCTGACGGCAACAAGATCGTCGAAAAGTACGAAAAGGAATACTTTGTCCATCCGGCTGTGCGGCAGGCGCTTTCAAAATTCGTTCTCCGAAAAGTGAACTTCCCGCAAAACACCAAGGCCGGCTACAAACTCGAGATCTACGGAGCTGGAAATATCGCCGTGACCAATGCTTTTGGGGAGAAAGTGGGAGCGATTACCACTCTGCCTCCTACTCCTGAGGAACTTGCTTCTAAACTTGAGGCACTCGCTCAGTGAGACGAGCTGGATGAGTGAAGAAGAAGCATTCCGTATCTACAGATCTCCTCTTTCTGCGAATTAGGCATCTGCTGAGTCGTTTGTGATCCTTTGGCAGGCGAATCTTGTCGGAAGCGATTGATTGGTAGAACATAACAGTTGCCACTATTTACTCAAGCATTCGTGCCTGCGGAAGGGGAGCTGGCGCGGTATTGCTAATTCGACACTTGCTGCGGCCCGCTAGGCGGCTCCGCCGACGTTGCACAGCAGCATCGTGTCTACACGTTACGGGAAAAACTCCTCTGGCGTGGTGGTGCCGAAAGAAACGGCAAACTGTGTGCCTATTTTCTCCACCGGCGCACGAGACCCTTCCCGATGAGACTTTCCATTATGAAGACATTTTCTCGGATAGCTGGAGCCAACTTTCCTGTCGTCCTGTCTTTTTCAGGAGCTAGCGGTTCGATGAAGCGAGCCGAAAAACAAACACCCTCACGTGACTGCCAAACGCTTCAGAGCGCCTTGTGCTTATAGTTCAACCTTAATCTCATCGCCCGGATTAGCACTTAGGACAATGCGGAATCTTATGGGCTTGTTTTCTGCAACCATAGCCCACATGATGGCTAGCTGTTCGAGCTGAACGTCAGGAGGTACTCGTTCGCTCTTTCCCAGCAGAATCTCTTCGACTTGGAGATCGTACGCCGTGCGAGCAATGGCGAACCAACTGTTATTCGATGGAATCACGAGGGGAGTCACGGTAACACCAAATTTCTCAGCGAGTTCTACCACACGGGTAAAGAGCAACTGTTCGTCGCGTGTGAAAAGATGTTCGAAGCTCTGCTCACTTTTCTCCACCTTGATGGTCACAACGATGATTTGGGTGTCACGTGTTATAGCTTCCTCCATAGCCACTCTGAGGTGCACAAGGTTGTTCGGGTCTCTGACCGGAACAAGAACACGCGGCTTGCCTTCTTCTAGCTCCAGAATATCGGAAGAAATCTCACTCTTTCTTTCGAGAGCAAACAACTCTTTATGCTCGTGTGTTATGCCCGCTGCGTGACGTCGCCGGCGAGTGATATGCTCAGAAATCGTAAATACTGTGAAAAATGCAGCAGTGAAGCTTATGCCCGAGATTGTGGCGATTTGCTTGGTCAAAAGATTTGTGATGGCTACCGACAGAAGTACAAGAGTCACTGCTCCAAGGCCGAGGGGAATCTCTATACTTCCAATCCGCGGATTCAGTGGGACTCGCCATGCCCGCTCACCCTTATATTTGAAACGGAGAACGAACATGGAGATTGCCATGAATGTGAAACTCCATACCACTCCGAATGCGTAGGCCTCGCCGAGAAGCGTAATTTCTCCCTGACTGACAAGGATAACAAAAATCTGGAGAGCAGCAATTAAGTTTAAAATTCGATACGTCGTGCCGAATCGGGGATGAGGTTTGCGAAACCACTCATCGAGAATACCATCTTCTGCGACACGGTTGAGCACTCCATTCGACCCAATGAGCGATGTGTTTACAGCTCCTGACAAAATCATAGCGCCAACACCGACAACAAACGCTGTCATGAGGAGCTTCAAGAAGGTCGGACCAGCGAGACTCTTCACCAGCTCGTTGAGCAAGTTGTCTCCCGCAGCCTTGCGAATCTCATCCGGAACCAGCATCACTGCCGCAAACGCAGTGAACCCTGTAAAAGTGAGGGAAAAAACTAAGATGACAGTTGATGCACGCATGAGATTCTTGAGCTTGGGAGCCTCGATCTCTCGATACACCTGAGCAAGTGTTTCTTCGCCACTCATTGCAAGCAAGCTGTGCCCAAAAGCCACAAGAAACATCGCCAGACCCATCGTGCGCACCCACGGAACATCTTTAAGCCAGCCGAGCGCATGGTCTTCCAGAACCGGCCGTATAGGTGGCAACTCAACCGGCCTGAGAAACATGGTCCAGAGACTCCACCCCACGAGTATCGCCACCATCACCGCTGTGACGATCATGATTTTCAACGCTTTGTCACTGCTTTCTTCGATGCCTTTAATATTCAGCCACCAAAAATAGAGCGTGACAAGAACGGCAAACACGACGGCGAAACTTCCCGACGGGACGGAGAAAGTAAACCCAAACAGTTGGGCAGCAAAACTTAAGAGCCCATGGAGATAGTGACCCGCGGAAACGGCAGAAATCGGACCAGTGAGGACATAGTCGAAGACGAGAGCTGAAACTGCAATCTTCGCCATCAAATGCCCAAGGGCTTCACGAACGATGCGATACACCCCTCCACGGACGAACATGGAACAGCTCTCAACGTAAACAGCGCGAACGCATGCCGAAAAGAGCATGACCATGAGAATGAACCACGGGGCAGCTTTCCCGATAGCGTCTTCTGCAATGCCTGTAATGTAATAGGCTGTGCTAGCCAAGTCGCCAAGAACTACTGCAGCCGCATGCCAGAATGAAATAAAGGTCAGCATTGCTGTCGTGAGGACGACAACTCGTGTAGCTTGCCCTGGTCGGGAGGAGCGCGATAAGTCAGAACTATCAGGGGTTCCTACGTCAGACGATTGTATACCGTCCATTGTGGATCAGCTCCAAATGTGTGTGGTGGGTAAAGTGGACTGATGATGAGAATAGCGTTCCTTCAACGAACAGGAATCCTTAGCCGCGGATTCCAAATGAGATGACGGGTCTTTCATCCAATTATATTCCCCGACCTTTGTGTCGGGGTGAGGAGCTCTCTTTTTCATCTGAGTGATGCAGTTACTTCTGCTTTCGTCCCTCGTTGTGTGAAAAAAACAGCTATCATTCTTTCCAGCCTACGAGGTGAGCCAGAGATACACCAGAACCCAGTTTCGGTAAGGCTTTCTCCCATAAGCTCATTGTTCCGTTCAATTCCCCCGCTCGGTTGCCTCTAGCCTCAACCGATTCGGCTACTCCTTCGCTTTTACTGAACTCTTTCCGCTGTTATTCAGACCACTCGCTGATGCGGTCCGCTAAGACAGTTGCCCTGTTGTCCGCGAATTCGAGAAATCCACCCGTAATCTGGTAGACGCTGGTCGTATCGTCCAATTCTCTGATTCTCAACTGCCCATTTCCCAAAACGGCAGCGAGATGGGCATGATGAGCAAGTAGTCCCAAATATCCATCGGCTCCAGGCACGATCACGGATGCAACATTTCGCTCGAGAACTACTCCTTCTTGTGTGAGAACCACTAGCTGAAAACCGAGAGCCATGGTGTTGTTCCTTTTCTTTTAGATAGACCGTCACACACTTTCTATCGCTCACAAGTCTACATCAATAAGCACGCTGATATTGTCGCACATCAAGTGAATCTTGCGTCTCTGCTGTGTCTCAAAACCCACGGTGGAAACCGGGTGTACGATTTATTGACACACCAGAACACGTTTGGGGAAGACGTGACGCACAGTACATTTGCGTGCAAGGGCGCAAACAATTGAAAAAGCGGTGATTATGGGGTGCGCCTTGATAATATCTATGGAAAGTTCTCGATGGCCCGTTCTGTGCTTACAATGAGATGCTGGCCTTTCAAAAATAATTTTTATTCAGCGGAGAGGTGATACCGATGAAAAGGTTCGTATACACGCTAGCAGCGCTCCTGATCATGACTGGTTGCTCGAGCATGACTCCAGTCCAGAGAGGTGCGAGTGCCGGAGCACTGGCAGGAGGACTTGTCGGAGGCGTGTGGGGACATGCTGCGCACGGCATCACCGCAGCTCAGGGTGCTGGCTTGGGCGCGATGGCTGGTGGGCTTGTCGGTGCCCTCGCAGCCGATAGTCTCACCCAGGAACCTGGCTATGGGAAAAAGGACGAAGCGCCGGTCGTAACACCTCCTCCGGCCCCTGCACCACCAAAGCGCTATCGCACAGTCGAAAAGTAACCACGCTTCTGCTTACGCACTTTTTGCAAGTGGGTACAGCGCGTGTCATTTGAAAGTTTTCGTCGAGAGAAATGGGAGTGAGTGCGTTTTGAGCACTTGACCTCTTCATCTCCACTAACGTTTTCTCGGGGTCATGGTACAGCGCAAATTCTACATTACGACAGCGATTCCTTACGCCAACGCAGAACCGCACGTCGGACACGTTCTCGAACTCATCGGCACAGACGTTATTGCTCGAGCGAAACGCCTTTTGGGTTATCGCGTTTATTTTCAGACTGGTACCGACGAGCATGGCCAGAAAATGCTCGAGGCAGCCACAAAGGTGGGAATGACAGCCCAAGAGTACGCTGACTCGATTGTCCCGCGTTTCCGAAGCTTGTGGGATGATCTCAACGTTTCTTATGACCGATTTGTCCGTACAACCGATCCGGATCATGGCCGTGGCGTTCTCAAATTTTGGCAGGCCGTCCGCGACAACGGCGACATCTATCTTGGCAAATATGAGGGATGGTATTGCGTTCCCGACGAGACATTTGTCCTCGAATCCCAGGTTATTACGGGAGAGAAAGGAGAGAAGCTGTGCCCCCAGTGCAATCGAGAGCTCGTGTGGCATAGCGAGGAAAATTATGTTTTCCGCTGGTCAAAGTACCAGAAAGCTCTCGAGGAGTGGATAAGTTCACATCCTGAGTTTATTGCCCCGTCGTTCCGGGCGAACGAGATGATTAATTCTTTCTTGCGACCCGGGTTGCAGGATATCTCAATTTCTCGCACAACGATCCAATGGGGAATTCCCGTTCCCGACAATCCCAAGCATGTGATCTACGTGTGGTTCGACGCCCTCCTTAACTATATCACCGGCATTGGGTATGGCTCGGACGAAGAGCGATTCCGTGAGTGGTGGCCATGCGACCTCCACGTCGTGGGCAAAGATATCCTGAAATTCCACACGCTCCTATGGCCTGCAATGCTCATGGCTGCAGGTTTGGAACTTCCACGGCGAGTTTTCGGTCACGGTTTTGTCGTCTTGCGCGGCGCCGAGAAAATGTCCAAATCTAAAGGCAATGTTGTCAATCCGCGGGATCTCCTTGCCCTCTTCGAGGGAAACCCCGACCCGCTCCGTTATTACCTCCTCTGTGAGAATGATTTTGGCTACGACGCGACCTTCAGTCTCGAAGGGCTTGTGGAAAAGTACCGTGCCGATTTGGCAGACAAGCTTGGCAACCTGGTTTCGCGCACGACGTCGATGATTATGAAGTATCGCGACGGGGTGCTCAAGCGCGTCGAGAGGCTTCAGCCCGAAGATGAAAAAGCACGCGAAGTGCTCACCGCTCTCTGGCAACCTGCGTCAGAAGATCCATCGCGAACCGTGTTTGAATATCTTATCGATGAAGGACTCTTTGCTCAGCTCCTCCAGCGCATTTTTGCGGGTGTATCTCTTCTCAACGGATACGTGACCGAGCAAAAACCGTGGGCTCTCGCTAAAGATCCTGCACGGAAGGAGCGCTTGGACCAGGTTCTCTACGTTCTCTATGAGGGGCTGCGACTCGTAGCTGCACAGATTTGGCCCTTTATTCCCGCGTCGGCTGATAAAATTTGGAGACAGCTAGGGTTCGAGAAAAGCATAGCCAGCCACACATTTGAAGAGATGGCAACATGGGGAGCGATGGAACCGAGGCCAATCGTCCCAGGAGGAATTCTTTTCCCGAAATTCGAGAGTCTGGACAAAGTGCAGAAGAAAGAGGATTCAGCACAAAGCTGATGTCCCCCGCGGCCTTGCGCTCACGAAGTCATCCGTCTGCGTGAGGCGCCACAACTTTCCCTGATAACAAGCTCCAGCTCTACCTCTTCAGGCTGTTCGTAAAGTTGGTCCAGAAGTATGGAGAAGAGGCGTTCGCAGGCGAGTTGCCCAATCAGATACATATTCTGACGGATGGTAGAGAGCGGTGGCTGCACGTACTGTGCGAGAAGAATATCGTCTCCCCCAAAAAGGGCTATATCGTCGGGGATGCGCAACCCAGCTTCCTTTATGGCATCCATTGCGCCAATTGCCATCATATCATTGACGCTGTAGATTGCAGTCGGACGTTTGCTGTGCGAAAGAAGCCATTTGGTAGCCATATAGCCACTTTCGCGATCGAAGTAACCCTGCGCAAGAAGGTCGTCAGATTTTTCCAAGCCGAGGTCCTCGACTGCGCGCAAGTATCCTTCAGTGCGGTGAATAGCTGTGGTCACAAACTCGCTGCCACGGATGTGTCCGATCCGAGTGTGTCCAAGAGAAGCCAAGTGGGTAACAGCACGGTATGCCGCTTGGACGTTGGCCCCAATGACATGGGGGAGGTTGCCGAGAGTACTATTCACGAGAACTACCGGACACCCCGCTTCGGCCAGCTCTATCAAATACGTATCGGTGGTAAGATTTCCTACACAGAGAACTCCATCCATGACACGCTGGCGATAAAGCGTGAGCGCTTTTTTCCGCGACTTGAATTCAGTGGTCGCCATTTCCAAGACAAGATGATATCCATGGGCTGTGACCACGTCGAGAATTCCACTCAAGCTCTCCGAAAAATAGAAATCCGAAACAACGTGACCCAGCTGGGGAAGAATAACACAGATGACCCCTGCCTTTTGCCGAACGAGGCTTCGGGCGATTGCGCTCGGTCGGTAGCCGACCCGCTCGATTATCTCCAGGACCTTTTGTTTTGTTTTCGCGTTGATCTTGTCTGAGTCATTGAGGGCGAGCGACACTGTGGAGCGGCTTACTCCCGCCATTTCTGCGATGTCGCGGATAGTATAGCGCTTCTTCGGAGAATTCTCTTTTTGCGACATGGTCATCTCTTCCTTGCGATTGGGGGATAGGATTCTCTGTTTTTCTTCCCGTGAATGCCTACATGGAATTCGAGCAGTGCTGTGTCAAGAAACTATCATTGCTCTCTCCCGACCTCGGACAAATCGGGGAGAAAGGGTCGCGAAAAATTGCTTCGTAGCACATGAACCCAAAGACGGGCGAAAAAGCAAAAACTCTCACGTCTAGGTCTGTTGAACGAGTTTACGTGGGCACGAGGTTTCTCTTAAAATTCTTTTGGGACCGCGGAGATCTGTAAGAAAACCGTATTGTCAAGCAGAAAGTGTGTCAGTGTTTGTCCTACATTTGTATCGATACAAATTTTTCTTGAGTCCTCCTATTATTTTTTGCCACAAGTGACACATGAGTGAAAAACACAAATCCATCATAGGAGGCATTGCCATGTTCAAGAAAGCAACACTCGCCACCAGTCTCTTGCTCGTCGGAGGGCTGGCTCTCGGCGGAACACCAACTATCGACGGAACTTTTGACGGGGAAAGTGTCTGGGGATCTGCCGTTGCCACAAATTCGAACCCCGGATTCAGTGACGCAGGGACCACAGCTACTGCCTTGTATGTAACAGATGACAACGATTATGTTTACCTTGGAGCTGCAGTAACTGGTCTTCAGTGGTGGATGACGTTTGGCTTCGTTGTCGATGCCAAAACTGGCGGCTCCAATTCGCAGGATACCTGGGGCCGACAAATCGACTACGCTTTCCCCAGTGTCGGAGACTTCGATGCCCCGGAGCTCGATATTCGCGGGAAGTGCGATAACAGCTGGGCAGAGCGCCACGTCTGGGATGGAACTCAGTGGACTGGGTTTGGTACGGATATCACGACGAGCGAATACAATTGCTCGCTGACGAATGGCTGGATCGAATGTCGTATCCCGAAGTCAGTTCTCAACATGCGTGCCTCGAAACAGGCGCAGGTCGAGTTCTTCCTGACTGGGAATGACAATGCTCATGGGCTGTTCACATCGGTTCCCTACGATACGCCATGTAATACGTGGAATCCCTCGACCCGCCAGACGCTCACAAATACTGCCGACGTTTGGTTTCCAGTCGCTGTGAGTGCATTCTCCCTCGAATAGGATGCGCTGTTTGTTCACGTTGCGAAAAGCACTCGGTGCTTGAATCTCGTCAAGTGGGTGGCAATTCTCGAGAAGGATTGCCACCCCTTTCTTTGAAAGAGAAAAAGTCGTATGGCGAAAGATGTCGGTAGAGTTCGGCTCGGCCTTCGTAAGCCCCTCTGGCAGTACTACGACGCCCTCTGGGGCTACCTCTTCATCATTCCTTTTCTCCTCGTCGCAGGAGTGTTTCTCCTCTTTCCTATCGCGTACTCGTTTTACCTGAGCTTTCGCGAAACGTGGTTGTATTCCAATTGGTTTGACCAGTTTGCTGATATGCGATTTGTGGGATTTCGCAATTATGTAGACCTGCTGCACAATCCCACTTTCTGGTACTCGCTCGTTGCCACCTTTATCTACGCGCTTCTCCTTATTCCTACGCAGATTGCAGCTGCTCTTGCGCTTGCCCTTTTTCTCAATACGAAATTGCCTGGCTATCGCACGCTCCGTTCTGCATTCTTCCTTCCACACGTTTTCGATGTTTTCGTTGTGGGGATCATTTGGCTCCTTCTCTACAACCCGCAAATCGGTCCGTTTGCAGAGTTTTTCAAATGGCTGGGGATTACATGGTTCAAGAAACACGGCTTTGTCGATAACCCCTACACAATTCTTCCGAGCATCGCCTTTGCAATGGTCCTCAAAGGAATGGGGTTCGGAATGATTCTTTTTCTCACAGCGCTCAACAACATTCCCGAATCCATCTTTGAGGCTGCGGAAATCGATGGTGCCAATGCCCGCCAGAAGTTGGTCTACGTTACACTTCCCTTGCTTCGCCCCATGATTCTTTTTATGTCAGTGACTGGCTTGGTTGGTGTCCTCAACGCATTTTCTGAGTTTTACGCAATGACGAAAGCTACGGGGGGCACGGCTTTCCAGTTTTTCGGTACCACCGTGCAAGCAGCTCGCGTCTCTGGGTTTTACCTCTACCAGCTTTTCTACGATGCGTTTTACGGCCATGCTGCCGCAATGTCATTTATTCTCCTCGCCATTGCTCTTGGTATCACGTGGATCAATTTCCGTGTTCTGGGAAAGGAGTCCTGAACCGTGCCACATCATAACTTTGCCGACAAGCAATTACTTGTCTCCGTCCGTTCGAAGTCGTTTCCAAAATGGGTGCGGTATGCAATGTGTTATGCCGTGCTTATCCCTCTCCTTCTGCTTGTTCATCTTCCCCTCCTGTGGATGATTGTCACAGCTTTCAAGGTTCCCGGCTACGGGACAAAGCTCCAGTTTATCCCAAAGGCAGGGGAGCACATGTATACCCTCGAAAACTTCCGCCAGGTCTTTTTCGATAAGGATTTTCCTTTTTATCGTTTTGCCTGGAATAGCTTTGTTGTTTCTACGGGCTGCGCCTTGGTGACGGTTGCGATCTGCACCTTGGCAGGCTATGCGTTTGCGAAGAAGCGTTTTCCCGGGCGTGAGCTCCTTTTTGCTGCCCTCATCACCATCATGCTTGTGCCTGGAATCATTTTCATGGTCCCTCAGTACCGTCTTGTGCTCAAATTCGGATGGATCAATACCTATACTGCTATGATCCTTCCTCACACCGCCAATATTTTTGGTTTGTTTCTTCTGAGGCAACATATTCGGGGGTTACCTGATAGCCTTCTCGAAGCAGCACGCGTTGACGGAGCGAGCGAAATCGGCACGTTCCTTCGCATCGTTGTTCCGCTATCGGTTCCCGTCATGATAACGCTTTTCTTGCTCACATTCGTCGGACAGTGGTCGAATTTCCTCTGGCAGCTCATCGTAAATACTCCGGACTCGCCGTACCTCACCCTTCCGGTGGGACTGAGTCTGTTTCAGGGGCAATGGCAAACAGAATGGGAAAAAATGATGGCCGGAGCATGTTTCTCGATTCTCCCCATTGCCGTTCTTTTCACCGTTTCTCAGCGTTTCTTTATCCAAGGGCTGACTGCCGGAAGTGTGAAGGAGTGATCATGAGTAAAAAGCTCGCGATTTCCCTCGCTTGCCGTTTCACCTCTCTCGTGTGGCTCATCCTAGTTTTTGTTGCTGTTGAGAGCAGCGAGAACGTCTCGCTTATGGCAGCGAATGAATCTGCCCCAGTGTCGCCGGAGACTATACGGCTGACCCTGTGGCAAGGATTCAAATTCAAGGAAGTGAGCCTCCTGCGCGACAACATTCGCCAGTTTGTCGAGGAATGGAACGCCAAGAATGCGCCCCGCAAGCTGGAGATAGTGGAGTCGCAGGTGCCTTTTTTTGACATGGTTCAAAAGCTGCGTTCCGCTGCCCTTGCCCGCCAGGTCCCCGACATTGCTTTTGTCGATGTCAATAACATGGTTCAGCTTATCTATGGAGGTGTTGCACAACCGGTCGACAAACTGCCCAATTTCCCGGCGGCAGATATCGACTCGTTTCGCCAAAAGTTCGTTCCTGGGGCTTATGACACGAACGTCGCTGTTTATAAAGGCGAGCGCCATCTCTTTGGCATTCCTGCACAGACGACGACCTTGGCGCTCTTTTACAACAAGAAGAGATTCCGCGAAAAAGCAGAGGAACTACGAGCGGCTGGCTGCGACCCCGAGCGTCCGCCACGCGATTGGGAGGAATTTATCCGCTACGGCAAGGTTCTCACAGAACCATCGCGCGAGCTCTATGGCTTCGGCATGAATGGGAGCTTTTGGTTCACGATGCCGTTTTTCACTCAGTACGGAGCAGAATTTATCAAGCGCGACGAAAAGGGCAATTTGGTGCCAGCGATTCCGAGCCCCAATGCCCTTGCTGCCATCGAGAGAAAAGCGAATTTTTATCTCAAGGATGGAATCGAAGCGGGTGCCTGGCGCGATGGAGCTCTTGACCCCGATCAGGGGTTCAAGAACTCTCGCTATGCCATGGTTCTCACGGGACCGTGGATGATCGAGGATTTTCGGTCCGCAGGCTTGGATTTCGGCGTTGCTCTCATCCCACGGGTTCCCCTCGACGAAGCAAAACGATTGCAACTCGTTCCGCCCGACACAACGCCTGATTCTCCTCTCTGCGCAAAGCTTACGGCAGGGAATGTGGGTGGAATGAACGGGATCATCTCGACGACATGTAAACACCCCGATGTGGCGCTCGAGTTCCTACTCTTTTTTGTGAGCGAGCCTATTCAGCGGCGTTGGGCAGAAGAAATGGGAGAGATACCAGTTGTCCTGGAGGCGCAGAAAAATCTCAACCTGTCGAAATTCCCCGAAGTACCAGTTTTTATAGAACAGATCAACACATCCAAGGCATTTCCAGCTATTCCGCTGGCAAACATCTTCGAACCGCAAATTTTCAACCCAGAGTTCAATTTGGTTCTTCAGCGACGTGCTACGGCAGCCGAAGCTCTCGAAAGAATCGCTAAGCTTCTCGATCAACGCATTCTTCAACCTGTCAATGAGGCAGAAGAAATTGCGCGGAGAGAATTCTCTCGCCCGTAAACAAAACTCCTCATGCCATGTGTCGTGGCCATTACGGTTTTTCTTGGCATAGACCGTCCTCTTAGTGATAGTGAGAGGCATGCGGAAAACGGAATTACGTAAAGGAGTGCGCGAGCAACAATCCGAGGCTTACTCTCGGCCTATCCCCGGCGGTTCGGGGATGGATGAAGCAGCTGAAGATATCCTTTTTTCAGATAGGCCGATGCTCGAAAGGTTGCGCAACTCCTCGTCCTGTCGTGAGACTCCGGAAAAAAATAATCCAAAATGCAACAACGAGGAGCAGTAAGCTGTGGCTGAAGCGAGCGTGGGAAATACCACCAGAACAGGCGAATGCGAAAGAAAAACCAAAGAAACCCAGTTGCGCGTGTCAGTTGACCTAGATGGCAAAGGCACGTTTTCTGGGAGTGTCGGTGTGCCATTTCTGGAGCACATGCTGGACCTTTTTGCCCGGCATGCATTAATCGACCTCACGATCGAGGGGCATGGAGATCTTCACATCGACGCGCATCACACAGTTGAAGATCTCGGGATTGTGATGGGCCAAGCTGTCAGGCAAGCCCTGAAAGATAAATCCGGCATTGAGCGCTATGGCGAAGCCTATGTCCCGATGGAAGAATCCCTCGCACGTTGTGTGCTGGATATATGCAATCGCCCCTACCTGCGATACGAGGTCCGGCTGCCGAAAGCCAAGGTGGGCGAATTTGACGTCGAGCTCGCTGAGGAATTCTTCCGAGCCTTTGCTTTTAATGCCGGCATTACTATGCACGTAGAACTGCTATACGGTGCCAATCTCCACCACATTTTAGAAGCCGTGTTTAAAGCAGTGGGGAGAGCTTTTGGCAAAGCCGTCAGCAGAAATCGTCGCATCGAAGGGGTTTTGTCCACCAAAGGGACATTGGGATAACGGGATCCTGCCGATGACATTCAAAAAGAGCAAGCAGCAGTTTACCAAAGAAGAAATTATAGAGATTCTCAAACGTAACGTGAACCTCTTTAAGGATGAAGATGAGTTCGTCGACTACATTGTAGAGCTTGCTCTTTACCTCGTCGAACATCGGATGCAAACTCAAACGGAAGCTTCTGATATTCAGAAAAAGAGTCAGCAGAGTGACAGCGTTTTTGAAAAACGCGAAGAACCTTTTCAAAAGGGTTCTTTTGGTCCCTCAGACGTCGAGCTGCATAATCTCTTACGGCGGCATTCCCGCGGACAAGAGGGCCAAATGACTATGTGTCGGGTGTGTGGAGCGAGTGTTCCCGAGGGGAACAAGTTATGTCCTATCTGCGGGAGTCTCGTTTGATTGAGTGAGGAGCGTCTCTCCATCAGCCCGGCGCTAGCGGCGCATGAGCTTCTGATAGGCGCGGAGGAGCGAGCTCTGCATTCGTGCCACGTTTTCTTGCGCTGCGATGTCCAGTGCCCGGCGATGTTTGCCTGACAGTTTGAACAGCGTGGGGATACTTTGGAGAAACTCATCCATGCTTGCTTCGTAACCTTCCATCCGAATGACGACGCCATCAAATGCTGCCGGATTGTGGAACTCCTTCAGGGCAGAGCCGTAGAACGCTAATGGCCGCATGGTGCCTATGTCGTACAACTTCCGAATGACCGAGATTGGATCCCAAATTTTATGCCCAGTTACACGTACGGTTTCCATTCGCTGGGAAGCGTCGATGAGGATGAGCAAGACAGGCTGGTTCTTGTCGACAGTTCGGAGGACACTCAGTAATGGGTCGATCCCTTGGTTTTCGTAGACTCCGCCGTCTGCCACGTATAAATATTTTGAGTCGAGGAGAGCCTCATCGGCACGGCCACGAAGATCCTGTGGAACTCGGTCGGGATAGATGTTCAACCGAACTGGTGCAAGAGCAATTGGGTATGCTGCACTTGCTGCTACTGCTCGCGCGACACGAAACTTCCCAATGTCGCTACCAATATCTTCGAAAGTCAGTGGTTGGACGAGGCGTCGCAAGATCCCCTGATCCGTAGGCGATAGTGTCATGCGCGGGCCTGCCAGTGGAAGTTGCGATGGGAATCGCGACGGCGGGAGATTCGTCATCACCATGCGTTGTCCCGAATTCATTACAGTCCCGTTCAGAATGAGAATTGGTGCGGGATCATGCGCTCGTGTCTCGAGCCCGAGCAGGTCATCGAATGTCACAGGACCCGCACCCAGGAGATGTTCCATTTCGTTTGCGAGAAGGTCTGTGCGCGTGATGGGTGTTGCTACCAGTTCGAGCGCCAGAGGGGGAAAGACGACCATGTGGCCATAGGTTCGCCACTGAAGATTTGTCGCCATGGCTGCTCGAAAACGCAGGAAAAAATCAGGATTGTGTCGCTCGTCGTAGTGGAGCGTAAACCATGCTGCAGCAAGACTTCCTGCGGATATTCCAGATATAACGCGAACCTCGTCGAGGACGCTCCCTTTTCCGTCCGGTGTGGGGATTTGCGCGAGGAGCTCCATAACTGTGGCTGCATAGTAGGCAGCTCGACTTCCTCCACCGCTGATTGCCATACACACAAGTGGGTGTCCTGGCCGCTTTGCTTTCAGAGGAATTTCCGGACGTCTTTGATCGGGCTCGAGGGGTGCATTTGTCTCGCTCCGCGCTACCATGCGGGAGGCCCCTGATGCGGGCGAATAACGGCGCTCTTCGGTCTGAGCTGTTGAAAGTATTACGGCGGAGACGAGAATCGCCGTGAGAAGATAACGAACCACGCAGGAAATTGCGCGAATGGACTGATTGTCAGGATGTTTTATGTTCACGACTTTAGCTTTAAAGCCACGTGCGAGTGCGGGTCAAGGACCATTGTCCACTGCAGCGTGGCCTCAATTTCACTGACGAGTCGGGTATTCCCATGGAAATCGAATTTTGGAAGATGAGTGGTGCAGGAAACGATTTCATTGTCATCGACAACATGGCACACACATTTCCTGAGGTGGGAAGAGAGGAAATCTTTAAGGCGTGGTGCCAGCGCGGTTTGTCAATTGGTGCTGATGGCGTCCTTCTTGTAGAACCTTCCGATCGTGCGCATTTCCGCATGCGCTATTACAATGCCGACGGACGAGAAGCAGAGACGTGTGGAAATGGAAGCAGATGCATAGCGCGGTTTGCGCATTTTCGCGGTATTGCCCCGGCGCATATGGAGTTCGAAACGTTAGCTGGTAAGTATGAAGCCCGCGTGAACGGAGAGAATGTGCTCGTGCGGATGAGCGATGCCCATGATCTGCGCCTCAACATCCCGCTCCACGGCCCGCTCTTTTCCGGAAAAGTTCACTTCATCAACACAGGCGTTCCTCATGTGGTGACCTTTGTCGAAGATCTAGAGAATGTCCCTGTCACAGAGATCGGAAGGTGGGTTCGATACCACGAGGAGTTCGCTCCCGCGGGAACGAATGCAAACTTTGTGCGTGTCCTCGACGCTCACCAGCTAGCGATACGTACTTACGAAAGAGGTGTGGAAGCTGAGACGCTGGCGTGCGGGACCGGATCGATAGCAAGTGCCATTGTGGCTTGTCATCTTGGTCTGGCATCCTCGCCAGTTTCTGTGCTGACGCGAAGTGGCGTGCGGCTCGGAATCACCTTTGAGCCGACTCCCTCGGGCGCAACAAACGTTTTTCTGGAGGGTCCAACGAAAATCGTTTTCCGCGGCTACGTGGCACTGCCTTCGGCTTAGACGTCCTCAGGAAACTGTGTCGCGAGCAATTTGTTGAGCTCACGGAACTCGACAAGGGGCAAGAAAGCTGAATAAGCGCTGAGGAGCGTGCGCAGGGAGGCAACCTTTTCTCGTGTTGGCGCTGTCAAAATCATCGACCGCATTTCTTCGAACGTTTGCGAGTGTCGTAATGATTCTGGCGGCGGCGTGAAAAGGTCCTGTTTGAAAAAAGTGAGTCTGTGAATTGTCGTCAAGCCGAGACTAGCGACGCGCGAATAATGCTCCTTCGTCGGGTAACCTTTGTGCTGAGCAAATCCGTACCCCGGAAACTCGTCTTCATATTTTTCCATCAAATGGTCGCGAGCTACTTTCGCGACAATTGATGCAGCAGCTATTGCGTGGCATTTGGCGTCGCCCTTTATGATGGGTCTTTGCATAACAGGTAAAGATGGTACGGTGAGTGCATCGAGAAGGAGAATCTGAGGTGTATGCCTCAAAGCAGCATATGCCCTCTCGACTGCAAGTTTTGTTGCTGCCAAGATGTTGATATTATCGATCTCTTGGGGATCAGCCCATCCAATGCCCACATCCAGTGCCTGCCTGAAGATTTGGGGGACCAGCTCCTCTCTCTGCGCGTTCGTAAGCTTTTTTGAATCATTGACGCCTTTAACAAATACCCCGCGAGGAAAGATGACGATTGCAGCGCACACGGGACCCGCCAATGGCCCTCGTCCAGCTTCGTCGACACCCCCGATGAGCTCCAAGCCTTCTCTAAAAAGCTCCCGTTCCAACTGCGTGAGCGCATCGTGAGAGACGCCCTCAGCCGGTAATTGTTTGTGAACCTCTTTCTCACGAGGATTTTCTCGGGTCTTCATGGATTGGAGACATGCTTGCTCGCCGCGGCGTCGCTTTCCAGGAGAATTTTCTCATGTTGACCAGCACCTGCACAACAAGGTAGCTTCCGCTCTGAGGATTGGCAGAGCGAGAAAGGAAATAGCTGTTGGGGAGAAAGGAGCTCAGGCAAAAGTGGTTATGAAACAGATCTCACTCCTAGCTAGCATTCTGCTGGGGAGCGTGGCGATCGCTGGGTTCTGTGCCGACGACGAGACGACGGCAGCGCACGCAGTGGATGAGATGCGGGTGGCGAAAGTATTCGTGGCGCGGCTCGATGATGAGATGATCAATCCTGTGACCGCCCAGTTTCTGGTGAACGCAATAGAACGTGCAGAGCAGGAAAATGGCGTCGCGGTTCTTCAGATCGACACTCCTGGTGGGTTACTCCAATCCACGAGAGAAATCGTCAAAAGGCAACTCACGGCGAAGGTTCCTGTGATAGTTTACGTGGCCCCGCAAGGCTCGCGGGCTGCGAGCGCAGGTGTCTTTATTACGATTGCTGGTCACATCGCTGCAATGGCGCCAGCGACCAACATCGGCGCTGCCCATGTCGTGGATATCTCCGGGAACTGGCCAACGAAGGAGAGACTCCTGGACAACATGACCTCCGGCACTTTTACTCCAATACCTCGTCCGGATTTGGGCCCGCGGGAAGTTATGAGTGAAAAAATCATGAATGATACTCTCGCGTGGGTCGAGGCATTAGCAAAGTTTCGAGGAAAAAATGCTGCGTGGGCAAAGGATGCCGTAGAAAAAAGTCTTTCTGTGACTGCAGAAAAAGCTCTCGAGCTCGGGGTTATCGATCTCATCGCTGAGGATTTGCCAGATCTTCTGAAAAAATGTAACGATCGCGTTGTGCTGCTCGACCACAAGAAAGTGAAGTTGCGGACGACCGACGCAATCCCTGTGTTTCTCGAACTTTCACAACGAGAACGCATACTCAGCGTTTTGGCAAACCCCAATTTTGCTGTCCTCCTCTTGCTTTTCGGACTCCTTCTTTTGGGATATGAAGTCACGCATCCTGGGCTCTGGCTTCCAGGAGTTGCAGGGGCTGTATGCCTTCTTCTTGCTGCTTATGCTTTGCAGATGCTCCCGACCAACTATGCTGCCTTTCTTCTCATCCTCCTTGGGGTTGGTCTCTTGATTGCTGAAATTAAGTTTACGAGCTACGGCCTGCTCACCGTGGCAGGAGCAATATGTCTGTTTTTTGGAGCACTTGCACTTTTCCAGCAGCCAAAACCGTTTTACGGCGTTACTGTTTGGTTTATCGGCCCAGTGGTTGTGTCAGTCACTCTTCTCGCCGCTTTCCTTGTATTCCTTGTTACGAAGGCTCATGCTCGTCATGTCACCGTGGGGGTCGAGAGCTACGCGGGGAAGTTAGCCGAGGTTGTGGTGCCGTTGGAGCCGAAGGGCAAGGTTTTCTTCAATGGCACTTATTGGGATGCAGAGATAGTCTCTGGGAAGGCTGCGAAAGGTGCTCAGGTGCGAGTCGTTCGCGTCGAGGGAATCAAGTTGATTGTAGAACCCGTTGCAGGCGCGCCCGAAAACAAGAATCCTTTTTAACGAGATCCGAGGCACTTGTTTACTGCTTTGGAAGACGACCAGGCCAGTGAAGAGAAACAAACGTTTGCGTGTAGCCCGAGAAAAGGGCAGAAGTGCGTCATGGAAATCGAAACGGCTTCTGATAGCCAACAAATAATCGCCCACATTTTGGGGGATCAGAAGCAATTTTACAACGAGGGAGATCTCCAGGTCTTGTGCCGTGCGTATGAGTTTGCGGCACAAGCTCATGCAGGCCAATTCCGCGCCTCAGGAGAACCCTACATCACGCACTGCGTCGAGACTGCTCGAATTTTGGCAGGGATGACTCGCGACCCCCTCTCCATCGCGGCTACTCTGCTTCACGATACCATTGAGGATTGCAATCGCAGTAAGGACGAGATAGCGGCAAACTTCGGTGATACCGTAGCAGCCCTCGTAGATGGCGTCACCAAGATTAGTTCATTAAAGTTGCAGGGGACGCGCGAAGAGAAAGTTGAAAGTTTCCGCAAACTTATCCTCGCGATGGCACGAGACCTCCGTGTCATCATTATTAAACTCGCGGACCGCATTCATAATTTGCGGACAATTCAATATCTCCCTCCTGAAAAACAAAAACGAATAGCACAGGAAACACTCGACCTTTATGCTCCTCTTGCTGGCCGTCTAGGGATGTCGCGGGTAAAGGCAGAGCTCGAAGACCTTTCGATGAAAGTTTTATATCCGGCGGAGTTCCAACAGCTTAGCCAGCAACTCAAAGCCCTGCGAGCGCGCTACGAATACGTCATTCAAAAGGTCATCAATACGATCCGGGTCGAACTGGCCGCGCACCAAATTCGCGCTGATATCGAAGAGCGGTTCAAGCACATCTACTCGATCTGGAAGAAAATGCAGCGCCAGGGTATCGGCCTCGATTCCATCTACGATGTCATGGCAGTGCGGGTCATCTGCGACGGTGATAACAACGTGTGTTATACCGTCCTCGGCATCATCCATGCCTTGTGGCCCTTTATTCCTGGGCGCTGGCGGGACTTTATCGCCAGCCCCAAAGAAAACGGCTATAGATCCATCCACACGACCGTCCTTGGACCAGATAACCAGCGCATCGAGATTCAAATCCGAACACGAGAAATGCACAAAGTTGCAGAAGAAGGGGTGGCTTCGCACTGGAAGTACAAGGAAGGGGTTCGCGGACGAAGCGACCTCGAGGAGAAGTTGACATGGCTCCGACGTCTGGTTGACTGGATCAAAGACGCGAAGGAGACGGGCGATCAGCGTGAGCTTCTCGATTCCCTCAAAGCGGATCTTTCCAGCGAAACAATCTTTTGTTTTACCCCAAAGGGCGATGTCATAGAGCTTCCCGTTGGAGCAACGGCGCTCGATTTCGCTTACTATGTCCACACGAGCGTTGGTGAGACTTGCACGGGTGCAGTTGTGAACAACCGGCTTGTTCCTCTGCGCTATGAGTTGAAAACCGGTGATGTAGTTGAAATCCGTACTTCGCCAAAAGCGCATCCGTCGCGAGACTGGCTCGACATCGTCAAGACACCACGAGCACGGACGAAAGTAAAACACTGGCTTCGCACTCAGCGGCTCAGTCCTGAAAACATTCAAAAAGGCAAAGAAGCCCTTGCCGGGGTGCTCCGAGGACGGAATCTGCCCATCGATTGGGAGGAGCTCGAGCAGCGGCTCAAACCAGTCCTCAAGAATTACCATGTCCAGAGTTTCGACGAATTGTGTGCCGAAATAGGGTTCGGGGGAATTTTGGCTTCGACCGTCGTTGCAAAAGCCTATCCCGAAGTTTCTTCTTCTCAGCCATCGAAGCTCAAAAGTCTGCGGGGCGCTTCTCGTCGCCCTGTGGGGGTCGTCGTGGGATCTCTCACGAATGCCATGGTCCGCTTTGCTGCCTGCTGTTCCCCAGTTCCCGGAGACCCTATAGTAGGTTTTGTCACTGTCGGCCGCGGAGTCACAATTCATTCAGAAACCTGCAAGCATGTTCAGCGCCTCAAGGAAAGCGATGAGATGCGACAGCGTCTTCTCCCTGCACAGTGGGACATTGCAAACCTGCCGATTCGTGAAGTGGGGCTTCGCATCGAATGCAATGACCGAAAAGGTCTTCTCGCTGATGTATCGTCGGCCATTACTTCATCCAATGTCTTCATTCTTGGTAGTCGTTCAAAGAGTAAGGGGGATACAGCCATTCTCAATTTCACTGTTCAGGTTAAGAACCGAGATGAGCTGGTGCGCCTTTTTTCTATTCTCAAGACAGTGAAGGGTGTGGTGCGCATAACCCGAACAGGAGCTGCACACGATAACTCATGAGCCGTTATCTGCACGGAAATCAGGCAAGGATGTTGTTTAGTTGATGAACATTTGAACCGTGAGCATCGCAGAGGCGATTGTCTGATTTTGAATGCGTAAGTATTTGTCGAATAAATACTTACGTCTTTCGCTTGGGAATGTATGCAAGTCTGGCACAAATTATGATTTAGTATGTTTTGCTCAACATTCTGATGTGGCTGGGAAAAAATGAAGATAGTGGCAAATATCCTATGCGGTTTGGCTGTGATGGCCTGTCTTGGGGCGGCAAACGCCGAATCAGAAGCGAAGGTGGGTCAAAGCTCTCCACCAGGTGACGAGAAAAACACCGCTCCCAAAGAAGCCAATAGTCTCCTCCCCAACGACAAACTTCCCCCGAACGTAAGAACATCGGCGACCCTTCCTAATAGGACAATGGATCCGTCCTCTGCGAGTCCGACTACTGCTTCGCCTGCGTCTCCTGCACTAGCCCCCGACAGTCGCGTGGTGGGGGAGGTCGCTGAAGAGAGCCCTGATGTTAGTACTGCACCATCCTCCCCTGTTCGAAAACCTTCTGGAGTGCTCAGTAAGGTAAAACAAAAGCTTTCTTTTGGCCGAACAAGTTCACCAGCAAAAAGACGTTACTCTTCCCCTCCGATGGCTGAAATGCCCCAGCCGGACGAACAAGCTCCGACAAGTCCAGAAAAATCAATAGTTCCATCCGCTTCCCAGCCAATGGTTCAATCGGGTGACTACCCGGTTCTCCAGCAGACTTTGGCGAAATATAAAGTGACTCCAGCGAGCGTTGGAAAACCGTCCGATGTGTGCCAAGTACTTGCCACTTCCTCCGACCGCATACGTTCCGCTGTGTCAGCGCGCAATTATAGCGCCATTGAACAAGAGACCGTAGCGATTCGTTCTCAGACATGTGGTCTGCGCTCTTTGAGCTCTCTGTCTCTCGAACAGCGTCTCAAAGTGAGCTCCATCTGCCGAATGGTTGACGATGGAATCGAGATGATCGAAGAGGGGCGACAAACGGGCGACGAGTCAAAAATCCATCTGGGATTGGAGAAAATTCGGGAAGCGAGTGAGCTTCTGAAGCCTCTTACTACAGAGTAATGAAGAGGCTCAAACTGACTTTTACAGGGAGGGGAGATACGGGGTGATTTGCAGTGATTACAACATCGCTTACTCGCGACGCCGATTTTTGAAACCCTGCCTGACCGATCATGAAATCCGTGAAATGGAAAGCTTAGAGCGCCTCTGTTTCCCACCCGCTGAATGCTACGATGTCAGAACACTACGCCTCTTTGTCTCCATGAACGGGATTGGGATCCTTCGCTACTATGACGAGGCTGAAGAGTCACCAAGGCTTGTCGCATTCCATCTCTTCGATTGCATTAATGGCGAATTAATAACTTTGGATGTTCACCCAAACTTTCGAGGAAGGGGAATTGCGACGCAGCTCCTACAGCTTTCTCTGAATAGGCTTCGCGATTTGGGTCATACGCGGGCAACATGCGAAATCGCTGTAGACAATGAGCCTTCACTTCGCCTGCACCGAAAATTTGGCTTTGTGCCTGTTCGGCTCCTTCACCATTATTATGGCCCAGGAAAACATGCCTACTATCTCACCGCGCGGTTGAAATAAACCTTGCGGGATTATTCCGCCTGCCAAGTTAGGCGCTGCTACTATTCGAGAGTTCCGGTGTGAAACAATTCTACGCGGCACGACTTGTTCTGGCATCCCTTTGGGATGTGATTTTGGAGGAAGTGTTCCCGCATTTGAATCGCTGCGGGGCTGTTCCAAACCTCGTCAAGACTGCTGCGATTTAGATTGCCCCAGCTAATCGCAGCCCAACAACACGGGCGGACCTCGCCATCCGTATCAATCAGGAGAAAATACCAGGGATAATGACATTTCTCAATGAGAGTTTTGCCTCGGGTCGACCACTGTGCGAGCTTGCGATTTTCCTCCGTCAATACGCCGGTCTCGTCGGGCATCCCATTGTCGTCCGGCATAAAACGCGCGAGCGTTTTCATTTCGCTCGGCGACATAACTCCGCTCAGAAGACTTCGGAACCCAAGATTCAGTGAAATCTCAATGGGTTTACCTTCTGCGCGGGCAAGTGTGGTGAGAACCATCTCTTTGGCCATCTCGAGGTGATTTCCGATGAACTCCGGCGCTAATTCCTCGTTCTCGATCTCCATGACCTGAATGCTGTACGAGTTGAACTTGTGCTTCAAAGCAAAGTCCAGGAGTCGAGGCATCTCGGACAGATTCCGGGCGAGAAAGGTCGCTGCTAAAGTCATCGTAGGGAAGGGACTTTTTAATATCTCTTTCCACCTGTTAATTGACTCGAGGGCTGCCTCGACCTTTTCGATACTTCCCCGCACTCGCATTTGTGAGTATAAATCTGGAGTGACGGCATCGATGCTGACGAAAAGATGCGCGAGCCCTCCTTCCACGATCATGCGTGCTCGCTCCTCGTCGATGAGATTGGCGTTCGTTGTGAGCGCCAAGTTGTGAGACTCAAGCTGACGGTGTCGCTCGAGGAGAACGCCTATCTTTGAGTAGAGAAGGGGCTCTCCGAGCGGAGTCAGGGTAATCATTTCTGGATAGGGGAGTAGTTCGAGGACGGTCTCCAGCACCGCGTCACTTATTTCAAGATCCTTCCGTGGTAGTTGGCGCAGCCGCGCTTGTGTTTCCTCTTGTGTGAGTCGACAAAAATTGCATTTCAGGTTGCACGTCCAATTCGTTCCAATCTGCACGTGGCGGGGCATGCTTGTGAGTCGCGTTCGTTTCTGCCAGAACTCCTTCCAGTTGAGAACAGCGTTTACCCTTTTGCGTTCTTCTCCCTTGGCGAGAGCGAGGCGCCAAAGGAGATGTTGTCGCTTGACCCATTGGCCTGCTAACCGAATTTGAGAATTCATTTTTTCGCCAGAATGTAGCCTTTAACGTATCGGTCGACCTGCCAGAGTTGTGCAAGGATTGGATGAATCTTGCATTGCTCTGCCAACCCACGATATTTTTTCTATCACTGTCATGAAGTCGAAAATTCAACATCTCGTAATATCTGTCATTCTGTTCATCTTTGCCGCATATTCTTTCGGCAAGACGTCCTCTTCTGCCCCAACACGCCAACGAAACACTGAACTCACAGCGCCCCTCGAACTGACAGTGGCCGCGATGGAGAAGCGCCTCGCTCTTGTGGCAGCGGCGACGGATCTGGACCCCGTAATTCGCGACTGGACCTCCTCGACATTATCTGCTGCACGTGAAAGTCTCATCAAAACTTCTTCTCTCGAAACAAAACTAGCTGAGTATCGGTCTCAAGCTCGTGCAGCGACATCTCAGACGCTTCAGCTTCGGGAACGTCTCCAAAATCTCGCCTCTTCTCCTCGAGAAGAGATTCCTTCGACAGCGAGCACATCACTGCTTTCCCAACTCATAGCTCAGACGGAGGCAGAAATAGCTCAGCGTCAACAGCGTCTCGATGAGCTCCAGAAAGAAAGCCAAGAGCGAGTGCGTCGCAAAAGCGAACTTCCTCAGGAAATTGCCTCGGCTCGGCAAGAGCTCGAAAAGATTCAGATGGACGACGCTCTGCCCCCGCCTCCTTTGCTCAACGTTGGACTCGAGGGACTCAGGGCAACAGCCCTTCAAGCCATGCGAACTGCCGCAGCGAAGAGAGTAGAGTTGCTGGAGGCTGAACGAGAATTTCTGGAAGCCACTAACGACCTTTTCCAGCTGCGACAAGATGAACTCCAAATCCAACTCGAGAACGCCAAAAAGAGGCTCAGTGCTCTTCAGAGTGCGCTTTCGGCTCAACGCCAAGCGGAGGCTGAGGAGGCAATGCGTCAGGCGCAGGAAGCCAACTGGCGTGCAGCAAATGCGCATCCAGAGATTCGTCGCCTCGCCGAAGAAAACGAATTACTCGCGAAGCGCCGGGCAGGAGAGAACAGTCCGAGTGCTAAGCTCGTTGCTGTCACGACCGAACTTGAAACAGTCCGACAGCAGCGCGAGCAAATCAAATCACAGCTCGACTCTATTCGGAAAAGACTCGAAATCCTGGGAAGCTCTGAAGTTGTTGGACAACTCATGCGCAAACAGCGCAATGAACTGCCGTCACTGAGCCAGATAAACTTGGCTATCAAGCGCTATATAAACGAGATTGCTCAAATTCAGGCAGAGCTCATCGAATTGCGAGATAAACGCGCTGAGATGCCTGCCATAGAACTTCGCCTAAGAAGACTCCTTGCACAACAACTACGTTTCTCAAACGAAGAGACCTCGCAGATCGTCAACGCAATACTCAGTCAGCGGCGGTTCCTGCTCGACTCACTCATCTCCGAGCTAGACCAGCTTTTCTTTAAGCTAACTGAACTCGAAACTGCATACACGTTGTTGCGCGATGAAACTCTTAGCTTTCGAGATTTTTTGGATGAGCACATTCTTTGGGTGCGCAGCGCTAAGCCATATGGGATCCAGGATGCACAGCGTGCATGGGAAGGTTTGCGCGACGTATGCTCTTTTGAACATCTAAAGTCTCTGGCATACAACATCTATCGGAGTGTGCGGGAATCTCCTCTTGTTGTTACTGCCGCATTCCTTGTTATTTCTTTTCTCATCTCGGTGAGAGCGCGATGGAGGAAGTCATATGGTGCGCTTCTCGCGACGGGGAGCGGCAGCTCCATTGGTCGCATGTCGGCAGTTCGCCTAGTCTTGCTTGTTATTTTAGATGCCGCAATTCCTGTACCAGTCATTTTAGGGCTCATGGGGGGGATTCTCACGATTGGTACGACAGATTCAGTCATTGCCGCCTACGCCCTGGGGCTTCTTCAGGCGGCCGTTGTTCTTTTTTGTACTCTGCTCTTTCGAGATCTGCTGACATTTGTTCCTACGACAGTTGCTTCCACAGCAAACTGGTACAAGTTGCCTCGCGTACTTCTTTGGCTCGGCATTGTCGTCTCGTTCTCTGCATTTGTTCTTTCAGCCAGTCGCGAAAATGTGCCATTCGCAAAAGCTGAAGCTCTCGAACGAACCGTTTTCCTGCTTCTGATGATTGCTTTGGATGTCGCGCTGCTTCAACTATGCCTCCCACTGCATGACAACGTATGTCATGCGGTGTTTTCTCGGTGGTCAGGGCATAGCAAAATTATCTCCCTCGGGGTTCTTGCTGCGGTTATTCTTCCCGTCATTCTCGGAATGCTTTCTCTCGTTGGGTACCATTATTCTGCCATTCAACTATTGAAGCGACTTGTCGAGACCGTACTCGTGGGAATTGCATGGTGGTTGTGTTTGGAACTGATTCACCGGTGGTTAGCGAGACTCGCTGCAACTCACTCTCGCTCGAACTCAGAAGATATGCCTAGCACTGCCGGAGCGAAGAACGGAAATGCGGCTGAAGCCCTCGGAGTTTCTGTTGATCACCTCCTCTCATTGACGCGCTCACAACAGTTTGTTAACGTTTTGTTAGCCGTCGGCGCATGTGTCTTCCTTTGGGCAATTTGGCGTGATATGCTGCCAGCCATCTCATTCATTACGCGGATTCAGTTGTGGCAGAGCAGCATCACTGAGGCCGCAGCGGGTGCTTCTACGGTTTATGTCACCGTGGGAGATGTGCTTATTGCGCTCATTGTAGGCGTATTGACGATTGTTTCTGTGCGAAATCTGCCAGCTCTGGTCGAATTGGGTTTTCTTCGCCGAACACATTTGGAGCCAGGAACTCGTTACGCAATCTCAGCTCTTCTCCGATATGCACTTTTTCTCATCGGTCTGATATGGATTTCGAGACTCTTGGGGCTTAGTTGGAAAAGCGTGCAGTGGCTTGCCGCCGCCATGACAGTTGGACTGGGTTTCGGGCTTCAAGAAATTTTTGCGAATTTCGTCTCTGGGCTTATACTCCTTTTTGAGCGCCCTGTCCGTGTCGGCGATTGGGTGACAGTATCGGGAACCACTGGGGTAGTCACTCACATCCGCACTCGTGCCACGACAGTGAGAGACCTCGACGGTAAGGAAATGTTGATACCTAACAAACTTCTCATCACTGGTCCTGTGTTGAATTGGACTTTATCGGACACGGGCACACGTCTTACATTCGAAATCAAAACCGAATTAGCTGTACCGCGAGAAGAGGTTGTGGAACTTCTACGGTCTCTCAGCCGGGCGCATCACCTGGTGGCGCTGAATCCCGAACCATTAGTTCTTTTTGAAGGAATTTCTGGAAACGAGCAAAAGTTCCGGCTGTTCCTTCACACGCGACGGGTTGAAGATCGTGTTACAGTGAAAGATCAGCTCTGTTCCGCTATTCAGGATGAGATGAAACGTCGCGGTTTCCCACTCCTTTTACTCGATTGTCCATTGTGACCCTGAATCGGAAAACGACGTCGGAGAGTGAGAATTATGGAAAACGGTTCCTCTGAAAGGGTGCCATCAGCGAAAAACTGTTTGTGGGGGATTTACGTTATCCTCGATAGCAAAATTGCAGGCCGCCCTCATGACGAGATTGTCGCGGAGGCAATCCGAGGGGGGGCACGTGTTATCCAGCTTCGAGAGAAGGCGCTCCCTCGCCGTGAAATTCTTACGCTCGCTAGAACGCTTGCTCGCTTGTGTAAGGAGGCTGGAGTTGCATTAATTGTCAATGACCACCCTGAGATCGCTGCTGAAGCTGATGCGGATGGGGCGCACATCGGTCAGGAAGATATGTCGGTGCAAGAAGCGAGGAGAATTCTCGGGCACCAAAAGATTCTCGGAGTGTCTACGCATACCTTCGACCAGGCACTTGCAGCGATGAGTCAGCCAGTTGATTACATTAGCGTTGGTCCCATCTTTCCAACTCGCACGAAAGAAAACACTTGGCCTGTCGTGGGACCTGAGCTCGTCGAGCGCGTCCGACGAATTACTACGCTGCCTATTACGGCTATTGGAGGAATCAAGAAGCACGACGTGAAAAGTCTCGTTTTGGCGGGAGCGGATAATATCGCGATGATCAGCGAAATCATGCTTGCGCGAGATATTGCCCAATACGTCAGAGAACTCGTTGAGAGCTTTGAATCTGCCATGCGAGAACGCATCAGAAGGGATGTCTCCAATGTGTGATTCCCAGACACAGCAGACGTTCAGTGATATCGGAGAAAAGCGCTTCCTCCAGCTTATCCAAGCCTATCTAGCACGCGAGGATGCAGAATTGATTGTCGGCGTGGGAGACGATGCGGCAGTGATCTCGTGGGAAAGTGCCCAAGTGACTGTGTTAACCGTGGATGCTCTCGTGGAGGGAAATCATTTTCCCCATCGTCCGCGTGTCGATTGGTTCCGCCTCGGACGCAAGTCCATCGCAGCAAACTTGAGTGACGTCGCAGCTATGGCGTGCCTTCCTCGTTACGTGCTTGTTTCACTGGGTGTTCCGGCCGACTTGATGGTGAGCGAAGCTTTGGATTTGTATCGAGGCATGCATTCGATTGCCAGTCAATACGGGGTGGGGATCATAGGGGGTGATACTGTCCGCTCTCCTCTCGTCATGATTTCCGTCACAGTTGTTGGCTACAAGAAGGATTCCGGAAAGCTTGGACGCCGCTCCTTGTGTAGACCTAACGAGTTCGTTTATCTCTCAGGGCACGTCGGTGCTTCTCGTGCGGGGCTCGAGATCCTGCTTGATCCTAAAAAGGGGGCCGGGCTCTCTCAGGGTGCCCTTCATAGCCTTCTTGGAAAACATCTCGATCCCGTGCCGCGCGTCGAACTGGGACTAGCACTTGGTTCGATACTCCCAAATGACTTCGGAATGATCGACATCAGCGATTCGCTCTTCAATGAGCTTTCTCTCATGGCAAGCGCAAGTCGAGTAGGCTTTCAAATATGCGTCGATGCTATACCTCGCTCCCAAGAGTTGCTCGAATACGCAAAACTCGCCAACGAGTCGGCTTTGGACTATGCACTTTTTAGTGGAGAAGAGTACGAGCTACTATTTACCACCAGCCTTGCCCCCAACGATCTCGAGGTTGCTCTCGAACGCGAAGGAATCAGCGTTCCCGTCACTGCAATTGGGCGCGTCACTCCGGAGGCAGGGAAAATCGAATGGAGAGATAGCGAAGGCAGAGTGCTCAACTTCTCCGATCGAACATACAATCATTTTCGTGGGCCGCACGAATAACCGCCCTTCCACTTTCTCAGTAGAAGAAATCTCGTCAATCATGAGTCGCAAAAGGCGAATAAGGAACTGTAATAGTGCTAATTTGTCTCGTTGACACAAGTTTTGTCACGATTCAACACAGGAGCTTTCCATCTGCATGCAAACTCCATCTTCTCCAGGACTCTCGAATCGTCTCATCAATGAAACCTCGCCGTATCTTCGCCAGCACGCGCATCAACCAGTGAATTGGTATCCTTGGTGCGATGAGGCACTCAAGCGAGCCCGTCGGGAAAACAAACCAATTTTCATATCGATTGGATATAGTGCATGTCATTGGTGTCACGTCATGGCTCATGAATCGTTCGAAAATGACGCGATTGCCCGGCTCATCAATGAAAATTTTGTTCCTATCAAAGTGGATCGCGAGGAGCGTCCCGATCTCGATGCCGTGTACATGAACGTGTGCGTGGCTTTGAATGGAAGCGGCGGCTGGCCCTTGAATGTTTTCACAACCCCCGACCTCGACCCAATTTTTGCAGGAACCTATTTCCCCCCTCACGACGCTTATGGGCGTCCCGGTTTCACTTCTCTCCTTAAACGAATCGCTGAACTTTGGCGGGAGAATCCAGAAGAGCTACGGCAACAGGCACGAACTCTCATTCAAGAAATTCAGCGTCTCTTGCGAGTGGACGACCAAAAAGAAGTGCACAGCGACAGTGATGCAGCTTCACTCCTCTTGCGGACTGCTGAGGGAGCTTTTGACCCTTTCCACGGCGGATTCGGGCGAGCTCCCAAATTTCCATCCGACACACTGCTTGCAGCACTTTTGGGTGCCGGAGTGCGTAGCAACGACCCACGTGCTTTGGACATGGTTGAGAAAACGCTCGACGCAATGGCTTTTGGCGGGATTTATGATCAGATTGGTGGCGGCTTTGCCCGCTATTGTGTCGATGAAGAGTGGACGGTGCCGCACTTCGAAAAAATGCTCTACACCCAGGCACTTCTTGTTCCACTCTATTTGGATGCGTACGTGGTCTTGGGGAAGGTTGATTACGCCCGCGTAGCTGCTCAAACGCTTGATTGGGTTTTGACCGACCTTCTGGCTCCCGAGGGAGGCTTTTATGCGGCACAGGACGCCGACAGTGAGGGCGAAGAGGGGAAATACTATCTTTGGACTTCGGAAGAGCTGAAAGAAATCCTCGAGGATGACGCTGATGTCCAGCTCGCCTCTGAGTACTTCTGTGTAACTCCCACCGGTAACTTTGAAAATGGAAAATGCGTCCTTCGTCGTGGCGCATCTGACGTCGAGTTTGCTGGGGAATGGGGGCTAACAATTGAAGAGCTCCGGGAGCGCGTCGAAAAGATCCGACAGAAACTGCTTTCCGGAAGAGCTCGGCGTGTCCCACCACTGACAGATGATAAAATTATTCTTGGCTGGAATGCGCTTATGATCTCTGCGTTGGTCCGATCTACACAGGTCCTGGGAGATACGCGATATCTCGACGCAGCTCGTCGTGCAGTAGAGTTTCTTCTCAGCGCACTAAGGCCGTCTCCAGGTGTCCTCTCGCGCGTGTATTGCAAAGGTCGCTCTTCTCACCGCGCTTTGCTAGAGGATTATGCTTATTTATGCCAAGCGCTTCTCGATCTCTACGAGCAGACATTGGCTGATGAATACCTGCTCAGAGCAGAGGATCTTGCCCGGGAAGCAGTAGAGAAATTTGCCGATGTTGAGCGCAATCATGTTTTTTCGGCTGAACCTCTTGCGGATCTCATCTACCGTCCAGAAGATGCATATGACAATGCTTTGCCGTCGGCTCCGGCGGTTCTCTTTCGCGTCCTGAACCGCTTGGATATTTATCGGGAGGCCGACGAATGGACGCGCTTCCTCAGCGGGTGGGGCTCGCATTTAGAAGGAAAAATGTGGCGGGCACCTCTTGCAAGCGGGTCGCTGTTTCTTGTCTGGTTAATGAGAAAGGATGGTCCCACCCTCTTCACTCTTTCCGGAGATCCAACCGACTCACGATTTGCACAACTGCACCAAGCAGTCCACCGGACCTATGATCCTCTCCGTGTTGTCAGGCGTTTTCCTATGCCAAAAGACCGTGAATTATCGCAACAATCGGGGGAGGCAGGTGTCACTCTTTGTGCCAGGCAGGCCTGCTTTGCTCCCGTCTCTTCCCCTGAGAAACTCGCCGCGTTGTTACATGAGCAGCATATTCCTTTCATTTAAGGAAACTGAAAAGGGCGGGGATTGTCGGAATTGTCGAAAGCGTGATAAGGATGATGATAATCCATTCAAGCGCCTCAAGCCGACGCGTTGAAGCCCGGTCGGAAAGCTTTTCGTAAATGCTTTCGAGGGTGTTGAGCTTGCGCAGGATGCTCGTATCCCAGTCCGCCAAGTGAAAACGTTTAGCGGCCGCGACGTATAGGCGCGCCAACCATTGGTCTCCCAGCAGTTTGAGTGCATTATTGACGCCCTCAAACATGATAGCGCAGTCTGCCTGCAACTGGGCAACTCGATCGATTTCTTTGTCCATCTGAAGGAGTTGAGCCCACCACGGTTTGCGTGGCCCCGTGAGGGTTCGATAAGCCTCGTCGAGACCGTCATCGAGCTCTTGATCCATGCAGCGCATCTCGAGAAGTTCCACATTTGCAAATTCGAGCACAGTGCGGACGTCTTCCGCATCAGTATCGAAGACGATTGCTGACGCCCAGTCTATCAGAACCAAGTCCTGGGGACCACAGCTCATGCGGACCGAAACGGCGTCCTGAATCTCTTGTTCAGACAAGGGAGAGTCCTCTGCGCGAAGGATCTGTGCGAGAGTCCCACCATACTGCTCGATAATCTCTGTGTGACTGTGAGCACCAGTATACTCAGTTATTTGAAAAATAAAGTAATCCTCGACAAACTCGCTGATACGCGGTCGAGCAACTGCTTCCTGGACGATATGAAGTATCTGCTCTATCTGATTGCGTGAGTCACTCAGGAGAAGCGGATTGTCGTAAAGCGCGAGGCTGAGGTCCAGCGCCGACTCGAGGGGCCCATTGAAAGGGATTGAGTAACTTAACTGAGCAGCGCCAAAGTCGAACAATGTCACTTCCACCAGCGGATCGCTGCGGAAGTGGGCAATGGGAAAGCTCTGTACCTTGCGCGTGACACGCACGGGCAACGGACGATATTCAAAATAAGGTGGTGCCTTCCGCTTATGTCTTAAGCCCCCCCGTTTGGACTCTTCGGCAAGAATCTGTTCACATTTTTCGAGATCGATCGACATGCCAACGTCATACGCAAAGAGAGCGTAGCAGATGCCCTTTTCTATCCTGCATTGTGCTGTGGAGGGGTTCACACTCATGTTCCTTCTCTAAATAAGGTGGAAAGATTGATGCATTAAATGTCCGAGTTGGCTGCTTCTCAATTTATTTGGGATTATTGGAGGGGCTTCAGTCAACTAATTCAAAGAGCTTCACCCGAGCAGTGGCTCCGCGGACGAGGGTCAACCGTGAGGGTGAGGTTCCCACGGCGTCTGCTAAAAGCTTGCGCACAGCCTCATTTGCTTCGCCACGGTCTGGTGCCGCGGTGGTCCAAACCTCGTAAGAATTCTCCCCACGTTTTTCAACGTGCTGGCGTTTTGCCCGCGGGTGAACTTTGACGGTTACGTACCTCTTCATACACTCACTCCAACGCACCAACTCTATAAGCTAGCGCCTATCGTCGCTTCATTTGCCGATGCAGAAGCGGGAAAAAATACGATCCAAAATCTCTTCGGACGTACTAATGCCAAGGATCTCGTCTAGACTATGAACAGCCTCCATTACTTCTGGCGAAATGAACTCCGGAGAATGCTTTTGGGAAATTTCCGCAAGTGCACGGTCGAGAGCTTGACAGGCCACGGACACACTCTCTGCATGACGCTCACTCACGAGGCAGATATCCACGTCCACATCGCTCTGTGAAAGAAGAACGTCGGTGAGGCACTCTTCAAGTTTGTCGAATCCTGATTTGGCTACGCAAGAAACCCGAACAGTCCGAAGAGCCGCCTTGTGCACTGCATCCTCGATTCGTTCAATGGTAGATTCGTCTGCAATGTCGCACTTATTAATGACGATGATGACCCGTTGTTTTCGTTCTTCCATGTCGAGCCATTGCATCATGGGCTCAACGCCAGAGACATCGGAGCCATCGATTACCCACATGAGCACTTCTGCCTGTTCGGCTTCCGAGAGAGAACGCTCAATGCCAATCTTTTCGATTTCATCGTGTGCTTCCCGTAGTCCGGCTGTATCCACAAGGGTAATCGGAATACCTCGAATGTCGATAGTACTCTCGATCGTGTCACGTGTCGTTCCCGCGTGAGGAGTCACAATCGCCCGATCGCGGCCAACTAAAGTGTTAAAGACACTAGACTTGCCTACGTTTGGTACGCCCAGCAGGACAACGCGGGCACCCGTCTGAGAAAGCTTTCCCAGCCGAAATGTGTGGAGGAGTGCCTCGAGGCGTTTTTTGGCGTTCTCCAATTGTAGTGTATGCTTTTTAACTGTTGGCTCGGGAATATCCTCTTCCGGGAAATCGATCCACGCCTCTAGCTCAGCTGCAACATCGAGAAGTTCATTCCGCACCGAGTGGAGAGTGCTGGAAAGGCCGCCCTGCAATTGCTGGAGCGCTAACCGTTGGGCAAGATTCGTACGGGCAGCAACGAGATCTGCGACTGCTTCGGCCTGGGCAAGATCTAGTCTGCCATTCAGAAAAGCCCGCAGTGTAAATTCTCCTGGTTTTGCGATGCGGGCGCCACATTCTTGACACGCTCGTAGGACGCTGTCAACCACCGCGACACTGCCATGGAGATGGAATTCGAGAACATCTTCGCCTGTGAAGCTATGAGGAGAACGCATGAGAACTGCCAGTCCCTCGTCCAGCAGTTCTCCACCGAGAGATCTAATTTCGCCAAAATATAATTTATGAGATTGCCACGACGGTTGGGAAGCACCATGTTTTCGACGGAATAATTTCTCGGCAATACCTTGGGATAGAGCCCCACTTATTCTGACAATTGCAACAGCTCCGCGGCCCATGGCGGTGGCTGGCGCAACGATAGTATCAGGTCTACCAATGTTATTTCTTGCCCACATAACTTATAAACCTTTTAATGCAAAACAACGCCATTGTGGCTGCTCGAGAAAAATTGTCCATTTACTCTAAGCTATGCGCTGAAACCATGCATGATCCACTTGCTTCAGCCTTGGGAAGACAATTATGTTTGCTTATCGAGGTTAAACAATTCCACGGATGAGCGATTCTGATGACAGAAAACAAAGTTTGGATCAAAGAAGAGCTTGTGGGCCATTTGCGGGCTGTGGGGATAGGTCTGGGCGATAGCGTCGTCTTACACTCTTCTCTGAAGAGCATTGGTTCTGTCGAGGGAGGAGCCGAAGCGGTTGTTGATGCTCTGCTCTCAGTCATTGGTCCAACAGGGCACTTACTTGTGCCGACTTTTACATACTGTTTGCCGATGTGGAATATTCCTCCTTTCGATCTTGCAACGAGCAAGTCTCGTGTTGGAGCTATCACCGAGGCCGTTCGCTTGCGACCGGACGCAGTGCGGAGTTTCCATCCTACGCACTCTGTCGCAGTCGTTGGCCCTGCTCGTGAGGAAATTACAAGAAACCATCTTCACGCTACACCTCTCGGCATTGATAGTCCCTTTGATCGTATGCGTCGCTTCAAAACAAAGATCCTTATGTTAGGAACCTATCAGGATACTAATAGCTCTCTCCACCTCTGTGAGGTCCTGGCAAAGCTCCCTTACGTCAATGTAGCTTTCAGTGAGGGACAAGACTTTGAGGTCGCCTGGTTCATTAACGAACATAAAGAGGTAGAGTATACTCCGATTCGCGAAGTTCCTGGTTGTTCTCGTGGCTTTCGAGTCGTAGAGGAACCCCTGCGCAGTAAAGGTGTACTGCACGATGTGGTGATCGGTCACGCTCGGTCGCAGTTGCTTGATCTCAACGACTTAATTGCCGCGATGATGGAACTGTTGGAAAAAGATCCTGTCATGTTGCTCTGCAACACGGAAAACTGTGGGATTTGTCCAAAGCGACGTGCATACATGAAGAAGCTTTGAAATTTTTAGTTTTTGGAATGTGGAGAAAAAAGCACATAAAAACTCGGCATTCCGCTGAGTTCCTTTATCCTGATGGAGAACACGATGCTTAAATCTGAGACAGCTTTCTCCAATGCGGACGCTGCCTATATGAGGCGTGCGCTCGACCTGGCTGCACAAGCCAGAGGTCAAACGTCGCCAAATCCTCTTGTCGGTGCCGTCATTGTGAAAGATGGCAGAGTTATCGGGGAAGGATGGCACCGTGCAGCGGGCGAACCCCATGCAGAGATTGAAGCGCTTAACGCCGCGAAAGAGGATGTTACGGGGGCAACAATGTATGTTACGCTTGAGCCGTGTTGCCACTATGGGAAAACGCCTCCCTGCACCGAGGAGCTTATCCGACGCAAGATTGAGAGAGTGGTTGTTGCAACTCTCGACCCGAATCCCCTTGTCCACGGTAAGGGAGTGGAGGCTCTCCGGAAAGCAGGCATCCGCGTCGACGTGGGACTTTGCGAACGTGAGGCTCGACGCCTGAACGAATTCTTCATTACCTATCATGAGAAAAAAAGACCATTTGTTATCTGCAAATGGGCTATGACTCTCGACGGAAAAATTGCTACAGAAAGCGGGCATTCTCGTTGGATTACCAACGAATTAAGCCGCGCCTACGTTCACGAACTTCGTGCCCAGGTTGATGCCGTTATGATCGGCGTAGGGACAGTCCTTATGGATAACCCCTTGCTAACCGTGCGGCTGGAAGGATATGCAGGAAGGCAACCTCGGCGAATTATCGTCGACGGAAATTTGCGAATACCCTCCCGAGTCAAATGTCTCACCACCGCTAAGCCAGGAGAGGTTCTCATTTGCACGAGTAGTGTCGCCCCACGTGATAAGATCAAGCAATTGTCCGACGAAGGACACGAAGTTATTGTTTTTCAGAGCAAAGCACTCCTAAACTTTCACGAAGTCATGAAAGAATTGGCGCAGCGAGGCCTGCAATCGATACTTTGCGAAGGCGGTGCGAGTCTTACGGGAGCTCTCTTCGAAGCACAAATAGTCGATAAAGTTATCGCCTTTATAGCCCCGAAGATCGTGGGCGGAAAAAATGCCAAGACCCCTATTTCCTCGTGGGGCGTGGTGCACATGGATTCGGCACTTTCCCTTCATGATATTACGATTAGACGTTTTGCAGAAGATGTGTGTGTCGAAGGGTATCTCGCTCCGAGCGAATGGGGGAAGGTGCCCCAGGCTCAGAGAGACGAAAGCGGGGTGCTGCGTTTTGTGCGGGGACAAGAACTTGCAGGTGAGAACACCGGCCATGGCACCACCAAAAAGCAGTGAGCGGCGCTAACTATGAAGCGAATGATTCTTGGCATTGCTGGAGGGAGTGGGTCGGGAAAAACGCTGGTTGCGCGGTCCATTGGCGAGGCAGTGGGAAAACAAGTTGTTGTCATTGGACAGGACTCTTACTACCTCGACCGTTCGGACCTACCTTTCGAGGAACGTGCGCGAATAAACTATGACCATCCTGATGCGTTCGATACCCCACTTCTTGTCGAGCATCTCCAGAAGTTGCGCGATGGCATTCCTATCGAAATGCCCATTTACAATTATGCCATCCATGCCCGACAGAAAGAGACTTTTCACGTAGAGCCTGCGCCAATTATCATTGTAGAAGGGATTCTCGTGCTTGGCATTCCTGCAATCCGGGAGATGCTCGATGTAAAAGTGTTTGTTGATACAGATGCCGATGTGCGGTTTATTCGACGACTCACGCGCGACGTCAAAGAACGAGGGCGCTCACTTCAATCGGTCATCGATCAGTATCTAAATGTGGTGCGATTCATGCACTTGGAGTTTGTTGAACCATCAAAACGTTACGCAGATATTATTGTTCCCGAGGGAGGCTACAACAAAGTAGCCATTGATTTCATCGTCACTAAGCTCAAAACCTTATTGGACGAATAAGACCAATGATGATGGCAAAGAATCTTGTGGCGCTAGCAGCAGTTGTGGTTATTCCTGCAGCTTTATATCTCGGGTGGACAAAGCATACAGCTCTTGCGTGGCTACTGCTGGGCGGATATCTGGGTATTCTCGGCTACTTCAATTGGAAAGCCCGTCGGTAACCGCGGGTGCAGGAGAACTCGTCTTCCGTAGTTCTGAGTCAACCGCTAGGGCATGCTGGATCTGCCAAAATTGAAAGTCGAGTGTATCGACTAGATAATCCTCATAAGATCGGCGAAAGAACTCTCGTGCACGTGACACGTCCTCCTGCGCGAGCGACAGTAACCCCAGATAATAATTTATTCCAAAATCTTCCGGACCAATAACGAGTATTTTTTCGATAAGAGGAATAGCTGATTCATATTGTCCGAAACGAATGAGACAACGCGCACGTGCTGCTCGGACCGGATCCAATTCCTGGTCCTGGCTGTCCAAACGGTCGAGGAGCTCGAGGGCAGCGCGATAATCACAAAGCAGCTCGAGTGCAATTGCACATGCGTAGAGATCACTCGGCTGTATCCTCTTCGTCTCGAGCAGAGGGACCATAGAACGAAGAAACTCCTCATACTGTCGCCTTGCAAAGAGCTTTCGTGCTTTGGTTCTTGTCCGCCATCGGCATGAAGTTTCACTCGCCGAGGAGCGGAGATGCTCTAACACACTGCGGGGCGAGAAAAAACGCCCCGATTCAATCCATTGTTCCTCCATCCACTGCGTCAAGCGAATCCGGAATCCTGTGTTTGATGGAAATCCCATGCGCGAGAGAGAGGCGTAACCTTCTTCAAAACCTCCGGATGCCACTTGCGCCAAAGCCCGATAGCCACGTACAAGTTCGTTGGAGGGATCGATTTCCTGAGTAGCGCCAAACTCCCTCTCTGCCAGTGTAAATTCTCCGCAATCGAACAGAGCAATGCCGAGAAACAAGTGCCCCACCGCAGACGCCGGGTACTCGTTTACAAAACCTTCCAATAGTTCTCTCGCTTCGTGTGGAAGGTTTGCCCCTAAAAGGATGTTGGCCCTTTGAAGAGTGAGGCGAGGGTCTCGAGATCTCTGCTCAGCCTGAGAGAGAATCTCGCATGCTCTCGCATAGTCTCCATCTTTTGCAAAACGGCTTGCGCTGCGCAGGGCTTTGCGTGACATTGTTTTTCTCTTTGAATCTCTCCAGCAATCTTTCGTAGCGTTGATCAGGTTATGGATATTGCTCGCATTATTGGAACAGTTGTCGCAACAAGGAAAGTTGCTTCACTTCAATCATGCACTATTTGCGTTATTCAACCACTCGATGCGCAACTCCGTGAAGCCGGCCAGCCGCTTATTGCCACCGATGCTAGCGGAAAGTATGGCGTTGGAGAAATCGTTTACTATGTTGCGAGTGGAGACGCAGTTTTTACAGGTCTCCAGGGCGAAGATATTCCTGTGGATGCCGCAATTGTTGGGATAGTTGATTCTATCGATATTCCGGAGCCGGTCGATACCGCTGGCGATTGAGCGATGACTTAACGTCGCAACAAATCTTCATTCGCTTTGTTGCGGCGCTTTAGAAATGCTCGATGGTCCCCTCAAAAGAAGCAGCGGAACTTTCGTCACGTTATTGCGGGCGAGGGTAACGATGTTCACAGGTGCTTGGCGAGGAATAATCCGCGCCGCATATTGCACGATGAGTCCAAAATTCCAGAACATCCCTATCCCAATGAGAAAAGCTGCCATTACCTGCCTTCTCTCGTATTTCTTAAAGATTGCGCCGAAACCCAGCCCTAGGTGAGGCAAGGTACTGATAAACATTCTTTGGCCGAAACTTGCACCTGCCCACCAGATGCTCCAGCTGCCAACTATCCATGCTTGTCCGATGAAGCCTGCTAACCCAAAGAGACGCTTTCGCCGTGAAAGAGGGGCAGAAAAGAAACCACACAAACCAATGAGAAGTATGGGGTGCCAATGAAAAAGTCCGTGAAATGAGCTGAACAGTCCGGAAATAAAATGGCGTGGATAGTAGAGTGTGACCCTTCCTTGCGAAAGATAACCTCGGGGACCGCTGAAAAAAGACCCGTGCAATTCTCGCCATGCGATCATTTGCAAAAAGAGGAGCACAACTAATGCCACGCAAAAGCACCCCCAACGCACGACGCGTCTCGCGAGATATGCGGCAGCGACTCGTCGAAGCCGTGGTCTCTGGATGACCTCTCTCACACGTGAAAACTCCACAGCGGCAATGGCGACCAGCAGAACGCCGTCTTGAAAACGTGTGAGGATCATGAGACCAGCAAGGAATCCCAATCCTGCCCACAGGAGCAAAGAATGCCTTTTTTTCCAGTATACGCAGGCTACGCATGTCGAGAGAAAAAAACTGTTCGCGTGACTCATCGAAGGGTGAAGGTACATATAGAAAAACAACGGTGTGCACAGCCAGACAGCTAACACGGCCCAGAATGCCGCAGGTGGAGAAAAAGAGCGACGCAAAAAACGATAAAGTAAGAGAAGTCCTAAACTAGCATAAAAAACAGATCCGATCCCTACGGCATATTCGTACAGGCGCGAGTACCCATCCAACGTCACGTTTGCACCCAGTGAATTTGCTAGTTTCCCTCCCACATGAAAACCGAGCACCCACGGAAGCCACAAAAGGGAATTGCCTATACCGTAAAGATTGATCGGCTTGCCCGTGGTAGAATCCCGCGGAATGAGCTTATTGTCAAACCACGAGGCTTCTTTGGCATAGTAATACGAGTACTCGTTTGTGAAATCCAAGTCGCCGTCAAATAGCAGAGAATGTAGGTACGCATAGTTTTGGACGCCATCATTGCCATGGATTGATGGCCGCATGACAAAAAGAGCACCGAGAATAAGACACGCTATAAGAAGTTTTTCCCAGACGTCGCTCTGAACCATGCCCCGTAATTCCTGCAGCCCATCACTACTATCAAGCCCTCATATTACTACTTGAAAGTGCTCGAACTGTCTGAAACCGTTTTCAATGCAGGTGGTAATACGATTAGCAGAGATTAAATTCCTTTTGAAATGGAAGTAAAGAAATGAAAAATGCAGCGCGCTTTCTGACAGCTCTTCTCGTTGTTGCAGCTTGCTCCCTTAGTTTCGCAGTTGTTCAACCAGGTGCTTCAAACGTTAGCCGGGAAACACGCGTTACATCAGGTGCAATTACACAGCCTCGGGTGACGCCGATACAAGTTACCCCCGCACCCATGAGTGATCAGCTTCTCGATAGCCATATTTTCCCCGCTAACATGCCTCCGAATCGAGCGTCGATTTTTTCGATCATTTACAATGGCTATCGGCGTTCCAGTTTGGAGCCGTGCGGATGTGTCTCTCACAAATTGGGTGGAATAGATCGTGAAGCAAAGGTTATTGAGCGCCTCACGTCTAACTCAATCCCGTTGGTTAAGCTGGAAGCGGGTGGCTATATTCGTGACATGGCAGCGCACTCGGATGGGTTGCGTGCTGCGTCGAAGTATTTGCTCAAGGCGTTAGCCGCCCTCGATTACGATGTTTTCAACGTTGCAGCAACAGATGCAGAAATGGGGCGTTCTTTCCTCGAGGAATGCCTTGGCAACAAAGCCGATAGACTCATCTCTGCGAATCTTGTCGACCCAGTGACGAGTAAGCCGCTTTTCGCTACTAAACGAGTGATTCCCGTTCGCCTCCAAAACGGGCAGACGGTCCAAGTGGGAGTGACTGGGATTACGCGTTCGCGAGTTGCGATCACGCCAGGCGGTACCCAACCAGTCTCCTCCAGTTGGTATGCTGTCGCGGACCCGGTCGCGTCACTTTCCCATGTTCTCGATGAGCTCGAGAAAGAGAGCGATGTTGTTGTGCTCCTCGCCTACATGAATCGGGAAGCTCTTGCCAACGACGTCCTAAATCGTTTGGGAGAAAACCCTAAAGTTGATGTTGCCATAGCAGGGGAGTACCTCGGCACTCGGAATGACATCCAGAATGTAGCGGGCGTGCGCGTTGTCTCTGGTGGTTTCGAAGGGCGACAAGTAGGCCACCTCGTCCTGGAGTGGCGTGACGGAAAGATCGCCCAGGCTTTCAATAAACTTGTAGAAATTGAACAAAGCATTCCCCCAGTGCCAGAGATCACGAAATACATCGAAGGGTATCTCCAGGAACTTAAGTCGGCAACAGCTCCTAAAGGGGAAAAGTAACAAGACTCAAAGGTCGCATCATCGGCATAAGTTCTTGATTTTTTGGCGCTTAGTGAGTGGCGCCTCGGTTGAGATAGTGCTGTGGGGAAGAGCTTCTGGCCCACAGAGGGTGAATAAGAACCCGAAACAGTAAAAAACTAGTGACAGGTGTTGTTGGATCGGTTTAAGCCGACATATAGTTACTATAAGAACATAAGGGATCGAGGGATTTTAGGTGCCTGAGCTTCGAAAAGATCCAGTAACCGGACGATGGGTTATTATCGCTACCGAGCGCGCGAAGCGCCCCAACCAGTACCTCAAAATCGAAGAGGAACGAAAAGGGGGCTTCTGCCCGTTTTGCCCAGGGAATGAAAGCCACACTCCGCCGGAAGTGCTCAGTTATCGACCCAGAGAAACTGCTCCCAATACAGAGGGATGGTGGGTACGTGTCGTCCCAAATAAGTTTCCTGCCCTTCAGCCTGATGGTGAGCTCAAACGGAGTGGCGAGGGGATCTACGACCGGATGACAGGAATTGGCCAACATGAGGTTCTCATCGAGTCGCCGAGTCACGAGAATACCTATGCCGACTTCGACGAGCGTCAGATTGAAGAGATCCTTTGGGCTTTTCGAGACCGATTTGTTGAGCTGCGGAAAGATCGCCGCATGCGCTACATCATGATTTTTAAGAACTGGGGACGCGAAGCTGGGGCTTCTATCGAGCATCCTCACTCACAAATTATCGCGCTTCCTGTAGTTCCCAAGAGGGTGATCGAAGAACTCCAAGGGGCCTCGAGATATTATGATTTCCACGACCGCTGTGTCTTTTGCGATATCATTTCGCAAGAGCTGCGGGATAACCGGAGAACCATCGTTTCCAACGACACATTCGTATCTTTTATTCCTTTCGCACCGCGTTTCCCTTTCGAAACATGGATTCTTCCAAAGGAACACACACCGTTCTTCTCTGATATCCAAAAGAATGAAGTGGTCGACCTTGCTCGTATCATGAAGCAGACCTTCTCTCTGCTCAAGAAGGCATTAAACGATCCACCGTACAATTTTGTTATCCATACAACACCTTTTGAAAGCACCGGCGACATCCATTCCTATCACTGGCATATCGAAATAATGCCGAAGCTTACGAAGGTTGCTGGTTTCGAATGGGGAACAGGATTCTATATCAACCCCACGCCTCCTGAGGAAGCTGCGGAATTTCTGCGGCGACTCGCCGAAAAAGAGATCTCTGGGGAGGCTCCCACACAGCAGGTTGTCACGGCAAGTCCCGTTTCGTAAAGAGGTTTAGCCGAGAAACTGTTTCAGATTCTTTAGGCTAGTGGCAGCTGCTTCAAGGCTCGACCCGCGTGGCTTGTCCTGCTCGACGATATAGTAGCGAACGCCCGCGTGGCGGGCGGCTGAAACTATCTTGTCCCATGGGAGGCACCCTTTACCAACAATTTCGTCGGAACGTGAGCTGTCGTGTGCCATGTCTTTAACGTGGATCATCGGGCATCGCCCAGCACATTGTAAAATCAGTTCGTCTGGTTTCAGGCCCGCAAAGGCAGCCCAGTATACGTCGATTTGAGGAAAGTAGGGCTCTGCATTCTCGAAAAGGATGGCAAACGGCGTAACCCCCTCGTCGAGCACATCGAACTCGCGTGCATGATTGTGGTAGCATAGCTCTAACCCCGCGGCGGCAAATTGTCCCGCGTAAAAGCGCAGTTCCTCGCGAAAAAATCGCCATTCTCCTGCTGTTTTACCAATTCCGACTGGCGGACCAGGAACAGTGATGTATTTGCAGCCAAGGGTCTGTGCCGTACGAACTACTGTTGGAAATTCCCGCCGAATAGTCTCAATCGAAATATGCGATGAGACGGCAGAAAGGCCGGTGGCAGCCAGGTAGCACTTGACCTCTTCGGCAGAATGCTCACCTAAACCAGCAAATTCTACCGTCGTATAACCGAGCGACGCTACGTCGCGGAGAGTCTGTTCAAAATTTTCTCCGCAGAGGTCGCGCACCGTGTATAATTGTAGACCAACATGGCACATATTGACTGTCCTCATTTAAGATCCAGCACAATCACCTTGCGTTTTGTTGGGAAATGGAGAAACCCGGAAGCAGAGTAAAGATTTCTTTTGCGTATGGATATCGGACACGTATTGAGTTCTGTCGCAATGTGAGAAAGTTGTGAGACATTTCTAAAGAGTTGGGGGAGTCCGGAAGGATTCCTCCACCGGCCCGGCGCCCGCACCCCCTCCGCCGGGCCGTCATATTAGTAAAACACTCTTTCAGTCCTGCTAGCAACGTTACAACCCTGTCCTCCCCTCCTGTTTGTCCGCTTCAAGCAGGTCAAGAGCGTAATTTGTGAGAGAATCAGCAAGTTTATTGTTTTCTCTCGAGACGTAATTCAACGAAACACGGGCAAAGTTGCGCATGAGCTTGTGGGCTTCTTCTGCAAGGTGGCGCAAGCTTTCGTTCTTTATTTTGTATGTGCCATTCATCTGATTAACGAGAAGCTCACTGTCACAGAGGATATGAAGTTGGCGAATCCCTAGCGAGCTGGCAACTTTAAGAGCTTCCAAGAGAGCCGAGTACTCAGCGACGTTATTGGTAGTCTCGCCGATAGTGCGGGCTATCTGTGCGATTTTCTTCCCGTCCATCGTGAAGAGAGCCACGCCAATGCTAGCAGGACCCGGATTTCCGCGCGAAGCTCCGTCAATATGTGCTTTTGCGACCTCGACCTGTCCGCGTACCGACTCGTCGATAAAAGGGACGAGGTCTTTTCGCTCGAGCAGCGACTTGCGTTGCGTGGACTTAGCCGGGGCCGACGTCTGTGACGCACCCTTGTTCTCACGTCCCTGTGGCGCGATTCGCTCGCCTCCCCCCTCTTGTTCCCAAGCAGGCAAAAAGCCTTCTTGCTTGGCTAGCTCTTTGAGCAAAGATGCGCAATAGTGGAGAGCGGTTCGCAAATGTGGCTCTTTTATATCCGTGTATCTATTGATGACTTCGCTGATGTCTCCATCACGAGTAGCAAGTATGTCGAGAACACGATAGGTGGGGACTTCGCTCTCACGTATTGTGAGCGCCTTGCGCAAGAGTTCGCGGGTTACACGGTCCATTGTCGTCGGAAAATTCCTTTCGAGAGTATGGAAAAGCTTCTGTCTCTTGCTCTACAAAGCAATTCAGATCCTTTTGAAAGTGTAACCTGGAAAAGAAATGAATCGGCGCAAGGCAATTGTTGTTCGTGGAGCTGCTGAGCACAACCTTAAGTCTATCGATGTCGAATTTCCGCGAAATGCAATCACGGTAGTGACGGGTCTTAGTGGTAGCGGTAAAAGCTCTCTCGCTTTCGATACTGTTTATGCAGAAGGCCAGCGACGCTATCTTGAAAGCTTGTCGGCTTACGCTCGGCAGTTCCTCGAACAAATGCATAAGCCCAAAGTCGAGCACATCGAAGGTTTGTCGCCAGCAATTGCCATCGAACAAAAGACGATCAGCTCTAACCCGCGCTCAACGGTAGGAACTGTCACAGAAATTTATGATTATCTACGCATCCTTTTTGCGAACATCGGCATTCCCCATTGTCCCCAGTGCAATCGAGAGGTCTCGCGTATCGGGCTCGAAGAAATTGTCGAAACCATTTTGTCATGGCCTGAAGGTACTCGTCTCCTTGTGCTTGCTCCGGTTGTGCGCGGGAGAAAAGGCGAGTACCGTGAACTTTTCGAACAAGCCCTCCGCGAGGGTTTTGTGCGTGCCTACGTGGACGGAGCGATTGTCGAGCTTGACGACCCTCCTAAGCTCAAAAAATCACAAAAGCACTCGATCTCTCTTGTTGTGGATCGGTTAGTGGTATCTCCTTCCGTTCGTAACCGCCTGGCAGAGTCCGTGGAATTGGCTCTGCGAAAAGCTGAAGGGCTTGTGACGATTTTAGAATGGAACACCGGCCGTACGCATCTTTTTAGCCAGCATTACAGTTGTCCCGAGTGTGGAATCGCTATCGAAGAGCTTACACACCGCTTGTTTTCTTTCAACTCTCCGCTGGGAGCTTGTCCAGCTTGCGAAGGGATTGGAACGCGTCCAGAAATTGCCGCCGAGCTTGTTGTCCCTGATCCTAGTATGACACTCGAAGAGGGCGCATTGCGTCCTCTTAGAGAGCACGCGGAAATCCTCCCTCTTCCACCTGCTTGGTCACAAAAGCCGCTCCAGAAGCTGGCCGTACGTTATGGTGTGAGATTGGACGTCCCTTTCGAGAAACTTCCAGCGCGTATTCAGCGTCTCCTGTTGGACGGAGACAAAGGCCAGCCGGACGCTACTAAAAAAGCTGTTAGCCGAAAAGCAAAATCGTCGCGAACGTCCAACAGTGACAGTTGGCCCGGGCTGATCCCTCTTCTTCGAAAATTATACGAGCAAGATGCCTCTGGCGTTGTCGCTGGCTATGTTCGCGAGATTCCTTGCCCCGATTGCAAAGGGCAACGGCTCAAACCATCTGCACTTGCTGTTCGCGTAGGTGGGAAGAACATCAGCGAACTGTGTGCGTTTCCAGCCGCGAAGTTACTTGAGTTTATCAATAGCCTCTCCCTCACACCTCGCCAGCACCAGATTGCTGATATTGTGCTTAAAGAAATTCGGGAACGTCTCCAGTTTATGATAGATGTTGGCCTTGGATATCTCACTCTCGATCGTCAGGCGTGGACGCTTGCTGGAGGAGAGGCTCAACGGATTCGTTTAGCAACTCAAATAGGGTCACAGCTTGTTGGGGTACTTTATGTGCTCGATGAACCGTCGATCGGCCTGCATCAGCGAGACAATGATCGCCTTCTTGCCACGCTGAAGAGGTTGCGAGACCTCGGCAACACCGTCATCATTGTTGAACACGATGAGCACACAATCCGTAACGCGGACTATGTCATCGATCTCGGACCTGGTGCGGGAGTGAACGGAGGAAGTGTTGTTGCCTGTGGGTGCCCGGAAGAGATAGCCCGATCCCAGACCTCTCTTACGGGGAAATATCTGCGCGGTGAGGTAACCATTGATATTCCTGCAAGTCGCCGGCGTCGGGTTCCAGGGAAAGAACTCATAGTCCGAGGCGCTGCCGAGCACAATCTGAAAAACATCGACGTGAGTTTCCCTCTTGGCCTGTTCATTTGTGTAACAGGCGTAAGCGGGAGCGGAAAGTCTACCCTCGTAAATGATATTTTGTATCGAGCTCTGGCAAGAAAACTTTACCATAGTGCAGATATACCAGGCAAACACAGCGCGATCGAAGGGCTTGAATTCGTCGATAAAGTCATCGACGTCGACCAGAGTCCTATTGGGAGAACTCCTCGCTCGAATCCTGGCACTTATACCGGGGTTCTTTCTCCTATTCGTGAGCTTTTTGCTCAGCTTCCAGAAGCACGCGCGCGGGGATACACGCCCGGGCGTTTTAGCTTTAACGTGAAGGGGGGCCGCTGCGAAGCGTGCCAGGGAGACGGCATCGTCAAAGTCGAAATGCATTTTCTTCCGGATGTCTATGTGGAGTGCGATGTTTGCAAAGGCCGTCGGTTTAACCGCGAAACACTCGAAATTACGTATCGTGATTATTCCATCGCTGACGTGCTCGAAATGACGGTCGATAAAGCCGCTGAGCTTTTTGCTTCAATTCCTCCCATTGTTCATAAGCTTCGCGTACTTCAGCAGGTAGGACTCGGCTATATAACTCTTGGCCAAAGCGCGACAACGTTGAGTGGGGGAGAAGCCCAGCGCACAAAGCTGGCAAAAGAACTATCGAGGAGAGCCACCGGCAAAACGGTTTATATTCTCGATGAGCCAACAACTGGGCTGCATTTCGAGGATGTGAGGCAGCTTCTCTCTGTCCTCCAGGCATTGGTTGACCAAGGAAACACAGTCATTGTGATCGAACACAATCTGGATGTCATCAAGTGCGCGGATTGGATTATTGACCTCGGTCCGGAGGGAGGAGATGAAGGCGGAAGGATTATTGCCCAAGGGACACCCGAAGAAATAGCGGGAAATCCTGCTTCGATCACTGGACAGTACCTCAAAACTGTATTGAGTAAGACTCCCAATAAGAGATAAAGGAATCGAGCACATTCACTGCCTCATCAGACCGAACTGCATCAGAGTGTGCCGGTGAGGGCGTAGACGCTAGGAGGAGTGTAGCATTCTCATCAGATGGATAGATTATTGTCGACATGCTTCACCATAGCCCTCCGTTTTGTTATAGGATGGGCTTGCGTAGAACACCTCCTGCTAGTGAGACGTCAGTTCCGCCGTCGCCCTGTTTTAAGGGGAAATGTTGTGGGGCGTCCTTACGGCGTCATTGCAATAGTTCTCCTTGTCGAGTCATGTTTGGGAGTGGTCGTTGGGTGGGCAGATAACAAGTTAGGTTCAGTTGCCAATTGGCTACTCTGGGACTCCTATGTGGGCGTGGTGTTTTCCCTCCCAGTGTGTGTTGCACTTGTGACGAGTCATTTCCCGCGTGGACCACTTCTGAACTACTGTGTTGGGTTTCGGACCGAGCGTGGCACTCGAGCTCGGAATCAATGGTGGCACCTCGGTGTTTTATTTGTGGCAGTACTTGGCGCATCCATTGCACTGTCCATCGTCGGCAAAATGCGGGCAGGTGAATATGGAAGGAATCTTTTGAAAGATTTGAGCGGTGCCCCCTTTTACGTACTCTGGCTTGTCGTTCGGGCTGCTATTTTCGAAGAGCTTATTTTTCGCGGATTTCTATTCCCACGGCTTGCTAAGTTACTGGTGAGGTGTGCTTGTGAGCGTCGGGTTGCTTTGGTCATTGCGGCGTGTGTATCTTCTGCCGTCTTTGCGGCGGGCCATGCTCAGCTAGCGGATCCAATGTGGTATAAAGTGGGCCAAGCTTTCTTTCTTGGTGTAGTACTGTGTCGTGTCACGTACAAGTTTTCAATTGAGGTAGCGAGCGTGTTTCATGCTCTTTTCAATGCAACTGTCGTTCTTCTGGCTTTCTGGTTAGATTCTGCACTCTGATCGAGAAAAGGTTAAGGCATCCTCGTGCTTGTCGAAGCCGAAAATGTGACATTAGGCTACAGAAACAAAACCGTTTTCGAGGGAGTAACCTTTCATTTCGCAGGAGGCGTTGCTGGTCTTGTTGGTCCCAATGGCGCGGGCAAGACAACCCTCATAAAGAGTTTGCTCGGCTTTCTGCGTCCACGATCAGGCACTATCAAAGTGTGTGGCTATGAATTTCCAGCCGGGGTACGCGCAGCCCGTTCCAGGATAGGATATTTGCCAGAAGGCGAGGCTCTTATTCCGGAGCTTACAGCAGTGGAATTGGTGAGTTACCTTGCCGAGCTATCTGGGCTTCCTTCCCGTGAGGCGACTGAGCGTGCTCACACTGTTCTCAGCTATGTTGGAGTCGGTGATCTTCGGTATCGTAAAGTCGATACCTACTCCGCCGGCATGAAGCAAAGAGTAAAGCTTGCTCAGGCGATTGTCCATGACCCTCTTTTGGTTCTCCTCGACGAACCCACGGATGGACTCGATCCCACAGGACGAGTCGAGATGCTCGAACTCTTGAAGGATCTCGGCCACAGCAAGGGCATAAATCTCATTATTTGCACCCATCTACTTGATGACGTCGAGTTTTTGGCTGATGAGATTATTCTCATAAACGAAGGGCAGATCGTTTCCCGCAAGCTTCGCGAGAGACTCGTCTCTAATCGGCTCTATGACGTCCGTATACGTGGCGACTTGGAGAGATTTCTTGTCGGAATGGAGAAGAATTCTCTCTCACTCGCTGCGCCTGCCGAAGGACTCAGCCTGAGAATTGCTATCCCGGAGACGCTCGAGCCGGCAATTGTCTTCCGTGTTGCGCAAGACACAGGATGCGTTGTCACCCGTCTAGAACCGGTTGTTGAAACGGCTGCAGACATTGTTCTCGGAATTTTACGGGAAAACAAACATGCCAATTTATGACCTGAGCTACAAGCATTACGAGGGAGCACGAAGTTATTCGAGGCGTTGGTGGGTTATTGCTCAACGTACCGCCCAGCGAACCCTGGCAAAGCCAAGTAGCATAAGGTATTTCCTCGTTATGCTTCTCACTCTCGTCATAATCCTGATTATGCTTTATGCAACCACTCTGTATCCCGGAGCCAAAGACTTCATCGCGTTTGATGCCTCTTCAGGAAAAGAAGTCTCCGAAATCACATTAGACGGTCTTCTTTATCGATACGCACACATACTCCTCATCATTGTGCTCGTCTATGTCGGAAGTCTCGGACCAGGGAATGTCGTTAACGAGAAGAGTAGCGGTGCCCTCAACCTTGTATTTGCCCGGCCCATTCACGTGTGGGATTACGTCTTTGGCAAGTTCTTAGGGGTGGTCGGTGCGCCGCTACTGTGTACTCTCGGATTGCTTGCCGTGGTCTTTGTCCTCATTTGGGCAAAATACTTGTCCTTTGCCCAAGCTGCGACAAAATTCCCTATCTTGCTTTGCATTTTATCTTATGCGTTAACGGTGGCAGTTTTCATGGGCTTTAGCTGCATCGCTTTTAGTGCTGTTGCGCGTAGTGTGCGGACAGCATCTCTCATGTTCTCTCTCTACTGGATAGTTCCTCTGGTCATTGTCTCGCGAATGAGTCTTCTCAAAGCCCAGTTGGTTGTGGTGTTTTTGAGCCCCTATTATGCCCTCGACGCATTGGTTCTGCGTTTTTTGAATGTAGGACTAGCGGTGGCACCCCAGCATATTTTGAGAAGCTTTACCTCTAATCCGGTTCCTCTGGGCTATGTGTTCTTGGCTTTGGGTATTCATGCCTGCCTCTTGTGGTTTCTTCTTTATCGCGCTTTCCGGGAAGGGGTGAGGTAATGCCTGAGAAAACGACGAGCGACGAGGCAGCCGTGTTCGTTGAGTTTGACGCCGTAAGTAAATGGTACGGCCAGGTGATTGCTCTCAACAAAGTCTCGTTGCGATTTCTTCCAGGGATTACTGGTCTCCTCGGTCCAAACGGAGCAGGAAAAACAACGATGCTAGATCTCATAATGGGACGTATTAAGCCGAGCCAAGGAGTCGTGCGAGTGTTTGGTTGCGATCCCTGGAAAAACTCTCATGTCTTCGAGAGGGTTGGCTACTGTCCCGACTCCGAGAAATGCTTCGAAAAGATGTCAGCGTTTACCTTCGTCAAGACGATGGGACGTCTGTATGGCTTGGGCGAGGCTGCCAGTAGGCAAAAAACTTGGGAATGCCTTGATCTTGTCGGCATGACACGCGACGCTTATCGAGCGATTGCAACCTTCTCGCGGGGGATGAGACAACGGGTGAAGCTTGCGGCAGCTCTGGTGAACAATCCGGATTTGCTTATTCTTGATGAACCTCTCAATGGACTCGATCCTATCGCGCGGTTCGAGATAATTGCTCTTCTCCGACAACTCGCTAACAAAGGCGTAACCATTATCGTCTCGAGTCACATACTGAGTGAGGTAGAATCCCTCACACATCGGATCGTGCTCATTCATTGTGGGAATGTTTTGGCTGAAGGCGAAATCCAAGAGATTCGCGGCCTAATAGAGAACCAGCCGCTGACCTACCGTATCGCGACTGCTGTTCCGCGATCTGTTGCGCGGGAGCTTATCGAACTTGAATGCGTTCTCTCTATTAAGGTCGTTGATGAGTCTTCTCTCGTAGTGCGCACTTCGGATGCCCCTCGTCTCTGCGCCTATCTTCAGGCGCGTGTTGCGGAGGGGGCTTTCTCAATCACTGAACTCTGCCCTCTCGACGACTCTCTGGAGGCTGTGTTTCAATACTTGGTGAAACAATGAGGATGTCGATGAAACGCAATTGTCTGGCAGGATTGTGGCGCGTCTCAGTTTACTGGTATTGGGATGGGGCTAATAAACTTCGTTGGGTTGCTTTGCCACTCGTCGCTTTGGCTATGGTGGCAATAATGATTATTCCACAGTTGCTTTCTACTACTCGTGCCGTTTTTTCCTCTCCGCTCGCAGCCTATCGTTCCATGTATGGAGTGTATCTTCTCGGGGCGATCCCTCTCGTAGCAATAATGCAAGGTGCTAGCATTTTGCGCGATGATCTCGAAGCTGGTACACTTGTCTATGTCTGGCCCAAGCCACTAGGCCGAGTCCCTCACGTTGTTGTAAAATGGCTTATAGCAGCTCTTGTTGTGTCGGTCAGCGGGGTTGTCGGAGTCTGTATTCTCTACTTTGGCTGCCTGGGCTTCACCGATCTGGGTCTTTCGAATCTCTTGGTGATGGTGTGGGACTGGGGAGGACTTGTGTGTGGAGCGGTTGCTTATCTTTCGATTGGTTGCATGATTGCAGCTCTGTTCAAAAAGCAAGCAATGCAGATTCAGCTGAGTTTTTTTTACGTGTTCATTTTAGACGCCATTCCCGTACTTTTGCCAGGGATCATTAAGAGATTTTCTGTTCGCACGCTTGCTATTTCGCTCTCCTCCAGCCAAGTAAGGGGAAACGACGGGACCTCGCTTTTCTCCATTTTTTCTTCTGTAGATTATGTCCCTGAAAAAGAAGCTGTTGTGTGGCTTGGTGCAATAGTGCTTGTCTGCCTTGTAGTCACTCTTTTGATGGTGAAGATGCGTGACTCATGGGTAGTGCGCCCTTCTGAAAGCGCATGAACGACCAGCGCGAGGAAGAACCGAACCTCTTGTCGTGTGGACAAAATCGAAAAAATAAGGTTGTCTTCAGCGAATGCCTTATTGTCTTTTGTGTAGAAACTTCAAAACAATGGCGTCGAGAATTTTCATAGCACCGAACACGATAATAGCGATCGCTATTATTGGGCCCGCCCGGGTCCAGTGAACGCGCCATACATACCTCCCTATAAACCTTCTTCGCAAAGAACCAAATCGAATCCCAAAGCGGGCTAATTGTTTCCCCGCTGATCTTATAGCACCGGAACAGGAAAGGGACGTGAAATCATGGATACGCAGCGTCAACAAAAGGATGTTTATATCTATGACACAACATTGCGCGACGGCGAACAAGGTGAGTTTGTCTCATATTCGTTGGAGGACAAGCTTCACATTGCTCAGCGTCTCGACGATTTTGGAGTCGACTACATTGAGGGTGGATGGCCAGGCTCCAACCCCAAAGCCATCAACTTTTTCCGCAAGATGAAAAACGTGCCTCTGAAGAATGCTAAGCTGGCAGCATTCGGGAGCACTCGAAGAAAAAATATGAAGGCTTCCGAAGACTCACAGATTCAGCTCCTGCTCGATTCTGGAACGCCAGTTGTGACAATCTTCGGCAAGACGTGGGATCTGCACGTCCGCGACGCACTCCGGGCGACACTGGAAGAAAATCTTGAAATGATTCGGGATTCTGTCAGCTTCCTCAAAAGTCACGGCCGGGAAGTGATCTACGATGCCGAGCATTTCTTCGACGGCTTCAAGAGCAATCCTGAGTACGCTTTGCAAACACTCAAGATTGCGGCGGAAGCCGGCGCCGATACTGTTGTCCTCTGCGATACCAATGGCGGTACTATGCCAGTTGAAATTCCAGCAATTATGCGAGCGGTCAAAGACGCCCTCGGCGACAAACCTATTGGCGTCCACACACACAATGACGCGGGTATGGCTGTTGCAAATTCCGTGGTTGCGGTCTACGAAGGAGCTGTCCACGTCCAAGGAACGATTAATGGTTACGGCGAGCGTTGTGGAAACGCCGACCTGATTCAGGTTATTCCCAATCTTGAGCTTAAGCTGAAAAAGCGGTGCCTTCCGGAAGGAAAGCTACGTGAGTTGACGGCAGTTGCCCACTTCGTGGCCGAAATTGCCAATATTCCGCCTGATCCGCGGCAGCCTTACGTTGGGCAGACTGTATTTGCTCACAAGGGAGGCGTCCACGTAAGCGCTGTTCGCAGAAATCCGGCTACATACGAGCATATCTCTCCCGAAGTGGTGGGAAATGTCCGTCGTGTTCTCGTTAGCGAACTCAGTGGCCAAAGCAATATCCAGTCGAAACTCGAGGAACTTGGTATTGATCTGGTGTCTACCACCGATGACGTGAAGCAAATCGTTCAGCAAATCAAGGAACTTGAGGCAGACGGCTACCAGTTCGAAGCTGCTGAAGCAAGCTTCGAACTACTTGTGCAAAAAGCTAAAGGTGCCTACACCCCCTTCTTCGAATTGCGTGATTTCAAAGTCATCACGTATGGCAAGGGCCCTTATGCGCCATGTCCGGCAGAAGCCATTCTTCGAGTCGGCGTGAAAGGTAAAGAACAGCACGTTGTTGCCGACGGGGACGGGCCTGTTAATGCCCTGGATCGCGCGCTTCGCAAGGCGCTTGGTAACGCGTATCCACAGTTGAAAAAAGTTCATCTCACTGACTTCAAGGTCCGAGTCATCAACGCCCGTGCCGGAACTGCTGCAAAGGTACGTGTTCTCATTGAATCGAGCGATGGAGAAAAGTCATGGACGACGGTAGGTGTGTCGGAGAACGTTATCGAGGCTAGCTGGCAAGCGCTTGTCGATTCTATCGAGTACTATCTCTTGCATCACGGTTCGACCGAGGAAAACTGAACAGCACGTTTTCTGTGCCTCGTACAAGATTTTGTTTAGGCCGAGCGGCCTGCTAAATGGCAGGCCGCTCAACTTTTATTCCTGCAATTCGTGCAAAATTGGCGAGGACCTGCAAGCCAACTTTCTGGCTTTTCTCAGGGTGAAATTGCACACCAAAGATGTTGTCTTTTTCGACCGCAGCTGTGAAACGTATTCCGTACTCGCACCATGCAGCAATGCACTCACTTGCCTGGGCCTCTACATAGTATGAGTGAACGAAATAGAAAAACGATCCATCGGGAATCCCATCGAATAGACGGCTTCCCTCGCGGATGGTTAATGAGTTCCAGCCCATGTGAGGAACCTTCAATCCCATTTTAGGAAACCGCTTCACTTTGCCAGAGAGCAGTCCCAAACCCCGAATCCCTGGTGACTCTTCGCTCTCTTCGAAAAACACCTGCAGACCTAAGCAGATCCCCAGTAGAGGAATTCCGCGTGCTGCTTGGTCGGTCACTACGGCGGTGAGATTGCGCTTCTCCAGCTCGTGCATCGCATCTCCAAATGCACCGACGCCGGGCACCACCACAGCGTTGGCCCCTGCTACTTCTTCAGGGGTAGATGTTACACATGTGGGGACACCTAATTTCTCGAACGCTTTCTCGACGCTACGGAGGTTCCCCATACCGTAATCGACAATAGCAATCATGGTATACGACCCTACGTTGACGGGTGTTCTTTATTTTGCCCTCTCGCCACGCTGTAGGAGATAGTCGATTTGCCTATTTTCCCTCGGATTACGGCGCCAGAGAGCCCCCTCTAGACAATCCGGAGATAGTCGACAAGAGTGCAGCGGCGAATTCGGCAGAAGGTGCGAGCTGTGGTAAGTCCCTCACCGGTCGGGCTCGCAATCGAAAAAGAGGTATGGCCTTCGCCACCAGCACCTAAACCTGCATAGCTCGGTCCATTCTTCACAAAGATCGAACAGTTCATGGCTTTTCCCATCCGGGTCATATTAGCGACGTTGAGGGAGTGGATCACGGCGGTGTGTCCATAACCGTGCTCCGCTGCAACTGCCATCTCCAGAGCTTCCTCGAAGTTTTTGCACCGGACAATGGGGAGAAACATCATCATTTGTTCATGTTGCACCCATGGGTTATCGAAGTCGGTCTCACCGATCAGCATGGTGCAGTCATCTGGCACATCGAGACCGATGCTTCTGGCAAGAACCTGGGGGCTTCGGCCAACAAGATCTCTATTCAGCACGGCACCCCCGCACGATTTCCCTGTCCCATGCTCTCCGCTGCACTGAAACGCTTTTTTAGCAAGGGCATCAATCTGTGCGGGATTTAAGACAACGGCTCCCAGCTTTTTCATTTCATTGATGAGAGCATCTGCCACTCTCTCGACGACAAAAACTTCCTTTTCTCCAATGCAGAGAATGTTGTAGTCAAATCCTGCTCCGTCGAGAATATCCTTGGCAGCTTTGGGGATAATGGCTGTTTCATCGACAACAACTGGTGGATTTCCCGGACCAGCTGTAATGCATTTTTTACCGCTGTTGAGTGCTTCACGTACGACTCCAGGGCCGCCGGTCACCAGCAAAACACGCACCTTCGGATGCCGAAACATGGCTTTCCCTGTTTCGATTGTTGGCTCTTCGATGCACGTCATGAGATTCTCGAGCCCTGTCGCACGATAGATGGCTTCATTGAAAAGGCCAATGGCGAAGGCAAAAACACGCTTTGAGGCGGGGTGGGGATTGAAAACAACCGTGTTGCCGCCTGATAGAATGCTAATCCCGTTATTTATGGCAGTTTCTACAGGGTGAGTGACTGGAGTTACAGCACCGATGACCCCATAGGGCGCGTATTCTTCTACGGTGAGTCCGTGGTCTCCTGTCCAACAGCGCGTGGTGAGATATTCGGGACCAGGAGTTAGCCGAATAACAATTTCATGTTTTCTTATTTTGTGATCTATTCGCCCCAATTTGGTCTCGTGCAATATCCGTCGGGCGAAGTCCTCTTTGTTTTGCTCTGCCACTTCGCGGATAGTGTTGACGACAACTTTCCGCGTTTCAAGAGATGCATTTGCATAGATTTTCTGCGCGTTCCACGCAGCTTCGATTGCTTCCTCGATTGTCTGAAAGACTCCACGGAGTCCCGTTGATCGATTGCCACTCGGCGACGTTACTGCAGTTGGCTTTGCTTGTACGTTCTGCTCTGTCAGGCGACGGACAACTTCGTCGACGATTGTTTCAATGAGTTTTTCGTCCAAGGCAAATCGTCCTCTCTTTCTTAAGCTCGCTCATGCACACATCTTCTTGAAGGAGCAAACCTACTTACTCGGGGATTCCGACGATGAGAATCAATAAAATTCCCTGAGATTAATTGCTCTCGTTGAGAATGCACACTATCTAATCTCCACCGGTACGCAAACCTACCTCATGTTTTTTTTTGCTAGACACTTGAGCAGTACTACCCAGCAATCGAAGCCATGGACAGAGAAAAACTTATCAAAGCACTTGCAGCAAAAGCCAATAAACTCCGCATTCATTCCATACGAGCGACGTCCCAAGCTGGGTCAGGGCATCCGACAACGTGTTGTTCGTGCGCTGAAATCATGGCCACGTTGTTTTTCCACGAAATGCGCTACGACCCAAAAAATCCTAAGTCGCCGTTCAACGACCGCTTTGTCCTTTCCAAAGGACATGCAGCTCCGATTCTCTACGCTGCATGGGCTGAGGCTGGTTTCATGCCAGTCGAAAAGCTCTTAACGCTTCGGCGTATCGATTCCGATCTGGAAGGCCACCCCACACCGCGGCTTCCTTTTGTCGACGTTGCGACGGGATCCCTAGGACAAGGACTTGGTGCCGGGGTTGGAATAGCCCTCAACGCTAAGTACCTCGATAAGATTGCCTACAGAACTTACGTTCTGCTGGGCGACGGTGAGGTTGCTGAAGGGGCTGTGTGGGAAGCCGCCGAGCTGGCCAGCTATTATAAGCTCGACAACCTGGTTGCCATCGTTGACGTTAACCGTCTCGGACAAAGCCAAGCCACGATGATTGGCCATCAGATTGAAGTCTACAAGGCGAGGTTTGAGGCGTTCGGCTGGAATGCTGTCACTGTTGATGGCCACAACGTTGGGCAGCTCATAGATGCCTTTGCTCAAGCTCGAACATCCAAAGATAAACCGTTTGCGATCATCGCAAGCACCTTGAAGGGCAAAGGTGTCAGTTTTGCTGAAGACAAAGACGGGTGGCACGGCAAGCCTTTCAAGAAGGGCGAGGAAGAGGAAAAGGCTATCAGCGACATTGTTAAATGTGGTATTGAGGGAGACGAAGGATTAGCACCCCAATTGCCTGTAACCGGTGAACTGCCTTCTGTCGCCCAAAAGCCCATGGCACCTCCAGATTATAAAATTGGTGACCAGGTTGCCACGCGAGAAGCTTACGGTTTCGCCCTCGTTAAACTTGGTGCCGCGGATCCTACCGTTGTGGTGCTCGACGGGGACACGAAGAACTCCACGTATTCTGAGAAATTTCTCAAAGCTTATCCCGAGCGATTCTTCGAAGGATTTATCGCCGAGCAGAATCTTATCAGTATGGCTACTGGATTGGCGTCGCGCGGAAAAACGGTTTTTGCGAGCTCCTTTGCCGTATTTCTCAGCCGGGGATTCGATCAAGTACGTATGGCGGGGATTTCACAATCGAACATCAACCTTTGCGGCTCCCACGTCGGGGTCTCCATAGGTGAAGATGGGCCGTCTCAGATGGGGCTTGAGGACATGGCTCTTTACCGAACAATTCCCAATTCAATTGTTCTCTACCCGTCTGATGCTGTCGCGACTGAGCGAGCAGTCGCTTTAGCAGCTGCTTATCCTGGGATAGCTTATATTCGTACGTCGCGTCCGAAAACCCCCGTACTCTATCCGAATGAAGAAGTATTCGAAATTGGGCGAGCAAAAATTGTCAGGCAAAGTGCCAAAGATGCAGTGACCGTCGTAACGGGAGGCGTAACCCTGTTCGAAGCCCTCAAGGCTGCCGACGAATTGCAAAAAGAAGGAATACACATTACGATTGTTGACATCTTCTCGGTCAAGCCGGTGGATAAAGAGACTATCGAAAGCTGTGCAACTCGGACCAGTGGACTCATTCTAACTGTAGAGGATCATTACCCAGAAGGTGGAATCGGAGAAGCTGTTTCGGCTGCGCTCATTTCGAACAAGTCCATTACAGTGCATTCCTTAGCTGTACGTGAGCTTCCTCGTTCTGGCAAACCAGAAGAGCTTTTGGCAAAATACGGCATCGATGCGGCAGCTATCGCAGCGAAAATCCGTCAGATCGCAAAGTAAGGCTGTGGAAGTTCTGAAAGGAGCTATTGCATGAAATCCGGTGTTCGCTCAAATGCAGTCTCGGCAACGCTGAAATGCGGCCAGAGTATCTGGCTCGATACGATTAGTCGTGATATGCTGGTGAAGGGGGAACTTCGCAAACTTGTCCACGAGATCGGAATCCGTGGGGTCACTTCTAACCCGGATATCTTCCAGAAGGCTGTTGCCTCGAGTAATCTTTACGATGCAGTCATAGCGAAACTCGCGAAAAGCGGGGCATCGTCTCTCGAAATCTACGAGACAATTGCAGTCGAAGATATCCGACGAGCAGCTGACGTCCTTCGTCCGGTATTTGACCGATCGGGCGGAAGCGACGGCTTCGTGTCGCTGGAAGTCTCCCCGTACCTTGCTCATGACGCGGTGGCAACCATTGACGAGGCGCTTCGCCTCTGGCGCACAGTCGACCGTCCAAACCTCATGATCAAAGTACCCGCGACATCTGCGGGTGTTGTTGCCGTCGAGGAACTCATTGCCCAGGGTGTAAATGTAAACGTCACGCTTCTCTTCTCGCTTTCCACCTATAGAGAAGTGATGGAGGCATACGTCGCAGGCTTGAAACGGCGTCAGAAGAGGGGGGAATCCCTTGGGTATGTTCGTTCGGTAGCAAGCTTCTTCGTGAGTCGTATCGATACCCTCGTCGATGCACTTCTTTCAAACCGTATCTCGAATCTTTGTGAATCGCATGCCCGGCAAGCTGAGAGATTATTCGGCAAGGCGGCTGTGGCTTACGCTAAACTTGCCTACGCTGAGTTCGATCGTTTCTTTGGCTCAGCTTCCTTCAAAAAACTAGAACAAGCAGGTGCTGTGCGCCAGCGACCGTTGTGGGCAAGCACGAGCACAAAAAATCCGCTCTACTCGCCTGTGAAGTACGTCGAGTCACTCGTGGGAAATAACACCGTCAATACCCTTCCCCCACAGACGTTACAGGTGTGGATCCGATCCGGCGTGCCACAGCCCGACGCGGTAAAACAGGGCTTGGACGAATGTCAGAAGACAATCGAAGCGCTTGGCGAGCTCGGGATTGATCTCGAAGGAGTTGCGCACCAGCTTCTCGAAGATGGCGTTGCAAAGTTCCAAAAGTCGTTCGATAGCTTGCTCGCCTCAATCGCTGCTAAACGTTGCGAAGCCCTGGGGTTAAAAGATGTCCAAATCGAGGAGTACGGCACTTATGAAAAGAACATTAAAGAGAAACTGAGCGCTCTTACTGAAAATAGGTTGGCTCCTCGGATGTGGCGGAAGGATACCTCGTTGTGGACTGAACAGCCGGAAATCGCCGAGAAGATAGCTAACCGATTGGGATGGTTAGATGCGCCAGCGAAAATGTTGTCTCATGTGCGCGAAATCGAGCGATTTGCTCGTGAGGTTGCAAAGGAGGGTATTCGCTACGTCGTCCTCCTGGGAATGGGGGGAAGCAGCCTTTGCCCGGAAGTGTGCGCAAAAACATTCGGTTCTAAAAAAGGCTATCCAGAGCTGCTTGTCCTCGATAATACAAATCCCGATGCGGTGCGGAGTGTTGAAAAACGAATAGATCTCGAGCGAAGTCTCTTCATTGCCGCTAGCAAATCTGGGAGTACGATTGAGACGAATTCATTCTACCTTTACTTTAAGGATCTTCTCGTAAAACGCGGAATTGCAGAAATTGGATCGCACTTTATAGCAATTACAGATCCTGGCACATTACTTGCTGAGCTGGGCAAAAAAGAGAAATTTCGGCGCGTTTTTGAAAATCCATCTGACATAGGCGGACGTTTTAGTGCTCTCTCCCTCTTTGGTCTCGTTCCCATGGCGCTCATCGGAGTTGATATTCGCTCGATGCTCGGGAGAGTGATTGCTGGGATCCTCGATAAGGGCACGGTTGTTCAAGCCAACTATCATCCTGCAATTCGACTGGGAACATGGATGGCGACAATGGCTGCTGCTGGCAATGACAAGCTGACCTTTCTCATATCCGAGAAGATCTCCTCATTTGGCGATTGGGTCGAGCAGCTTGTCGCGGAAAGCACCGGTAAAAGCGGCAAGGGGATTCTGCCAGTAGTTGGGGAACGTTTGCGGGCGATCAATTCGTATGGCCTCGACCGGTGCTTTGTTTCTCTTCGGCTTGCTGCGGAGAAAGAGGACGCACGCATCGCAAATTTGCAGAAGCGCGGTTTCCCCGTTGTTTCCATAGTCTTGCGCGATCCGCTTGATCTTGGGATAGAGTTCTTCCGGTGGGAGTTTGCCACAGCCGTTGCTGGTTCTCTTCTCGGCATAAACCCGTTCGACGAGCCTAACGTGACAGAGAGCAAACAGAACACTGGTCGGCTCCTAAAGAAATATGCAGAGACCCAGGCACTACCAAAACCAAGAACTGATGTGGAATATGGGACGCTGAGGCTTACATTTTCTAAGGCAGCAAAGCAGATAGTTGGTGGCAAAATTTCTCGGCCACGAGATGCCCTCCGTGCTTTGGTTTTGTCCGCCCAACCGAGCGATTATATTGCTCTTCTAGCTTTTGCTGCGGGAACGCGTCGCAGCGACGTCCGCCTTGGCTCGCTGCGCGAGGCCCTTCGCGATGCAACCCAATGTGCGGTCACTGTGGGTTATGGGCCACGCTATCTGCATAGTACAGGCCAACTCCACAAAGGCGGACCTAACACCGGCATTTTCCTTGTCCTCATGGAAACCCCGAAATCAGATGCGCCAGTTCCGGGAGAGCAGTACTCATTTGGTGTTCTGGCGCGTGCGCAGGGACTAGGGGACTTTGAGGCGCTCGAGAATCACGGCCGCCGCGCAGTCTTTGTCGACATTGCTGGGGACCTCGAGACAGGAATTGCCGATTTGCAGCGGTTGCTAGGATTCTCTCGCTGACTTTTTACTTTTCCTAACGCCGTGGTTGTTGTTAGCTAGCTCTCTGCTTTCGATCCTTGGAACGCAAGGCTGGTGTGGTATCGAGGAGAGAGTTTTGACCATAGCCCAGAAAAATTCGAGCGTTTGCTTGCTCTGAGTGGAGTGATGTCGCTTGAGAATCTTTGTCGATGCACGATCTGCTCGGCCTCGGTGCACGGGGGTGGGGGTCTACACCGCCTCAATGCTACAGGCTCTCATGCGGTTTGCCCCTCAAGGGCATTTCAGCGTTCTTACATTTAAGGATTCTCTGCTCACTGAGTTTGTCGGTCCCAATGTGAGGTATGTTGCCACATGGGTAGATTATGAGTCACACCCTCTCGGGGATTTATACGAGCACCTTGTTTTGCCACGAATTGCGGGGAGACTTGGCGCTGATGTTTTCTGGGGACCAGCCTTTCAGATTCCTTTGGGAAAGACGCCTTTTCGTAAGGTGGTCACCATCCATGATACAACCGTTTTTGACGCAGCTAAAGACTACCCCAAGAAATTCGCGCTTTACATGAAACTTGTGATATCAAGTTCCATAAAATCAGCGGATTTAGTCGCATGTATTAGCCTTTATACGCGGGCTCGAGTGAGCGAATTATTTCCCGATGCCGAAAGCAAGTGTCGTGTCGTCTATCCTCCAGTTGCTAAACAGTTCTTTGAGGCAGAAACTTGCGAGACAACCTGTCCCGAGTTACCCTCCCATTTCATTTTGAGCATCGGAGCAGGATCTCCCCGTAAGAACCTTCACTTCGGGGCAAAGATCGTAGAAGTATTGCGGGCAGCCTACGGACTCGACTATGAATATGTGGTTGTGGGAAACGATCCCACGCTTCCATCTTGGGTCAAGCAGATACCTTTTGTGCCGCACGAGAGGTTAATCCCCCTGTACAGGAAAGCGACTCTTTTGCTTGTTCCGAGCACGGATGAGGGGTTCGGTTTTCCAGCTGCTGAAGCGTTGGCGACTGGGTGCCCTGCCGCGGTTTCAAATCGAGGTGCTCTTCCGGAAGTTGTGGCTGACGCGGGGGTGGTCTTTTCGCTGGAAGAGGGACCCGAGCAAGCAGCGGAAAAGGTCTACCAGTTTCTTCGTGATCCGCAGCAGATCCAAAAGTGCATCGCTGCGGGCAAGAGTCGAGTTCGCATGTTCAGCGAAGAAAATTCTGCTCGTGCGCTGTATGCACTTTTTGAATCCCTGAAAGGATAAACTGCCCTCATGCTACGTGATTGCGGCGTCATTATTGTTGCGGCGGGAAAAGGTGTTCGACTTGGAGGAGAGATTCCCAAACAGTTTCAATTATTGGAAAGAAAACCGCTTTTCGCATGGAGTCTCGATTTTTTCCTTGGGCAGGAGGAGGTTGCCCATGTCGTTCTCGCTGTTCCAACCGAGTGGCAGAAAAGGGTGCAAGGGATGCTGTCTGAGTGGGGCATACTTGAGCGGGTGTCCGTCGTGGAGGGGGGAGCACTCAGGCAAGATTCGGTTCTCAACGGAATCGAGTCATTGCCACCTGAATGTCGGATCGTAGCAGTTCACGACGCCGCCCGCCCTTTTCCTCCGCATCACTTTAGTGAGCTTTGTCAGCTCGCACGCGAGTGCGGCGGAGCTATCTTTGGATGTCCGATCGTAGAGACGGTGAAACGTGTCCGCGAGGGCTGGATCGAGGATACGCTCGACCGTTCTGTTTTATGGGCGGCGCAGACTCCTCAAGTTTTTGCTCGAGAAACCCTCCACGACGCCCTGTGGAAGGCACGGCAAGAAGGCAAAGAATTCACCGATGATGCCGCTGCCGTCGCTGCTACGGGAAGTCCTGTTCGCATGGTCAAGGGGAGTCGTTGGAATCTAAAAATTACGACGCCAGAGGATCTTCTTTTCGCAGAGTGGATCGCGATGAAGTTTCATCAAAAGAAATGCTGCGATGATATCTCCGATTCGACTGGGTCCCATAGGGAGTCACTATTGAGAGAGGAGACTAGTAACGGAAATGCCTAGCAACATGCCTCAGGTTCGGGTGGGAATTGGGTTTGACGTCCACCCTTTTGCTACGGGAAGAGAACTTATCCTTGGGGGAGTCGTGATTCCTCACACGCATGGCCTGGCTGGCCATTCAGACGCTGATGCACTGCTCCATGCTGTCGCGGATTCGATATTTGGCGCTCTTGGTTTGGGAGATATTGGCCAACATTTTCCCAATACCGACCCGACGTGGAAGGATCGGAGCAGTCGTGTTTTCGTCGAATACGCAGTGGAAAAGGCGCGTGAGCATGGGTTCCAAATTGGAAACATCGACTCCACGATTTTAGCAGAAAGACCCAAAATAGGTCCTTACGTACAGCAAATGCGCTCGAATATAGCCGAAATGCTTGGAATCACGGCTGACAGGGTAGGCATCAAGGCGACGACCATGGAAAAAATGGGATTTGTTGGCCGGGAAGAGGGAATCGCTGCCATGGCAGTAGTTCTTCTCGTGGGTTGTGGCTGCTAAACCTTCTTCTGCGTCTCTCTCTCTGCGCAAATCTGCCCGCAATTGGAATTTAGCTCAGCTGCCGCTCGTCGGCGAAACGAGAGAAATCGCCACCCGGCACGTTTGCACATGAATATCGACGGTGTCCTCGATTTTGCGCGCATATCCGCCAGCGAGCACCACAATGGCGGGAATCTGGCGCTGATGTGCTTCTCGCAAAACCAATTCGTCGCGCTCCCGCAATCCCGCCTTAGTAAGGCGTAAAGCACCGAGCTGATCGTCATAATACGGATCTGCCCCTGCAACGTAGACGAGAAATTCTGGAGAATGCTTCTCAAGTGCCTTGAGGTATGCGCCCTTTAGCGCATCGATATATTCGCTATCTGTCGCAAAGTCTTCCAGACCAATATCGATGTCCGACTTTTGCTTCAGGGGATAGTTGTTCTCTTGATGAATGGATATAGTGAAGACGGTCGGGTCGTCTTGAAAGATATGGGCAGTGCCATTGCCCTGATGCAAATCGCAATCCACGACCATGGCACGCTGAAATAGACCTCGTTGTTGGAGGACTCGGATGGCGACAGCGATGTCGTTGATGTAGCAGAATCCCTCAGCTCGATCGGCAAAGGCGTGATGGAATCCACCTCCAAGGTGCACAGTCAACTTTGCGTCCTCTTTGATGGCGAGCTCACCCGCCAAGATTGAGCCGCCGGCAGCTAATATGTAAGCATCAACAATCTGCTTTGTCAAAGGGAGCTCGCTGTAGCGAGTACGTTCTGTCCAGCGCAGATTCTCGAGATCGTCGAGATATTCCGGTGTGTGCACTGTGAGAAGTTCTTCCCGTGTAGCGGGCCGCGGCTCGACAAGCTGATTCTCACTAATGAGAGCTTCCCCACAAAGACGCTCTCGAATGAGCCGATACTTGGAAGTTGGAAAAACGTGGGGGCCAATGTCGATTTCGTACTTTGGTGAATAGACGAATTTCATAGTTGGATTCTCACTCTGCTTTGTACCAGAAAGCAAGCAACAAGGTTGTATACGAGTTTTATTGACTTGAGACGATATCTACACCAGTAGTCTCAGCTTCGATCATTCAAATAAGGGCACGCACCTATGGGAAAAGCTTTAATTTGCACAGTTGGCACAGTCTATGAGGGACGCGAAAATATCCTTAATGTACTTGCTGAGGAAATTTGCAATCTTCAGCCGGCTTATGTGGCGTTTCTCGTGTCGCGTGAAAGTCGCAGCGCTGCACAGAAAATTGCTCATAGCGCTAAGCTTAACCCTTCGTGTGTGGAGTATCTCGAACTCGAAACGCCCCACGATTTGAACGAAGTGTTTGCCCGAACGAACGAAACCATACGTCGACTGCTCGCTGCTGGTTTTTCCCCAGCAGATATCTCGCTCAATTACACGAGTGGGACAAAGGTCATGGGCAGCGGCGCTGTTCTAGCTGCTGTTTTCAATCAGTGCTCCGAGTTGCGTTACATTTATGAAGGAGGACCAAAGGGCGATCGTGTTATCATCACGCGGCCCGAGGCGGTTTCTGCTTACCGCGATCTTCAGCTTGCTGTGCGCTTGGTAGAAGAGCTCCGCTTTCAGTCTGCCTCAGATCTCCTCAGCCGGCTCGATGCCTCGTTACTTTCGGCATATGATGTCGAAATCTTGGAGGCTTTGCGCAATATCGCTGATGCTTACAATGCATGGGACACGTTCAATCCAGGCCATTTTGTTGAGGTCATGAGAAAAACGACGGCTACTTTCGAACCCCTGAAAAAGTTTATGGTGGATTCAGGAACAATGGGGCTCCTCGCTCAGCTCGCCGGCGATCTTGCTCAAGAGAACTATTCCCCTTATATTTTCGCTGATATGGTCAACAATGCTGCGCGGCGCATGATTGAGGGAAAGCATGATGATGCTGTTGCACGCCTCTATCGCGCACTGGAAATGTTGGCTCAATGGGTTCTTCGCCGCTATGGAATCGACACGGATGATGTCGATACTCGCAAGATCCCTCCACGATACCGAGTAAATTTTGAAGCTCTTCGCTCTATGGATGACGGTATTGTCAGAATTGGCATGCGAAAAGCTTATGAACTCCTTGCTATATTGGAAGCGCCGCTCGGGTTGCGATTCCAGGACAAAAAGGAGCTCCAACCGTTGTTGCAGGCGCGATCGAAGTCGATTCTTGCTCATGGCACAAGCCGCATTGCGAAGGAGGATTCGGAGCATTTTCTCGCCGTTTCGCTGGAGCTATTTGTGAGTGAGATCCCAGATTTTTGCGAGATTTGCCACAACCTCCAGTTCCCGTGGCTGAGAAACCGCTATTCGTGCTCACTCCTGCTGAAGGCAGCAACCGAGACGCGCACAGAGTGAGGGCGCGCTTTTGGTCACGTCACCAGCGCCGAGCGTGAGGATCATGTCGCCCGGCTTGGCATTGGCGACGATGAAATCCTCAGCTGCAGCGAGAGAACCTACATAGAACACGCTTTCGTGACCATGAGCCGCAAGTGCCTGTTGGATGAGCACCGTGCTCACACCTGGTATAGGATCTTCACTTGCTGGATAAATGTCCGTGAGCACAACAATGTCTGCATCGTCGAATGCTTTGCCAAATTCTGCGGCGAGGGATTTCGTCCGGGAATAGCGATGTGGTTGGAAAAGAGCGATAATTCTTCCGTTATGTGCTGCGCGTGCCGCCCGCAGTGTCGCGCGAATCTCCGTAGGATGGTGACCGTAGTCATCGACGACAATGAAGTTGTCGTTTTTCCCAATCAGTTGGAATCGACGTCGCACACCGCGGAAATTGCTTAACGCTTCGCTAATAGTGTCTGGCGAGAGCCCGATGCTCATTCCCAGCGTAAATACAGCAAGTGAGTTCAAGACGTTGTGCCGACCGGGAATGTTGAGACAAATTCGCGCAAGTTTTCTATTTTGATAATACACATCGTAGGTGCATTGGCCTGCGCGGGTTTCGCATATTACTGCTCTGTAGTCCGCGTCCGAGTCGATACCGTACGTAACGAGTGTAACAGAGTCTCGAATGACACGGTTTCCCGCAGGAGTCATTTGCGAAGGAAATACGCGGAGAGTCTCGCCCACACCGGTATCGTCGGAGCAAGCAATGAGAACTCCGCCATCTTTAATGTTCCGAATATGGGCTCGAAAGACTTCGTAAACTTGTTCTATATTTTCATAAAAATCAGTGTGGTCCAACTCCACATTGGTTATGATGGCAAATTCTGGATGAAAATTCACAAGCGAACCATCGCTTTCGTCAGCTTCTGCAACGAACCATTCGCTAGCCCCACCGCGTGCGTTGGAAGAGACCGTGTTGATCGTTCCCCCGACGGCAAAAGAAGGAGCTAACCCTGCATGTTCTAAAAGTGTCGCTGCCATCGAAGAAGTTGTGGTCTTGCCGTGAGTGCCCGCGATAGTTACTCCACGTCGTGCATCCAAAAGCTCAGCCAGTTTCTCGGAGCGGTGCCGGATGGGGATTCCAAGCCGTCGGGCTTCTATAAGCTCAGGATTTATTGGCTTAATTGCAGTGCTCACGACAACTTCGGTAGAACCATGAACATTCTCCGGGTGGTGACCAATAAAGATGAGAGCACCAGCCTTTCTCAGCTTCTCCGTGTACGACGACTCCTTGACGTCGGAACCACTCACGGCGATGCCTTGCTGGAGGAGTAAATGCGCTATGCCACTCATCCCCACACCACCAATTCCCACAAAATGCACGCGCTTCTCTGTCATCAAGTTATCCTATTTCTTGCCAAAATTGATATGATAATGCTATACTCATGAAATACAATGTTGGTCTCTCCATGCCACGGTAAGCGAGCACAAGCACATCGGCCGCGGAGGATCGGTTCCCTCACTATGGTGTAAATCACTGGTGAACGCAATCAGTAGCATCTTGCCAGATTCCCTATTCCGGCCGCCGAAAAGAAAACCTTTATTGGCAGCTTTTATTTCTCTCTACCTCAATGCTTTTTAGAGTTCGGGCTTTTCTGAACCTTTCAGGAGGCTACGAAGCACCGGTCGATCGTCCTTGAGGGCGAAGAGCACAGTCAGTATGGCTGCGCATATTATCCCGCCGGCCACCCCAAGCGTCTGTCCCCAAAACGCTGTGGGGAAGAGCTTCAGACCTACAACGATCGGCACACCTGCGGACAAAGCCACAACGCCAAGCCGAAAGAAAGCAGAGACGGGCGTAGGTATTCCACGCCGGGAGAGAGCAGAGAGGTACAGAATGCACGAGACCGCCTCTGTTGCAAGAAGAGCAGCAGCAGCCCCGTTGACACCTCCCAGGCGTATCCACCACATATTAAGAACCACATTCAGCACAAGGGCTACGACGGCGCGTGCCATTACAATTTTCTCCGCGTCGAGGCAGATGAGGATGTTTGCTGCAAGGATCTGATAATACACGAGAATAAGCCACACACCAAAGCACCGAAAAACCGGCACTGCCGTAAGATAATCTTGTTTTGCAACGAGCGTGATAACCCATTGCGGCGCAAGTGTCAGGACAGCCCCACATGTCACTGCTAAAAAACCAAGGTAACGAGTGAGGAAGTGATAGTAACGTTCGACGAGTGCACGGTCATTGTGACGGCGCGCCAAAAAAGGGATCAGTGCGTTCATAACGGCCGTAGGGAAAAACTGTAACGCTTCAGGTAACCGTGAGGCTGCGTTGTAGTAACCAACGCTTTCTTCCCCCAGCATTTTAGAAAGGATAATTGTCCCCGTACTCATGTACATTGTGCCAATTATATTGATAACAGCAAAGGGGATTGAACGATGGAGCACTGACATCATCCCCCGCCAGTGAATTGGATGCACTAACCGTAAGCCAAGGAAATGAGTGATACAAAGAGCCAAGAGCGCAGCTTCGGTCAGCGAGGCAAAGATGTGCACGCCTCCAATTGAGGGAACGGTGAGGCGCCGCATCAACCAAAGGACAACGACTCCACTCACAATGAGGGTGCGGCCGATGACAGAGAAAATAGCGTCGAACTCCATCCGCTCGTAGGCACGAAACACAAATTTGAAAAGCATTGCCACGCTATCGCCAACGGCAAAGAAATAGAACAGCCCAATAGCTACCAAGGCGGGACGAGAGTAGCCGGCGAGTGCACAGAGAAGTCCTCCTATGACAAAAACAGGAAGAATAAGAACCAACCGCACATTGAAAACATTCCCAAAAATCTCTTGGCTCTTGATGCGATCCTCACGATGACGGGCAAGCTCCCTCACGAGGTAACCGCGCAATCCGAACTCCGTGAACAGTGCCAAGAGAAATCCTACGCGCAGTCCTAGCTGGAAGAGACCATTCTCTGCAACGGAGACATTCTTTTGAACAATTATAAGAGTGAGAAGAGAGAGAAGTCTTGTTCCAGCCTGTGATATAGTGAGAGCTGCAGCACTTTTCGCATGACGACGCGCGTGACTCACTTTTGCATTCCCGCTCTCGGTGGTATACAGTAATCGGTTAACGTTTGCTCGAGTTTCCTCGTATGAGTGTCCCACGAAAATGCTCGCGCATGCTCACGCGCCCGACTTGCCATTGAGCTTCTTCTCTCTCGATCTCGTATGAGGGTGCCGAGAGCCTGAACCAATTCGTTGATATCACCAGGTGGAACGAGGATCCCCGTCTCACCGTCTTTCACAGATTCCGGAATGCCGCCAAATCGTGTTGCGATGCAGGGAAGTCCGCAGTACTGGGCTTCCACAAAAGAGATTCCGAAGCTCTCGAGAAACATCCCATGAGGCTGACTCGGCTGAACGTAGATATCTGCCGCATAGTAGAGCGGAGCAGTTTCCAAATAAGGAATAGCCCCCGTGAAAATCACTCGCCCAGCAAGCCCAAGTTGCTGTGTCATTGTGCGAAACTCGTTTTCGTCTGGCCCCGAGCCAGCAACGACATACAGCCAGTGGGGGAGGGGACCCCCGTATTGTTGCAACTGAGCGAGGGCTTTCAAAGTCACATCAATGCCTTTTTGACGACTCAACCTTGAGACAGATAAGAGGACAACAGTATCGGCGGGAAGGTCCGCCTCGGAGAGCAATTTTTCTCGCAGGGTTTTGCCTCTGCTTTTGGCACCAGGATCATCGAACCGGCTGTGGTCTATGCCTGGATAGACGACTTCGACGTGCGGCAAGCGATAGGGGAAAAAATCCTGGAGAAGTTTTCTCGTGTTGTATGAATTGGAAAATAAGACGTTCGCATGGCGGATGATCCATGCGAGTAGTTTCCGTCTTGGCAATGAGGTAAGCTCAGTTAAAATCTCTGTGCCATGGAAATATATGCTATATGGCTTGCCTGCTGTTCGCGCATGTACTGCCATCGGGAGACCAAAACCACGATGCGTGGAGGCATAATAGACGTCAGGTTCGAAGTGTTTCGATGAGTCCCTCACGATCCGCCATAACGGGAGGAGTCTTTTCACTGGTCCTGCTTTGATGTGATTCTGATGAACTGTCAGATTGTCAGTCGTTTGACATATGGATGGGAGTGGACCAAAATCGACCGTTTCCACTCTGACTTCGTTACCGAGCTGGGCAAGCCGAACAGCTTGCTCGAGAGAGAGAGAGGCAACTCCTCCTCCATGGGGAGGAAAATCTGTTGTCAGAAAGAGTATTTTCATCAGAAACCAGCTACGCGCACGAACCCATTCTTAGCGCAAGCATCAAGTGCATATTTGTGGTGTGTCTAAAATCATGCAGAAGGCAGCTGCTTGAGAACAGCGGCTTTTTGCATACATTCATTCAAAGTGTCGCGCAAGCGTGCAACCTGACGCTTCTCTGCCTCCAAAATTTCGAGCAAGACTGCTCGCGCCTCTGGGAAGCCTGAGGCGTCTTCAATGCGCTGCTCAAATTCCGCTACTGAGTTCTCCTTGTGTCGAATAATGAGCTCGGTGAGGTATTCGATCCGCAAGTAGTTAAGGTCAGCAGCACTCTCATCGAAAAGCGTGGGAGTCGGTATCCCCCCTAGTCGAACAATTAAAGCGCTGAGCATCCGTGCATGTTTCCGCTCTTCCGCCCGCAGCTCCAGGAGAAGAGCCCACAGTGGCTCATAAGGCTCCGCAATATAAGGTGAAGCGTGGGTAACGTACTCGATAAACGAATAGGTCTTCCTACTAAGATCATACTGAAGTTTCTCAATCAATTTGTCGGTGTTACTCATTGTGTCACGATTCCCGACGAATCTGATGGTGTGTTTGCAACGGCTGCGGCTCCGCTAACGGTTGGTGTTGAGGGTGCGTTGGGGGCTCCAACCGCGGTATTGCTCAGAGAAGAGAGGGGCGACCAGTTTATTTGGACAGCGAGGAGAAAGAGTGCGGCAACGACTAGCGAGCCTTTCGCAAGCTTCGAAGCTTTGAAACGAGGAAGATCATCCGGAGCTTTGTAAAATGCCATCTCTCGGATAACAGCGATGTAGTAGTAGAGTGATACAACACTGTTTGCTACAGCCACCAACACGAGAGCGTAGTAGAATGAGGGAATTTTCGATTCTACACCCTCTTTAATGAGGGCGGAAAAAAGAAAGAACTTGCCCATGAAGCCGCCTGTGGGAGGCAGGCCAATTAGTGACCACAGGAGAACCGCCACGGAAGCAACAACCGTTGGCGACTCATAAACTAGGCCACGAAATGCTCGAATTTCAGCGGAGCCCTTGGAATCATTCAGCAGCTGCGCCGCAAAGAAAAGGCCAATATTAGCAACGGCGTAAACGACAAAGTAGAACAGAATAGCCCAATATGCGAAATGATTCCCAGCTACGAGCGCTGCCGCCATGTAACCAGCATGGGCAATTGAAGAGTACGCAAGGAGCCGCTTGAAATTGTTCTGCTTGAGGGCAACGAAATTTCCCAGTGTCATTGTGAGAACGGCAATCACCCACAGCAAGCTGAGAAAATCGAAACGTATTGCCCACGGAACATCAAGCTGCTGACTTTCCCATGCAAATCGGATTCCCATGAGAGGGGCGAAAAAACGCATGAATACAGCAAACCCTGCAGCTTTTGACACCACAGACAGATAAGCCGTGATTGGGGTTGGTGCTCCTTGGTAGACGTCCGGTGCCCAAAAATGGAAAGGTACGAGGCTCATCTTGAAGCCAAATCCGGCGAGGATGAGAGCAACAACGAGCAAAAAGCCGAAACGATTTTGCACACCACTTCGAACAACCTCGCGGAGTTCCAAACTTCCCGCCATCCCATAGAGAAGGCTCAATCCATACAACATAACCCCTGAGGCAACGGCGCCGAAGAGAACGTACTTCAGCGATGCTTCCACACTTTCTCTGCGGTCCTTGGCATACCCTGCAAGGGCATATGAACTTAGCGACAGCGTTTCGAACGCTAGATACAGTAAAAGAAGATTAGTGGAAGCTACGAGAAGACATGCTGCGAGGCTCGCGGTAAGCAACAAGGCGTAATACTCGCCCATTCGCCTTCCTCTCAGCTCTCCCGCTCCGCGTGACATTCCAACAACGGTCAACGTCGATATCAAGATGAAGATACTGAAAAACAGCGCGAATGGGTCAAAGATGAGCATTCGCCAGCCAACTTCCATAAGCTGGGAAGATGGTGCCGATTCTTTCCAGAAACGAATGAAAAGGAGAAAACTAATGTGACAGACAATAAGGGCGATCACACTCACACGACCAGATTTCTCGCGCGAGAGAAACCAATCCCAAACAACAGTGGCAACAATGCCAACAACAAGCACAAGAAGAGGGACAAGTAGAGACAGCCCTCTGAGTGTTTCTGCTACGCTCGCAGCGAGTTGAGCTGAGGAGGGGATTGCGCCATCCATTACAGACCTATTGCTCCTCCAGTACGCGTCATGAGCTCTGCCAGTGTATTGCCATGGGTCGACCACAGCGAAACCAGGGAGTTAATGGCAGGAGCGAAAACGTTCAAGGCCAAACCAGGGAAAATTCCTAACAGGATCGCAAGGAATCCGAGCGGCACGAGCGATGCATATTCGTACCACAGGAGATCGGGGAAAGATGCGTACTCTGGCTTACTCGGACCAAGATACACGCGTTGAATAGTATAGAGCAGATAGGCAGCTCCAAGCACCACGCCTGCGCAACCGATAATCGTGAGAACTTTCATACTCAGAACCCACTGGAGTGCCTGTGGGAACATTTCTGTAGATGATGATTTGAAAGCTCCAAGGAATACCATCACTTCGCTTACAAACCCACTCATTCCAGGCAAACCAAGAGAGGCAAAAAAGCCAATGATCGCCAACGTGAGATACTTTGGCATGTGCAAGCCAAGCCCTCCAAATCGCTCGATCTCCCGATGGTGAGCTCGATCATAGATCACTCCCACGAGAAGGAACATCATTGCACTCGAGAGCCCGTGGTTGAACATTTGGAAGACTGCTCCGTTCATTCCTTCTCCATTGAGAGCCGCCATTCCCAAAAGAACATATCCCATGTGAGAGACGGAACTGTACGCAACAAGCTTTTTGAAGTCTTTCTGAGCCATCGCGCAGAACGCGCCGTATATGATGTTGATAACACCGAATAAGGCAATGAGCCCGATGAAGTAGCCCGTCGATTCCACAAACATCGGGAAATTAATTCGCAAGATTCCATATCCACCCAATTTCAGGAGAACTCCAGCGAGGATCACCGAAATCGCCGTCGGTGCTTCTACGTGGGCGTCCGGTAACCATGTATGGAAAGGAAACATCGGGATTTTTATGGCGAATGCTATGAAAAAGGCAAGCCACAGGAGGTGAGCGATACCAAGACTTTCTTTGAACGGCTGAGTCGTGCAGAGCTCCACAATGGAGAAGGTCTTGTATTTCATGTAAATTGCAATGATAGCAACGAGCATCAGCACAGAGCCCGCAAGCGTGTAGAGGAAGAATTTAATAGCTGCGTACTCTTTGCGAGGACCTCCCCAAATCCCGATGAGAAAGTACATCGGCAGAAGCATCACTTCCCAGAAAACGTAGAAGAGAAATAAATCCAAAGCCACGAAGACTCCCATCATGCCCGTGATGAGGAGCATGTACATCATGTGGAAGCCCTTCACCGCTTTGTTGATATTCCATGCGGCAAATACGGCAAGAAACGACAAGAGACCTGTCAGAAAAATGAGGATGACACTCAGTCCATCGACGCCAAGGTGATACCACACGTTGAAAGAAGGAATCCAAGCGTAGCGTTCTTCGAAACAACTGCTCGCACCGTTAGGGAACTGAGCCCCTTTGACCCCGATGAAACTGCTCCTCGTCTCAGGCGGAAGGGAGTAAAAGGCGTAGAGAAGATACGCGCTGAGGACGAAAACAACAAAACTTGTGAGGAGCGATAAACCGCGGATAGTCTTATCGCCGCGTCCAGCGGGAACAAAAGCCATAGCAAGCATGCCCACGATTGGCAGAAACACGATCCAGCTTAGTATGTGCGCCATCATCACTTATCTCAAACTCCCGATCATCCAAAAGATAATTCCTGCAAGAAAGACAACACTGGCACCAATGGCACCAAGATACGTTCCAATTTTACCGGTTTGCAGACGGCTTAGCGTTTTCCCTGCTGATGAAACAGTGTCGGCAACGCCATTGACGATACCGTCGATAACATAGCGATCATGAACACCCACTACCCAGGACACGAATCTCGTAAGCCATCCGGAAGCATTCACAACCCCGTCAATCACGAGCAAGTCAAACCGCGCGACCACGGAACAGAAGGCAAGGAATGGTCGCACAACATAGGCGAGATAGAAATCGTCGATATAGTATTTATTGAGGAGGAGGCGATAAACGAAATTAAACCGCTGCGCCCATACAACGGCTTTTATCGTTCCTTTGATGTAGGTGAGCCAAGCAAGCAAAACGCCCAGGATAAATACGCTAAGAGAAGCGATAATAGCGTAATTGTGGGCCCGGTGTTCTTGCTCAGAATGCGCTCCTCCATGATTATGGTCTCGATGCTCCTCGGAGGAAGAGGCGGAGCGCGCTTCAGGAGGAAGCAAACCTCCGCGTGCCATCTCACTTCCAGCGCCTCCAGCTGATGCAAGGGTACTCGGTGGGCCGTAATGTTCAGTAATCGTTTCTGTGGATGGGACTGGATTCCGTTGCCAGAACCAATTGCCTGGTCCGCCGCCCACAGGATACACGCTGAGTGCGGCGAGCACGATTAAAGGCACCGTCATCACCCACGGGCTCTCGTGAGCGTGTTCATATGCATGTTGATTTCTCGGGGTTCCAAAGAAAGCGAGAAAGATAAGGCGGAACATATAAAACGACGTGAAGAAAGCTGCAGCAATTGCGAAAAGTGGCAATAGCCAGTGACGCGGATCCTCCATAGCAAACTCAATAGCGGCTGCAATGATCGAATCTTTCGTGAAGAATCCGGAAAATGGCGGCATTCCTGTGAGTGCTAACGTTGCAATGAGAAAGGTCGCAAAAGTAACTGGAAGCTTTCGGCGCAACCCTCCCATTTCACTGAGATTTTGACTGTGGAGAGCGTGGATCACGCTTCCTGAACCAAGAAAGAGGCACGCTTTGAAAAAAGCGTGGGTAGTGAGATGATAAATGCCGGCGGTGTAGCCGGAAGCAATGAAGCCGCCGACCCCGAGTCCGAGCATCATATAACCCAACTGGGATATGGTAGAGTATGCGAGCACTTTTTTGATGTCGTCCATCACGATGCCCATCGTTGCCGCAAAAAGTGCAGTGAATCCGCCGATGTAAGCGATCACGAGGAAAGTCTCGGGGGTGAGAATAAGATAAGAGCGAGCCATGAGATAGACACCTGCCGCAACCATGGTTGCAGCATGGATAAGGGCAGATACGGGTGTGGGGCCTTCCATCGCATCTGGCAGCCATACATGGAGAGGAAATTGAGCACTTTTCCCCACAGCACCACCAAAAAGCAGCAACCCAGCAAGCGTCCTCCAGTGGCTTTCCAGCCTTCCGCTCGCCACAGCGTCGAAAATATCAGCAAATCGCAGCGAACCAACCTGCCAGAACAGTATGAGAATCCCCATGAACATCAAAACGTCGCCAATTCGAGTCGTCATGAAAGCTTTGAGGCAGGCATTGGCAGCACTCGGCTTTTCAAAGTAATGTCCAATCAGGAGGTACGAGCAAAAGCCCATGATTTCCCATGAGATGTATAGGGTGAGAAGGTTATCCGAAAGGACAAGGCCAAGCATCGCGGCACTAAAAAGCTGCAACGCAGCAAAGAATCGCACGTACTTTGGGTCACCGTGCATATAACCGATGGAGTAGAGATGAACAACGAAGCTGACAGTGCTCACGACCACGATCATTACAGCGGAGAGATTGTCGACCAGGATTCCCACGGGCAGATGAACCCCGTCACCGCGAGGATCGAACCAGGGAGACAACAATCGTAACGCTGCATTCGGCGAAGCTAGTTTGAAAATGTGGCTGAAAACGGTACATGACAGGAAGAGAACGATTGCCATGATTCCCGTTGCGAGCCAGTCTCCGTGGCGTGGCAGTCGCCGCCCGAGAAGTCCTACAATCGCAAATCCCGCTATGGGAAGCCCAACGAGTGCTAAAACGCTATGAGTAAGGGTCCACTCCATATCCTGGTTAGCCTTGCATCGAGTCAGCCTGGTCGATATCAATCGAGCCAAAGGCATTGAAAAGGTTGATGATGATAGCGAGGGCGAGTGCCGCCTCGCATGCCGCTAAAATGATAATGAATATTGCGAATACCTGTCCGTCGAGCGACGTTTGAGTAGGCACCCCTGGAAGAGAGACAAGCTGCCCACAGTAGCGCGAAAATGCGACAAAGTTAATGTTGGCAGCGTTCAAGATGAGCTCGACGCCGATGAGAACGCTCACTGCATTCCTTCGTGATACGACGCCGACGATCCCTAACGCGAAAAGGATCGCGCTGAGAAAAAGAAAGTGATAGAGCGTAACCATAGGATCAGTCGCGTTCCTTTCGTCGAACGAGGTACGAGGCTCCCAGAAGGGCTGCCAACAAAGTCAGTGAAGAAAATTCGAAAGCAATCACGTACTTTTGAAGAAGCAAAACTCCCAAAGGACCTGTTGTTCCTTCCAGAGAGCCGAGCGGATGAACATTCCACACGGTTGTTGTCAGCACAGAGAGGAGAACACAGAGGATTCCTGCGCCAACGAGTATGCCAACAACGTAGGGGCGCCGATGCGATAAGACCAAATCTTCAAGTGTCCGATTTGTCAGGAGTATACCGAAGAGCAAGAGCACAAGAATGCCGCCTACGTAGATGACCACCTGAGTGATGGCCAGGAAATCGGCCTGAAGGAGAGCATAAACACCTGCCACACAGAGCAGGCTGACAAAGAGACCGAAGACTGCGTTCACGATGTTTTTTGCATATATAGCGACAGCAGCACTCGCTGTTGTCACCGCCGCCAGCGACCAAAAGATTAACAGTTCATAGCTCATTTGACTTCACAGCATGAGAAAGTCGTTATCAGAATCGTCTACCAGTGCCAATTCTTTCGTGCACAAAGTGTTCGAGCCCAGTGGCGGGGATATGTCACCGGGAAATCAAGAATTTTTGGACCTCGTGGTCCGGAAAGTTCATACTCGCAAAGGCTACTTTGCATTCGTTTATTCTTTCAGCCGACCTAGTATTGTATCGCTATAGTTTTTTCGCAGAAAGAATGAATCGAGTATCATCGAAAGGCGAGGGGATTGACTGAGGAGAGAAAAGAGCTTCGAGTGGTGGCCATAATATGTCTCGACCAGGCTCAGAGCGTCTGCCCAGTGAGTAGTTTCAGCGATGGGGGAGCGTGCCACGTAACTTAAGGCATGCGCATATATTTCACTAAGTTTTACGAGAAGGATCACTAGTGCCCATCCTCGGAGGATCCCCTGCGGGCAAGTCGGTAAATCCTTTCGAAAAAGGCACATTGACACGTAATTTAAAACCATCGACGAAACCTCGGGGGAAAGGTTCCTCTCGGTGTCGTCCTTGTAGAGAACGTGGTAAGGGATCCGGGAGCTGAGTGGGGGAAGTTCCTGAGTCCCGAGCCCTATCATAGCCGCAACATATTGCCGAAGGAATCCCCAACCTGCGCGCACAGGTTGTCCGGTTTTCCACATCGTTGCAGCGCAGCCCGTAATGAGACTCAGAAAAACTCGTTGCGGAATCTGTGTGCCCCGTCTTTTTTGAGCTATCCGAAAAATCTCTGTGAATTTTCGTTCCTTGTGAAAAGATGTGTAACGCTCAACCAACTCATCAGGCACGTCATACTGTTCAAGAGGCTTTAATACGTCGTCGCATGCAGTGTCCAGCCATGTTCGGAGCATGTTAAGGTAAACGAATCCAGCAGACAGCCTCTCATACAAGGAAACGCTGTTCTGTTCCGTAATGTTAGAGAGTCCCTCCTCGATGAGTTGGTAACCTTGCCACGAAATCCGATATCTATCGTCAAAGTCGATACGTTCGGAAATGCGATCGACCCGAAACGCCTGCTGCGCTGCGGTTTCGAGGCACTCGATCTTTTCGACCAGAGGCTCGCCCTTCCCTGCAACGACAGAGGGACATGTGAATGAGAGACCTACGTAAATTCCCCCCGGCGTGCAGCGAAAGATAAACGGGAAATCTCGACAGAGTTGAGGCTTGTACTCAGTGCCAAGCGAGGCATGCAGGTGACAGGTATTGTCTGTACTCAGGAAAATGCAGCTTCCATCATTTTTTCGCGGGAGCACGCACTGCTGATCTCCGGCGCAATTGCTAAGAGCGAGTTGAATGTGCTTTTGGAGAGTGTTCTCAGTACCGACATCGCTCGTTTCCAGCAAGCGTTGGTAGAGTGTCTTGGTGGCGTGGTCTATTTCGATTGAAGGGAAAACGCGACAACAGAGCCCGCATTGGTGGCAGGTGAAAGAAGCTTTGGGAACGAAAATGTGCGCTTTTCCCATCCCTGTCTTTCTTTCGATATGCCTATTGGCGATTGCCCCGAACTAACTAAGTTTCCTGGGCAAGAGAATCAGGAACCTTCTCTGGTTCCTTGGCTTGCGAAAAAACGAGCGGGTTGTACATCTCTGTATACCCACAAAGACAACAGGTGACCAGAATGAATTCCTGGGAAGAAAATGAAAAAAGAGGAGGGAACTTTCCCGAAAGCTTAACCGTTCGAGTGACGGCTTGCTTTCCGCGGCATTTCGCGCAACAGAAGGACGCAACCAATTTTTCCTCGTAAGTCATAGCTCTTTGTCACGCCTCACGTTCCCCACCTTACCTTTTACCAGTTACTTCTGATGAGTAGTCTGCTACGGCGATGAGAATCAATACGAAATTAGTTGCAACAACTCGGTAGAAAGGTTGCATGGAATAAAACCTCGTGAGAGTGGAGGAAGTGAAGTGAAGCGATTCTTGTTTCCGCTATGCCTCTTCGGACTGGCGCTATTTCTACTGGCTGGTTGCAAAGATCAGGACTTTGTTTTCAAACAGGACTTTTCGGTGAACGTATTCTATCCAGGACCGAAGTGGCCCAATGAGAAGAAGCTCAAGCCTCTTGAGCGCGAAGTGCTCCAGCGGTATGGCCGGCCAGCTGCATTTCGAGTTCTTTGGCCTCCCACCGGAGATATCAAATTGCGATCAGAGCTTGAGGACGCTTATGCAAAAGCTCCCAAGATCCTTCCGGCCTACAGTTGGGTCTATCCTCGCCAGGGGAAGGAAATCATCTTCCGGGGCAATGGCTACGAAGAGAATCCACTGACCGACAAAATCCGTCTCATTCTGAGGTATGGCGATCCCGAAGACGTGAAAGATCTTTCGAACGGCGTTGTGCAATGGACTTACTACAGCGCTGGCAAAATGGTAAAGATGCGAGACGGCAAGATTATTGAGGAAAAAGATTTCCCCGCGATGGGACGTTTCGCAAAACTGTAGCACTTCCCATCAATTTTTCCGTCCCAGTGCTCGGCTGAGAAAAGAACCCGGAGACTTACTGGATATCGACGGGCTGAGCCTCAGTTGTTATCGTCAGCGATTTCATTCTCCAGGACGCCGAGCTTTTCTATTTCAATGCGCACGACATCGCCAGCCTTGAGGAAGACGGGGGGTGTGCGCCACACGCCGACACCCGAGGGCGTCCCTGTTGAAATAATGTCGCCAGGTTCAAGGGTGATAGCCTGTGAGATAAACTCGATAAGTTCAGCCACGGGGAAAATCATTCTGCTCGTGTGGCTTTCTTGCATCACTTGCCCATTTACGGTCGTGCGCAGGGAGAGGTTTTGAGGATCAGGAATTTCATCGGCTGTCGTAATACATGGTCCTGTTGGGGCAAAGCCATCCATGCTTTTGGCACGCAGCCACTGACCGTCATTTTTCTGGATATCGCGTGCACTCACATCATTGATAATCATGTAACCGAAGACATAGCTCAGCGCCTCGTCGCGCTGTATACGTTTTCCTCTCTTGCCGATCACTACTCCCAGTTCGCCCTCGAAATCCAGTTTGGATGTACATGCTGGCCGCCTGACGATGTCTTTCGGTCCACAGACAGCATTCGCAAATTTAGCAAATATAACGGGGTTGGAAGGCGGAGGTACGTTTTGCTCTTCGCAGTGGTCTTTGTAGTTCAGTCCAACACAGATGAATTTCCCAGGTCGGGGGATAGGAGCTAGCAACTTAACATCATCGATGTTCTGGTGAGGCAGCTTTTCAAGGAGGCCGGATGTGGTTGCTACCCTGTATGGATCAACGACGAAAGCGGAAAAAAGTGCTTCGTCGGCGATCAAAGCATGGAGATTAGCTTGCTGAACTTCAAGAGGGATGGGCAGTCTCCTGGCCTCCAGAATTGCACGTAGCGGAACGAAAGAGCTAGGTCCCACCCCGATGCCGATACCGATCGTCGTACTGCTATCTTGATAGCGATAAATTTGCATTTTCGCTTTTCTCCATCATCATTTGTCATCTGTGGTGCCTGGGACTAATTTCTCGTCGCCGAGGCTGCCAGTAGCACTTAATTCTTCCAATTTTGCAATGACCTTTTCGAACACTGTCCGCAGAGGTAAGTGACTCTGTTCTGCGATGTTTTTGCAATCCTCATATTCGGGAACTGATTTGAGCACGGTGTCCCCCCAATAGCCGATCTTAGCTCGCACAGGTCCCCACTCGGTTGAAATAGTTGCGAAGGAGCGCGAAAGACAGAATCTATCACATTCCAGAATTTTTACTCCAAATGTTGACGTCTCTCTGAGCAGGAACTCAACAAGGCGACCAGCATCATGTCCATGGCACAGAACCTGAATGCTTACGGCAGGGCGATTCTTTTTCATGTGAATCGGAACGAAGCACACGTCCAGCGCACCCGCTTGCAAGAGCTTCTCATGGACATAGCCAAATAACTCGCCCGTCATGTCATCGATTTCGGTTTGAATGATTGTAAGCTTTTGCTTCTCGAGCGGAAGAGACAACGAATGTTCAGCGCCGAGAAACACTCGCAGAAAGTTGGTGCGCCCCTTCTCTTCTCTGGAGCCGGCGCCATAACCTACTTTTTCATATACGAACGGCAAAGACGTCCCAAATTCCGACGCGAGTGTCCTTAGGATAGCTGCGCCAGTGGGCGTCGTATGTTCTCCTATTCTGCCACCGGTCGAGACTGGTACCCCTTGGAGAAGAAGTGCCGTAGCAGGAGCTGGTACCGGAAGCTCCCCATGTGCCGACTTCACTGTTCCAGAACCGACGACTACTACTGAAGCCACAGCTCTTTCTATTCCGAGGTAATGAGCAGCCCACATGCTCCCCACTATGTCGACGATTGCATCGACTGCTCCGACTTCGTGAAAATGCACCTCGTCAACGGTGGTCTGATGAACTGTGGCTTCTGCCTCGGCGAGCCTTCGAAAACATGCAATAGCTTGGTCTTTTACTCGTGGAGGGAGTTCTGCTTTTTCAATGATTTCTCGTATTTCGCTAAATCCACGATGGTGGTGTGATTCCTGCGTATCGACAGTGACTTGCGTAGCATAAATTCCACAGCGCTGAACTTTTTGCGACGAAATGCTGAAATTGCCTATAGGAAGCTGAGCGAGGGTAGCTCGCAGCTCTTCAAGCGGTACCCCAAGATCAATAAAGGCACCGAGCACCATGTCCCCACTGATTCCATTGTAGCAGTCGAAGTATGCCGTCCTCATTCTTTTGTCTCGCAATTGCTTGCCTCACCAACGTGATTAATAAGATGTGCTGTAAGAGCAGCTCCGAACCCGTTGTCGATGTTAACAACTGCTACTCCACCACTGCAGGAGTTAAGCATTCCCAGCAGTGCAGCGACTCCACCGAAAGAAGCACCATAGCCCACGCTCGTCGGTACGGCGATAACTGGGCAGGCAACTAAGCCCGCCACAACGCTAGGAAGAGCACCTTCCATGCCCGCTACACAGATGACAACACGAGCGCGGAGGAGGACTTCTGTCGCTGCAAGGACGAGTCGGTGAAGCCCTGCGACTCCAACATCGTAAATGCGTTCCACGCGATTTCCCATGAGTTCGGCGCATAATGCCGCTTCTTCCGCAACCGGCTGATCCGAAGTCCCAGCACTCAGTACTGCAATCAAGCCGTGCGGCGTTGGAGAGGGCGTGGGGACCTTGTAGAGAACTTGGCTGAGCTCGTCATAGGTGAGTCCAGGATGGCGGTCCATGACGTAGTGGGCTACTTCGGCTTTGACCCGCGTGCACAAAATAAGCTGTCTCGATGAGTCCATTCTCTGAACTGCTGCAAGGACTTGTTCGCGTGTTTTGCCAGCACAGAAAATAGCTTCGGGGACTCCTCGGCGGTGTTGGCGGTGGAGATCGAGTTTTGTATGAATTAATTCAGCATAGCCCGAAATGTACTCTTCAGAGAGTTGTTTCGCTGCTCTTTCCGGAGAAATTTTTCCCTCAGCCACTTCTTCGAGTAGCTTCTGTAAATTGTCATTATTTGCCATAGCTCAGTGTGCAGTCAAACATAGAGTTTTCCGGGCAAGCAAGATTAACTAATGCGCGAATTGCGTCACGGAGACACGATCCCGTAGGTTTTTCGGAAATCTGCCCTGCCATCGCGCAGCTCAACTCTCCCGTTGGACATAAGCACATTTTCACGGTCGTGATCTTCGCCATGGGGGAAGCGCACGTCCGTTGCCTCTGGATGAAAACTGTACTCCCGTGGAACCCAGAGGCACCGCGCCACCCAGATGTCATGAGAGTCAGCGTCCACGTTATTAGGAGCTCCAATTGTGCCTCCGGTGTCAGCGGCAGAGTTATTGTAGGCGTATCGAAAACGTTGTAGCCTCTCGCCCTTGAACTGATCCTTGAAAGTGGGACAGAAAAGGTAGTCTTCGCTCGACAAATAGCCAAGCCGAACAAGGATCCGCGGAACGCCGTCCCAACTTCCGTTAGCTGCAGGACCGTTTGCAACACTGGTTTGGCCCATACTTTCTTGAGTGCCAGCAATTCCGTCGGCGAGCGGGTAATGATTTAGATCGAGCTTGTATGCATAGAGAGCATAGGCTATAGCCTTCAGATTCGACGCACAGCGTGCTTGGTTGGCTCTGTTCTTTGCGAGCAGAAAATTCTGGAGCGCTACTGTACTCAGAATCGCGACTATTCCTACAACAATCAGCAACTCGAGGAGAGTGAAAGCCCAGCGGGCCTTGGTTCCCAATACGTTCATTCGTAGAGAACCCAATCTTCGCGCCGAATCGCTGCCGCTGGAGTTGAATGAATCGCTGCTACTGCGTCGAGGTCAAAGCCTGCCGCAGGAGGTGTGTTCATCGCATTGCCGGGGTCATTGATGATGTGACCGTAAGGGTCAATTGTTGGAGCAATATCCGTTGTGCCAGTATCGGTGATTTTGACAAAGCGGACATAATGCAGTCCAACCTCAGCTAAATCAAAGGAGTCGCCACCGCTGACGTTCGGGTCAAAAGGAGATATTCCATTTTCCGGTGAGCTGAAAACGGGAGTAACCCCTGCCAGTCCATGGTAACGCCATTTCTCATAAAGGCTTCCAGTGGTCTCGGGTGGGTCAAAAGAAAAAGGAAATGTGTACCAAGTGAGGCTGTCCGTACTTACTGCAACTGTTGCTGTTTCCGCGAAGACAAAATCAGGATAGCCTATTGGTTGGAAGGGGTTTTCAAACACTGTGATATCTGGACCTGGACCATCAACGACAAGGTTGCTTGTGAACTCCAGAGTTATAGTCCCACCGACTCCAAGTGAGAGCAGATCTTCCTCCCGTGCATTAGGTTGCTGCGGATTCACGTTGCCGTGAGGTGGTCCCAAAACGTTCTGAGGGAAGTACGACATGCCAAAGCCTGCTCCCCAGCCTGGTACAAATTCAGCCACGCGGTCAGGAAAACACTGGGCAGACGCCAATGATGCAATGTGTAGGATAAACACCAAGATCACAACTGCGTGGGTTTTGTTGTGGCGGATGACGCTCGATCGACGAGCGGGTGAGGAAAGAAAACATTGTCTCGACATAAAAAACCTCCACTTCTCGGACAGCGAAGAAGTTTCATTCGGAGGGACCAGACGGCACCGTCTTCTGACTGACAGATCTTCCTACTCTTCGCGCCTTCCCACGCCCTAAAGCGCAGTGGCATTAAGTGCGAATTTCGTTCCTGATCACAGCGGCGTGCCCGTGAGGGAATCTCACCCTCTTCCCGGGAGTTCCGATGAGTTGGTCGGTTCTCCCTCATGCCGTTGGTTTCCACCGCCCGTAATGTACCGAACCAAGGCAGATAGAATTCATGAAAAATACTTTTGCAATGACGGGAAGATTGAGCTTGCATGGGGAACAATAAGATAGAAAAAGAACTTTGCGTAACTAGTGATGGGAGTGCTTTTCAGGAAGGCAAAAATGATAAAATGTATTACATACACTTTCGTCATCGCTTTGGCGCTTATGTGCATACAGGGGAGCGCCTCGGCAAGCGAAGCGCCTGAAAGTTCGGAATTCTCTATCACGGGACAGCCTGTCTGGTACAAGGTGGGGTCGAAACCAGTAGAGGTGCGGGCACTTGCCACTCATCGGCCATTAGGTACGCTTAATGCTGGCACACCCGTCCTATCGTTCGGAGTCACGAAGGCATGGATTACTTTCGCCTACCAGGGGACTATTGCGTACGCACCTGCGGGTGACTTTGAAGAGATGTATCCTGTGCAAAAAATTGAACCAGCCTGGCGTGGCTACGGACCTTCTCTCGAAGACCAAGTGAAAAAGACCCGAGAGGAGCTCGTTAAGCTTGCCCACGAGACGGAACTCCTCAATCCTGAGCTCAAAAAAACAAAGCCGGGCGAAGCTGGACAGGGTGCTGTTGCAGCTGGTGGCGGCGGGCCTCTTCCCGGCGTTCAGAACGCCGTTCGCAATAAGCTCACCCCTGCGCGGGGACGTGGCGGGGGATATTATTAATCCGGCTGTCTGCCATCAGTTTCTTGTCCTGACTCCCTGCCAAGCATGTCTGCGTATTCCGGTGAAGAGCGTGCAGTTGCTCTAATTTGTGGGAGCAGTAAACCGAAGATGAGAGCGACAGCAAACGTTCCCACGGCAGTGAGCATAAGCGAAACAGGCGTTCCAAGATGTTTTGCTTCGGCGCCGACAACCAGACTTCCAAACGGCATCATTCCCATCGTAGTCATCGTATAGAAGCTCATCACTCGCCCCCGGTAAGCTTCCGCTACAAGCGCTTGCACGAGAACTTGTGCGCTAATCATGGCGTTTACCATAAAATAGCCTGCAGCCAAGAAACCTGCGCACATGAGCCACGTCTTTTCCACAAAGCCCAACAGGAACAAGACGACCGAGAAGCCAATGAGAGATCGGAATATGACCTTTCCCAAGCCTCGCACTCGCTGTTTGCGCGCTTGGCCGATACCACCGAGAATCGCCCCTACTCCCACGCTCGAGTATAGCCAGCCAAGGGTAGTCGCATTGCCGTGGAGGATATCCTTCGCGACTGCAGGGATAATAACGAGGTAGGGAAGAGCAATGAAAGAAACGGCACCAGCGGTAAAAATCAGATAAAGGAGGTGTCGTCTCGACAATAAGTATCGTATCCCATCTGCCAACGAGTCCTCAACGGTTGTTCTCAGCCGTGATTGCATGTGGCCATGCATATCCATGCGGGTTAGCTGGACAATGACTGCTATGAAACTCAGACCATTGATGAGAAAGCACATTCCTTCCCCAAAGGCAATATGGTCCGGACGCATCCTATGGAAGACGGCTATAACGACACTGGCTAGACTGGGCCCTATGATTCTTGCCCCATTAAAGCTGAGGGAGTTCAATGCTATCGCGTTGTTAATGTCAGCTTTGGGGACAATTTGAATGATGAACGCCTGGCGAGCCGGCATGTCGAACGCCTGGACACTCCCTGCAAATGCCGACAAAATTATAACATGCCAAATCTCGACGAGGGGTTTGCCGTCTGCGCCGGTAAGTAGTGTCAGCGCGGCCAACGCAAACGCCTGGAGCATTAGCAAAACCTGAGTGATTGTGATCAGTTTGTGCCTATTGAACAGATCTGCCGCCAAACCACCGAAAAGTCCCAAAGCCAGGATGGGCACCTGCGACGCAAAACCCACTAGACCAAGGAGAAAAGCGTCAGAGGTGAGATTATAGACCAACCATCCTTGCGCAGTGCTTTGCATCCACGTGCCGATGAGCGACACGACTTGCCCACTCATGAAAAGCCGGTAGTTTTTGTGTCGGAGGGCGCGCAAAGTTGATGAGGCGTGAAGCGAGTAACCCCTTCTCGTTTGATTCTTTTTACCGCGTTCTTCCCGGGATTCACTCGATTCCATACTGGGTCATTTTTCGGTACAGAGTCTTTCTTCCGATACCTAGCTGGCGTGCTGTTTTTGCCCTATTCCCCTGATTGTATGTAAGGGCAGCCTGGATGAGTAGGCGCTCTGCATCCTCGAGCGACGAGGTGAGCGGGAGACGCACATAGTTGTCCTTCGATTGCTCGCTGTGAATCTCAGGCGGAAGATGCTTAAGTGTAATTTCCCCGGCGGCCATCACGAAAGCGCCTTCGAGGACGTTGCGTAATTGTCGTACATTTCCAGGCCAGTGGTAATTCTGCAGGGCAGTCAACACCGCGGGATGGACGCGCGGCTTTGGTTTCCCATAATACCGAGAGAACTCTTCGAGAAAGTACTCAACGAGGAGGGGGATGTCTTCCGGACGTTCCCGCAGGGGAGGAAGATCGATCTCGACGACTTTAAGCCGGTAATAAAGATCCTCACGAAACTTTCCCTGGCGTACGAGTTCGTCAAGTCGTTTGTTCGTAGCAGCAATGATGCGGACATCTACCTTTATTGTCTGTGTCCCACCGACCCGCTCAAATTCACCCTCCTGCAACACTCGCAAAAGCTTTACCTGGAATTCTGGAGCGGTCTCGCTTATCTCGTCGAGAAATAGTGTACCCCCATCAGCAAGCTCGAAACGTCCCCGACGTGTGTTGATTGCACCCGTAAAAGCTCCCTTTTCATGGCCAAAAAGTTCGCTTTCGAGAAGGGTGAGAGGGAGCGCCCCACAATTAACCTTCACAAAGGGCTTATTGCGACGAGGAGAATTCTGATGAATTGCGTTTGCGATCAGCTCTTTGCCTGTACCACTTTCGCCGTAAATCAAGACATTTGCTCGTGTGGGGGCGACTAACCTTACTTTTTCGAAGACCTCGAGCATGGCTGGAGAACGCCCAACAATATTTTCGAAAGCATAGAGCTGATCTACTCGTTCTCGAAGATCGAGGTTCTCGCGCTCAAGCGACTTTTGCTGTCGAACTCTCTCCACCCGCATCTGCAGTTCATCGAGGTTGACGGGTTTCAGCAGATAGTCCACCGCCCCCTCTTTCATGGCATCAACGGCATTCTCTACTGTGCCATGACCGGTCAGAATAATTACACTAACCTCAGGCCTCTCAGCTTTGATTCTTCGCAGGAGCTCGAGACCGTCCAACTCTGGCATTCGGAGGTCTGTAATCACGAGGTCAACCGGGTGTTCCCGGAGTAGCTCGAGTGCTTCGATGCCATTCGATGCGGTGAGAACATAGGTGTCACTATTTTCGAGAGCCCAGCGCAAGCCTTCGCGCGTATTTTTCTCGTCGTCGACAACCAGAATAGTAAAGTTCCGTATGGACCTCTTCTTGCTCAAAGGTATCCTCTCTAAAAAACGGAGTAATTTCTGCCTACTTGCGTTCTTTGCCAAAATCACGAATGATGGTGCGGAGCTTGTTGACGTCCCTAGTAGGCGGTGCACACGCCACCGGCACACACACATAAGCTGTCGCGCGCCCGTCCTTTGCGGGGAGGTAATCTGTCTGATTTGCCTCCTCCGGACTCAGTATTTCGACAAACTTTCCTAGACGGAATGTTCGCAACGCAGATTCCCACAAGGATTCCGAATCAACATTCTCAGGGATGCCTACAATAACGACTTTGCATGGGGTTTGTGTGCACATGAGAAGTCCGCGAGCAAACGTAGCCATGCCGAGGTCCCACCAATCAGAGTGGGCGGTTACACGGCTGAGAACATCGAGTGCATGGCGACGATAGGCGTCCTCTCCCGTAATTTGATAAAGTCGTCCCCAAACAAGCGCGGCTAATGCATTAGGTGAAGGCAAGAGAGTATCACGAATGCCGCAGAAAAGAGGATAAGGAATGCGACTGGATTCACGCATTTGCTCGGGAAGATCGAGAAGTATCGAAGTGTTTGCTAAGCTATAAGTCCGTGCCGTATGCTCCATAAGATCTCGCGCAACAGCTACAAGATTCATCTTCTTACTGATCTCGGCGCAGTCCAACAGAGCGTTTGCGACAGTAATTTGATCTTCCGCGAATACCTGGGAAAGATTTTGCTTTTTGTACGAGTAATGTGGAATTCCGACTGTGGCCGTTGTGCTCGACTCAATTAGTACACGAGCAGTTTTGAGAGCAAAGTCGCGTGCGCGATTGTCAGAGAGATACCTGAAAGCGTCAGCGTAAGCACTCACTGCCAGTGCATTCCACGATGTTATGAATGCCTTATTCACGCGGGGAAAAGAATCCTGCTCGTACCTAGTCTGGCGAAGTTTTGCTCTGGCTGCATCGAGAGCTTTTTGCGCGGTGTCGTAATCCAAACTTAGCGACGAAGCCACCGCCTGGAGTGAGCGAAGTGGAACGAGATGCTTTTTTTGTTCGGGAGGAAGCCCCTGCAAGCCATAATAATTTAGGAATACCTTAGCCTCCTTCGTATCCCCTAATATTTCGAGCACTTCTTTTGCTGACCACGAGAAGTAGCTCGAGGGGGCAGTTGGATCGAGATCACATTCCTGACTACTGAAAAAGCCACCCTCTTCTTGTTCCAAGGTTTCGGACAAAAAGCGAAGAATCTCTTCCGCAGCTTCTCGATAAAGCTTTTTCCCTGTAGCTCCGTAACATTGGCAGTAAGCACTCAGTACCTCTGCCTGCACGGAAAGCAACTTGCCTTCGGTAGGAAATCCCTCTGGCCCAATTTCTCGGAAATATCCCCCGAAAACACAGTCGCGAAGCGGGCTTTTATAGAGTTCAGAGAGTAACCGCTGGGCAAGCTCGAGCGAGGAACTCGTGCCGTTTTCCGAGTAGTCGTGCAAGAGGAGGAGAGCGAGCCGCGCCACCGTGGCTGGATCTTTTTGATTCTTTATCGTCTCAGCTGACGCATTCGACACGACACGGGCTACAAAGCTTTTTGCAGTGGTTACGTCCAGTTCGCTCGATGCGGAGGTTTCTTTAAGCAGTGAAATCAGGTTATCAATGAGCTCTGCAGCGTTTCGTGCCTGGGATTGGATCGTTGAGTACGAGCTATTAAAAATATCGAGGCTTTGCCTGAGCCAATCCAGCACGCTGGTAGGTGAGAGCGATGCGCTTGTCTCATCCATGACATCAAACGGAAGTCCCTCGGGGAGAACTACGGCGATAAACGAACGGGGGGGAGCTGCTTGCATTTTTATGGAGTAAAAAACGCTTAGTCGTGATTCCAGGTCTGGTTGTGCGTCGCTATCGATCTTTACGGGAATGAAGTTGCTGTTTATGAAAGCTGCTAGTTCAGGAGCGGAGAAAACGCTTTGATCGAGCTGCCGAGCCAGGGAGGACCAGCTTGCCCCCACGGATACAAGGATTGGCTTCCGTGTCTTTTGTGCGCAGTCAAGAAGCTCCGCAGACCACACGTGCCATTCGACAGAGGAACTCGTCAAACTGCGTAGATATGGGCTCGGGTGAGTGTCGACTCGAGGGAGGTTCTCGCACGAGGCAGAGCGTGCCTGCGAGGCAGACGATTGCTCTTCCGACGCCTCTAGTTTTGGCGGCTGTGTTGTTTCGACTTCTTGAGGCGATGTGGCAGGTGGAGAGGTCACGCTTGCAGTCGTGACAGCGGTAGAGGCGGGGGCTCCCTCTTTCGCTTCTTCAACTGGTTTGCCTGGTTCTTGCCGAGAACTGCACGAAGTCAAAAGCAACACAATGAGGAAGGGGGCCAGCGAGAAAAAGAGAAAGAGCTTCCCCTGGTGCCTTTCAGTTCTTCGCCCTCTCTCTGCACACTGTTTCATATTCATATGTTCAGATACCGGATCCTTCCCGCCGGGATGCTTTTCCATTCGAGCGCATGTCTCTAGCTGATTCTAGATTCTCCGAACGAAGGTCATTCACAGCCTTTATGACAACAATCCTTGCTGGAATTCTGCGTCAATCTCATCAAACTTTTGCCTTAATGCAATAGCAGCTTTCTCTGGAAGCACTGGATTGACATAAATGCCTGTTCCGTACTCAAAACCGCTTAATTCTTCCGTCCGTGGGATAATTTCAATATGCCAATGATAGTACGCACTCAGTTTGACATGTTCTGTCTCGTATTGCCTCTCGCCCCTTACCGGTGCGGTGTGCACTATTAAATTATAGGCTGCATCTCCCAACTGTCGTTCAAGAGCCAGTGTTGTTCGCTTGAGAATATCAGCGAGACTTTGTAGCTGCTCGTCCGTGATATCGTGAAAATACCATTGATGTTCTCGCGGATAAATCCACGTTTCGTATGGCATCCGGGCTGCAAACGGTTCGAGCGCGATGAAGTCAGCATTAACGCAGACGTCCCTGCTGCTTTGCTCGTCCTGCGCGATTATGTCGCAGAATACACAGCGTTCTTTCATTTGCCAGTGTTCGTAGGCTCTTGCGATTTCTTCGCGGACCCATCGCGGAGTTATCGGGAGTGCAATAATGAGGGAATGAGGGTGCGGCAGCCGCGCACCTGCTCGTGCGCCATAGTTCCGACACACCTGAACATATCGGAATCGCTGGTCATTGAGGAGGTCTTTCACGCGTTCGCGATACATCCAGAGAACATCGTAAATTTCACTGCGGGAAAACTGCGAAAGGTGCCGGTAATGATCGGGACTCTCAATGACGATCTCGTGAGCCCCGATACCATTCATCATATCATAAAGGCCTTCGCCGCGCTTGCTAAGCTGGCCTTCAATACGCAGCACAGCGTTGCGATCAGGAATAGTGCGCACTCGCCAACCGGGGCGGTTTGGCTTGGAGTTCGGCGATCTCAGAGCCGCAATTTCTGGAGGTGTTTCCTCCTCATGGCCTGGGCAAAATGGACATTTCTCCGGTGGAAGCGAAATATCATTGGGACATTGAGCAAGAGATGATGGAAAGTCCTCTTCCAAAAAAATAGTCCACCCATAAGAAAGCGGATCGCGCCGTAGTATGCTCATTGGCTATTTCCTCCTAGCACTGTAAAAATTTTAAAACACCGATCTCGCCCGATCGATGAGTTCGAGCCACAAACACTTGGGTCATTGCCAAGCAAATACTCTAAGCCAGTAACGCGAACTGGAAACCACAATTCGGCGTCCATTTTATATGCGAATGGTGGTGCAACTAGTTCGTTCTGAACATCGAAGAGACGTAAGTGGCTGTCATACCGGCACTCGCAGTTGAGGCGCATAGATATGAAGTTCCCGCTTTGAGTTACTATTGCGCGCACAATTCGGATGACGAGTGCAAGAGCTGTCTGACCAGGCAATTTCTGCAGCAACAAAAACTCCTTCTCAACTCCCGATGTGCTCCCACGGTAAACCTCTATAACTGCACCGCGATCGAGCACTCTTTCTTTTCCATTTTTCACACGTCGACCGGTGGAATTGACTGTCTGATTTAACAGGGGGAGAGAGCTTTCTAGCATATGTTGCCCCCCATTGTGACGTCATTGGTTGCAAGCCGCTCCAGGAAAACTGGCATGAGCTTGAAGTCATAAACGCTCTCGCTATTCGACAGCAAACGAAAGATCCCACATGCCGGGGTTACCATTGATTCTAAAGATTGGGTTGGACGAGAGAGACTAACGCTCGATCCTGCGACAGCTGGGCCGGTTGTAGAGGGGAACAATGGCACTAGAATAGCGGACTCGACGCACGACGTTTTTGATGATTTGTGTAGAGCATCCCCACTCGCCTCCAATGGGACTATCAATATCAACCTTAGCAGAGAGATCAGGGACCAATATAAGGTCATGTTTTTATGCCCGAAAGTATTTTCAAACACCCGAACATATACTCTAACACATTGCTGAGGGCAAACCTAAACTACCGAGGAAGACCTAGCGAGGAAAAAGAAAAGGTCCCCGGATTTCCGAGGACCTAATCTTGAGGTTAGGAGGTTATGGTAAACTGTCCGAGGACAGCTGCTGAAACTTTTTTCTCCTTTTAAGGAGCGCTCTCTGGCCTGCTGCAACCAATTAGACAGGGCTGGTTTCCAAAGGTTCCCAAGAATTTGCAGAAATTTTCATTTTTTCAGGCGGTTTTCAAGTTCTGGTGATAGTTCTTCTATCCCCTCCGGGCCGACCTCAATTACCGCGTTGCCGATCCGGGTTCGTACGCGCTCCCCCAAAGCCAATATATCTTTAAGTCGTTTATCGAGCCTGATGAGCTCGAAGTATGCCGGAGAAAACGCTTTGACGCGCACAATATCTGTCGCAGCTTCTGTGCCAGATTCAACCCACACGCCGTCTTGTGCAAAGAATTTGCGGCCATGTATCCAGCGGACCGAATCGCTTTTCTGCCCCGACGCGGTTGAACTTTCCTTCATTTGTCGGAGAGTCTTAGCAGCCATCACCGCCATTTCGCCGCTCTCTGCTCGCAGTGCCGGAGCGCTTGCCATTGGACTCATATGATTTGCTCTCCTTGCATTGGTCATGTCTCCTGCTTTGAAACGCGAGGACGGCTCTCTCAGAAGCACCGGATGGTCGGCAGGAGGTGGAGGCCCCTCTTTATCTTCGACGACGAGGTAGGAGGTCAAAGGAGTAACGATTCCGTATTCTTTAGCCAATCGTATTATTTCGTCCCGAAGTTCTTGGTTATCTGTATGTTTTCGCATCTCATCTAACAGGTATCCGACTTTCCGCACAGCCCAAAGATGCGGGATATAGTCGTTGTTCGTGCTCTTTTCAGGGAAGGTTTTCTCAAAGACGAATTCTTTTTCCTCAGATCCCAACATCCCTGTGAGGCGAATCACAGCTGGGCCTGCGGTTTTATAACGTCCGAACACAGTCAGTTGAGTCCCGTAGAAAAGGTCCGCCAGTTCCCGGGGATACATGTCAAAAACTTCAATGCCTTTGATCTGAAGGGAAACATTGCTCAGCGCCGGGCGCGACGCTTTGTCATAGAGGCGAGATACTGGCACCTCGAGATCTTCCTTGGGACCGATGTACTCTGAACTCGCCCGTGTTTGTTCTGCAAGAGAGTCCAAAAGCCTGGTGTTGACGTCGTTCCCAACGCCAAAGGTAAAGATTCGTATCCCTCGGTCTTGGATTTTTGAACGGACTCGTTCAACTATTCGATCCACGGATGTTTCTCCGACTGTCGGAAGCCCATCGGTTACGAAAATAACGAGACGGTGGCGCCCCGCCTTTGTCTCAGTTGTTTGCCCCTCGTCCATAAGTCTAAGAGCCGCATCCAATGCATCCGCAATGTTTGTTCCCCCTGTAGCGCGAAGCCTGTCGACCCACTGCTGTGCCCGCTCCACTTCATCTTGTGTGGCAGAAATGAGTTTATCTCGGTACGGTTCCACCTCGGTCGAAAATTTGACTATACCGAACCGGTCTCCCCTTTGAAGCTGGCTAAGACAATATCGAACAGCCCGTCGAGCCTGCTCGATCTTGTTCTGTTCTGCCATAGACCCGCTCGTATCGATCACAAGGACAAGATCGAGAGGAGTCGTCGAATACTTTTGTTCACTCGCTTGTGGCGATAGCATGAGACAGAAATATCCTGGCTCGTCGTTGGGCCGGTGGCATACCAGCGTGGCTGCCACTGCTTTATCACGGTAGTCGTACAGGAAAACGAAGTTTTCTCGGAAATCATTCTCGCCCGTTGGAATAAGTTCGGCAACGACCTTGCGGTCGTTTTCATACTTTGTTTCTAATTTATGGGTGGGGGAGTAGACGTTACCAATAGCAGCATCCGCTGTGAGGGTAATGACAAATTTGACAGAGGGAAAGGTCTCGTTGTCTGAAACCGACCCCGGCGTGTTCCCGCGGCCAACTTTCTTGTGCGCCGGCCCTGCCATCGGGAAAAGATACCGATAGGTTCCTTGCTCAGCAGCAAGCGTTTGACCAAATTCTATTTCGATTTGTTGTGTCCCACGCGGAGGGACAGGGAATATTGCTACTCGGAAAAGGTTCCAATCAGCCCATTCCAGTAGACCCGGATCTCGCATTCTCCGAACGATGTCTTCATAGATGTTTCTTGCTTTTTCACGATCGAGGATTTCCCCCCGGTGTGGCTTCCCATCTATGTACAGAACAAAATCAGTGACGCTGGCACCCGGAGGGAGCGGAAACACAAAGTCTGCTTCGAGTGGGCGCGGGTTAGGATTGTAAAACTCTTGATGGATTCTCGTTCGTGCTATGTTATTTGATATATCGACCTTGACCTCCGAACGTCCCGACTCAATGGGCAAGACGTCCGGTCTTCTCGGCACCAGGATCCCCAAACCCCACAACGGTGTTGTAAGAAAACTCACGACCAAACAGGCAATCGAAATGGGAATGAACGTGTTGTGGACACAGATTTTGATCCGGATCGCGACGTGAGAGTAACTCATTTTCGCATTGCTCCTTCGAGCAGAAGTAGTGTTCCTTTCTTTTAGACGCAATAGAGCAGAAAAGGTTTTGTGAGATTTTTCCCGAGGAGGCACAATGCAGATTCGCAAGGATTTGCCAGTTACTCTTCCGTTAGTGCTCCTTCATGCATTCCCACTCGACGGTCGCATGTGGAGGGAACAGGTTCGTGGTTTGTCCGACGTTGCGCAAATTTATGCACCAAACGTCCGAGGATTTGGCGGAAGTGTGGGATGCGCGAACTATCCCGATTGGTCGATTGGAGCCTTCGCATTCGATCTCCTTCTCTATCTGGACCGCCATGGGTTGGACAGAGTTGTACTCGGTGGCTGCTCGATGGGCGGCTACATTTGTTTTGAGTTCTGGCGTCGATATCCTGCCCGGGTTGCCGGTTTTGTTCTCTGCGATACAAGAGCGGAGGCTGATACCGAAGAAATTCGCGCGCGACGGTACCAGCAAATCGAGAGAATTCGCAAAGAAGGAACTGCTTTTCTCGGCGAATTTGTGGAGAATGCACTGGTTTCGCCGCACACTCGCCATCATTCCCCTCAACTGGTTGAGGAACTAAAGAGTTGGGCTCTCAGTGCCCATCCTGAGAGTGTTATCGGGGTTCTGCAAGCGTTAGCTCTGCGGCCAGATTCCACAGAGACCTTATCGACCATCGATGTGCCTGTTTTGTTGATCTATGGAGAAGATGACCAGGTGACGCCTAAGGAATGCGGCATGAAAATGTTGGAGAGTCTTCCCCAGGCAAAACTCGAGGTGATTCCTCAAGCAGGACATCTTTCTCCCATTGAGCGCCCTGACCTAGTGAATCCTCTTTTAGCTGATTTTCTTACGAGTTTGCCTAAATGCTGAACACTTAGGCTAGTTTTGATTGCCCGGCTTTTATGCGTCCGCAACTGAGGAATAGCTAGCCGGTGGGCGAAAATGGAAAATTGTTATTTTCCGTGTTGACAAAGGCGTCTTTCAGATTGGAATTTTGGAACGATTTAAATACGTGCCGGGAGTTATAAAAATGGTTCCAAAGCTGTGGCTTGTCCGCCGATGTCTTTTCGTCACCCTTCTCGTTCTTTCCTCTTTTGTCTCATTTTCTGCGGGGCTTCCTCCGTCTGTCTCTGCTAAGGAGACCACGTCGGGGAAGTTTCTTGTCACGTTTAAGCATAAGAGTTCCGCTTCCACCGTTTATTTGGCTGGCAGCTTTAACGACTGGCGTCCGGACAAAACCGAAATGGTTCGGCAGGGAGATAATTTCGTTGTAACCATTGAGCTCCCGCCTGGTAAGCATGAGTACAAGTTTGTTGAAGACGGCAAAAGCTGGAGAACAGACCCTCTTAACGTCCGGAGTGTTCCAGACAACTATGGCGGTCAGAACAGTCTCTTGGAACTTTCGAAAGAGATTGTTGATTCCTCGATTCTCAGCAAAGCTAACGATGCCGATGTTGGCAAAGATGCACCTGCGAAGGCACTGGAGTTGTGTCCTTCTGTCTCTGCTGTGGCTCGCGAGGATGGTACTTTTGCTGTAACCTTCCGATATCGGGCGCCCGACGCTCAGAGTGTCTATCTGGCTGGATCGTTCAACGATTGGTCAGCCGACAACAAGCCAATGGCCCGCGAAGGCGAAGATTTTGTTGCCACAGTGGACCTCAAACCCGGTGAGTATCAATACAAGCTTGTCGTCAACGGCAAGGACTGGAAACAAGACCCGTTGAACCCGGAATCCGTCTCGGATGGACTCGGGGGGAAAAACAGCGTTATTCGACTGAAATCATCGGGTGTCGATACGACGGGTGGGCGCGATTCGTCAACTACGCCGACAGTCGGTGGTGCGGCTGATTCCTCTCCGATAGAGACTGAGACGAGTTCGTCTGCCTCCGCTTTGCGTCCTTTTCCAAGTATCGAGATTGTTCCCATCGGGAAACACAAAAACAAAGTTACCTTCAGGTTCAAAGCCCCGGAAGCCGAAACTGTCAATCTAGCCGGCACTTTCAATGGATGGAATCCGACAAGTCTCAAAATGAAAAAGCAGGGAGATTGGTTTATCACGACCGAAATTCTTCCCGATGGGGAGCATCAATACAAATTCGTCATCAATCATGATAAATGGAAAGAGGATCCTGAAAACCCTGTAAAAACCGATGATGGACAGGGCGGCTTCAACAGTGTTCTTCGACTGGGACATGGAGCAGCGCTAGTAAAATCTGACGCTAAAGTGGGCGATGGGAAAATCGATGGGGATTATTTGTTTCATGCCCCGGAAGATATCGATTATTTTAACCCTCTCTCAAAAACTGGCCCCATTGTTGTGAGGGTGCGTGCGCTTGCCCACGATGTTGAAAAAACGTTTTTACGGTTTCCCGCTCCAAATGGCGAAAATAGTGTTCCGCTCCGCAGTGTCTACTCCGATGAGAGGTTCGAGTACTTCGGTGCTAAACTTCCCCACGTTTCGCCTTACTACTTTCGTTTTGTTGATAGGAAAACTCAGCTCGACCTCGGTTCGGATGAAGTAAAGAGTCCCCCTGCAAAAGTTACGCCCTATGATGGCAAAATCGACGAAAGTAAGATATTTGTTACCCCTGAATGGGCTCGCCATGTCGTGTGGTATGAAATCTTCCCAGAGAGATTCCGCAATGGCACAAAGGACAACGATCCTACAGGAACTCGTTCATGGACAATGGACTGGGAGCGTCTTCTGCCCGAAGACAATGGGAAATTTTATCCCAGCGTATTTTTCAGGAGATATGGGGGAGACCTTCAAGGAGTTATGGAAAAACTCGACTACCTCAAATCGCTTGGGGTAGGCGCCATCTGGTTCAATCCAATTTTCCAGTCTGAATCCTTGCACAAGTATGATGCGACTGATTACCGCCATGTTGATGACCAGTTCGGCGTAGCTGGCGAATATGAGCGAACTGTGGCGCAGGAGGATCTTCTCGATCCATCAACTTGGAAGTTCAACAAGAGTGATCAGGTGTTCCTTGATCTTATTCGGAAAGCGCACGCTGCAGGCATAAAAATCATTATCGATGGGGTCTTCAATCACACCGGCACCAAACATCCTGCATTCCAAGACGTGCTGAAAAATGGGAAAAACTCGCGATTTAAAGACTGGTACAACATTCTCAGTTGGGAGCCTCTCGATTGGGAGGGATGGTACGGAAACAAAGATCTTCCCGTATTTAAGGAGAACGAACACGGTTACGTAGACCCAGAAGTACGCAAGCATATTTTAGCGATCACGCGCAGGTGGATGGATCCGAATGGCGACGGTGATCCATCTGATGGAGTGGATGGCTGGCGCCTCGATGTTCCAAACGAGGTTAGCAGCGAATTTTGGCGCGAATGGCGTAAACTGGTTAAGTCCATTAATCCCGACGCAGTCATTATCGGCGAAATCTGGGATCCCCCCAAACAGTGGCTTCGCGGCGACCAATTTGATTCGGTCATGAATTACCAGTTTGCGAAAGCTTTGTTGCGATTTTACGCCAACAATGGAACTGCCACTCGGCTCGCAAATGATATCGCTAAATTGTTATTCGATGTCCCTGAGCAGTCAAATTACGTCATGTTAAATCTGCTGAATTCGCATGATACAGACCGTCTTGTTTCCATGCTGTACAACCCGGGTCGCGAGTATGACAACGGAAACCGCGTGCAAGACCTGAAGCCTGGCGAGACCTACAAAACCGAGAAACCGACTACAGACACTTATCACAAAATGAAAGGGGTCGTCGCGTTCCAGTTCTGTTATGTGGGTGGTCCTATGATTTACTATGGTGACGAAGCTGGAATGTGGGGACCTGACGATCCTGGCGACAGAAAGCCAATGATCTGGAAAGATCTGCAACCGTACGAGAAGCCCGAAGAGAACTATTTCATGGATGACATATTTGCCACATATCAGCGTTGCGCCGCAATTCGAAACACCCTGCCAGCATTGCAGATTGGGGAATTCGAAACGCTTCTCGCAAATGATGAGAAGGCGTTATTTGCGTTCCGTCGCTGGACCCCACAGCAGTCTGTCGTGGTTGTTGCAAACAACTCTGATAAACGCCAAACGGCTGATATTTCTCTTCCGGCAGATGCACCGCGAAAGTATGTCGATGTCCTCCACGATCCGTCTGTGAAGGTGATTCCTGCGAAAAGCCTGTCCCCACAGGATCAGACGAGAATTGATCTTTCGAAAGCAAAGCCCGGATTTGTGGCGAAAGGCAAAGAGCTGAAGGTCGAAGTCGAGCCTTACTCGACCAGGATTCTGCTCGGTCTCTAAGGCCAACGGACGGAGACATTATCCTATGCGATTGTGGTGCCGACGGCTTTTGCGAGGAACGGCAGTATACCTTTTTATTCTGCCGGCTCTTGTCCCAATGATTGCGCTGGTCGGCATCCCTTTGCTGCAAACCATTTTCTTCAGCTTCACAAATCTGAAGGAAAAGAACTTCGATCTCTGGACACTGGGGATAGAGCCTTTAGAGGGCAGCAATCCCCGGTGTCCGGGACTGGTTAGCGTTAAAGTCCACCCTCGAACTCCTGCAGCCCGGCTGGGGGTACCAGATGGAAGTTGTATTGTGGAATTTGATGGAGAAAAAGCGCGCAACGCCCGGCATCTCGAGCGTCTCATCGAAAAGGCAAAGCGTCAGTTCATTAATAAGCAGAAATCAAATTTTGACGTCGTTTATGTTTCGAGCGCCGAAGGCGCAACGACCCGAAGCATTTCATTAAGCTTTGCGCGCGCTCCTTTCGATTGGAAGGTAGATCCAAATCGAGATAGTTCAACCTGGGGACTGGTAGGACTGGCTAACTATAAGCGTTTTCTTCTCCCGTCCACCGGTGCTGACGATGCCAAACAATTTTACAAGGTGCTCGGCATCACGATTTTGTGGACAGTCGTGAACGTTACGTTTCACTACGTCTTTGGTTTTGTGCTCGCTCTTTTGTTGAACAGAGGGGTCCCGGGAACACGGTTTTATCGTGTCTTGCTCATGTTGCCATGGGCAGTGCCTGTGTACGTGTCAGCATTTGCGTGGCGCTGGCTGTACAATTCTCAATATGGTTTTTTTAACGTCATCCTTCAGAAACTGGGATGCTCGCCGATTCCATGGCTGAGTGACTCACAATGGACGTTTGTGGCAGTAACCATTACGAACGTCTGGTTGGGAATCCCTTTCATGATGATCAGTTTCCTAGCGGGGATGCAGGCGATTCCGAAAGATCTCTATGAAGCTGCGGAGATAGACGGCTGCACTCGATGGCAAAAAGTGCGTTATGTTACCCTTCCCATGCTTCGCCCCGTAAGCCTCACAGTCATCCTTCTCGGAGCAATATGGACGTTCAACATGTTCAACGTCATCTGGCTTGTTCAAGGAGGGGGAACGGCAGTTGAAATCTTAGCCACCTACGCCTTCCGTCTCTTCCGCGATTACCATGACTATGCAGCTGCCGCCACGTGTGGCACACTCATCTTTGTGCTTCTTCTCGCTTTTAGTCTGTTCTATCTTAAGTTGCTGCACCGCGAAGAGGAGCTCTATTGATGCGACAGTCTCATGTAATAAGCACACATTTTTGGTTGGCGCTGGCCAGTCTCCTAGCTGTGTTCCCCATCATTTGGGTTTTGTCGACCTCTTTGAAGAAAAAGGAGGACGTCTACCAGACTGTTCGTATTGAGGTTATCCCGGCGCAGCCATCGCTCGACAACTACAAAGAAGTTCTTACCATGAACAACGGGATCTTCCTCCGTTGGTTTCGCAACTCGGCAGTTGTTGCTGGGTGTACAGCCCTGTTTGGTGTGCTGTTGGCTGCGAGTGCAGGCTATGCGTTTTCACGATTCTCATTTTTCGGAAAGAAACCACTGATCTTTTTCTTCCTGCTTACTCAGATGTTTCCCGGGGTGGTATTGCTTGTGCCGCTCTATTTTATCCTTCAACGCTTGGGACTGCTCGGGTCTTTCCCCGGTTTGATTCTGGCATACTGCACTGTGAGCCTCCCCTTTGGCGTTTGGATGTTGAAAGGCTATTTTGATACGATTCCGCGGTCTCTCGATGAAGCAGGAATTGTCGATGGGTTGAGCATTTTCGGTGTGTTTTGGAAGATTGTCGTCCCCCTGAGTTTGCCCGGTATTGCTGTGACTGCTTTCTTTGCGTTTCTCACGGCGTGGAACGAGTACATGTTTGCTCTCGCTTTCATGACCGGTGAGGAGAACTACCTTCTTCCAGTAGGGATGGCCGCAGCTTTCGGTGACCAGTATCAGACATTTTGGCATCTCATGGCAGCAGGGTCCGTTCTCACAACTATTCCGGTCATCATCGTTTTTGTTTTCGCGCAGCGCTACCTGATTAGTGGCCTTACTCAGGGCGGCGTGAAGCAGTAGGGAGAAGTGTTTCATCCGCCTCGTCGGCACTTGTCGCCCATAGCGCTAAAATAAAACTTCCAGCCCACAGAGTGTACGTGAGAAGTCCTAAGTTTCGGCGGAGACTAGTATTTGTGAGACCGTAGACTACGATCGCAATTTCCAGAGCAAACCACGCTGCCAAAGCCCATCTGAGCAAGGGGTTTCTGTGCTCGGACGCATACTTCATACTGTATCCCAAACCTAGAATCCGGAGGAACGAAAAGCCCGCGAATAACAGAATTGCGGGGATTCCTCCCGCGACAAGTTGTTCAATGAAGTGATTGTGCGGATGACTCATTCCCTCAACTGAGCGAGCGAGCTCTGGAAATTGCTGGCTTGCTACGCGCTCAAATACACTGAAGCCATATCCCCAACCTGTGATGGGACGTTGTATAGCGAGCGTCAGTGCGACGTTCTGGATGATGATCCGTGCTCCCGTTGAAGTAGGAGGTGTGTTGTTATCCGGTACTAAATCAACGAGCTGAACTAAATGCGATTTTTGCACGGGCGAGAGCGCCACGACCAAGGCAAGCACAATGAAAAATGACACACCAAGATACCCAGCTGTGCGGCGGATTGTAGCATTGGACCACGCGAGGAGGGTGAGGCACCCCCCAAGGGTTCCCAACAGTGCTCCGCGTGTCAGTGTGAACACTTGAACGACAATTGCGATCAAGGAAGGCAGCAGCGTGAGGGGTAGCGATACTTTCGGGGAAAAGTGAAATACCACAAGGGGAAGCAGAAACACCGCACACATTGCGAAAAAACCAGCGCGATTGTGATGGGCAAAGGGGAATTGTAGATGCCAGGGAGCATTTCCTTGACTCCCGTCCAGACGAATCCATTTGTCCATTCCAACGAGAGACGGGGGAAGTAGACCTGACAGATACAGCAGGCCCGTTATAAACATGATGGCAATTGCCCCGACGGTGAGAACTCCCGCACCCAAGGCAAACCGCCGAAGAGTCGTGGGACTTTCACACGCAAGAGTAACGAGATAAAACGAAAGGCTCACATAACAAACGAGTTCCCTCTGGAATAGTTTCGATGCTTCCTCGTGTTCTGGCGAGATAACGCTGCAAAACGCAAGCCACGCAGCGTAGAACACACATAAGATCGCACTTGTTCTCGCAAACCACAGAGGGAGTGGGCTTTCTTTAATTTTCCTAAGTGCGTGGATTGCCCACCAAACGACGAGAGCTAAGCCGGGCCACGAATACGACAAGAAATATCCCACGCTGACACGGAAGGGAGCAACGACAAAAGCCAAAAGACCTGGCAACGAAGCAATCGCAAAAGCACTTCCAAGGCGGTGAAGGTGAGTAATCCCACCCTTTATGAAAGTATTGCCGAGCTGCCACCACAGATAGAGGTGAATAACAGTCAAGAGTAGCTTCTCACCCTCCCTGTCCCGCAGGATGAGGGCGATAAAAACAGCGCCGCAGATCTCGGCTAAATATGATATTTTATGCGTGCTTCTCCGTAGCTGGAGAAGCAAGTCATTCCCTTGCTTCAAAATATCCAGTACCTTTCTCCCGCTAGTCAGGCTATTTTATGGCCCAGGGGCAAAAGAAAAATAAGGACGTTTTTTCCTTGAAATTTGGGTTATATGCGGGCGAGAAGTAAATTTGCTTCATTGAAGACAAGGAAAACCAGGGAGGTGAGATTGCCGAATCAGAGGAAATGTCTTATAACAGCGTGAGAGACAAAACGATAGGCGGATGCTATGGGCGCGCTTCGCTGCCCGAGCCTCCCACCGAGAAAAGCGAAGCAATCTGAGAGTTTATGAGAATGTGAGGGAGAAAGTATGAGGTACATACTCGGTGTCGCAGTTGCGACCATGATGACTTCTCTGTGCTTTGCACAGACCACACCAAACCCGATCGGATATTGGAGTACCCAAAGTAACATTATTCCTGGCAATCCTACGCAAATGGCGGGTGCCGCTGTTGTCGGAGATTATCTTTACATCGTTGGTGGCAACAACGCTCTCGATGGGGACACTGGGCGCGTTTATCGCCTCAAGATTGACGCAGCAACTGGCGCCCTGAGCGATTGTACAGCGATGACAACGCTCCCAGCCATGAATAACTATGCGTACATTGGCGAGCAGGTAGATGCAACTGCGGACGGCATCTACATCTGCGGCGGTGGGTGGAACGCAACCGGCCCAAACCGTAACAACGTGACGTCGATAGGTGTTGGTGCAAACGGCAATTTTACCTCTGCGTCATGGAAAGAGAGCCCTGCATTCCCTGGCGGGTATGATCCTGAGTTGGGAAGTGCAGTGATTGCGCAGAATGGCTATCTTTATGCAATGGGTGGTGACAGCGGAAGCGGCACGCCGCCACTGTACGACACATGTGTTTATGCCCAAGCGCAAGCAGACGGGAATCTGGGGGCATTTGCTACTGGAACGTCTTTGCCAACTCCATGCTATTTCAATGCATGTGCCGCTGTGGGGAATAACATCGTGCTCCATCGCGGACTCACTACCAAAGGAGTCAACTCGTCGGTAACAACAGAAGTTTATGTGAATACTGTCAACAACGACGGGACGATGGGGGCCTGGGTGCAACAGTCTTCCGCAGCGCTTCCAGCCGGCCGTTATAATTTGGGACTAATTGCGGTGGGCGACACGGTATTCGCTGTGGGCGGACGCGCGTCTGGCGGCGCGGCGCAAAACAACGTGTGGCGCGCGCAGATGAGCGGCAGCACACTTGGCGCGTGGCAGACTTCTACGGATGCACAGCTTCCTGATGGAGTCCGCTACCATGCGGTGGTCTACTCGCCACAGAGTAAGAGCATCTATGTCGTAAGCATCCGTCGGGCAAGCGATGGTGCTATTTCGAACGAGGCTTATATCTCTGCCCCATTGTTCCCGAGAACAGTGTCGGCAGCAGTAGCAACAGAGGACTGGAGCTTGTACGAGTAAGCCGGTTCTTTGGCGCGTGAATAGTGGGCGCGGGCGTTCACCACGAACGCCCGCGCTTTCTTTTGTGGTCACGGTCCACCTACCACTTTTTCTTGTGAAACCCACCTTCTTTCCTCCACAGTCGTAGGAGATGTTTCCAGGACACGAAATTCTGAGCCCAAAAAGCATTGTGCAGCGCGAGCTGGAGGACGCAGTGCAACCAGTGCTTCGCGTGGAGAAAGTCAGTAAGTCATTTCGTGTGGGGCAAGGGCTCTGGTGGTCATCGGCAAAACTTCTGAGGGCAGTGTGTGACGTCTCGCTGTCTCTCGCAGAAGGAGAGACACTGGGGCTTGTGGGGGAAAGTGGTTGCGGAAAGACTACGCTAGCAAGGCTGATTCTGCAACTCATCCACCCGGATTCAGGAAGTGTTTTTATCGGTGATTCTCCCGATTTGTGCGTTCTCGATCAGAGAAGCCTGCGTCCCTATCGTCGTTTTATCCAGATGGTTTTTCAGGACCCGCACAGTTCTCTCAACCCGCGAATGACTATTGGATCAATAGTCGAAGAACCTCTTATTGTTCATGGATTTGGCTCAAGACGTGAACGTGAGAATCGTGTACGCGAGCTTCTTGAACGTGTCGGGCTGTCAGGTCGGATGATGCACAGGTTTCCCCATGAGCTGAGCGGAGGACAGCGTCAGCGAGTCGGTATCGCACGGGCGCTTGCAGTAAATCCGCGGGTTATCGTTGCTGATGAACCTGTAAGTGCGCTTGACGTCTCTATCCGCTCACAGATTATTAACCTCCTTTGCGACCTTCAGGACGAGCATCGTATTGCTTATCTGTTTATCTCACACGATCTGAGCGTCGTTGCTCATATCAGTCACCGTGTGGCGGTTATGTACCTCGGACGAATTGTCGAATTAGGGAAGAGTGAAGACCTTTTTTCTCAACCGTTGCACCCCTACACGGTTGCTTTGCTCGATGCAGTTCCTCGTCCAGATCCGCAGCGTCGCGCTGCCAAGATCGTACTGAGTGGCGACGCGAGCCAAGCTCCTACCGTGTCGAGTGGATGTCCCTTTGCGCCTCGTTGCCCTCGTCGCTTTTCTCCGTGCGACAGCATTACTCCTTTGCTTCGCGAAATTGAGCCCTCTCATTTTGTGGCATGTCATCTTTACGATCCTTCCCATACGATTCCCCAATGAGCAGTAGTCGGCGAACAGTGACAAAGAGACGGGGAGAGCAGAGCGAAGCCAGACTATACTTTGCAGCAAAGCTTGCCTGGGTAGAGGGCGCAACGTTTCGTCGCAATGTGATAGTGACCGTGAAAGATGGCATCATAGAGGCTATCGACGATGCGGGCGAGTTATCGATTCCCAGAGTAGCCGAGAATGTGTGCGACTGTGACATCCTTCTTCCAGGATTTATCAACGCTCACACACATTTGGAGTTCTGCTACTGTAAAAGCCGCCTCCCCCGGGGCAATGTCCCTTTTTCTCATTGGATAGAAGCTATTGGGCAACTCAAGAGAACAGTACGACCTAACGAAATAACACGTTGTGCTGAAAGTGGGGTCCAGGAGCTACTCCAGGGAGGTTGCACCACTCTCATTGATTGCACGACTCGCGCAGAAATTTTTAGCCTCCTCGCCACATCGCCTATACGTCACATTATTCTATGGGAGCTTATTGCGCTGTCGTCTGAGCAGGCAGAAACCGTATGGCAGGAGGTTCTCGAGCGGTTATCTCTCCCTCGGTCGCCCAATTGTATTGCTTTGGGGCTCAATCCTCACGCACCCTACAGTGTAGGGCCACACCTTCGGAAGTTACTCCGCCGCTTTGTAGAAGCGAATCCCCATACGCCTATAGGCATCCACGTAGGGGAAAGTCTGGATGAAAAAGTCTTTTTCGAGACTGGCACTGGACCGTTTCAGGAATTTCTCGCACGCCACGACCTTGATCCGGCATTCACAGAAGTGCCTCGTTGCTCAGCAGGTGAATTTCTCTGTCGAGAAAATCTATGGGAGTTCTGTCATTATCTTTATCATCTTAACTATTTCACAGATAATGACTTAGCTGCTATTCTTCCATTTCAGACTGTTGTGCACTGTCCTACGACGCATGCGTATTTCTCCAGAGCTACATTCCCTCTCGACACTCTGTTGCAAAGAGGAGTGCGAGTCTGTCTCGGAAGCGATAGTTTCGCAACGGCTGATACTCTTAACATGTTCGAGATACTTCGGATGGCAGCTCGGATGTATCCCCAACTCGGCGGGACGCAGTTATTGGAGCTTGTTACGACGTTGCCCGCTCGCGGTGTTGGTCTGGCAGATCATAATCCTCCCTTAGGTGTCATCGCACCAGGGGCAGCGGCGGATTTCGCAATTCTCAAAACAGCGGCTCCTCCCTCGGATGATTTCCGCGAAATCCTACTTGATCCGACCACGTGTGTGTGGGCCACTTACATTGGGGGACGAAAGGTCTATGAGCTAAGATGATCGAGTTGTTAGAGTGGTTTCTGCGACTAGTCTGTGTTGCTGGGAGTGTCGTAGGAGCTGGTTTAGCAGTATTGCCCATTGATCTCTATCGGCAATCGGCATACGAAAAGGCTCCGCGCATCGAGATACTTGCACTCGCGTGTCTCGTGGGGAGTGCCCTTGCAACATTTGCAGGTCTGGTGCTTGGCTATCTGGGACTATTCTCATTGTGGTCGATTGTTGCCCTTCTCGCTTTGGTCTCACTTGTGCGCTGGCGCGGAGTTCATCTTGCCCTCACAGCGCTTTCTTCTTGTCGGCTGGAACGTGTCCACGTTGTCGCTTTGATACTAGCCTCTGGTTTGATTGCGTACGCCGTTGTGTTCAGATCTCACGAGATCCAGGGCATGCGGGATCAAGGGATATATTGCTGTACTGGAATCGAGCTAGCTCGGACGGGAGACTTTCTTTGGCGTGACGTGCTCGTTCAACAAGTGGGATTTCCGCATGTCGCGCATCTGTTTGAAGACCTGGGCGATCTGTTTCAGGGATTTCCGCGCTATTTGCGATTTGCAGGCTATTATTTAGCTTCGCAAAGTGAAGGTTGGATCATCCCGCAGTTCCTCCATGGATACGAAGTCTGGACAGCTCTTGCGTTCGCAATTGGAGGACCGCAAGCTACTCAGTGTGTCAATGCTGTTTTCTGTGCTCTTGCGGTTATCTGTTTTGCATCGGTCGTTCAAAGATTATGGGGAAGCACCGTCGCGTTTGCCGCAACGGTGTTATTTGTTTCAAGCCTTGCAGAACTGTGGTACGCTCGCTTCCCTTCGAATGAACCCGCAGTTCAAGCTTTCCTGTGGGGCTTTATTCTTATTTACGTCGTGATCCGACAGCTCCAGTGGCATGAAAAGCAAAAGGAAGAAATTCACAGTAAGCTTCTAGCCCGTGGCTTTCTCTTACTGGCTGCTGTCAGCGTGATGAAATTTGCTTCTTGGCCTCTTCTTGCCCTCGTTGCCATCGATCTTGGCATGGCAATAACGCGGCGAGAGGTAATGGTGCGGCCGCGCTTTGCCATTATGCTGCTCCTGGCGGTTACTCTCGTAGCTTTGCTTCACGCCGCACTATTTGCGCAGTTTTACCTCTATGGCTCATGGACGCACACCATCAAAAGACTCGGCATCAGCTATCAAATGTTTCCTGCCTTGTTTGTGGGCGGTGTTCTCGCGTCCTACTCCATTGGCTCTCTCCTTGGTGAAGTGCGTTTCTCGGACACGTGGAAGACACGATTGATGGCATGGAGAAAGTATGCTGGTTGGGGAACATTTACGCTCTTAGTCGTTCTCTGGGGGTATCAGCGAAGGCTGTGGAACTCGGTGGTCGGGAGTAACGATGTCTGGGCGGAGAGCACGAACCTTTACGAGTTTGCCCAGTATTATGGACCTGTCTTCTTTTTGTGCGCTGTTGGTGGATACGCGCTTTTTGTTGCCCGAGAAAAGGGAAGAGAGAAACGCCTTTTGTTTCTTTTTCTGCTGGGCTCGGCATTCTTTCTCGTGCGGCGGAATCTAGACGCTCTGCATCCTTGGGGAAGCCGTCGGTGGCTCCCAATATTAGTCCCATGCACTGCTCTCGCCACAGCTGCGTTTGTCGACTTTTGTATTCGTGGAACGAGGTGGCTCAGAAGGGGCCTCGTGCTCATCGCAACCGTTTTGTTGGCGATTAGCCAGTTGTTTCAGGCTCCCGTTATGCTTCTGACTGCGAATTACAGAGGGGCAATTCCCCAGGTCGATCGTTGGGGAAGCGTTTTAACTCCACGGGATCTTGTTCTCATGCAGCCTAACGCGCTTGTTGCTCAATATGGTCCTTATCTCCAGGCTCGATTCGATATCAGTGCCTATACTCAACCCTACGCGGCAGAAGCTTGGGCGAAAACAGCGGAGCTAGTAAAAATCCCAGGATTTAATTTTGAACGCGTGATCTACATCACGGATGAAACTTTGTCGAGTCCACGCGTGAGTAAGCCATTCATCCAGGAAATAGCGTCGCTGCGCCTCGATTATCCCGTCCTCCGAGAGGAAAGTCACCGTTTGCCGCAAAAACCAATGAGGATCTGTGAATCCATCCATTTCTACCAGGTTGACCTTCGTGATTTGCCGTATGGCTGGACTCCGCTCATGAAAGTTGTGCCTGAAAAAAAGCCTCCTCGCCCGCTTCCTATCGTCTTGCCAATGAATCAAGAAGCGGAGTCTGTTCTCGTGAAAGGTTTTTTTGCGCCTACGCCGCAAGGCGATGGCACTGCCTACAGGTGGACAGATGGCACAGGACGTCTTGCGATAGGTGATCTTATTCTATTCCCCCTTGAGCGTTCGAAAGTGCGGATTACCGCTGTTATGCACAGTGGGCGCCCTGATAAAACTATCGACGTTCATTGGTATCTCGATCCTGATAAACCAGATCGCGCCCTGAAACTGGGCGTTACGCCTATACCATCAGCGTGGACAGAGTGCACAGTCGAGGTCGATGCAAAGCTCTTGAAGCCTGATTCAACTCTAGAATTGCAGTCTCTCAGACCTGAGGTGGCGCCGGACATTCCGCCCGGGCGATTAGGCGTCAGAGTGCTTTCGCTGCGACTCGAATAGGATGCAAAGATCTCTTTTGTTGACAACGACGTGCTCGAGGGGCACGAGATGACGCTATGAGTCAATCGTTAATCGATCTGAGTGTGAAGTGTGTTCTTGCACTCCTCGCTGTAGTCCTGGTCGCTGGTTGTGCGGGATCAAACCCAACGGTACGTGTTTACAATCCTGGTGGAATTCGTCCTCCCGTTTCGCCTGGAAGCGTTGAGCTCCTCAAAGGAAAGCCGAACCGGAAATATACCGAGCTAGGAGTAGTGGATAGTTTTCGGGCTAAACAATTAACTCCTGAAGAGACCTCCCAGATGATGACGGATTTGCAGCACAAGGCAGCATCTCTGGGTGCTGATGCCGTGATTGACGTGCGTCGTCTAGCTGACCGTCATGAAGGATTTGTGAATAATCCCCGGACACCTTTCCCGTCTGTCATGCAGGGTGAATGGAAAGAATACTTCTTCCGGGGCACGGCTGTCCGCTACGGCAAATAGAAGGGGGCAGAACCTTCCACCTATGCAAAGAACTCGAAGGATTGCAATTCTTGCAGATGGGGCCTTTTCTATTTTGGGAGCGAAGACCGCCGTCGGGGTGATCCGGTATTCGCGGCACAATGTCGTCGCCGTCATTGACTCTATGCAGGCGGGAAAGACAGTGGGGGAGGTCATCGGATTTGGTGGGCAAATTCCAATTGTGAGGGACGTCGAAGAAGCCGCTGCTTTGAACCCAGACGTTCTTCTTATCGGAATAGCTCCAACCGGGGGACAGCTCCCACCCCGCTTCCGTCATTTTGTTCTCGAAGCAATTCGCCATCGAATGGATGTGTGGAGTGGCCTTCATTATTTCTTGTCAGATGATGAAGAACTTGTGGCGGAAGCAGCGCGCTGGGGGGTCGAACTGTGGGATGTTCGTAAACCACGACGCGATCTCATCGTAGGTTCAGGGAAGGCTCTTCACACTCGAGCTCTCACCGTACTCACTGTTGGGACTGACTGCAACGTTGGGAAAATGACAGCAGCTCTCGAGTTGCGAAACGCGTGCACTGCGCGGGGATATAGAGCTGAATTCGTCGCGACCGGACAGACCGGCATTCTCATTGAAGGCAGAGGAACGCCACTCGACGCAGTGCCGGGAGATTTTATGTCCGGCGAGGTAGAGCGACTTGTCCTTGAGTGCGATGAAAAAGGCGCGGATGTTATCTTTGTCGAGGGCCAGGGGAGTCTTCTTCATCCTGGGTTTGGCCCCGTCACTCTCGCCCTCATGCTCGGGGCGATGCCGGATACCTATGTGCTCTGTAGCGTTCCACAAAGGACCAGGTATCGGCCTGATCACGTCATTCCTATTCCACCAATCGAACAAGTGATTCGATTGTACGAAGATGTTATGAGCGTTGCTTACAAAGCGCCCAAGGTTATTGGTGTTGCTCTCAACACAAGCGGTATGTCGGATGAGGAATGCCATTCCGTGATTGAGGAGTATCACAAGCGTACAGGGTTACCTGTGTGCGATGCCTTGCGGACGGGCGTGGATTATCTTCTGTCACCATTGCTTCCTCTCATAGAAAGAAAACGAGAGGCAAGATCGCTCTGATAAGAGATGCTGAGAAGACGGAATAAGCCGGTAAGAATACGATGAGCCTTGATACTCCATCTTTCAGGGTAACATTCCTGACTCCTGAGAAAAAGGCCGGGGAGTTTCGTGAGGCTATTTCAGTTGGAGATGCTGCCGCCGCATTAGGCATATTTCTCGAGTTTCCCTGTGGTGGCCAAGGAACGTGTGGCAAGTGTCGCGTTCGTTATGTGCTCAATCCGCCAGAATTAAGCTCGGAAGAGGTCTCTCTGCTCAACGAGTCTCAGCGCGAAATGGGATGGCGTTTAGCTTGTCGACATTATATCAGAGACCAAGACATTATTGATGTTTCTAACAGCGTCGTTTCCGCAGCAAGCAAAGACTTCGGTCCTCCCACACTAGAGGGAATATCTCGGCCACGTTTTGCCTTTTCGCAAATCGATCTCAGTGACGTGGAGTTAGGCGTTTCTAGGAGTCTGGAGGACGCAATAGAGAGAGCACTCAAGTTAAAGGGGCATGTTTCGTCGGACGTAGTTCTTCGATTTTCTCTGGCTGCGCGTCGTGACCTCGGGCGGGTTTGGAATATCCCCCAGAAGAAACTTCTCGTCGTGCATGATGATGCGCATGTATTTCGTGTCTTTCCTCCTTCCGACACAAACGAAATCTACGGTCTAGCATTTGATCTAGGCACGACAACATTGGCATGCGCGTTGGTGAGACTGGCTGACGGAAAACTACTCGATTGTGAGACTGCCGCAAATCCTCAACTAGTCTTTGGGGGCGACATCATATCCAGAATTACAAAAACCGAAGAAGTGGGAACAGCTGCCCTTTCTGATCCATTACGTGAAGCAGTGGATCGAATGGCAGAGTGTGTATGCGAAAGAAATCGAGTGTCGCCTGACACGCTCGTCGCTGCCGCAGCAGTGGGCAATCCCTTTATTTTGCACTCATTTTGCGGTGTAAGTCCTCTTTCTCTCGGGAGTGCTCCCTTTGTCCCCGTATGGAAACAAGGCTCGGCGTTCTGCGGGGCTGAGGCGGGGCTTCGCAAGCTTGCAGACGTGCGTTTTGTTCTTCTACCTCTGATTGAAGGGCACGTGGGAGCTGATGCCGTTGCAGCGGCACTTGCACTTGGAATGGATAGAGACGGCCCCCCTCGGTTGCTAATTGATCTTGGCACGAACTGCGAGGTTCTTTTGTCAGCCAATAACGAGCTATGGGCAACATCAGCAGCTGCAGGACCTGCATTTGAGGGAGGGTCTATCACGTGTGGCATGCGCGCGGTGGCTGGAGCCATCGATCGCGTGGCCTTGAGCCAAGACGGTAGCCTGTTTGTTCATACCATCTCCGAAGCGCCTCCAGCTGGGATCTGTGGAGCAGGATTGATAGATATTGTGGCACTCTTGCGTCAGCAAGAAATTATAGATGCATCTGGGCGACTTCGTTCCCGCGATGAGGGTGAGTCAGCAGGATTATGTCCCGCTCTAGTTAATCGGCTTGCTTCGCTTCCGAGCGGAGAAAATGCTTTTGTTTTGGCGTGGGGGGCGGATAACACGCCATCCGTCTTTCTGTCTGCTACGGATGTGAGGCAATTCCAGCTCATCAAGGCTTCGATCCGTGCCGCAGTGCATGTTCTTCTTAATGAAGGAGAAGTCCCACTCGATGCACTGCGTTCTGTATATCTTGCAGGGCAGTTCGGCACCTATGTCCGCAAGAAGAGTATTCTTCTCACGGGCCTTGTGCCTCCTGTTCGGCCAGGCCATGTTCAGTTTGTGGGAAATGCCGCTGGTTCCGGCTGTCGTCAAGCTCTCGTAGACGCCGACGCTTGGGAGAGAGCTCAGGAAATCAGTAAACGCGCCGACTTCGTCTCCCTCGCTGGAAAATCTGAATACGAGGAGCTTTTTGTCAAGTTTCTCTCGTTTTAATCCACGGGAAAAACAGGTGTCTCTTCCGTTAGGATTTCGTTTTTTGAGCCGCTTCCAGTTGCGCTTTTAGACTTCTTTCCAAGCGCTCAAGAGTTGGCATGTTTGTAATTTCTTGCCTCATTTTAGCGAGACGTTCGAGGCAAGCTTTGAGTCCTTCGATATCGTTTTCATACACCTCGCGAAGCTGAAGAACTGAGAGGGTGGCAGCTGCTATAGCATCTTCCTCGTTGTAGTGGGTCCACCGAGCGCTGATTTGTCCGTCCGGTGGACGCTGAGTTTTCATGAGTTCATAAGCTTTTTCAAAAGCCGACAGAGCTCCCCGTTTGTCTCCTAGGTCTCGCAAAATGTATCCCCGCATGAGCTCAAGCTGGAATGCTTTCGGATTGTGGCGGAGACCCTCCTCCAAAAATTTTAGAGCCTCGCGCAGGGCATGGTCCGAGTGGAGCGTCTTAAGCCACCACGCACCAATCATATAGGCACGGACGTTCATTGGGTCCACAAGGGTTGCGAGACGATACCAAGGGAGGAGTTCGACTCCGCCTCTATGCTCGTGAGGAAGGCGTGGATCACGCCACGGCTTTACCTCACGTTCTAGAGCTCCAATGAAGCCGCGAAAATCTTTCTCGGGTGGACGGATGAGAGTGGCAACTTCTTCATGGTGTTCCTTATCAACTTTTGCCCCTGACGTGGAGGTTTCTTGCTCGGCTGTCCGTGACGTCTCCTTGTCGGAAGTCTGACCTGTGTGCTCAACTGCCCCTGATGACGCCAATTGATCTGTGTCAATGTGCGGCATGTAGGCAACCCCACCGTGGAGATAGCGTTCTGTTTTTATAAAGAGCATGTCACTAAGATTGGTACGGAACTCCCCAAGAATAGTAGCGATAGCACTCGAGTTTCGTCTTTGTTGAGCTGCAAAGTCGGAAACCCGGATTTCTGTTGTGGATGCTCTGAGGATGACGTTTAACAAGGCCGGCACCACTAAGTAGGCGATGATTGCAGCGAAGAAAGCTCGCTTTAGTGTTTTCGGAATATCAGTCTTCGACAGCGTTGTCATCTTAGAGCGCCCTCCTGTAGAAAAGATAATTCCCTACAGTCACACACGTAAATGTCACGATCGTCGCATAAAGCACCCGCAGGAGGAAGTCTCCAACACCGAGCGGCGGATAGCCATCAGTATATCGATCGATGAGGTTGAGAACACCGAAATCAGGGATGTATCTGAGCAACCAATCCCACAGAGAAGCAATGAGTGTCTCCCCAAGTCGGCCTCGTATGGCTGTGATAATCCTGTGTCCAGCCAGGTACAGCAGCAACACTAACACGATGTTAACCGATTTAGGGATACACAATGACAGCATTAGCCCCAACGACGCTATCATTGAGAGAGAAAAAAACTGGAGAACAACAGCTTGAATAAAGCAGGCGGGTGATAAGTTTCCAACACTTGGTGCCGGAAGCCATCCAATAATGACGAGTATGGCACTCGTAAACATGCCCGTAACCCACGCAGCTACCCATTTCCCGAGAAAGAAATGATGCCGTGGAAGCGGCTTTGCCAGCACGGGATATATCGTTCGAGTTTCTATCTCATCAGGTATTGTCCCTGCCGAAATGATTAGTGTCATGATGTGCCCCAAGAAAAAAGCAAGAGTAAGACCAAGATTCAGAACAAAGGCAGCTGTGGCGGCATCCTCGACGCCAACGACACGCACCACAAGCGCACCTGCCAGATACAATCCCATAAAAAGCAGAAGCACATAGAACTCTCGACGTCGGAGGGCTTGGAGGAACAAGGCTCGCGTGAGTAACGACACAGAAGTTGTTAAATCTAAACTCACAGATGCGCTCATAGAGGTTTCCTCCTAAAGAAGAGGTATGCCAAAGCAAAGTAGACCACGGCGTAAAAACTCGCGTACAGCGTAAGGACAAGGATAATGCTCGGACGCAGTGGTTGCCAGACGTCTGAGTGAACAACTTTTTCGCTAAGATCCAAGAGTCGAAGCTGAGGTAGCAAATACGTTACGGCGAGAAGGACCATTTTCCCTGCTTTGCCAGCGTAGTCATAGATATAGGAAATGCTCGTCATGATGATGGAGGCCGTAAAATAAAGAATTGCGCCAATCGTGACAGCTGCGTCGAGATTGAGCCACAAAGAAAGCCAGAAGCCGAGCGTGGCAAGGATAAGGAGTGCAAGCATCTGCAAATAGACATACTGGGCAAGGAGCCCCACTGAGAGGTGGGACCCCATATAGATTGCGCCTCCCACATAAATTACCATAAACAGAAGGAAGCAAAATGCGGCAGCGAGCATGACGCCAACAAGTTTGCCTACCATGAAGGTCGCCCGCGAAATCGGCTTAGCGAGCAGGGGGTAGATAGTTCGAGCTTCGAATTCCCTGGGCAACTGCCTTGCTGCAAGAACAATCGTAGTCAGTGCGGTTGCGGTACTCATCACTGAAAGTGACATCTCACAATAGAACTTGCTCAGACCACGAAGCCCGAAGAAATCGATCGACATAATTCCGGCGATGATGAGGCACGATATGAGAACTATCGCATAAATCTCTTTTCGACGGACAGCCTCGATAAGTACGCTCCATGCGATTAGCCGTACTGGTCTCACGATTGAGAGCCTCCTTTCGATTTCTGAATGAGGCTAATGAAGTAGTCTTCCAAAGACTGAGATTTCGAAGATGTTGCCAGTATCTGTGCGCCGGCAGCCACAAGATCTGTCACAACCTGGGCATAGAGTGATACTTCCCGTATGGTTGCGCGGTATACGTCCCCTGACTGCTCAAGTTCTACTTTGTTCATAATGTTGGGGAGCTGTTTTGAATTCGGAAGAGTGAACGTGATCTCAAAAATATTGAGTGGCTTGAGTAATTCTTGAACGGGAGCCTCAGTAACGATCCGTCCTTTGTGGATGATGATGACGCGGTCACAGAGGTTTTCAACCTCGGTTAGCTCGTGGGAACTGAAGAAGATGGTTCGTCCGCGCTCTTTCAGCTTGAGAAGAACTTGTCGAAGATCGTAGCGCCCCACAGGATCGAGTCCACTCGAGAGTTCGTCGAATATCAATAATTCTGGATCGGCTATGATGGCCTGGGCTATGCCGAGACGCTGCTGCATGCCTTTCGAGTAATTCTTCAGCAGAACCTCTTCCTTTCCTTCCAAGCCCAGTTCACGGAAAAGCTCAGGAATGCGTGCACGGAGCTGTTCTTTTGTCATTCCGTGGAGTCCGCCATAAAGTTCTAGTAGTTCGCGCCCTTTCATGAAAGGGTAATAAAGGGCAACTTCGGGAAGATACCCTATGCGGCGGCGACTCTCGACACTTCCAGCCACGTTGCCGAAAATGCGTACGCTTCCACTCTGCGGGAAAAGAAAACCCATTAACGTCTTGATAGTCGTAGACTTTCCAGCACCGTTTGCGCCGACGAAACCCACACACTCCCCTTGAGCAACCTGAAACGAGATCCCGTCGACCGCTCGCGTTCTCTGTTTTCCGCTGCGATATTCGACTACAAGATTTTTGACCTCTACGACAGGCTCTTGGCTGTTCATGTTCACCTTCCTCAAAGCTGATATTACCGTCTACATATTTTACAATTAATCGCTATTACTACATCGTTCTTAAGGCGTGATCAACCTAAACATTAACAGTCCACAGAAACGGCTGCTTGAATTTATTAAGAAGTGGCTCAAAGTGTGCTTATGTTGCGTAAAAAAATCGCTGGGGATGGTTTTAAACATGACCCAAAATACTTTCGAGAAACAGCTAGCGTCAAAGAAGATTTTGATATGCGACGGGGGAATGGGTACTCAACTTCAGCAGCTGGGTCTCCCCATTGGCGTGTGCGGTGATATCTGGAATCTAGAAAATCCCCGCGCTGTCGCCACAGTGCACAATGCATATCTTGATGCTGGTGTGGATATCCTCATTACGAACACTTTCAGCTCTAACCGGTTCCGGTTAGCTCATTATGGGTTAGCGGATAGGGTGGAAGAAGTTGTTCGGCAAGCTGTGCAAACGCTTCTCGAGGTTGTCTCAGGCACGCCGGCTCTCGTATTTGGCGACTTGGGGCCGCTCGGAGAGTTTTTGGAGCCCGTTGGGGATATATCGCGCGATGATGCAGTAAAAGCGTTTCGCGAAGCTGCTGAGGTGTTTGCTGACACTGATGTAGACGGGATTATCATCGAGACAATTTCCGCGCCCGAAGAGATGGAATGCGCAGTTGAAGCTGTTCGATCAGTTTCATCTCAACCCGTTGTTGCAAGTTTTACGTTTGGGAGGACACCGGCTGGACTAAGGACTATGACTGGCGCAACACCGGAAGAGTGTGCACTGCTGGGGAATCGCCTGGGCGTCGATGTCCTGGGAGTAAACTGTGGGACAGATCTCGACGGTAAGGATTATGTTGAGATAATTCGTCGGTATGCGCAGGCTTCAGATCTTCCGATTTTGGTAGAGCCAAATGCAGGGAAACCGTCAGTTATCAATGGGTCTATTGTTTATCCTGCGACTCCAGAAGAGATGGCGAGTTGGGTGCCTGAGCTTATCTCTGCCGGAGCACGGATTATAGGGGGCTGTTGTGGGACTACACCCGAGCATATAAGGGCAATTGCGGAGGCAGCACGAAAGGTACAATCTTAGGTTTCTCCCGTGAAATGCCAAATCTTTTCTTGAGTCCGTCGATCCTCTCAAAACCATAAAAGTCCTCATGAGCACAACATGGCGGATCCCTTTAGCTGAATTAGATTATGACGAGAAGGAGGAGCTGGCGGTCCTTAACGTCCTCCGATCTCGATGGCTTACGTTGGGTCCGCGTGTCTCCGAGTTCGAGCATCGCGTTGCAGAATATCTAGGCGTGCGTCATGCAGTAGCGGTCGCAAATTGTACATGTGCCCTGGAACTTGCCTTTCGGGCAGTGAACCAGTTATCCACGGAGAATAGCGAGAGTGCTCCCTATGTTCTTGTGCCCTCTATGACTTTCGTTGCGACGGCAAATGCTGTTCTTGCGGCGGAGATGATCCCTGTTCTCGCGGATTCGCGGGGGCCAGAGATGCCATGGATCTCCCTTGAACAGGTTGAGGCGTTTCTGCAAAACCACCGAGCACGTGCAGTCTGTATCATGCATTATGCTGGCTTCGACGCTGGTTGTGACAAGGCTAGAGAGATTGTCGATCGCTATGGGGCGTGGTTGATAGAGGACGCAGCGCATGCTATTGGCGGGAAAACGGATGCTGGAAAACCCTTGGGAACACGAGGGGATATTGCGTGCTTTTCGTTTTTCTCCAATAAAAACCTAGCCACAGGCGAAGGAGGCCTACTGGCGACTAATCGGGACGACGTTGCGCAACTGGCGCGTCTGATGAGAAGTCATGGGCTTACCTCCGGCACTACCGAACGACACTTTAGTCGCACCACTGGTTATGACGTCGTCTCTTTCGGACACAATTTTCGATGCACGGAGATCGTAGCCGCATTGGGTCTTTCTCAGCTGGAGAAACTGGACAGGGGCAATGAACGTCGCAGAGAGCTTTATCGCCGTTATATGAGTAACCTTGCTGGAATTTCTGGCGTCAGCATTTTGCCACCTCCCCCTGATGCGTCTCTGGAAAGATCAGCTGCCCACATCTGCGTGGCACTTTTCTCTTCATCCAAGCAAAGAGACTCTGTGAAAAAAGCACTTCACGATGCGGGAGTGCAAACGTCGCACCACTACACGCCAATTCACAAGTTCACTTTTTATAAGGAGCAGTTTAGCAGGGGACGGGTCATTGCTTTGCCAGCAGTCAACGCGGAGACATTTTCGGCGCGAGCTCTTACTCTTCCTCTTTTCCCTGGGCTTTCTCCGAAGGCAGTGGATGAAATTTGTTCGATTGTAGCTCAGGCGGTGAGGCGTGATTGACATGGCTTCCCCTAAACTCTCAGTAATTATTCCCGTCTACAATGAAGCAGCGACGCTTCGTACAGTGCTCGATGCTGTCCGTCGCGTGCCGATAGAAAAGGAAATCATCGTTGTCGACGGGAACTCAGACGACGGAACCAAAGAGATCCTTCAGGAAGAAAGTCTGAAGGGCGATCTGGTTGCGGTTTTTCAAGCTGAGCGAAATGGAAGAGGAGGAGCTCTCCGAGAAGGACTCGCTCTTGCTCGTGGTGATGTGATCGTTTTTCAGGATGCGGATCTGGAACTCGACCCATCGTGTTTCCCATCCCTCATGGCTCCCATTGAGTCGGGAGAGTATGATGTTGTTTTCGGGTCACGTTTTCTCGCTGGAAGACCGAAGATGACATTCCTTCAGTATTGGGGAAACCGCCTGGTAAATGGGCTGCTAAATTTACTGTGGGGAACCTCCATTACCGACGTGGAAACATGTTACCAAATGTTTCGGAGAGAGGTGGTGGAGGGAATGTCGTTCGATCGCACCGACATGTCGTTTACCGTAGAACTCGCCGTCAAAATGATACACAAAGGATTTCGGATAACAGAAGTTCCTGTTGAGTATAATCCACGCTCGAAAGCTGAAGGGAAAAAGCTTTATTGGGGCGATGGAATCATTTCATTATGGGTGTTGCTGAAATATCGCTTTTTTTCGTGACCAATAAGCGACAATTCCGACTATTATAAGTATTGGGCTGAGAATGTTTGTGACAACTAAGCTAGAGGAGGTTGATGAACCATGACAACGAGAGTTGCCGTGCTTCTATCAGGTTGCGGTGTTTTTGATGGGAGCGAAATCCATGAGGCTGTGTTGACCCTTTTGGCACTAGATAGCAATGGGGCAGAAGCCGTTTGTTGTGCTCCGGACGTCGAGCAAAGAGACACAATCAACCATGTCACGGGACAGCCAATGGCCGAAAAGCGCAATGTTCTTGTTGAGGCCGCTCGCATTGCGCGCGGGAAAATCCAAGATCTTAAAAAAATTACACCGGCTGTTGTGGATGCTCTAATAATGCCCGGAGGGTATGGTGCGGTCAAAAATCTATGCTCATATGCTGTGGATGGGATACACGCAAAGGTTCACCCAGAGGTGAATAGAGTAATTCACGATTTTGTGGAGGCGGGGAAACCCATCGGAGCTATCTGCATCGCGCCGGTCGTGGTAGCAGCGGCTTTCCGCGACACGAAAGAAATAATCCCTACTCTAACGATTGGGAACGATCAAAAAACGATTTTCGACATCAGCACGATGGGTGCTGATCACGTCGAATGTGGTCCTCGGGATATTATTGTGGATCGTAAAAACAAGATTGTGACTACGCCCGCCTACATGCTGGCAAAGGGTCCTGCTGAGCTCTATGTCGGAATCGAAAAACTTGTGAGAGAAGTTTTGGAACTGGCCCGTATTAGTTGAGAAGGATACATGATAGAACTCGTTACCTTTCAAAGCGGGAATTTCGAACTTGTTGGGTATTGGAATTTCCCGGAGAGAGTGGGGCGTTTCCCGAGTGTCATTTGCTGTCATGGATTTACAGGGAACCATATCGAGGCGAAGCGCCTTTTTGCCAGGCTCTCGCAGCACCTCCAAAAGAAGGGGATAGCCTGTTTTCGATTTGATCACCGTGGCTGTGGAAATTCGGAAGGAGACTTTATAGATTTTACGCCAGACGGTTTTCTTGAAGATCTCCGGGGCGCAGAACAGCAGTTTTTCTCCGACCCCCGCGTGGATGCTAACCGAAGTGCGATTGTTGGTTACAGTTTAGGAGGTATTTCGGCCGCCTATCTTCTCTCGAGAAATCCCTCTTTTCGCACCGGTGTGTTGTGGGCAGGAGTCGCTCGGCCTGAAATTATCCGCGACCGGCTAGCGCAGTACAGTGCTTTTTCCGGGTACGAACAGCGCGGGTATATGGATTATGGTGGCATCCGAGTTAGTAAGGAATACATTGACGGTATTGGAGTGGTTACTAAACCTGTAGAATGGCTAAATAAATTCCCCGGACCTGTACTTTTTTGTCACGGTGCGGACGATGAGATAGTGAGAGTTGAGCAGTCAGAAAGATTTTTGTCTGCTCGCAGAAACCCAGCTGATCTGCTTAAGATTTTTCCCGATGCAGATCATGGGTTTTCTAATTGGCAGACAATAGACTCTCTTCTTAATGTAACAGTTGATTGGATTAGTGGTCATCTTGGTTCTTAAAGCGACTGCGGAGAAAGTGATATGTTGCATGTGGAGAAGACCAAGTGGCTCTTGCTTCTTACGCTAGGTATTCTTGTAATCGGGGTGACGTTTGTTTATAGTGCCAGCGGGCCTTACGCTGCACGGCAAGAAATCAGAGCGTTTGCACAAGCATTGAGTTCACCATCGGCTCCTGACATTGTGCCCTCTGCCCATGCCATGGGCTATTTTTGGCGCCAGTTCATGTGGGCAAGCCTTTCCATTATCCTCATGGTCCTTGTCGCACGTGTGGACTGGCAGGTGCATGAGAAGTATTCAATTGTTTACATGATAATTAGTCTAATATTACTCATTCTGGTTCTAATCCCTCCCATTGGAGTGAGAGTAAACGGAGCGATGAGGTGGATCCGGCTTGGACCTATTCAGATTCAGGCATCAGAGTTTGCTAAGATTGCCCTTATCCTTCATTTCGCCCGTCTCCTCACCCTTCTAGAGCATGACAGTGGTAGGTCTGCATTCACGAAAGGACTACTACCGATGCTCATGTGGCTCGCTTTGTTTTGTGGGCTCATTATCATTGAGCCTGATCTGGGAACGTGCGTTATCCTTGGAGCGATCGCGCTCGCTATGTGGATGGTTGGCGGGATCGCGATTAATTATATTGCTTCCATGATTGTCGGAGGAGTCGTAGCGGTGGCTTTCGCAATCTATGCTGAACCATATCGACTACGACGGCTTTTCGCTTTTCTCGACCCAGAAAAGGATCCCCTCGGGGCTGGCTATCATTTATTTAACTCTCTCATTGCGATAGGAACAGGAGGGTTGACTGGTCGTGGTTCGGGAGTGGGCGACGGCATGGCAAAATACCTTTTCCTGAATGAGTGCCATACTGATTTCATCTTCTCAGTCATCTGCGAAGAAACTGGCTTTATCGGAGCTACAATCGTTGTATTGTCATTTCTTGTCTTTTCCCTCCTCGGCTATTCTGTCGCCAAGCATTGCTACGACAGTCTCTATGCTCGGCTTGTTGCCGTGGGGATTACGACAATGATTGCTACTCAGGCTTTTGGTAACATGATGGTGGCAGTTGGTCTCGCTCCGACAAAAGGACTCGCTCTTCCTCTCGTAAGTTATGGTGGAAGCTCTCTTCTTGCTAATATGGTGGCGATTGGCATTCTACTCCGAATCGCAATGCATGTTGACGAGGAGGATGCAAGACGCCGAGAAATCTTACAAGCTAGCTCTAATCGTAACGGTGCCAGAGGTACAATTTAGCTTTGGAGGCAACCGAAAATGGCAAAGATCCTCATCTTTTACTATTCACGAACTGGGAACACTAAGCAGATGGCCGAGCTTATCGAACAGGGGATGAGTAGCGTGCCTGGAGCGGTTGTGGATGTCCGCCCGTGTCCCGGAGTGAAGGCTCATGATTGGTTGAAATACGATGCTCTCGTCGCCGGCGTTCCTGTCTATTACGGAATGGTCCCAGCGCCTATAAAGGAGCTCTTCGACGAGAGTGTAGCCTTTCACGGCCAGTTGAAAGGGAAGTTGGGAGGAGCCTTTGCTTCCTCTGCTAATGTGGGGGGTGGTAACGAAACGGCAATCCTCGATATTCTCCATGGATGGCTTATTCATGGCATGCTGGTGGTTGGCGATTACACAAATGACCACTACGGTCCTGTCTCCATCGGTGCGCCTGATAGGAGAGCACAGGAAGTGTGTCTTGCATGGGGAAAAATGTTCGCTGAGACAGCAGTCAAACTTTTCGGATAGAGGCGACTGCAACCCACAAAGCACGCAGCGCAAGGTTTCCCGGCAAAAGTTTCTTCTTATTGCGAAAGCTTTGCGTCCTTGGAAACAAGGGATTGATGAGAGCTCAGAGGAGCTTTGACTCCAAACTCATGGACGAGTTTTCCACCTAAAGAACCAGTGTAAACCAGTAGCGAGCACGAAGCCACATAGATTGCGACGAAAACAGACATTGCGATAAGAATTTGTTTGTTCGTTAATGGCTGGCGAAACAGCCTCTCCTGATAGCGATATATTCCCCACAGCCCTGCGAAAATAACTGTCAGGACAATAAACACAGTTCGCGTAAGTTCACCTGCTTCCTCATGGGCTTCTATAACTTCTTCAATCTCCTTGGAGACTGTTACAGCACCAGCACTTGCTTCACCGGAAGCGACCGCAAGTATAGCTGCCGTGGAGCCAAGTATCATGAGAAGAAGAGCTCCTCCCCACAGAGCAAATCGCACGCGGTGCCAACAGAGTCCCAAAACGAGAAACACTGCTGTTACCAAAAGCAATGCGATAGGGAAATGGACGATCATGGGGTGAACTGCCTGCCAACGTGGTATTTCAGGGAACGTACTCATGGAAAACTCCTTCCTCTCTACTGTCCAATTGCGACGGGAATATCTTGTCCCTTTTCTTTGTCGCTATCACAGCATGTACGTGTGTTTACTCGCTTCTCTCCGAACAAACACGCTTGCATTGCTTTATTTCTAGCCGTGACAAATCGTTTTGCAAAACACCACGGTCACTTTATAACAAAGGCCAGCAACTATGCCTGCTGATGTTAGTTTTTTGAAGACGGATGAGATTATTGTCAATATGGGACCGCAGCATCCCTCGACCCATGGAGTGCTGCGAGTCGTAGTTCGGACGGATGGTGAAGTAGTTCGACAAGCTGTTCCCCACATTGGGTACCTGCACCGTTGTAAGGAAAAGTGCGCCGAAGCTGTCACGTATCAGCAATTTATCCCCTACACGGACCGGATGGATTATCTGGCTTCGATGTCCAACAATTTTGCCTTTTGCTGGGCTGTCGAAAAGCTTGCTGGTGTGGAGGTGCCGGAACGCGCTGAATACATTCGAGTCATCGTAAGCGAACTGCAGCGCATCGCTTCGCACCTCGTTGCGTTTGGAACCTATGGCCTCGATTTGGGAGCTATAACGCCGTTTCTCTATGCATTCCGCGAGCGCGAGAAAATACTCGATATTTTCGAGCGTATCTCTGGGGCCCGACTCACCTACTCCTATGGCCGTATTGGTGGTGTCATGCGCGACTTTGACGAGGTCGCTATGGATATGACGCGGCGCTTCCTCGATGATTTCGAGGTGAAATGGGAAGAGTACAATCGCCTTCTCACAGAAAACGAGATCTTCATTAAGCGTACAGCTAATGTTGGCGTGATCCCAAAAGAGACAGCAATCGCTTACGCCTTGAGCGGACCAGTTCTCAGAGGGAGCGGCATAAAGTTCGACATCAGGAAAGCTGAACCCTATTCGGTTTACGACCGCTTCGAGTTCGATATCCCGGTCGGTGAAGGCAAAATGGGTACGCAAGGTGACTGTTGGGACCGATATTGGGTGCGCATGGCGGAAATGAAGCAGAGCTGCCGTATTATCCGACAAGCTCTCGACGCTCTGCCGCAAGGACCTTTCATGAACCCGAAAATCCTGAGGGTTTTCAAACCGCCTGCTGGTGAGATATACTTCCGTGCAGAAAATCCTAGAGGAGAACTCGCCTTTTATATTGTCAGTGTGGGAGAGAAGAAGCCGTATCGATGCCGTGTCCGTGGCCCGAGTTTTTGCAATCTCAGCGTCCTAAGTGAAATTGCTCGTGATTGTTTGCTTGCAGATCTTGTCGCCATAATCGGCTCGATCGATATTGTTCTCGGCGAGTGCGATCGCTAAACGGGGTGCCCTTACCATGGCGGGGCTGTCTGGCGAAATTCTTCTATGGCTTCGTCAAAAACTGCCATGACACCTTGGCGGTAGCTTTCTGAGGAAAAATTTCTTCGCCCGTGCTCGTATGCAGCCTGCCCCATGCGGAGACGCTCTTGAGGCGACTGGAGGAGAAACACTGCTTTCTCGACAAAGTCATCCATCGACTTCCAGAACACCGAGTCCTCATTAGCTCTTTCTCCGCCAATGAGGAACCCCGTCTGACCGTCGATGATGATCTCTTTAATCCCACCCACATTGCTTCCAATTGTCGGTACCTGGAGAGCAGCTGCTTCTATGACAACACGGCCAAAACCTTCGTTATTGCTCAGGAGGAGATTGAGGTCGACAGCCGCAAAAATCTCCGCAATGTGATCTTGGAAAGAGAGAAATTGGACCTTGTCCTCGATGCCGAGTTTCTGAGCCAAACTTTTCAGTTCTTTTCGATAACCTGAGTGCCCAGGGCTTGTGTCTCCTACAAAAAGAAAGCGTGCTTGTGGGACTCGTTCCAAAATACGGCGAGCAGCTTCCAAAATAAACGCTGGTCGTTTACGAGGCATGAGAAGGCCAATACTAGCCACGACAAGCTCGTCCTCGTTGTAGCCGAGACGCTGTCGCACCATTGAGCGCCGTGTTTTCGCCGCTTCGAATTCCTGAAAATCAACACCATTGTATACCACACGAACCTTTTCGGCAAACCAGGGGCAGTGCGCAAAGTCTTGTGAAGCAGCCTCCGAAACGGCAATAAGGCGAGTGGCCTCGGAAAGGAGATAGTTTTTTATCATCCGCGGCGTTACTGAAAGTCTGTTGTGAGTAACAATAGGGATTTGCGGCCGCCCTACCCGCCGCTTATTGACCAGCACTCCGAAGAATTCTTTGCCCAGAGGTTCATTGCTTGAGGCAACAACAGCATGGGGATTGGGATAAATTTCGTTACAATGAATTAAATCAATATGTTTCTCAAGAATAAGAGATCGCAATTGTGCCACTCGACTCGGAAGTGTTAGCCAAGAGCGTCCTTTCCTCCATGGGGGAAGGAAAAGCTCAATCCACTTGATCCGTCGCTTGTCGAGTTCTTCTGTGAGGGGACCTTTTCGCGGCACGAGAACATAGGGCTCGTATTTCGTTCCCGCCAGTTCCTTGACGAGGGTCAAAAGGCTTTGTCGGGCCCCCAACATCCGAACACTTGGGGTAATGTGAAGAACGCGAATCGATTTCATCGTTCACTATTCCTCAATGCGACCGCTACTGAGCGGCGCCTTCAGCGGATTCTTGTGCTTGCGGGGATATTTCTCTGGAATCTCCCCAGCGCGCTCGATGACAAACAGTATCCGTCTTTGACGATCTCCATCGAATGCATATGACACCGAATCTAACAACTTTCCTCCAAGGAGCTTTAGGACTGGCTCTATACTCGGCACCTCGTGAGCTAGAGACGCCTCTGTCTTAAAGAGAACGAGCCTTCCTCCCTTGCGAAGCAGTGGGAGTCCTATCTCGCACAGGGCGCTCATTGAGCCAACAGCACGTGCTGTCACAACATCAAAAGAGCCACGATGCAACGAATGCGCGAATGTTTCAGCTCGTAGGGTGAAAACCTGAACATTGCCGAGCTCGAGTTCTCTTGCTACCAATTCTATGAATCCAGCCTTCTTTGCAGTAGATTCTATCCCAAACCACGTACATTGGCTCATGCATGCTGCTAGCGGTAGTATGGGGAAACCTGCTCCCGAACCTATGTCAGCAGCTTTCTGAACCATTTGAAACCAGGGCAACAGATGGAGCGGTGCTAATGAATCGGCAAAATGGGAAATGACAACCTGCTTGGGGTCTCGGATTGCTGTAAGATTGAATTTTTTGTTATACTCCAGCAGAAGCTCCAGTAACCGGCAAAGCTTTTCTTTCACAGACGGCGGTAGCTCTGCTAGCCACGGATGCATCGTAAGCAGATTGTGGTACTGTGGATCTTGTGCCATTTTTCGTATGTGCTGATCTTTCAAACGCAAGACGTTATTTATGTCAAAGGCAATAGGGGTTTCGACTTTGTCGCAAAGGAAAAGTTGCTTGTAAGGGATATTTGCAATTGTAGGTAAGAATGAAATGAGAGTTTCTCGTATCCCGCGAAAGAGGACAGGAGTACACGTTGAGCACAAAAGAATTCGTTCATCTCCACTTACACAGTGAATACAGCTTACTCGATGGAGCTTGTCGATTCGATAATCTCCCCAAGCGCGTAGCAGAACTGGGCATGTCCGCCGTCGCCTGTACAGACCATGGCAATTTATTTGGGGTAGTACACTTTTATGAGAGTTGTAAGAACGCAGGCGTAAAACCTATTATCGGAGCTGAACTATACATCACGCCAGGGTCGCGCCACGACAAACGCGGGACGAGTGGACGCCGTCCTTCCGCAAACCATATCCTTGTTCTGGCTCAAGACAAAGAAGGGTACAAAAACCTTTCCAAACTCTGCTCTTTAGGGTTCTTGGAAGGATTCTATGCAAAGCCACGCATTGATTTCGAGCTGTTAGAAAAGTACGCAAAAGGGCTCATTGTGACAACCGCATGTCTGAAAGGGATGGTTCCCGAAGCAATTGCGGAAGGTGACGTCAAAAAGGCGCATCAGCTGCTTGGGCGGTTGCGTGAGGTAGTGGGACCAGAGAACGTCTATGTTGAGGTCATGGATCACGGTATCGAGACTCAGCGCAAAGTACTTCCTGTTCTCGTCGAGCTCGCAAAACGGGAGGGGCTGCGGTTGGTGGCAACAAACGATTGTCACTACCTGACGAAAAATGACGCCCAAATACATGACGTTCTTTTGTGCATCCAAACCAACGCAACTCTTCAGGATAAAGATCGGATGCGCTATGAGACCGACGAGTTTTACGTCAAATCTCCTGAGGAAATGTATGACATATTTCGCGAACTCCCGGAAGCTTGTTTGGAAACGGTCGCAATCGCAGAACGTTGCAATGTTGAGCTCGAATTTAACCAGAAGCTTCTGCCTGTTTATCACCCGCCTGATGGAAGTACTCCAGAGGAATATCTACGAAAGTTGGCATTCGAGGGATTGCACAAGCGCTACGGCTCACCAACTGCCGAGCAAGTAGAACGTCTGGAACATGAGTTGTCTACGATCATACGAATGGGGTTTGCCTCGTATTTCCTCGTGGTGTGGGATTTTGTCCACTATGCGAAGCTTAATGGAATCCCGGTGGGACCCGGTCGAGGAAGTGCTGCTGGGGCGCTAGTGGCGTACTGTCTTGGAATTACCGACATCGATCCTCTTCGGCACGATCTCCTTTTTGAGCGTTTTCTTAACCCCGAACGCGTCTCAATGCCAGACATCGATATCGACTTCTGTTATGAAAATCGGGGCAGAGTGATCGAGTATGTGCGGCGAAAGTATGGCGAGCGCAACGTGGCGCAGATCATCACTTTTGGAACACTGAAGCCAAAGAATGCAATTCGGGATGTTGGGCGAGTACTGAATGTCCCAATAGAGAAGGTAGACAAAATCGCTAAATTGGTCCCCGATATGCTTAAGCCCGAAAAGGGGGAGAAGGCGATCGACAAAGCGCTCCGGGATAGCGCAGAACTAAAAGCCCTCTACGAAAGTGATCCAGAGGCACGTCAAATCATCAATTATGCACGCGAAATCGAGGGAATGGCACGCCATGCCTCTACTCATGCCGCAGGTGTTGTCATCTGCGACCAAGATTTGACGGATGTCGTACCCCTTTACAAGGTGCAGGACAGTAACGAAATTGTGACCCAATTCACGATGGGTGTGGTCGAGAAAATAGGCCTGCTAAAAATGGATTTTCTCGGCCTTAAAAACCTCACCATCATTGAAAATACGCTGAAAAGTATCCGGAAAAACTATGGAGTAGAGATAGATTGGCAAAAGATCGGTCTCGATGATCCCGACACGTACAAGCTTCTCCGCGCAGGGAAAACACTCGGGGTCTTCCAACTCGAATCTGAGGGAATGACGAAGCTCGTTCGTGACCTTCGTCCCACCTGTTTTGAGGACATTGTTGCTCTCCTTGCTCTCTATCGACCGGGACCTCTCGGTACCAACATGCACATTGAATTTGTGGAATGTAAGCATGGCCATAAAGAAGTCGTCTACGATCACCCTGCCCTTGAGCCGATTTTGCGCGATACTTATGGCATGATTCTCTACCAAGAGCAGGTTATGCAGATTGCGCAGGTTCTTGCAGGTTTCAGTCTTGGTGAAGCTGATTTGATGCGGCGAGCCATGGGGAAAAAGAAAAAAGACGAAATGGCTCGCATCCGGCAGCGCTTCATAGAAGGCGCTGTTGCTAGGGGCGTAAACGAACAGCTTGCGGAACAAATCTTTGAAAAGATCGAATACTTTTCTGGCTACGGCTTCAATAAGTCCCACTCAGCGGCCTACGCGCTCATTTCCTACCGAACGGCTTACCTTAAAGCGCATTATCCCGTGGAATACCTTGCCGCGCTGATGACGAACGCCATCGGCGGCAAGATTGAGGAGATGGAAAAGTACTTTAGTGAAGCGGCTGAAATCGGAGTCAAAGTTTTGCCGCCAGACGTTAACGAATCGGATAAGCATTTCACTGTCAGCCACGGCAACATTCGCTTTGGATTAGCTGCGATCAAAAATGTGGGAGAGGCAGCAGTCGAAGCGATTGTCTCTGCAAGAGAACGAGGCGGACCATTTAGTAGTTTCACGGACTTCTGCGAGCGAGTCGACTTGTCCATAGTTAATTCTCGAACGCTAGAAGCACTGATTAAGGTGGGTGCTTTCGACTCATTGAATTATCGCCGGAGTCAACTCCTTGCAGGCTATCAAGATGTTATCGAGTGTGCTCAGGAGCGTAAAAAAGAAAAGGAAAGTGGGCAAACTAGTCTTTTCGATTTGTTCGAGTCACCAAAGAAGAATGAAGAGGACGCTCTCCCCCCTGCGTCTTGGGAATCTGAACATTTGCCGGATATTCCTGAGATTTCCGACGACGAAAGGTGGAAGATTGAGAAAGAACTACTCGGGTACTATGTGAGTGGACATCCAATGGCGTGTTACGCGCCTGATATTGAAGCGTTTGCTACTGCAAGCCTATCCCAGCTGACTGCAAAAGCCCGCGATGGAGAGGATGTTGAAGTTATTGGGCAGGTTGACAGGCTGATTCGAAAAAACGATCGAAACGGCCGTTCGATGGCTTTTGTCACAATTACAGATACCTTCGGGTCCATCGAAGCCATTTTCTTCAGTAGTGCCTATGAGAAATTCCAGAGTCTCCTTGTTCCCAACAATGTGTTGTGGCTGAAGGGACGTCTCAATATCCGTGACGAGGTAGCAAAGCTCCTCGTGAACGAAGCAAAAACGATAGATGATGTGCGTAAACAAAGGCAATTCGTCATCGAAATTCTCTTCAGAGGCTCGTCGTTTGTCGAAGAAGATGAGGGTTTGAAGCAGTTAGCAACACTTCTCCGCGAAAGCCGGGGAACACGGCAGGTCGTATGCGTAGTTCAGAAGCAAGGACAGGGCGAGTTGCGTGTGAGTTTGCCGAAAAACTATAAGGTCAGTCCTACGAATGAATTCATTAAGGGGGTCATGAAATTGCCGAACGTGCACCAAATCAGATACGAAATAACCGATAAAGACTAATCTATGTTTTCTATTAAGAAATTACTTAGAATTGAGTGGGACGTCGAAAATCCCGCCATCTTGCGCCGGGGGCTCTTTGTGGTTGGAGTTCTCGCGTTATTGGTGCGCCTTGCTTATTACGTAGAGCTTTCCGGGAAACCATATTTTGGGGTACCTGTGCTGGATAGTAGGTGGTGGCTGCAGGATGCCCAGTCTTTTCTCGCAACTGGGTCGTTTGGTCCCCACGCTCTCTTTCGGCCGCCATTATATAGCCTGCTCCTTGCCGGGACATTAAAGCTCGTTGGTTCACATGCTTCCCTCCTCATGCCGCTTATCCAATTGCTCTTGGGAGCTGTGTTTTGTGTATGTGTTGCCTTATTGGCTGCTTCCTGTGCGAATCCAGCTGCTGGCATCGCAGCAGGGTGTCTGGCGGCTTTGAACGCTCCCCTTGTTTTCTACGAAGGCGAACTGCTCCCTGATTCTCTGAGCATTTTGTTCCTTGTTCTCTTTCTGGTTTTTTGGGTGCATGGAATTCGGGAAAAGCGTCCGTTTTATTGGGGGCTCTCGGGGCTCACAGCTGGACTTGCTTCGCTCACCCGGGCGACCGCGTTTCCTATAGGAGTGGTCTTTGCGTTTGGACTATTATGGAAAACTTTCCGTCGGTCTCCAGACAGATGCACGCTGGTCCATATGGTGGCATTTGTGCTGCCTTTTGCGGTTCTAGTCGCGGTGCCAACAGCATATAATCTTTGGTGGGGAGAGCCTGTTGTCATCTGTGGGCAAGGGGGCATCAACTTCTATTTGGGAAATAACTCGGAAGCAAACGGTGTGAATGTCATCTTACCGCGCGTTTCAGAACAGTCGAACCATTATCGAGATACCGTAGAAGAATATGCCATGATTGGATTTCTCGCCCAACAGTATGGCTGGTCGCAGGCAAAACTACGATATGAAGCAGGGGAGAGGGCTTCATTATCTTCAGTCGATCGTTACTGGTATTCCAAGGGGTTTAGCTTTCTGTTTTCTGATCTCCCCAATGCCTTAAAGCTCTATCTGAAAAAAATCGTAGCTCTCACGAACAACTATGAACCACGCAATAACAGAGATTTCCAGCTTGCTCGGAAGTATGAGTCGATGGTGTTGCAGTTACTTCCCGTGAGTTTCAGTCTCGTCTTTGCACTAGCTGCACACGGACTATTGTGGATACGAAGAATGGGGAGACCAGAGATTCGATGGATCGTACTCTACCTTGTTGTCTCGTCGGCTATCGTGCTCGCCTATTTTGTCGCTGGGCGTCTCCGGTTGCTCATTATGCCAGCAATGTTTGTGCTCGCTGGCATCGGACTTGAGCGTTTTGCTTTTGTGCTGAGCAAGAAGCAAGTGAGTGATATTGTTCGTGGTGCTGTTGTCATGGGGATTGCGGGATTTATCTCGTGCTATCCGTGGCCTCACCTGGATTTCCGGTACAGTTCCGATCAGATCGAAGGAGACGGCATTCGGGCAACAAGTTTTCCTGTCGGCGAGTTTGCGATGTTAGCCAACGCTTCAATAGAGAACGGTCATCCACATGAAGCTCTTGAATATGCGCGGGCAGCAGTGACCAGTGATCCAAACTTTGCATACGGTTGGCTTGTTTATGGCAATGCTCTGTCCGCAATCGGGAAGTGGGAAGAGGCTCTTGCAGCGTACACGAGAGGGCTCGAAACTGAGCCTCAAAGCTCCCGCTTGAGAAACAATCTCGCGGTAGTGCTGGAAAAACTCGGCAAGTTTCAAGAAGCAGCGGAAGTCTATCTCGACGTACTGAACACGAACCCTGCTGATGTAAGAGCAAATGCGAACCTTGGCTTGCTTCTTTATCGATGCGGCGATAAAGCTGCTGCGCGTACGTTTGCTCGAATTGCTCTCGAAACAAGCCCGGAAGATAGCGTTGCTAAGGCTATTCTTGGGGAGCTTGACGCAGCAACTAGTTCCCCGCAGGGAGGCAGAAGCAACGAGCTGACGACCATCCTCCAAGAGCTGGCAACACCGCTGCCTGTGCGAATTGATCTCACTTCTTCGCGGACACTCCAACAGATTCTTACGATGTTCGGAAAAACGATTGAGGATACACGCAAATCTCTCATCGGAAAAAGCTCTAAGCATGCTCGCAGCTGGTGAATAAGCTCGATAAGTTCACGTATATTCGATTCGATTTGTTTTGGTATCGTATCGCTTTAGAGAGCCACGCCGGGGTAGCTCAGTTGGTAGAGCAGCGGACTGAAAATCCGCGTGTCGGCGGTTCGATTCCGTCCCCCGGCACCATTGTTTTCTCCGCCCTTCAATCACAGCCAGCGCACCGACAGCGTAGTCACACTTTGTTCGGCTCGTCTGGTGTCCCTGCCTTTGCTATTCTCTATGCAGGCGCTTTTTCGACGAATTGACCCTATCGTGCGCGGAGCTCGCCTTCTTAGAGTAATAAAATAAGCAGTTTAATGCTCTCGAAGCGCCTCCCATTCATCAACTCGCGAGGCCGGCCCGATGGTTATGTCGGACGAATTTAACGGTGCTTTGCTCGTGATGTTTTCCAAGTCTGATGCGTTGTTATCTGTGTCAGTGTAGGGACCGGTTGAACCGCCAGGACGTTTCCTGTGGAAAGACACTGTCGCGCTTCCCGCGCTGCCAGTAAATGGCGTGCCTTCATGGAGATTGTTTGGATTTGTTGCGCCTCCAAGGAATGAAAAACCATCTATTCGCGTAGCTCCGTTTAAAATAGCGAGAGAACGCCCCGTACTATCGCCCATTCCCCCAAAAAGGCCGTTGGTATTAGTGTCGGACATATCAGGTGTCTTGCCCTCGCATGCTGAGCCGTATGCCTGAGACGCGATGAGGAAATGTCCATATGCGGGAACCGTGCCGGACAAATTGAGTATTTTGTCGCTTGTGTCGCCTCCTCCTCGAGTTCGTAATTGCCAGCCACTGAGAGAAACTGGAGCACTCGAGTGGTTCGCCAGGACGATGAATTCTTTACCGGCATTTCCATCACTACCACGTGTGGAAACCATTACGATTTTTATCGTCCCCATGTTCTGGTTTCTCAAAGTAATGAGAGAAGTCGACGCAGTGGGGAAGGTTGGATCAACATCTGCCCCACCGCTTTGCGCATGGACAATACCATTCGAAGCCAAAGACACTTGGAACGTGGTTGAGTCGGGAGCGGTGGGGGAAACGTCGCATGTCACAAGAAAATGGGTGGGCGTTGTGGTAATTCGCCAGCTTCCCATCCCAAAGTAGAATCCGCCACTGGAAATTGTAGAATTAGCGACAAGCGTGTCCCCTGGGGTTAACGATGAGCTTCCATCAGCATCGTGGTAGATTTTTACCTGTGAAATTGCATTGTCTGGGCATGTCCCTGACTTGGTGAATGATATGGTGTCTACATCCCACTCGTGCGACGATGCTGTGAGAATAATAGCCAAGAGAGGAACCTCGGTGGTTCCAGCGTCTGCGGTGGAAGGGGCCATGTCATAAGCTGCGACGGTGAGCTCGTCGCCGTCGGAAACACCGTTGATGACCGTGGCATAAGAACTCGAGAAGGTAGAAAAAGTTGGATTCACGTCGGCGCCACCAGTGGGAGAAGAGGTAATCCCGTTAGAGTTAACCTGGAGAGCAATCGTCTTTCCGTTAGCTAAGACTCCGTTCATGGTAGCAACAATGAGCAGATTCGTCTGGGCTGTCGTAATCCGCAAGGGTGATGAAAGCGACAGAGTCGCGCTTCCACTGGAGAGGGTTCCTCCAGCCAAACGCGTATCTCCCGAATCTACGATGTTATTATTGTTGGCGTCTTTGTAAATCTCGACCGAAGTGATTGCCGAGTCTGATAATGTTCCGGTTTTTGAAACGGAAATGCTTGCGAGGTCCCATTCATTGCTGGCTGCGGAACATTGCAACCGGATAAACGGAACGTCCTCTTGTCCCGGAGTAACATTGGATGGGGCAAGGTTTGTGAAACTTACGTTCAAACTGTCACCGTTGGAAACGCCGCCTGTCACCGTTGCGGCTGTGCTCGAAAAAGCAGAATGGGTTGGATCCACATCGTTGCCCCCCGAAGCACTGTGACGGATTGAATTGGCATCCACCTGAAGCTGGAGCGTCTGTCCGTTTGGCGCCGAAGCGGCGATATTCACTACAATGAGGAATGCGGCAGGGGTCGAAGTGACTCGGGAAGGAGAGGCACACGATAAGGTAACCGGATTGGAAGAGAACGTCTGCGTTGCCAGTTGGACGTCCCCTGAGCTAACCGTTCCGTTATTGTCGTTGTCACGGTAAAGGCTTACCTGGGATATGGCAGAACCAGGAAGAGAGCCAATATTGCGAACCGTGACGCTGGCAAGATCCCATTCGTTAGCTGACGCAGTGAGCGTGAAGGAAAGAACCGGATAGTTGACTGCACCTGCCGAGACTGTTGCGCCAGCTCGGTTCGTAAAAGACACAGACACTGAGTCACCGGAGCTCACAGGAGCCCAAATAAGATTCGCGAACTCTGGCCGATCGATGAACGGGTTCCGATTGTGCTGATAGGAACTGTAGATTTTGTCGTTCCGAGCTCGCTCCGCATCGTCAGGGGGATCCTGCTGGTGCCATTGCAGAAGCGTGCTCAGAACCCCCATTTGGCCATAGTTGGGGGAGACGGTATTGAGGAGGGTTAGATCAGATTCCCCACCTGTTCCATCGTATCGCACGTCCATGTAAAAAAGCGCTCGTGCGACATCGCCTTTTTGGGCATCGCGAACCTCGAATTTTGTCGATGTCCAATAGTTCCCATAGCCAGAGCCGGTGTAATTAGGATAGACATTATCGAAAACACTGTTGCCTCGGCTACTATTGAGTGACTCATCTTCCGCGAAGATATGGTGCAGGTCGCTCTTTTGCGGAGAGACATCTGCACCCAACGATTGCGGCCACAAATGCTCTCGGTTCCAGGTTGTGCCAAATGACGACTTAGGAACTGACACACCCTTATAGTGCAGTAAGACATTGTTTGAGTTATTCGGATCCTCGTCAATGTCCTTGAGAGCATTTTCGGTCGCTGTGTACGATATGACAGTATGGTTTTTGATGATCGCATGGAGTGCATTTTTCAGTGCGGTACCAGACAGCCCCTCCGCTGAATCATAATATCCCGGCGGTGGCGCAGCCCACAGTGTTGCTCCTGCGACCCATAAAAAGAGGGAAAGTCTCATACTCGTCTTGCAAAGGAACATCTCCAACTCCTCGGATGAAAGGATAAGATTTTCTTTTACACCCCTCTCAGGTCGTTCAATCAAGCTTAAAATACTTCCCACGCTGGTTTCACCAAAACGTAACTTTCGCCCGGGGGATAGGCTTGCTGGCTTTTTAAGAAGGACGGCGTTTTCTTGCCCTCGCGGGAGAAAACGCCGTCACTGGAAATCTCTCGGCAAAACCGTAGTGCAAAAAAATCAATCGAGTGTGAAATACGAGAAAGTTACGGGGCAGAAAACAGACGTGTTCTTAGGTGCCTTACTTGTAATTGTCTGGAGATCGTTTGCGTTGTTATCAGTGTCCTGGTAGTAGTCGCTCGCTGGCAGATTCTTTCGCGCGTACGATACGGTGGAACTCCCGCCTGTGCCAGAGAATGCAGTCCCGTCTCGGTAGAAATTTGTATCGTTCGTGGCACCGCCGGCAAACGAGAACCCATCAATCTTGTTCGCATCTGCAGATGTTCCATCGAACAAAGCAATGCATCGACCTGTTGTATCGCCCATTCCACCGAACAATCCGCTTGTATTGGTATCGGTCATGTCCGGGGTGAACCCTTCGCAGTTACTTCCGTAAGGATTTGAAGCAATGAGGAAATGCCTTTTAGGCGGAATGCTCCCACTGAGCGTCAGAGGCGTACCATCCGACGCGCTAGATCCCGCGCGTGTTCTGAGTTGCCAGCCGGTGATAGTTACCGTCGTGTTTCCATGATTCGCCAGTACGATAAATTCCTTAGAGGCTCCTCCATCGCTGCCACGCGTAGATACCATCACAATTTTCACCGGTGGCAGTGCGGGGTTCACTAACATTGTCAGATTACTTGATTGGTCGGCGAATGTGGGATTCACATCGTTTCCTCCGGTCGGTGCGGACGTGATCCCGTTCGAAACGACTTTAATGCCAAGCATCCGCCCGCTCGGCGAGCTCGATGCGAGACTGGCAGCTACGATGAGTCGCACTGGGGTCGGCGTCACTCTGAGAGCACCGCCAAGAGTGAAGGTCGCAGCCCCACTGCTCAGCGTGCGACTATCAAGCAAGGAATCTTCTCCGTCGAGTGTGCCATTGTTGTTCTCATCGACGTAAAGGTTAAGAACACTCACCGCGCTATCGGAAGCGTTGCCAAGTTTTGCCACAGCGATAGTGTTGACGTCCCACTCATTGCTACTTGCTGTCAGCGTAAGTGCAAGAAGTGGCACATCGCTGGCTCCAAGAGGTGCCGTCGTTGGAGCAAGATTCGAACTTGTCACAGTCAATGTGTCGCCATCAGAAACTCCACCTGACACTGTTGCAAGGGCAGAGGAAAAGTCGCTCAGGGTTGGATTAGCATCAATGCCCCCCGTCGGAGAACTCGCAAAACTATTTCCGACGATGGTAAATCCGAGCGTCTGCCCGTTAGTTAACTGCGGCCCCAGATCTGCGACGACAAGGAGATGTGATCCAGACGGTGTTATTCTCAAAGGCTCGCTGGGAGCAAACGTTAGTGAGCCACCAGAAAGCGTGCGAGTGTCGAGGAGTGAGTCCCCTGTATCTGCGATGCCGTCGTTATCCACATCCAGGTAAAGTTTTACTGCACTCACTTTCGAGTCGGGGAGTGTTCCTTGTTTGTTAACAGAGAAACTAGCGAGGTCCCATTCATTCGAATTAGCTGCGATATTTATCGAGACGAAAGGAACGTTAGTGGCCCCAGGAGTGATGAGCGAGGGAGTGCGGTCAGCGAATGTGACCGTGACAGTATCCCCGTCAGAAACCCCGCCACTGACTGTCGCAGCGTTGTTCGAGAATGGCGTGAAAGTGGGATCAATATCGTTCCCTCCACTTGTTGCGTGCGTAAGACCATTAACTTGAATCTGTAACGTCGAACCATTTGGAGCTGTAGTTACCAAATCCGCAGCTATGAGAAAATGAACCGTCCCCGTTGTGACACGCGACGGATCTCCGCAGACAAGGGTTCCACTTCCTGCAGTAAACGTCGTCGAAGCGAGCGGTATATCACCCGGACTCACTGTGCCACTGTTGTCCATATCACGGTACAGTTTGATCGCTTTTATCGACCAGTCGGGAAGCGTGCCAACATTGCTGACATCCACTGACTGCAGATCCCACTCGCCTGAATTCGCGGTGAGATCTAGGGACAAGAGAGGATAATTTGTACTACCCGCTGCGACTGTGCTACCAGCGCGATTAGTGGAAGCTACGACAAGACTGTCGTTATCGGTGACAGGCCCCCAAATGAGGTATACGAACTCTGGATGGTCGATAAAAGGATTCCGGTTGTGTTGAAAAAGTGAGTAGATCTTGTCGTTTCGCAATTGCTCAGAGGCATCCGGGGGATCGAGTTGGTTCCACTGGATGAGAGTCGACAGAACCCCCATTTCACCATAAGCAGGAGAGGTTGTGTCTTTCAAAACGAGATCAAGTTCGCCCCCTGTACCGTCGTACCGCACGTCCATATAAAACAGCGCGCGAGCGACATCGCCCTTTTGGGGGTCGCGCACCTCAAACCGCGAACCTGTCCAGTAATTTCCATAGCCTGAGTTCGTCTGATAAGGATAAACATTATCAAAAACACTGTTTCCGCGACTGCTGTTGAGGACCATATCCTCTGAAAATATGTGATGAAGGTCAGTGTTGGGCGGAAGCACGTCAGCACCAAGGGATTGCGGCCAGAGGTGTTCCCGATTCCACGTCGTACCGAACTCGCTTTTTGGTACAGAAGTTCCCTTGTAGTGGAGGAGGACATTATTAGTATTGTTGGGGTCTTCGTCGAGGATTTTGAGAGCAGCCCGAGTGTCGGTTGTCGAGCTACTTGTATAAGGAAGAACGGTATGGTTCTTAATAAGGTTGTGAAGAGCAGTGCGTAGCGCCTGTCCCGACAAACCAGCAGTTCCATCGTAATACCCCGGTGGTGGAGCGCTTAGGCCAAGAGTGCTGTCCAAGCCGAGCGCCGCAAGGAACAGAAAAACACCGAAATATTGCCTCATCCGAAATGAGAGTTTCATGGCGCATCCAACTCCATGTGGGATTTGATTGTGTATTAAACAATCTAAGATGATCGAATATTTCGCCTCTGTCAAGAAGTTTTGCGGGGGATCCCAATGCTAGTACTTCTTCTGGAGTATTGTTCATATTTTTGCGAGTGCCTGGGAGAGATCTTCAATGAGATCTTCCGAGTCTTCAATTCCCACACTGAGTCGCACAAGTTCATCGAGAATGCCAAGGCGTCGCCTTTCCTCAGGGGGATAATCGTAGTAAGAGATTGTCATCGGATGAGTTACGAGAGCTTCGACCCCACCAAAAGAAGGCCCGATTTTGAAAAGCCGTAGTGCAGAGAGGAAACGCTTTGTTTGTTCCAAGTTGGCATTAAGTTCCACTGTGACAACACCACCAAATCCGCTCATGTATTTGCGAGCAAGAGCGTGATTGTGGTGCGAGGGGAGTCCTGGATAATAGACTCGACGGACTCTGGGGTGCCGCTCAAGGAATTGAGCTACAAGAAAACCATTAAGGTTGTGGCGTTCCATCCGGATGGCAAGCGTCTTGAGTCCTCGAAGCAAAAGATAGCTCGTCATCGGATCCATGATTCCACCGGTCGTATTGCGATAGTCGCGAATTCGGTCGACGAGCTCTTTTTTTCCTAGGGCTGCACCGCCAAGAAGATCGTTATGTCCCCCGAGATACTTTGTTGCACTGTGCACGACGACATCAGCTCCTTGGGCAAGTGGCCGCTGGTTCACTGGTGTTGCGAATGTCGCGTCAACAACCAAAATGAATCCATATTGCTCTTTGAGTGCACGGAGAGTGTCCATGTCTGCTATGTTAAGGTAGGGATTAGTGGGCGACTCACTTAACACTACTTTCGTCTCCGGATGAGTTTGGAGAACCTGGGCCATTTGGTCGTAGTCACCCATTTTGACAACTGATGAGCGAATGCCAAAGCGGGGGAGCACCTTTTCGCAAAAGAGCATTGTTTTCTTATATGCATCGTCTGTGATTATGAGGTGATCGTTTTCTTGGAGGAGACCAAGAAGCGTGCAACTGATCGCCGTCATTCCAGAATCAAACACTTCGGCATCTTCCGCGCCTTCGAGTTCGCGAAGTTTCTTGATCACGACCGCGGTGGTTGGATTGCCGTACCTTCCGTATTCGAATCGGTCGACCTTGCCCGTTATGTAGTCTATAACATCGTCCATCGAGGCAAAAGTGTAAGAGGATGTCATGACGATAGGTGTTGTAATCGAATCCATATACTGGCGATCTGGTTCGCCGGCGTGAACAGCTCGTGTAGAGATGCCAAAGTTCATAGAAAATCTCCACTAATATAGTAGATAATTCTTGTGACTCTATTGTACGGTTGGCGCAAAGTCAAATTCAACACCGTGGGGGCAGGGCGAACAGAAAAAGAACTTGAAGATGCGAGGCTGTGAGCCACACCATCGCACTTGAATACTGTTTCAGAAGTGCGTAAAATAATGCGGTGTAAGCGGTAGAGAATTTTCTTGTAAGCATCAATAGTAAATCGTTCCAAAAAAAGGATGAAAGCCGTGCCTACGAAAGCAAATCCTGTCGGTTATTTGTGTCTTGTCCTTCACGCTCATCTGCCATTTGTTCGGCATCCTGAGTTCCAAGATCCACTCGAGGAGGATTGGCTCCACGAGGCTATCACCGAAACGTATATACCTCTCCTCAACTACATGGAGGGCTTTCTTCGGGACAATGTGGATTTTCGACTCACAATGAGCATCACGCCTCCGCTTGCGGCGATGCTTTCGGACAAGCTATTGCAGGATCGCTATATTCACCACATTCAAAAACTTATTGAACTCGCTGAAAAGGAGTGTGTGCGGACTCGCTTTCAGCCAGAGTTCAATGCATTGGCCCACATGTATCTCGAAAAGTTTCGCCTCTGCCATTACATATTCTCTGAAAAGTATAAAGGGAATATCTTGGAGGGTTTCCGACAGATTCAGGAAACCGGGAAACTTGAGATTATAACGTGCGGCGCTACGCACGGATTTCTTCCTCTTCTCAACGTCAATAAGACTGCAGTTCGTGCCCAAGTGACGGTTGGGCGGCAGGCTTACGAGTATATTTTTGGTAGGTCCCCGCGCGGGATCTGGAATGGAGAGTGCGGCTATTATCCTGGGCTCGATGAGTATTTGGCAGAAAATGGGATTCGCTTCTTTTTCGTCGACGCTCACGGCATTCTTCACGCAAGCAAACGACCACGATACGGGGTTTACGCGCCTCTGTACTGCCCTTCAGGGGTGGCTGCTTTTGGCCGCGATCCAGAGTCTTCTAAATCTGTCTGGAGCGCAGAAGAGGGCTATCCGGGCGATTATAACTATCGCGAATTCTACCGGGACATTGGCTTCGATCTCGATTATGAGTACATTCGTCCGTACATCCACGAGAGTGGGCTCCGCATCAACACGGGGATTAAGTATTATCGTATAACGGGCAAAACCCCTCACAAGGAACCCTATGATCATCGGCGAGCCCTTGAGGTTGCAGCAATTCATGCCGGAAATTTCATGTTCAATCGGCAGAAACAGGTGGAGTATCTTCGCTCTCTGATGGATCGTCCGCCAATCGTTGTGTCACCCTATGATGCGGAACTCTTTGGTCACTGGTGGTACGAGGGCCCAGATTTTCTTAATTTTCTCGTCAGAAAATTGCATCATGACCAAGACACACTCGCGATGATTACGCCGAGTGAATACCTTGAAATCCATCCGAAAAATCAAGTCGCTGTTCCCTCCCTATCGAGTTGGGGACACAAGGGCTACTGCGAGGTCTGGCTCGAAGGAAGTAATGACTGGATTTACCGCCACCTGCACAAAGCTGCGGACCGCATGGTGGAGCTAGCAGCTGAGTTCGAACACACTCAGGATGCGTTGACCACTCGCGCCCTCAATCAAGCAGCACGGGAACTGTTGCTTGCACAATCGAGCGACTGGGCATTTATCATGAAAACGCGAACGATGGTCGACTATGCTGTTCGGAGAACAAAAGAACATATCCTTGCTTTCACCGATCTCTACCACATGGTGAAATCGCGCAATATCGATGAGAATTACGTGTCCGCCCTTGAGAATAAGAACAATATCTTTCCATTCCTCGATTTTAGAGTGTATGTGCCGCGCTAGGTAGCGACACCTCTCGATATGTCTCGCGAAGAAAAAGGCGAGGGCAAGTTATTTGCCCTCGTTCTTTTTTTTGCCCTGGAGCAGCTGAAGGACGTTGAAGAGAGGATTCATCCCCTTGCGGGCGAGCTCGGGATTTTGCGCGATGTTAATCTTCTCATCCACTTCAGAGAAAGGATCTCCGTAGTTCATTTTTGCTGCGAGAGCAATAAACTCTTCTGTGCTCATACTGAGCAGTTCAGCTAGCCGGGAATTGGCGTCGGAGAGAGTATCGAGCCGAAACTTGGATTCTTCGGATAGCTCTTTGTTCTCCGACATCTTTGTTATCATGCTGCCGAGATCTAGAGTCTTGAGGTAGAGCTTTTTATGCTCGGGAAGCTGTTTCTGACCCTCGATCTCATCAGCAATAACATTTCTGGCACGTTTCACAAGCTCTCGGTGCGAGTCTATGAGAGACTCAATTGTGCGTGGCTGCATTTGTTGCCAAAACCAGATGCTGACAATACTTGCTGCGACAATTGTCAGGAAGAGTAACAGGAGGAAAAGGGGTCGGCCCAGAGAACGTCCGCTTTCTGAAGTTGGCTCTCCTGAAGAGCGAATAGGTTCATAGTACTCTCTTCCATACTCACGTTCGCGAACCTTCGAAAAAACCGCACCGCAAACACTGCATATTTCAGGATTGTCAGATTTCTGTCCGCATTTGGGACACTGCACTGAATTGCTATCGTAATCGAGATCGTTCATCATCATTTCCTTACGAAAGTGGATTGCACGTTGTCCATTGTGTTGTAAGAGGGTGCCGTGTCACAGTGATTTCAGTTTTTTCCACACTCTCTTAGCAACCTGCTGGGCTTGGCTGAGTTCCGCGTACAGGTTCCGATCTACGAGCTCGTTGTCTTTGAGAATCCATTTCCCTCCAACCATGAGGCTATGGACATGATGAGCACCCATCCCAAAAATCCAATGTCCTGCCACATTTTCAGATGTGAGCGGCGTTGCAAGTGGATAACGCATGAGAGCAATATCAGCCACACACCCTTCGCGTATGAGCCCAAGTTGTACTCCGAGGTATTCGCTAGCAAGTTGCGCCGATCCTCCCAACCAGCGAAGGGGCGCATCGAACGGAACAGCTGCTTTTGCGTCCCGAGCTTTGTAGAATGCCGCCGTGGATTCCGCAAACATATCAGCGTCGATGCCATCGGTGCCCAAAGCCAGGCGACCTCGCGACATTTCTTCTATGGGGGCATATCCCACTCTATTATTCATGTTTGAGCGCGGATTGTGAACGAGCCAGCATCCACAGTCGTAGGCAAGCCTCACTTCGGAGTCTGTGAGGTGCACGCCGTGGACAAGAATCGTTCCAGGGCGAAGAATGCCGTAGTCATACAGACGTCCGATGACGCGTTTGCCGCATCGGCGCAAAGCATCTTCATTGTCCGAGTCCGCTTCAGCACAATGAATATGAATTCCTACTTTAAAAGTGTCGGCTAGCTCAGATAGTTGATTCAACGTCTTGTCTTCCAGTGTGAAGCTGGCGTGGGCGCCGACTAGCCCACCATATATTCCTGGAGTGCGCCCGCTCTCGAGGAAGTCCCGGTTTTCTTCTATCCCCAGGGAAGCTCCTTCTCGTCCATTGCGATCAGTAACCTCATAACAAAGCACACCCCGCAAGCCTACTCGCTCGAGAGCTTTGCGGATTGTCTCAAGTGAGCCCCGTATGAATGAGGGGGAAGCATGATGATCAACGAGAGTTCCAGTACCGCACAACGCAGCCCTCACTGCTCCAACAAGGGCGCTGTAATAGACCGCTTCCTCGTCAAGAGCTCGATCAAGTTTCCACCATACATATTCTAGTATCTCAACGAAAGTTGTGGGACACACCTCAGGGGGTGGCATCCCCGTCGCCAAGCTCGAATAAAGATGTGTGTGGCCAACAACAAGTGCCGGAATGGCAATCATGCCTGTGCAATCAAGCTCAGTCGTGTCGCATGGCGACGAGATTGAATCAGCAATCTTGGTGACACGGTCACCTTCTATGAGAATATCTTTCTGTCCTGCCACATGAGTCGGTGCCCATTCTACTATGAGCGCATTTTTCAGAAGAGTTTTCATTTCTCAACCTCAGCTTGTCCGGATAACATGGAAAACTGATAGAACGAAATCAAGCTTCTCGTTGGATTTCTTCCTCCAAACGCACAAAACCCGTGGATGGCGTGTAGTGCATGATGAAAAGTACTTACGATATCTCACGCACGAAACTGTGAGAAAGGAGCTCTTCTGCGAGGGCCACCCCATGACTCTAAGCATCATGTATGACACCCTAGCACCTCAATTCCACGAGATGCAACTCGGGACAGTTGCAGAAAAAGTTGTTGCTGGCGAACGACTGTCGCTCGAAGACGGGCTGCGGCTCTTCTCGTGTCACAATATCACACTTCTGGGGTTTCTCGCGGACATCGTGCGCCGCCGTAAGGTGGGAGAGTATGCATTTTATAACAAAAACCTCAGAATCGATTACACGAACGTCTGCACGAAACAGTGCCTTTTTTGTGCCTTTGATCGGTTGCCTGGCGAGCCTGGAGGTTATGTTCTTGAACCGGAAGAAGTGTACGAGAGGGTTGTCCGCCATCTGCCGTGGGGGATCACAGAGGTCCACATGGTCGGAGGGATCAATCCACGTCTCCCTTTTAGCTATTACCTCGATCTTTGCCGCGCAGTAAAAAGAGCTAATCCCCAAATTCATCTTAAGGCTTTTACTGCCGTCGAGATAGCACAAATATTTAAAGTGAGTAGGCTTTCTCCGGAAGAGACTCTCTGTGCATTGCGAGAAGCGGGATTGGATTCTTGTCCGGGCGGGGGAGCTGAAATACTTTCTGAGAGAGTACACCGGGAACTATATCGGCTCAAAATATCGCCTTCCGAGTGGCTTGCAGTCCAAAAGATTATTCATCGTGCTGGGCTACGATCTACGGCGACCATGCTGTATGGCCATATCGAAACGTTAGAAGAGCGAGTGAGGCACTTGATCCAGCTTCGGGATCTCCAAGATGAAACAGGTGGATTTCTGGCGTTTGTGCCTCTGGCTTTTCATCCCGAAAATACAGAAATGTCACATATAGCTCCTCCCACAGGTATTGACGACCTTGCTACGATCGCAGTTGCGAGGCTCATGCTCGACAATTTCGATCACATTAAAGCCTACTGGGTAATGCTCACACCAAAGGTAGCACAAGTGAGCCTTGCCTATGGGGCTGATGATCTCGACGGAACCGTTATCAACGAGACGATCGTTCATGAGGCTGGTGCTCGGACACCGCAGGCACTCACCGAGGAGGAGTTGGTAAGACTCATCCGCGAGGCGGGACGACGGCCCGCGGAGCGAGATTCTCTCTATGCTATCCTCCGTGAATGGACATGCGATAAGACCTGACCCCCCTTCGCACAGCGTGTCTGCGAATTGGGAGGGGGAACATGAGGTACTGGACGTGTGTCAAACTAATGAAAAAGAAACTCTTCCAAGCGGGAACTGAGACGTGAAAGAGTGGATAACGGCAGTTTTAGTGTTTATAGCTGCAGCGTTGGTTTTTCTCTGGGTGGTCCAATCGATATGGCGAAAGCATTTGTCGAGGTGCACGCCGCTGCGTGGTACCTTCTATACAGCTTATGTAGATGAGGCCGGAAAACTTCTATTTATAGAGCTAGCGGAGCAGGAGCCATCTCTCTTCCGTCAGAGCATCTCGGTTCCCGTGTTGAACGTAATTCACCTTGTGTCTTTGGGTTTTTTGGCTGGTGCGGCCTGCGTTTTCCGGTTGGGGCAAATCTGTCTTTCCGCTGAAATGGTCGATCTTCCAGCCTGGGCTCTGATCTGGGTAAGCCTTGTTAGTCTGCTCTGGTTCTTGGTATATTTGGTTGAATACGCTGTGTTTCGTCAGTCCCAGTTTCGAGAGTATTTAAAGGAATTGTGTGGTAAGGATGGGCGCGACGAAGTCGCAGTTTGTATTAGCCTTCATGGTCTCGTTGTCCAGCATCGTATGATCCTCCTCATTTTAGCAGCGGTGGGAATGCCAGCCCCTTGGCAAGTAAGCAGTGCTGTTGTGGTCATCCTTGCTACAGTGATTGCAGGATTCTACTGGCTAACAAAATCGAAAGGCTGGCTGAGGCAGTTTATAATTCCATCGGAACTCGAACGTCCATTTTTGTCTCTTCCGGAACAGATTCGAGAAGGGGTGTGGGTGACGCCTGCTGGATTCCTTCTTGTTATTGCAGCCGCTACTCTTGTGTATTTCGGTGACGTCAGCTCTTTGGCGGTTGCCGTGATCAGCATAATCGGAGCGGGATTGGTAATCGTGAGCGAACGCTTGTCGCGAATCCACACACATTCCCAGACTCTGGAAGAATTGAGGGACCGGCTCAAAACATATTTGCTGGCTGGCGAATATCAATCGCATCGCGCGCAGGCCGTCCCCAGGTCATAAGATTTTTCTGGGGTTGGCTCATCGGGTTAGTACGCGGCAAGCATATTTTTTTCTCCTGCAAAACTCTGTTGCCAAGTCGTGATGAAAACCCTTTCGTGGGGGAGTAACGATTAGATATCCCAGTTAATTGTGGAGTGGGTTTCTGAGTATCTGTGAGCATGTCGAACCCTCATAATCTAGACACGGAAGTCCTGTGGAATCAGGATGCAGAACAGTCCCTGTTGGGTGCACTGCTCTTGGATAACGCTGGCATTGACATCGCAGCTCAGCGTCTCAAGCCAGAGCACTTCTCCGTACGGGGCAACGCAACGATCTACGAGGTCATCTGCAACCTTTATCAGGAAGGAGCTGTGGCGGATCCCCCGTCTGTCATTGCTGAGCTTCGCCAACGGAAACTTCTCGATATGGTTGGAGGGGTTGAATACATCAACTCTCTCTGGATGCAAGTTGTCTCCCCGGGGAATATCGACCATTACATACAGTCCATCTACGAGGGCTACGAGAAACGAGAACTCCTGCGGATTGCGGATAGCGTAAAGCAACGTATCCACGAAGGCGCGGCCGACGTTGACGAGATTGTTGAGCTCGTCGAAAAGGAAATTTTCGACCTCACGCAAGAAAGAAAAACAGGCGATTTTAATCACCTTGGGGCAGTTCTACCTGAGATCCTCTCTGAGATTTACACGCGAGCTCGGGAGGGGCGAGGCCCGCGAGGGGTTCGCACGGGCTTTCCAGAGCTCGATCGCATGACCGGGGGATTGCAGAAAAGCGACTTGATCATACTTGCAGCAAGACCATCCGTGGGAAAAACTGCTTTAGCAATGAACATTGCACTCAATGTAGCATTGGGGCGCATCAATGGCATCACGCCGCATCTCGAGGAGGGACTGCCAGTCGGCATTTTTTCCCTCGAAATGAGCACAGAACAGATTGGTCAACGTCTGTTGGCTTCACTCGCTCGGGTGTCAATGAGTGTTCTGCGCGGGGGGATGAAAATCGACGCAGGGAAAGAGGAAAGTCTCAATAAAGCCGCTGAGTTGCTGAAGAAAGCTCCTATTCACATTGATGACACCCCAAATCCTACAGTCTTGGAATTGCGATCGAAAGCCCGCCGCTTAAAGAGCCGCGAACCGAATCTTGCTCTCATAGTAGTGGATTACCTCCAACTCATGCACCTGGGCGGACGAGTCGAAAATCGGCAGCAAGAAGTGGCTGAGATTACTCGTTCACTCAAGGCTCTTGCGCGCGAGCTCGATATCCCTATTCTTGCGTTGAGTCAGTTGAGCCGACAGGTCGAGCAGAGAAAAGGAAAAAACAGCAAACCTGTGCTGAGTGACCTCAGGGAAAGTGGTGCCATCGAGCAAGATGCTGACATTGTCATGTTCATTCATCGCGAGAAATCTCCCGCAGAGACAGATAAGGAGAGACGTGAAGGACCTTCTGTTAGGGAACCAGCAATGACAGAGCTTATCATTGGCAAGCATCGTAATGGCCCTGTAGGCACTGTCCCCTTGATCTTCTTTAGCGATTTCGCTTCGTTTTTCCCTGCTTTTCTTGATGATAATGCTGAAGGAGAAGACGTCGGCTACTGACCAGAGGTCCTAAAGAGAGAGTGGGTGTGCAGGAGGGGAGTAGTAGCTGCCGAGAGAATATTGCAGGAGGGTGCTAATGCCAAAACAGTACATAGCTAGGGTGGTGGTTCTCGAGCGTCATGCCGACGGAACCGCACGACAATTTACTGTCACCCGAACTATCGATGAAGATATAAGTGTACGAGAACTCTTCGAATGGCGTGACAAGCGGGTGCATGACCCCGTCAACGGGGAGTTTGCGAGCCGCGAGATAGTGCTCACGCCGGATGATAAAGATTCGGAGTGGTAAAAAAGAAGCGCGCCCGGAGAGATTCGAACTCCCGACCCGCTGATCCGAAGTCAGCAGCTCTATCCACTGAGCTACGGGCGCGCAAACAAAATCAACTGCTGCTCTTCTTGGAGCAACCGGCTGTCAACCGTTACACTAATACTTACGAGACCGGCAATGCATTCGATAAAACAGGCTGAATTCCTGAGCTTTTGCGGCTCCTTCGACTCGGCACTTTAGACTCTATTCAGCAGTTTTCGCTTTTTCACCTAACGCGAGAGTTAGGACCTCTTTGACATTTTTCACGGGATGAAACGTGAGTTTCCGTTTAGCTTCTTCGGGAAGCTCCTCAAGATCATTTATGTTTTTCTCTGGGAGGATTATCTCCCGGATATGAGCTCGAGCAGCTGCTAACATTTTTTCTTTGATACCGCCGACAGGCAAAACGTTTCCCTTCAACGTGATTTCTCCGGTCATCGCCAGATAATCTTTCACAAGCCTGTTGGTCAGCAACGATGCGAGTGCAGTGCAAATTGTGACCCCGGCTGATGGTCCATCCTTGGGAACGGCTCCAGCCGGCACGTGAATATGGATGTCTCTCTGAGAAAAGAGCTCATCATTGATATCCCACTGCTGAGCATGAGCTCGCAGATACGTTAGTGCAGCCTGGGCACTTTCTTTCATCACATCACCCAGCTGCCCTGTGAGCGTAAACCGACCATTCCCTGGGGTAAGGCTCGCTTCGACAAATAGAATTTCGCCACCAACCGGAGTCCACGCAAGTCCGATCGCTACTCCAGGGACACCCATGCGCTGAGCGGTCTCGCTGTAGTATTTGGGCGGTCCAAGGAAAGTGTGGAGGTTTCGCGTAGTCACGAGCACCCGATAATTTGGGTCCTCAGCTACATGACGAGCGGTTTTCCTACAGACGGTCGCGATTTCCCGCTCGAGATTGCGGAGCCCAGCCTCACGTGTATAGCGCTCAATAATCAAACGGAGCGCATGGTCGGTAATGCGAAGGTGAGACGACGAAAGTCCATGATTTTCAAGCTGTTTGGGGATGATATAGCGTTTTGCTATTTGCACTTTTTCTCCCAGCGTATAGCCGGGGAGTTCGATGACCTCCATGCGGTCTCGCAAAGGCGGGGGAACCGGGTCCATGTGATTAGCAGTGGTGATAAACATGACCCTCGACAGATCAAATGGCATATCCAGATAGTAATCGACAAAAGCATTGTTCTGCTCGGGATCGAGTACTTCTAAGAGCGCAGCTGCTGGATCGCCTCGGTAATCCGAACCCAGTTTGTCAATTTCATCGAGCATGAGAACAGGATTATTTGACCCAGCCTGCTTGAGAGCTTTTACAATCCGCCCAGGCATAGCTCCGATATAAGTGCGCCGATGTCCACGAATTTCTGCTTCGTCGCGCATACCCCCTAAAGCAATTCTCACAAAATTTCTGCCTAAGGCTCGAGCAATGGAGCGTCCTAAAGAGGTTTTTCCGACACCAGGGGGACCAACAAAGCACAGAATTGGCCCCCGCATGTTTTGCTTGAGTTTGCGGACACTGAGGTATTCCAGGATGCGCTCTTTGATTTTCGTAAGGTCATAATGGTCTTCATCGAGAATCTTCTGAGCCCGTCGGATGTTGAGATTGTCCTCGGTGCTTTCTTCCCACGGAAGATCGAGGATCCACTCGAGATAAGTTCGGGCAACTGTGTACTCGGCGCTCGCAGGCTGCATCATTCGCAGACGATTGAGTTCCTTTTCTGCGGTCTCTCGCGCATACTGCGGCATTGCTTTGTTCTTAAGTCGTTCTGCTAGTTCTTCGATTTCCTGCGACGCGCTTTCGTCCTCTCCTAGTTCTTTGCGGATTGCTTTGAGTTGCTCGCGGAGAAAGTACTCTCTCTGAGTCTTATCGAGCTCATGTTTTACCTGAGAGCGGATTTTGGTCCCGAGCTCGAGCACTTCCATCTCGCGGGTGAGATAGTAGTGAACGCGTCGAATTCTCTCGCGCACGTCAACGAGCGACAAAACCTCTATGAGTTCCGGCACTTTGAGTTGTATGTTCGATGCGACAAGGTCCGACAGACGCGCAGGATCGGTCAGGCTTGTCGCAGCGGTCACAAGTTCCTCCGGCAGAGCATTGATCTGAGCGGCTCTTGCGAGAAGCGCGTGGATGCTTCGCACGAGGGCTTGCGTCTCGGTATCATCCGTGACGACCTCTTTGAGTTCTTCCACCCGCGCTTTGAGGTAAGGTTCCGTGGCAAGATGTTCCACGATGCGAATTCGAGCTACTCCGTGAAGCACAACCCGCACTGTTCCGTCGGTGGTGCGCATCATTCGGACAATGTTTGCTGCTGTCCCAATGTCGTACAGGTTCTCAAATTGCGCAAGGCTGGGAGCCTCGGGCTTTTTTGTGAAGACACCAACCTGCCGGGGACCGTTTATGACGTCATTGATCAGCGCTTTGCTCTTCTCATCGCCCACGATGACCGGAGCAAGCATCGCTGGGAAAAGCACAAATTGATCCAACGGAAGAATAGGAAGTTCGCTGTGAACTACAGGTTGTCCATCTTCGAGTGCATGCTGAAAGTCAATATCTCTGTCAGATTCCATGTCTTCCTCACTGAATCTGTATTCGGTATTCGTGAGAATCGGATTGCGGCTTCTTTATGGTGATATTTAAAAAACCATTCTTCAGTTTTGCCGTAATATCTTGTGGGTTGCACGGTACGGGAAGTTGAAATACCCTTTGGAATACTCCGTACTGGATCTCCATGAGATAATAATTCTCCTTGGTCACTCGGGAGTCATCATCTCGTTTACCGCGGACCACAAGATACTGGTTAATAAGCTTTATCTCGACATCCTCCTCTCGCACTCCAGCAAGCTCCATACATATATGAATGCTCTCGCGTGTTTCGTAGACGTCTGTTGGGGGAACCCATACGCGTTCGGTTGGCACGTATCGAGGATGCTGATGCGTGAAAAAGTTGTTCACCCATCGCAGAAATTCTTCTTCGAATGGGTCTTTGCTTGGGGTGCTAGAAATGACTTTCATACGAAAATTCTTCATGTGATGTCCCTTCCCGTCGCGACAAGACCCGTTACAACTGTTCTCCAGCTCGGTCGTTTTTGACTGTCACATGTGTAGGGATCTAGGGCTATGGGTGCAAGAGCTAATTTTGTAGTCTTGCTTCACTGGAATGTGTAATGGTGAGGCGGTTTTACGCCGGCGTGCCCTAAAACCAACGCCGGCGTGCGGGAGGGTTTACAATAGCGAGTGCTTTCCCTAAGATGGCTTCCCTTGGGACAAGACATGCCTCGAACCATCCTTGGAATATCCATCCTTGTGCGAATAACTGAGGCGGAACGGCGGAGGAGCCGCCGAGCACGCCCATCAAAGAATCTGGAACAATCTCGGTTGCCGGCAGGAAATAGTGTTGACGTGGAATGTAGAAAACGTGAGGAGGAATTCTGTCCCACCCAAATGGGAGGATGGTTTCAGGAACGGAGCTTCCGTTACGTATCATCTTCCCATTACGGATTTCGATGACGTCGCCGGGGATGCCACTAAGTTTTTGAAAATAATCTTTCATATTAATGACAAGCTGGAACGTTCGGCCGGGCGAAGGTCGCTCAGCGACAAATCGCGGTGGATCAAAGTATACAACATCACCTAACTGTGGCTCTGAAAACCAGTACGCTCCAGAAAACACCAGGATGAGATCTCCGCGTTGGAGGTGGGGCGGCGCTAGGTCATGAGTCAAACGGATAAAGGTATAGATGCGTCCGCTCCCTTTGACGCTGGCAAAAAGTGCGGTAAGGATGAGAGTAACAGTTCCTACGATGAGAATAGCACGGAGGCCAAAGCGGCGCCCCTGCAGTTTGGCTAGGCTTGAAAGTATGGCATAGGCAAAGAGCCCCCCAATAACACATAGCGTGGGAATGAGGTGCTGAAATGCAGTTGCTGCAACTCCTACGTAAAAGAGTACAGCAAACCATAGCGCGACTGTATTGCGGAAGTTCCAGGTCTCAGCGTTAGTCTGGATAGCACAGACAATTGCGTCTGTGCAAATTGTGACCCAAACTGCCAGGAGTGCCAGGAGAAGTAAGTTATTGAAACCATGATGGAGTGTTTCCACGCTAAACCAGAGGAGTCCCCAAAATACAAGTCCCGCAAGCACGGCGCGCTTCCACTTGCGCGAATAAAGCTGACCGAGAGGGGGCAAAAGACCTAGAATTGCGGCAACTGCAGGAAAGCGGTAGGATAATGGTTGTGCGCTCTCACGATCGCGCACTAAGCGTCCCAAATTATGTGCTCGTAAAGTAATTAAACCTACGATGCTATGGACTCCGGCTCGAAGTTTGAGTTTCCACAAAGACGAGCTCGGTGGCTCAGTCCGTTCTCCGGTCTGAAGAATACTGTGGCAACGCGTACAGCGAGTACTGGCATCAGAGTTCTTGAAACCGCACACGCTGCACACTTGCATGGGAATCAGCCTTCTCCGCTCTCCAGCCAGATCTTACGGTTCTTTTGGTCTTCCCTTGAGTGCTCTACGGTTTTCTCCCAGTCTGGCTTTGAGAATCGAGTCTCTTCTCGGATTGGGCCAAGCACTTCTTCGAGAAATGCGCGGTAGTCTCGCAGCCGCTGCTCATCGCTCGAATTGACCTGAATGAAAACTTCTCCGTTTTTTGCGATCCTCACCAGGATCTCTTCATATTTCATTGCTCTGTTTACCCACTCAACGACCTTACCACAGGAGCAGCTTTTATCACAGATTGCAATGCTGTCCTATAGGGACGTTTACCAGATAGCTCGACGGCGAGTAAACAAAAAGAAAAAAGCAGTGTGATCTCCTGAGAGGTCGCACTGCCCACTGCACTGACAACCTACGGTCAGGATTATTGCGATGAACTTCCCGAAGGCGCAGGAGAAGTCGGTGTGGCAGTCCCTTTCGAAGATGGTGTTCCCGTCTCCGACGGTGGAGTTTGCTTTTCTTGGGCTGCTGAGGCAGGCGTTGGGCTAGCGGCCGGAGCAATTTGTTCTGGGCCGCCGCTCAGAAATTTCTCCACTCTACTTTTTGCGATGTACTCGCCCCAAAACGTGAGAACAATGGTCAGGACGATAAAAGAAATGGCGATGTTCCTCGTCCACTTGCGCAGAGCAGACCCTGCAGCTCCAAAGCCAAACGTTTCGCCAATGGTTGACGCTCCACCAAGTCCGGAAAGTCCGCCCCCCTTTCCTTCTTGAGCCAAAATGACGAGTATGAGAAAAAGGCATACAAAAAAATAAACAACCAACAGGAGATAAAAGCCGATCAAAGCAATCATCTTGAGTGTAAAACCTTTCTTTAGTCAGAGCTAAGTCAATATTAGTAAGCGCATGACTCTGTTCGCCGGAGTTGTACAGAAAATTCGGCGAAAAATTGTCTTCAGCGCAAAGATTCGTCAAGGTTCGTACACAGTCTTGCAAAAGAAAAAGTGACAATTCTCAGTACCTTGTTTTTAACACATGATGAAAAGAATAAAAACGGGACCAGCTCTCGGAAGAATGTCTCGATGACCGTGGTGCCTCAAGAACCTGAAGGAGAAAGGATAACATGACGAACAAGGTTCCCATCACAGTGGCTTACGGAGACGGAATAGGTCCAGAAATCATGACGGCGACGTTGCGGATTCTTGAAGCAGCGGAAGCACGCATCGAACCAGAAGTCATTGAAATCGGAGAAAAGGTTTATCTTCGCGGAATTCCGGAAGGGGTAGAGCCATCAGCCTTCGAGTCCCTGCGACGTACTCGCGTCTTTCTCAAAGCACCCATAACTACACCGCAAGGTGGAGGTTATAAGAGCCTGAACGTTACCACCCGGCTCGCTTTTGGACTCTATGCTAATGTTCGTCCGAGCAAAGCCTATTATCCTTATGTTAAGACAAAGCATCCCAATATGGATGTGGTCATTATCCGTGAAAACATGGAAGACCTTTACACGGGAATCGAGCACCAGCAAACGCCTGACGTTGTGCAGTGTCTTAAGCTAATCTCTCGGCCAGGTTGCGAGAAAATTGTCCGTTATGCGTTCGAATACGCACGTTCGAACGGCCGCAGGAAGGTGACCTGCTTTACAAAAGATAACATTATGAAAATGACGGACGGCCTTTTCCATCGGGTTTTTGATGAGATAGGTGCAGAGTATCCCGATATCGAGAAAGAGCATTGGATTGTCGATATTGGTGCTGCAAAACTTGCAGATTCTCCTGAGCAGTTCGACGTTATCGTCATGCCAAATCTCTATGGAGATATCCTCTCTGATGTTGCCGCGCAGATCGCTGGAAGTGTCGGATTAGCAGGTGCAGCAAATATCGGTGAGAAGTGTGCGATGTTCGAAGCTATTCATGGTTCTGCTCCTCGCCGCGCAGGCCAAAATCTGGCTAATCCGTCGGGACTGTTGATGGGAGCCATTATGATGCTCGTTCACATCGGGCAGTCTGAAGTCGCTGAACGCGTCCAGAATGCATGGCTAAAGACTATCGAGGATGGAATTCACACTTACGATATCTATGATCCCGCGGTAAGTACCCAAAAAGTGGGAACCAAAGAGTTTGCCGATGCAGTTATTGCACGTTTGGGAGAGATTCCCACTAAACTCAAACCAGCTAGATTTCCGCGGACGTCCGGACAGCCTTCATCCGAACCAAGGAACGAGATGCATGTCTCAAAGCCCAGCCAGAGCGTCCAACTTGAACTGTGTGGCGTGGACGTTTTCGTGCGCTGGGAGGGGAATAATCCGGATGACCTCGCCAAGCTAGTCACAGGACTCGCTGGAGATGCGTTTGAGTTGACGCGTCTTAGTAACAGAGGCCAACGCGTTTGGCCAAATGGCTATGAAGGAACAATGCTGGTCGACCACTGGCGCTGTCGGTTTGTGAAGCGAGAGTCTGCCCCCAACCTCACCAACGACGCTATTCTTGCGCTTCTAGGGCGGATCAGTGGGGCAGGGCTAGACTTCATTAAGACTGAAAACTTATACTTAATGGATGGGAAGCCAGCTTTTGCAGCGATATAACCGTTTGGAAAAAAAGCCACTTCTAGAAAAGATTCGTCAACCATCCGACGAGAAAAGTGCGAGCGTAGGGTGGGATAAGGGTCGAAGTAATCTTTTTTACAAGAGCAAGTAGTTGTTTCCATTGCTTCGCCAAAAGCGAAATAGTCTTATTTTCTAAGAATCGTTCCATCGGCTACAAAAACTTATGGCGGTCAGAGATTAACTCGAGCACCAGCATGACAAACAACAAATCTTGCTCCCAGTTCAGATCTTAAGAGGAAAGCCTGGGATCGTATGAGTTCCCTGTTTCAGGCTGCCCAGGCGAAGATTGCGGCACTCTTTGCTCCGGACGATCGTATAGCACTGGAACCGGGACTTCTTTTCCCGCTGACGGCCGAGGACTATTCATATTCGCTCGGAGAGGCAAGCTGGCTTCAGGGGTTGGTGAAATGGCGGCTGCCGATGCTTGAATCTTCCGCGAGCTAGAACTGCCTGCGTCGGCACCATCTTGCGGCACCGTTTCCTGATTTCCCCACGACTTCCCCTGGGTTTGTTTTCCTCGGGAGGTCTTGGCGGGGACAACTGTGATGGTAGAACTCCCTCCAGAAATGGGCGGTGGGGGCACGAAAACACGTGATAAGGTGCTGCCCGCTCCAGCCCGCGTTGTCGAACATCCGGTCAGGCTGATCATAACGCTAAAACCTATGCCTATCATTGCCCCGAATTGCACTCGCATCGTCAGAGCTCCCACTAGACGGATTCTTTTTCCTTTTTCTGCAAAACTGACTGTAGCTTTTTTGATACTCCTACTTCATGTCAACCCTAGTTTTCCACAACTTTTTCCACACCTCACTCACAGCTTTTAAGTCTGCTTATTTCTTCCAGAATAACTCGGAAAAGCGTTGGATCAGTGTCCTTCGCGATCGCCTCATAATAAGCCTCTGTTCTCGTCAGATAACGATGCCGTTTTTGCGAGTCAGGGCATGAACGCAGGGAAATAAGGTTGTCGAGCCGGTCGCAAAGTTTTATTATCCTCACGAATGGTGAAGCATTTATTATACCAATCTTGTACTCCTCCGCTGAAAGAAATTTCTCGGACGTCTTTTTGCTAAGAATGTCTACAGCTGCCGCAATTTCGTCGCCCATTATCTCGGCCAGGCGTGCGCGTGTGAGGGCAGAATTGTCTTCGAGTACATCGTGGAGGATAGCTGTCGCAACCTCGCTCTCAGACGCTGATGGGTTGACAACAAGGTAATGGTTCGCGACTCGCAGAGGGTGAATTATATAAGGCTCTCCACCGTCTCTGATCTGTTGCGAGTGGGATTCTTTAGCCAGGGCAATAGCACGCCTCACTGTCGCATCGGAGCCGAACCGGTAACGGCAGTACGCTAGTAACGACGCTTCCAAGTGATCCACATAAAAATTATGGGCTGCAGAATCCATTTCTGTGCCTCGCCGTTAGTCAAGTTCTATTCCTGTTGGATGTTGATCTTCATGTGCCCGCTATAACCGGATTGATAGAACACCGAGATGTCTTTCATTGGATGGGGCTCTCTCATGTTTCTTAAGGCTAGTAATAGAATGTCTTAATAGGCGAAAGTTATCATTGCGTTATCGCCAGAGATTCTGGCAGCAAACAAGTTGCAAATAAGGATGACAATGGGCATACAACAAAACTGGTAGTGTAGTTTTCTGGGGACGAAGGAAAAAGCAAGACTGCATTGCAATCAGGGGATATGGGAATTCGACAGCGTCCACTTCTTTGGTCGCCATACCATGAAAAAACGTCGACCGGTGGCAATGTAAGCCGCACGGTGCCACGTCCTTTGTGGTTTTGTCAGAGGATCCAAAGTGTACCCATTGATAGCGAATTCAGCGAGAGCTGCTGCCAAAACCCAAAGCTCCGATTATCCGCACTCCTTCCTTCCCGAGGCGGTCGGTGGATTGTATTCTTGTGGGGTCTGAAGTGAGGCTTTCTGACGTTGGCATACTACTGGTACCATGTGGGACTTCGGTCTGACCAAGGGCCGACGTGGTGACTCTTTCGGTGGAAGAGTGTGTGTGCCATGTGGTCTCGTCCGGTCGTTTCAGAAAGACTGAGCGACTCTCATCCTCTCATGTTGCCAGGAAGATTACACGTTACGCGCGACCTGTGGGGTACTACTCACTGTGCGCTCCGGATGAATGCAGTTTGGCAAGAGAGGAAATTCTTTGCAGGAAAGTAATGCCCCCATGTCAGTCATAAGATTCTTTTTGCAAAAATTGCAATAAGTGAATGCAGAATATTGGGCATGGTAAGCGCTTTGTGTTGTTTGGTCATTTGCATCTGATCGAACAACTTTTTTCTTTACCCGCTGGCGGCTTCTGCCTATGAGGGTAGCGATAACATGAGGAAAGGAAAGAGCCATGAAATTGAGAATGGGTGCTGTGATAACTGCAGCGACTGCGGCAATTTGCATGGCAGGAATTCCGCTCATTGCTAAGACTGGAGCACCTGAGTCTGGGAATTCTGTAAAGTCACCAAAGACCGACCGTTCGGCCCGCTCATCGAGCGAAGGTCCAGCGTCATCGCAAAGCAAAACTCAGTCAACTTCCAGTCACTCGGCCTTGCAGGCTCAGCCACAGTTTTATCTGGATCAGAAGGCAGCAGGGAGTAGTGCCAAAAAGACCCTCACTGAGAAGACGCAAGCGATAAAGAAATCGGCAAAAGTTTCTAGTTCAAAAAAAGACAGCCATATAGCCGGTCCCGATTCGATTCGGCGGTTGGGAAATGGTGAGGAGACCGCTTTGGTTTCCGGAGTTGGAAGCTCTGACGCTGCTCAGTCACGGGCGGTGGCGAACCTTTTAGGGACAAACTCTCCCAGTCAGAGGCCACAAGTCGTGGTACTCCCACCCCAGCCTTCTACCTCGAAACGTACGATGTGGGCAAAACTGAACCCTTTGAACCTCTTCAACCGTCGTACACCTCGGTTAGTTCCTACCGGGTATATTCAGACGGGAATAGCGTCCTGGTACGGTAGCGATTTCCACGGCGGACCAACCGCCTCAGGCGAACGTTATGATATGACTTCCCTGACAGCGGCTCATCCTTCTCTGCCTTTTGGCACTCTCGTGAAGGTTACTAACCTGAATAATGGAAGAGACGTGATTGTGCGTGTGAACAACAGGGGACCGTATTTGCGCAATCGCATTATCGATTTGTCGAAAGAGGCAGCTAAGCAACTGGGAATGGTAAGTGCTGGAATCGCAAAAGTTAAGGTCGAAGTTCTGTCTGCTGTAGAACCAATCGAACAATTTGGGCAGAACGCGTGGAGAAAAGTCGCTAATCGCTAAGCTCAATACGACGAAAAAATTCCGGCAACGACCGTCCTTAGGAAGCACGCGTTGTGCAGATTGCTTCTTTGAGTGACTTGAACCAGGGAGATGTTGTTTGCAGAGCTTCATTCAGGCTCTTTGCTGCAGCAATCTTCTCGATCAAAGCACTTCCCACAACAACCCCATCAGCATGGAGCGCGACCTGACGAGCTTGTTCTGGCGTTGCGATGCCAAATCCGACGACGACTGGCAGATCGGTCACTTGCCGAAGCTCCCGCAGTGGCTCTTCAATCGCGAATTTACTTTGGGCACGGGCGCCAGTGACTCCTTTTACCGAGATGTAATAGAGGAAGCCTGAGGCATTTTGTACAATGACCTTCTTTCTCTCTAAGGGGGTAGTTGGGGCAACGAGCAAAATGAAGTCGATGTTATGGGCTCTCAAAATTGCCTGGAGGGGAGGTGCCTCCTCCACAGGCACATCGGGAATGAGAACAGCATCTGCGCCAGCGTCCGCTGCATCCCGGGCAAAACGTCCAAGACCGTAGTGATAAAAAGGATTCAAGGCTCCGAAAAGAACGATAGGTGTGTCGTTGTTTTTACGGAATTCTCTTACTAGCCCGAGCACTTTTTCTAGGGTTGTTCCAGCCTCCAGAGCCGTCTTACAAGCACGTTGAATTGTTGGACCATCAGCAATAGGGTCGCTGAAGGGCACTCCCAACTCAATTATGTCTGCGCCATTCGAAGCGAGCATCTCCATGAGAGGCACTGTCCAGTCGAGCTGAGGGAAGCCGGCGGTGATATAGGGAATGAGCGCAGGTGTGTTCTGTTCTCGCAAGTTTTCGAATGTGCGTCTGATCCTATTAGCAGCCATTTTGTTTTCTCGGTGTGTGGAAATATGCGTTTTTCTTATGATTGAGCTTTTTCATTCGGGTACATTGAGGAAAACGATGTGAAGAGAAAAAGCTCGAATTTAGATGTTTGACATGGAAATTTGACCATGCAGTCTCGTTAGTGTTTACTGTAGGCAAAGTGTCGTGAGAGGTGGCCAGAGTCATGCCCAACGAGGTTCTCGAGAAACGGGAGCTTGCACCAAGGACGCACTATCTACGTGTGGAGGCGCCACTCGTAGCCAGCCATGCACAACCAGGGCAGTTTATCATCCTCAGGCTTCACGAAAAAGGCGAAAGAATTCCGCTGACGATTGCAGACAGCGATCCTGTGGAGGGCTCTATTACACTCATTGTGCAGGAAATAGGGGGTACTACCAAACAGATTGCTGCTCTTCGAGCAGGCGACCACGTGAGTGATGTTCTGGGACCGCTAGGTACGCCGTCAGAAATAGAGAATTTCGGTACCGTTGTTTTGCTTGGGGGAGGTTTTGGCATAGCTGCGATCCATCCAATCGCGAAAAAGCTGCGAGCAATCGGGAATAGGGTCATCTCTATTTTAGGTGCGAGGACGAAGGAACTTTTGATTCTGGAGAAAGAAATGCGAGCCGCGTCGCATGAAGTCATCATTGTCACAGACGATGGCTCTTATGGGCGACAAGGCTTAGTTATCGATCCCCTCAAGGAGATGATTGCCCAAGGAACTCGCATCGATCGGGTAGTAGCAATTGGTCCCTTACCAATGATGCGGGCAGTAGCGGAGCTCACTCGTCCTTATGGGATTCGGACTGTCGTGAGTCTCAACCCTGTTATGGTGGATGGGACTGGAATGTGCGGTGGGTGTCGGGTGAGTGTCGGCGAGGCTACCCGGTTCGCGTGCGTCGATGGCCCAGAGTTCGATGCTCACCTTGTTAATTTTGATGAGCTTGTTTCGCGTACGCAAATGTATCGCGATTTTGAACGCTTCCATCTCTGCAAACTCGAAGAAAAGTTGAGTTCCACATCCGTTCCGGAGGGAGCTGTAAACAAATGAATCCACAGGAGCGAATGAAAATTGCTCGTCATCCCGTTCCTACAAGAGCACCAGAGTCGCGGATACGCTGTTTCGAAGAGGTTGCTCTTGGTTACGACGAAGCTACCGCACGCGAGGAGGCAATGCGGTGCATCCAGTGTCGGAAGCCAGCATGTGTGGAGGGATGTCCCGTCGCCATTGATATTCCCGGTTTTATCCGCGAGATTGTTGCTGGCAATATTGCTAGTGCGGCTGCTATCATCAAGCGCACTAATAGTCTTCCCAGCATTTGTGGGCGAGTTTGTCCTCAGGAAACGCAGTGCGAACAAAAGTGCGTCATTGGGAGAAAAGGCAAACCGGTCGCTATAGGAGCTCTTGAGCGTTTTGTTGCGGATTGTGACAGGCAATATGGTCTGACAAAACCCGATGTTTCAGTAAAGCCTACGGGGAAAAAGGTTGCAATCGTTGGTTCGGGACCTGCGGGACTCACTGCCGCTGGGACCCTTGCGCAGCTAGGTCACGAAGTGACGATTTTCGAGGCGTTTCACAAGCCCGGGGGAGTTTTGGTGTACGGGATTCCTGAGTTCCGCCTTCCCAAGCAAATTGTCCGCGAAGAGGTCTCGACGCTTGAGAGACTGGGAGTTCAGTTCGAGTTGAATGTGCTCATCGGAAGAACGCTGACTATCGATGAAATCTTGGGCACAGAGTACTCAGCGGTTTTCCTTGCCCCTGGCGCCGGGGTCCCGCAGTTTATGAATATTCCTGGGGAAAATCTCAACGGTGTCTGCTCGGCCAATGAGTTCCTCACACGGGTCAATCTCATGAAAGCATACCTTTTCCCCGAGTATGAAACCCCCGTATATTGCGGCAAGCGGGTGGCTGTGATAGGGGGAGGAAATACCGCCATGGATGCAGCTCGAACAGCACTCCGTCTTGGCCCAGAAAAAGTCTATATTGTGTATCGACGAAGTGAAAAAGAAATGCCGGCGCGCTTGGAAGAAGTGGAACACGCAAAGGAAGAAGGCATCGAGTTTTTGTGTCTGACGGCGCCAATAGCCTATTACGGAGACAGCCGAGGCTGGGTCAGCGAGATGGAGTGCATTAAGATGGAACTGTCTGAGCCAGACGAGTCCGGGAGGAGAAGACCTGTTCCCATTCCTGGTTCGAACCATCGCATCAGTGTGGATACAGTTATTGTGGCAATAGGTGCAAAAACCAACGATCTCATAGTCAAAACGACGGGTGGTCTGTCAGTTGCCAAAAAGGGTTATCTTCTTGTTGATCCACAGACTCAAATGACAGCGCGCCCAGGGATATTTGCTGGTGGTGATATTGCCGGAGGAGAAGCAACTGTCATCGCCGCTATGGGGCAGGGGCGGGTTGCTGCCCATAGTATCCACCGATATGTTATGGAGCAATGAGGCTCACAGTTCTTCCGGCGCTCTTACGAAATAGCCATTAGAAATACTGCAGGCTTTCTTTTTTGTACTCTTTTGTACTCAGCAAAAGCCGGTATTCGTGTACGCCAGTCTTCTCGGCCACTTCCCGCGCAATTTCTTCACACCTTTGCATTGTCTCACAATGCATCATTGCGAATAGGTTGTAGGGCCACTCGGGATAGGTGGGTCGTTCATAGCAATGAGTAATTTCTTTGTACGCCATGAGAGTTTGTGCCACCTCAGTGGCCTTATTCGGATCAGGAACACGCCATACACTCATAGCGTTATACAGTTTTCCCACCTTCTGGTGTTTGAGGATCGCTCCGATGCGTCGGATTATCCCTTTCTCTCTCCAGAGAGCGATTTTCTCGAAAAGCTTTTCTTCCGAAATGCCACATCGTCGGGCAATTTCCTCATAAGGATGCAGGGTGTCGAGGGGAATGGTTCCCTGCAACTGATGGATAATGTCTTTATCGAGATCAGAGAAGCGCATCGTTAGTCATCTTTCTCCGTCGGTGGATGACTCCCAGGGCTCCCGGTTTCAGAAGAAGAAGGTGAGAAATCAAAATTCACGTAAATTTTGTGCATGCGTACTGTTGGCAGGTACAGAATATCGGTAATGCCGGACCGCTGCTTGATTTCTTCGAGGAGCTCAAACATCGCTGCACGTGAGGGTGCCGCCAGTGTAAACCAGAGATTGTAATCATGCGTCCTTTTATAGTTGTGTGACACGCCAGGGTACGAACTGATGAGATGACCTACTTCATCAATCCGATTCTCGGGTACACGCATAGCGACAAGGGCGCTCATGAACCCAAGTTTCTTTGTATCAAAAACAGCTCCGAGTCTCCGAACTATCCCACGTTCCATGAGACTCCGAATGCAGCGGTAGACTTCGTCTTCGGAGATGCCGTGGCCAATCTCTTTAGCGATATCCAGATACGGAGAATGACTTACCGGAAACCTAGATTGGACGATGTTGAGAACCGCCCGATCAAGCCAGGAGAGAGGCAGCTCTTGGGCATTTTCGGAAACCATGAGTTTTTGCGATTCCTTAGCTCCAAAGTAGCACTTGCTAAGTCCTATAACTTCTACTCCATTTGGCGCCCACTTCTTCACATCGGTCTGGTACTTCGCTTCAGCCGTGTCTCCGTCAGCTTTGATTCTTAAGTTCTGGATTTGGAACGGGCGGTTTTCTTCCGATTACCACAGCAGACAAACCGAACGGAACATTTAGCCAATCCAAGAGCCGGCTTATCGGCATAAGAAGTTTCTGGAGTCGGATGTGTGAGCTTTTTATCTCGCTGGAACGCAATACTTTGCCGGCAATGAACCATCCAATTGCACCAAGCGGATTGAAATAAAATTTGTGCTCGACGGCGAATCCTGCTTGTCGGATCAAACTTGCGAGATCATTCAGACGATAGCGGCGATAATGCCCCAGATTGGCATCCATTTTACAGTAGAGAGCCGGATGAGCAGGAACGAGTAGCAGGAGACGTCCCTCCGGTTCCAAGAGATCAAACATGTTCGACAATGCTTTTCGGTCATCCTCAATGTGCTCGAGAACATTCAAGCACACGATTGTGTCTGGTGAGAATTCCCGCAGTTCCTGGGGAGGTGGTTCTGTGACGTCATATAAAACTACCCGCACATTAGCCTTATGGCCAAATTTTTCGGCTAGATACTCTACATAGTCTTGCCGGGCATCAGTAGCCACAACTTGCCTATTTTCGTCACGGCTCAAAAAATCGATGTTATTTCCTGTTCCCGCTCCTATCTCGACGATTCTCTTCCCAAGATAGGGCGAGAGTCGAGCGTAGATCCACTCCGCATAGGCGCCAAAAGATTCCAAATTGCGAAGGGTGATTTTGCCGTAGTCCTTATAGCGTCCCCTGGCGTACTTGAGGATGCACCAAATAGCCTGTAGGCCGTCTTTCCACCCAATCTTCTTTCCTTCGGCGTAACTTCTTCCGTCATAAGAAATGCCCACCTCATAAATCCTGAGATTCATGCGAGCTAGTTTTGCTGTTATCTCCGGTTCAAACCCGAACCTGTCCTGCTCAATGCGGATCTGTTTCATGATATCCGCTCGAATCATTTTGTAGCAGGTTTCCATGTCGGTGAGCGTCAGGTTGGTGAACATATTAGAAAGAAGTGTCAGAAACTTATTGCCGACCGCATGCCAAAAATAAAGGACTCTGTGAGCTTTGCCGGTGAGAAAGCGAGAACCATAGACTACGTCAGCTTTCCCTTCGAGGATCGGTTGGAGAAGGATATGATACTCCTGCGGATCATACTCCAGGTCTGCGTCCTGAATAATAACATAGTCTCCCGTGACGTGCTCCACACCTGATCTGATGGCAGCACCTTTACCCCTGTTTTTTGGATGGTAAACGACTTTGTCGACGAGTGCGGACAGCTCGGATTGTAGAAGTTCGCGGGTCCCATCTGTTGAGCAATCATCCACCACGATGATCTCTTTCGGTATGTCCACAGCGCGGACCCGTTCGATAATTTTCCGTAACGTGTGACGTTCGTTATATACGGGGATGATGACGCTCAGTTTCATCCGCTTCCCTCTTCACATCTTATGGGGTCATTTACTTGTGAGTCTGAGGGTCGCCATGCAAGAGACAAATCGGTAACGCGTACCCGTAACTTTGCTTTCACTTTGCGGTGACACCGCTAGTTGCCGCTGAATTTTCTTGCGGCTCGATGCCAGTGTCTTGCTAGCGTTAGTTGTTAGCCCAATGCTATCAAAGGAGGCATATTATACAATGCGTAAATCAGCGATGTTGTTCGCAACACTGCTCGTGGCGCTCTCTCTTTTCCTTCTCGGTGCCAAGGCACCCTCGAATAAGAAGGCAAAAGAAGGCGTTGTTGCTTCTCTTCTGGAGCACAATTATCCGAAACTGACCGTTGTTATCGTTTTTGATCAGTTTGCCTACGAGTACCTGGTGAGGTTCTCTGATCTCTATTTGCCGGCTGAAAATCCTGCGGATGGGAAGATAGGTGGTTTCCGCTATCTTATGGAGAAAGGAGCATGGTTTGCAGACGCTCATTTTTCGCATGTTCCTACCTTCACCGGCCCAGGGCACTCTGTGATCATGACAGGTGCACCTTTGGCTGAAACCGGAATCGTTGGCAATAGTTGGATTACACCTGACGGAAAAACACTTAACTGTGTTGAGGATCCGAACCAAAAAGTCGTGGGGGCCGAGAAGCCTCGTGCGCGCGCAGCTTCTCCCGCCAATCTACGAGCAAATACGGTTGGCGATGTTTTGCGGTTGAGCACGAACAATAAGGCCAAAGTAGTCGGAGTGGCAATCAAAGATAGAGGATCGGTCTTGATGGCGGGTCATCAGCCGACGGCATGTGTGTGGTATGATGATGGCACGGGCAATTGGGTTACCAGCACGTGGTACACGACGGGGACATTACCTCGATTTGCGGAGCGCGTGAATCGGGAACGCCTTGCGGACAAGTGGTTTGGCGCTGTGTGGGATCGCTCTTTCGATTCCTCAGTCTACGCTAGCAGATGTGTCCCTGCTATGCCTGAAGTGCAAGGCAATGCTGGTGGGCTTGGCTCAGGATGGCCAAAACGACTTGCACCTCCCAATGCAGACAAGCCCGACAAAGATTACTACTCGCGCCTTGCCCACAGTCCATATGGCGTCAAAATGACTTTTGAAGTCGCGAAAGCCGCTATAGAAGACGAAGGACTGGGCCAGGACGAGGTCCCAGATATCCTTACAGTAAGCCTATCCTCACCTGACTATGCTCTCCATTCTTATGGTCCTCAGAGCGAGGAAGCATTGGAAATGGCAGTGCAATGTGATCGGAATTTGAGCGAATTTCTCAACTACATCGACAAGAAGATTCCTGGTGGATTAGGGGCTACGGTTATCACTGTGCTCGCTGATCATGGGATTGCTCCGATTCCTGAAGTAGCACGCCAAAGTGAAAAGCTCGAAGTTGCTCACGTTCCGAGCAAGGAGATTGAAGCTGCAGTTGGCAGAGCCTTGCAGTCACAAGTATCCTCCACGACTGTTGCTGCAGCCTTGAGCTTCGGTTATCAGGAGCCTTACGTATATCTGAATCGTAAGCTTGCTGCCGAATACAAAGTGGACCTGCCCGCCGTGCGAGTTGCGATCGCTAAGGAGATTCAAAAACTTCCGGGCGTTTATACAGTTTACACATACGACCAGATTGCGGAAGGACGACTTCCCAATAGTCGAATCGCAGAGCTTGTTTACAACGGCTTTGATCCCACACGCAGTGGAGATGTAATGGTTGTTCTCGACCCCGGGTGGCTGCCTGGAAGCGGTTACAAAGGGACGTCTCATGGGACAGTCTGGACTTATGACACCAAGATTCCTCTCCTGTTTGCAGGAAAAAATATCGTTCCTGGCCTGTATACCGATCGCGTTGATGTGAAAGACATCGCTCCTACATTGTCTTTCCTTTTGGGTATTCGTTTCCCAGATTGTGCGCGTGGTCGGATTCTGGGGGAAATGCTGAAAAAGTAGTAGAGGAGAGATTGCTTCCTAGGACCGCCGGAGGGCGAGAGATTTTTCAGAATCACCCTCCGGCGATTATCATTTTCTGTCCGTGGCGGCTGGCATGTTCGTTTGAATGCTTTGCGGCCACGCTTCGGGTGGAAGATGAAAGTAAGAAAAAGTAAAAGTGTTCGGCGCCAACTTCTCGTTTACGAGAAGACTATGGAAATACCACTCCGACGATCTAAGCAGGCGACCGTCACGACTGTATTCGTAGTGAATTCGCCGAGCAGGCACCCATATTCCTTTGGCTTTCCCAATAGTAATGTAGGTTTCGAAGAGCTTTTTTCCTTTCGAATCTCTCACTATGTACTCGTTGAGATAGCCTTTCTGAGGGTTGATGACATAAACAAGTTCTTCGTTCGGGAGCTCGTCATTTGTAAACCTGACAACGAGACGCTCTTCGTCTCCATATCCGAAACTCCAGATGGAGGGCTTATTCTTCATCGAGGAAAGTGTTTGGTAAAGATCCAAAAGACTCACCTGTTCATCAGCTAGCAGTGAGATACGAAAGCTCACGATAGGATTTTTTTCATGGACTGCCGGATTGTATGGAACTTCCGTGATCCAACCTTTTGGTGATTTTTTCTTGGCGTCGATGCTGTAGACTGAGTCATCACGAATCAGGAAGGCTGCGAGCACCTTTGACCAATCTGCATTCTCACGACTTCGGCCAATAGGACTCTTTCCATCCCATGGGAGGGTGAGAGATACACTTGCTGTCGTTGTGTATGCAAAATGAATGACGCGAAGGGGAGGAGCTGCAGACGCTGTTGTGAAGATGTTTTCTCGCCACACGACAGCCCCCTCCGCATTCTTGATCTGGCGCAGTGTTGCCTGTTGTCTGGCAACGATTTGCGCAAGAGTTATGCTTGTCTCACGATACTGCGCTGAGGGAGGCGTTTTACTCACAGGCTGGGCATGGACCCTGCCGTAGAGAATTAACGGTAAGAGCGAGAGCACAGTAATCCTCATGACTTGAGCGCGGAGGCCTACCCCGGAACTCTTCTGGGTCAGGAACCGAGATTTTCTATCTTTCATGTGACCTTCCCATAGCCACTAAAGTAGCTATATCGTGGATGTTTGTCTTCATGCGGGACAAAGAAAGCAACGTCGTACTCCTCAAGCTCAGTGACAAAAGAGCCGCTCTCCATGCGAGTTATTCGATTCTCCTGGAGAAGATCTTTTAAAGGAAGAGAATCAAAAAGTGAACTTATTGGGATAAAAAAGCGTCCTTTGGCAGGTTGATCGGAGACGTTGGCCAACACAACGACCGTTTCTCTCGGGTTAGATGTTGAGCGGGCGAAGGCAAGAACTGTTGGATGAGCTGGTTGAGGAAGATTTTCATAGCGACCGATCCGGAGTGCTTCCCACTCACGGCGAAGTCGGGTTAACTTTTGGATAAAAGCAAATGTTTGGCCATCCCACTGCTCTCGATCCCAGACCATTGGACCACGATTGCTCGGATCGGGTCCGCCATTCATCCCGATTTCTTCCCCATAGTAAATCATGGGGATCCCCGAATAGCTGAACGCGAGGGCATACCCGAGCAAACGTGCTTTTCTGTGGGGGATAAGGGTGGCTAGTCGGGGAGTGTCATGAGTTGCGAGAACGTTCCAGGATCGCAGCAATGCTGGATAGTGATAACGCTTAGCCATGCGTTTCAGGTTTGCGGCAGCTTGTTCAACTGTCGTTTCGCCCTTCAACAGAGAAAGAATCGTGGCCCGGAAATAATAATTCATGACACCGTCGAGGCAACCTTCCTGAGCAAATTCCTCAGCGTATCCCATGATCTCACCGACAGCACCGTCGGGGGCATTTTCCTCCGAAACAATTCGGGCAATCTCACTGCATAGCTGCGGCCCAAGGTCATTCGCACAATCGAGTCTCCATCCCGTAGCTCCTCGGCGGAGCCAATACCGTAGGACCGAGTCTGAACCTTTGATGAGCGTTTCGATTACAACTGGGTGATCCAGATTGAGCTCAGGAAGAGATCTGTGACTCTGCCAGCACTCGTAATCGACCGGGTGATCGAGCCAGAGAAAAAAATCTTTCTCGGGTGCATCGTTCGTTTGGCATGCTTTCAGAAACCACGGGTGTTGGGTCCCCACATGGTTGAATACACCGTCGAGAATGAGCCCGCAGTTGTTTTTGCGGCATTGTTCGACAAGTCTTTCAAACGCGGGCATCCCACCAAATGCTTCGTCAATACTCCAATAATCGGCAACGTCGTACTTATGGTTACTTTTTGCAGGGAAAATGGGCGTCAAGTATACGGCGTCAGCCCCAAGTTCTCTAATGTGATCAAAATGTGCAGTTATACCGTCGAGGCTCCCTCCAGCGTGTGCGGTCCAAAAGGATTCCGCACTTTCCGGTAGCGCCGTAGCACTTCCATCGCTACGCGCAAACCTATCAACGAAGATCTCATAGATACAGTTACGGACGTGAAGAGTCGGGAGCATTATAAGGCGTCCTTTCCATGGATGCGAAGCGCATCGAGGGCTTTCTGGAAATCCTCGGGTAATGGAGAAGAAAAGTGCATCTCTTGGTGGGTTCTTGGGTGAACGAACGAAATTTCTTTTGCGTGAAGTAGTTGGCGCGTTACTGCCCGAATGCTATGAAGAAGCTCCTGCTTCCGCGGAGGAATCAACTGCGCTGCTCGTGCAACGGAGCCCCCATAGGCTGTATCTCCCAGAACAGGATGGCCGATGCTTGCTGTATGAACCCGGATCTGGTGAGTTCTGCCCGTTTCGAGGGAATATTCAATGAGGGAAAAGCCGTGGAACCTCTCCAACACTCTCCAGTGTGTCACAGCCTCTTTCCCAGCATTGCGAACGACAGCCATCTTTGTACGAATAGCCGGGTGGCGAGCAACAGATGCCCGGATGGTTCCACTATTTGCCGTCGGATTTCGAAGAACGAGAGCCCAGTACACGCGGTGGATTTCACGTCGGGCAAGAGCCTCAGAAAGTGAGCGATGTGCTACGTCGTTTTTCGCGACGAGTAGGAGGCCACTTGTGTCTTTATCTAGCCGGTGAACGATGCCAGGTCTTTCGACGCCGCCAATGGACGAGAGGTTTCCGATTTTCGAAAGCAAAGCATTGACGAGCGTCCCATCTGGATTACCAGCTCCAGGATGTACTGGCAAACCTGCTTGCTTATTAATTACTAACAAATCATCATCTTCATAAATTATATCGAGGGGGATATCCTGAGGCTCTAGTGTTGACGCTTTAGGTGGCGGGACAACGAGAGTTATCAATTCTCCAGCTTCCACCCGATCTTTGCATCGCGGACAAGGTCTGGAAGTCTGTACCGCACCCGATTCGATAAGCTGTTGAATTCTATTGCGAGATAGCCACGGAATTTTATTTGCCAGATAAACATCGAGACGAGCTCCGGCATCAGCAGCAACAACCTCGAGACGAACCTCCTGCTGCAAGGTGTTGTGCGTTGCTGTTCCGTTTGTGGACTCCATCTACCTCTATACCAAACCCATCAGTTGGTGAACGCTGTATTTTCCTTCTTTTGGATCGTTCTTATTAATCAAGCTTGGTAGCAAACCTTAATCAATTCAGGAATGCAAATTTTCAGTTGTTGTATAATGAACAACGTAGCGCCCCGTGCGCCGCATTTTTTCGCGAGAGCTGATGTAGCTCAGCTGGCAGAGCAGCTGATTCGTAATCAGCAGGTCGTCGGTTCGAATCCGACCATCAGCTCCATTCTTTTCTTGTGTTGGGGCAAGTCCCATCTCTCAGCTGTCTTCTTTGCCCAGTTCTCTTGAGTTTCGAATTACTAATCCTCGAATGAGTCAAAAGCACGCGAAAGTTTCTTTTTCTGCCAAGGAAGATATGGTACGCCCGGCAGGATTCGAACCTGCGACCTTTTGCTCCGGAGGCAAACGCTCTATCCAGGCTGAGCTACGGGCGCACTTCGTGGTTCACGCAACGGATATTACCACTAATCCCAGTCCATTATTGTCTGTTGGGTTCTATTAATTACTGAGCTGGATCGTTATACCAGAAATATTCTGGTTCCAGCCCAAGGTGAACGTGGGAAGTGTCAACCATTGCCCGTTACCGACAACGCTTGGATCGAAGTACAAAAGTTGATAGTAGCCAGGCATCACGTGCTCGAACGCAAATGTTCCCATACTTGAGGATATGGTTTTTCTCACAAGAGAGTTATAGACACTGCGAGGGACGCCAAACGTATCAAAAATCGGCATAAGCTGAAGTGTTACCCCTCCAGCGTACGAACCATTTGCCTGAACGACGTTTCCACTCACACGACCTGATGGCACCGCAACTTCTATCGGATTCTCTCCTCTCTCGAGGTAGACTGTTTGCCACACAGTATAGGTGCCGAGGGGACCATAGCCCGTCCCCCACAGGAAATATGGACCGGGCGGCACAGATTGGATGCGAAAATGGCTGCCTGAAAGTGTGCCGTCGTAACGTATGTCTTCGATAACATTGTTATACTCGTCGAAGGGATGGATGTGCAGGTTTCCTGATCGTACGTAGCCAGAGGAACACGTTACTGTGCCATTTACGTGAGCACTTGTCTCGAGAAGGAAATTTTCTTCGCGTGTTTCTCCTGCTTTGGTCTCAATAGTGCGAAAAGTATAAATCTTGCGTCCATTGGCATATCCTTCCACAACAAGCGGCCACGTTCCGGGACGAATTCCCTGGATGAGATAATTCCCAAAAGAGTTTGTGCGCGTCTCTTTGGCAGGGAAAACCCCACTGACGCGAACCTTTGCCCAGTTGACACCGTAGCCTCCCTCATCGATGACCACCCCCTGGACTCCACCACCAGCTTCGAGGTAGATGCGACCGAGATCTGTTGTTCTCTTTTGCGTTACAACCACTGGATTGATGCGAGCACTTATGTAATAGGGATGTTCGAGCTCAAGAACATAGGTTCCTGCCCCAGCAGTGGGAATACGGAAAAATCCAGAATAATCAGTGCGGCCGTACAAGGCAGTGCGTTTTGCTTCTTCCTCGCTTTTTTGCGGGTTAGCAAGCCGAACGGTCACGTCATTGATGGGACGATCAGTGTCGCTTGAAAACACGTAGCCAATGACCCCGCCTGCCATTTTAAGGCGTATTTTGGGAATCACCGTGTGCCGAGAGGGGCCGATGACAAGGTTGTCGTTTTGATAGACCTCGTATCCATCGGCAACAAGAGTCAGACTGTAAATACCTCGAGGGATATTAAGTATCCGGAAAAAGCCCCGTGCTGAAGTGTAACTTCTATCGATGTTGAAAATGAACTCCTGCAGCGGCTTTGTATCAGTGCGAGACCGCAGTGTGAGTCGAAAGTTATCGACGGGCCTCTTATCCTCGCCCTCAACTGTGCCCGAGGCGGAGTTATTGATATCGCATGCTATTTCGAGATTCGTAGTGCCTGATTTCACGTCGAGTTTGTAAAACTCATAGGATTGTTCGCCATCCGGGGTCTTGAGAGCAAAGTTAGCCCGTACGTCAAAGAGTCCCTTCCCGAGATTGCGCAAGAAAAAGTTACCAGCCTTGTCGGTAAGGGTCTCATCGCGACCTGGAACGTATTTATGCGGAACTGCACGCACACGGGCGTTTGCAATGGGTTTCCCTTCCAGGGAAACGAGCCTTCCAGATATCGAAAGACCTGCGACAAGCGTGAAGTCAATGTCTTGAAGGTTGTCCCCTTCCTTCAGCCGCAAGGAGCGGTAGGCATCGATGTAGCCTGACTTTGCGACTCGGATTCTGCCGCGACCCGGTGTGCAATTGATGAAGGAGTAAGAACCGTCCGAGGCTGTCTGCACTCGAAGAGGCTTGTTTGACGGGTCTTTAGGAAATTCTTCACTTTCGAATTCGACAAGAGCCTCGGCGAGCGGAAACTTTTCCTCATTCATGACTCGCCCACTAATGCGTGCTCCCGGCGTCAAAACTATTTGCGTGGTTGCGTATGGTTTCGAAGCTGTAAGATCAATCAGCGGGCTCCGTGCTTTGGCATAGCCGGTCTTGGAGGCGCTGGCGTACATCTGAAGCCTTTCTCCGACGTCTATCCCCCAAATCTTAAAGTAACCACTGGCGTCAGTTTTTGCTTTAAGGCTCGAAACGTCGATGGAACGGGGGGTTGTTGCTGAGACAAAAAGTTGAATTTCTGCACCCTCTACTGCCCGTCCAGAAGAGTCCGTCACAAAACCGTCGACAGTTCCCCCTGTGCCTAATCGCAGAGCAAGGTCGCTTTTCTTTTCTCCTGGGAGGAGCACAAACGTTTGGGCACTCCCTCCCTCGGTTGTGGGAACAAATCCTTTCGCCGATGCCTCAATCCGATTCAGACCAGCCGGCACATCGGGGAATTCAAATTCACCTAGGGCATTCGTATGCGTCTCGTAGCTTCTTTTCCTTCCTTGCAGCGGTCCATAGAACGTTTGCAGTCGGACGGTCGCATCCTTAATGGGGGCATCATTACTCAAGGCAAGTACTCGTCCTCGGGCAGTGCACTTCTCGTAGACTTCAAGGAGAACAGTGCGAGTGGGCGCTGCGCTGCTGCACTCTATTCCGGAGAGTGGTTCATTCCCAATGGCTGGCGTCGAGACCCACAGACGGTAAGTGCCAAAAGGTAATTTTGTAAAAACAAATGCTCCTGTTCCATCGGAAGAAGATTCGCGTGTGATAGTGGTGCCTTTTATGATTGCTTCGGCTCGAATTGCTACCGCTGCCGGAGTCGTCGGCCGATCGATATAAACAGCGGATCCCCGTATGGTTGCTCCCCGCTCCAGTTTGCAGACTTGGCGAAGCGTTCCGGGTGGGATGAGTGGAAAAAGAGAGGGGGCAAAATCTGGATGCTCTACTAGCAGGTCGTAAAATCCCTCGTTGGAAAGTTGAGTGAATGAAAATTTACCATCGCCACCGGTGATGTGCTCGTACCGCGGACTTTTTTCCAGAGAATAGCTATCCTGCCCCAAAGGCTTAAAGCTCACGAGCCTGACAGTGGCACTGGTTACAGGGGTGCCCTTCTCGTCTATTACGATTCCCTCGATCCGTCCTGTTTTGCGCAAAATGAACTCGAGGAGTTGTTTACTATTTTCAGGTGTAAGTGTGTGTGACGTGACCAAAATATCGTAGCCACGGCAGCGAATCTCGAATAGATTTTCTCCGAGAGCGAGACCTCTGAGAGTGAAACATCCGGTTGCGCTGGTCTCAACCGTTCTATACGTTGAATCGTCGAGGAAAACGTTTCCGCCGCCGGGCTGCTGTTCGAGATTCCGTTTTCTGGCACTTACCAATGCGTTGGGAACGCCCTTCCCTTCTTCATCCTTCACGATTCCTTGGATTTCGGCGCCCAGGGGAAGAGTGAATTCAATCCATTCTTTGCGGCGGTTCGATGGGGGAGTATAAGCTGGTCTTATGAGTGGGACATAGAGGTCATGCTGAACAAGTATATCGAAACTCTCCGGCGCAAGACTTGAAATCTCGAAGTAGCCAGAATCATTTGTCTCGCTCTGGGCAATGATATCGGTTGAACCACATCGGCGGACACTCACCCGCGCCCCAGCAACTGGCTTTTGCTTTTCGTTTTTTACCACCCCGGCAAGCGTGAAAGCTTGGCCAACTAGCGAAGAGCTTCTTGTGCTATCGGAAACGGCGTCGGCTGGTCGGTAATCTCTATCGTGTTTGCCAGAGAAGTCCTTTATGGTGTTGGCAATCCAGCCCTTCGCTCGTTCGACGACACGTCCTATGCGTCCGATCACGGTCTGAGGAGGATGTGAGGGAGTGTCCGATATTTGGACAATAGCAATCACCCCTAGGACGAGCAAGAGTACAACGCACAGTCCCAACACTCTGGCTTTCCGCTTTGCCACGACAAACCGTTAACCCCTCGCATAAGCGACGCTATATCGCATTTCAGTGGCTATATCTATCCTTGTCAAAGCAAGAAGCATGCACGTCCGAACAGAGACGTTTTTTCACCATCACAGGGATCTCAGTAAGCCCCACAAACATTAAGGCATTATACCCGCATTGAGCACTTCGGTGGCTGAAAACTCACGCCAGGTTCTTGAGTTTTTGCGTCTGCTCTTCTAGGATGAGAGCGTCGATAAGCGGATCAAGCTCTCCTTCCATAATCTTATCCAAGCAATACAGGGTAAGATTGATTCGGTGATCAGTAACTCGATTCTGTGGGAAGTTATATGTGCGGATTCTCTCTGAACGATCCCCTGAGCCCACCATTTTCCTGCGGATTTCAGCCATATTTTGCTGCTGACGCTGAATTTCGATTTCGAGCAAGCGTGCTCGCAGCACTTTTAAAGCCTTCGCTTTGTTTTTGTGTTGGGACTTTTCATCCTGACAGGTCACCACGAGGCCTGTAGGAAGATGAGTGACTCGTACAGCACTATCCGTTGTGTTGACGCTTTGACCACCTGGCCCACTGCTTCGGAATACGTCTATCTTGAGATCTTCCGGGCGAATCTCGATATCCACTTCTTCGGCTTCAGGAAGGACAGCAACAGTGGCTGCACTCGTGTGAATACGTCCCTGAGCCTCGGTCTCCGGAACACGCTGCACGCGATGCGTCCCGGCTTCAAATTTCATTTTGCTGTAGACCTGGTCACCCTCGACAGAGAAGATTATTTCCTTAAAACCATTGAGACCTGTAACGTTCGAACTGAGAACCTCAACTTTCCAGCCTTTTGACTCTGCATATTTGCCGTACATGCGGAATAGATCAGCTGCAAATAAGGCTGCCTCCTCGCCTCCCGTTCCTGCCCGAATTTCAATGATGATATTTTTTTCGTCGAGGGGATCTTTCGGAAGAAGGAGGATTTTTAGTTCCTGAATAAGTTGCTCCCGGTGCTTATCGATTTCAGCAAGCTCAACTTTTGCGAGTTCGCTAATTTCCGGATCGGGATCATCAGTAAGGGAACGAGTTTCCTCTGCTTGGCTGTCTAGAGACTTGAGCTCGCGAAACTTCGATACTATCTTTGACAGTTCAGTATGAAGCTTAGAATGTTTCTTGAGCTGTTCGGGATCGCTGAGAACGGCCGGGTCGCTCAGTGCTGCTTCTATCGTCGCAAACCGGTCTTCCAGTTCTCGCAACCGATCACGAATGTCCAGGGTATCACTCATATTTGCCGAAGTGCTTATACCAGAAAGGTTCTCAGTTATTGAAATTTCTCCATGCGTTGCGAGACACTTGACGTTGAATGTTTGACTCTATGGGCACTCACTCGCCAAGACTCGGTTGTTGAGAAATGCGCAAGCGGCGTTCAAAACGTACTGTAGATGATGCTGATGAGGTACGCGAATATCGCAGACCTACCTGGCATTGGGGTTTGCCACTCTTTTTGATCGTCCTTCTGTGGACAACATTCTGTCTTTATGCGTTCATTCCTCGATTTCACTGCGAGTGGCAGTTTTATCCGCTCCTACAGACGTATGTCATCGGGTTGTGGCGGCAAGGCTATGAGCCCAAGCAGGTTCTTTGGTATTTCCTCGTAACGACAATTTTGCTAGGAGTGTGGTTCTATCGAGCCCGTGTAAGGATACTTGTTACGAAAGATGCACTAATCTGGCTCACGCCATTTGGAGAGCCGCGAAAACTTCGTTGGGTAGACGTTGACGACGTTTGCATTATAGCGATTGAACGACCCTTTGAGAAGAGCGACCGGCCACGAAGAGTTCTCCTCCTTTACGAAAAGCGACGTCCCTGGCAGCTTTGGCGGCGACGCTTTGTATTGTCGAGTCACCAATTTGATGGGTACAAGGATGCAGAACGCTACGCTATTTCCATCGCGGTCCCTGCTATCGCTGAACGACTGCGTGCTATTCTCCGTGATAAAAAAGGAAAGATCGAATTTGGAAAACCATCTCTTTGGCAGGATCTCACGGTCTTATTTTTTCTCGCGTGCTGCTGTGCTGCGATCCTACTTGGCTGGGAAGAAGTGAAAGCAAAGCAGCTGAACTATGCCATTGTGTATTTTATTGTTTGTGCCCTTTCGCTGATAGCCTCGCTGAGACGCTTTCGACGCCGTTGGTATGCTGTCGATGAAGAAAACTTTTATGTAATAAGGCGCGGGTTGCCCAATCTACGCATTCCCATCGCTAATCTTAACGTTGCGTCAGCTAATAGAAACGGAATGATCATTTCGGGGGTACTGAGAGGCGTTGCTGAAAAGAAGTTCACAATTCATGATCGCCGTTTTTTTCGTCGGAGGGGAGTGATGCTTGCGCTATTGCGTTTACTCGCAAGAGAGAGCGTGTTGAAGATGTCGTATTCTTCGGCTCTTGAGCAGCAATCCACAGCGGGGCAGGCAGTCTCTAAGGATAAAAGTAGCTCTCAAATCCTTCTGGACGAAAACACGCAACCTGACAAGTTTTCTAACCAGCCTGCCGCTTGTGAGAATAATGCCCCAGCAACTGCCAATGCCCTAGACGCTCCAGACAAGAATGCTTTCGGAGAACAGTCTCAAATGGACAACCACACAGCGGACGAAGAGCTCTCATCCCCTGAAAGAAACTAGTTGTCGCGGGGGATTGCGAGCATCCGTTCTATTGAGAGTCTTGCTCTATCAGCGATAGAAGGTTCAACGACTACTTCGTAGATTTCCTCGCGGAGAGCTCGCTCAACGTCCGTGAGCGAGATAGTCTTCATGTAAGGGCAATTGAGCCGACATCCGATGCATCCATCGGCGAGAATGAACTCTTTATCAGGATAGTGTTTACGCAGTTGATGGATGATTCCATTCTCGGTTGCTACGATAAAACGTTTTCGATCGGGGAATCGACGAACGGCCTCGATCATGCCGCTTGTCGAACACACCACATCTGCCATCGCAACAATGTCTTCTCGACATTCCGGATGGGCGATGAGTACCGCATCAGGGACCATCTCGCGTACTTTCTTGACGTTTGCGCCGCGCAAAACGTCGTGAACAGGGCAACATCCGTCATAAATGACAATCTCTTTCTCAGGAACTTGCTTAGCGACCCACTTGCCCAGATTCCTATCCGGAGTGAAAAGTATCTTTTGGGAGGGGACGTGGCGGACAACGGACACGGCGTTCGCAGACGTGCAGCAATAATCGCTCATTGCCTTAACTTCTGCAGATGAGTTTACGTAGGTAACAACGGTGTGGTGTGGATAGTTTTGTTTCCACTCCTCGAGTGTTTCCGGCGTTATGGAATCGGCAAGAGAACAGCCCGCAGCAAGGTTTGGAAGAAGTACTTTCTTCTGCGGATTGAGAATTTTAGCTGTTTCAGCCATGAAGTGAACCCCACAGAAGACAATGACGTCGGCTTCCGTTTTTGTGGCTGCCAAGGCAAGACCTAGGGAGTCTCCCACGTGGTCCGCTATTTCCTGAATTTCGGGAATTTGGTAGTTGTGAGCAAGAATAACCGCATTCTTGCGTTTCGCCAGTTCCCTGATCTCCCGCATCAACTCACTGTCTTCTTGCACGTTTTGGCTCTTCACTGTTGGACCTCACTTACGGATCGTTGTCACTCCGAGCTACGGGTGCCTTTTTGCTTTATTCTCGTCGGCGGATTCGCAAACGTCCTTTCCGAAGATCACTCTGGCAAGCAGTCTAAAGAAGAGAAAAGGAGTAGAACGGTTGCCCGCCACAACCCGTCTTGGCGTTGAACAGTTAAATGATCCGCGAAGGCCATCTGACTTTGCGTTCGGTTCGTTTCACTTGGGCGATGGCGTCGGTTGGATGGTGGTGTTAGCGCTCCTCACTGCAGTCCCTCCCGTATTCCTGATCGTACTTCTTTACCAGTACTTTGTAGAAGTCCCTTATCTCGACCAGTGGTGGCTGCTTCCTGTTATTGCAGCTCAAAAAGAGGGGACTCTCTCATTTGGCTTACTTTGGCATCAAAATGCTGAGCATCGCCTGTTTGTTCCTAAGGTGATCATGGTTGGTTTGGCAGCTCTTACGAATTGGAACCTCTGGTACGAAGTTGCTGTCAATTTTTTACTTACCGCAGTGACGTTTGGGATACTTGCCTATCACGTTTGCCGATTTGCCAAACTAATGCGTGTGCGCTCAGCCTTGTGGCTGATGCCTGTGGTCTCGCTTGTTCTTTTTTCACCTGCGCCGTTCGAGAACTGGTTGTGGTCATGGCAAATGCCGTACTACCTCATCGCGTTCTGTGTGACGTTGTTGGGAGTTGTGGTCGTACGCTTCCCAAACTCGCCTGCCTCATGGGGGATCGCTTTTCTCTGTGCAATGGTTGCAAGCTTTTCCTTTGCCACCGGGTTTGCTGTGTGGCTTGCAGGAATGGTCCTGAGCCACGTTATTGCCTCAAAATCGAGGCGTACCATCGTTTCCTTTGCATGGGGAGGTGGGCTTGTTCTGGCTATCGCACTGTATCTCGTGGGATATGAGTTTCTTTCGTGGACAGACCCTGTGTCTGCGTTGGCTCGCGGTTACCATTTTGCCGGTTATTGCGCTGTTTATTTGGGCGCTGCAGTGGTTCCTACCGGTTATATCATGCCAGCCGCGTTATTAGGCGTTGGAAAAATTCTTTTTTTTATTCTCTTTTATGTGTGGAGTCGAAATCAATCCTTGCGGGTTCGTCTGGCGGTTGCTCCGTTTCTCTGTCTTGTTGCATTTGCAATTGGAGCTGCTGCAGTTACAGCTGCCGGGCGGTCAAATATTCACCCCCTCATCCAGGCGATGAGTCCTCGCTATATCACGTTTTCCCAGCTAGGATGGCTTGGAGTTCTATTTCTTTTAGTGGCTGTGGGGCGGGAGCGACAACGTTTCCCAATCCTCCGACCGGTGTTGGGTCTCATCGCGTGCTTGCTGATCATCGATTTTCTTGCTATGAGTGTTCACGGCCTATTGGGAATGAAATGGTTCAGCTCGGAGATGCGAAAAGGCAAGGCGGCTCTCATCTGCGGTGGAACGGATGATCAAATTCGGAAATTATACGTTCAGCCGGCACAACTCAGATCGGAATTCTTGCCGCTCCTCTACAAGCACAAGCTAAGCTTTGCGCGAAAGTTGAAGGGAAGAAGCGAGCAAGAATCACTTGGGCAGTTCGAACGCCGCAATGGCGACATGTCCACCGAAACCAAGTGAGAACTTGAGAAAACGGGTAATACTTCTTTCCTCTCCGTTGGGATGAACATGGTTGACCGGACACTCCGGGTCAGGGGTTTCAAGGCGCAACGTCGGAGGGATAAAACCATTGCTAAGAGCCATCAAAACAAGTGCGAGTTCCGCACTCGCACTTGCTCCCAAAAGATGACCGATGTGGCCCTTGAGGCTGGAAACGAGCGGAGTGTGATGCTGACCGAAGACTCGGTTTATGAGCAAAGCTTCCGCTCTATCGTTCTGGAGTGTCCCGGTTCCATGCGCGTTAATGTACTCTACGCTCTCTGGGGTCCACCCTGCACGTCGAAGGGTGAGCTGGACAGCGTATTCCGCCGTGGGAGAATGTGGCTCGACTGCTGTCACGTGATATGCTTCTGAGCGGTAGTCCCAGCCCGCCAAACGAGCCCGAATACGTGCTTCTCGAGCGAGAGCATGTTCTGCTGATTCCAATACGAATACACCAGCGCCTTCTCCAGGGTTGAAGCCTGAGCGTGATTTATCGAAAGGACGGCACATATCACGCGAGAGTGCGCCCATATTGTAGAAGCCAGTCATGGCAAGCTGATTTCTGGTGCATTCGGCACTGCCACACAGGACAATATCAGCGATCCCATCGATAATAAGATGTGCACCGAGAATAAGAGAGTGTAATCCTGTTGCGCACGCAGCTGATGTGCTCAGCACGGGACCGTTAAAGCCCCACCGGTGCGCAAGCAATCGTCCCAATGTGTCAGGAGAAAACCCCAAAACGTATTCGGGTTTTACACTCGTGAGCGGAGCTCCATCGAGCAGATCCTTATGAGGATTCAAAAACAACCGTAAAAAACCTTTACTGCTGCTAACCGTGGAAGCAGTCCTTGTTGTTGCGAGCATGTCTTCATGTTCAAGACCCGCATCCGCGACTGCACGAAGTGCAGCTACATAGCCATAAAGCAGTCCTGGGTCAACGCTTGCTAATTGCTTCCATAGCAGTGAGTGCTCTGATGGGAGTTCATCGATTTCGTGCTCAAAATCGGAGGTGATATAGCCAAACCACAGTGGGCTGTCCAATCCGAGGTCAATTTGGGTAAGTCCGCAGCTGTGCGTCTTCAGGTTCTGAACAACAGTGTCTTCCGTGTCCCCAAGTGGAGAAACAACGCCCAAGCCCGTTACGACAACGCTTTTTGTCACCCCGTACCTCTTTACCGTCCGACGATCATGGTCACTGGATGATGCATGGCAACATCTGGACTCAGCTGCAACACACAAAAATCATTAGATGGTGGAGGTAAGGGGATTCGAACCCCTGACCTATACGTTGCGAACGTATCGCTCTCCCAACTGAGCTATACCCCCACCAAAGCGGGCACTGCCTAATACCAGTAAAGATTCGTCTGTATTCGTTTCGCGACTCACTCCTCAGGACTGACCTTAGGTTCAGGCTGAGGAGTATACTCTGGCACTAACTTTTTGAGGCGTTCCCGGATAAGCGTACCGTTACCCTCATAGGCCAGCTTTTCTAGTTCAGCGATCTCTTTCCAAAGTTTGTCGCAATCTACGTCGTCGGGTTGCGCAGTAAAGATTTTGCCAATCTCCGTAGCTTTGACATTTTCCCCTGCAGTGAGAAGTTCCTCTGTGAGTTTTTCTCCTGGGCGCAGGCCAGTGAACTCAATTTTGATGTCGATGTCTGGTTCAAAGCCGCTCAGCTGGATGAGACGGCGGGCAAGGTCGGCTATCTTTACGGGTTTGCCCATGTCGAGAACATATACTCGTCCTTGGTCGTCCATGGAACCAGCTTTGATAACGAGAGAGACAGCTTCGGGAATAGTCATAAAGTACCGAGTGACTTCGGGGTGGGTAAGAGTCACCGGGCCTCCAGCTGCAATCTGTCTCCGAAAGAGGGGGATGACACTTCCGCGACTGCCGAGGACGTTTCCGAATCGTACAGCGGCGTAGAGTGTTCGGGAGTGTTTGGCCAAGCAGAATACGATCATTTCAGCCACGCGCTTGCTTGCGCCCATCACATTCGTCGGCCGAACAGCCTTATCGGAGCTTATGAGGATGAACCGTTTCGCGCCAAACTCGTCTGCAAGTCTTGCAACATTGAGGGTGCCTATGATGTTGTTTTTGATCGCCTCATCTGCATGGTATTCCATTAATGGAACGTGTTTGTGTGCCGCAGCATGGAACACTACTGTCGGGCGAAATGTCTGAAAGATCTTTCTCAGCTTTGGAAAATCACGAATGTCCCCAATAAGAGGAATCAGTTTGTCGGACGATACTTGGCGAGCAAGTTCAGTGGTGATCTCATAGATGGAATTTTCTCCATGTCCGAGAAGCAGAACCCGACGTGGTTGCAGGCGCAGCACCTGCCTGCAAAGTTCACTTCCAATCGAACCACCCGCACCCGTGATGAGCACAACTTCATCCTTTATATAGTTTTTTTCAGGGGGTAAGGTTAACTCGATTTCTTCGCGTTCGAGTAGGTCTTCGATTTCCACTGCCCTGATTCGCTCAAGCGCTACACGTCCCGATAAAATATCGTGGACGGATGGGAGGATGCGAAAGCCCACTCGGGCGTGTTCACACTGGCCAATAATGCGGTTCAGGTCTGCTGGCTTTATTCCAGGTATGGCCACAAGCACTTCATCGATCCCGTATGCCTCTATTATTTTAGGGATGTCACTTGTTGTTCCCAAGACGGGAAGACCATGAATCAGGCGACCGACTTTTTGCGGATCGTCGTCAATGAATCCGACTGCTTGGTAGAGTGGGGAGATGCGCATTTGGCGCGCGACCGCTTCGCCCGCATCTCCCGCCCCAACAATCAAAACTCGCCGCAGGTTTTTCTGCTGCTTTCGTCTCGGAAAATCGAGATGCATAGCTCTTTGAATGAAGCGCGCCCCGCCAACGAGAAGGAGAGTCAAAGCAAACTCGATGATGATGACCGGCCATGAGAGACGTTGAAGGTGCCCTTCGTGCTCGTAAAGCCAGCTTACAGCAGGAACAAAGGGAGGCACAATCCCATTGATAAGCGCGATGATGATCGTTCCTAACGCAGTCGCTTTGAAAATTGCCAGAAAATCCGACGTGCTAGCATAGCGCGGAATGATTCGATAGACGTCGAACATCGAGTACAAAACGCAACGAAGAATCACGAAGGCCGGGAGAGAGATCAGAAACTGGTGAAAGTACAAGCGCGGAATCGTAAAGTTGAACCGCAACGCAAACGCCATGTAGAGAGAGAGCCCGACGAGTAAACAATCGAGGAGGATAAACTTCAGACTTTGGATCGATGATTTCAAGTTCATGGTTGAAGAAAGGATGTTGGCCTCATGCAAATTCAATTCCGAATTTGGGCATTGTTTCGTTACCCGTGATTCGACAAATTTGTCATTCAAGTGCGGAGGAAATTTATGCAAGATGTCTCTCGCGTGGTAGAGAGGATTATTGAAGAAACTGAGCGTTATAGCCCAGGCCAACCTAAATTCCATCAGGCTGTTCGCGAGGCATTTGAGAACATTCGGCTTGTTCTGGAGCGCGAGCCCAAATATTCGAAACCAGCATTACTTTATAGACTCACAGTTCCGGACAGAATTGTGATTTTTCGTGTCACGTGGTTTGACGACAAAGGCGAGATCCAAGTAAACCGCGGCTATCGGGTACAGTTTAATAACTCACTTGGCCCATACAAAGGCGGTCTTCGTTTTCATCCTACGGTCGATCTTGGCGTTATGAAATTTTTGGCATTTGAACAAATTTTCAAAAATGCTCTCACTACTCTCCGGATGGGCGGAGCAAAAGGCGGCTCCGACTTTGATCCGCATGGACGTTCGGACGGAGAAATTCAGCGCTTTTGTCAGGCATTCATGAGCGAGCTATACAAATTCATTGGTCCCACTATCGACGTTCCTGCCGGTGATATTGGTGTCGGCCAGCGTGAATTGGGATACATGTTTGGGACGTATAAACGTCTTACACACTCTTTTGACGGTGCGCTCACCGGAAAAGGACTCCTGTGGGGAGGCTCGCTCATCCGAAAAGAAGCCACAGGTTATGGGTTGATCTACTTCGTTCAGGAGATACTTGGAACTCGAGGGGATAGTCTCGAGGGGAAAACCGTTACGGTGTCAGGTTCTGGAAATGTGGCTATTTATACTGTGGAACGCGCCCTCTCGTACGGCGCAAAATGTGTGACTCTATCAGACTCTGGTGGCACAGTGTATGATCCAGACGGGATCGATCGGGACAAACTCGAATTCGTCAAGCAATTGAAAGAAGTTAAGCGCGGCCGCATCCGTGAGTATGCTGAAAAGTATTCTCGTGCACAATTCCTTCCCGGGAAGCGTCCATGGGCGATTCCTTGTGACATTGCTCTGCCCTGTGCGACAGAAAACGAACTCGACGGCGAAGATGCAAAAACGTTGGCGGACAACGGCTGCAAACTCGTAGCCGAAGGTGCCAATATGCCGAGCACACCCCAAGCCGTGAAGGTTTTTGCCTCA